>OLPP01000001.1_pt1 | contig 468665 bp, 436 predicted proteins | sample 1643151 | NCBI WGS metagenome assembly OLPP01 (sample SAMEA3136679, study PRJEB25190) | human gut metagenome | biome: human gut; feature: human-associated habitat; material: faeces | place: Austria | collected 2013 | reverse complement strand
TAGAGTACGGAGTAAGAGTAGCTGTACCAAGTTCGATATTTGACGAATCGTATTTAGTTGCCAAGGCGGTTTTATCTGCTTTCACAAGCAGAGCGTTGTAAACTGCTCCACTTGTGAGATAGCACGGGCTATTATTTTTGGGTTCACTGTCAAACGGCATTGAATTGAGCTTTTGGGCAAGTTTCTCATTTGTTCTTTCTCGTGTATATGCGTCCGTAATTCCGTAGCCTGCAAGCGTTGTTGCCTTATTTGCCTTGTTATTTATAATAGCTGTAAGAACTTTGTTCTGTACAGGATTAACGCTCTTAGCATCCAGTGCAGTATCGGTAAGCACAGCTCCACTCTCGGTCAGAGCAATGACACGGGACAATATGTCTAATAATTCGGGATAATAGTCAGAGGTAGTAATATCACCGTCATAATCGCTGTGAGTGTTTATTACAAACGGCTGTGTAGAGTAGGTACGAGTACCGTCTGTAAGCACAATTTTAGCAACCGTTCTGCCGGCGGATGAAAGCATAGCCTTATCTGTAGTTACAGTAACAATATTTTTTGCTACTGTAGCATTTACAGCAAAATAGTTATTATTGTTTTTTCCCTTGCATACAGCTTTTGCACCAGTTGCATCGTAAGCCTCGCCGTCAGCAGTAAGAGTTATTAATATCTTTCTGCCAATGTCATATTGCCCTGCTGAGATTACTACGGGAGTTGCCTGACAATTTAAATCAAGCGTAATTTTAGCAACATAATCATTCATCGGTACGCTCCTTTTCCGCTGTTACAGTTGTAACCTCGTTTGCGAGTTCAGCAATTACTTGCGATTTGATATCTACAAGCACTGATGACATTATGCCGTCAATAAGACTGGCTGGAAAGCCGTATTTACTTACAATTGCATTAACAGCGGCAATAAGTTCTGAACGAGCTGATTGTAATGCTAATGGACTAAGTTTCGTCTGCATTTTTATCCTCCTTTGAGTGAATTTCTTCAGACCGTTCTGCCGGTCTTGATTTATCCGTTTCGGCAATTTCCTTCGTATTGATTATGTAATCCATTTTAATTACCTCCTAAGCAGTTAACGATTGAAGAATGCCATTTTTGAAGGTCATTTTAAACTCTTTCCAAGTTGCTGCTGTACCATTGCTGTTAAATGATGTTACATAATAACCCGAAAAAGTGTCTGTAATAGAGCCGCCTTTAAAGCCCCAATCATTCAAAATAGCGTTGTGTAAATAATGATTCCGCAAGTTAAGGTCACAACCTGTGTGTAACTGATTGGCTTCAAGCGAACCGATTTTTTGAGCGGCATATGTAAAAATAAGAGTGTATGAAGAATCAGTTGATTTCATACGATAACACCAATCCATAAATGCCGAACCGTTTTCAAGGTTAAACGAAAGGTCACGCTTTGAAGTATCAGAAGCATAACAACCGGTACCTATGTAACCTACCTTAGTGCCTTTGTAGTAAAAATTTTGACCTACCGAATTTAACGACATTAGCTTTTTGCCGTTATTATCAAAAATATCATGTCCTGTTGATGACAAGCTCATCAGCTTTGTGTTCTGGGAATTGTACACATTTAGCTGTGAATTTTCAAATTTTATGTAATTTGAAATTTTGTTCCAAGCAATTTTGATGTCATCGGCAGATTGTTGGAGAAGAGTACCCCACCTGTCCGAACCGACAACCTTGTTGACTTCAAAAAATAATCCCTCGGCGGTTTGTGTAATCACCGAGCTGTTGAGCGAACTTGCCCACGAATCGGACACATGAAGAACGGTTGTGTCTAAGTCCTGTTTAATCTCATTTACCTTGTTATGGTCGTGCAAAGTTTGTGCGTCAAGAGCGGTAACCTTGTTTTGCAAGGTCTGCAACTTCCCTGTTATCTTGGCTGGCACGGTTGATAAAGTAACCGTGTTAAGTGTTGCATCGGCGGGGTATTCTTTAATCTCTACAATGCGGTAGTTAATCCTTGTCTTGCGTTTACGGTCAATCAGAGTAACCACATCATATAAATCAAAGGCAAGCACATCACCGTATGTGTCAGGCAACGTTTTTGCAAGGTCAATCACCTTAGCTGTATATGATTGCTCAGGTACAGCAAGCACGGCAAGTTTTGCGTTGGCATCGTCAAGCAAAGTTTGCTTGTTTGTGTAACGCTCATCACGCCATATAGCTGATATGACCTTGTCGGTATAGCTATGATTTTCAATGTAATTTTTGCCATTGTTTAGGCTGGCTATACTTAAATTATCTTTACCGTATGGATAAAGTCTTGTAACCAAACTTGTGGTACTGCCTTTGTAAGTCATATCGCTCAAATTAAGCTCATCGGTAAAGTAAGTGCCTGTCGGCTCGGTGTTGTTGTACGGCTTGATGCAGTAAATAACCTTGTTAATTGTGTCAAAACGATAGCGAGTGTTATACGCCGTCGAGTTTTGGCAATAATTGAGGATGTCAAGCGTGGTTACATCAGTCAGCTCAAGGGTGCGGCGAGCGGCTACGAGGTCGGCATCAACAACAGTCCAACCTGTGCCTTTTAAAATCTCCGAGCATACGCTTGCAAAGCTTACGGTGCTTTTGTTATAAGTGGGGTAAACATTATAATTAAGTCCCGTGAGGTCAAGCTCACAGGTTATCGTGCTTACTGTTTTACGCTCGTTAATGCCGTTTATAAGATAACGCTGTCCGTCATACTCAACTGAGCCGTACAAGGCAAAGTATCTGTACAACTCATGGTCAGGCGATATATCAAACTGTAATGACATCAAACCGTCCTCTGAACGAGTACGAAAAAAGGTATTATCAATGTCACGATACACCTTAATATCATCACCGTAAAATACCTTTAAAAACATCTTAAACACCTCCTAAACTAAATGTAAATCGGTGTGTAAGACACCATTATGCTGACATCAGATGCAGACGATGTTATCTGATTTTTGCCCGGTTGCAGAACAGGGAAATCAATCAAATCACTGTCGCCAAACTTATTTTTGCCGTCTGCAGTAATTAATCCTGACACGCTGTCGATTACTATTTTTGTACCGACTGTTATATTTTTGATAGTAACTCCCTGCAAAATTACCTCAGATTTTGTATTAGCATACACAGCTGTAATTATGGGTAGTGTAGCCGTGTTTGACTTGCAAATCATATAGCTGTTTGCTTTTATAATCTCACTGATAGGCTTTGCGTGACGAACAGCATTAAATGTATATGTAACATCATGCTCACCACTGCTATCAAAAGTTGCGGCGGCAATGCTGTTGACAATTGCCGTATAAATAAATCCGTCAGGGAGAGAAATTTCAACTACCTTGCCTACCAACAATCCCTCAAATGCGGTTATATTTTCGGTTGCTATTGCAAGGCGGTCTGATACCGTCAAATCTTTTGCATTGTCACCAAAATAGTGAGGGTAAAAAGTCAAGGTCAAAGACAAAGTCCTTGTGCCGGGGACAGCCGAAAACAAGGTTGGTACAATCAAAATACTGCGAGAGGCAGAAAGGTTATTCGTAACGGTTGTACCGCTGACCGAATAGCTTTGTAAACGGGCATTATATGCCGAAACATCAACACCGTTAATTGTCATTTCATTAAGCATTATCTATCCTCCCATGCAAGTTCTTCGGAAACATACGGAGTAAGGGCAACCGCTGTTTCTCTGCCGTCAATGTTGATTGAGGTGTGTATGTCACCGCTAAGTTTATACTTACGCTCGTTATCATCGCTCATCAGCTCGACATTGTGGTTGACATCAGCGGTAAATTTGGATCTAAGCATTGACTGTCCTGCAGACACAGCCGCCCTCATCTTGCTGACTAAACCGTCAGCTGAAACACCTGCCTGCATACGCTCGGTAAATGTGGATGCCACCGTGTCCGCCTGCTTATAAAGTTTTGGAGCTTCGGCATCAAGTCCGTTTTCACCGCCTTCGAGTGTGTAGCCGAAAATCTTTTTAAACACTTTTGAGGGGGAGTGTTCATCAAACATTTTCCTGAAAATATTGATAACACTGCCTGAAATTTCTGAGGCCTTAGAATAAAGCGAATCCTGTTTTTCTGATAAACCAGTTTCCGCTCCTTCCATAGCATCTATAAAGCTTTGTTTAGTGTCTTCATCAAGGTTATCAAACGCTCCTAAAAATGCAGAATTTATTCCTTTAGCTTTTGTATCTGTTTCTCCGGTATATTGTTCATACAAACCCATTAAAGATAGAAATGCAACCAACTGATCTTGGTATTTTTCATCAGATAAAGCCTTACCTTGTTTGTTTCTTATTTCACCGAGTTCTTTGCTGTACCTTGCATTTTCTTCTTCTTCGGCTTTTTCTTTGATTCTAAGTGCAGTGCCTGCCATAAGAGATTTTTGAGTATCAGTTAAATTTTTGTTGCTTATTTTATAAAGCTCAGTATTATAATTACTTGCTATATCAATAAGTTTTTGTTTATGCGTTTGCTCGGCATCACTTTCATCTTGATTTAATCCTTTTAAATCTTCAGTTGTACTCTTCAACGCTTCTGCACGATTATAATAACCGTCTTTAATAATTTTAAGAGTATCCCCAGCCTCCTTATTGGCTGCACTAACGGCTTGCTGATAGCTCGCTTCTGCGGCTTTAACATCAGCATCATGTTCCTTTTGTGAGTAATCACTATCTGTTTTCAACCTCAAATCAAGCAGAGCTACTTCTTCTGTATATTGCTCGTATGCTTTATCAATTACCGCTGTACGAGTTTCTTCGGCAGAGTTGGTGAGTTTTTGTGCTCTTTGCGTATATTCTTCAAGCGACAAATCAGACGCCTCGTTGAGAGCCTTAGCCTGAGTTGTAACAACCCCTTGCTTTGCTTCTTCAATCGCAAGTTCTTGATCCGCAAGTTCGTGCATTTTGGCGAAAAGGTCTTCAAGTCTTTGAATTTCACCGCCGGTTAATTCTTTTCGATTTTCCGAGGCAGTTTTACAAATCTCTGTAATTTCGGATTGAACATTGTCCATATTTTCGGACAACTTTTGTTTTTCATCATCGGAAATAAGGATGCTTTCATTGAAGTTATCAAAGATACTGCCCGAGTTTTTAATATCGTTCATAAAATCGCCGAATTTTGAACCAATATCCTCATATGACGAACCAAGGTTATCATTTGCCGACTGTAAATTAGCCTCCGCACTTGCAAGATCGTCCGTTGATTGAGTTGCATCACCGTTAGCGGCAGAAAACGCAATAATGCCTGCTGTCAAGGCTGTAATACCTGTCAAGATAAGCACGGCAGGATTAAGTGACATTGCCATATTCCACGCATATTGTGCAGCTGTTGCGAGCGTGATTTCACCTGTTAATGCACCGACTGCAATTTGTTTAAGCGTTATAGTACCGAGTGATGCCGCCTCTGCAAGACTTTCAGCCGTGACTGATGCGGCGTGTTGAGTTACAAGAGCGGTTATTGACGAGATGATTTTCCAAGCCTTCCATGCCGTGATTGCTGTAGTAACAATGGGCAACAGTATATTGAGGTTGTCGGCAATCAAGTCAATAGCTTTTGCAAGCGGTGGTATAACAACCTTTGCAATGTTAGTAATAGTTTTGCCGAGGTTAATCAATATGGTTTTAACTGTATTGATAGCTTTTTTAAGACCGCCATTTTCAAAGGATTTTTTGATAGTGTTAATTGCCTCTTTAACGGGGGCTTGCAGTTCTTTTGGCAAGAGCTTAACTAAGTTTTTAGTTAAAGCATCTACGATACTTTTTGCCGCAGACAATAGATCGGGAGCACGGTCACTTATGCCTTTAACCAATGTTTTTACGATGTTTATAGCAGCTTTAACAAGTTTTGATGAGTTATTTGCAATCCCGTTAACGAATGCCTGTAAAAAGGACATTGCGGCATCAATCATTTTCGGAGCGGCTTCAACTGCTTTTGTTGCAAGCTCACCGAAAATAGAGCCAGCTTCTTCAATCATTCCCGACAAGCCACCTTCGGTAAATGCCGTGGTTAACCTATTGACATAGTTCTGAGCTTCCTTTGCGGCATCGGTCAGAGGTTCGGACATACTTTCGTATATTTCTATACCCAAGCCTTCAAGTCCTGATTTAAGAATCGTAATCTGTCCCTGCAGATTGTTCTGCATCGTTTCAGCCATTGCCTTAGCTGAGCCGTCTGCATTATCAATATTTTTTACAAGTGTATTAAAATCCTTATCACTCGCATTGATGATAGCAAGCATACCCGACATAGCCTCTTTGCCGAAGAGAGTACTTGCGGCGGCTGTTTGTTCTGTTTCAGATAAACCGCTAAACTTTGTTCTAAGCTCTTTGATGACATCAATTAAAGGTAATGCTTCGCCGTTGGCATCGGTCATGCTTATTTTGTACTCATCCATTACCTTTTGCATTTCTTTAGTCGGAGAAGCAAGGTTAGATAAGGCTGTTTTAAGGCTTGTGCCTGCCATACTGCCCTTAACACTTGCATTAGCCATAAGTCCGAGTGCAACAGACACATCTTCAACGCTATAATTCATCGCACCTGCCAAAGGTGCTACATATTTAAAACTTTCGCCGAGCATTGAAACATTGGTGTTTGCAGAACTTGAGGTTTTTGCAAGTACATCGGCAAAGTGCGTACTATCAGAAGCTTTAAGTCCAAATGCTGTAATTGCATCGGTGACAATATCTGAGGTTGTCGCAAGGTCAAGACCGTCTGCAGCGGCAAGTGACATTATACCGTCAATACCGTTAAGCATTGATTTAGTATTCCAACCAGCCATTGCCATATATTGTAAAGCCTCGGCGGATTCAGATGCAGAAAACTTAGTTTTAGCTCCCATTTCTTTGGCTTTGTCTGTAAGGCTTTGCAGGTCTTTTCCGCTTGCACCGCTGATAGCCGAAACCTTGGACATAGCCGCCTCGAAAGATGAACCGACAGTTGCCGCTGCTGTTGCTCCTGCTCCAAGAGTTGTAGCTATACCAGCAAGCGTTGTTGTTATTGCAGACACACCTGTTTTGGCAAGTCCTTTTAATTTATCAATACCTATTCTAAAACCACCGGTATCAATTTTGGTGTCAATTTTAATAGAGCCATCGTATGCCAATATCTCACATCCTTTACTGTGAGGTCATCGGCATCCAATGGCTCTACTTGACCTGATTATTTTTTATCGTTTAATACGATTTCAAATAGCTTTTTACAGTTACGCCCTTTACAGTATGTAAAAATGCCCTTACACCTTGACGATTTGTCAAAGTAATATAAGGGCATTTCGTAACCGCAAAAAGGGCATTTAATTTTTTGTTTGTTTTTCAATTTATCACCTACGATAAATCATATTGATTTTTACTTGTTAATTTTGTTTTAACACTTAAATCTAATTCATTTTTCGGTACTTTAGAAGTGAATTCAAACTCAGCGTAACCGCTGGTTTCGCCTTCAAATTTATATACATATGTATTTATATAATAATCATCAGTTTCGTCTTTTGATTCTGATATCTTAGTACCTTTTCCGCCAACAATTTCTTCAACTTTAAATATGGTCATTCCCATATTTATTTGGTCAAACTCATCTTTGCTGATTCCTGACGGGTCGTTTTTAGCTCCACAGGCTGTGCAAGTCAATGCTAACAATGCAATAGTTATAAAGGATAGAATCTTTTTCATAGCTGTACCACCTCAATAAATTTTATATACACATTATACAAAATCTATATAAGTTCGTCAACTGATTTTCCTGATAACAAAGCCTCTTCAATCGCATTATACTTTTCCTGCACCGACAGCGGCAGAGGCAGGGCATAGAGTTTTTTCATTCGCTGATAAAAATTGCGGTCTGCCGTTGACATTTTAGGGGTAATCGGCATACTGCGATAACCTAAAATTTTTGTAAACATACAATCGGCACGCAATGACATAAACAATGCTCTGAACTTCCACCAATGCAAATTTGCATCGTTGAGGTCAATGCCGTACTGCTCTAAAAATGCCGCATAGATATAGCCGTCATCAAAATCGTAATCAAATACAGCTTTATCATTGCCACCGCCTGAATGCTTTTCGGGTGGTTTTCCACAGCGATAAAAGTTTAAAATAGCCTCGACTGTTTCTTCGTTCATCGGGCAAGGTGTTCTGAATACAAGCTTCTGAATTTCTGCGAGTATTTCAGCCGATAGTGTGTCATCAATTTGATTAGTAAGTATAAGCTCGAATTTAATCCACACTCTAAAGTCGGTGTTGATTTTATAATCTACACCCGACACGGTTATTGTATCGGGTGTTTTGTCACAAAGCAGATTCATTACTTTGTCGCCGGTTTAAGTGTCTTTTTGTAATGATTGTACTGCTTATGCTTTTTGCCTCTGTGATTGTTAATCGCATTTGCTTTGCCTTTATACATACTACCGAGCTTTGAGCCGAAAGCATTAACAGCCTTGATGACATCCTCGTAGGCATTGATACAGGTTGTAAGGTTTACGGTTTCGCCGAAAACCTTTTTAGCTGTACCGTCACCAAAAACCTCATCAAAAAAGTTAAAAACAGCCGTACACTGAGCACGGATAAGCTCTGACTGGCGTTTGCCCTCGGGCTGTAAATCATTCATTGCCTTTGCCACATTATCGTGAGCGTGCTCGTAACGCTCCATAACGAGTGCATCGGCAACATCAATGTCAGGTAAATTTACACCGTTAATAACCATATTTTATGCCTCCGAAGTTTTTGCTGTAAATGTCTTTGTGGTTGTGTCAAAAGTACCCTCGACAGGATCTCCTTTTGCAAGGAAATTGCCACTGCAGCCCATTTCGCCGTCATCATTCGTAAAACTTGCCACCTCGACTGCAACACGGATTTTGCGTGCATGATATGTGGTCTTGTTACTGCCGCCTTCAACAGGCTGGTCAAGGTCAACGATAACATAATCTGTTTCGGCATCAGCTCCCACAAGCTGTTTCTCACCGATATTGATAATGTAATTGATTGCGTCCTGCTCACGGATCTGGTCAACCTCAAATGCCGTTGTCCAATCGTAACCGCTGATTGATTTTGTTGCAGATTTGTCGCAGACATACTTACGGCTCTTAGTCTGAGCCGCAGGTGATTCATCAAGTGTCTTTGCACCTACACCGAGCAGAGAAAAATTCGGCGACTTGTTTGTGCCGCCGCAGTCAAGATAATTCGCCTGCATACGCCTCTGTCTGATTACTTCACTCATTATTTTTTACCTCCAATTTTAGTATATTTAAGTTGGCACTGTATTTGATATCGTGCCGATTTTGTGTCATTGTCGATTGCATACCCCGATGACAGCACCTTAACGGATAAAGGGGTTAAACCTTCGGGCAGTTTCGGCAGTTTGCCGTTTAAGTCCTGTTCGGCAATCCACTCTTCGAGCCGTTCATAAAACTCCAAATTTGCTATGTTTATTGATTCATCGGGACTGTAATTTTCACGGCTTGCAAAGATAAAGAGGTACTGGCATTTAGCAGAGCCGTCAATGTACTGCTTTAGTACAGTTTTGCACGGCACAACCTCAATGCTGTACTGTTCGGGGTCTTCGCCGAGATAGTCAACATTAAGGTCATTATCAACCTCTAATACATCGCAATCGGCAAACCACCTAAACAATGATTTAATTATTGATTCGTCCATTATTTGCCTCCGCTTTTTTCTTTGGCGGTTTTGATGATGTCATCAAGATGGTCTGCTTTCATCCGCTCAAACCAAAACTTGCCCCTTAGACCACCGCTTGCAGTACCCTGTTTACCTTTGCCTGCATTAAGGTAGTAGTTGGTATGGGCATATACAATATCGTACATTACCTCACCACTACCTATCTTTGTGCCACGGATACCGCTCTTGATAAGATTGCCGGTTTTAAAAGGTACATATGGAGTAGAACGGCGAAGGACTTCGCTGTCCACAATTTTTTGAACCTTGCCACTCGGCTCAAGACCACGGTCTTTAAGCATTGTTTCTGTGGTATTAAAAAGCAGTTTAATAATCATTTAACCACCAGCTTTATATGCTGTGAAAAGGGTGATGCGCTCAAATTCTCCGTTACGGATACGATTTCAAGTGCATCAAAGTTTTTGATTATATCTGTAGAGCTTGAAACATCAACGTCCACAATGCCCTTAACGATATAATCACCTTTTTTCAGCGTGAAGCAGTTGAAGGTTTCTTCTACAGGCAAAGCCTTGTAGGTTGCTTTGTCAACGTAATGCGCAAGAGCAGCGGCAGGAACACGGATAATATAATCCTCGGCACGCTTGACTTCCTTATCACCGACAAGGAGCTGATCCGTTCCGTGAAAATTTACATTCCGCAGCTCGTGCCTGCTCCAGACCTTTTCACGCCCCATTTGCTTACTGCAAAAGAGGGTAATGTCCGTATGATTTGTAAACATATCAGCATACCCCCTGATAGAGTAAACCCGTACCGCTCAGCTCCTGCCTTATAGCCGCAAGCATAGCGTTCTGCTCCTTGTACTTCAGCTCATCAACGTCATAGTCCTTATATGTAACGCTGTAGCCGTCTGTGTTCTCGGACTTAATGCCCTGCGGAATGTTCGCAACGCTTGAACGTATTTCGTAGGCTGCTTCTGCGGCGGCGCATACTGCATTTTTGACTTCGTCCGTAACCTCTGTAATACGGTGCTGTGTTACGAACCTTACAAGCCTTTCGGCTTTTGCGGCAAAAACGCAGAACTCTGAAGACGGTATAAGCAATCCGCCGAAAGAATCAGAATAGTAGGTGTAGTCTGCATAAGCCATAACAGCACCTTATGAGAAATCAACAAGAAGGTTTTCATCAAGTTCTTTGATACCATAAATAATATCAAAGCTGACTGTATCCGTTTTCGTGTCGGGGTCATAATCCATAACAACACGAACACCTAAGCCGTTAGCTGATGCAATATATGATTTTGCAGCACCCATAGGTGTTTCAAGGTTTCTTGTAACAAGCGCAAGACCGTTACGGTGAAAACCAAGAGCGTGAGCCTTATTGATAACCTTAACATCTACAGCTGTATCAATTGTCGCAGGGATATTCTGATCAACAGTGATTGTTCCTGCACCGCTTGCGAGTGTTACGTCATCCTGAACAGTATAGAGATAACCATCAACAATAAGCTGGTCACCTTTTTTGATAGTACCTGTTGCCGGAGAACCTCCTGATACTGTAAATACAGTAGTATCCTCAGTGCCTGTTACCTTATACTTTGTAACTGTTCCCGGTGTTACTGACTGATTTTCAGGGCAGTTCTGAGACATAAATGTTTCGCAGGTATATACCTTGCCGATTTCAGATTCTTTAAGTGCCTGTGAATCACCTTTATAGCTCTGTTTTGCAAAGTTATCAAGGGTGTTATACTTGTAAAGCGTAGTCGGAGGTAATACAAGGCGACGGTTATTTCTCGGTGCTTTTGAAATATCAAGTGCTTTACCTACACCTGCAATATCATCAATTACAGGCTTGCTTGATACTGTAGCAGTTTTTGCGGCTTTTTCAATTCCTACCGCCAGCAAATCGCTGTCAATAGCTTGAGCAATAGCCATAAGAGCAGGCTCTACTACCTGCTTTGAGAAGTCCTTGATGTCAAGCGAAAGCTGTTTTGATGTAATTTTAACAGTGACATCTCTGAAGCGGTCCATTTTTACGGTTACCGAACCCTCTGTTATGTCCTGCTGTGTAACCTTTCCTACAAAATTCTTTGCGACAAATTTTGCAGGCTTTCTGATTGTGATTGTGTCGCCAACCTCAACAAATTCATCTGAATAATCACGATGTACAAGGTTAGCCATTGTCAAATTGCTTTCGAGTACCATAAGTGCTTCGTTAGCAATAACCTGAGGTGTTAAAAATTCATTAGGCATTTAGAGTTCCTTCTTTCTTAATGAGTTCTGCGATATTCCTTATATTCCTCGTAGGACATATCTGAAATATCTTTTTTAATCTGTCCGGATTTTGCACCGGGCGTTGAGCCACCGAGATTAAGCTTCGGGTCAGGTTCTGCAGTCTTGAACAAAAACGGCTTCGTTGTCTTGAGCTTTTCAAGCTGTTCCGAAAGTCCTGAAATTTCGCCGTCCTCGCCCGGGGCAACTGTTGACATATCAAGGTTTGCTTTTACGGACACAACATCAGCTGCGCCTGAATCGGCTATTGCCTTTTCAACCGACTGCTCAAACTTGTAGTCGTTGAGCTTCTTTTCACCGTCAGCCTGTGCCTGCTCAAGCTTTGACTTCCACTCGGGGTCATAGTCTGCAAGGCTTGCGTTTGCCGTTTCAAGCTGTCTTGAAACATCATCATACTTGTTTTTGTCAACGTACTGTCCGCCGGCAAGGTTGCCGAGCTTGACATCTGCCGACTGGTTGACTTTTTCTGCGAACTGGTCAAATGTAAGTGCTTCGCCGCCAAATAAGGCTTTGAGCATTTCCATTAATTCCATTGTTTTTACCTCCTGTGTAATAATTTTTGAAATTGTGTGTTGACATTTAAAGGTCTGTCAGACCGTGCGTTTAAAGCTCCTCCGAGCGGCGTCGGTGTTTTAAGCTCTCCGACAAGAGCAATATTAAAAGCCCCCGGAAATCGGGAGCTTATAAACTGAAAATATGAAATTGTAGGCAAAAGTAAAAGGAGTATGTGTAATACCCCTTTAAAACCCTTTTAATTTCGTTTAATTTGCATTTAATTGAATTTGTGGTGTAACTTTACCTTTTCGATAGAAAATGCGATATAAGGCAAATTCAACCCATTCTTTTTTGTTCAAGAATAGTATCGTATATAAAATACATTTCACGACCCTTTTGATTCACAGTATCATCGTTGTCCATTCCTGAATCAACAGTTTCCATAGTTATCTCATCCTGAAAGTCACTAACATTGTCTACATCAAAATAGACCTTATCGTCCGTTTCTTTTATATTATTTACCATTTTGTATGCATAAGGAATGTGTTTTTTAAGAAAATCAAAATCTTTTTTCTGCAAAAAGAAAGTCATATAAACACCTACTTCAAATTGACTTGTATTAAATTACCATCGTGAGGATTAACTGTTACACCGCACTTATCAGTATAGTGTAAAATACTGTTGCCATTATGTGTGAATTTTGTTTTTCCGTTAATCAAAGCATCTTTAATATCATCTAACGGCACTCCGTTTCTTGTTCTGTTCTCGTGGCTTGGATCGTTTTTTGTACCGAATACACGTTCAAGAAAATGTTTGCTTTGAGATTTTATTTCAATGTCTGCAGAAGTTGTTAGTCCAATCAGTTCAGTTTGAACCCTATTATAATATTCTTCGTATTTATCAAAACCGGTCAATGGAGATAACATACCTCTATCTACGGAATTTACATATTTTTTCAAAAGCTCATATCTTGCAGTATCATTATACTTCACTTTATAGTATTCTGCAAGTGTTTTGATATTATTTATGTTATGTTCACTACTCCAAGTTTTATAATGCTTATTTGCGGAGCTGACTGCTTTTTGAGCCGTACTCCTGCCAAAACTGTATTTTTGAACACGAGCATTATCAACCAACAATCCGGTTTTCTCACAAAATGCATTCATTTGAGCTTCTTGCCGTTTGAGCTTTATTGAGAAATCGTCAAAGTTATTTTTGATTGCTTTTTTCATAGACTCGCTTGATGTATTGTTAAAAAATTCATCTTGAGCGGCAAGGATACGTTTTGTTTCACGAATTTTCCGTTCCAACGCTCTCTGATACTGTTCGGCTTCGTAGAGCGTATGCATCGAGCCGTCCGGGAATTCTATATTTTCGGCATCAAGCTCTTTTAGGTCTTTTTCAGAATACATCCGGGTTGAACCCTCAAAGTACGGAAACCAGTCGTGCCGACAGTTCCAGCCCTTGAAGCCGTCACCTTCACCATAGCCTATGTCAGACAAGGAAAGATAACCTTTGCGACCGCTAAGGCTGACTATTTGTCCCTGCCAGCTTGCGTGGGAGGGACGTGCACCTGCGTGTGCTGTAATCTCCATAAGGTCACACCCCAGCTCACGGGCGTTTGCAAGGCAAATTTCGCCTGTTGTCTGACCTATTCCTGTCATAACATTACGGCGAACGGCAACGTCCAACCTGTCACGGTGTCCGGACGGATAAAGCACAAATGCACCTTCGGAAGCAACCTGTTTTATTGCGTCTACAATCGCCTGTTGTGGCGAAAACGCTCCGCTTTCGGATTTCATCTCAGCAAGAGTACAGGCGTTTATAAAACCTGTCTGTGAGGTAACAGCCGTTGTTCGTGTAAGATTGCTTAAGTTGCCCGAGGTCTTTTTGTAGCCTGCTTCAAGCGTTTGCATTTGTGTAGCGGAAACCTTAATCGACTTCGGATTCAGTCCGTTTGCACGATAAATTTCATTGTCATACTCCGTTGCGGTCACCGCCGCATCTTCAAACAGCTTTTGCAACTGTTCTTCGGTTTTGTCGGTGTACTTCGATAGTGATTTCAGAATATCGGAGTTCAGAGTGCCAAGCTCCTGCATTGCGTTAAGCTGTAATTTGCCTGTTTCGGTAATAACACCTGTCTTGCTGATTCGCCTTGCAACATCTCGGACTATTTCCTCCTCAAGCTGTGAATAAAGTTTCAGAATATCATCGGCACAGTGAGCGAGCTGGTCGGGTGTCAGCATTAAGTGCCACCTCCACCGAACAAGCCGCCGCTTTCAGGTAACATTTCCTGCGCTTGGTCGTCATCCACACCGTAACGCCACTTGAGATAGTCGGTTTTCTTACGAATTCCGCTGTTGACTTCGTTGAGTTGGATTGCCTGTTCTTTATCCTTGTCTTCAAGAACTCCGTCACCCCAGTTGAAGCTGACTTCATAATCTCCTGCCGGGGCAAGATGACAAACCGTTGCCATAACGTCACAAGCATATATGTAGTCCTCAAGAACAGACTCCAATGAAGTCTGCATATTGCTGACAGCGGTATAACTGCGCTGTTTTGAGGCTTTGATTTCTTCCGCTGTTTTATCAACATTCTGCGGATTGGATAAAGTGCCGTAGGCAAGAGAGCAGTTAAATTCAATCTGCCTTTTGATTTCATTCAGACCTCTTGCATACGCTTCATCACGCAAGGTAGGATTATAGACGTTGTAAAAGGCTTTGCCTTCGTCATCGGAGGAAACGGCAAATTTTCTGAACAGACGTTCTCTTGTTTCGGGCATTTCAAAACTGTTTGTTTCTTTACCGTCAACTGTAGGCTTTTTTCTCAAAACCTCTTCGCCTGCGTGAACTGCAAGCTCGCCGCCTTTATACTCCCACAAGTACCTGTCCCACTGCATATCGGCTTCCTTGAGCTGTTTTACTGCTCGGCTGTAAACCGATACGCCGAGCGGACTGTCTTTATCAATCTGATTTGCAAACGGCACTCGCCAGAAAGCAAACAGAGGACGGTCAACGCCCTCTATTGTGATAATCGGTTCAAATCCGCTCCATATTTTAAATTTTTCCGGGTCTGTTTCCTGACCGAGCGAATCGTAGGAGCGTGACACAAAAAAGTGACTTTCTATTGTGTGACTGCGTGTTTCGTAGTCATAAACCTGTTTTTCAAGACGGGTGTAATACCATTCGCCCTTGCACTGCTGATTAATGAAAATCGCACCGGTAATATGTTCGCTGTCATAATGTATCGGAATGAAGTTGTCCTGCGTAATGCAGTCGGGCAGGATAACACCGTTCTTGACATACGGCTTGAACACAATGCCACCGCAGGCACAGCCTGATTCAAGTTTTATTCTTAAAACATTTTTCAAGCGTTCATACTGCTTCTGTAAAAATTCTGCACGTTCAGAGCCTGTTATTTCAGATTCAAATTCAATCATAATCAACCGAGCAAATTCCGAGGCTACGGAAGCACCGAGGTTCAACGTCTTGCCGTGACAATCCTTTTTCCAGAACGGCTCATCGTGATATATTCCGAGCCAGTCTTCCATAGCGTCGTCCATATTTTCATAGAGGTAACTGTCGTTGACCTCTTGCGGAAACAGCTTATTTGCGAGGTTTCGCAGCCAGTCTGAAATTATAAATGTTCTTTTGAATTTTCTCAATCGGTGTTCCACCCCTTATACTTGAATTTTCTCTTAAGAATCGTTGAACAGAAATAGCGTGTATCGTCCATTGCGTGGTCGTTTTCCTTAATAACCTTGTCTTCTTCTGATTTATCATCCCAACGGTACATACCGAATTCTTCCTGTGAGGCTTTGCAGTCAGCTCCGATTTTCACAAGTCCGTTTTTAAGCATCTGACCTGTGATTCTGATACCGTTTATAACGTCATTCTTTGCATTCTTCGTGTAAAACTTTCCGTGTCTGCGGATAGTTTCCTTAAAGGATGCAGCGGAAGGGTCTATAACAATATCTTCTATGTAATGGTCGCCTGCGAGCTTTTTAAGCTCTGCGTAATGCTCTTCATCGGTGCGCTGGTAACCTTCTTTACGGCTGTTGTAGTATGATTCCTTAACTCTGATTGCTTCCTTGTCGGTCACGCACCACAAACCCATACTGCAAGGGTTTATAGTACCGTAGTCTACGGATATATACCATTCGCCCTTAAGGTCGCTTTCTTTGCCGTGCCACAAATTTTCTTTAATATGGTCGTTAAAGTCCTGATAAACAAGACCTTCGGCAATAACCCATTCGCCGAGAATGAAACGGCGGAAGAACGTTCCGACATAAAGGCTGTAATACCTCTGCTTGACCTTTTCGGATAAGCTGAGGTTATCGTCCATAAGAAAGCTAAGCCGCAAAGCGTGTTTTTCATCCGCCTTTAAAACCCATTCACGGTAAAACCAGTGATTAGGATTATCGGGGTTGCAGTTGAACCAGAACCTTGCACCCTCAATAGAGCAACGGGCAAGACCCTGCTCAACGAAGGAACGAGGCATCAGAGCAACCTCATCAAAAAGAATTCCTGCGAGCGTAACACCCTGAATCAAGTCCTGCGAGCTTTCGTCTTTACCGCCGAAAATATAGAAGGTGTTTGTTTTGCCTTTTTTGCTGACGGTCAGGAGATTTTCACTGCGTTTGTCCTTGATATTGTAGCGACCGCTCATCATATTAATAAGCGGCTTTATTACGTTTCTGCGGCAAGAGCCTACAGTCTTGCCGCATATGGCAAAATTGCAGTCCGAGAAATTTTCCATAGCCCACATCAGAAACGATATAGACATACTGACAGTTTTTCCCGAACGTACAGAGCCGTCGGCAATAATAGCGTCATATTTGTCCTTGATTCCGTCAACTTTCCACCAACTCAGGACTTTAAGCTGTTTTTTGGAAAAAGGCTTAAACTTCATCAGCAAAAGCCTCCTTACCTGCGCCTGCAAGAGCTTCGATAAGTCCGTCATCAGCTTCAACAACTGTTTCGGGCTTGAAGTATTCTGCATAAAGTCTTATAGCCTGCGTATCTCCTGCACGGCATTTTGTAAGCAGTGCTTCACGGACAGAAGTCAGCTCGTGCATTTCGTATTTTTCAATTAGAGCATTCAGCTTTTTACGAAAATCCTTTGACTTGATGACTCCGTAAGAGAGTGCCAAAGACTTTAAATCTTCAACAATATTAAATTCCTGCTTTGTATTTGTATCCTTGAGCAGCTTCTCAAGCTTTGACAGTTTGTCCATTTTGCACCTTCTTTCTTTTTTGCATAAAAATAAACACCTGTTAAAAGGTGTTTAAAAGCATTTTAATGTATATAAAAAACAGCGGTTTGTGGTGTTAATTTTAATGTCAGCCATATGAACTAATTACCGGAGGGATTATCCATGAACGAACAAACCGCTGTTTTTAACTTGGGTATATATATAGCTTCGCCATCCGCTAACCTGAGGTTATCGGTGACTTCGCCGTATGTCAGCCGTTGCATCGGGCGGAGACGAATCAATCCGTCGTCTGTTCGGGCATTTGTTCGGTAAACGATACTGTAAGCTCAGTCGGCTCACCTGCAAGGGTAATTTTGACCGTTGCTTTCTTGTATCGTTTCTGTACTTTCACAATTTTATCTTTATTCTCAGCCAAAAATCCGCTGACAGTTTCGTAACCTTCGCCAGTGAATTTAAGTACCGAGGGAGTTTTCAAAAGTTCGCTCAAAGTCAGAATAAATTCAGACTCTTTGTCGGTTAAAGGGATAGGGCTTGTGCCACCTCCGAGCAATCTAATAATGTTCGGAATGCCCTTAAACACATAATATTTTGACCACTCGTAATCCATACGAACGAAAACATAGCCGTCAAAAAGTATATGCTGTTGAGTTATCCACTTGCCTTTTGAGCGGATCAGTTTGTTTTCGACCGGCACAATAGCATCATAACCACGATGTCGGAGCTGTTCCGCAACAGCGTGTTCTTGTCCTGTGTTTACATACAAAACATACCACTTGATGTTCATCATCCTTGCTCCTTTGCTTTGAGCTTGTTGATTTCGTCCATAAGCTCGTTGTAGAGCCGTGGATTACTCTTTTTGATAGTGTCATAAAGCAGGCTCTGATTTTCTTCGAGGGCAATCTGCTTGTCTGACTTGACATCCGTGTCGGTCTTACGCTTGTATGTTACTGCTCTTGCAAGGGCAGTAGCCTGTCTTAAAAGGTCTTCGGTAGACACTTCATCGAATTGTCCTTCGTCAAGTTTTGATATGGCATCAAAAACTTTCTGCGATGCCATACGCAGGATAGCCTCAGCAGGATCAAGTTCAGGATAACGCTCAGTTTCGGTTAAAATCATACGAAAATTTTCCTGTGCAATTCTGAGCTGTTGAGCGTTAGCTAAAAAGCGTGATGCGTAACGGCTGACCGCCGCCTGCGACAACTGTTCGCCGTTTTCTGCAAGGTAAGACACGATTTCACGGTATGTCTGTCCGCTTACAAGCATCTGATCTACAGTGTCCTTGAGGTCAGAGGGCAGTTTGTCGATTTTTCCGCAGGCTCTGCGGTTGTTTCTGCCCATAGCTAAACCTCAACCGAGTTATCGGTGACGGAGCCTTCGAGGAGCTTAATGCCCTTTGATGAGAGTTTTGCCTCAAGTTCTTCATACGGCACATCTGCGATGTCGGCAGGCTCTTTTGTTTTGATATGACGGAGCAAGATGTATTCCGACAGAAAGAGGTAATTAACAGATGACAGGAAGTCATGTTCTGATACATTGCTGATTGCAAATTTGACATCAGACAGTTTTTCATAATTCACATGAAGTATGTTAATAGTTCTCAAAATCTGTCCGTTGTTCTGCACGAAGTTTCTTGCTTTGATTTTCTGCATATATACCTCTGCATCATTAGTCATTGTTTTTACCTCCTCTTAAAAGCTCCAAAATGAGCTTGTTTTGTGTCTTTATTTCGTCCTTAACCTCGTTTATAGAGTTATAATAATCCTTTTTTGTAAGGCAGGTGTCCTTGATTTGCTCAACATCCGTCTGCAATTTTCCGATAGATTTGTTGACATCGGTTTTCACATCTTTCAGCTCATCCTTCGTAACATACGATAGCTGAATCTCTTTGATTTCTTTATCGTGTCTGTCTGCTTCGTTAATTGTTCGCTTTAAGAAAAAACTAATTATCGCAATAGCTCCCGAAATAATAAGACCGAAGAGCCACCAAGTGTCTGTTGCAAAATTCATAATATATTACTCCAAAAAAATAAGGTATCATTAAGTCTGTAACTTAATAATACCTTATAAATCCGTACTCCCGTAGAGGAAGAATATCCTATTTTTTCTTCATTGTTATATATCATCAAAAATACTTAACTGACCATCAATGTTACCGTTTGAGCATATGATTCTCACATATCTTTCTGATAAATCATACTCTCTTGCAAGCTGACTGCTGTTGTATCCATTGTACTTTGCCTTGATTTCAGCGTTGCGTTCAAGTTTTTGTAACTCGCTGTATTTTTGGATATATATTGTATCTCCGCCAAATGTTTGACAGAGTTTAATATAGCTTTCAATTCCTATTATCTCCGCTATATCCCTTTGAGTGCCTACCAAATCATCAAGATTGATTTTCACCAGCCTTCCTCCTTTGAGCAGCACTGTTAATGTACTTTTTAAGTTTTTCAATCAAGGTTACACCCTGATTATATGTCAGCCACCTAAAAGGCTGCTTTGATGTACAGTCAATTTTTAACTCTTTCTTTATAATACCGCAGAGTCTGTCGCCGAGTTTAGCTGTGGTAGGCTCGGTATCGTATTTTTGAAGCTGATACATCAACTGCCAAACCTTCCTGCGTTGACCGTCTGACATTTTGCCTCTACCGCTGTCCTCGTACTTTTTCTTCTTGTACGGTTTCGGCGGCTCTGTGAGGTTCTGCAATTTCAGCCTTTCGGCAAGTTCAGATACAACCGTCTTATACTCATTCTCATTAAGACTGCGTATGCTTTCCTTTTGAGTAAGACGATAAACAATCGTGTGCAGCATATCGTTTTTGTTGCCTGATTCTAAGACCCCGAGCCGTGCCGCCATTGCGTATATTCTTTGCGTTTGCTGAGGTTTTAACATACAAAACACCTCATCAAACCAAAGAGCTTAAAGATATCTTTGTGCTGTCCTCAACAACAAAACTGCTTTGTATTTTCATAAGAATATCATCAATACGACTTTCGTCCATACAGTTGACGGTCAGCAGGTTTTTGAAGTCCTGCCATACAGCCGCCTCTGAAATGAGGTAGGCATACTCTTTTGCATCGTCCTCCGAAAGGTTTGTGAACTTTAAAATGTTGTTTACATCCTTATCGTAGTTAATGCCCTTGCATTTCTTGACAAGCTGTTTGCGTTCGTCATCAGATACACCGTTCATCTGTTCAATAACCTCTTTGACGGTGCATCTTACAAAATTGCCTTTCCACAAACCGATGAGCATTCTTTTTGCCGGAGCAGAGAGGGAATATTCTGTCTTTTCCGTGACTGCATCTTTGTATGCTTTGCCAAAAATTGAGAGCAAAAATGAGTTGTATGTAATTTTGAGAGATTCCGAAGTTACCGCTGTAAGCTCTGATTCTGTGCCTGCATAATGGACACTCTTATATTTGGTGTTTTCAAGGTCTTCCGAGCACTGCATAATAATCTCTGCTTCAAGTTTATCCTTGCGTGCCTTGAGCTTGCTCATATCTGCTTTAATGCCTGCAAGCTCATCAATCTGCTTTTTTAAATCAGTCATCTGTTTTATCCACCTTTGCAAGTAATTTTTCGGCACATTTGCGGCAGATGATAACATTATCTGCAATGATTACATTTTCAACTGTACCACAAAAACGACAACAGGGAGCGGACGGTTTAATCGTAACAGTGCCGTCTGTACTTGTTTCAATGTCAACAGCATTGCCCGGAAACAATCCTGCTTCGCCTCTTATCTGCTTAGGCAGAGTAATAGAGCCGTTTTTACAGATTTTCTTTGATGTTTTCATATAAATTGACCTCCTGTTCAATATGTATTGTTGTCCTCACTCTGCATTCATACGGACTTGTGACCGTTCCCGTTGGCGGAAGTTGCATTAAGGTGAGCGGATTATCTCCGCTCATTAACCTCTTTTATTGCACATATAAAGCCTTCTAAAGTTCTATCTGCAAAAGTTTTGCCCATGTTTTTTTCGAGCTTTTTTATAACTTCAATTGTTAATGTCCCTATTTTTCCAAGAATATCGATAGCATTTCCTGTTACAACAGAGTCGGTTGTTTTGTCAGAATTTTCAACCGAAATTATTACTACCTTTTTTTCACAAACAGCGGTTTTGGCTTTTTTAGCAAACGAATCTATTATCGCACCACTCAATTCATTTCCAAATTCAACTGTGTAATCTTCCATTTTTATCCCTCCAAAACTTAATAAAATTCAATGCTTTCATTGTTATCAATAAAGTGTTTTTTCATTTTCTCAAAGTTTGTCCAGTATGAAAAATACTCATTGTAACTAAACTTGTCTTTAAGTTCCTGCTTAGCTTTCTTGCTACGAGCTCCGTAAAGCTTGTAATCCTTTTCGGTAATTATTGACCGTTTTTTACAGCAACAAAATCTCCTGCGTTCTTCGCAGTCTTCCATAAGCCACTTGCCCCTAAATTCATCATTGACATAAAAGGCAATAGCGTTCTGAAACTGTGACTTTTGTGTAAGGAACAAATGCACTTTATACCCGTCAATTTTAAGTGTTGTTCCCCGTGACATAACAAATTTCAAAGATTTATCAACCTTTTTCCACTCTTCTGCGGTCATTATTGTTACCCCTCCTTCTACTTTTTTTACCTTTCGGCTTTCGCCACGGATCATCCAACCAACCCAAACAAGCAGGAGCACCATAGGCACAAAGCAAATTTCTCCGCCTGCTGTAAAGCTCCTTGTACCCATTTGACCGAATGCGGCAGCCATTACTACTCCCGTGCTGAACCCTGCGGCGAGCAGTAACACAATTTTTCTTAACGACATTTTAAATCCCTCCAAATATTGTTTAAAACACCTTGATACGCATAGCTTTTGCCATTGCGATTAAGCCCTCATAGGTGATGTTTCCATTGTCTACGGCATTGCCAAACACATTGCTTGCTCCTCTGATACCCTGTTCAGACCTTGCAATGCCAAGCAAAAAACTTACTGCTCGTTCATCGGACTTAACGGCAGGAAACAACAGCTCAATGTCGCTGTTTTTAATTGCTGATGTATGCCTTACTTCGGTAAGTTTTGTACGGTTTCGGATCTGAGCAAACGCTTCTTTGCTTTTGCCGGTATTTGTAACGGTTTCAATGTTTCCGACAAGGCAAATACCAAGCTGTGGATTACTATCGAAAAAAGCTCTGATGGCTTCAATTGTTTTAATTGGCAGGTGCTGTGCCTCATCAATGATGAGTACCTTGCGTTCACCTTCAAAGCTATCTGCAAGTCTTAACCACATTTCATCTTTGCGACCTGTTGCGGTGATTTTCTGTGTTCTGCAAAGTAGTTTTAAAAATGCACTTAAAGTTACTAAACAGGGGTTTACGGACACATAAATTGCTGTTGCAGGATAATCTTCGGCATACTTTTTGCACGCCATTGTTTTTCCTATGCCTGCATCGCCACACTCAATTGCAAGACCGCCCTTAAGATGACACAAGCGGATTGTATCATAAACCTCTGAGCTTATGCTTGTAGGCTTGTAGCTGTTAAGCACCTGAGCTGATTTGAGATTCTCTGCAGCGGCTTTTGTTTCAAAAGTCTCTGTTAAAAACTTTTCAAAATCACTTAAATTACCGTTATAACGGTTGTTCAAGTAGGTTGACAAAGTCGCTGCTGACTTTCCGAGAGCTTTTGCGGCTTTGGTTTGTGAGCCGCACTCTTCGATAAAGTTCCTTAATTTCTCCTGTAATTCAGGATTGGCTGACATTACCGACATTTATTATTCCTCCTTCTGTCGTTGTTCAAGATTTCTTATCATTTTTGCCTTATCTATCGTTACGATATTCGACTGACCAACTGCCATGGGCAACTGCTCTGCCGTTTCATCGGCACGGTGTACTGATATAACCTTCGGATTGATTTCTTCGGCATTTGCTTTGTTTTCCTCAGCGGTTGCAAGCACAAGGTTAAGTGCTGTTTCTTTGCCAAATGCGGTAATCTGACTTGCCTTGAGTTCCTGTTTGGTGAGTTTTTCAAGGCTCTTAACTTTACGCAATGCCTGAGCAACCGCATCTTTAGATGCTCCATATGCAAGGACTGCTTCATTGTCCGTTGGAGCGGTCATTATGTAGTTATCATCAAGGTCATATATTCTGACTTCCGAAATATCTTCCGGGTCATATCGACAGTAAACTGATTCTCCAAAATGATTTAAAATAAGGTCATCATTGTAGTAATCAATTTTCTCGCATGCAACAGTAAGATGTACTCCACGCCTGCCGACTTTCTGACTTCTTGTGCTTCTCATTAACATTAAGTTAAGGTCAAGTTCTGCGGCGACTCGTTTTTCTTTAAGTTGTTCTCTGTAAACCTGCATTCGGCTTTTACCGCTGTCTGAGCTTACCGCTCCGCTATATGGTTTTTCATTCATATAGTAGGTTAAAATGTCCTCAACTGCCTGAGTGAATTCATAATCCGTGGGTATGTTGTCAGTGTCCTTGATTACCTTTTTAAGTCTTTCCGGTCGTTCGACTACATTACCGCCTGTATAAGTCGGAAACAATCTTGAAAGCCTGTCCTTGACATCTCGAAATCGTCTTTCAATGATTTTTGCCTTAGCGTTTCGTACTATTGCATTTGTCATTTTAATGCCCAGCCGTTCAAAGACGGGAGGCGGTGCAAACTTGTCCTTTTGACTCTTTTTCAATCTATGACCAAGTCCGCCGACATCGAATGTCAGAAACTCTCGACCGTTATCTACATATATGTTTTCGGGTATGCCGTACTTAACTATGCCCTTTCGTAGAGCTATCAATGTAGCCTGCGATGACGGTGCGTCGGTCACATAACAGCCTGTAAAAATACCCGAACGAGCATCAAAAAACGCTGTAAGATAAAGCCTGTGGATACTTCCGTTTTCGCCCTTTGTCTGCACATCAAATGTGTGGTTATCTGCAATCCACCATTCGTTTGACGCCATTCCTTCGTATGTCCTGCGTATGTACGGAGCACACCTGTCCCTAAAGGCTTTCATACCTTGTCGTCCCATAATTTCAACTGGTTTAGGTATCGCCGTTTGTACTTTGCGATAAAATGATGCGTAAGCAGGGAGTGGTAATAGCTGTGGAGCTTCTCGCTTAATCCACATTTCGGTGTATTCATAGCACGCCTGTATAGGATGCTGTGCCTCATCAAGATAAAAACTTAAAAAGCATTGCCACACTTCTTCGGGGATTGACGATGTACCTTTTTTCCAACTTCCACGATTGTCAAGCAGTCCTGCAAGATCATCGGCTTTTAAAGCCTTTTTTTTCCGGTACAAAATTCCCTTCGATATGTTAAGGTCGGGATTAGCGACCTTTTGCAGTTGTACAAATTTTTCGGTTGCAGGTACTTTCTGTAACTTTGATGTTGCACAATACTCATCCCAAGCATTAAGTATCCTTATCCATTCGGCAATCTCTTCACGCTGTACCGCCGAAAATTCATCAAATTCCTTGTGGGGTCGCTCCGTCTTGCGTTCGGGGAGCAAATCCTCAGGAATTGCTATTGCGTGCGATTTGTAGTATTTAAGCTGTTCCGAGTGGGATAGTTCATTTAAAGGTATCAAATATTTTTTGCGGTTGTTTTGGTTTATTGTTTCATCACCCTGAAGACTTCCATTGTTTATGAGCATTTTTACATATCGTTCAGAGCAACCTTTTATCCCAGCAACTTCCTTTGCCGTTAGATAAATCAAAAAATCACATCCTTTTGACCTGCCATCATCAGAGCAGGGAGGTCATTTCCTGCTGACCGCCTTGCGGCGGTTTCGGCTTTAACTGAGTTGAGCGGCCGGATTGTTAATACCATTTCTCACTAAAATAGTATTAAGTTCTGAAAACTCATCCCAAGTAATTGCTTTCAGCTTATAAGCCATTTCGGCTTTTCCATATGTTTGGTATGTTAAGTTAAGAGAATGACTGTTCAAAGCGTATCTCGCTTCTCTGTGTAGTTTTTCTAAAATGTCACTCATAATTATCCTCCTTGATTTTTTTGATAGAATTATTGAAGCTAAATTCAACCTCTATATTCAGGACTATAAAAACGATGATATAACTCAAACTCTTCTACAAGTGAATTATCAATATACACTTTTGCTTTATGTTTGTAGATAACCACACTTGCAATTTCTCCGATATGGTAAAGTGCCAAATCCGGAAGATAATACTTTTTTCCGTTGATGTGCAAACCGTATCTCGATACCCTTTGTTTTAATACCGTAGGTTTTACTATACCTAATATTTTCGTCCGCTGATTTTTCACTTTGATATCAGCGGATTTTTTTAGTTTTACAACTTCGTCAGGTGATAATCCTGTTTCCTCGTATTCGCAAAGTTTTTGCAGTACTTCTCGTGTCTGACCTACCGACAATTCAACCGGAATGAGATGTTTGCTTTCTTTTCCAACATAAACAGTAGTTTGACACAGCTTTTTTGTTAATCTGTCCATAAGTCCTCCTTGATGTGACATTCCTTATTTGTGTAGTGCGTACATTCTTCAACTGTGCAATCTCGTGGCTGTCCCGTATCAAGAATGTAATAACAAATCGAATAGCCTTTGTTGTTACTATGGTTTAATGGTCTGCGGTGTCCGCACCCTTTACAGCGAGGGTTCACTTTATTACACAAAATGCTCTCTCCATAAATTCTTTGGCAGCGGCATTTCTGCTTGCAAAGTAACTGCCGCTGTAAGGATCTCCGTCGCTGTCCAGCCACCACACAACCCACGGTTCAACTGCATTTGGATTGTGAGCCATTACAACACGATTGTTTATGTTTCCGATTATTTCATACCTGTTAATTGTTTTGCCTATCATAATCAATCTCCTTTTCTTGCAAAATTTATTTCCTTATCTACCAGTGTGTTTACTGATACCTTTAATGCTTTAGAAAGACCATATAAAATAGCGATGTTCATATTCTTTTGTCTTTGTCCCTGTTCAATAAGATTGTAGTAACTCTCAGATATTCCCATACTTTTAGATATATCTAATTGAGTTAGCCCCTTTTTATTTCTCAAATCAATGAGATAAACACGCTTTTTCATTTAATCACCGTCCTTAACTTTGCATATTGTCAAGTTTCAAGTATATAATACGCCTTTATTTACTATTTGTCAAGTTTTTTCTTGACATTTTGCAAAGTTTAATTTACTTTACTAATAGTAAAGTTTATAATAATAACAATAGGGGCTGAGCTTATGACTAAACTAAAAGAATTACGAAAAGAACACAAATTATCAATGAAAGAATTAGGAAAAATTCTCGGTCTTTCTGAAAGTACCATTTCTCTTTATGAGGCAGGAAAAAGAGAACCGGATATAAAAACACTTATAAAAATGGCTGATTATTTTAAAGTGAGTGTTGATGTCCTAATTGGCAGAAATGAAACAAACGAAGATGACATACTTGATACCGAACACGGAGAAGGGACTCTTGACGGTCATAGTTTATGTATGTTTAATTTTGAAAAGATGTGTAAAGAACTGGATGAACATAGCTTAGACATAATTCATTCTGTTTTATATGCTTTAAGAAGGATTCAATATAATGATGCCTTGTTTGCTAAAGATAAACAGTATGTATTTACTGCGGTAACTGAGCTTATAGGAAGAATTGAAAGATATGTTGATGATTTCCGCACAGCAATGGATTCCAAAATGATATTTGATTATAGTTACCATAATAAGAGGTTTATTAACGGTGAAGTTGCCGTGTTAAAAAGAGTTGTGAGCCTTATTACACCTGAGCAAAAGCCGATTGTTGAAGGTACAATTGTAATTCCCTTTTATGAAACTCCGGTTTCAGCAGGCACTGGTTCATGGCTTGGTGATGATATTGTAGCCGAATGGCTTACTGTCCCACGAAATGATCTGACCACTTCGGCTGATTTTGCGTTAAAAATATCAGGTGATAGTATGCAACCGAAGTTTTCAAACGGTGAAACTGTGCTTGTAAAACAAACATCAAGTGTATTCGAAGGTGAAATCGGGGTTTTCGTACTTAACGGTGAATCGTATATTAAAAAATTAGGAAAAAAGGAGCTTGTTTCACTTAATCCAGCCTATAAGCCTATACCTTTACACGGATTTGATGATGTTCGTTGTGTAGGTAAGGTGCTTGGTACACTTAATATGTAAAAATATTCATTTAATTGTATTTTTTTACATAACTCAACTTGTCTGATTTTTTTAACATAAAAAAGGTCAATATGTTAAAAGTATAGATTTCATCGGAATAGGAAGTCACTTCCCTTTAAAATTAAAATACTTCCTATTGTTTAAATGTTTTAATCGTATAGATGAAAGTATATTAAAATCCTATTTATGCCGATTTAAAGCCATTTTAAACGCTTTTAAAAGGTTATTTTTAAAAAATTAAAGCCGAGCAGGTTCACAAATTTTTCGTGAATTGCTCGGCTTTTTTGTTTTCGCACTAAATAAAAAAACAAGCTGTTTTTTCAAAGTGTAATTTCTTTTTACACCTAAAAAACGGCTTGTTTTCTACATTTTCAGATTTTTAACTTTTTTTAACGGCTTTTTACGGTTTTTCCTATTCTCTCCGAAAACTTACAGTATTCTATGAATATGAATTAGAGGAAAAAAATTATATTGAAAAAGAATTACAGCAAGTATTACCGCAAGATTTAAAATATACAAAGAAAATTCTGATGGATGGAATGCATACATATAATGGGTTGGGAGAATATGAGGTTATTGATTTAAAAACAAGACGGTTTAATATTCTCAATTTTGTTTTTAGAATATTGGGGAAATTTAGAGGATAAAACTATGATTAGAGTTTTTATGGTAGGTATGAGTACCGATAAGGGTGGAGTAGAAGCATATATTAGTAATTTATCTGGCTTCTTATCTGATGAAAATTATGAGATTGTATATTCCTGGCCAGTGATGGAAGTGAATGGAAAAACATGGGTGTGCCCTCGAAATAGACATAATTATTACAAGTATGCAAAGTTTTGGAAACGCTTCTTTAAAGAAAATCATTTTGATGTGGTATATTATAATACTTGTGATATTGTAAGTGTGGATATGCTGAAATTTGCAAAAAAAGCAGAGGTGCCGGTAAGAATTATACATTCACATAATACAGAGAATCAGATAAAAATGAATATGTTTCATCGAATAACAGAAAAACGTAATCGTAAGAATATCGAAAAAATTGCTACGAATTTATTAGCATGTTCAGAAGATGCAGGATATTGGATGTTTCCGGGAAAGAAGTTTAATGTGATCAAAAATGGAATTGATTATTCTAAATACAGATATCAATTAAAAAATCGAACAGAATGTCGTAAAAGTATATCTGTTGCAGATGGTTATTTGGTAGGTTGTATAGGAAGGCTTGACCCGCAAAAAAATCCGCTTATGTCAGTGGAAATCATGAAAGAAATATCTAAATTGAATGCAACTGCAAAATTTGTATTTGTAGGTGATGGAGAACTTAGACCACAGGTAGAACAGAAAATTAAAGAATACAATCTTGAAGATAGAATCGTCCTATTAGGGGCTCGTGACGATGCAAATAAATGGTATTCGGCAATAGATTGTCTTATCATGCCATCATTATTTGAAGGACTTCCATTTACTTTAGTAGAGGCACAAGCAGCAGGATTATCTTGTGTGGTATCAAACACCGTATCTGGTGATGCAAATATTACAGGATTAATTGAGTATGTCGATTTGAATCAAAGTACAAAAGTATGGGCAGATCATATATTAGAAGCTTGTGAGAAAGAAAGATTAGATACAAAAGAACAATTAAAGAAAGCAGGGTATTCAATTCAAGATACAGCGGAGCAGGTTGATAAAATAATTCAAACATCATTAGAAAAGAGAGTACAATGTTGACGAGTAAAGTAAGAGAATCAAATTTAGAATATCTCAGAATTCTTAGTATGATTTTTATTGTTGCAGGACACTCAGTGTTGCATGGTGGGGTGGAGATGCCTCTGACAGTAAATGGGATTTTTGCTTTAGTAATGACACAGGGGTCAAGAATAGGTGTTAATATATTTGTTTTACTGTCAGGATATTTTTCTGCTACGAATGTAATTTATATAGATAAAATAAAGAAAATTTATATTCAAGTATGGACTTATTCAATTATGATTGCAGTGGTACTGTTTTGGAATATTGTAGACAAGTAATTTTAGGGAGAATAAGTTATAATGATAATAAAAAAAGTAATGGTCAGATTACGTAATACTGTCTGGAATTATAAGCATAAAAAAATAAGTCAGAAAAATCGTGAACGGCTGAATTGCGATGATGTTACTATTATTTCTACAAATTGTACTGGTGGTATTCTATATCACGATTTAGGCCTTGAATTTAAATCTCCAACAGTAAATCTGTTTTTTCGTGCACAGGATTTTATAAAACTGTGTGAAAACATAGAGTACTATATGAGCATTGATAAATTTGTTGAATGTACGGATAAGAAAATTATTGGAGATAGATAATATCCGGTTGTATATTTAGGAGACTTACTGGTATTTTGTGTTCATTATCATACAGTAGAAGAGGCAGAAAGAAAGTGGAATTCTAGAAAGCAGCGTATCAACTGGGAACATATCGTGATTATAAATTGTGATAGAGAGGGTATGACAGAGGAAGTGAAAGATCGTTTTGAAAAGTTGTCATACCGTAAAGTGATGTTTGTACATAAACCCGATAAAAAACATCCTAGTTGTTTTTATATTAAAGGATATGAAAATCAAGAATCGGTAGGAATTATTACGGATCATAATACATGGGATGGAAAAAGACCGGTGGATCAGTTTGATTGGATTGAGTTTTTAAACAAATGATGAGTATAAAAGGGGAGTATATAAGATGAAAGAACGTATACAATGGATTTATGAAGCAAAAGGAATTGGAATTTTTGCTTTTGATTTTATTCCTTGAATCGTGATAGATCTGATGTTTGTCGTATATGGGAAATTAGGGATTGAGATTATAAATACAAGTTGGTCTGCAGTTGGTTTTGCAATGATAGATGTTTTGGTCTCTATTTGTGTAATTACACCATTTAATTTATTTATTTTGAAATATATGCCATGGTGTTTAGGAAGAAAAAAGGTTAAAGTGAAAAATGATAAGTATTATAATACCAATATATAATGTAGAAAAATATCTTTCAAAATGTATTGAGAGTTTAGTGGGACAAACCTATAAGGATATAGAAATAATTTTGATTAATGATGGTTCACCAGATCATTGTCTGAGTATATGTGAGCAATATTCAAAAAAAGATAATCGTATCATTGTTATTAATCAGGAGAATAAAGGTGTATCTGCTGCAAGAAATGCAGGTTTGAAAATTGCAAAAGGGGAATATATAGGATTTATAGACCCGGACGATTGGATTGCAGTAGACATGTATGAAGGATTACATAGTGTTATCAAACAGAGTGATGTGGATATGGTGATCTGTGGGTATGAGTATTATAGTGAAGACGGAGCTTTAGATGAAAAACGGAAGTATCCTATTCGCGAAAACGAGATTATTAACCAAAAAGAAGTGATGAATCGATTTTTTGATATGCCACCTACGATACGCCATGGAGTTGTAAATAAATTATTCAAAAAAGAATTATTAATTGGGCAGATGTTTAAGGAAGGATTACATTCATCAGAAGATGTGTTCTTTTTGAATGAATATGTTCAAAAAATTCAAAAGGCAGGGGTTGTGCATCAGCCTTATTATAAAAATCTTGTTCGTCAAGGAAGTGCAACGCATGGTGGATTAAGTATAAATAGTTTGGCAGATTCATTTGAAGCTCATGAAAGAATGTATTTAGATTCTATAAGGCGGTATCCTGAGTTGAAAAATCATGCAGCAGCTTTTTTATTAGATGTGTGTACATTGAAATATAACGAAGCAAAAGAAAAATGGGTAAAAATGGAAGAAAATGAAAAGAAAAGTGCAAAAGAGAAGTTAAAAATCATGTTGAAATTTATTAAAAAATATGCACTATATTCAATTTTGGATAAGGAAATTTATTGGAAAACCAGAGTAATGTATTTAATTTTAAAGTAGAGGATTAATGATGAAGAAAATTAATATTATTGTTCCTGTATATAATGTGGAAAAGTATGTAGAAAAATGTATACAGAGCTTAATAAATCAAAGCTATAAAAATGATTATGAGAAATAGATGGCGAATTATGTCATCGAAACGTATATATTGGAAAGAAAAAGTGATAATGTTAGTTGGATGGTTTTAGTGATAATATGAAAGAAGATATAAGAAATATACAAATAAAGTGCATAGAAATTTTAAATATAGTCGATCAAATATGTCGAAAGCATCATATTCAATATTCACTTTGCGGAGGAAGTGTTGTAGGAGCTCATTTATATCAGGGATATTTACCTTGGGATGATGATGTGGATTTAATGATGACGAGAGAGAATTATAATAAGTTCCTTTCTGTTATAAAACAGGAACTTCCAAAAGGATTTTCGGTTCATAATTATCAACTTTCAGATACATATTGGTCGTTGTTTACTAAGATTGTTAATGATAATACTACAATAGTTCAAAATGATGGTGCAGTGTCTGGTGTGTTCTTAGATATTACTGTTTATGATAAAATACCAGATAATTATAAACGTAAAGAGGATATATTTCTTTGGAAGATGTCACAGGTGGTTAGTATTGGAAAAATAAAGGGAAAATCGTTAAAGGCGTTCGTAAGAAATATGGTACTTACACTTTTCTTTGGGGATAAAAGTAAATATTATAAGTTTTTTCAAAAACGAGTAGAAAAAAATGGGAATACAACTAAATACCATTATTCTGAATTGTTTGGAGCTTTTTGTAATACGTTACCGTATGAACCGGAAATATTTGAAAATTACACAGAAATACAGTTTGAAGGCAAACAATATATGATTGTCAAAGATTATATAAAGTACCTTCAAACACGATATAATAGAACTGATTTTAGAGAGCCGAAAGAAAAGCAAGTTTCACCACATTATCGGTATGTGAGCTTTAGTATTCCGTATAAAGAGTATATAAAATGCAGGAAGTGTAAGGAAAGTTAGATGAATAAAGGGAAAAGAATAATAAAAATATTTGGATATGGTGTAATCTCACAGGTTGTTACATTGTTATTAGGAATTATCATCCCTAAATTGATGATTGTAAGTTATGGTTCAGAAGTGAATGGGTTATTGTCTTCTATAAGACAAGTATTTGTATATGTTGCATTATTGGAGGCTGGAATTGGAACTGCCTCTCTTCAAGCTTTATATGCTCCAGTTGCATTGGGAGATAACAAACGAATATGTGAAATCATGGCGGCAACCAGTGCATATTATAAGCGAACAGGTGTGTTGTATGGTATTGCTGTTATTGGATTAGCTATTTTTTATCCAATTATAGTAAAATCTGATATTCCGGTGATGGTTGTAGTTGCAGTCATTTTATTTCAAGGAGCATCAGGTGTTATTAACTATTTCTTCCAAGGAAAGTTTACAATATTACTTCGTGTTGATGGAAGAGGATACGTAACAACGAACCTTAATACTATTGTTTCCGTTATATCTAAATTGGTACAAATCGGTTTGATTTTGATGGGATTCAATGTTATAGCAGTTCAATTTGCTTACTTTGCAATTAACCTTTTACAAATGATATATAATATTACATGGTATGTCAAAAAGCACTATGATTGGTTAGATTTAAGTGTAGAACCAGATTATAATGCATTAAGTCAGAGTAAGAATGTAATTATTCATCAGATTTCAGGACTTATCTTTAATAATACAGATATTATTGTATTAACACTTTTTGCAGGGCTAAAGACGGTAAGTGTTTATTCCTTATATAGTTTAATTATAGTTGCGTATCAAATATTATTGATACCTTGTGTAGTAGTGTGGAATTTGTACTTGGACAGGCATTTAATTCTGATAAAAATAAATTCATGAAATTGCAGGAAGTATATGAAACATATTATCTTGGAGTTTCGTTTTTCTTCTTTACGGTTACTTTGATCATGTTGCCATCATTTATGAAGATATATTCATCAGGAATCACAGATGCCCAATATGTAGATAAATATTTACCGCTTCTATTTGTAACTTTGAATGTGCTGATGTATTCGAGAAGAACATCAAGTCAGATCATTAATTTTGCCGGGCATTTTAAACAGACACAGGTAAGGTCAATTATAGAGAGTGCGATTAATCTTACAGTATCATTAGTTTTGGTATTCAAAATAGGAATGTACGGAGTTCTATTAGGGACAATCGCTGCACTTTTGTATAGAACTAATGATGTGATTATTTATGCCAATTGGAATATATTAGGTCGCAAACCTTGGAAAACATATCGAAGATGGATTCAAAATACAATAGTTATGGTTTTACTAGTGGGTAGTCTATATAAAATACTTCCTGAAATCAGTACGCTTATGGCATGGGTAGTGAATGCTATTTGGGTAGCAGTGTTATGTGGGTGTGTTTATTTCGCAATTGATTCGTTTTTTGATAAGGAAAGCTTTCTCTTTATAAAAACGATTTTGATGGGTGTAATCAATAGAAAGAAAAAAAAGAGTCATTAGTGTTTATGCTAATCTAAATTTAGGTCACATGGTTCATTGAAAATTAGGTTACTCTGTTGTGCTAAAATATAGTTGTAACACACCGACCTAATAAGATATAATCTTAGTAGGAAACGAGGTATGTTACAGATGAACCGGAATTTTGTGAGAAGCTTGGTATCGAGCAAAGCATGAGCAAGGCCGGATATCCATATGATAATGCCCCTATGGAAAGATATTTCAATACATTGAAAAATGATCTTATATATCAGCATTATTATCGCACAGAGGATGAACTCTACACAGCAGTCGAAGAATTTGCGTATGTGTAATATAATCATGTATGTCCGCATTCTTATAATAATTACAAAACGCCCTATGAGGCACGCCACGGAGTTACATAACCCTTGTGGCAGAAATTAGGTCATAGTGTTACAAAAAAGCTTGACCACAACAACCACAACATTCTTTATCTAACAACAGGTGTCAAACTTGGCCTATAGTGACCTAGTTTTAAATGAGCGATTGACTGACTTTTCGGTTGACAAATGCACCTAATGAAGAGCCATTAAATAGCGTAATATGTATCGTCCAAACTTGAGGTTAGATTTTCAGGTTTGGACGATTTTTTTAGTGTCACTTTTTCTTTTTCAATTCATTTTTAAAGCATTTTTTATCGAATGAGGGGTTGAAGGCGTAGAAGTTCTTTTCGTTGAGTTTATCGGTTAAGAGGCGGAGATTTTCGCCGAAGCGTTGGTAATGGACAACCTCACGGGCACGCAGAAAGCGAATCGGATCTTTTACATCGTAGTCATCGCAGAATCTGAGGATGTTATCATAGGTTGTTCTGGCTTTTTGCTCAGCCGCCATACTTTCGTGCAGGTCGGTTATCGGATCGCCTTTAACCTGCATTGATGCAGCTGTATAGGGAAAACCTGCTGCCGCCTGTGGGAAAATTCCGGTTGTGTGGTCAACAAAATAGTCACCGAATCCCTGTTCCTTTATTTCATCTTCGGTGAGGTCTTTCGTCAGCTGATATACTATTGCACCGATCATTTCAAGATGATTAAGTTCTTCTGTGCCTATGTCGGTGAGAGTGCCCTTGAGTTCCGGCAAGGGCATTGCAAATCGTTGACTCAGATATCGCAATGACGCACCCAACTCACCATCCGGACCGCCGTATGGCAGAATGTTACTTATTTTGACTGAGAAATATGTTGAGGTGGGAGGCTTTTCGGTCAAATATTATTCTTTTTGTAATTATGGATAGTAAGCCGTTTTGCGTTTTTAAGGGATAAGTTTCTTTAATCGTGAAAGCATCATTAATTAAATTGTTCTTTATAAGAATATTGATTGCTTTAATTACAACTTTTTCAATCTTTTCAATTCTTACGCTGTGCGATGAATGGCAGTTGCCGTGAATGTAGGCGGAGCATTGGAGAAAATTATTTTTAATCGGAACGAGGGTTGAATTGCAGTTTGAACACTTGACAAGATTTTGAATAAGGTGTCTAATTTCGGTTTGTTTATGGGAATGTTCTTTGCCTATTATTTTTTGCAAGAATAATATTTGCCTTGTTTGTTCAAAAATTACTTCATCAACAATCGGTTCGTGAGTGCCGTTTGAAATTATCAAATTTTCGTTATGGAAATCTCTGCCCGTTTTGCAGATTGGATTCCACCTGATTTTGCCGATATAAACGGGATTTTGCAGAATATATTCAACGGCACGGCAATCCCAGAGGTTGCCCTTGGTGGTTCTGATTTCTGACGAATTCAAGTTGTCACAAATCATATTTATATCTTTATTATTCAAAAAATCGGCAAAAATTTTACTGACAATTCGGGCTTTTTCGGCGTCAACCACAAGCCTTCCGTCTGTCACTTTATAGCCAAAGGGTGCAATGCTGACGATGCCGCCACGCTCGGCTTTTTCGGTCATTCCTCGCCTTACCTCACCCGAAAGCCGAATCGAATAGTATTCGTCCGACCATTCGATAATGCGTTCAATCAGCTTCCCGAAGGGACCGTCATCAACGGGTTCGGACACGCTGATGACTTCAATACCGTTTTTTCTCAACAGCGATTTATAGAAAATGCTTTCCTCCTGATTACGGGCGAATCGTGAAAATTTCCAGACAAGTACGGCTGAAAACAGGGGAGGCTTTTGCTTTGCAAGGCTTATCATTCGGTTGAATTCAGGTCGCTTGTCGGCATATCTTCCCGAAATTCCGTTGTCACGAAAAATGAACTTTTCATCAATCAGATAGCCTTTTTCATCTGCAAATTTTCTGATGATTTTCAGCTGACTTGACGGTGAAAGCTCAGTTTGATTTTCGGTTGACACCCTTATGTATGCCGCCGCAAAGTGATTTTTATTGTGATTTCCCGACAAATTAATCACCTCTTTAAAGAATAATTCTTTTATGCAATAATATGCCTGCGATTGGAAGAAAATTCTTCGGCAAATTTCTCGAAAACACTTTACTTTGCTAACGCACTAATGTATAATATACAGAGATTGTTTTGCAAGGTGATTTGCGGAACATAGGTAGAGAGTATATTAGATTACGGAGGAATAATTATGAAAAAGAAAAAGTTACTTTCTGTACTTCTTGCAGGTGCAATGTCAGCGTCAATTTTTGTAGGTTGCGGTTCTTCTGCAACGGATTGGGATTATATCTCAAACAAGGGAGAGCTTGTTATCGGTGTTACATATTTTGAGCCGATGAACTACCTTGATGCAGACGGCAAGCTTACAGGTTTTGAAACTGAGTTTGCAGAGGCAGTTTGCGAGAAAATGGGTGTTACTCCAAAGTTCCAGAAAATTGACTGGGATTCAAAAGAGGTTGAGCTTAACTCAAAGACAATCGACTGCATCTGGAACGGCCTTACAATTGATGACGACAGAAAGTCAACAATGGATATTTCAACTCCTTATATGGAAAACAAGCAGGTTATGGTTGCAAAATCTGATGTTGCAGACAAAATCAAGTCAGCAGATGACCTCAAGGATAAGACAGTAGTTGCAGAGAAGAAGTCAGCAGGTGAAACTGTTGCTCAGACAGACGAGTTCTTCTCAAGTGCAAAGTATGTTTCTGTTGACGCACAGGCTAAGGCTCTTCTCGAGGTTAAGTCAGGCACAGCAGATGTTGCGGTTATCGACTATGTAATGTCAATCGGTACACTCAAGAGCGGTTCTGACTACGCTGACCTCAAGGTTGTTGACGGCAAGGACTTTTCACCTGAGCAGTACGGTATTGCACTTCGTAAGGACAGCCCCGAAACACTCAAAAAGCTTAACGATGCTATTCAGGCAGTTGCCGATGACGGCACACTTGATAAGATTGCAGAGAAGTACAGCCTTCAGGATCTTCTTCTTGTAAAAAAGAAATAATTTAATTAAAATAAGCTTGTACATACAGGGCGGACTATGTTCGCCCGTTGTGCTTTTTATTGATTATAAATTTACAGGTTCAAATTTGTAAGCCTTTTGATATATTCAAAACTGAAAATACTTGGATAGAGTGGTATATAAAATGGATCAATTTTTTAATGTAAGCGGTCAGTTGCTTGAGGGATTCGGCGAAAACTGTATAATTTTCATTGTAACCCTGCTTGCGGCAATTCCGCTCGGACTTATTATCTCAATGGGTTCAATGTCAAAATTCAAGCCGTTAAAATGGCTGACAAAAACATTTGTGTGGATAATCAGAGGTACTCCGCTGATGCTCCAGCTTTTCGTAGTGTTCTATGTTCCGCCGCTTGTGTCAAACGGCAGTGTGACATTTGCACGAATGAATGCCGCACTTATCGCATTTATAATCAATTATGCCGCATATTTTTCTGAAATCTTCCGTGGCGGTATCGAGTCTGTTCCAAAGGGACAGTACGAGGCAGGTCAGGTGCTCGGCATGACAAAGGGTCAGATTTTCTTTAAGGTTGTGCTTTTGCAGGTTGTAAAGAAAATTACTGCACCCATGGGCAACGAAATTATTACTCTTGTAAAAGATACTTCACTTTCAAGCGTTATCGCTATTCCGGAAATTCTTATGAGAGCAAAGGACTTCTCAATGCAGGGACTCATCTGGCCGCTTTTCTATTCGGCAGTATTCTTCCTCGCATTCTGCGGAATTCTTACCTTGCTTTTCTCATTTATCGAGAAAAAGCTTGATTACTACAAGGGTTAAGGGGGAAAGGTTATGTCTTTGTTAAATGTTGAAAACATCCGTAAAAGCTACGGCAAAACAGAGGTTTTGAAAGATATCAGCTTTTCTCTTAAAAAGGGCGAGGTGCTTGCGATTATCGGCTCATCGGGTTCGGGCAAGACTACGCTGTTAAGATGTCTTAATTTTCTTGAAACTCCGGGCAACGGCAAGATTTCCGTCAATGACAAGGTGCTTTTTGACAGCAATGACAGCTCTGCAAAGAGCGACAGCGAAATCAGAAAAAGACGGCTTCATTTCGGACTTGTGTTCCAGTCATTTAACCTGTTTCCGCAATATACGGTTATCGAGAATATTATGCTTGCTCCAAAGCTTGCCGCAAAAGAGCAGATAAAGCAGACAGGCGAATATATGGGTGCAAAAAGCTATAAAGAGGCTCTTGAAATTATCAAGAGCAATGCAAAGTCTTTGCTTGAAAGGGTAGGACTTTCCGAAAAGAGCGAGTCATATCCGTGTAACCTCAGCGGCGGTCAGCAACAGCGTGTTGCAATTGCAAGAGCACTTGCACTCAATCCCGATGTGCTCTGCTTCGACGAGCCTACCTCCGCACTTGATCCCGAACTCACGGGTGAGGTGCTTAATGTTATCCGCAGTCTTAAAACCTCCGACAGCACAATGATTGTTGTAACTCACGAAATTGAGTTTGCAAGAGATGTTGCCGACAAGATCATTTTTATGGCTGACGGTGTAATTGCCGAAGAAGGCACTCCCGAACAGGTAATCAACAATCCGCAAAATCCGAGAACCCAGGCATTTTTGTCAAGGTTCAATTGATAACTGAATATTAGGTGATGAAAGCACTCGAAAGGGTGCTTTTTTACATATTTTTACAAATAACCTTGAAAAGTTTATGCCATTGTGCTATAATAATCGTGTCATTCACTGACAAAGGCACAAAGCCTGAAAAAATGAGAAATCCCGATAGGGAAAACGGAGGAAAAACAAATGAAAAGAATTTTCACAATCAGCGTTGCGGCTGTTATGGCACTTCTTATGGTGCTTTCACTTACAGCTTGCGGTAATTCAACACTCGGCTATTACAAGCTTACAAGTGCAGAAGCAAGCGGTATGAGCTTTGACAGCAGTACTCTTGCCGCTGTCGGTATGGACAAAGGCTACATTCTTCTTAAAGAAGACGGCAAGGCTAAGCTTTCTGCAGCCGGTCAGGAGCAGGAGCTCACATACGATGACAAGAACTTTACAGCAGACGGCGAGAGCATTTCATACACCCTCAAAGACGGTGTTATTACAATGGAAAAAGACGGTACAAAGCTCGTTTTCACATTTGACGCTAACTTCAAGCCTGAATCTTCTGATTCAGAGTCATCAAAGTAATTAAAACTTAATGGTGAAAAAATTTCGGCAGTCCAAATCGGACTGCCGTTTTTGTATATCCAACCCAAAAAACAAGGGCAGCGGAATTCCGTTGCCCATAATTTTTATAAGATTTTATCAGTCTGAAAGACACTCGTCAAGCGCATCAACAATTGCGTGCTTGTCCATATGCTGACCGATGAATACAAGCTTGATTTCTCTGTCGCCGTATTTTTCGTCCCACTTTTCAGCCATATCGGGATACTCTGCAAGATAGAGCTTCTGCTGTTTCTTTGGGAATGCGGCAAGCCACTTGCCCTGTTCAGTAGCAGTAATCTGAACGCCTGCCTGCTCGAATACATAAACATCTTCTCTCTTGTCATCAAACCAGAGAACACCCTTTGCACGGACTACGCTCTTTGGCCAGTCCTCAACAAACTGTTGGAGCTTGTCCTGATTGAAAGGACGAATGCGGTGGTAAACAAATGAACCGATGCCGTACTCTTCTTCACCGTCCTCATGATCGTGGTCGTGGTGACAGCAATGGCCGTGTTCGTGGTCGCAATGAGAGTGGTCAAGACCGTCCTCATCATGGTCATGGTCGTGATGCTCGTGTTCGTCATGGTCTTCATCATGGTGGTGATGGTGGTGATGATGACCGTGACGGTCTGTATCCTCGTCATCTTCATCCTTATCATAAATCTGAGCCCAACCTGCGGATGCGGCTGTTTCTTCAAAATTAAAGCACTTTGTATCGAGAATATCCTTAACTTCAACCTTGCCGAACTGTGATTCAATAATTCGTGCCTTTGGCTGAAGTGTCTTAATCATAGCCTTAACTCTCTTGAGCTGTTCCTCTGTTACCTTGTCAACCTTGTTGAGGATGATTGTTGAACAGAACTCAATCTGCTGGATAAGAAGGCTTTCAACATCCTCTTCGTCAACATCTTCCTTGAGGAGATCGTCGCCGCAGCCGAATTCCGTTGCCATACGGAGTGCATCAACAACTGTAACAATGTTGTCAAGACGGACAAGCTCGGGAATATTGTTTTCCTTATCGCCCTCAAGAACCGAGATTGACTGTGCAATCGGAAGTGGTTCGCAAATACCGCTTGCCTCAATGAGAATGTAGTCAAACTTGCCTGACTTTACAAGGTCTGTAATCTGGTTGATAAGGTCAACGCTCAAAGTACAGCAAATACAGCCGTTTGTAAGCGGAACAAGGTTTGTATCTTTCTGAGTAACAACGCCTGCCTTTTGAATAAGCTCTGCGTCAATGTTTACTTCACCGATATCGTTTACGATAACGGCACACTTGTAGCCCTCCTGATTGCCGAGGACATGGTTGATAAGAGTAGTTTTGCCTGCACCGAGATAACCTGTAAGAAGCGTTACGGGAACAGGAAGCTTAATGTTAGCCATATATTTCATTTCCTTTCGTTGAATTGTGCTTATTAATGCGGATTACCGCTGTCCTTAAATATAACACTTTGCAAAATTATTGTCAATACAAAGTACGGAGTGCGGTCAATCCGAATAGCTGATTATTGCTGTACATTTTGTGTTTTTTGTATAATCACCTTTTATTTATTTCGGTTTTATGTTACAATAGTCAAAAGTAATTTTACGGAGATAGATTATGATTGTACTTGCATCTGCTTCACCACGAAGAAAAGAGCTTTTAAGTTTTATAACAACCGATTTTAAAATTGTTCCCGCAGACATTGAAGAAACGGTTGAGAACAATGTTCCGCTTGAAAAGCGTCCCGAATATCTTGCCGTCAAAAAGGCATTGCATATTTCAAAAAACGGCTATGAAAAAGATATTGTAATCGGTTGTGACACGGGAGTTTTTGTTGACGGCAAAATGCTCGGCAAACCTAAGAACAGGGAGGATGCCGAGAATATGTTAAAACTGCTTTCGGGCAGACAGCACAAGGTTATCACGGGTTGTTGTACCGTCAAAAACGGTGTTGCAAAATCATTTTCCAATGTAACGCTTGTTGAATTTTTTGAACTTTCCGATTCGGAAATAGAGGAGTACATTGCAACGGGCGAGCCTTTTGATAAGGCAGGTGCATACGGAATACAGGGCAAAGGTTCTCTGCTTGTAAAGAAGATTGACGGCGACTATTTTAATGTTGTCGGACTTCCCGTAAGTGAATTAAACAGGATTTTGAAAAAGGAGTATTCATATGAATGATAATATAAATAAAACAGTCAATGAAATTCTCGAAAGCTATTCAAAGCATGAACAGACTTGCAGACTTTCGGAGGATAACATTATCAACAAATCTGTGCTTATTCAGGTGCTTGAAGAAATCCGCAAGCTGTTGTTTCCGGGCTATTTTGACAAGAACAGAGTAAGAGAAGAATACATCGGCTATATTGTAGGCGACAGAATAGAATTTATTCAGTACAACCTTAAAAAGCAGATTGCAAAGGCTTTAAAGGGTTGCGAAAAGTGTAACGACCTTTCATATGACGAGGTTATGGAAAAGTCAGAAAAGCTGGTTTATGAGTTTCTTTCAAAGATTCCGTCAATCCGTGATTATCTTGCAACAGATGTTGTTGCAGCCTTTAACGGCGATCCTGCCGCATACAGTACGGATGAAATCATTCTCTGCTATCCCGGATTTTTTGCAATCACTGTTTACAGAGTGGCACATGAATTGTGGAAGCTTAAAATCCCGATGATTCCGAGAGTGCTTTCGGAGTACGCACACGGACTTACGGGAATTGATATTCACCCCGGTGCGACAATCGGCAAGTATTTCTTTATCGACCACGGCACAGGCATTGTAATCGGTGAAACTACCGAGATAGGCGAGAATGTAAAAATCTATCAGGGTGTAACCCTCGGTGCGTTGTCAACAAGAAAAGGTCAGCAGCTTAAAGGTGTTAAAAGACATCCTACTATCCGTGATAATGTTACAATCTATTCGGGTACAACTATCCTCGGCGGTGAAACCGTAATCGGCAAGGGTGCAACAATCGGCGGTAATGCCTTTATTGTGAACTCAATTACAGAGGGTATGAAAGTAAGCATCAAAAACCCCGAACTCCAGTTCAGTCCCGACCTTTCGGAAAACAATCAGGACAAGTATTGGTATTGGATGATTTAAGCTGACGCTTTAATTGAAAATTGAATGCGGATTTGCAACTGTTGAATACATAGTCAAGGAGAAATCTCCGTACGGTTTGCAAAGGGAATTCTATCAAATTTGCGAATTCGGAGTTGATGAAAACTTCCGCAGAATGGGTGTTGCAACCAAGCTGATAAGCTTCTGCAAACAAGAGGCTAAGAACAGAGGCTTTGACAGGCTGGAACTTGATGTGTGGGAATTCAACGATGGTGCAATGGGGTTTTACGATTTCGTAGGATTCAAAACCTACAGAGAATACAAGGAAATGAATATTTAAACCGAAAAAATCCGTATGAAGATTGCTCCATACGGATTTTATTTTGTGTATCAAATTTTATTTATCGCCATTTAAAGGTGACGAGTCCGTAAACATAGATAAATGCGATAGCTGTAGGAACTACATATTTGAAAATCGGTTTCATCCACGAACGCACTTTCATACCGATGCCCATGTTGGCTTCTTTAATGAAGTTATCCCAACCCCAGCCGAACTTGTTGCAACAGAACAGAGCAAGCACAAGAGAACCGAGAGGAAGAACATTTGTGGAAACAATGAAGTCCCAAAAATCAAGCCATGTTGTACCCTCTGAAAACGGCTGAAAATGAAGAACGCTGAATCCGAGAGCCGTTGTGAGTGCAAGCACAAACACTACAATTCCGCAAATAAGACTGCCTTTTCTTCTTGACCAGCCTGTCAAATCACGAATCATTGCAAGAATATTTTCGCAAACACCCAAAACGGTTGACATTGCCGCAAACACCATAAACAGGAAGAAGAGCGAACCCCATATTCTTCCGCCGGGCATATTGTTGAATACGGTTGCCATTGTGTCAAACAAAAGGTTCGGACCTGAATTAACTTCAAGGTTGTAAGTAAAGCAGGCAGGGAAGATGATTATGCCTGCAAGCAGAGCTACGAGTGTGTCAAGAGAGATAACATTGATTGCCTCGCCCATAAGTGAATGTTCTTTGCCGATATAACTTCCGAAAATAGCCATACCGCCCATACCTGTTGACAGCGAGAAAAATGCCTGATTCATCGCACCCACAACAACATCACCGTTGATTTTTGAAAAGTCGGGTTTGAGGTAAAATGTCATACCCTCACCCGAACCGCTCAAAAACAGACTGTGGATTGCAAGCACAATCATAAGTGCAAGCAAAGCAATCATCATATATTTTGTTATCCTCTCAAGTCCGCCCTGAATGTTGAACGAGAGTATAACAAAGGCGATAACAACCGTTATCATCATAAAAATAACATTGACTGACGGATTTGCAATCATTGTGGTAAATCCGAGGTCACGGTTGTTACCCGTCAGAAAATTTATGAAGTAGTAAATTATCCAACCGCAAACAACTGTGTAAAAAGCCATAATTGCAAGGTTGCCCACAAGGCATGCCCAACCGAAACCGCCCCATTTTTGCTTTGGCTTTTCAAGTTTGCGGTACATTTTAATCGGACTTGTCTGTGCCGCTCTGCCCACCGAAAATTCCATTATCAAACACGGAATTCCCAAAACAATAAGACAGATGATGTACACAAGCATAAAACTTCCGCCACCGTATTGTCCGCACATCCACGGAAACTTCCACACATTTCCGCAACCGATTGCACAGCCTGCCGAAAGCATTATAAAGCCGAGTCGGCTTCCTAATTTTTCACGATTCACAACACAAGTCCTCCTGCCGAATTTATTTTATCTACACAATATTTTTCCGTCATAAATACTGCTCCTTTGTTTATTTTGCAATACAAAGAGTAGTATAGCAAATAAAATACCATTTGTAAAATTGATAAAACTGTGCTATAATAACGAAGATATCGTTCGTATAAAAGAGGATTTAGTTATGGATACCAATGTGCTTAAAACCTTTGTAGCTGTGTGCGAATATTCGGGATTTTCTGCTGCAGCGGAAAAGCTCGGCTATACCCAGTCAACCGTTTCATCACAGATAAAACAGTTGGAAAGCGAGCTTAACACGGTGCTTTTTGACCGCTTTTACCACAGAATCAGCCTGACTTCCGACGGCATAACGGTTCTGCAACACGCAAGAGAAATTCTTGAATCTCACGAAAAGATGCTTGAAGATTTGCGTACCCCCGAAACAATTGAGGGCAACATTCGCCTTGCAATGTCAAGTTCTGTCTGCAACCGATTTTTTAAAGATGATTTTCTTGAGTTCAGAAAGCATTTTCCTAATATTCACCTTGTCGTTGTCGAAAGCGGTACAGAGCAGATGTTTGATATGTTACGCAAAAATGAGGTTGATTTGATTTTTACGCTTGACAGCCACATTTATGATTCGGAATTTATAATTTGTGCAGAGCATGAGGAAAAGGTTCACTTCTTTGCATCAGTTGACAATCCACTTTTGAATAAAGAAAATATTTCGCTAAAAGAATTATGCACCGAGGATTTTGTACTGACCGAAAGTAATATGAGCTACAGAAAATTGCTCAACAATGAACTTGCCGCACAATCGCTTGAAATTCACCCTGTTTTGGAAATAGGAAACCCTCTACAAATTTGTTCTCTAATCAAAAACAGCAAAATGATCTCGTTCTTGCCTGATTTCATCACGGAGGATTACTACAATTCGGGAGAGATAAAACATCTTCCCGTCAACGATTGTGATGTTTCGGTGTGGACGCAGTTGCTTGTCCACAAAAACAAGTGGAAATCTCCTGCGCTTAATGCGTTTATTGATTTTTATCGGGATGTTATACGAAAATAAAAAGTATCACATTTTGCCCTACGCACCGCCGTATTGCGTTATGATAATCTTGGCAAGCTTTGCGTTCGGCTTTTTGATATTGACGGGGTACTGTAACTTTTTTTCATAGACAAACATCAGCAATCCTCCTCGTTTTCCCACGGCCACGGTCCCTTTATCCAGCTCCACATATTGGTGCTTGTCATACTCTTTTTCAAAGGACCGAATTTTTCTTCATATTCTTCAACAAGCGGTTTCAATTTTTCTTTGAAACCGTTCATTTTTTGTATCATTGCCGTATCGTGCGGATGAGTGTCAAGATAAATCTGAAGGTCAAGTGCGGCAAATTCGTAGGTTGAAATTTTCTTTAAAAGAATTTCTCTTTCAGTCAAGTCCCTCACCGCATTTCTTTCCGTAGAATGGTTTGTTGAGAACGGGGAACATTGTACCCGACTCAAGTCCCTGCAACGGGCTGTAGGTTGGGGAGTCGAACTGCTGAAAGGGAACATATGCCATAGCCTCGCTCGTTCTCTTTGGCAGACACGGTATTCCGTACTGCTGAGAAATAATTTCTTTAATATCCAATTTAATTCTCCTTTTTGTTCAAACTTATGAACATTGCTGTTCATTCTCATAATATGCCCGTTTCATACTTGTGTTTACATAATAAAAAACAGAGCCGACAGCAATGCCGTCAGCCCTGATACAGAGGTTTCACCGTGAATATCCGATTAAATGTTAATTAACCTTTTTGGCAGAATTTGAAGTAACCTTTGCAATGATTGCAAAAACTACGCAAAGCACAATTCCGATTGCCGAAACGATGCCTACAAGAGTAAAGTTTGTGTTTGAAATGAGTGAAAAGTCAAGCACACCGCTGTCGGGGTTCTGAAGTGACGCAAAAACTGCAACAGCGTCAACAATTACGGCAACCATAAGTGAAAGAATTGAAATTGATGCCGTAACAGTTTCTGTAAGGTTCTTTTCAATTTTCTTTGCAACGCTGATTTTTTCACTTCTGAAGTTAAGACAGCCGAAAAGCCAGAATACAGCCGCCGCATTGATTATTGTTTCGGGAATCATATATGTAGCGTTGTAGCTGAGTGAATAGAGAAGTCCGTCGGTTGAGGGGATTGAAACACCTGCCCATACGGTACAGCCCGAAATTACATGACAGATATATCTCAAAGCACAAACTCCTACCGTGCCTGTTACGGCAGCGGCAGACGGATTGCTGACCTTGTTTCTGAGAAAGCCTGCAAGGCCGATAACCGTGAATGCAATTACATAGTCGAAGAGAATGATTGTTACGGCTGCCCAGAATGAAGTTGCGTATGAAAGGGTTGAAGCTCCCTGAATAAGCTGAATAATGCTGAATACAAATCCCGAAAGCAATCCCCATTTTACACCGTGACGATATGAGATAATTACAATCGGAACAACGCTGAATGCGGTAACACTGCCGCCGTAGGGAAGTTCAAGGATTTTTACAAAGCTTAAAACTGCCGCAAGTGCAATCATAATTGCACATTCGCACATAACAAGTGCATTTTTCTTATTGTTCGTTTTCATTAAAACTACTCCTTAAATAAAATTCTTTCGGAGAAAAAACACAACAAAAAAGGAGTATGCCAAAAAGACATACTCCAAGTGCGTACACTTCAAGCTTGATATGTCCCTTCGTTGGCATTATCCAAATCAGGTTTACGGTCGAAATCGAATTTCCTCTCAGCCGGTAACAGCTCCCGTTTTGTATGTGATTATTCTCACTTTGATTACGAATATTACACATCTTTAGGTTGTGTAATATCTGCACTATGATTATAAACTGTATTTGACAATTTGTAAAGCCTTTTGTGTGCAATGTTACAGATAATCGCATATTAATTGACAAACACTTTGCTTTTGTGATAATATGTATCCTGTGATTTTGCGGTTTATTGCCGAATGGCAGTAAATTTTGCAACAATTGACAAACTAATTGAAGAAGGTTTTTTAATGGACAGCAGATTTAATTCACCGGCTGAAATTGCGTCGCTGGTGTCAAAATCAGGTGTAACAAAATCAATGCTTTCTCTGCCGAAAATGATTTTGCTCGGACTTATGGCAGGCGCATTTATCGCATTCGGCGGTGCGGCAAGCGATGTTGCAATGCACGGAGTTGCCGATGTGGGGCTTGCAAGAGTGGTTGCAGGCGTAATCTTCCCTGTGGGACTTATGCTTGTTGTGTTTACGGGCAGTGAACTTTTTACAGGCAACTGCCTTATGATTATTCCGACGCTTGAAAAGAAAATTAAAGTCGCTTCAATGTTAAGGAATCTTGTTACGGTTTATATTTCAAATTTTGTCGGTGCAATGATTATTGATTTGCTGATATTTTTTTCGGGACAGCTCAATTATTCAAACGGCGGACTCGGTGCTTTTACAATCAAGGTTGCACTTGCAAAAACAACAATCAATCCTGTAACGGCAATTATCAGCGGCATACTTTGTAATATTCTCGTGTGCCTTGCAATCGTTATGGCAACAGGCGCAACAGATGCAATAGGTAAGATTTTCGGTGTATTTTTCCCGATTTGTGCATTTGTAGTCTGCGGATTTGAACACTGCGTTGCAAATATGTTCTATATTCCGACAGGTGTTATGGCGGCAATGAATCCCGAATATGTTGCAAAAGCTCAGGAGCTTTACGGTATTACGGCACAGCAATGTCAGAATCTTGCAAATCTTTCGGGTTGTGAATCTCTGCTGTTCGTTACAATCGGCAACATAATCGGCGGTATGGTCTTTGTGGGACTTCCGCTCTATTTTGCCTATATTCGCAAAAAGAAAAGTGCTTAAAATACATAAACATAAATAATTCAAGAGAGCAGTCGTTTTGACTGCTCTTTTTCTTTTTAGTGCAAATTATTTAAAAGTATGTTATAATAAGCCTTACAAAACAAAAACGGAGGATATAATGGATTATTCACAGATTCTTTCACAGCAGTTTAATATTAAAGAGGAGTATGCAAAGAACATCATCACATTGCTTGATGACGGCAATACTATTCCTTTTATTGCACGATACAGAAAGGAAATGCACGGTTCAATGGATGACCAGTTGATTCGTGAATTTGCCGAAAAGCTTGAATATTTAAGAGGACTTGACAAGCGCAGAGATGAAATCCGTTCACTCATTGACGCACAGGAAAAGCTTACCGATGAAATCAACCTTGCACTTGACAAGGCTGCCACGCTAAGCGAACTTGAGGATATTTACCGCCCGTACCGTCCAAAGAGAAAGACAAGGGCGTCAATTGCAAAGGAAAAGGGACTTGAACCGCTTGCTAACGATATTTTAAAGCAGGAAAAAGGTTTTGATCCGTCAAAGTCGGCAGTTGATTATATTGACGAAGAAAAGGGAGTTACCTCCGTTGAAGATGCAATTCAGGGCGCAATGGATATCATTGCAGAACTTGTGTCGGATAATGCGGAAATCCGTAAGAGAATAAGAAATCTTACAAACGCAAACGGTGTGCTTGTGTCTGTTGCAACAGATGAAGAAAAGGACAGCGTTTACAAAAATTATTATGACTACAAAGAGCCTGTTAAAAAGATTGCAGGTCACAGAGTGCTTGCCGTGAATCGTGGCGAAAAAGAGGGATTTCTCAAAGTCAGCGTTGAAACCGACAGCGAAAAACCGCTTAATTCAATTTTCAGAGCAATGATTACAGACAAAAATCAGCTTTGTTCGGACATTATCCGTGAGGCTTGCACAGACGCTTATCAGCGACTTATTTATCCCTCAATTGAGCGTGAGGTCAGAAACGACCTTACAGATACCGCCTCTGAAAATGCTATGAAGGTTTTTGCCGTAAACCTCAAGCAGCTGCTTATGCAGCCGCCTGTAAAGGGCAAAACCGTGCTTGCACTTGATCCGGGATATCGCACGGGCTGTAAGACTGCCGTTGTTGACAGCACAGGCAAGGTGCTTGATACAACCGTAATTTATCCTACACATTCAGACAAAAAAATTCAGGAATCAAAGCAGACCTTGCTCCGCCTCATTAAAAAGCATCATGTTGATATTATTTCAATCGGCAACGGTACTGCAAGCAAGGAAACCGAGATGTTCACAGCCGAAACAATCAAAGAGGCTGACCACCCCGTTTATTATATGGTAGTCAGCGAGGCAGGTGCATCGGTTTATTCGGCATCAAAGCTTGCCGCAACAGAACTTCCCGACCTTGATCTCACACTCAGAAGTGCCGTGTCAATTGCAAGACGACTTCAGGATCCTCTTGCAGAGCTTGTTAAGATTGAGCCTAAGGCAATCGGTGTCGGTCAGTATCAGCACGATATGCCGCAGAAAAAACTCGGTGAAACACTTGACGGTGTTGTAGAGGACTGCGTAAACTCGGTTGGTGCAGACCTTAATACGGCATCGCCTGCACTTTTGTCGAGAGTGTCGGGACTTAACGCAACTGTGTGCAAGAATATTGTTGCTTACCGTGAAGAAAACGGTGCGTTTTCTTCAAGAGCAGAACTCAAGAAAGTTCCGAAACTCGGACCTAAAGCGTTTGAGCAGTGTGCAGGATTTTTGCGTGTTCCCGAAAGCAGAAATCCGCTTGATAACACAGGCGTTCACCCCGAAAGCTACAAGAGTGCAAAAGAACTTTTAGGACTTCTTGAATATTCTGACAAAGAAATAAAATCAGGCAACTTCTCCGATATTCAGCAGAGAGTAAAGGCAAAGGGAACAAAGTCACTTGCCGATGTTCTCGGAATCGGACTTCCGACCCTTGACGATATTGTAAAGGAACTTTCCAAACCGGGCAGAGATCCCCGTGACGAACTGCCTGCACCAATGCTCAGAAGTGATATTCTCGACATCAAGGATTTGAAAGAGGGAATGGAGCTTAAAGGCACGGTCAGAAATGTAATTGACTTCGGCGCATTTGTCGATATCGGTGTCCATCAGGACGGACTTGTTCATATTTCGCAGATTTGCGATAAGTACATCAAGCACCCGAGCGAAGTTCTCAAAGTCGGTGATGTTGTAAATGTAAAGGTTCTTTCGGTTGATCCCGAAAAGAACAGAATTTCTCTCACAATGAAATTTTAATGCGAATAAAGCAAAAAGACAGTTCTATTGTTCCGCAAATCGCCTTTGCATTATTCCGCAACTGTTGATATTGTTCCGCAAAAGGAGAATTTTAAATGCGTAAACTGGCTGTATATGTACACGGAAAGGGTGGTAATGCTACAGAATCGGAGCATTACAAACCTTTGCTACCTGAATATGATGTTATAGGCTTTGACTATAAATCAGAAACACCGTGGGATGCAAAACAGGAATTTACAAATCTGTTCGATAATTATTGCAAAAATTATGATTATATAGTTCTGATTGCGAATAGCATAGGTGCATTTTATTCTATGAATGCCTTTTCAGATAAACAGATTGACAAAGCTATGTTTATTTCGCCTGTTGTAGATATGGAAAACCTCATTACCAATATGATGAAATGGGCGAATGTAACAGAGAATGAACTTCGTGATAAGAAAACAATCTCTACTGAATTTGGTGAAACTTTATCTTGGGAATATCTTTGCTATGTTCGTGAAAACCAAATTTCTTGGAATGTTCCCACCTCAATTTTATACGGTGAAAATGATAACCTTACATCGTTTGAAACAATCAATAAATTTGCAAAGAAGATAAATTCTGACCTTACTGTTATGAATGGCGGTGAACATTGGTTTCATACAGCTGAACAGGTGAAATTCTTGGATAATTGGCTAACAAAGTTCATTTGATGTTATTTACAATGACGAGGTGTGCTTATGAAAAAGGCAGCTGCAATAATTTGTACTATTGTTATTTTTGCGTTTTATTTAAGCGTGTCGAATTGTTGAATCAATCGAAAAAGTGTATCGCCTTATTGAAAGCAGCTGAGTAAAAACAAAGGCTGACGAGAAATCGTCAGCCTTTTGTGTGTAATATTCGGTAATTATTCAGCCTTTTACTGCATATGATTTTCAAGGTGATTTTTCAATGCGGCAAAGGTTTCGTCGCTGATAATGTGTTCCATTTTGCAGGCATCTGCGGCGGCAGTTTCGGGATTAACTCCGAGCATAACAAAGAGCTTTGAAAGAACGGTGTGTCTTTCATATGTTTTTTCTGCAATTTCCCTGCCGAGGTCGGTGAGAATAAGCGAGCCGTCATCGCCGACTTTAAGATAACCGCCCTCTTTGAGAAGACCAACGGCACGGCTGACGCTCGGCTTTGAATATCCCATTTCTTCACATACATCAATTGATCTTATATAATTGCTCTTTTTTGAAAGAACATATATTGTTTCAAGGTACATTTCACCTGATTCTTTTAATTGCATAGTCTGCACTCCTTTACATTGTCTAATCATATCATGATATGAACAAAAAATCAATAAAATTAATTGTGCTTTCAATAATTATGAAAAAATGATTTACCGAAATCAACAAAAATAATATCCGAATTACAGATGTGAAATATTCAATTTGCCAAAATTCAAAATAAAATAAAATTTTTTCGCAAGCCTATTGACATATTTCGAGTTTTATAGTACCATATAATCGGTTAGCGAGAGCTAACCTTTGATCAACAAATATTGTTAGTATCTGCTAACTTAAAGGAGATTGATTTTATGATGCCTTTGATGTTTGCTAACACAGGTGAAACCAATATTATAAAGAAAGTCGGAGGTTCTCCCGAGGTTAAAAAGCACCTTGAAAATCTCGGTTTTGTTGCCGGCGGAGAGGTTACCATTATTTCGTCACTCGGCGGAAATGTTATTGTTAATGTAAAGGAAACACGAGTTGCAATCAGCGAAGAAATGGCTCGTAAAATTATGATTTGATTCTATGTAACAAACACACGGCGGAATTGTTCCGAGAGGTGTTTTTATACGGCTTTATGCTCAATTTTAGATGGAGGAAACTGTTATGAAAACTTTAAAACAGGCAAAAGTAGGTGAAACCGTAAAGGTTGTTAAGCTTCACGGTGAGGGCGCTGTCAAACGCAGAATTATGGATATGGGCATCACAAAGGGTGTTGAAATTTACATCAGAAAAGTTGCTCCGCTCGGAGATCCGATTGAAATTACTGTAAGAAATTATGAACTTTCGCTCAGAAAAGCCGATGCTGAAATGATCGAAGTTGAGTAATTTATACTTATAAATCCTACGGGAGAAATCCCGTATTTTTATAACATTACGGTTAGCTTTTGCTAATCTAAGAGAGGATAACTGATATATGGAAATTAAAATTGCTCTTGCAGGTAACCCTAACTGCGGTAAGACAACTTTGTTTAACGCACTCACGGGTTCCAATCAGTTTGTCGGTAACTGGCCCGGCGTAACTGTTGAGAAAAAAGAGGGTAAGCTCAAAAAGCACAAGGATGTTACAATCATGGACTTGCCCGGTATCTATTCACTTTCACCTTATACTCTTGAAGAGGTTGTTGCCCGTAACTATCTTGTCGGTGAACGCCCCGATGCGATTCTCAACCTTATTGACGGTACAAACCTTGAAAGAAACCTTTACCTCACAACACAGCTTACAGAACTCGGTATCCCTGTTGTTGTGGCAATCAATATGATTGACCTCGTTAAGAAGAACGGCGATTCAATCAACATTGATGAGCTTTCAAGACAGCTTGGTTGTAAGGTTATGGAAATTTCGGCTCTTAAGGGCACAGGCATTATGGAAGCTGCCGAGGCCGCAATCAAAGCCGCAGGCTCAACAAAGACAATCCCCATGCACAGCTTTAACGGTGCTGTTGAACACGCAATTGCCCACATTGAAGAGGCTGCGGTTCACGATATGCCCGAGGAACAGCAGCGTTGGTACGCTATCAAGATTTTTGAGCGTGACGACAAGGTCCTTGCAAAGCTTGATATTCCGCAGAATGTTATTGACCACATTGAAAAAGATATTCAGGCGGCTGAAAAAGAGCTTGATGATGACGCAGAGAGTATCATCACTAATGAGAGATACATCTACATTGCCTCAATCATCAAGAGCTGTTATAAGAAGAAAAACAAGGGTAAGCTTACAACATCGGACAAGATTGATAAGGTTGTAACCAACCGTTGGCTCGGCCTTCCGATTTTTGCGGTTATTATGTTCCTTGTTTACTACATCTCAATGCAGACAGTAGGTACTGCCGCAACTGACTGGGCAAATGACGGTCTTTTCGGTGACGGCTGGCACCTTTTCGGTATCGGCTCATCACAGGCTGCCGAGGCTGAAGAAACCTACGGTGATTCAGATGCAATTATCGAGGCATTCAATGCTCAGTACGGAAATGACGACATTGCCGAAGCTGTTGACCTTGAATCTGAAAATTATTCCGAAGATGCCGCTAAGGCTGCTCTTGCAGAACTCGTAAATCTCACACCTTCAGACGCAAGCGTTACATATTCTGTTCAGGATGAAGAAACTCTTGAAATTACAGAAACTCCCGATACTAAGAAATCTGATCTTGAAAAGGCTGTTTCAAACTACCTCAACACAGATTATAAAGAGGGTTACGGTGCTCCCGATGCCGCAACATACGGAATCTGGGTTCCCGGTATTCCTGTTCTTATCGGCAACGGTCTTGATGCAATCAACTGTGCAGACTGGCTCAACGGTCTTATCCTTGACGGTATCGTAGCCGGTGTAGGTGCGGTTCTCGGCTTTGTTCCGCAGATGCTCGTGCTCTTCATTCTTCTTGCTTTCCTCGAAAGCTGCGGTTATATGGCTCGTATCGCATTCGTACTTGACCGTATCTTCCGTAAGTTCGGTCTTTCGGGTAAGTCGTTTATCCCAATGCTTGTCGGCACAGGCTGCGGTGTTCCGGGTATCATGGCGTCCCGTACAATCGAGAATGAGCGTGACCGCCGTATGACTATTATGACAACAACATTCATTCCCTGCGGTGCTAAACAGCCGTTCATCGCTATGATTGCAGGAGCTATCTTCGGTGGTTCACCGTGGATTGCAACATCGGCTTACTTCATCGGTATGGCTGCAATCGTAGTTTCAGGTATTATGCTTAAAAAGACAAAGATGTTCTCAGGCGATCCCGCTCCGTTTGTAATGGAGCTTCCGGCTTATCATCTTCCGACAGTAGGCAACCTTCTCCGTTCAATGTGGGAGCGTGGCTGGTCATTCATCAAGAAAGCCGGCACAATCATTCTCCTTTCAACAATCCTTGTTTGGTTCACAACATACTTCGGATTTGTTGACGGTACATTCCGTATGCTCGGTGAGGACGAAATCGGAAACTCAATTCTTGCCGCAATCGGTAACGGTCTTGCATGGATTTTTGCACCGCTCGGCTGGGGCAACTGGCAGGCAACCGTTGCATCCATCACAGGTCTTGTTGCTAAGGAAAACATCGTTGGTACAATGGGTATCCTTTATCCGGGCGGATGGACGGAAATCGGTGCCGCATTCACAGGACTCAGCGGTTTCTCGTTCCTTCTCTTCAACCTCCTCTGTGCTCCTTGCTTTGCCGCTATGGGTGCTATCAAGAGAGAGATGAACAACATCAAGTGGTTCTGGTTCGCAGTCGGTTATCAGTGCGTATTTGCTTATGCAATTGCATTTATGGTATTCCAGTTCGGTTCAATCTTTGCAGGCGGTCTTAATGTAATCGGTCTTATCTTTGCCGTTGCAGTATTTGCATTTATGATTTATATGCTCGTAAGACCTTACAAAGAGGCTACAACTCTTAAAGTTAAGTCGGCCAAGAAGTAATAAATTTATTGATTAACAATGGGAGGAATAAATATGTTGGAATGGTTAGCGGCTAATATCGGCACAATCATTGTTGCATTAATTGTTATTGCCGTGATTGCTTTTGTGGTTGCCCGTATGGTAAAAGACAAAAAAGAGGGCAAATCCTCCTGCGGTGCAAACTGTGCGCACTGTGCGTGTCACGGTGACTGCCATAATCATAAGTAAATGTTTTGTAGGGGGTACAGCTAAAAAGCTGTACCCCTTCTTGTTTGTTATTGAAATTATGAATTTGGTGTTGAAGAAATTATATGAGTAATGTGTATTCAGTACGATTCTGAATCGTAAAAAATAAAAGGAGAGATAAATATGGAGTATGTTTTTTACGGATTGCTTGCCGTGGCATTCATTGCGTTTGTGGTTCTCGTAATCAGAAGTTACAAGAAAAAGCTTGCAAGCGGATGTTGCGGTGCAAGTGACGAAAGCGTTAAGAAAAACAAGGTTGCCGATAAGGATAAGTCACATTATCCCTATGAAAAAACTCTTGTTGTTGACGGAATGGTCTGTAAAAACTGTTCCGCAAGAGTAGAAAATGCACTCAATTCAATTGACGGTGTGTGGGCGGAAGCCGATGTTTCTTCCGGCAGGGTTACGGTCAGAATGAAAAGAAAAATTGAGGATAAAGTCCTCAAAAAGACAGTTAACGATATAGGCGCATACACCGTTATGAAGGCGGAATAAGGGTTTTAGGAGCTTATGGCAGTATTACAGAAAATTGACAATCCATACGGTATGATACAAACTGTTGAACACTGCGAATCGTTCAGCATATACCGTTCACAGGACAGCACGGGCGATTGCGAGGTCACCGTATATCCTGTGTTTTCAGGCATTGAGCTTGTGTATTACGATGTACATATGCAAAGTTGTGACATTAATCTTGCAAAGGGAAGAGAAATGCTCATCATCACGCATTGTCAGGAGGGCAGAATTGAGTTTGAATACAAAAACGGCGAATATCTTTACCTTGCGTCGGGTGATTTGTCGATACAGAAGAATACGGAAAACATCCGACACAGATATTGTCCGCTGAGCCACTACCACGGTGTGTCGGTTGCAATTGATATGAACCGTGTGCCAAGGTGTTTTTCGTGTATTCTTGACGATGTTTTTGTCAGCCCCGAAGAGCTTGAAATGAAATTCTGTTCCGAAAAGCCGTACTCAATTATGCGTGAAAATATCAGCATTGAGCATATTTTTTCGGAACTCTATTCCGTTCCCGAAAATATCCGAAAGGGTTATCACAAGGTTAAGGTGCTTGAACTTCTTTTGTTTTTGAGCGGTCTTGAATACAAGGGTGAGAGTGAGGAAAGACGATATTTTTCACGCTCACAGGTTACCGCCGCAAAAGAGGCAAAAAAATATCTGCTTGCTCACCTTGATGAGCATATAACAATTACAGAGCTTGCCGATATGCTCGGCATCTCTTCAACTTCTCTTAAAATTTGCTTTAAGGGTGTCTACGGCGACACGATTAACGGCTACATAACGAACTGTAAAATGCAAAAAGCCGCCTCGCTTTTGAAAAACACCGACAAAAGTGTTCTTGAAATTGCAGGAATTGTCGGCTACAACAACGGCAGTAAGTTTGCGGGTGCTTTCAGAAGGGTGATGAACAAATCGCCGAATGAGTACAGAAAATCGCTCGTCTGAACAGAGCCTTATATGTCCGTAAAGAGCAGTAAAAAGACTTTGTAAGGTGCTATAATAACATTGTCGAAAAGATACGCCTATATTCTTTTCTGACAGACTGCGGAAATATCCGCAGAGTATTTGATGATTACTTTGCCGGGTAATTATTCATAATATCTCTTCTCCTTTCAGGGACAGCATTTGCTGTCCCTAAATCTTTGCTGAAATTGTCTGTCCGTTTGGAGCGTAGAAAACCTTTTAAGAGCCGATAACAACATTGATTGATGGTATATTTTAACTGTAAGATAAAGACAACAAATGAGTCTTGCTTATGGGATCAAGTTAGCAAAAGCTAACTATAAAACAATTATCGGATAATCACTGTGGTGTATTTATTCAATTCTATTCAAATCATTCATTCAATTATTTAGAGGAAAAGATGTCAGAAGATTTAATTATCAAGCATTGTTCCCCAACGCTTGCAGGAATAAAAACGGCTAACCTTTTTAACTGTCCGTACTCATCACGGCTTGAGTGCGAATGTGATGTGAGAAAGCTGAATAAAATGTTCTGCAAAAAGGGAATAAAAGTTCTGCCACTGAAGTTCAGCAACGGAAAGGCTTTAATCTATATTTTTCGCCCGTCCAAGCTTGCTGTTGATTTGTCCGATGAATATGCGTGCAAGCTGCTTGAGTCGCAGGGGTATCATTCACACGATGCCGCACGCTGTATAAGGGAGCTTCGCCACCGACTTAAAGACTCAACCAAGTTCCCGCACGAAATCGGACTGTTCCTCGGTTATCCTCCCGAAGATGTCCGTGGCTTTATTCTTCATAAAGGAAATTGCTGTAAATATTCAGGTTGCTGGAAGGTTTACGGTAATGAAGAAAAAGCAGCCAAAGAGTTCGCCAAATTCAAAAAATGTTCTGACATCTATTACTCTAAGTGGTTACAGGGCACACCTATTCAGAAACTGACGGTTGCGTGTAACTGACTTAAAGTGTAATCAAGTACAAAAACTGAAAGGTGAGTATATAATATGAGTAAAGTAGCAGTAGTATTCTGGAGCGGTACAGGTAACACAGAGCAGATGGCGGAAGCCGTTGCCGAGGGTGCAAAGTCCGCAGGTGCAGAAGTTACTCTTGCAAATGTAAACGATTTTGATTCTTCATCGGTTGCCGATTTTGACGGCATTGCATTCGGTTGTCCTGCAATGGGTGCGGAGGTTCTTGAGGACAGCGAGTTTGAGCCTGTTTTCACTGAATGTGAAAGTGCATTAAACGGCAAAAGCATTGCCCTCTTCGGTTCATACGGCTGGGGTGACGGCGAGTGGATGAGAAACTGGGAGGATACCTGTAAGGGTGACGGTGCAAACCTTGTTTGCGAAAGCGTTATCTGTAACGATGCTCCCGATGACGACGCCCTTGAGGCCTGCAAAAAGCTTGGCGCATCACTTGCTTAACTTAGGCTGTAAGTATTCAATTAGTTAATACCAATTTCATAATTTCATAGAAACGCCTGTTTACGCTTGTAAGCAGGTGTTTTTATTTGTTCATCATTAATATTTTATATTCTGTTTGCGAATTATGAATAAGACTTTAAAAAATCCTGCAAAAATTCCCCTTGTTTATTCTAAAAAAACTTGATTTTAAAGCCTTGTTGTATTAAAATAAGCAGTGGATACATATAGAAAAGGAAGTAATTGGTATGCTTACATTAGACAAAATCTATCACGCATCATATGTTTTGAAGGATGTTATCAGACAGACTAATATCGTTCAGGCAAGGGGTATTTGTGATGATTGTGATGTTTATCTCAAACCCGAAAATCTTCAGATTACAGGTTCATTCAAGGTAAGAGGTTCAGGTTACAAGATTTCTCAGCTTACCGAAGAAGAAAAGGCAAGAGGTGTTATTGCCTGTTCTGCAGGCAACCACGCTCAGGGTGTTGCACTTGCTGCTACAAAGTACGGTATCAAGTCGCTTATCTGTCTGCCTGACGGTGCACCTATTTCAAAGGTTGAGGCTACTAAGAACTACGGAGCCGAGGTTTGTATGGTTCCCGGTGTTTATGATGACGCTTATAACGAGGCTTTAAGACTTCGTGATGAAAAGAACTATACATTTATCCACCCGTTTGACGATGAAAATGTAATTGCAGGTCAGGGTACAATCGGTATCGAAATTATGAATGAAATGCCCGATGTTGACGCTGTTGTATGTGCAATCGGCGGCGGCGGACTTATTTCGGGTGTTGCCTGTGCAATCAAGAGCCTTAATCCTAACATTAAGGTTTACGGTGTTCAGGCAGAGGGCGCTCCTTCAATGGTTGAATCAATCAAGAACGGCGAGCCTGTTCATCTTGACAGCGTTTCTACAATTGCCGACGGTATTCAGGTTAAAGAACCGGGTGAGCATACATTTGAATATGTTAAGAAGTATGTTGACGATATCGTAACGGTAAGCGATGACGAAATTTCATCTGCAATTCTCAAGCTTATTGAGTCACAGAAGATGATTGCCGAGGGTGCAGGCGCAGCTCCTTTGGCTGCTGTAATGTTCAACAAGCTCCCTGTTAAGGGCAAGAAGGTTGTTTGTGTTGTATCAGGCGGTAACATTGATGTTACAATTCTTTCAAGAGTTATCAAGCGTGGACTTCTCATGACAGGCAGACAGCAGACTTTCTGTGTTGAACTTCAGGATAAGCCGGGTCAGCTCGTTGCCGTTTCAAATATCATTGCCGAAAAGGGTGCAAATGTAATTTCTATCCACCACGAAAGAGGCGGAGAGGGTACAGATGTAAACGGTTGTTATCTCCGTGTTGTTCTTGAAACAAGAGATTTTGCTCAGATTAAAGAAATTCGTGATGCACTTGTTGACGCAGGCTTTAAGCTTGTTTAATCAGTAATTTTTAATATATTGACAGGAGGTCATTATAATGGAAAAGGTTTATACTAAAAATGCTCCCGATGCTATCGGTCCGTATTCACAGGCTGTAAAGGTAAACGGTCTTGTTTTTACATCCGGTCAGATTGCAATTAACCCTGCAACAGGCAATGTTGAGGCTGCAACAATTGAGGCTCAGACAGAACAGGTTTGCACAAATCTTAAAAATGTTCTTGAGGCATCAGGCAGTTCACTTGAAAAGGCTGTTAAGACAGTTTGTTTCTTAAAAAATATGGAAGATTTCGGTGCTTTCAATGAGGTTTACGGCAAGTATTTTACATCAAAGCCGGCAAGAAGCTGTGTTGCAGTAAAACAGCTTCCAAAGGATGTCCTTGTTGAAGTTGAGGTTATTGCAGAAGTTTAATTCTGATTAAGAATTAAAACAATATCTACATAAAAAATCACAATCCCGATTAACCGTAAAAAGTTAATCGGGATTTTTGCGTTTATATTTGAAATATATGTTGTTATGAGAATGTGGGGGCGGATAGTTTGTAATGCCCACAAAACATATCAAGCCCGAGCGTAGCATTGTAATTGTTTGTACAATTTATCAACAATATTTTTTAAAATAAAAAAATCGGGAACAAGAATTTGTGTTTGTACACAAACCTTACTCCCGAAATTATCGAACAATTTAATTCTATTAGCCGACAGCCTTTAAAAGCTCGTCAACCTTATTTGTCTTTTCCCATTCAACACCGAGTTCTTCTCTGCCCATATGACCGTAAGCGGCAAGTGGGAGATACTTTGTTTCCGTGAGCTTGAGCTGTCTGATGATAGACTGCGGACGGCAGTCAAATACCTTTTCAACAGCGTTTGCCAGTTCTTCGTTTGAATATTTTGATGTGCCGAATGTGTCAACCATTATTGAAACAGGCTTTGCAACACCGATTGCATATGCAAGCTGAATTTCGCACTTCTTGGCAAGCTTAGCGGCAACAATGTTCTTTGCAATATATCTTGAGTAGTAAGCGGCACTGCGGTCAACCTTTGTCGGGTCTTTACCGCTGAATGCACCGCCGCCGTGACGAGAAAATCCGCCGTAGGTATCAACAATAATCTTTCTGCCTGTAAGACCTGAGTCGCCGACCGGACCGCCGATTACAAATCTGCCTGTCGGGTTTACGAAAATCTTTGTGTTCTCGTTCATAAGCTCAGCAGGGATAATCGGTTTGATAACATACTCGATAAGGTCTTTTCTAATCTGCTCAAGTGTAACATCTTCATCATGCTGTGTTGAAATTACAACCGTGTCAATGCCGACAATCTTGTCATCGTCATACTCAACAGTAACCTGAGTCTTGCCGTCGGGACGGAGATATGAAAGAGTGCCGTCTTTTCTTACCTTTGTAAGCTGTTTTGCAAGCTTGTGGGCAAGAGAAATTGGCATCGGCATAAGTTCGGGTGTTTCATCACACGCATAACCAAACATCATGCCCTGATCACCTGCACCAATCTGATTGTCAGTATCGCTTTCGCCGTCTTTAAGCTCAAGGCTTTCGTTTACGCCCATTGCAATGTCGGGTGACTGTGCGTCAATTGATGTGAGAACCGCACAGGTGCTGCCGTCAAAACCGCACTTCGGATCGTTGTAGCCAATGTTGTTTACAACCTTTCTTGCAACATCTGCGATGTCAACATAGCAATCGGTTGAAATTTCACCCATAACATGAATCATGCCTGTTGTAGCTGTAACCTCACAGGCAACATGAGCGTTTTTATCCTGAGAGAGGATTTCGTCAAGAACTGCGTCGGAAATCTGGTCACACACTTTGTCGGGATGACCTTCCGTTACAGACTCGGATGTAAATAAATGTTTAGCCATTTAGAAAACTCCTTCCAAAAAAATAAGCACCGTTCTTCCGAAAGGTGCCGTGTTTACTCATCTTTCGGTAAATACCGCAGGATTTGGCACCTTGCATACGCAGGTTGCCGGACTTCACAGGGCCTGTCCCCTCAGTCACTCTTGATAAGATCATTCTTATTCAATTCTATAAATAGATTATACAGTATCTTTCGACAAATTTCAAGATTAATTTGCAATTTAAAAAAGGTAAAAATAGTAAATATTTCAGCCGTTTGGATTGAAAATTTTAACTTATAGTGCTAAAATTAACCCGAGGTGACTGAAAATGAGTATTACCGTGAGAGAATACGGGGAAAATGATATTAATGGTATGATTTCCGTATGGAATGAAGTTGTAAGGGACGGAGTTGCCTTTCCGCAGACTGAAGAACTTGATTTTGAAAGCGGAAAAAAGTTTTTTGCAGAGCAAACTTGTTGTCCCGTTGCAACCGATGAAAACGGCGAGGTTCTCGGAATGTATATTCTTCATCCGAATAATGTCGGCAGATGCGGTCATATTTGTAATGCAAGCTATGCGGTTTCCTCATCGTCAAGGGGAAAAGGTGTCGGCAGAAAGCTTGTGTCGGATTGCCTTGAGCGTGCTAAAAAATACGGCTTCAAAATTTTGCAGTTTAACGCTGTTGTAAAAACCAACAAACCTGCAAGAAATCTTTATGAAAGCCTTGGCTTTGTAAAACTCGGAGTTATTCCGAAAGGTTTTTTGATGAAAGACGGTCACTATGAGGACATCTGTCCTTATTATAAAGAACTTTAAAATTTCAATTTAATCAGGAGGACAAGAAATATGATTATTGATTTTAAACATATGGAAGAACAGATTTTGCCGAATTTTAAAGGCGGAGAAAAGGCATATGCCGTAAAGAAATTCACGGATGACAGAAATATGATTATGCACGGTCGCCTTGAAAGCGGTGCTTCAATCGGACTTCACACTCATGAGGGCAACTGCGAAATGTTCTACATCATTGAGGGAACAGGCAAGGTGCTTATGGACGGCGAGTATGAAAGGGTTGAGGCAGGCGTGTGCCACTATTGCCCGAAAGGTCATACACACAGCCTTATTAATGACAGCGACTCCGACCTTGTATTCTTTGCTGTTGTTGCAGAGCAGAAGTAATTTTATTTTCGGTTTATGATTTCCGATTATTCTCTGTTGTATCTTAAATCCCTATGCAAAAACTAAAACAGGGGTGATTACGGTGAACAGAACTGCAGAAATACTCGGAGAAAAATGGGATTTGCCGCTTGGTTTTACAATGGCACTCGGTGAAAATCCCGACGCAATGTTTGTCTTTTCAAGTATGCCGAAAAAGTACCGTGAAAGCTGCATTGACAGGGCGAGAAACGCAAATTCCCGTTGTGAAATGCAGAGAATAGTATCGGATATAGCACAAAAATCTTTTAATGATTTTATAGGCTAACAGAAAAGCAACGGAGCAAAAACTTCGTTGCTTTTAAATTGCTGTCTGTTATTCGTTTGCACTTTTATAAAAATCTCTAAAATTGAAAGTTGAAAATTAAAATTTAGTTCGGGCAACAGATTTACAAGATACAAAATTTCTGTTGCCCGATTGTTTATGTAAGTAATCGCTATACATTAGCGATAATGAGAGCCGACCATAGCTGATAACTAAATTAGCATAGAAATTATAAAATAGATTATACTATTATGATTGTGCAAATATTACATAATACAGATGAAATATTTCGAAATTTATTGCATTGTGCAATTCTTAGTGGTATAATCTCCTTATAGAGTTAAATATTTACTTATGATTTATATATCCAAAGGGGAATGTATTATGAATGAGATAGAAAAAAGGAAAGAAATGGCTATGTCCTTAATGGATATGGAATTGATTCCTGACATGGATGAAAAAATACTTGCGGAAGAATATAATTGCAAAAAATTTAGTTTTACAGATTTGGCAGCACTCGGAGTTGCTTTTCAACCGATAATGTCTATGCTTCAGCAACGAATAACAGGTGAAGGCGGAAGTGGTTTATACTTTGTTAATACTATGGGCAGACAGATGTTTCATAAGAAAGGAAGTACTGATTTTATAGGCTCACTTAAAACTGATATAGGTTCAGTAGGCGGCGGTCAGGCAAGCCTAATGCAATTACCTTGTGATCCTACAATGATTTGTTTAGCGGTTGCTTTGGTTGGTATTGAATTAAAGTTTAATGAAATTAAAAACATACAGATTGAAATGCTTGAATATGTAAAATCCACTCAAAGGGCAAAAATTCGTGGAGATATAAATACCTTGTCCGATGTTATGAGCAATTACAAATTTAACTGCAATAACGAGAAATATAAAACAAATAAACATATTCTTGTTCAGGATATCAAAAAAGAGTCGGAACAAGCATTGTCGCTTCATACTGAGCAAATTGTCAAAACTTTAAATAAATCTGATGATTGGCATTGGGACAATGATGTACAACAGGTTAAGAATAAATTGAAAGCAGAATTTGATGATTATAAGCTTTCTTTGTTTTTGTATTCCTATGCTTCATTTCTTGAGGTAATGCTCCTTGAAAATTTTGACAAAGACTACTTGAATAGTATTTCTGACAAAATTGAAGAAAAATCCAAAAAGTATGATGAGCTTTTTGATGAATGTTGCAAGAGAATTGAAAAAGCCTCTAAATCTTCTGTGGAAACATTTTTTACAAAAGGATTATCAGATTTGAGCAGAGGTTTTGGCAAGGTGATTGCAAGCATACCTGTTATATGTGAAGGTCCTGTTGATGAAGGTCTTATTGGAGCAGGTGACCAACTTGAAAAATGGAATACCGAAAAGTCAAAAGATATTATAGATGATTTAGCCAAGGATGCTGATGTGTGTGCAGTTCCGTTCCTTGATAATATAAAAATGCTTAATAAGGTGTATAATGAACCTATAGATATGCTTATAGGCTCTAACGGGGTTTATTTGGTTGAAGCCCCAAAAGCAGTGTAATATACTAAAATGACATCTCAAAAGTGGGATGTCATTTTTTACGCCTTGCAAACTGTACCTATAAAAATTCTGAAAATTGTACATACAAATAATGACAGTGGTGTTGTATAATGACAACATCACAAGATAAATGTTGAACTGTTCAGAAATTTTAAGGCGTGGTATGATGACAAAAAAAGCTGTATTAATCAATGATCTTTCGGGACTTGGCAAGTGTTCGCTGACGGCGGCAATCTCTGTTTTGTCCGTAATGGGCATTCAGGCGTGTCCTATGCCGACAGCCGTTTTGACAAGTCAGACGGGATTTGAAAGCTTTTACTGCAACGATTGCACTGATAAGCTTGATTATTACACAAGTGAATGGAAAAAACTCGGCTTTCAGCCTGACGGAATCTATACGGGTTTCCTCTCAAGCGAAAAGCAGGTGGACAAAATTCTTTCATTTATAGACAGCTTTGAAACCGACGACACGCTTGTACTTGTGGATCCGGTTCTCGGTGACGGTGGAAGAACCTACAGTCTTTATACCGAAACTCTCGGCAAAAAGATGAAAAAACTCGTTTCTGTTGCCGATGTAATCACCCCGAACCTTACCGAATGTTGTATTCTGTGCGATACCGACTATTCAGAACTGATTAAAAATGCCGATTCTCCCGATTTTCTCGATACGGTTGCAGAGCTTGCCAAAAAGCTTTTGAAACTCTACAAGGTGAAAACCGTGATTGTTACAGGCATTGAGCATAAAATTTCCGATGAGGTTACAAAGATTAACAATCTTATTGCAGCCGATGATGAGGTGTTTTGTGTCAGCTGTGAAAAGACGGGCGGAAGTTATTCGGGTACAGGTGACCTGTTTGCCTCGGTTGTCTTTTCGGGACTGCTCCGTGGTGACAGCCTGAAAGATACCGTAAATCTGGCGGTAAAATTCATACAGACCTCTCTTTGTGAAACCGTTAAACTCGGTATTCATCGCAACGAGGGTATTGAATTTGAAAAACATTTAAAAATGCTTTTGTGAGGAAATTACTATGACTGCTAAAACTGTTTCAAAAACCGATTCAAAATATAATGTAAAGCTGATTGCAATTACGGCAATGTGTGCGGCTCTTATTACCGTTACAACTGCTTTTATCAAGATTCCGTCACCGCTTGGATACTCTCATGCAGGCGACTCTATGATTTATCTCGCCGCAAGTATCCTTCCCGGTCCATTCGGAATTATCGCATCATCAATCGGCGGCGCTCTTGCCGACCTTATTTCGGGTTATCCGCATTGGGCAATCCCAACAGCTATTATCAAGGCTGTCAACGCAGTTCCGTTTGTGCTTTGCAGAATGGCGATGAAGAAGCGTGGCAAAGATGAAAAAATCATCAGTCCATCATCACTTCTTATGCTCATTCCAACAACAATCGTTACAATCGGCGGTTACTTTATTGCAAACGGTCTTATGTATGACTTTGGTGCCGCAATTGCGGAACTTCCCACTTGCTGGTTGCAGCCCGGTGTAGGAGCATTAATCTACATTGTTGTAGGCATCGGTCTTGATAAAATAAATTTCAAGAAAAAACTCTCGCTTTAATGTGAGTTTCAATAAGGAGAAGAAAACATAATGGCAGATATTCTTTATGTGTACAAAACATCTATCTATGCTAATCTGACGAACAAATGCCCTTGCAGATGCACATTCTGTATCCGCAACAATACCGATTCGGTCGGCAGTGCAGATACACTCTGGCACAAGCATGATCCGAGTATGGAGGATATTAAAAAGGCTGTTGATGATTTTGATTTCACAGGCTACAAGGAGCTTGTATTCTGTGGCTACGGCGAACCGACTTCAGCTCTTGACAATATGCTTGAAACCGCAAAATATGTAAGGGAAAAGCACCCCGACATCAAACTCAGACTCAACACAAACGGTCTTTCTGACAGAATCAACAACAAGCCCACAGCTGAGTTGATTTCAAAGTATATTGATTCTGTTTCAATCAGCCTCAATACCTGTTCATCGGAAAAGTATGACGAAGTTTGCCGTCCTGTTTTTGACCATGCATATGAGTCAATGCTCAAGTTTGCAGAGGATGCAAAGAAATATTTTGAACATACGCAGTTTTCAATCGTAGATACAATTCCCGAGGAGGACATCAAGGCTTGTCAGAAAATTGCCGATGACAGGGGAATTCATCTCAAAATCAGAAAATATTCTGATTAATCGTTAATTTTAATTTTTCATTTCATTTTATATTTCAGAAGTAAAGCCGACTTGTTTTTATGACAGGTCGGTTTTATTTTTATTCGGTATGTCATCCGCAACTGTCCTATAGGACAATTTCACTTTCAATTGATTCTATTCTTAAAGCCGTATATCCACCGCCTTGACGGAGGTAATTTTAATTGCTATAATTTACTTTAGACGGGGGTGGTGTTTTGAAAAAGACAAGGCTGTTGAAAATTGTTCTCAAGCGGACGGGTGCAATTAAGCTTTTGTGCAGTTATGTTATCGTGTTTTTTGCGGTGAGTGTTGCAATATGGATTTTTGAACCGAACATAACTCGGCTTTTTGACAGCATATGGTACTGCTTCAGCGTTGCCACAACAATAGGACTTGGCGATGTGCTTGCAACAACGCTTGTCGGCAGAGTGCTTTCAATTTTTCTTTCCATATGTTCAATTCTTATCATTGCAGTAGTTCCGGGCGTAATCACAAGCTACTATGTCGAAAGCACAAAACTTCGTGCTGATGAAAGCAGTGCAAAGTTTCTTGATGATCTTGAACATCTTCCCGAACTTTCAAAAGAAGAACTTACAAAGCTTTCCGAAAAGGTGAAAAAGTTTAATCGTAAAAAGTAAAGTTAATAAATGCGGACATAAAAAATCCCGACAGTATCAAAAACATACTGTCGGGATTTTGCTTTTAAAGAAATATATTAACTTATTTTATGAATCCCTGAACAATCAAAATCAGTACAAGAACAGGGAGTACATACTTGAAATACGGCTTTAAAGCCTTTGAAAATTTAATGCCTTTACCGGTGTTACACTCATCAAGGTAGTTGTCAAATCCCCAACCGAATTTTGTAACGCAGAAGAGGAGATACACAAGCGACCCTACAGGAAGAAGGATATTGCTTACGAGGAAATCTTCCATACCGAGAACATTCTGACCTAAAATTTGGAAACCGCTCCAAATGTTGAAACCGAACACACACGGCAAACTTGCGATAAGAATGATGATTGTGTTGATAATAACAGACTTCTTTCTGCTGATGCCGAACATATCAATCCAGAACGAAATGATGTTTTCAAACACGGCAATGATTGTTGAGAAGCACGCAAAAGTCATAAACAGGAAGAACAGAGTACCCCAAATTCTTCCGCCGGCCATATTTACGAACACATTCGGAAGTGTTACGAAAATCAGAGCAGGGCCTTGGTCGGGCTGAACACCGTATGAAAAACAAGCGGGGAAGATGATAAGACCTGCCATAATCGCAACAAATGTGTCAAGTGCGCAAATTTTGATTGACTCACTCGGCAGAGTGTGGTCTTTTGACATATAACTGCCGAAAATTTCCATTGCCGCAATGCCAAGGCTGAGTGTGAAGAATGCCTGATTCATAGCGGATGAAATAACATTGCCAAGTCCGATTTCATTCACCTTGTCCAAATCGGGAATAAGGTAGAAGCTGAGTCCCTCGCCTGCACCCGAAAGGAATAAGCTGTTGCCTGCGAGTACAAGAATGAGTATGAGCAACGCAATCATCATAACTTTGCTGACTTTTTCAATGCCCTTTTGAATACCTCTGCTGCAAACAAGGAATCCGAGGACGGTGATAATCGCCATCCAAATTACCATTTCAAGCGGATTTGACTGCAATTCGTTGAATACTCCGCCAACTTGCTCTGAGGTCATTCCGCTTTCAAATGAACCCGTCGCAAATTTGTAGAAGTAGCTCGTCATCCAACCCGAAACCGTGGTGTAGTACATCATCAAAAGGTAGCATCCGAGTATACAGAACCAGCCGTGAATGTGCCACTTGCTCTTTGGCTTTTCAAGTTTTTTGTAGGCGAGAACAGCACTTTTTCTGCTCGCTCTTCCGACTGCAAGTTCCATTGTCAAAACAGGAACTCCCATAAGAACGAGGAAGATTAGGTACAAAAGTACAAATAGTCCGCCGCCGTTCTGTCCTGCAACATACGGAAATCGCCACACATTGCCGATTCCGATAGCGCAACCCGCACTTACAAGGATAAACCCAAGTCGGGATTTAAAATTTTCTCTTTCCATAAACGAATTCTCTCCTATAAAAACAAACTCATTAATTGTACAAAAAATTCACACATTTGTCAAGATGCTCTGTTTTTAATAAATGAAGAATTTTCGCAAAAAAACCGCATAAATAAGCCGTTTTTTAGAGCAGAGGGTAGATAATGGGACAGTGGTTTATGGTATAATATTATTAAAGAAAAGGAAAGGAAAAACCTAATTAAAAGGGCAATAACAATAATTGTTACTAAGTTAATGAAAGGTGGAAATTATTATGTTAATGAATTGTAAAAGAAAGATCCACGAAAAGCTTGTGTTTGAAAACGCACCGCAAAATTCCGAAGCAATCAAGGGTATCCGTGCATACCTTTTGGCGCTGCTTTCCTATGCAACGATGTCGAAGAGATGTGAAAATGCTGACTTTGATTTGCATATTGATATTGAGGGCGATGAAACGCTTTTTGAAACCGAAGACGAAAGTGCGGGCGAGATAATCCAGAAGCTCGGTAATCACGGCGGATTCACAATTGACATCACCTGCAGCGGAAAATTTGTGAATATCGGCAACTGTTCCGATGAGGAATTTATCACGGTGGCGTGTTTTCCTGATAGAGTTCCAAGCATTTTTGATTGCCTTGAAAATTCTGGCGAAAAGGACTTCAAGTACGGAAAAATAGCTTATTTTGACGGCATTGATTTGTGGTTATCCCAGTACATTGACGATAAAAGCTGTATGGACAATGTTTTTGATTTTGGCGACATTGTTGAGAAAAAGGACTTCGCAATTTCAAATTTGTGGAATAGTGAAATGTTTCTTGTTATCGCATTTGATTTTGAAAAGTATCACGATGAAGCTGAGGAAATCAAGAATATAATCGAAAGATATATTTATGTTGATGATGAAAAAGCATTTAAAAAGTGCCGCAAAAAGTGGGATGAGGAAATGATAATCGGAATTGACGGTGTGCAGTGGATTCCCGAAAATGTGGGAGAAATCGTTGCATTTACCGATGAAATCAACGAAGTGCTTGCTCGCCTTGACAGGGATGAAGATGTAGGAATTGAATCGTATGGACTTTTCTGCAATATGGACGAGTTCTTCTCGGCGCAGATTTATGCAGACAATGAGGAACATTGCTTTAAAGTTGTTGCGGTTCAGTCCGTAGTATGAAAAAAGGGAAGGATTTCTCCTTCCCGATAAAAAGTTTGATTATTCTATTATGATGTTTTCAATGCCGTGACTGAGGATTACATTGATAAGCTCGTTTCTTGAATAATTTGTTTCTGCGGCAGAGCCAAGTGACAGTGTTAATAGTTCAACTGAACCTGTGACAAACACAACAGACAGTAATGTTCAAAATGTGACTGTAAATAATTCTGCTAATTCAGATAGTAGTACAAATGTTGAATATTCTCAGAATTTTGTTCAGGTTAATCCGAAAAAGAAACCTGCTCCAATAAAAATAGTGATACCTGTAGTGATATTATGTGTTTTGGCGGCTGTTTTGATTGCACCATTGATTGACGCAAATCCTGTTGTTTCTAACAGGTTGGTTGGAAAATGTAAGAACAGCAACGAAACAACATATGTATTTAATGAAAATGGTATTCAGTACTACTACAACTTACATACCTTGGTAATAAATGCATTTTCAGACGATTTTAAAGACGCTACTTTTGATAGAATTCATCTTTCAGAAAGTGATTTGCAGTAAACAAAAACGAGGAAGGCATAAAACCTTCCTCGTAATTTTTTGCTATTTTGTTAAGTCGAAAAGTGAAAATTCAAAAATTAAAACTCAATTGCGTCTGTGAAATCGTCATCTGTATCATCTTCAGATTCGTCAAAATAATCGGCATCGTCAGAATTGCTTTCGTCTTCGGAAATGTCAATCATATCGAACTCGTCATATGTAACAGCCTTGTTGAGCTTAAAAAAGTTTGTCTGGCAGAAGTAACGGCAGACACGGATGTAGTTGAGAAATTCGGGAGTTTCATTCTCATAGTCCTCGGCAGAAACACCCTCTTTGATGATAAGCAGCATCTCGACAATCTGCGAGTTACTGATAAAGAAGTTGTTATGCTCCTCAAAAATTATAAAAATGTCGTCATCATCGAGGTCGTATTTTTCGCAAGCATAAAGTGCTTCGCTCTTTGAATTCCTCACAACCCTGTAAATCTCAAAATCAATCATATCAGGCTCATCACAATCAATGTTGCCCATAACGCAGAGTTCAAGAAAAGTCTTGCTCATAACAGCCTTGTCGGTTAGTTCAAGGTCAAAGTGCTTTTCAAGAGAAATGATAAGCTCGTCCTGTGACTTCACACCCGGTGTGATGAGTGGCTTGTATCGTTTGATGAGTTTGTTTTTATAAAATTCCGAATTTTCATACTTTAATGAAAGATTAGCGGCAATGTTGTCAAATATATTCATCGTTATCTCCTTAAAAAACAAGTGGCTTTTATGTTTACAAGTAAATTATAATCGAATTTAAGGATAAAATCAATATGCTTTTTGAATATAATGCCCAAACAGATTTATAAATTCGCAGTTTTCATTTATAATCTTAATGTAGAATGACAAACTTGTAGGGGCGGATATCATCCGCCAGCCTTGATGCTATCATATGTTTTTCTGAATGTTTTGATATGATAAAAATTGTGTATTCGTAATATTGAAGTGAAATATATGGTAAGCAGAAAACGGTAAGGAGGAAAGTTATGAGCTTGTTTGATAAAATGAAAAAATATCAGCCCCCTGAAAAACCTAATGACGGCGAATTTAAGAGCGATGTAAGCACGATTCTGCACGGTACAAGCGTTCAGAACAGAAAAGAAATGTGCGAGCTTGAATACATGAAGGCAAGACGGCTTTTGAAAAATCCGACCGTTGAAACCGTTGCCCGTGCTAAAAATATAATGAATACCCTTGCAACCGATTTCGATTATCTTCCTGCCGTATTGTGGATGGCTGAATTTTCCGTGAACGGTGTCAAAAATCCCGAACAGGCGGCTATGTGGTACAAAAAGGCCGCAGACCTTGGCAGTGAGAATGGAGCGTCCAAAATTGCAGATATTCTTATGGACGGCAGAGGTGTTACCCGCAATCCGAAACTTGCAATGGAGTACTATAAAATTGCCGCCGATAACGGCATAGCGTCAGCGTCATTCGCATTGGGTGAATATTATGCAAAAACAGGCAATAGGGAAGAGGCAGTAAAAGCCTATGAAAAAGCCGTCAAAGGCGGATATAAAGATGCTGAAAAAAAGCTTGCCAAATTGAAGAAAAAGTTTTGATTCTAATATAATTCTGTATTAGAATAATTATGTATTGGTAAACGCAGTTCAATTGAAAATTGAAAATGGAAAGTTGAAAATTATGGTCGGGTATATGGATTGCAAAATGAAAATCCGTGTTGCCCGACCATATTATATATAAAAGTATATGCGTGTCAGTAGGGGCGTTCATCGGACGCCCGCCAAGTAAAGATACAAATACTATGATAGAAATAAACCGTATAAATGAACCATAGTTACCGAAATAATGTAGGGGAGAACCGTGTTCTCCCAATCGTGTGCAATGCACACGATTGCACGCATTGCGTGCAAATTTGAATACACGGTTTTCATCATATTAAAAAATATGTGTTTGAACAAGTTCTGCCATTAAGGCGGGCGCCCAATGAGCGTCCCTACAAGTTTACATTAAAATATGCAAAAAAGAAAAGGTACTCAGTTTTGAGTACCTTTTCGTGTGGAGCGGATGATTACTTTGTGATACAGAAGTTGCCAATCTCGTCTTTGTCTAAAGCGTTTAGGCTTAACTTGGATCAACGCTACGCCCTAAAAACAGTTCGCTGAACTGTTTTCTAAACGGGCTTTCGATTCCCATCTGATTGTTTTATTTTTTAATTTTTGCAAAAAGAAAAGGTACTCATTTTTGAGTACCTTTTAATGGAGCGGATGATTACTTTGTGGTACAGAAGTTGCCAATCTCGTCTTTGTCTAAAGCGTTTAGGCTTAACTTGGATCAACGCTACGCCCTAAAAACAGTTCACTGAACTGTTTTCTAAACGGGCTTTCGATTCCCATCCGATTGTTTTATTTTTTAATTTTTGCAAAAAGAAAAGGTACTCAGTTTTGAGTACCTTTTAGTATGGAGCGGATGATGGGAATCGAACCCACACGATCAGCTTGGAAGGCTGAAGTTCTACCACTAAACTACATCCGCTTATCTGCAACATTGTTATTATATCACGCAGTTTGGTATATGTCAAGAATTTTTTTGTTGTGAAATATAAAGGGGCATTCGATGAACACCCCTGATGAATTTAATTAACATATTATCTCACAAATTCGAACTTGTTTCAAATCGTTTTCGCAATTGTTTTAACGCTTTGGTTTCGATGCGGCTGACATAGGAACGGGATATGCCTAACATTTTGGCAACACTTTTTTGAGTCAAGGCTTCCTTGCCGTCAAGACCGTACCTCAGTACAATAATCTTTTGCTCACGCTCGTTAAGTTCCTCTTTTATGAACTGACCGAGCTTTTTTGAATTAAGCTTCAAATCAAGATTGTCGATTATATTATCGTCAACCGACATAATATCAAGAAGGGTGAGAGGATTGCCGTCCTTGTCGGTATCAATTGTTTCGTTTAAAGAAATATCCTGTGCACTTTTCTTTGCATTTCTGAAATGCATAAGAATTTCGTTTTCAATGCATCTGCTCGCATAAGAACTTAATTTTATGTTTTTGTTCATGTCAAATGTGTTGATTGCCTTTATCAGACCGATTGTGCCGATTGATACAAGGTCATCCTGTTCGCTTTGCGTTCCGTAATATTTCTTTATTATGTGTGCAACAAGCCTCAGATTGTGTTCAACAAGCATATTTCTTGCCGCAATATCGCCGTTTGCACTTTTTTCAAGACATTCACGCTCTTGCTTTTCTGTTAAAGGTTTCGGAAACGAACCGCCTCCGCAAACATGAAGAATGAAAAAACATATATATTGTCCTAAAAATCCGAGTAACTCAATCATAACAGCACCCCTTAAACTAAAATTTATCGTTATATAATTTTATTCGTGAAATGTTCAATAATTGCCTGTACCTGATTTCCCTCAAAAAACTTCACAAAACAATCAAAAACTTGATTTTTGCAATGAATTTGTATAATATACCACTTGAAATTTTGGCAAGAATAAACTACAATTTAACTATGTCGTGTTTCGACAAAATATTTTAGGGGGGCTTTCTTTTGGAAAGGATTTTCAAACTGAAAGAAAACGGCACTAATGTCAAAACCGAGATTATTGCCGGCATTACAACATTCCTTGCAATGGCTTACATACTCGCTGTAAACCCGAGTATTCTTTCTGCCGCAGGAATGGATCCGAATGCAATCTTTGCAGCAACAGCTGTATCGGCTGCTTTCGCAACACTCATCATGGCATTTTATGCCAACTATCCTGTAGTTCTTGCTTCCGGTATGGGACTGAATGCATATTTTGCATACACAGTTGTTCCGCAGCTTGCAGAGCAGGGTATCACAAATCCATGGCAGGTAGCTTTGACAGCTATCCTTGTTGAGGGTATTATTTTCATTATCCTCTCAATCTTCAAATTCCGTGAAACACTTGTAAACAAGGTTCCTCAGAACCTCAAGTACGGTATTTCGGCAGGTATCGGTCTTTTTATCACGATTGTAGGTCTTAAGGGCGCAGGCGTTATCACAACAGACGCTTACTATGACGGCAAGGCTGTTCAGTCATCAACTCTCGTTAAGCTCGGTGATGTTGGTTCTGCTCCGGTGGTTCTTGCACTTGTCGGTATCCTCATTGTTGCTACACTCTGGCACTACAGAGTTAAAGGCTCAATCCTTATCGGTATCCTTGCAACATGGGTTCTCGGCATCATTGCTCAGCTTTGCGGTTGGTATCAGGGTGCATCGCTCATTCCTGATTTTGCAAACTACTCTGTATTCGGACCTGTCCAGAATATGGCAACAGAAACTTTCTTCAAGTTTGATTTCGGTTATGTGGCACAGCATGCGCTTAACTTTGCCGTTATCGTATTTGCATTCCTCTTTGTTGACCTCTTCGATACAGTAGGTACACTTATCGGTGTTGCTCAGGAGGGTAATCTCCTCAATGAAAAGGGCGAACTTCCCCGTGTAGGTCGTGCTCTTATGTCTGATGCACTCGGTACATGCCTTGGTGCTTGCCTCGGTACATCAACAGTAACATCTTATGTTGAGTCAACAACAGGTGTTGCAGAGGGCGGCAGAACAGGTCTTACAGCTCTTACTTCTGCAATTCTCTTTATCCTTGCTATTCCGCTTTATCCGATTTTCCTTGCTATTCCTTCATTTGCAACAGCTCCTGCACTCGTATTTGTAGGTCTTCTTATGATTAAGAATGTTACAAAGATGGATTTTGACTCAGACATTGCCGATACAGTCGGCGGTTTCGTAGCAATCATCTTTATGCCGTTTGCATATTCAATAGCAACAGGTATCATGTTCGGTATCCTTACTTGGGTTATTCTCAAGATTGTTACAGGCAAAATCAAAGAAATTCATCCGATTATGTGGGTTGCGTTTGCTTTGTTTGCAGTAAGAATTGTAACACTGATTTGCGGTGTATCGTCGTAACTTCATATATAAACTCTGCGGGGGCGTTTTTCGCTCCCGCTTTTTGTGTTTTCTTACAAGTTAAATAGGTTATTGTTGTGCAACAGGCTCATTGACATATACAGCCGTTTATGATATGCTTTAATCATATTATTAATATATGAATAGGGTGGTTAATTTGAAAATTTCAACAAAGGGCAGGTATGCGCTCCGACTTATGGTTGACCTTGCTCAGTGTAAACAAGGGAAAAATGTAGCCCTAAAGGAGGTTGCCGCCCGTCAGGGAATATCGCTTAAATACCTTGAACAGATTATTACCGTACTTACAAAGGCAGGTTATGTGCTCAGCGCAAGAGGTTCAAACGGAGGATATCGTCTTGCTCATGAACCCGAATATTATACTGTCGGTATGATTTTAAGACTTACCGAGGGCAGTCTTGCACCCGTGGCTTGCCTTGAGGGTAATGAAAATACCTGTGATCGTCGTGAACAATGTTCAACGCTTTTTGTGTGGGAGAAACTCCAGAAGGCTATTGACGATGTTGTTGATAACATTACTCTTGCCGACATTATTGCAAATTCGGCAGATAACTATGTAATTTAATATAATCCGAAAGCATCCTTTACGGGTGCTTTTGTTGTTTACATAGCAATTTAGTAGGTAATGCGGTGTTTTGCCGTTTGCAAATGATGCTTTTGAATATTAGTTTTAAAAAATCAGAAAAAATTTCAAATTGACTGCTTAACGGTTGAAATTAAAAAAACGGCTTGAATATCGGCTTTTTAGACCTTTTCAATAATCAAAGCCCAGCAAACCTACTAAACCAATAGGAAAGATAAGAAAAAATTTCAAAAAACCTATTGACAAATAAAAAATCTGTGGTATGATATAGACAATCCAATTAAACCCCACCAATCAAATAGGAAATATGGAAAAGGTGATCCAAATGAAAAATCTCAGATTTAAACGATGTTGCAGTAATGCACGAATGTGATACGGGACACATCAAATCCGCAACATAACTTCTGAAATTAAAATTAAAATGAAATGAGGACATCAAAATGAGTAAATTAAGCGAAAGAAATCTTAAATTTGAAACAAAACAGCTTCACATCGGTCAGGAAACAGCAGACCCTGTAACAGACGCAAGAGCAGTTCCGATTTACGCAACTACTTCTTATGTATTCCACAACAGTCAGCACGCTGCAGACCGCTTTGCACTCAAAGATGCAGGTAACATCTACGGCAGACTTACAAACCCGACAGAGGATGTTTTTGAAAAGAGAATTGCAGCTCTTGAGGGCGGCACAGCAGCTCTTGCAGTTGCATCAGGTGCAGCGGCAGTTTCATATGCACTTCAGGCTCTTGCAAAAGCAGGCGACAACATCGTAGCCGCAAAGACAATCTACGGCGGCACATACAACTGGCTTGAGCATACATTCTCAGAGTACGGTGTAACAACAAAGTTTGTTGATCCTGACGAAGAAAACGCATTTGAAAATGCAATTGACGAAAACACAAAGGCTGTTTTCATTGAATCACTCGGTAACCCCAATTCAAATATTATTGATATTGAAGAAGTAGCAAACATTGCTCATTCACACAAGATTCCGCTTGTAATCGACAGCACATTCGCTACACCTTATCTTCTCAGACCGTTTGAGTACGGCGCAGATATCGTTGTTCATTCGGCAACAAAGTTTATCGGTGGTCACGGTACGGCTCTCGGCGGTGTAATCGTTGAAAGCGGCAAGTTTGACTGGGCTGCATCAGGCAAGTTCCCACAGTTCTCAGAGCCTAACGCATCATATCACGGTGCAGTATTTACAGAGGCTGCTCCGGGCGCTGCTCTTGTAACTTATGTCCGTGCCATTCTCCTCAGAGATACAGGCGCTACACTTTCACCGTTCCACGCATTTATGTTCCTCCAAGGCCTTGAAACACTTTCACTTCGTGTTGAACGCCATGTTGAAAATGCACTCAAGGTTGTTGACTTCCTCTCTAAGAACCCGAAGGTAGAAAATGTTAATCATCCTTCACTTCCTGACAGCAAGTACAACGCACTTTACAAGAAATACTTCCCGAAGGGTGCAGGCTCAATCTTCACATTTGAAATCAAGGGTGACGCTGAAACTGCAAAGAAATTCATCGACCACCTCGAAGTATTCTCACTTCTTGCAAATGTTGCAGATGTTAAATCTCTTGCAATTCACCCTGCATCAACAACTCATTCACAGCTCAGCGAGGCAGAGCTTGCAGAGCAGGGCATTAAGCCAAATACTATCAGACTTTCAATCGGCACAGAGAATATCGACGATATTATCTATGACCTTCAGGAAGCATTTGATTCACTTGATGACTGATTTTAATTTGTTGAATTTTGAAAGGACTTGATTTTTGTGAGCAAAATATATACAAGTGTAACAGAACTTATTGGCAGAACACCGCTTATCGAACTCGTTAATATAGAAAAGAAATATGACCTCAAGGCAAAGGTTGTTGCAAAGCTTGAACTCTTTAACCCTGCCGGCAGTGTTAAGGACAGAGTGGCAAGAGCTATGGTTGAGGACGCTGAAAAGAGCGGTAAGCTCAAAAAGGGTTCAACAATCATTGAACCGACATCAGGTAACACAGGCATCGGTCTTGCATCTGTAGCTACTGCAAAGGGCTACAAGACAATCCTTACAATGCCCGAAACAATGAGCGTTGAGAGAAGAAACCTCCTCAAGGCATACGGTGCTGAAATCGTTCTTACTGACGGTACAAAGGGTATGAGCGGTGCAATTGCAAAGGCTAAAGAGCTTGAAAAGGAAATTGACGGCGGCATTATCCTCGGTCAGTTTGAGAATCCTGCTAACCCTAAGGCTCATTTTGATACAACGGGTCCGGAAATCTGGGAGGATACGGACGGCAATGTTGATTTCTTCGTTGCAGGTGTCGGCACAGGCGGTACACTCAGCGGCGTGGGTAACTTCCTCAAGTCAAAGAAGGCTGATGTAAAGGTTGTTGCAGTTGAGCCGCAGACTTCTCCCGTACTTTCGGAAGGTCACGGCGGTCCTCATAAGATTCAGGGTATCGGTGCTGGCTTTGTTCCGGATACTCTCGATACAAAGGTATATGACGAAATTCTTCCGATTGCTAACGAAGCCGCTTTCTCAAATGCAAATGATATTGCAAAGACAGAAGGTATCCTCGTAGGTATCTCATCAGGCGCCGCTCTTGCAGCCGCAATTGAGCTTGCCAAGCGTGAAGAAAATGCAGGTAAGACAATCGTTGCATTGTTCCCCGACACAGGTGAGCGTTACCTCTCAACAGGCGTATTTAACAGCTAATAAGTAATTGGATTACTTCCCGATATTGACAAAGGACAGCCACACAGACTGTCCTTTGTCTTTTTTTATTGCAACCGTTAATTCGATATGGTACAATTATTTTGTAGGTGAGTTTATGAAAGTTAAAATTTGCGGAATTACATCCGCCGAAGACATTAAGATAGTAAATGCCTGCAAACCCGATTTTGCGGGCTTTGTAATGTTCTTTCCAAAGAGTAAACGGAATATTTCTCCCGAAACCGCCAAGAGCCTGATTGAAACGCTTGATAAAAATGTTTTGCCAGTTGCGGTAACTGTTTCTCCGACTCTTGAACAGGTGAAAACTGCATATGACTGCGGTTTTGATTACATTCAGATTCACGGTGAGGTTGAAGAAGATGTGCTTTCAAATCCATATCTCAAGGTAATTCGTGCCTTTAATGTGAGCGACCTTGAAAAGTTTGACGAATACAGAATGAATCAGAACATTGTAGGCTATGTTTTTGACGCACACGAACCCGGCAGCGGAAAAACCTTTGACTGGACAATGCTTGAAAATCTGCCTCGTGATGATAAATTGTTTATGCTTGCAGGAGGTCTGAATCCCGAAACCGTGGCAAAAGCCGTAAAAGCCGTTAAGCCTGACGGAGTTGATGTAAGTTCGGGTGTTGAAAATTCAAACGGCAACGGTAAAGATTTTGAAAAAGTGCAGAAATTTATTATATCTGCTCGAAGTGAAAATTAATAAAACAGTAAAAAAATGTTGACAAACCGTGATTTTATGTTATAATAAATCTGTTATGTTGTGTACATAACAATCCTTGCGGTGAAAACCGCCATAATGTCCAGAAGGAGGTGCAATATTAATGGCAGTAACAGCTAATTACGAAACAGTAATGATCATTTCAATGAAGAAGGGCGAAGAAGGTATCCAGGCCATCGTTGAAAAGTTCAAGGCTCTCATTGAGAAGCATGCCACTTTGAAGAATGTTGACGAATGGGGCAAGAGAAAGCTTGCTTACCTTATCAACAAAGAGAGCGAAGGCTATTATGTTCTTTTCGATTTTGAAAGTGAAGCTGAGTTCCCTGCAGAGCTCGACCGTATCTACAAGATCACAGAAGGCGTAATGCGTTCAATGATAATCAAGAAGGAAGTCGAATAATCAATTTGTAGGGGTTAACCCGAACACGAAAGGAAAAGTATGTTAAACAGAGTAATCTTAATGGGCAGAATTACAGCTGACCCTGAATTAAAAACAACAAACACAGGCGTAAGCGTTACAAGCTTCAGCATTGCAGTTGATCGCAACTATGTAAAGCAGGGCGAGGAGCGTAAAGCCGACTTCTTTAATATTGTATGTTGGAGAAGTACAGCGGAATTTGTATGCCGTTACTTTGGAAAGGGTTCTCTCATTGCTGTTGAAGGACAGCTCCAGAGCCGTCAGTTCCAGGCTAAGGACGGTTCAAACCGTTACGTTGTTGAGGTTGTAGCAGACAATGTTTCGTTCACAGGCGAACGCCGTGACAACAATGCAGGCGGCTACAATCAGTCCTATGGCGGCAATCAGTCATACGGTGCTCCGTCTTACGGCGGAAACCAGGCTTATCACCAGGAACCTGCTCAGCAGGCACCTGCATCTTATCAGAGCGGTTCAAACTCTGATTTTCAGGATATGCCGTTGGACGATGATTTACCATTTTAACTTCAACTTAATTTAAATAATTCTCATTGAAAGGAGAACTTCATCATGGCAGACAGACCAATGAACCGTGGCAGAAAAGCTCGCAAGAAGGTTTGCGGCTTCTGTGTTGACAAGGTTGAGAATATCGATTACAAGGATATCGCTCGTCTTCGTCGTTATATGTCAGAAAGAGGAAAGATTCTTCCTCGCCGTGTAACAGGTACTTGCGCAAGACATCAGCGTGAGCTTACAGTTGCTATCAAGCGTGCTCGTCACCTTGCTTTGCTTCCTTACACAGCTGACTGATTTTAATAACAGCTTTTAACACCGTACATTTTGTACGGTGTTTTTTATGCAATAAAAGCAGGGTATTTTTAGTACCCTGCTTTTTTGTTAAAATAAATCGCTGTGTGAACCTGTTCTTGTAAGAAATAATATCAGTTCATCATCTAAATATTCGTAAATTAACAGCCAGTCAGGCTCTAAGTGACATTCGTGTTTGCTTTTGTAGTTTCCTATCAGCAAATGGTCACGATATTTGTCCGGAAGAATTTCGTCATTTGCGAGCATATCAATTACTTTCTTCAGAATGTTCAAATCTTTGTTTTGCTTTTTAATTTTTTTAAAATCTTTTTTGAATTGATTTGTGGGTTTGATTATATATTTCATTTATCCAAATCCTCAAATAATTCATCGGCACTGCTATAGCTCTTATAAAGTTCGGGATGTTTTTTCATCTCTTCAACTTCGGCAAAAGCGGCTTCGGTTTCTGCATTATATTTGCGAATAGTAAATGGAATACCGTTAAATTCAAGCGACTGCTGAATGAAAAGATTGATGGCGGTAGTCATATCAAGTCCTAAAGATGAAAACAGTTCCTGTGCTTTTAATTTTTTATCAGCATCAATTCTGATGTTAATATTTGTCATAGCCATAAAATCATCTCCTTATTATTATGTTATCACAATGTAATAACATTGTCAACATTATCTTGTGCATATTTTTTGTTAGTTTTTTCTGTAATTAACCTATTGACAAATACCCCAATGGGGTATACAATCATAACTGTAAGATACCTACAGGGGGTATCTTAAAAGGGCTTTGAATAATATATCCTATTTTGAAATTATGAGGTTGATATTATGGAGAATAATAAGTGTGAACATTGTGCAAAACACAAGCACCGCACCGAAAAAGAATACAAGTCGCTTGTAAACCGACTTAATCGTATTGAAGGTCAGATACGGGGGATAAAGGGTATGCTTGAAAAAGACGCCTACTGTCCCGATATTCTGGTACAGGTTGCCGCCGCCAATGCGGCACTCAACGCTTTTAACAAGGAGTTGCTTGCTAATCATATCCGCACCTGTGTTGCAGATGACATAAGGGCAGGTAACGATGAAACAATCGACGAGCTTGTCGGTGTTTTGCAAAAGCTTATGAAGTAGGAGAAACTATGACTCAATACAATGTAACGGGTATGAGCTGTGCCGCCTGTGTTGCCCGTGTTGAAAAGGCGGTATCAAAGATAGACGGAGTAAATTCCTGTTCCGTCAGTCTGCTTACAAATTCAATGAATGTTGACGGTTCAGCTGATTCGTCTGCAATTATAAATGCCGTGCAGAATGCCGGCTATGGTGCGTCTTTAAAAGGCAAAGAGAAAAAATTGCCCGATGCAGAGGATTCTCTCAAAGATACCGAAACACCCAAAATCAGAAAAAGACTTATCGCATCGCTCATTGTCCTTGCAGTATTGATGTATTTTTCAATGGGACATATGATGTGGGGATGGCCTTTGCCGTCATTTTTTGACAACAACCATATTGCAATGGGACTTGTTCAGCTGATTTTGTCAGGCATAGTGATGGTGATTAATCAGAAATTTTTTGTCAGCGGATTCAAAGGGATTATCCGCCTTGCTCCCAATATGGACACGCTTGTTGCACTCGGTTCGGGTACAGCCTTTGTTTACAGCACAATTGCGTTGTTTATGATGACCGATGCACAGGTGAGAGGTGACTCGGCGGCGGTTATGTCGTATATGCACGAGTTCTATTTTGAATCAGCCGCAATGATTTTGGCACTCATCACAGTCGGTAAAATGCTTGAGGCTCACTCAAAGGGCAAAACTACCGACGCTCTCAAAGGCTTGATGAAACTTGCACCAAAGACTGCTACGATTGTAGTTGACGGTGTTGAAAAGACTGTTCCGATAGAGCAGGTGAAAAAAGGCGATATATTCGCAGTTCGTCCGGGTGAGAGTATTCCTGTTGACGGAGTTGTTATTGACGGTGAAAGTGCCGTCAATGAATCAGCGCTGACGGGTGAAAGCGTTCCTGTTGACAAGCTTGTCGGCGATACGGTTTCAGCCGCAACAATCAATCAGTCGGGGTATATCCGCTGTGAGGCTACGAGAATCGGTGAGGACACAACGCTGTCGCAGATTATTAAAATGGTCAGTAATGCGTCAGCCACCAAAGCGCCTATCGCAAAAATTGCCGACAGGGTATCGGGTGTGTTTGTTCCTGCGGTAATCACAATTGCCGTGATTACTGCAATCGTGTGGCTGTTGCTCGGTCAAAGTGTAGGATTTTCGCTTGCAAGAGCCATTTCCGTTCTTGTAATCAGTTGTCCGTGTGCATTGGGACTTGCAACCCCTGTTGCGATTATGGTCGGCAACGGTGTCGGTGCAAAGAACGGAATCCTCTTTAAAACCGCAGTTTCACTTGAAACAGCAGGCAGAATTGACACGGTTGTTCTTGACAAAACAGGCACGGTTACCAAGGGTGAACCTGCTGTGACCGATATTGTTACAGTCGAAAATATTTCGGAAACCGAGCTTTTGAAAACAGCCGTTGCTCTTGAAAAATCAAGCGAACATCCGCTTGCAAAGGCAATTGTAGTTTATGCAAACGACAGGCATATTATCGGCGATGCCGTGACTGAGTTCAATGCCGTAACGGGTAACGGACTTACCGCAAAAATCGGCTCTGAAAGCGTTTACGGCGGCAATTACAGATATATTTCACAGTTTGCTGAAATTTCATCAGACGAAAAAGCAAAGGCTGAACAGCTTGCAGAAGAGGGCAAAACTCCGCTGTATTTCTGTAAAGGAAATAAACTTCTCGGTATTATTGCTGTTGCAGACATAATAAAAGAGGACGGCAAACAAGCTGTTAATGAACTCAAAAATATGGGTGTGCGTGTTGTAATGCTTACGGGCGATAACGAAAAAACCGCAAAAGCCGTTGCAAAAAATGCAGACATTGATGAAGTTGTTGCAGGAGTTCTTCCTGACGGCAAGGAAAAGAATGTAAGAGAGCTGAAAAAAAACGGCAAGGTTGCAATGGTCGGTGACGGCATTAACGATGCGCCTGCCCTCACAAGCGCAGACTTGGGTATTGCAATCGGAGCGGGAACGGATGTTGCAATTGATGCGGCAGATGTTGTACTTGTAAAGAGCCGCCTTGCAGATGTTCCTGCAACAATCAGACTTGGCAGAGCAACACTCCGTAACATTCACGAAAATCTTTTCTGGGCATTTATTTACAATGTAATCGGTATTCCGCTTGCCATGGGTGCATTTATCAATCTTTTCGGCTGGCAGTTAAATCCGATGTTCGGTGCGGCGGCAATGAGCCTTTCAAGCTTTTGCGTTGTAACAAATGCATTAAGGCTTAATTTTGTTAAGGTCCACAGCTCAAAGCATGACAGAAAAATAAAACATAAAAATAAAAAGGAGAATAAAACCATGGAAAAAACAATGAAAATCGAAGGTATGATGTGTCCGCATTGCGAGGCAACAGTAAAGAAAACTCTTGAGGCAATTGACGGTGTTGAATCGGCAGAAGTAAGCCACGAAAAAGGCTCAGCCGTTCTTACAATGTCAAAAAATGTTGAAGATTCCGTTCTTAAAAAAGCAGTAGAGGACGCAGGATACAAAGTAAAATAAACGGTGTGCCACCGTTCTCGGTTCGTGAAGACAGTTTCGTATAGGCAAAAGTAAATATTCCCGAGCATAACTTATAAATTAAATTTTACAAAGCATAAGCGGTGTGCCACCGTCCTCGGTTCGTGAAGACAATTTCGTATAGGCGAAAGAAAATATTTCCGAGCGTAACTTATAAATTAAATACAAAAATCAGCAGGACAACATAATTTTGTTGCCCTGCTTTTGGCTTGAATACAGATATTGAAAAATAATGACAATGTAATTACAATCTTCACGAGAGGGGCGTCAACACGCCATAGCCGTATAAGAAAAAACGGAGTAACCAAAACCGATTACTCCGTAAATTCAATGTTAAATTACATTTTGTTTGCAAGGGCTCTTTCAAGCCAGATGTCTGCAATATCCATAGCAAGGAACAATCCCTTTTTCTCGCTTGACTTAATAAGCTGTTTTCTCGGTGAAAGATAGGGGTCTGTAGCCATTAACTGAACTGTTACCTTATCGGCAATCTCAGTTCCGTTGACATCCTTTTTGCTTTTGATTTGCATTCTTATAACATACGGTTCTTCCATACTGCCGTAGTAAATCTCGTCATTGCAACGAACGAGCGGTCTGCCCTTGTAAGTCGAAAATTTCTTTTCGGTCTTTTTGGTATCTGCCACAAGGCATCATCCTTTCTTAAACATTAAGATACGATTTTACCAGTGCTTCAAGTAGGTCGTCACGGTCGATCTTGCTGATGATGTTGCGAGCGTTATTATATGTCGTAATATAGGTCGGATCCTCGCTTAAAATATATCCCACAATCTGATTAATAGGGTTATATCCTTTTTGGCGGAGGGCATCATAAACGATTGTAAGCCCTGCTTTTATCTGGTCATCTTTTTCCTCACCAAGAGAAAAAATCATTGTCTTATCCAACATACTGAAACACCTCCTATTCTGCTACTATACCATATTTCAAAGTAAATTTCAAGCACTTTTTAATAAATATGCCTAATTTATGCTATTTCAATGTCAAAAACATTGCTTTGTGTGATAAAACAGCAGTAATTTTTTTTAATTTTATCTTATGCTTGTCAGATTATGTCACAAAAAGGGGACGGAAAAACCGCCCCCATAATTTTTAGCCTCTGAGCTTTACTCCGTTTTCAGAAAGATTTGAAATTATCTTGTCCATAATCTTCTGAACCTCGGCTGATGAAAGTGTTCTTTCATTTGATGAGAACTCAAAGCGGATTGTTACGCTGTGAACTGTATCTGTGTCATATGTGTCAACAATCTTTGTGCTTTTGAGAATCTCTCCGCCTTCGTTTTTCCAACACTCTGCAAGGTGTGAGAAGAACATTCCCTGAGGAACTTCAACGCTGATGTCGTAGTCCATTGGCGGGAACTTTGACGGTTCGTCATAAACAATCGGAGCGGCCTCTGTGTTTGCATAAGCGTTCACATCAATTTCTGCAAATACAATTGCGGCTTTTTTGTCAATCTTCTTGTTTACTGTCGGATGAACAATGCCGATTGTACCGATATTTCTGCCGTCAAGGCATACCGAATAGAGGTTTACGGGGTGTTCGTAGCTGTGAGTCGGTTCAGCCTTTTCAAATGTGAGAGCCTTGTGCTTGATTTCATCCGTTACAACTGCGAGAATGTCACGGAGTTCAAAATAGATGTCCTTAACATTTCTTGTTTTGCTGTAAAGTGTGATTGCAAGCTTTTTGTTCTCAATGCAAAGACCGTTTTCGTCAAGACCGTTTACAACTCTGCCGATTTCAAAAATACCGAAATCGTTTGAGAATGAAAGGTTTGATTTAATCTGACAAAGCTGTGTGGGAACAATTGAATTTCTTAATGTTTCAATATTCGGGTTAGTTGCGTTTGCAAGCTTAACATTATCCTCAACAGGAATGTCAATTGCCTTGAGTTCATCGTTGTATGCCCATACATATGAGTGAAGCTCGTGGAGATTGTATCTCTTAACGAGCATATCCTTGATCTTGTTTTCCGTAGTTTTAACAACGCTTGCTCTTACGGGGTAGAGGGGAGAGCGTGTTGTGTGAATTTCAAAGTTGTCATAGCCGTAAATACGGGTGATTTCTTCAATGATGTCAGCCTTGATTGTAACATCCTTTGTTGCTCTCCAGCTTGGAACCGTTACGCTGAAGTTATCGTTGTTGAGCTCAACCTTAAAGCCGAGGCTTTCGAGTGTTGCAACAATTCTGTCGTTGCTGATTTCGATGCCTGTGTAGCGGTCAACAAAGTTTTTGTCAAAGTCAAGAACAACTGTGTCATACCTGAATGCGTACTCGTCTGTGAGCGAAGAAACAACCTTGATGTTGTTGTCATACTTTTTGAGAAGATATACAAATCTTGCAATTGCAGTAACAGTCATTTCAGGATCAAGACATTTTTCATATCTCATTGATGCATCTGTTCTGTGAGCAAGTCTTACTGTTGACTTTCTTACGGAAACTGCGTTGAATGTTGCAGATTCAAGTGTGAGAGTAGTTGTATCGTCAACAATTTCCGAATCAAGACCGCCCATGATGCCGGCAATTGCTACAGGAGCGTCGCCGTTGCAAATCATAAGTGTGTTTTCGTCAATGTTTCTTTCAACACCGTCAAGTGTTTTGAAAGTAAAAGGCTTGTCAAAACGCTTGATTCTGATTTTTTCAACCTTTCTTGAATCGAAAGCGTGCATCGGCTGTCCCATTTCAAGCATAAGGTAGTTTGTAAGGTCAGCAAGATAGTTTATTGCTCTCATACCGCAGTAGAAAAGACGGATTCTCATATTTACGGGGCTTACATTGCGGTTGATGTTCTCAATCTGTAAGCAGCTGTATCTCTGACAGAGAGTGTCCTCAATCTTCATATCAATCTTTTTAAGACCGTCATATGCCTTTAAATCGTCAAGGTCAAAAGGTTTAAGCTCTCTGCCTGCAAGTGCGGCAAATTCTCTTGCAATTCCGTAGTGTCCCCAAAGGTCTGGACGGTTTGTAAGCGACTTGTTATCAACCTCAAAAACAATATCGTCAATTTCGTAAATGTCTTTAAGGTCTGTGCCGTTTTTAACATCATCTGTAATTTCCATGATGCCGGAGTTGTCATCGCTGATACCGATTTCAGCCTCACTGCAGCACATACCGTTTGATGTAAAGCCTGCAAGAGGCCTTGGTGTAATCGTGATTTCGCCGATTTTAGCGCCAACCTTTGCAAAAGCGGTTTTAAGACCGACTCTTACATTCGGAGCACCGCAGACAACATCAATAAGTTCATCTTCGCCTGCATCAATTTTGAGAAGATGAAGTTTTTTTGAATCGGGATGATTTTCAACCGACTTAATTTCACCTACAACAATACCGCTGATTTCACTGCCCTTGCGGAGAATATCGTTTTCAACCTCGGCTGTGGAAAGAGAAAATTTGCGGATAAGTTCAATTTTATCAAGACCGCTCAAATCAACAAAGTCCTGAATCCAGTTCATAGATAAAAACATTTTGTATCTCCTCTCTTATTCGTCATCAGTAAACTGTGAAAGTGCTTTAAGACTGCCGCTGTTAAGGTCACGGATATCCTTGATTCCGTACTTCATCATTGCAAGTCTTGTAAGACCGAGACCAAACGCAAAGCCTGTGTATTTTTCGGGATCAATTCCGCCCTCACGCAGAACATTGGGATGAATCATACCGCAGGGGCATAGCTCAAGCCAACCGCTGTGCTTACATGACGGACAACCCTCGCCGCCGCAGATAAGACAGCTGATGTCGAGTTCAAAACCCGGTTCAACGAACGGGAAAAAGCCGGGGCGAAGTCTTACCTTGATATCCTTTTTGAATACCTCGGAAAGCATTGTTTTCATAAAGTAGATAAGGTTTGAAATTGAAATGTCCTTGTCAACCATAACGCCTTCCATCTGGAAAAATGTGTTTTCGTGACAAGCGTCCGTAGCCTCGTTTCTGAAGCATCTGCCGGGGAAGATGGCTTTTATAGGTGTGCCGTTTTCAATAAGTCCCTTGCCGTACTTTTTAAGAATTGCGTTCTGTGCGGCTGATGTGTGTGACTTTAAAAGCTGACCGTTGTCAAGGTAGTAAGTGTCCTGCATATCTCTTGCGGGGTGGTGCTTCGGAATGTTAAGAGCCTCAAAGCATTCGTAGTCGGTTACGATTTCGGAGTAGTCCTCAATGTTAAATCCCATTGATGAGAAAATCTTTTCACATTCTCTCTGAACAAGGGTGATTGGGTGATAAGAACCCCTTGCAAGCGCAACAGGCGATGTAATGTCAAACTGCGGCATCAAGGTGATTTCACGCTGAATTTCCTTTTCTTTAAGTTCCGCAAGTCTTTCTTCAATAAGCTGTGCGACCTGTGCTTTGAGCTTGTTTACCTCAGCACCGAAAGTTTTTCTTTCCTCGTTGGGAAGGTCTTTCATACCCTTTAAAAGAGCCGTGATGCTGCCCTTTTTGCCAAGATAAGAAACTCTGATTTTATCAAGGTCGGTCAAATCTTGTGTTTCGCCGAGTCTTGACTTGATTTCGTCTTTTAAACTTAATAATTTCTCGTTCATAAATTACCTCCGTAAAAATAATAAAGCCCTGCGTAAAATCAATTACGCAGGGACGAAATAATCCGTGGTACCACCCTGATTTTTGCATCAAAGCAAACACTCCCGAAAGCAGACACTTTCACAACCTGTAACGGAGTCAGCCGTTGAGATCTACTGAAAATTTCAACCTCACCACTCGGAAGGGAACTTCACACCTGCAACACCGTTGTACGCTTTCAGCCTCGGCACACATTCTCTTTGACGGTATCACGCAAACGCTACTTTCTTCGTCATCATGTTATCTTTTTCTATGATAACACCAAAACATTTTTTTTGCAAGAGTTTTTGTATCTTTTGTTGAAAAAAACAACAGCCTGTGATATCATATGAAATATCAATCAAAAAGGAGAAAATACATTGAATAATTTTAACGAACAGGTTGTAAGACGGGTTAACAAACCTAAAAATCTGATTATAAAAATTGTTTCGGTGCTTTTGCTTATTTTAGTGCCGACAACATTGTTTTTACTTGCTTTTGCAACAATTGCATATCTTATCTATGTGGCTTTTTTCGTGTTTGTAGGCGGAATTTATGTTGTTTGGTATGTGTTCAGTATTCAGAAGGTCGATTTTGAATATTCGGTTTCGGGCAATGAGCTTGAAATTGCAAAGGTTGTTGCATTACGCAAAAGAAAAACCATGTGCAAGGTTCAGATTAACGAGATTGAAAGACTTGAAAAAGACGATACCGAAATCAAGAAGATGAGATTTCTCAAAACTTTCATCGCCGCAAGAGATATTGACTCCAAGGACGAAAACTATTTTGCTGTTTTCAACAGTCCTGCATACGGCAGATGTCTTCTCGTTTTTACTCCGAACGAGGATATTCTCAACGGTATGAAACCGCACCTCAACAAGAATATTGTGGTTCAGTTATTCTATAAAAGAAAAATGAGTTGATTGTATGACAGTAACAGATGTAAATGTTGTAAAAAGTGCAATTTTTGAACGCCCCGATGATGCAAACAAAGGAACTCTGGGTTCATTGCTCTGCGTTTGCGGAAGCTACGGAATGGCAGGGGCGGCGGTTATGTCGGCAAAGGGTGCGTTAAGAACGGGCATAGGTCTTGCAAAATGTGCCTTGCCGAGAAGTATTTACCCGATTGTTGCCCAAACGATTCTTGAGAGCGTTTACTATCCTCTCAGCGAAAATGCAGACGGCAGAATCTCAAAGGTAAATGTTCCCTTTTTAGTCAGCGAATCGTGCAAATCCTCTGCAACTCTTGTCGGTTGCGGACTCGGTGTGTGCGACGATACATTAAAAATCGTATTTTCTTTAATAGAAAATTCCACAACACCGCTTGTGCTTGACGCAGACGCACTCAATTGTGTTGCAAAACAGCCTGAAATTCTTTTAAGGAAAAAAGCGCCGATTATAATTACTCCTCACCCGGGCGAAATGTCAAGACTTACAGGTCTTGCAACTCCGCTTGTAAATGCGGAAAGGGAGAGAGTTGCCCTCGATTTTGCACAAAAGTACGGTGTTGTAACCGTTCTCAAAGGAGCAGGCACGGTAATTGCCTCTCCAAACGGCAAGGTGCTTGTGAACCCGACAGGCAATTCGGGAATGGCAACAGGCGGCAGCGGTGATGTGCTTGCAGGAATGACCGCATCAATTCTTGCACAGGGCGCAAGTGCGTTTTCATCAGCCGCAGCGGCAGTATATTTCCACGGTCTTGCAGGCGACATTGCCGCCGAAAAATACGGCAAAATCTCAATGCTCCCCACAGACCTGATAAATTGCATCCCCCTTGCATATAAGCGTTGCGGATTTTAATTTAAAATACAAGTAAGAAACGGGAATCTTTTTGCGAAAAAAGTTGTGAAAATGATAACGATTTTGTAGAGGCGGATATTATCCACCCGCAAGTAACAGCACATAATTTATATTAAGTCAGATTATATAAATGTCACAAAATTACTTTTATGCAGTAGTGTCAGGTAATGTTTTGCATATAACGCTGTTTATGGAGGCGAATAAAAATGATGCCAACAAGAGCGGAAGCTGAAAAAATATTAGAAGAAGCTGAACAATGTAATTCGGGTCCTTGGGTAAATCACAGTCGCATTACAGCAAAATGCGCTGAAAAGATTGCGGAATTATGTGAAGATTTGGATTCGGAAAAGGCATACATATTAGGGTTACTCCATGATATTGGCAGAAAGTTTGGTGTTAGGCATTTAGGTCATGTTTCTGACGGATATACATATATGATGTCATTGGGATATGATGAGGTCGCAAAAATTTGCCTGACACATTCGTTTAATAATTCAACCGTAAAGGAATACATTGGTAAATTCGATGTTTCTGACGAAGAACTTGAATTGATAGAAACTGCTCTTGCTAAAGTGAATATGGATGATTATGACAAACTAATTCAATTATGCGATGCGTTGGCAGGCAGTGGCGGTGTGTTGAATATTGAAGATCGTATGAGAGATGTAGAGCAAAGATATGGTTATTACCCACAAGAAAAATGGAATTCAAACATAAGATTAAAAAATTATTTTGAGAAAAAAACAGGAAATAATATATACAAAATAGTTAATCAATCGTAAGTTGAATTGTTCTTTATAAGAATAAAAAGCGTTGCGGATTTTGATTTAAAATACAAGTAAGAAACGGGAATCTTTTTGCGATAAAAAGTTGTGAAAATAATGACGATTTTGAAAGGAGTAATGATGAAGAAAATTTTATGTTTAGTTATGTGTGTATTTCTTGTTATCGGTTTGAGTGCCTGCGGAGGAGATATAAGCAAAGTGAAGACTCACGATGTGGATTCTGAAATCTATTCCGCAGATGATATTAACTCTGCTGTTGATACTATTGAAAAAGAGTTCGACGCCAATTGGAACGGCTGTACCCTCACGGAAATTTATTATGCAGGAGATGATTACTGCACCGATTTTCAGGAATTTGCCGACAGGAACAATGCAGATGAAGTTATTGTGCTGTTATCTTCATTTGATGTTGATTCATCAGGCGGCGACGGATCATTAAATCCGAATTCCACATATAATAACTGGAACTGGATTTTAGTCAGAACAAAAGGCGGAAAATGGCAGCATATTGATCACGGATATTAAGATAAAATGCATTAATCACTTATTTGTACAATGTATTAAAAATTTCACGGGACATATAATGTATCGGGAGGTGTCTTATGGCACGGAAAATCTTGATTGCATTATGTGTCCTTTTTGTTATGCCTGTTTTTGTCATTACGGGGTGTGATGAAGTGCAGGAAAATCTTTCTCCGAAATCCTCGTTTATTGCCGATTTCAGCTGTGAATACAGAAAAATGAACATCACGGGAAAGCTGTCGGCAAGCGGCAAAAAGCTCATCAACATTTCATTTGATTCTCCGAACACGGTTAGCGGTTTGTCGGTTACATATAAGGGTTCTGATCTTGAAATTTCAAGGGAGAATATGATTTGCTCCGCCGATGAAGCGTACATTCCCGAAAGCAGTTTCCCGAATATTACAAAACAAATTTTATACGGAATTGCAGACGGAAGGGCGGTTTTTGAGGGGAAGTGCGAAGATGTGTGTACATACAGACTTGATTCAGCGTTCGGCAAAGCCGTTGTCAGCACAAATTCAAAGGGCTGTATAAGCAAAATCAGCGTTGACGGCGAAGATTACGAAATGGTGCTTTCCGATGTGAAAGATGCAAACGGCTGAACCGATTCACAAATTTTACGCTCAAAAATATTATGTAATAGCTGTATAAAAGCTTTTGGAAAGGCAAAAATACAAGTAAACAATTATTTGGAGCGTGAAAGCCTTGAATATACGAAGAGGAGATATCTATTATGCCGACCTGAGTCCCGTTGTAGGTTCGGAGCAGGGCGGAATCAGACCTGTGCTTATTGTTCAGAATAATGTCGGCAACCGATTCAGTCCGACTGTAATTGCCGCCGCAATTACAAGTCAGCAGTCAAAGGCGAATTTGCCTACCCACATTCCGTTGCACGCCGACAGCTCGGGACTCGCCAAAGACAGCGTTGTTTTGCTTGAACAGGTACGAACAATCGACAAAAAACGGCTCAAAGAAAAAATGGGTACTGTTGATGAAAATTCTATGAACGAAATAAATAACGCAATATCAATCTCGTTCGGTCTTAACGCATAATTCCGCATTACATACGGATAATGCTATAAAAGAAAATAAACAGACAACAAAACGGTCGGTTCAGCTTGAGAAAAACTCCAAGCCAACCGACCGTTGTTTGTTGTAAGTAAAGTTATCTTTTTCCTGCATAGACATTTTTTATGTTTCTTTCGGAATATTGAATTAGGTTGAATAGTGACGGGGCATCTTTTTCAAAACATACCGAAATAACATCGGGAGAGAGGGTGAGGGTAAGCTTATCATTTTCAATAAGTTCGTTGATGATTTCAAGGTCAAGAATCATTGATGCGTCCGTGAGATTTCTGTAGCGGTTCTTATCAAGCGAAAACATAGTTTGCGAGTTATTTTTTTCGGAATTATAAATTGTGCGAAAAATTACATATTCGGCACTCATAAGGTAGTTGCTGACTGCGTTTGTAAGGTGCTTGTTGCCGATTTTTGCAAGCAAATCGTAGATTACCGAGGTGGTGTTCATCAAAAGGCTGCGGTTTATTTTGTTGATCATACTGCCTTTTTCGGTATTGATGACAACCTCTTCTTCGGCAGCCTCAAAAGGATCGGCTGTGAAATTTCTCTGTACGGTTCTGCCGAGAAGATAATCGGTTGAAACACCGTAGTATTCGGCTGTTTTTACGAGAAAATCAAGACCGCATTCACGGATTCCCTTTTCATAATGTGACAAAAGTGCCTGCGAAATTCCCATATCGCCTGCAACCTGTTTTTGACTCAAACCTCTTTCTTTACGAAGAAATGTTATAATTCTCGGAAAATCTTTGTTCAAGACTTGACACCTCATTTTTAAAGATAGTATAATTAACTTAATTGTCAGAAAAAGCAAAGCAGAATTTGCTCTAATAATATATAGTGCATAGTTAGTGCATTGAAAGCATTTACAGCAATATACTTTCTATACAGACAGTATAATACAAAATTTACTTTTTGTAAATAATTAAGTGCCGATTTGCTGAAAGTCGGTTTATGGGAGAAGTTATGAAATCATACATAATTCATTTTATAAGACACGGTTCGATTGATGATACACTTGCGGGGAAATATATCGGAACAACAGACGCTCCGCTTTCCGACAGGGGCAGAATGGATTTGAGAAAACTCGATTATGAGTACAAATATCCGGGTACGCAGGTTGTGTTCACAAGTCCGTTAAAGCGTTGTACCGAAACCGCAAAAATTCTTTATCCCGAACAAAATCCGCTTGTTATCGACAACCTTTCCGAATGTAATTTCGGTGAATGGGAGGGCAAAACTGCCGATGAGCTGAAAAACGATCCCGATTTTAAAAAGTGGCTCGCAGGCGATTCTTCCGTAAAACCTCCGAGGGGGGAGAGCAATGCCGATTTTACACGCAGAGTATGCAAAATGTTTGAAAGCATTGTTGAGGGACTTATGAAAACAGGCACAACCGAAAGTGTAATTGTCACTCACGGCGGTGTTATTATGACCTTGCTTGCAGTCTACGGACTTCCGCAGGCAAAACCGTTTGAATGGACAATGGACAACGGTTTTGGTTACTCACTCAGAGTTACTCCTGTACTTTGGCAGAGGGATAAAGTTTGTGAAGTTTTTCAGACGATTCCGCTTCCGTCGGAGAATGACTGATTTTTTGAAACTTTGGCAGAATTGTAGCACAGTTTACAATCTTTTGCCGTATATTGTGGGATAATATCCATTGATAAACAATTGATTAAGGAGATATAAAAATGGCAGATTATAAAATTACTCTTTTAAAGGGCGACGGTATCGGTCCTGAAATCGTAAATCAGGCTGTAAAGGTTCTTGATTGTGCCGCTGAAAAATTTGGTTTTGGCGTTACATATGACGAGGCACTTCTCGGCGGTTGTGCTATTGACGCAACAGGCGTTCCGCTCCCCGATGAAACAGTTGCAAAGTGTAAGGCATCGGACAGCGTGCTTCTCGGTGCGGTAGGCGGTCCTAAGTGGGATTCACAGCCGGGTAACAACCGTCCCGAGGCAGGACTTCTCGGTATCAGAGGCGCACTCGGACTTTTCGCAAATCTTCGTCCGTCGGTTATTTTCGGACCGCTCAAGAGTGCATCACCTATCAAGGATGAAATTATCGGTGGCAACCTCGATGTTATGATTGTTCGTGAGCTTACAGGCGGTATCTACTTTGGCGAAAGAGGCAGAAAAGAAGTTAACGGTCAGCCTGCGGCTTGGGATACGGAAATGTACACAGTCGGTGAGGTTGAGAGAATTGCAAGAGTTGCTTTTGACCTTGCTATGAAGAGAAATAAAAAGCTCACAAGCGTTGATAAGGCAAATGTTCTTGAGTCTTCAAGACTTTGGAGAGAAACAGTTAAGAGAGTTGCCGAGGATTATCCCGAGGTTGAGCTTAACCATATGTATGTTGACAACTGCGCTATGCAGCTTGTAAGAAATCCCCGTCAGTTTGATGTTATTCTCACATCAAATATCTTCGGTGATATTCTTTCTGACGAGGCATCAATGATTGCCGGCTCAATCGGTATGCTCGCATCTGCAAGCCTTTCGGGCAGCAAGCTCGGTCTTTATGAGCCTATCCACGGTTCTGCTCCTGACATTGCGGGTCAGAATATCGCAAATCCGCTTGCTACAATTCTTTCTGTTGCAATGATGCTCCGTTATTCACTTGATCAGAGCGAGGCGGCAGACGCAATTGAGGCAGCTGTTGCAAAGGTTCTTGAAACCTACCGTACGCCCGATATCTATGAAGAGGGTTTCACAAAGGTTGGCTGTGACGAAATGGGCGACCGTGTTTGTGAGGCACTTTAATTGGTGAACGGTATGCAGCTTTTCGATATGCACTCTCATATTCTTCCGGGTATAGATGACGGTGCAAAAACGGTTGAGGACAGTCTGGAGTTGCTCTCCTGTCTTAAAAATCAGGGAGTAACGAATGTTTGTCTTACACCTCATTTTTATACAAATGAAATCAGCCTTGAAGATTTTATTGCCGAGAGGGCGGAAAAGTTTGAGAAATTCAAGCCGCACATTCCGAACGGTATGAATATCGTTCTCGGAACAGAGGTTTATGTTACAAAGTATCTTTTCAACAATGAAAATATCAAAGGTATAAACTACGGAAAATCAAACTATATTCTCACCGAGTTTCCGTATAATGCAACATTTTCGGACAATTCGTATGAAATGCTCGACAGGCTTATGAGCGAACAGGGACTTATTCCCGTAATTCCTCATGTTGAGCGTTACAGCTTTCTTGTTGACAATCCTGATGTGATTGAAGATTTAAAACGGCTCGGTGTTGTTATTCAAACAAATATTTCAAATTACACAAAGAAAGCTCCGATGATGAAACGCCGCAGAATGTTAAAGCTTGTAAGTGCGGGACTTATTGACATTATCGGTACGGATGCACATTCATTCAGTCACAATACACCCGAGCTTTACAGCGACGCAATTGAATGCATTGCCAAAAAATGCGGTCAGCAGGCGGTTGACAGATTGATGAAAAACAGCGAAAAAATTTTCAATGCCGCAATCGGCTGATATATTGCAAAATAATAATCACACAAATAAAAAACGATTGATTTCCTTTCGGATTTCAATCGTTTTTTTGTGCAACTAATCCCACGGTATAATCGGGAACGGCACAAAAATGCCCGACTTTTACGGAGTCGGGCAGATGTATGATTTTAAGTTAATCAGCCTTCACAGCCACAGCTGTCACATTCGGGAACATTGCCCACGATTGGCTCGGGATCAACGCCTCTTCTTTTGTAGTAGTCCGAAACGGCTGCCTTGATTGCCTGTTCTGCAAGAACAGAGCAGTGAACCTTGACAGGCGGAAGTCCGTCAAGAGCCTCCATAACCGCCTTGTTTGTGAGCTTGAGAGCGTCATTGATTGACTTGCCCTTGATAAGCTCTGTTGCCATACTGCTTGTTGCAATAGCCGCACCGCAACCGAATGTTTTAAATTTTACATCAGTGATGATATCGTTATCAACCTTAATGTACATTTTCATAATATCGCCGCATTTTGAGTTACCGACCTCGCCGATGCCGTCTGCGTTTTCAATTTCGCCTACATTTCTCGGATTAGCGAAATGATCCATTACTTTTTCCGAATAAGCCATTTTAATCCTCCTGAATATATTGTTGCCGAATATCTATTCAATTCTGTACGAATTTTAACGGGTTGTCAATCAACCCTGAGCTTCCTGCTTTTTAATCTTTTCCCAAAGAGGTGACATACTTCTGAGGTATGAAACAATTTCGGGAACGATTTCAAGAATATAATCAATATCTTCCTCTGTATTGTCGTCAGAGAATGAAAGACGCATACTGCCGTGAGCAATTTCATGGGGAAGACCGATTGCAAGAAGTACATGACTCGGATCAAGACTGCCCGATGTACAAGCAGAACCCGATGATGCCGAAACACCCTTGAGGTCAAGTCTTAAAAGAAGGCTTTCACCCTCAATGCCCTCAAAGCACATATTGACATTGCCGGGGAGTCTGTGAACTCTGTCACCGTTGATTCTTGAACGCTCAATCTTTAAAAGACCGTCGATAAGTCTGTCACGCATCTTTTCAAGCTTTGCATTTCTTTCGTCCATACCGTCAACTGCAAGCTGAAGTGCGGCATCAAGACCTACGATGCCTGCAACATTTTCGGTACCTGCACGCTTGTTCCTCTCCTGAGCACCGCCACAGATGAGGTTTTCAATTCTTACGCCTTTTCTGATGTAGAGAAGGCCGCAGCCCTTCGGTCCATGGAGCTTGTGTGCTGTCATTGAAAGAAGGTCAATGTTTTCTTTCTGAACATCAATCTTCACATAACCTGCCGCCTGAACTGCGTCTGTATGGAAAAGAACACCGTGTTTTCTGCAAATTGCACCGATTTCTGAAATCGGCTGAATTGTACCGATTTCGTTGTTTGCATACATAATCGATACTATAGCCGTATCCTCACGAATTGCATTTTCAACATCCTCGGGATGAACAATACCGTTTTCGTAAACATCAAGATAAGTAACCTCAAAGCCTTCCTTTTCAAGAGCCTCACATGTGTGAAGAATAGCGTGATGCTCAAACTTTGAAGTAATGATGTGCTTTTTGCCCTTTGCCTTGAGAGCGTGACAAACACCCTTGAGTGCCCAGTTGTCGGATTCACTTCCGCCGGAGGTAAAGTAAATTTCATTCGGGTTAGCCGCACCGAGATTCTTTGCAATGTTTTCTCTTGCAGTTTCTACGGCAGCCCTTGCCTTTGCACCGATTGTATAAATGCTTGAAGGGTTTCCGTAAACCTCGGTGAGGTATGGCATCATTTTTTCAAGCACCTTCGGCGAAAGTGCTGTAGTAGCCGAGTTGTCGGCATAAACATATCTCATTTTATATCCACCTTTATATAAGTTTATTGTTATGCAAATTGTTTTGCGGCTGCAACGGCAAGTCGGTCGCAACGCTCGTTTTCGGGATGACCTGCGTGTCCTTTTACCCACACAATTTCAACCTCGTGAGTATCATACAGGGTAAGAAGCCTGTCCCAAAGTTCGGGGTTCAAAGCCTTTTCTTTTTTATTACGCATCCAGTTGTTTGCTTTCCACTTTTTAGCCCAACCGAGTTTTAGTGCGTTGCAAACATACTGCGAGTCGCTGTAAAGCGTTACCTTGCACGGTTCTTTGAGCAGAGCAAGTGCATTGATAACAGCCGAAAGCTCCATACGGTTGTTGGTTGTGTTTGCCTCACCGCCTGAAATTTCCTTTTCGTGACCGTTATATCTTAAAACAGCACCCCAACCGCCGGGACCGGGATTTCCGCTGCAAGCACCGTCTGTAAAAATTTCAACTTGTTTCAAAAATAATTCTCCTTTAATTCAGAGTGTACTAATTATTCAAAATATTAAAATCCGCACTATAGATTATAATACGCTGAAACGACAATTGCAACCCATTATTTGATATAATTCTGATAACTTTGGTAGGTGTTTGAACAAATTTTGAAATTTATACACAATATTGCAATTAAAAAATCGCTTACGGGTTTTATTTTACGGAAATTTCAAATTTTTATGCATAAAATTGCCTTTGTTATGCGGATTGCAAGCCTTGGATTTTGTGTTTGTTATGAAAATTTCTTGACATTACAGTAGGATATGCGGTAAAATAAAATGAAAAACTATGATAGGGTAGCTATGTGCTGCCATAATTACGGGAATAAAATTCGTATATTTTGCGGATATTATTATAAATACAGATGTTCACCGTTATCAGAACGGAGAATTTATTTTATAAATAAATTAAGACCTCACGGGCGCTCAGAGGTCTTTGATATATTTATTTTTCTTTTATTCAGTACATATTTCAGAAAACGGAGGTAGATTTGTGAGTACAGAAAAGAGGAACGAAAACTTTATGCTCAAACAGTCAAGGTACTCAAAAGGCAAAAAGAATGTGAAGCAATACTCTAAAAATAATGCTTCAAAAAAGAGCGGTTCGGGTAAAAATTCCTACAACGCTTACTATAAGAAAAATGATGACGGATTTCAGCCGAAATCGAACGGAAAGTCAAATTACGGCAAAAAGAAATATCCGTCAAAGTCAAAGGGTTATCCAAAAAAGAATGCTCAGAAGCCGTCAATTAAGATTGCATTTCTCGGCGGTCTTAACGAAATAGGCAAGAACATCACCCTTGTTGAATGTGAAAACGATATAATCATCATCGACTGCGGTATGGCATTTCCTGACGGGGATATGCTCGGCGTTGACCTTGTAATTCCGGATTTCACATATATTGAACAGAATGCCGACAGAGTTAAGGGTATTATCCTTACACACGGACATGAGGATCATATCGGCGGTTTGCCTTTTCTTCTTTCAAAGGTGAATGTTCCGATTTACGGTACACCGCTTACGCTCGGTCTTGTAGGCAACAAGCTCAAGGAGCATAGTCTTTACAATCAATCTCAGCTTAATGTAATAAATGCAGGTCAGTCAATAAAGCTCGGTTGTATGAAGATTGACTTCATTCATGTAAACCATTCGATTCCCGATGCTGTTGCTTTTGCAATTCACACTCCGGGCGGTACTATTGTTCACACGGGCGACTTCAAAATTGACTGCACACCTATCACGGGTGATATGATTGACCTTTCAAGCTTTGCAAGAGTGGGTGACGAAGGTGTTCTTGCACTTCTTTCGGAGAGTACAAATGCCGAAAGACCCGGATACACCCCTACGGAAAGAACTGTATCCGACAGCCTTGACAATCTTTTCAAGAGTGCGGAAAATTACAGAATTATAATTGCAACTTTTGCGTCAAATGTAAACCGTGTTCAGCAGATTATTGACTGTGCAGAAAAGTACGGAAGAAAGGTTGCTTTTTCGGGCAGAAGTATGGTCAACTATATGGATGTTGCACAAAAGCTCGGATATCTTCATCTTCCCGAAAATATTCTTATCGATATTGATATGCTCGACAAGTATATGCCGCAGCAGGTTGTTCTTGTTACAACAGGCAGTCAGGGCGAGCCGATGAGCGCACTTTCAAGAATGGCATATTCAGACCACCGCAAGGTAATGGTCGGTGAGGGCGATTTCATCATAATTTCAGCCAATCCGATTCCCGGTAATGAGAAAACAGTCGGCAATGTTGTTGACGAACTTCTTAAAAAGGGTTGTAAGGTAATTTATGAGTCAATGTATGAAGTTCATGTTTCAGGTCATGCCTGTCAGGAGGAACTCAAAATCATGCAGAAGCTTGTAAAGCCAAAGTATTTTATCCCTGTTCACGGCGAACAGAAACACCTCAGAAAACATGCCGACCTTGCAATGTTTCTCGGTATGGAACGCAAGAACATTTATATCGGTGATGTCGGAAGTGTTCTTGAAATCAACGAGGATTATATGAAAGAGCTTCCGCCTGTTCAGGCAGGCAAGGTGTTCGTTGACGGCCTCGGCGTTGGTGATGTCGGAAGTATCGTTCTTCGTGACAGAAAGCACCTCGGACAGGACGGACTTATCATTATTGTTGCTTCTCTTGATGTTTATGACGGTCATGTTATCAGCGGTCCCGATATTGTTTCAAGAGGATTTGTATATGTTCGTGAGAGCGAAAGACTTCTTGAAGAGGTCAAGCAGACCGCTCTTGCAATTCTTGAGGATTGTGCAGAGAATAATGTTCACGAATGGGGCATTATTAAGAACAGAATCAAGGATGATGTTTCAAAACTTATCGGTCAGCGTACAAGGAGAGCTCCGATGATTCTTCCTATTCTTCAGGAGGTTTAAGTTTTATTCGCTGATTTATTTTTTGCTATTTTGTTATTAACAGAGGTTTGACATGAGAAAAAGAAATTGGACGCTTACACCGTGGTTCATAATTTTTTCGGTGATAATGTTTGCCATGGCTGTTGTCAGCTATGACTATTCGCCTGTTGTGTTCTATATCGAACTCGGTGTGTCTGTTCTTTCCTTAGCCGTTGTGCTTATAACTTCATTGCGATTTACAAGCTATGTAAAAAGTACGGTAAAAAATATAGTCGGAAGTATAAAGGGTATTAACGAAGAGTACCTTGAAAAATTCAGTTGCCCTGTTGCCGTTATAGGCAGACAGGGTGACATTGTATGGTGCAATTCACGATTCCGCAAGGCTATGTGCGGCGGAAAGGGCGCAGAGGGCGATAATATCAAAGCCTACCTTTCGGGAAAAGAAATTGACTGTCTGAAAAAGGGTGAGAGCTGTGATGTTGCCATTGACGGCAGAGAATACACGGTTTATTGCCGTTCTACAGGCGAGGGCGCTGTCTGTGAATTTATCGAAAACACCTATTACAAGCAGATTACAAGGGAATATCTTGCTTCCAAGCCGTGCGTTGCGATTGCCGTTTTTGACAATGCAGAGGACTTTTCCGATAACTCGGACGAGTCGTTTTCCGAGGCAATGCTCGATATTGAAGTTTGCCTGCAAAAGTGGGCGGAGCAGTATTCGGCTCTTTACAAAAAAATCGGCAACAACCGTTATATGATAATTTTCAGAGATGCCGATGTTGAAAAAATGGCAGCCGATAAGTTTCCGATTCTTAAAACTATCCGAGAAATCACGATAAATAACCACAGTGCGTCAATCTCGGTAGGTCTTTGCCGAGGTTATAATAACATCAAAGAGAGCGAGCTCAACGCAAGGAAAGCCCTTGAAATGGCACTGGGCAGAGGCGGCGATCAGGTTGCTGTCATTAAAAAAGACAATACATACGAGTTCTTCGGCGGAAAGGTTGCCGCAGCGGAAAAAGCAAGCAAGGTGCGTATGAGAGTTATTGCAAACGCAATCAGCCGTGTTGTTGCCGACTGCGACAAGATCTTTATTATGGGACACAAGTTTTCCGACCTTGACTGTGTAGGTGCGGCAATCGGACTTCAATGCATAATGGAGAAAACTTTCAAGCGTTATTCAAAGGTTGTCATTAACCGAGAAACCTCAATGGCAAAACAGCTCATTGAATATACTGATGAAAAACTCGACACCGATATATTCATTTCTCCGGAAGCCGCTCTTTCGGGACTTACCCAGAAGTCGCTTCTCATTATAGTTGATACGCACCTGAAGCGTTCTCTTGAAAGTACGGAGCTCTACGAAAAATGTAAAAAGGTTATCATTATCGACCACCACAGAAAGGCGGTTGATTACATAAACAACGCTCTTGTGTTCTGTCACGAACCCTCGGCGTCTTCAACCTGTGAAATGTGCAGTGAAATAATCAGCTGTCTTGATGATTCTCCGCTCACATATGTTCAGGCAGACGCAATGCTTGCAGGCATTACACTTGACACAAAGAATTTTGCCGTTAAAACAGGCGTGCGCACATTTGAGGCGGCGGCTTATCTGAGAAAAAGGGGTGCAAACACGCTCACCGTAAAGGGTATGTTTTCCGATAATATCGAAACCTACCGTGAAAAGGTTGACATTGTGTGCAAGGCCCATGTTTACCGTGGCTGTGCAATTTCGATTGCGCCGAGCGGTGACGGCGATATAAGGCTTGCGTCGGCTCAGGCGGCTGATGAAATGCTCAATCTCAAAGGCGTTGACGCATCCTTCGTTCTTTTTGAAGACAACAGTCAAATTAACATTTCAGCAAGAAGCTACGGTAATGTTAATGTTCAGATTATAATGGAGAAGCTTGGCGGCGGCGGTCATCAGACCATGGCGGCGACACAGCTTAAAAACACTACAAAAGAGCTTGCTTATCAACAGTTGCTGTCTGAAATTGACAACACACTTGATGATGAGGAAAACTCGTAAGAAAGGTTGATTGGTTATGAAAGTAATTTTAATGCAGGATGTAAAATCACTCGGCAAAAAAGGCGAGCTTGTTGAGGCATCTGACGGCTATGCAAGAAACTTTCTCCTTCCGAGAAAGCTTGCAAAAGAGGCAAACGCTCAGGCTATGAATGAATATAAGAATGCCGAGAATTCCAAAAATTATAAAATTGCAACCCAAAAGGCTCAGGCAGAACATGACAAAAAGACTCTTGAGGGCAAAACCTTCAAGATGACTGCAAAAGCAGGACAGGGCGGCAGACTTTTTGGCAGCGTAACTTCAAAGCAGGTTGCCGAAGAAATCAAAAAGCAGTACAATATTGATGTTGACAAGCGCAAGGTTGTTCTTGACTGCGACATTAAGGAATTCGGTACATATCACGCAGAGGTAAAGCTCTTTACAGGCGTTTCTGCAAAGATTGATGTTCAGGTATCCGAGGCATAATAAACAGGAGTAAAAATGGCTGATTTAAATTTTGCGGGCAGTTATGACGGACTTCATCTGCCGTACAGCCCCGAAGCGGAACAAGCGGTTTTAGGTGCAATCATTCTTGAAAGCGACACCTTTGACAAGGTTGTTGATACTCTGAAAAGCCCCGATTATTTCTATGTTTCTTTGCACAAGCTGATTTTTGCACAGATGCAGGAGATGATCGGACTCGGTCTTAACATCGACTTTGTCACTCTGCTTGAAAGATTAAAACAGAATAAAGCTTTTGACGAGTCAACAGGAAAAACCTATCTGATGGATCTTGTCAACAATTGCCCTTCAATTTCTAATGCCGAAGAATATGCGAAGATTATTGCAGAAAAGTACAATGTCCGCAGACTTATTACGGCATCCCGTGAAATTATTGATGACGCAACTGCAGGCAACGAGGATCCCTCGGTTCTGATTGATTCGGCAGAACAGAAGATTTTTGACATCAGACAGGGCAATGAAAAGCACGGTCTTGAGCGTATCAACTCGGTAATTTTACAGACTTTCGACCGGCTTGACGCACTCAACAGCGAAACCGACAACAGTATGAAACCTATCCCAACGGGCATAGGCGACCTTGACCGAATGATTACTGGACTTAACCGTTCCGATCTTATCATTCTTGCCGCCCGACCGGGTATGGGTAAAACGAGTTTCGCACTCAATATTGCACGAAATGTTGCGTGTAAGTCCAAAAAGACCGTTGCGTTTTTCTCGCTTGAAATGTCAAAGGAACAGCTTGCAAGCCGTCTGCTTTCAAGTGAGGCGCTTATAGGCGGTACAAAACTGAGAACAGGTCAGCTTACCGAGGAGGAGTGGTCAAGACTTATCCCCGCAAGCGATATTCTCAGCAAAACCGACCTCTATCTTGACGATACTCCGGGTATTACAATTCCTGAGATGAAGTCAAGACTTCGCCGACTTCACAACCTTGACCTTGTTGTAATCGACTATCTTCAGCTTATGTCGAGCGGCAGAAAGATTGACAACCGTGTAAATGAAATTTCGGAAATTACACGAAATCTGAAAATTCTTGCAAAGGAAATGAATGTTCCCGTAATCACTCTGTCACAGCTTTCCCGTGCTGCAGAAAAGCGTGATGACCACAGACCGCAGATTGCCGACCTGAGAGATTCGGGTTCTATCGAGCAGGATGCCGATATCGTACTGTTCCTTTATCGTGAGGGCTACTATGACAAAGAGAGCGGAGAGGATTCTGCCGCACCGACAGCCGATATGAATTCGGGTGAGTGTATCGTAGCAAAGAACCGTCACGGTGAAACTAATATTGTAAAACTGCATTGGCAGGGCGAGTTCATGCGCTTTACGGGAACGGACAACCGAGATGCTTAACCGTGTTACAGCAACCGTTGAAAAATACGGCTTGCTTGAAAAAGGTGACAGCGTAATCGTTGCACTTTCGGGCGGAGCTGATTCCACGGCTTTGTTAAGCATTTTTATTTCTCTGAAAGAAAAATACAATCTTTCGATTTATGCCGCTCATATCAACCACAATATCCGTGGCGATGAGGCAAAGCGTGATGAAAATTTCTGCAAAATTCTTTGTAAGAAATTTAACACGGAACTTTTCATAAAAAGCGTTGATGTTCCCACACTTGCCAAACAGCAGAAAATCAGCGAAGAGCTTTGCGGAAGAAATGTCCGCTACGCTTTCTTTGAAGAGCTTTCGCAAAAACTTTGTGCAAAGATTGCAACCGCTCACACGGCATCCGACAATGCCGAAACGCTGATATTCAATATTGCAAGGGGTGCGTCTTTGACAGGTTTGTCGGCAATTCCTCCAAAACGGGGGAACATAATCAGACCGCTGATTGAACTTTCGAGAGGTGACATTGAAAGCTATTGTGAGAAAAACAACCTTGAATATGTTACCGACAGTACGAATCTTGCCGATGATTACACACGAAATTACATTAGGCATAACATTATTCCGTGTCTTAAAAAGCTGAATCCTTCTTTTGAACGGACGGCTTTAGGCTTGAGTGAAAATGCCGGAGAGTCGGCTGATTTCATTAAGAAATGTGCCGAAAAAGCCGTGCATGATTGCAAAGGTGATTTTGGCTACGACTGCAAAAAGCTGTTGAGCCTTGATTCTGCCGTTCTGAAGGAAATGTTGTTTATTCTGTTAAAGAATAATTGTAACATTACTCCCGAAAGAAAAACAATTTTACTATTGTGTGAAATAATCAGAAACGGAGGAAGCGTTGAACTGTCAAAACAATGCACAGCCGTTTCAAAACAGGGAATACTCCGCTTTGTATGTCCTAAAAACTCCCCTGATTTTAATGAAATTCCGTTAAAGAATAATATGACCTTTTCTTATGACGGAAAAATATACACGGTAAATGAAATTACCGAAAAAGTAACAAATCAAAATAACCTCGTTTCCAAAAAGCGGCTTGGCGAAAATCCTGTTTTTCGCACACGCAGAGCAGGCGACAGGTTTACATATCCGGACCGCATGGTCACAAAACCGCTCCGCAAGGTTTTTAACGAACAGAAAATCCCGTCCGAAATGAGGGACAGGCTGTTACTGCTTGCGGTATCCAACACCGTTTTGTGGTGTGAAAAGCTTGGTGTTTCATTGCAGGGAAAGGCAGATGACACCGAAAAAACCGAAAAATTACTCATAAATATAGACAAAGAGGGTTAATTATGCATAAGGATATTGAAAAAATTCTGTATTCGGAAAAAGATATTGAAAATATTGTGAACACTATTGCAAAACAGATTGAAAAAGATTATAATGACAAAGATTTTATAATGGTCGGTCTGCTCAAGGGCAGCGTTGCCTTTATGGTTGACCTTATGAGAAAGGTTAATCTTGATTTTTCAATCGACTTTATCGTTGCTTCAAGCTACGGCAGCGGTACTGTAAGCTCAGGCAGAGTTAATATTCAGAAGGATATTTCCCAGTCTGTTGAGGGCAAGGATATTCTCATTGTTGAGGATATTATCGACTCAGGCAATACTCTTGACTTTATCACAAAATATCTCAAAGCCAAGAAGGCAAAATCAGTAAAGCTCTGTACACTTTTTAACAAGCCGGACAGACGGGTTGCCGATATCCATATTGACTACGCAGGTGCGGTAATTCCGGATGAATTTATCGTTGGCTACGGTCTTGACTATGACGAAAAGTACAGAAATCTTCCTTATGTAGGCGTATTAAAGCCGTCAGTTTATTCGTGATTTTAATGCGAAAATAAGCCGCAAATTTTCGTGGCATTACATATTTCCACCTCGGAAAAATAATACTATACAGAGGAGTGACAGCATTGGACAATAAAAAGAAAGTGCGCAATCTGCTGCTTTATCTCGGAATTCCCATTCTGATAATCATTATAACAGCGGCTGTGCTGAGCACAAATAAGTCAACTTCACCGAAAACCTCGGAGCTTGAGCAGTATTTTGTTCAGGATATGGTTGACAGCTTTAACATTGACTACGGTTCAGGTCAGATTGAAATTACCCTTAAAGAGGGCATGAGTCCCATCAAATCAACCGATTCCGACTCTCAATCTGCAACAACTGCTACTCAGCCCGCAACCGAACAGCAGAAAACCCAGTCAAACAGCAAAAAATCAAAGATTGTTGTAAAAGGACAGCTTGCCGATATTCAGCGTTTCCTTGATGACATCAAGCCGTACTACAATCCGGCGTCAACTGATGAAATTCCGCATAACCTTACCCGTGCAACGGATAATTCCATACTTATGGAAATGATTCCGACACTAATCATTATGATTATTCTCATCGTTGCCTGGGTGCTCATTATGAAGAAAATGGGCGGCGGAGGTCTTGGCGGCAAGGAAATGAGCTTTGGCAAAGCCAAGATTAAGAACACAAACGATGAAAAGCGCAAGACAACATTTGATGATGTTGCAGGTGCCGATGAAGAAAAGGAAGAGCTTGCAGAGGTTGTTGAGTTCCTCAAGGCTCCTGAAAAGTATAACAAACTCGGCGCAAGAATACCAAAGGGCGTTCTCCTTGTAGGCCCTCCAGGTACAGGTAAAACATTGCTTGCAAGAGCTGTTGCAGGTGAGGCAGGTGTGCCGTTCTTCTCAATTTCAGGTTCAGACTTTGTTGAGATGTTTGTCGGTGTCGGTGCGTCTCGTGTTCGTGACCTCTTTGATCAGGCAAAGAAAAACTCACCTTGTATCATCTTTATTGATGAGATTGACGCCGTAGGTCGCCAGAGAGGCGCAGGTCTTGGCGGCGGCAACGATGAGCGAGAGCAGACTCTTAACCAGTTGCTTGTTGAAATGGACGGTTTCGGTGCTAACGAGGGTGTAATCCTTATTGCCGCAACTAACAGACCCGATGTTCTCGATCCGGCTCTTATGCGTCCGGGCAGATTTGACCGTCAGGTTGTTGTAAGCTATCCCGATGTAAACGGCCGTGAGGCTATCCTCAGGGTTCATGCAAGAAAGAAACCTCTTGCTCCCGATGTAAATCTCAAGACTATTGCTAAAACAACAGCCGGATTTACAGGTGCAGACCTTGAAAATCTTCTTAATGAGGCCGCACTTCTTGCCGCAAGAAAAGATAAAAAAGCCATTACTATGGACGAAATCAAGGAGGCAACAGTCAAGGTTGTTGTCGGTGCAGAGAAAAAGAGCAAAGTAATGAGTGAGAAAGAGAAAAAGCTCACAGCCTATCATGAGGCAGGTCACGCAATTCTCTTTGATAAGCTCGAAACTCAGGATCCTGTTCACGAGATTTCAATTATTCCGACAGGTATGGCAGGCGGTTACACAATGCCGCTCCCGAGTGAGGACAAGTCATATAACTCACGCAGAGGTATGTATGAGGATATCGTTGTAAGTCTTGGCGGTCGAGTTGCCGAAGAACTTATTATGGATGACATCTCAACAGGTGCGTCAAACGATATTGAAAAGGCTACAAAAACAGCCCGTGCAATGGTTACAAAGTACGGTATGACTAAGGAACTCGGTTGTGTATGCTACGGCACAGACAACAATTCCGTATTCCTCGGCAGAGATATGGGCAGCAGAACTCAGGATTATTCCGAGGCTACCGCAGCTAAAATCGATCAGCTCGTTCTTGATATGGTCAACAAGGCATATGGCGACGCTACTAAGATTCTCAGCGATAATATGGATAAGCTCCACGATATTGCTAAATATCTTATCAAGCATGAGAAGATGGGCAGCGAGGACTTTACTGCCGTAATGAACGGCACATATAAAGAACCCGAAGAAGTTGAGCAGGAAACTGCCGACAAAGAACCCTCAGCCGAAACAAAGGTTGACGAGTCCACAGAAGGTTAATATCAAATAAACATAGCCTCTCGCGATGAGAGGCTATGCGTGTATATGAATCAAAATTTAAACGAATGTATGAAGTTGTGTCAGGTGTTTGACGCAGTAAAGGGTAGATGAAATGGCACAGGATAAAATTATTGTGAGAGGTGCAAAAGAGCATAACCTCAAAAATGTAAATGTTGAAATTCCCCGTAACAAACTTGTCGTAATTACAGGACTTTCGGGTTCGGGCAAAAGCTCGCTTGCATTTGACACCATCTATGCCGAGGGACAGAGAAGATATGTTGAAAGCCTTTCTTCATATGCAAGAATGTTTCTCGGTCAGATGGACAAGCCTAATGTTGAAAGCATAGAGGGACTTTCGCCTGCAATATCAATCGATCAGAAAACTACTTCAAAGAATCCCCGTTCAACGGTCGGTACGGTTACGGAAATTTACGATTATCTCCGCCTTTTGTACGCAAGAATAGGTGTTCCGCATTGTACGGTTTGCGGAAGGGAAATCCGTCAGCAGACAGTTGACCAGATTGTCGACAAGATTATGACCTATGAAACGGGTACGAAAATTCAGATTATGGCTCCCGTTGTAAGGGGCAGAAAGGGCGAACACGCAAAGGTTCTTGACAGTGCCGGAAAATCGGGTTATGTCCGTGCAAGAGTTGACGGGATCATCTATGATTTGTCAGAAAATATTCCGATTGAGAAAAATAAAAAGCATAATATAGAAATCATTGTTGACCGTCTTGTAATCAAGCCTGAAATAGCATCAAGACTTTCAGACAGCATCGAAACAGCGTCAAAGCTTGGCGGCGGTCTTGTTACGGTGAACTTCAACGGCGATGAGGATGTGACTTTTTCACAAAAATATGCCTGCCCCGAACACGGTGTGAGCATTGACGAGCTTTCACCGAGAATGTTTTCATTCAACAATCCGTTCGGTGCGTGCCCAAAGTGTACGGGACTCGGCGTGTTCCTCAAAATTGATGAGAACAAAATTATTCCCGATATGTCAAAGAGTATCCGTGACGGCGGTATCAAGGGCAGCGGATGGGCAATGGAAGGCAGTACAATTGCCGCAATGTATATGGAGGCTTTAGCGAAAAAGTACAATTTTTCGCTTGATGAACCGCTTGAAAATCTCCCGAAGGAAACTATCGACAAAATCCTCTACGGCACAGGTGATGATGAGCTGACAATCAATAAAAAATCGGTTTACGGCGGAGGTACTTATCAGCATAAATTTGAGGGTATAATCAACAACCTTGAACGCCGTTATCATGACACAAGCAGTAACTGGATTAAGGATGAAATCCGTTCGTATATGGCAGAAATTCCGTGCGATCTTTGTCACGGTGACAGACTTTCAGCCGAAAGCCTTGCAGTAACAGTCGGCGGACTTAACATTGCCGATTTCTGCAAAATGTCGGTTATTGACGCACTCGACTTTGTAGGTCAGCTCAAGCTTACAGAAAAAGAGCAGATTATCGGTGCTGAAATTATAAAAGAAATTAACGAAAGACTTAACTTCCTCAAGAGCGTAGGACTTGGTTACCTTACTCTTTCAAGAAGCTCGGGAACACTCAGCGGCGGTGAAAGTCAGCGAATCCGCCTTGCAACGCAAATCGGCAGTTCGCTTATGGGTGTGCTGTATATTCTTGACGAGCCGAGTATCGGACTTCATCAGCGTGACAATGAAAAACTTCTTGCAACCTTAAAGCGACTTCGTGACCTCGGAAATACTGTTATCGTTGTTGAACACGATGAGGACACTATGTATGCCGCAGATTGCATTGTGGATGTAGGTCCCGGGGCAGGTATTCACGGCGGTGAAATTGTCTGTGTCGGTGATGTTGAAAAGATTAAGCAATGTCCGAATTCAATCACAGGCAAGTATCTTTCGGGCGAACGCAAAGTTCCCGTTCCCGAAAAGCGCAGAAAAGGCAACGGACTTTTCCTTGAAGTCAGAGGAGCGGCTGAAAATAACCTTAAAAATATCAATGTTAAAATTCCGCTCGGTGAATTTGTCTGTGTAACAGGTGTTTCGGGTTCGGGCAAAAGCTCACTTGTAAACGAAATTCTTTACAAAGCCCTTGCCCGTGATCTTAATCGAGCAAAGACAATCCCCGGCAAGCACAAGGAAATCAAGGGTATGGAAAATCTTGATAAGGTAATTGCCATTGACCAAAGTCCTATCGGCAGAACTCCCCGTTCAAATCCTGCAACATACACAGGTGTGTTCACGGACATCAGAATGCTTTATGCCGCTACAACCGATGCGAAAATGCGTGGTTTTACGCCAAGCAGATTTTCATTCAATGTAAAGGGCGGCAGATGTGAGGCTTGTCAGGGTGACGGTATTATCAAGATTGAAATGCACTTTTTGTCAGATGTTTATGTTCCGTGTGAGGTCTGTAAGGGCAAGAGATATAACCGTGAAACCCTCGAAGTAAAGTACAAGGGCAAGTCAATCAATGATGTTCTTGAAATGTCCGTTGAGGAGGGAATGGAGTTCTTCTCAAATATCCCGAAGATTTACAGAAAGCTGAAAACCCTGTATGAAGTAGGTCTTGGTTATATAAAGCTCGGTCAGCCTGCAACAACGCTTTCGGGCGGTGAGGCTCAGCGTGTAAAGCTTGCAACAGAGCTTTCAAAACGCAGTACGGGCAAGACAATTTATATTCTTGACGAGCCGACAACGGGCTTGCACATTGCCGATGTACACAGACTTGTTGATGTTCTTCAGCTTCTTGTTGACGGCGGAAACACGGTTGTTGTAATTGAACACAACCTTGACCTTATCAAGACTGCCGATTATCTTATCGACCTCGGTCCCGAGGGCGGTGACGGCGGCGGTACAATCGTCGCCAAAGGCACTCCCGAACAGGTTGCAAAGGTTGAAAAATCATTTACGGGACAGTATCTTAAACCGTTGTTATAATTCTTATAAAGAAAAAATAATCGTTTTAAAAAATAAATATAAAGAAATTTCGGAGAAATTGCATTGTTTAGTGCAATTTCTCCTTTTTTTGAGCCTGTAAGTGGGAGGTGATTTTTTTGACAGACCAAATTCTTATAGCGTTGATTTCATTTGCAGGAACTCTTGCAGGCTCACTTGCAGGCATTTTTACAGCGTCAAGATTATCAAATTATCGCATTGAACAGCTCGAAAAAAAGGTTGACAAGCATAATAATCTTGTTGAGCGTGTATATCTTATTGAGCAGCACGAGGCAGTTAATGACAACAAAATCAAAACAGCGGAACACAGAATAGCGGATTTGGAAAACGAACAAAACAAGGAAAGGAAAATATAATATAATGAGTAAAATAAAAATATGCTTAAAAAAACCGTGTTTAAAAAGAGCGTTCAGAACATTTATTCAGACTGCTCTCGGTTATGTTATCACCAATGTAACGCTCGCTTTGGGCGGTCTTGATTTTAACGACGGTGATGTTGTAAAGAACGCTCTCATCGGTCTTGCTGTTGCGGCTGTTGCGGCAGGTGCATCGGCAGTAATGAATTTAAAAGAGGGAGAAGATAAAGACAATGAGTAAAAAAATATATCTCAGTCCGTCAAACCAAAACGGCAACACCTATGCAACGGGCGGTACGAATGAAATGGCTCAGTGCGACAAAATTGCCGCCGCAGCAGCCAAAGCACTCAAGCGTTGCGGATTCGATGTTATGGTTGCAAAGTCGGGCACGCTTATGCAGACACGCTGTCCAGAGTCGGATAAGTTTGGAGCAGACATTCATATGCCGATCCACACTAATGCGTTTAACGGCAAATATACGGGCGGTACAAGAGTGTTTTGCCTGAACTCAAACGGCAGAAAGGCTGCCGAGGCGGTAAAGTCTGCCCTCGGAGCAATCTCGCCCGGCAAGGACGATTCAGTCAGCTACAAAACCGATCTCTACGAAATCAATGTGCCGAAGGCTTTGTCGGTATATGTTGAGTGTGAATTCCACGACACCGTGACAGGCTCGGATTGGATACGCAAGAATACAGTTGCAATCGGAGAGGCAATCTGCAAGGGTATGTGCAATTATTTTGATGTGAAATACAAAACTGACTCTGCAGACTCAGACAGTTCAAAAGCGGGTTCGGATAAAGCTTTCAGGCGTTATATCGTGAGAATAACCTCGTCAAACGGCGTGAATATCCGTAAAGGTCCGGGTACAAATTACGATGTGAACGGTGCTGTTCCAAAGGGCGGAGCGTACACGATAGTCGAAGAAAAGTCGGGTGCAGGTGCAGCCAAGTGGGGCAAACTCAAAAGCGGTGCCGGCTGGATAGCACTTGATTATACCGAAAAAATAAGATAAAGCAAAAAAGGAGTCGTGATTTTTCACGGCTCCGATTTTTATGCAGAAATTATGTAATTATGAATTTTTTCCAAACGCAAAAAAGACCGTCAAATGACGATCCTTTTCGCGATTGTGTGTTTTATGAAAATGAATGTTTCAATAAAGAAGCAAACATTTTTGCCGAATATTTAATGAACAGGTAAGATTAAAGTTTTGAACTTTATCTTTGTTCATTGTCTTATATTATACCGATTTTTAGGGGTAAATTCAAGGTGAGAGGGGGCAATTCTAATATTCATACAGTCGAAAAGACAAACTGTACAAAAAATCAAGAAGATGTTTGTGCAGTATTTTTTTAGAATCTTAAATTACCCGACAAAAACGATGATTTTAATAATTGGCTCTATACAAAATAAACAAAAAGTAAATCAATAAGAAATATTGTTTTTACTGTTAAACACCATTTTTAATTGGATTAATCTTTTTCCTGCGGATATTTGCCATAAAAATAAGTGCAACGATAAAGGCTACAGCTTCGCCGATCGGGAATGCAATCCAGATTATTGAAGATGCAAAATCAAAGCATGAAAATATGTATGCAAGGGGCAGAGGAACAACAATAAGTCGTACAAGCGAAAGTATCAGCGAATGCACACCGTTGCCGAGTGCCTGAAAAATTCCCTGATACGCAATGTTAGCACCGACAAATATAAATCCGGGTGTGATTATTCTAATTGCAAGCATTGCAAGTTCGGTTGTCGATTCTGTAAGCGAGAATATTCCGAGTATCTGTTTTGCAAAAATTTGAAGAATTATAATTCCTGCACAAAGAATTGATACCGTGTAAATAAGTCCGTATTTAATGCTGTCGTTTACTCGCTTTTTATCCTGTTTGCCGTAGTTGAACGCTATAATCGGAATCATCGCATTGTTCATGCCGAATGCGGCAAAAAATACAAACTGCTGAATTTTGTAGTAGATACCGTAAGCCGTAACCGCATCCGTTGAAACTCTTACAAAAATAACATTAATGCTGTATGTCAAAATCGACATAAGCGCCTGCATAATAATAGCGGGGATACCAACCTGATAAATCTGCCTGATAATCCTGCCTTCGGGTTTCATATACTTTAATGATGTGTTGAAATGCTTTGAATTGCATCTGAAATAGAAATATGCGTCAATAAAGAATGAAATGAACTGACCTATAACCGTTGCGATAGCCGCACCGTCAATACCAAGCTTCGGGCAACCGCACCAACCGAAAATCATAATCGGATCGAGTATCATGTTCACAACCGCACCGACAATCTGCGCAACTGTTGTCTGCATTGTATATCCCGTTGCCTGTAACAGCTTTTCAAAAATCATGTACATACTAACGCCCAGTGAACTGTAGGTGCAGATTTTCAGATACGAAACAGCCATTGATGTGATAATCGTATCGCTTGTTTGTGAGGCTATGTATGCGTCAACTCCGAAAATTCCGAAAAGCACAAATATAACACAGGTGCAAAGTGCAAGAAAAATTGAATTGCCCGAAATTTTACTGCACTTTTCTTTATTGCCCTCACCAAGACTTCTTGACAAAATCGAGTTGATGCCTACTCCCGTACCGACTCCGACCGCAACCATAAGCATCTGAACAGGAAATGCCAGCGTGAGTGCATTTACCGCATAATCACCGAGTGAGGGTATATTCGGATCTTTCATACAGCTTACAAAGTAGCTGTCAACGATATTGTACACAGCCTGTACAACCATTGAAATTATCATCGGAACACCCATAGTAAGCAAAAGCCTGCTTATTTTTTCAGTTCCCATTTTATTCATTTTTTGCGTTTTTTCCATTATATAACCTCCGATTAACCTCCTATGTTTTTGACACAAAAATGTGCAGCATTGAAAATCCGGACTTATGCCATTCAATGCTGCACGACTACTCTTATTATACACTTTTTATTATGCTTTTGTAATTGATTTACACACCAAAATTTTGGTAAAAACGCAAAATCTTTTTGTTGATTATCCGAATTATATGTCATAAACAAAGAAATTTTGAAAAACAGAGCATAGTCCGTACAAAGGGACAGTGAATGTATGTCACTTATAACATCGAACAAATGTTCTTGAATTTGTTCGATAAGTTCTGTATAATGGAATTAGAAGGTTGAAAGCCCCGCCGACCTTCTAAATGAATAAAATCAAGGAAAGGATATCGGTATGGTTAATTATTTTGAATGGTCAATGGAATATAAAAATACTGCCGACAGCATTCAGGATGTTATCGACAGACTCAAAGCAGAAAAAAGAGGCAAATCGGAAATCAACAAAAAAGAACTTGATTTGAAAATTGCAAAATACAAGATTTATTATAATGAATGCATTCACATTTCAAATCATCTTATGGATAGATATTACGGAGCATGATAAAATGAAAAGAGAATTTATACATATTACAGACAACAACAAACACAGATTAATGTCGGATTCGGGATTTTGGCACGGCAGTACAAATGAAAATTCCCGTGATAAGATGAAGAAAATTCTTTCAATGGCTGTTCTGAACGAGCTTACCGAAAGACAGAGAATCTGTATTGTAGATTATTATCTCAACGGCAAAAAGGAAAAGGAGATTGCAAAAGAACTGGGAGTCAACTCGTCAACGGTTTCCCGTCACATTATGAAGGCAAGGGATAAACTCAGACACATTGCGTCTTATTATGTAAATTAATCGTCAGCAATTTCAAAATCGGGAAGATACCACAGCAATGCTTCTTCGGCACTGTAGCCGTTTTTACAAAGGTAATCAATTCCCGAAAGACTCACTCCGACACATTCGGCATTTGCGTCAAAATCGGTTTGGTAACAATCCCACGGAGATGCAACGCTGTGAATATACCTGTAATTTTCGTTTTTGTATGTAGTACCGTTTGAAGTTTCGGAATAGGGAACAAACAACGCTTCGCTGTTTTTGCGGAGCGTTTTGTTTTTTGCACTCTCAGCGGCTTTTTTTATTTCACCGTAAACATCCTTTATACTTCCCGATGCATTTTCTTCATACAGAAAATCGTTTGCCTTGAAAGAATCGGGATTAGCTTTGTAATTTGTGTTCATAAGAATTGCAATTGCCTTTAGTGTTTCGGCAGAGTAACTGTCCTTATACAATCCTGCCGTCAATGCACAGAGAATTTTCCCCGAATCTTTTGGCTTTTCGGGGGTGTCGGATGTTGAAACTGTCGGTTTTGCAAAAGACCATTCAGAACATTTTGAAACTGCAATGGGGAGGATTGCCGTGAGAATCAACAGAAGGACAACTGCAATTAATTTTTCCTTCATTACCATGCTCCTTTATTTCGCACAAAAAAATAAATAATACTATTGTATTTTGTGACTTATTTTTTCTTGACATAACGGTTATGTTGGCTTAAAATAATATATGATTAATTCGAAATAATAATTACTTACAATTCATTTTGTATTTGTTTTTGCTGTTTGATTTTTCGGCGGCATATCAATAATCGTGTAACAAAGTCGTTTTTTAAAATTGTCTTGTTACGGTACAGAAACGGAGATTTTTATGAAAACCAAATATTCAGTTATACCATTTATTCCGGCTGTAATAGCTGCTATAGGTCTTAAAATTATGAGTATGTTCGCAGTTGACGGCAACGGATTGTTGTTCGGCATGAACAAGTCGGGCATTAACTATTTCATAATCGAAATCATACTCGGGCTTTTTGCGGTTTGTGTATTAATTAACCTTTTTGACAGAAAGACGGCTCCCGTATATCCCGTTAAAAAGAATTTCGTTTCGGGTGCGTTTGCAGTAATTTCGGGTATTGCGATTGTCGGTTCGTCATTTTTGGCTTTGATTAACGCAACTCCGGGTAACACGGATAATTATCTTTTGAGCATCATTGCGACTCTGTTCTCGATTCCTGCGGCTATTGCTATGATTATGATCGGCAAGGTGCATTTTTCAGGCAAATCAATCGTATCAAATGTGTCGATGTTCTTTGTTTTCCCGGCACTCTGGGGATGCAGTGAACTCGTTACGGAATTTCTCGCCGCAACAAAGGTTTCAATCTCAGCAAGCGATATGACACCGCTCTTCTGCTACATTTTCATCACACTTTACCTTTTCTCAAGTTCAATGGTTGTTTCAAGGGTAAAGGGCAGAAACCCTGTTAAGGCCTGCTTTATTTACGGTATGCCCGCTGCCGCTGTTTCACTTTCATACGGTGTCGGTGCTGTTTTGACATCATCCGTTGAAAACACAGGCATCAGTGCTCTTGTGAACGGAGTTATGTTTATTGTTCTCGGCATTTATATTGTTTCGTTTTCTGTTGAAATGTTCGCAGGCTGCCTTACAAAGGCGGAGGTTGAGATTATCGAAAGCCTTCCCGAAGATGAGGATACATACGAAAACAGCTATATCAGCTCAGGCGGTTACGATGAGCTTGTTGCTTCCGATAGAAAAGAAGATGATGTTCCTGCAAGCGATGACAGCTACGAGGCAGTTGCACAGGGACTTTCCGATTTTGTGATGGGCTACGATGAGGAAAAATATGACGATACAACAATCAAAAACGAAAATATAAATGACGGTCTTGTTCTCGGCTACGACAATGAAAATCAGACTCAGCCTGCAGAAAAAATTGCCACAGAGCCTTTAAAAGAGGAAACTGCAAAGCCTGTTGCAGAAGCTCCTGCAGAACCTGAAATTCCCGAAGAATCCGTGCACGCAAAGCGTCTTGATGTTTCAGAGGAAAAAACCGAGCCTGTAAAGGCAAAAGCTCCTGTTAAAGCCCCTGTTAAAGACACAGAGGTTTCAGACGACAGAATGAGCGAAATCGACAGACTTCTCAAGGAACTTGAAGATAAAAAATAATTAAGAACATCGAATTAGGTGTTGACATTCAGGTTTTAAAGTGGTACCATACAAATGAAAAGAAAATTGATTTTTGATGAGGACATGATTTGCAGTCCTGCTTTTTCCAGAGAGCGAAATTATTTGCTGTGATATTTCGCAAAAAGCATTGCAAGTTACCACCTTTAAGACTGTGCAGGAAATGGCACGGCGTTTGGTTGCGTTAAAACCGTCAAGAGGGCTTTCAGCCGAACTTGGGTGGAACCACGATTTATTCGTCCCAATATTCCGTTTTGGAATATTGGGATTTTTTGTTTTCATCACATATTAAAAAGGAGAATGGTTATGATTAATGTTGAATTAAAAGGCGGAGCAGTCAAGGAATTTGAAAACGGTACAACTCCTGCCGAAATTGCAAAATCAATCGGTGCAGGCTTGTACAAGTCTGTTTGCTGTGCAAAGGTTGACGGCGACCTTTGTGACCTCAGAACACCGCTTGAAAAAGATTGTAAGGTTGAACTTCTCACATTCGATAATGTTGACGGTCAGAAAACTTTCTGGCACACAGCCTCTCATGTTCTTGCTCAGGCAGTAAAAAGACTTTATCCGAATGCAAAGTGTGCAATCGGTCCTGCCGTTGACAACGGTTTTTACTATGATTTTGATGTTGAAAAGCCTTTCTCACCCGAAGACCTTGAAAAAATCAAGGCTGAGATGAAGAAAATCGTAAAATCAGGTCTTGAGCTTGAAAGAGTTGAGCTTTCTCCGGAGGAGGCTGAAAAGAAACTTGAAGAGATGAACGAGCCTTACAAGGTTGAACTTGTTAAGGAACATTCCGACAAGGGCGAGCATATCACATTCTACAAACAGGGTGAGTTTATCGACCTGTGCGCAGGTCCTCACCTCATGAGTGTTGCACCGATCAAGGCTATTGAACTCACTGCCTGCACAGGCGCTTACTGGAGAGGCGACGCAAATAACGCACAGCTTTGCCGTGTTTACGGTGTAGCTTTCCCAAAGGCGTCAATGCTTGAAGAACACCTCAAAAAGCTTGAAGAAGCAAAGCTTCGTGACCACAACAAGCTCGGCCGTGAACTTGAATACTTTACAACTGTTGACTATGTCGGTCAGGGACTTCCTATTCTTCTTCCAAAGGGTGCAAGAGTTGTTCAGCTTTTACAGAGATGGGTTGAAGATGTTGAGCAGTCAAAGGGCTGTCTTCTCACAAAAACTCCTCTTCTTGCAAAGAGAGATCTTTATAAGATTTCAGGTCACTGGGATCATTATCTTGACGGTATGTTTGTACTCGGCGATCCGCATGATGAAGAAAAGGAATGCTTCGCACTTCGTCCTATGACTTGCCCGTTCCAGTATCAGGTTTATCTTAACAAACAGCGTTCATATCGTGACCTTCCGATGCGTCTTACGGAAACATCAACACTTTTCCGTAACGAGGCAAGCGGTGAGATGCACGGTCTTATCCGTGTTCGTCAGTTCACAATTTCAGAAGGACACTACATTCTCCGTCCCGATCAGCTTGAACAGGAATTCAAGGGTTGTCTTGAGCTTGCTAAATATTTCCTTGACACGGTAGGACTTCTTGAAAACTGTACTTTCAGATTCTCACAGTGGGATCCCGAAAACAAGAATAATAAGTATGAGGGTACAAAGGAACAGTGGGAAGAGTCACAGGCTGTTATGAAAACTATTCTCGATGACCTTGATGTTGACTATGAGATCGGTATCGACGAGGCCGCATTCTACGGTCCGAAGCTTGATATTCAGTACAAGAATGTATTCGGTAAGGAAGACACAATTGTTACAATCCAGATTGATATGCTCCTTGCCGAAAGATTCGGTATGTACTACATCGACAAGGACGGTCAGAAGAAGCTTCCGTATATTATTCACAGAACTTCACTCGGTTGCTTTGAAAGAACTCTTGCATATATGATTGAGAGATTTGCCGGTGTAATGCCGCTTTGGCTTGCTCCCGAGCAGATCAGACTCCTTCCGATAAAAGAGGGTAATGTTGAGTATGCACAGGGTATTGCAGACAGACTTACTTCACTCGGCATGAGAGTTACTGTTGACAGCAGAGATGAAAACATCGGTCCAAAGATTAAGGCTGCAAGACTTGAAAGAATTCCGTATATTCTTGTAATCGGCGACAACGAGATGAATTCATCAACAGTTACGGTTCGTTCAAGAAAAAGAGGAGAAATCCCGAATATGCCTGTTGACGAATTTGTTGCTCTTGTTAAGAACGAAGTAGATACAAAAGAAAAATAATTCTGAAATTTTTTCGGAGGGATGCTGATGTCCGGAGGATTCACTCCGTTTGATAAAAACAGCTACAGAGAATCAAAACGCAGACGAAAACAGGCGCTTATTGAGGAGAGAACGGGAAGAATTCTTCCCGTATCAAATCCTCGGCGAAGGTACATTGCGTTAGCTTGTATCGGTGTGATTCTTGTCGTAGCTATTGCGTTCGGAATTTTTTCAATACTTAAAAGTAATCAGAAAAGTAATCCCGAAACTCCCGAACAGATTCAGGCAGAAAGTGAAATGTTGCTGACGGTTGTTGACAGCGCAAATCCGCTTGATAAGGATTATGTGCCCGATCTTGAAACCGTGAACGGATTCAAAGTGAACAGGGACGCACTGAAACCGCTTGAGAATCTTTTGAAAGCGTCAAAAGAAAACGGCACCGAGCTTAAAATCAAAACTGCATATGTGAGTTATGATGAACAGGAAGAAAGGTTTCAGTCCGAACTTCAAAAGATGTTGCAATCATCAAAATATACAACTGTCAGAGCAGAGGCGGAGGTCTTAAAAACCACGCCCCACGGCGGACAGTCGGAGTCACAGACGGGATTGCTTGTTGAATTTGATTTTTCAAATTCGGGTTCAAAGGCATTTCTTGAGCGAAACTGCGTTGAATACGGATTTGTTCAGAGATATACCGAAAGCAAAACCTCAGTAACACGAATGAATCCGTCAGACTCGCTGTACAGATATGTGGGGATTGAAAACGCAAAGCGTATGCGTTCCTACGGAATGTGCCTTGAAGAGTACAAAAGCTACCTTCAAAAACAGGCAATCCCAAAATAAAATAAATATTTTTTAAAAACGCTTGCATTTTGCAATATTATGTTGTATAATTAATCCGTTAATTGTGTAATGTCAGGTAGGTGAAAACAATGAAAGAGAATATCCATCCTAAGTATGAGAAAACAACAATTACTTGTGCTTGCGGTAATGTTATTGAAACAGGTTCAACAAAGAAGGACATCCGTGTTGAAATTTGTTCAAAATGCCACCCATTCTTTACAGGAAAGCAGAAATTAGTTGATACCGGCGGACGCGTTGACAGATTCAAGAAGCGTTTCGGTATGGATAAATAATTTATTATGTAATTGTTTAGGCGGCACATTGTGCCGCCTTGTTTACTTTACGGAAACTTTGTATATTCGTGTGCAGAGTGTCTGTATAATTGAGGTATTATTATGGCAAAGGATTACAAAACCGTTTTAAGTAACGCAAAAGACGAATTTGTTGAAAAGCGTTCACGCTTTATCGGCTATTGCAAGCCTGTAACCTGTGAGCAGGAGGCTGTTGATTTTATCAACGAAAAACGCAGTGAACATTGGAACGCAACTCACAATGTCTATGCCTATTCTCTGCGTGAGGGCAACATAAAGCGTTACAGCGATGACGGTGAACCCTCGGGTACAGCCGGTATGCCTTGCCTTGATGTAATTGTAAAAAATGAAATTTATGATGTATGTGTTGTTGTTACCCGCTACTTCGGCGGTGTTTTGCTTGGCACTGGCGGACTTGTGAGAGCATATTCTCACGGTGCAAAAATTGCCCTTGATGCCGCAAAAATCGTTATGATGCAGAACTGTCTTGTCGGTTCTGCTCGTTGTACATACAACCGGTACGGCAAGGTTTCGGCACTTGTAACTGATAACGGCGGTGCTGTTGACGATACTGTCTATGAAGACGATGTGCTGATTAAATTTCATATTAAACCCGATTTACTGCCACAGCTTAACAAAAAGCTTGCAGATGCAACTGCGGGTGAGGTTCAGGCGGTTTTTGATGAGGAAAAATATTATGCCGTTGAGTTATAAAGTTTTCTTTATGACAGAACTTTTTATGCTTTCGACCTCAAAAGCTAAAAAATGAAATACTTTTCAAAATAATTTCAAATATTTAAAGGAATATTCAAAAAAATTTCGTAAAAAGCTAATAGGTAAGCGAGAGGAGGAGTTTTATGGCTTTCCCTGAAAGTTTCTTGCAGGATTTAAAAATGCGAAACGATATCACGGATGTTGTTTCGGGTTATGTCAATCTCAAAAGACGGGGAAGAAATATGGTCGGTCTTTGTCCGTTCCACGGCGAAAAAACTCCCTCTTTTAATGTATATACCGAAAACGGTTCGTTCTATTGTTTTGGCTGCGGAGTAGGCGGAGATGTCATCTCTTTTATTATGAAAATTGAAAATCTTGACTATGTCGATGCCGTGAAGTATCTTGCACAGCGGGCAGGACTTGAAATGCCCGAAAACAGCTATGATGACAGCATGAGCCGTCTTAGAAACAGAGTGTTTGAAGCTAACCGTGAGGCGGCAAGGTTTTATTATGCCGCTTTGTGTTCTCTGCAAGGCAGAAAAGGTCTTGATTATTTTCATTCAAGAGCCTTATCCGACAGAACAATCCGTCATTTCGGACTCGGTTATGCCGATGATAACTGGTCGTCACTATGTAATCATCTCAAATCAAAGGGCTTTAATGACAGCGAACTTGTTGCCGCAAATCTTGCTGTTCGGTACAGAAACGGTAACGGAATCTATGACAGATTCACAGACCGTGTTATGTTTCCGATTATTGACCTGAGAGGAAATGTTATTGCATTCGGCGGAAGAATTATGTCCGATGCAAAGCCTAAATATCTTAACACCTCCGATACCCCCGTGTTTAAAAAGAGTGCAAACCTGTTTTCACTCAACAACGCAAAAAATTCGGGCAAGAGAACCCTGATTCTTTGCGAGGGCTATATGGATGTCATCGCTGTTAATCAGGCAGGTTTTACAAATGCCGTTGCAACCCTGGGAACGGCTCTTACAGGTGAACAGGCTGTTTTGATGAAACGGTATGCCGATGAGGTGATTATCTGTTACGATGCCGATGAGGCAGGTCAAAAGGCTACCGCAAGGGCAATTCCTATACTCAGAAATTCGGGACTTAATGTTAAGGTCCTGACAATTCCAAGCGGTAAGGATCCCGATGAATTTATCAAATCAAAGGGTAATGACGGTCCTGCCGCATTCAAAGCGTTGCTTGACAAATGCGGTAACGATGTTGAATACCGACTGCAAAAGCTAAAAAATGCACACAATATTCAGCTGACGGAGGGCAAGGTTGCTTTTCTTGAGGAGGCGGCAAAGCTGATTGCAACTATCAGCAGTCCGATTGAACGGGATGTCTATTCTTCAAAGGTTGCATCCGAACTCGGAGTTGACAAAAATGCATTCAAACAGCAGGTGTCAAGGGTGTCACGCAGAGGTGAAAGGGCTGAAGAAAAGAAACAGGCTCGTCAAATTCAGCTTGAACTCAGCCGAAGAAATGACAAAATCAATCCTGAGCATTTCCAAAAGCCACGCAGTTCAAGTGCCGAAGAAGCTCTTTTGGTTTATCTTTTAAACAATCCCGATGCATATGAGGAGATTTCTGCAAGGGTAAAGCCCGAACAATTTCAGAATACTCTGATGCGGAGGTTTTTTGAATATTTCAGCGCTCGCATTGAGAGGGGAGAAGATCCTCTTACAAATACGGCGGCAGATTTTACACAGGATGAAAATTCAAAGCTTTATCAGCTGATGTCACAGGCAATTCCGGGGGCGTCAACCGCTGAGGCAATGAATGAATACATAAATGTTATCAACGAGGAAAGCTCAAAGCTCAATTCCGGCGATTTAGCCGATGTTTCAAATGAGGAGCTTATGGCATATCTTGATAAAATAAGGAAAATGAAACAGTAAACGCAGGAAAGGAAAATGAGTATGGCAGCTACACCCGATAAGAAAACAGTCGTAAGAGAACTTATGGAACTCGGTAAGCAGAAAGGTCAGCTTACAAACCAGGACATTCTTGATGCAATCGGTGAAATTGACTTTGATCCCGAACAGCTTGAAAAGCTTTATGATTCACTTGCACAGCTTGGCATTGAAATCGTAGAGGATTCGGGCGATATTAAAATTGACGATATCGACATTGGCTTTGATGAAGGCAAAGACGGCGACTCACACGCTCAGATTGCAGAAACAGGCAGCGTTTCGGTTGACGATCCCGTAAAGGTATATCTTAAAGAAATCGGACGGGTTCCGCTACTTTCTTCCGATGAAGAAATCAACCTCGCAATCAGAATTGCTGACGGTGATGTTGCCGCAAAACAGCGTCTTTCCGAGGCAAACCTTCGTCTTGTTGTTTCAATTGCAAAGCGTTATCTCGGCAGAGGAATGCAGTTTCTTGACCTTATTCAGGAAGGCAATCTCGGTCTTATCAAGGCTGTAGAAAAGTTTGACTATACAAAGGGCTTTAAATTTTCAACATATGCAACATGGTGGATCAGACAGGCCATTACCCGTGCAATTGCCGATCAGGCTCGTACAATCCGTATTCCTGTTCATATGGTTGAAACTATCAACAAGGTAAAAAAGGTTCAGAGTCAGCTCCTTCACCAGAACGGTCACGAGCCGTCTGCCGATGAAATTGCCGCAGAAATTGATATGCCTGTTGATAAGGTTCGTGAAATTATGCGTGTTGCTCAGGAGCCTGTTTCACTTGAAACTCCTATAGGTGAGGAGGAAGACAGCCATCTCGGTGACTTTATCCCCGATAACGATGCTCCCGCACCTGCCGATGCCGCATCACACACAATGCTCCGTGAACAGCTTTCGGATGTTCTTTCAACCCTCACTCCCCGTGAAGCCAAGGTTCTCAAACTCCGTTTCGGTCTTGAGGACGGTAGAAGCAGAACTCTTGAAGAAGTCGGCAAGGAGTTTAATGTAACCCGTGAACGTATCCGTCAGATTGAGGCAAAGGCTCTCCGCAAGCTCCGTCATCCTTCAAGAAGCAGAAAGCTCAAGGACTATCTTGACTATTAATCAGACTTTATGATTACTTTTGATGAATGCGGTGCAATGCTTGACGAAATTGCAGATTCCATGCCTTATGAATTATACAGAGATTTAAACGGAGGGATTTCACTTCTTCCGCAGTTAAAGGTTCATCCAAAAGCACTTAACAATGATTTGTTCATTTTGGGTGAGTACATACGCAATTCTCTCGGCAATGCAATTGTGTTTTACTACGGTTCAATCAACAGGGTATACGGTTCACTTGATAATGAGGCATACCGAAAAAAGCTCGCTGAAATACTTCATCACGAGGTTCGCCATCATAACGAGTATCTTGCAGGTTGTGATGACCTCGGAATTTTTGACAGAAATCAGATTGACGATTATCTTAGAAAACACAGGAAATAATCAAATGAAATTTTAAGAGGACAGCTTTTCTAAACAGAAAGCTGTCCTCCTTTGTTATCTTACCTTTATAATCTGCCCCGGATAAATTACATTAGGATTCGAAAGTCCGTTAAGCCGTGTGAGATTGTCAACGGTTGTTCCGTGCATTTGTGCAATTACCCACAGCGAATCGCCCGGACGGGCAACATGATACTGCGTTTCCGCACTACCGGCGGGAACCGTAAGAACCTGACCTACAAAAATAGCGTCAGGAGTTTGAATGTTGTTGTATTTTAATATGTCATTCACCGTTGTCTGAAAGAACTGCGCAATGCCAAAAAGCGTATTGCCGGGGCGAACGGTGTACTGAACCATTTCCATATCTGTCCTCCTTGCTTTTCATAGTAACAATATATGCCTGTGACAAAAATGCGTTACTCCTGCATAAAATAAACCGTGTACGGAAAAATAACAATGCAGACAAAACACAGCGTTGCTCAGATTTAAAATATCTGAAAACGGTTTATGTTTTAAAATTTCAATACGAGAGGGCATATAAATGGAAATAAAAATAGATACGATAATCGGCAGAGAAATAATTGATTCAAGAGGAAATCCTACGGTTGAGGCGGAGGTCGGACTTTCCGACGGAACCTTTGCAAAAGCGTCTGTCCCTTCTGGTGCGTCAACGGGAGAATTTGAGGCGGTTGAACTTCGTGACGGTGAAAAACGCTATCTCGGCAAAGGTGTGCAGAGAGCCGTTGAAAATATCAACAGCATAATTTCGCCTAATCTTTGTTGCGACTCACCTTTTGACCAGTGTGCAATCGACAGCAAAATGATTGAACTTGACGGCACGGAAAATAAGGAATTGCTCGGTGCAAATGCTATTCTTGCCGTATCGCTTGCCTGTGCAAAGGCAGCGGCAAAGAATCTCAGACTGCCGTTATTCCGTTATATCGGCGGAACATATGCGGTCAGAATGCCTGTTCCAATGATGAATATTCTCAACGGCGGCGCTCATGCGTCAAACAATATCGACATTCAGGAATTTATGATTATGCCTGTCGGTGCAAGGTGTTTTTCCGAGGGAATGATGCAGTGCTGTGAAATCTACCATACACTCGGCAAAATTCTAAAAGAGAATAATATGTCAACAGGTGTAGGCGATGAGGGCGGTTATGCACCGAGCCTGAAAAGTGATGAGGATGCAATTGAGTATATAATTAAAGCGATTGAAAAAACAGGTTATACTACCGATGAAATTAAAATTGCGCTCGATGCCGCATCTTCTGAATGGTATTCCGACGGAAAATATATTCTTCCAAAGAGAGGCGATTCGCTTTCAAGCGACGAACTTATTAATTATTTTGACAAGCTCTGTTCTGATTATCCGATTATCTCGCTTGAAGATCCGCTTTCCGAACACGATTGGGACGGTTGGCAGAATATTACTTCAAAAATCGGCAACAAAGTTCAGCTTGTCGGCGATGATTTGTTTGTTACAAACACAAAAAGACTTAAAAAAGGCATAGAGCTCGGAGCCGGCAATGCAATTTTGATTAAAATTAATCAGATAGGAACGCTGACGGAAACGCTTGATGCAATTGACACGGCTCACAAGGCAGGTTATCGCACGATTATTTCACACAGAAGCGGCGAAACGGAGGACACAACCATTGCGGATATTGCCGTTGCGGTTAATTCGGGACAGATAAAAACAGGTGCTCCGTGCAGAACCGACAGAGTTGCAAAATATAACAGACTTCTTCGGATTGAGAGTGAAATTGTCAACACTTCAACCTACGGATTGTGATTCTGTCATCCCCGACTGCGGTCGGGGAATTTTTTTCTATTGATAACAAAATTCAATAATTTAGTAAATTTAACTGTCGAATTGTATTTTTTTGACAGATTTTTCTTTGCTTAATATAAATTTAAAAATAAACTTTTAGAAAATCAGCATATTGCACATATTTGTCAAAGAAAATTCTACAACAATAAAGCCTTTATCAATTGCTATATTCTTAATCGGAATTAAAATATATTGCCTTATATGATAAAATGAGTTAATGAAATGCTAACATTGGAATTCGTACGGACTATTGTAAAACAGTGCTGATTGTAACCTTTGTTTTGCTCATATCCGAATAAGTCAGGAGGCATTTTTGATTGTTTCTAAAAAGATTATTGGCAGGAGTAATGACAGCTATGATGATTACAGGAATGTGTGCGGCTGATGTTTCGGCAGCGGAAAAGAAAACTGTAACAGATTATCAGGCATATGCTGCAAATCTGGATAAGTCGGCATATTCAGGTAATGATTTGGGGGCTTCTTACTCAAAAAAGGCAACTACCTTCAAGGTATGGTCGCCTAATGCGGCGTCTGTTCGTGTGAATATTTTTGAACACGGCAGTGATAATGAGGGAGATGCAGGTTCTATAATGTCAAGAGCCATGTCGCTTGACAAAACAACGGGCGTGTGGTCTGTTACAATTAACGGTGACCTGCTTAACAAATATTATACCTACTCGGTAACACACGGAAAAACTACCAAGGAAACAGCCGATGTCTATGCAAAGGCGTGCGGTGTGAACGGTCAACGCTCAATGGTTGTCGATTTAAGCACAACCAATCCCGAGGGTTGGGAAAATGATAAGCATGTGCTTGTACAGAATCAGACTGATGCGTCGGTCTGGGAAATTTCTGTAGCAGACTTTTCATCATCCGAATCAAGCGGCGTGAGTGAGGCTAACCGTGGCAAGTACCTTGCTTTTACCGAAGAAGGTACAACAGTCAACGGTGTTCAGGGTGCATCATCAACCTGCGTTGACTATCTGAAAAAGCTCGGCGTTAAGTATGTTCAGATTATGCCGTTCTATGATTTCGGTTCTGTTGACGAGAGCAAGAACATTATGGACCAGTACAACTGGGGCTACGATCCCGTCAACTACAACTGCCCCGAGGGTTCTTATTCAACAAATCCTAAAAAGGGTGAAGTGAGAATCAAGGAATGTAAGCAGATGATTCAGGCACTTCATAATGCCGGAATCGGTGTAATTATGGATGTTGTCTATAACCACACCTACACCTCTGATTCTTGGCTTCAGAGAACAGTTCCGAATTATTACTACAGAATGAACAATGACGGAACTTTCTCAAACGGTTCGGGCTGTTCAAACGATACAGCAAGCGAACATCTTATGTTCAGAAAGTATATGATTGATTCCGTTACATATTGGGCAAGCGAATATCACATTGACGGTTTCCGCTTTGACCTTATGGGACTTCATGATGTAACAACTATGAATTCAATTCGTACCGCACTTGACAATCTTTATGCAGACGGCAGCGGCAGTCAGATTCTTATGTACGGTGAGGCGTGGGATATGGCAACCAATTGTGACGAAGGCACAGTATTGGCAAGTCAGAAAAATCTCAAGCAGTTGAGCGACCGCATCGGTGCGTTTGATGATACAATCCGTGATGCAATCAAGGGCAGTACAGGTGGTACGGACGGTGCTTTTGTTCAGAAAGGTTCACGCAGAGCCAACCTGAAAACAGGCATAGCAGGCCAGAGTGACACAACAACAGGCTGGGCAAATGTTCCGTCACAATGCGTAACATATGCATCATGTCACGATAACCTTTGTCTTTACGATAAGCTTGTCGGCTCTGTTTACGGTGCCGACGGTAAATATCGCAAAAGATATGAAGATCTTGTTGCAATGAACAAGCTTTCTGCGGCAATTGTTATTACTTCACAGGGTATTCCGTTCTCACTCGGCGGTGAGGAGTTTTGTCGCAGTAAAGACGGTGATGAAAACAGCTATGCGTCAAGCAGAAAAGAAAATATGCTTGACTGGGAAAATGTCGATCTCTATTCAGATGTAATTGAATATTACAGAGGTCTTTATAAAATCCGTGATGCTTTTGCGGCATTCTCGGATTCTACTGCTGCAACAGCCAACAGCCTTACATATCTTTCTGATGTTCCAAAGGGTGTTATGGGTTACACAATAAATAACACCGAGAGCGGAAAATGGAGTCAGATGTGCGTAATCTTCAACGGCTCTGATTCTGCACAGAATGTTACCGCAAAAGGCGACTGGGTTGTTCTTGCAGATAACAAGACAGCCGGACTTCGCAACATAAAGAATGTTACAAACAGCGTAAAGGTTGAAGCTCATTCAGCCGTTATTATGGTTGATACAAAGAGCTATGATTCTGCGGGAATTATGGATGATGAGGGCGCTGTTGTCATTGATTATTATGACAACAAAACCGAAAAACTCATCAAGTCACAGACGCTCACAGGCGAACTCGGTACAAGCTATGATGTGACAAATCTTGCGTCAACTCTTAATTATGATGTTAAGAAAACCGACGGTGAAATCAAAGGTGTGTTCACGGATCAGGTAGGTCATGCAAAGGTTTATGTTGAAGAATATGACGGTGAGATATCAACGGTTACCGTAAAGTTTGTTGACGAAACAAATAATACGGAAATTGAAGATTCTTTTCTTGTAAAAAACAGAAAGGGCGAGCAGTATTATACTCCCGACCTTCCGTCAATTAAAAATTACAAGCTTGTTCTTGACGACCTCCCGACAAACGGTGCAGGCAAGCTTGATTCCGCAAGCAAGACCGTTACATACAAATATACCCGTGTAACTGATGATGAGGATAAGACTGTTTGCAGAGTCAATGCCATTTATATGGACGATTCGGGTAAAATTCTTGATACAAAGACAATCACAGGTGTTGAAGGACAGGCTTATTCACTCTCTCAAAATACATATGAGGAAAAAGATCTTGTAAGCGTTCCCGAAAAGGCAAACGGAACATTTAAATCGGGCGAAATCAATGTAGTGTTCAGCTACTCGTCAAATCCCGATCCGCTCAAGCAGATGCTTCCGTTTGTGTATGTCGGCACCGGTCTTATAATTGCTCTGTGTGCGGCGTCGGTTATTTATTCTTCAAACAAGCGTAAAAAACGCATTATGGCAGAGCTTGATATTGAAGAAGATTAATTAAAGGTAGTTATTTCCGTATGCTGACGGAATAGATTATAAGAATTAATAAGGAGGAATATTATCTATGAGAACTACGAAGAAAATTGTTTCTGCAGTTCTTGCAGCGTGCATGCTTGCCTCAACAGCGGTTGTATCAAGCTTTGCCGCAACAGCCGATGACAGTTCGGCAGTTTCAAGCGACTACGCAAGGGACAATTCTTACACAAAGGCTGCTGAAGATATTGACGCTCAGTATGCTTACTCCGGCAATGATCTTGGTGTTACTTACACAAAAGATGCTACAACATTCAAGGTTTGGTCACCGACAGCAACCGGTGTTAAGCTCAATATCTTTACAAAAGGTTCGGATGACGAGCAGGGTGCATCTAAAGTTGCCAGCTACACACTTGAAAAAATGCTCGTTGACGGTGAGTGGAACGGCGTTTGGACGATTACACTCGTCGGCGAATGGAAGGATTATTATTACACATACTCAGTCACAACAACAGACACAACACACATCGGTTCAGATGCAACAAAGACTTATGAAACACAGGATGTATACTCAACGGCAACAGGCGTAAACGGCAAGCGCTCAATGATTGTTGATCTTGACGAGACAGATCCTGAGGGTTGGTCAAACGATAACCATGTTCTTCTTGACAAATCAACAAAGTCATCAGTATGGGAACTCCATATCAAGGACTTTTCTTATGACAAGGCCTCGGGCGTAAGCGACGCTAACAGAGGCAAGTACCTTGCTTTCACAGAATCAGGTACAACTCTTAACGGCGAGGGCAAGGTTTCAACCTGTATTGATTACCTCAAGGAACTCGGTGTAACAACAGTACAGCTTAACCCGTTCTATGACTTCCAGTCAGTAAATGAGGCAGGCGATGATTCTCAGTTTAACTGGGGTTATGATCCGGTAAACTACAATGTTCCGGAGGGCTCGTATTCTTCAAATCCGTATGACGGTAAAGTAAGAATCAAAGAGTGCAAGGAAATGATCAAGGCTCTCCATGACGCCGGCATTTCTGTTGTAATGGATGTTGTTTACAACCATACTTATTCAACTGATTCATGCTTCCAGTACACAGTTCCTAACTACTACTACAGAATGAAAACAACAGGCGCATTCTCAGACGGTTCTGGTTGCGGCAACGAAGGTGCAACAGAGCGTGCAATGTACAGACAGTATGTTATTGATTCACTCAAGTATTGGGTAAACGAATACCATGTTGACGGCTTCCGTTTTGACCTTATGGGTCTTATGGATGTTGAAACAATGAATATGGCAAGAGAAGCGCTTGACCAAATTGACCCACGAATCACAATGTGGGGTGAAGGCTGGGCCGGCGGTGACTCCTACCACCCGACTAACACTTGCTCAGGCACAAAATTCTATCCTGCAACACAGGCTAATGCGTCAAGACTCAGCGACAGAATCGCTATTTTCAATGACGGCATCCGTGACGGTATAAAGGGAAGTGCAATGGAAATCAACGATGTTGGTTTTATACAGGGCTCAAAGTCATCCGCAAAGGGTGTAAGCTACGGTGTTCGTGCCAACAGCTCAGGTACATACAAGTGGAAGGCTCAGGCTCCTTCACAGTGCGTAACCTATGATGCGTGTCACGATAACGCAACACTTTACGATCAGATTATTGCGTCAACAGGTCTGGCAGACTACGGAGAGAGAAATTCCGAGGCTGTTAAGATGAACAGGCTTGCAAGTGCAATTATCTACACATCACAGGGTATTTCATTCACACTTGCCGGTGAAGAAATGGCTCGTTCAAAAGACGGTGACACAAACAGCTACAAGTCGGCAGCCGACCTTAATATGATTAAATGGCAGAATGTTGTTGACTATGCCGATGTAGTTTCTTACTACAAGGGTATGATGCAGATTAAGTCAGCATTCTCGCCTCTCACAGCTATGGATAATTCATATGCTGACAAATACACATTCACAAAAAAGGTTTCTGCTTCAACAAATCAGATTTCATTCACAATTCAGAACGATGTTGAGGGTGAATGGAACAAGATGGCTGTTATTTATAACAATGCAACCACAGCTGCAGATGTAACCCTTTCGGATACATCCGTAACAGATTGGGTTGTTATCGCTAACGGTGAAACAGCAGGTCTTGACTCACTCGGCGAGGTGACAGGCTCAACATTCACAGTTCCTGCTCGTTCGGCTATCGTAGCTGTTGACAAGGCAGGCTATGAGTCGGCAGGCATCCAATCTTCAAACGGTAAGGTTAAGGTTAACTATGTTTACGAAGCAACAGGCGAAAAGCTTGAAGATTCTGTAATCCTTCAGGGTCCTGTAGGCTCAGGTTATGTAACAGTTCCGAGTGCAGTTATTCCCGATACATACATCGTAAGTCGTATTGGCGGAAATGCAGAAGGTAAATATACTTCCGATATGCAGGAGGTTACATACTACTACACAGACTACATTCCTGAATCACTCAAGAACGCTGACTTCAACGGTGACGGTGAAATTAATGTAATTGACGCTACACTTCTTCAGAAGTATATTGCAAAGCTTGAAACTCCTACAGTTGATGAATCAGTTCTTGACCTAAACTATGACGGTACTTTCAACATTGAAGATTCAACAATGATAATGAAGTATGTTGCCAGAATTCCTGTATCTTCCGGTAAAGTAACAGTAAACTACTACTACACAGACGCTGACGGAAAACAGCAGAAGCTCACTGATTCAATCGTATTCGCAGGCAGAGCAGGCAGCACATATAAGTCAACTGCATTCAAGGTTGTTGGCTACGCTGTTGATCCGGACAGAATGCCGGAAAATCAGTCTGGCTTAATTCCTTACGGTGAGTCTGAGGTAAACTACTACTACATCGCTTCAAGCCTTGATATCAAACTTCACGTAAAGCACAACGGTTCACTTACATGGACGCCATACCTCTGGATATGGGGTTCAGACCTCAAGGGCAAAGACTCAGGCAACTTTATGTCAGAGTGGCCGGGTGATCCTATGACTAAAGGTGAAAACGGTTGGTTTGATTACGGCTTCACATATAAGGGAGCAGGTACATACAATGTAATTGTATCCGATAACGCTACTAACCAAACAATTGACTACAAGGGCTTTGTAGATAACGAAATGTGGATTGTAATTGATGACTCTGCTGTTATGGGCAGTACATACCTTACATTCTACACAGATAACCCTGATACTAACCCCAACGCTCCAATCGCTGAGCAGGTTACACTCGGTTAATCTTAAATCACAAACACAAATTGCAAAAGAGGGCTGACCTTAAACGGTCAGCCCTTTTAATCGCTAAAAAAGGTTATTATTGCTCTGTAACGGAAAACTCCCCGACAGTTTATAAAACTGTCGGGGAGTCATTGGTTTATCAGTTGTTGTTCATTCTGTAGCAGAGAGTCATAAGGCTGTCGCTGAGATGAACATTCTCTACCATAGTATCATTATAACGAGCATTTATATCATAGTGGCTGAAATTCCAGTAATTCTTGATTCCGTGTGAATAAAGCTTATCAAGAACATTTTCAACACAAACACGGGGAATGCACAAAAACGCTGTGTCAATATGATTTTTATTACAAAAATCGTCGAGTTCACTTTCGTTTTTAACTGTAATTCCGTTGAGCTTTGAACCGACTTTTTGTTCGTTGCTGTCAAAACAAGCGATAAGCTCAAAACCGAGTTTTTCAAAATTCATATGCATTGCAACGGCCTTACCAAGATTACCCGCACCGATAAGAATGGCCTTGTAATCGTTGTTAAGTCCCAGAATGTTCTTGATTTCCTCTTTCAGCTGACTTACGCTGTAACCGTAACCCTGCTGACCGAATCCGCCGAAGCAGTTAAGATCCTGCCTTACCTGTGAGGCGGTCACATTCATAATTTGTGCAAGCTTAGTTGAAGAAATTTTGTCAATGTTCTGGTCATTCAGTTCTGATAAAAAGCGGTAATATCTTGGCAAACGCCTGATAACCGACATTGAAATACTGTCATTCTTAGACATTACTCACTATGCTCCTTTAACTTTAAAATCAGAGAGATGCTGCAAGGCGCTCGTCAATAGCCTTGAGAAATTCTTCTGTGTTTACTTTCTTTTTGTTCTCAAGTGTCGAGATAGCGTAGAGATCGCCTGTCATAACGCCGTCCTCAATTGTCTTGATTGTTGCTGCCTCAAGCTTGTCTGCAAACTTCATAAGATCGTCAAGACCGTCAAGCTCGCCTCTTTTGCGGAGAGCGCCTGTCCATGCAAACAATGTTGCAACAGAGTTTGTGGAAGTTTCTTCGCCCTTGAGATACTTGTAGTAGTGGCGCTGAACTGTGCCGTGAGCAGCCTCGTATTCATAGATGCCGTCGGGAGAAACAAGCACGCTTGTCATCATTGCGAGCGAACCGAATGCAGTTGCAATCATATCACTCATAACATCACCGTCATAGTTCTTACAAGCCCACATATAGCCGCCTTCACTTCTGATAACTCTTGCAACAGCGTCATCAATAAGTGTGTAGAAATATGTAATACCTGTGTTCTCAAACTTCTCTTTGTACTCATTCTCAAAGATTTCGTTGAAGATGTCCTTGAATCTGTGGTCATAAATCTTGCTGATTGTATCTTTTGTAGCAAACCAAACATCAAGCTTCTGATCAAGTGCATAGTTAAAGCATGAACGGGCAAATGATGAGATACTCTTGTCAATGTTGTGCATACCCTGAATAATACCGTCAGTCTTGAAGTCAAAGATTGTGCTTCTTTCCTCGGTACCGTCAGGCTTTGTAACGCAAAGCTCTGCCTTGCTCCCTGCCTCAACCTTCATCTCTGTGTTCTTATAAACATCACCGTATGCGTGACGGGCAATGCAGATTGGCTTTTTCCATGTAGGAATGTAGGGAACAATGCCCTTAACAAGAATCGGGCTTCTGAATACCGTACCGTCAAGGATAGCACGAATCGTACCGTTAGGTGATTTCCACATACTCTTGAGGTTGTACTCTGTCATTCTTGCGGCATTAGGTGTGATTGTGGCACACTTAACGGCAACACCGTATTTCTTTGTTGCGTTGGCACTGTCAACCGTAACCTGATCGTCTGTTTCGTTTCTGTGCTCAAGACCGAGGTCATAATATTCTGTTTTGAGGTCAACATAAGGTGTGATGAGAATGTCTTTAATCTGTTTCCAGATGACTCTTGTCATCTCGTCGCCGTCCATCTCTACGAGAGGAGTGACCATTTTAATTTTTTCCATATCAGCTGTTCTCCTTTGTGTAGTCAAGCAGACCGCCTGCAATGATAATGTTTCTTGTTCTGTCTGAAAGCTCACAGTCAGCAACAATTGTGTCGCCTGTTGTCTTGTTTACAACAGTAACCTGCTTGCCGTTTGCAATTTCGTCCTTAACATTCGGGAGTTCAAGCATATCGCCAAGCTTGATTTTATCATAATCTTCTGCGTTTACAAATGTAAGCGGAAGAATACCTGCATTGATAAGGTTGCTCTTGTGAATTCTTGCAAAGCTTTTTACGAGTACAGCCTTAACACCGAGGAAAAGGGGAGCGAGAGCCGCATGCTCACGGGATGAACCCTGACCGTAGTTTTCACCGCCGACAATAATGCTTTTGCCGAGTGTCTTTGCACGGGTTGGGAATTCCTTGTCGCATACTGTAAAGCAATGCTCTGAAATTTTCGGAATATTTGAACGGAGCGGAAGAATCTTTGCGCCTGCAGGCATAATATGGTCGGTTGTAATGTTGTCGCCGACCTTGAGTGAACATGACGCCTCGATAGAATCTGTGAGCGGATGAGTTTCGGGATAGCTCTTGATGTTAGGACCACGGAGAATTTCTACGCTGTCCATTTCTTCAACAGGAGCGGGATCAATAACCATATTGTCATTGATGAGGAATTTTTCGGGCATTTCAATCTCAGCAGCCGCACCAAGACATCTCGGGTCTGTAAATACGCCGTTGATTGCAGAAACAGCCGCAGTTTCCGGAGATACAAGATAAATCTGACCGTCTGCCGTTCCGCTTCTGCCCTCAAAGTTACGGTTGAATGTTCTGAGTGAGATACCGCCGCTGTTAGGTGACTGTCCCATACCGATACATGGACCGCAGGCACTTTCAAGGATTCTTGCACCTGCCGCAATCATATCACCGAGTGCGCCGTTGAGAGCGAGCATATTAAATACCTGCTTTGAACCCGGAGCAATTGCGAGCGATACATTGTCTGCAACCTTTTTGCCCTTGAGAATGTGAGCAACTCTCATAAGGTCAAGGTAGCTTGAGTTTGTACATGAACCGATACAAACCTGATCAATCGTCTTGCCCTCAAGCTCTTTGATTGGCTTAACATTGTCGGGTGAGTGAGGACAGGCTGCAAGCGGTTCAAGCTCTGAAAGGTTGATTTCGATAACCTCATCATAAACTGCATCGTCATCAGCTTTGAGTTCTGTATAATCTTCCTCACGGCCCTGAGCCTTGAGGAACTTTCTTGTTGTTTCATCAGACGGGAATACAGAAGTTGTAGCACCAAGCTCTGCACCCATGTTTGTGATTGTTGCTCTTTCGGGAACTGTAAGTGTGGCAACACCCTCGCCACCGTATTCAACAATCTTGCCAACGCCGCCCTTAACGCTCATAACACGAAGAACTGCGAGAATAATATCTTTTGCAGAAACCCACGGACTGAGTTTGCCCGTAAGATTAACTCTTACCATTTTCGGCATAGTAATATAGTATGCGCCGCCGCCCATTGCAACAGCAACATCAAGACCGCCTGCGCCGATTGCGAGCATACCGATACCGCCACCCGTCGGAGTGTGGCTGTCAGAACCGATTAAAGTCTTTCCCGGTTTACCGAATCTTTCAAGGTGAACCTGGTGACAAATGCCGTTGCCGGGTCTTGAAAAATAGATACCGTGTTTTTTACAAACAGACTGAATGAATCTGTGGTCATCGGCGTTTTCAAAACCTGTCTGAAGTGTGTTGTGGTCAATGTAAGCAACGCTTTTTTCTGTTTTTACTCTCGGAATGCCCATAGCCTCATATTCGATATAAGCCATAGTGCCTGTTGCATCCTGAGTAAGAGTCTGGTCGATTTTAAGACCGATATCACTACCAACGGTCATTTCTCCGCAGACAAGATGATTCTTGATGATTTTCTGCGCAATCGTGTAGCCCATAATATTACCTCCTAAAAATTAATGCCTATCATAATTCAGTCCTGCAAAAAAATGCAAAACACTATGTTAATTATATAACAATCTTGAGATATTGTAAAGAAAAATTCACGCAAAATGAGCAAAAATCGTTATTTTTTCACTAAAAAATATTTTTTGCGGTTTTCTATCGGAAAAATGTTCAAAAAGTGTCGGATATTAGCATAAAAGGTGATGAAAAATATAAATTGAATTTTAGCTTTTATAGTGTTATAATACTTGATGTATGCAATAAGATTTAAGTGATTTTAGCAAAACGAGGTATTTTTATGGATGTAAGAGAGAATTTAAGAAATATTGCAATTATCGCCCATGTTGACCACGGCAAAACTACTCTGGTTGACCAGCTTTTGAAGCAGAGCGGTGTTTTCAGAGCAAATGAAAATGTAGAAGAAAGAGTAATGGACTCTAATGACCTTGAGCGTGAAAGAGGTATCACAATCCTTTCAAAGCCGACAGCCGTAATGTACAACGGCATCAAAATTAACATTGTTGACACCCCAGGTCATGCCGATTTCGGCGGTGAGGTTGAGCGTATTCTCCAGATGGTTGACGGTGTTGTATTGCTTGTTGACGCATTTGAGGGTTGTATGCCGCAGACAAGATTTGTTCTTAAAAAAGCACTCGGCCTCGGCAAAAAGCCGCTTGTTGTTCTTAACAAAATCGACCGTCCCGGTGCAAGACCCGAGGAGGTTGTTGACGAGGTTCTCGACCTCTTTATCGAACTCGGTGCCGACGAAGATCAGCTTGAATTCCCTGTAATTTATGCGTCTGCCCGTGACGGCTATGCATCAGAGGATTATCATGAACCCGGTACGGATATGAAACCTCTCTTTGATGCAATTGTAAAAGAAATCCCTGCTCCTCAGGGTGATATGAACGGAGGACTCCAGCTCCTTATTTCAAACATTGACTCTGATAAGTTTGTCGGCAGAATCGGTGTAGGCCGTGTAGAAAGAGGTACTGCAAAGAACGGACAGGCTGCCGTTCTCTGTCACACAGACGGTACAACTCAGAATGTAAGAATTGCAAAGCTCTATCAGTTTGAAGGACTTAAAAGAGTTGAATGTGACACTGCAACACTTGGTGACATCGTTTGCGTAAGCGGTGTTCAGGATATCAACATCGGTGAAACAATCTGTTCAAACGATTGTGTTGAGCCGCTCCCATTCGTAAAGATTGACGAGCCTACGGTTTCAATGAACTTTATCGTAAACAACTCACCGTTTGCAGGCAGAGAGGGTAAGTATGTAACCTCCCGTAACCTCCGTGACAGACTTTTCAAGGAAATTGAAACAAATGTTGCACTCCGTGTTGAAGAAACAGACAGCGCCGATACATTCAAGGTATCGGGCAGAGGTGAACTCCACCTTTCAATCCTTATCGAAACAATGCGCCGTCAGAATTATGAATTTCAGGTTTCCCGTCCGCAGGTTATTACAAAGATGATTGACGGCAAGCTTCATGAGCCTATGGAGTTTCTTATCATCGAAGTTCCAGACACATATGTCGGTCCTGTAATGGAAAAGCTCGGTTCAAGAAAAGGTGAGCTTATCAATATGGGTACTCGTGAAGGCGGTGTTACTCACATTGAATTCAGAATCCCGTCAAGAGGTCTTATGGGTTATCGCCCCGAATTTCTTACAGATACAAACGGTAACGGTATTATGAACCATGTATTTGACGGTTATGAGCCATACAAGGGTGAAATCGTAACCCGTCATCAGGGTTCACTTATCGCCTTTGAAACAGGCGAAACTGTAACCTACGGTCTTTATGCCGCTCAGGAAAGAGGCAGACTCTTTATCGGACCCGGTGTTCCTGTTTACGAGGGTATGATTGTAGGCGCAAGTCCTAAGTCTGAGGATATCACAGTTAATGTCTGCAAGAAAAAGCACATCACAAACACCCGTGCATCGGGTTCTGATGATGCCCTCAAGCTTACACCTCCGACAATTATGTCGCTTGAACAGTGCCTTGAATTCATCGCTGATGATGAGCTTGTTGAGGTTACTCCCGAAAATATCCGTATGCGTAAGCGTATTCTTTCAAAAGAACAGCGTATGAAACAGGCATTCCGTAAGAAATAATTAAAATAATGAGTTATGTAATTCTTGACCTTGAATGGAACGGTTCATACAGCAAGGTTCTGCACAAATTTGTCAATGAAATAATTGAAATCGGTGCGGTTAAGCTTGATGATGAACTGAATGTATGCGACACCTTTACAATGCTTGTTGCTCCGAAAATCGGCAAAAAGCTATGCAGTAAGGTAAAACAGCTTACTAAAATAACAAATGAAGAGTTGAAGGACGAGGGCGTCAGCTTTATCAGAGCAATCAGCCTGTTCTCGGATTTTCTGGGTGACGGTGTGCTTATGACATGGAGCGACTCCGACCTTCATGCTCTTATCGAAAACTACAGCTACTACACGGGCAGAACCAGACTTCCGTTTCTCTCACGCTATTGCAATCTGCAAAGCTATTGTGAAGATTGTCTTGATTTGCACGATTCATCCTGTCAGCTGGGACTCGGTGCCTGTGCCGAAATGGCAGGTGTTGATTTTTCGGAAGATGATCAGCACAGAGCTCTTGCCGATGTGTACCTGACATTGGAATGTATGAAGGCTTTTTACGGTAAGTATCCGTTAAAGCCGTACATTAAGGATGCTGTTTGTGACGAATTCTATGACAGACTGCTGTTCAAAAATCATTTTGTTACAGATATCAACAGTCCCGATGTTGACAAAAGCGTTATGTTTTTCGATTGTGAAGATTGCGGAAAACCGCTTGTTCAGCTTTCAAAGTGGCGACTTCACAACAAAAGCTTTACCGCCGAATTTTCATGCAAATATTGCAGAAAGAAGTTCAACGGCAGAGTATCCTTCAAAAAGAAGTTTGACGAAGTTTCGGTAAAGAAAAAGCTTAACGAAAAGGTTGAAAAGAAGCCCGAAACAAAAGAACAGGTGAACACCGTTTCGGCAAACTGAGTGCCTTTTGTATATGGAGTTATTTCTATGATTATAAAATTCTTTGATAAACTTCATTATAAACTTTCTTTATCCGAAGAACACATAAATGATATAATTAAAAGTAATTCTAAGTATGGTGCTGACATTAAGAGAGAGGATTACTCCTATGAAGTAAAATTTACGGATAAGGGCTTTAAAATGAAATTTGTACCGGCTAAAAATTACGGTGGAATTTATAGCCTGAGTCCGATTTTTTCAGGTAAGATAGAGGAAGATTGTGGATATTCTGATTTAACTGTCAGAATGATACCAAGTCCGATGATGGTTGTTGCTTTCATAATCTTTTCGTTTCTCTTCTTTATCGGTTGTAATCTTATTTTGACAGGAACGCTTAATCCTCGTTTTAAAGGTGTAGGCTTTGTGATTATATTCTTTTGTGTGTTCATACAACTTACTAATAGGTTCTTCAATAATATGAAGAGTATTGTTGACGGATTATTTAGTAAATATCAGATTAAGGATAACTGATATTTAAAATTGTTATTATCTTAAACATTATATAGGGCAGAGCGTTTTGTTCTGCCCTTTTTTCGTGAATACAGATGATTGTGCCGTACTCCTCACAACGCACACCGAATTTTCACATACTATTTTCTTGCTTTCAACATTAATTCAGCCGTATTTCATATACTTTTCACTTTGGGGCTTTATTATATCTACAACATCAAAAAACAACACCGACATTCGATGAAGTCTTTTGAAAATATAACTTCTAATCGGAGGTACAGTTATGAACGATAACTTTGAAAACAATAAAAACGGTTATGACGGTTATTCGTCAGATAATAATACTGCTGACAACAACTATCAGGATATTCATTCATCATCAGATTCACAGTCTGCATCAACTGCAGAAAACACAGAAAGCTCTTATGAATGGAACACAAATTCAACATCAAGTGTAAATTCGGGTGAGTACCGCCATTCGTATATAAACGGTAACAACGAGAATGCGTCACACAACCCTAACCGTTATGAAAATGCTTATTCTTCAAACACAGCATCGGGTACATCTTCACAGAACTACTCATCGGATTCATACGGTTCACAGTATTCTTCAAACCCATATTCTTCACAGCAGACTAACAACTATTCATACGGCAATCCGTCACAGAATCCATACGGCTCACAGTCGGGTTCACCGTATGCAAATCAACAGTATTCCGCACCAAAGGCTAAGAAAGTAAAAGTTAAAAAGCCTAAAAAGCCGAAGAAACCTGCATCAAAGGGTTTTGTAGCCGCAATGCTTGTAGCTGCAATCATTCTCGGCGGCGGTGCAGGATTCGGCGGCAGTATGCTTGCATCATCACTTAACAACAACTCATCTTCAAGTGTAAACATCAAGCAGGCATCCGCAAACAGCACATCAACCACAAGCAATGCCGCTCTCAGCGGAACAACTTCCGAAATTGTTAAGAAAACAGCCGACAGCGTAGTTGAAATTGCTACCGAAAGCGTTGTAACAGGCGGATTTGCTCAGCAGTATGTTCAGCAGGGTGCAGGTTCAGGTGTTATCATTTCCGAGGACGGTTACATCATCACAAACTACCATGTAATCGAAGGTGCGGAGAATATCACGGTAACACTCCGTGACGGTGCAACTTCATACAAGGCTAAGATAATCGGCAGTGATGAGGACAACGATATCGCACTTCTTAAAGTAGATGCAACAGGTCTTTCAGCCGCAACAATGGGCAACAGCTCAGATCTTGCAGTAGGCGACTATGTTGTTGCAATCGGTAATCCGCTCGGACAGCTCGGCGGTACAGTAACAGACGGTATTATCAGCGCACTTGCCCGTCAGGTAACGGTTGAGGGTAAGAGTATGACGCTTCTCCAGCACAACGCTCAGATCAGCCCCGGTAACTCAGGCGGCGGACTCTTTAACTCAAACGGTGAGCTTATCGGTATTGTAAACGCAAAGGACAGTGCAACAGAGGTTGAAGGTATTGCATTTGCTATTCCGATTAACAATGTTCTTGATATAATTGACGATCTCAAAACATACGGTTATGTAAAGGGCAAGGTTGACCTCGGTATGGAGCTTACAGATATCACATCCGACGATTCCGCATTCTACTACGGACTCAGCAACACAGGCTGTTATGTTCTTTCGGTAACAAGCGGTTCTAATGCAGAAAAAGCAGGATTTATGAGAGGTGATATGATTACCGCAGTAAATGGTACAAGTGTTTCTTCAAAATCAGACATTGAAACAGCCCTCAAGGATTCAAAGGTGGGAGATACAGTAACTTTTACCGTTACAAGAAGAGGTAAGACTGCAAATCTCAAGCTCACTCTTGCAGAATATTCACCGAGCGGCAGTTCTTCAACAGGCAATTCAAAAACACAGAATAAGTCGTCACAATCACAGGGCAAAAGTTCAGATAACAGTGACAGCGACTCAATCTGGAACTATATGTTCGGTCAATAACAGCCAACAAGCTTTTTAGCTTTTTATATAAATATTCATACAGCCAAAGCTGTAGACAAAAAACTCTCTCTTAACGAACAAAGCTCCGTAACCGCACGGAGCTTTGTTCATTTTTGCTTAATATTCAATAAAAGAAAAAAGAACCGTGCCATAAAAGCACGGTTCTTTTGTTTGTTTAAAAATCTTATTTATTTTCTTCCATATATTTAAGCTGTTTGTAAATCATATTGGCACACATATACACATTACCGCCGCCCATTGTGAGAATGAGGTCGCCCTCTTTTGCATTCTTGCAAACATAGTCGGTAATTTCTTCAAATGTGTCAAGACATACAGAACCCGGAACCTTTGCACCGAGATCAGTAGAATAGATGTTATAGGTGTTTGTTTCACGAACAGGTAGAATAGCCGAAATAATTGCCTGATCCGGAATTTTAAGAGCCTCCGCAAAATCGTCAAGGAGCATGGCTGTTCTTGAAAATGTATGTGGCTGGAATATTGCCCAAACCTTGTTAAAGCCCATTTTCATTGCGGCATTGAGTGTTGCTGTAAGTTCTGTGGGATGATGAGCAAAGTCATCGGCAACAGTAATTCCGTCAGGTGTGCCGAGAATTTCAAATCTTCTGTGAACACCGCCGAACTTGTGAAGATTCTCGGAAATTTCCTTCGGAGTAGCGCCAAGATAATGTGCAGTAGCCGCAGCGGCAAGTGCATTATAAATGTTGTGCTTTCCGGGAACGATAAGCTTAATCTGTGTGAGCTTCTCCCCCTTGAAGTAAAGGTCAAACTGCTCGTGAACACCCTTGTCTGCGCTGATGTTTTCAGCTCTGTAATCGCAGTTTTCGCCAAAACCGTAGGTGATTTTCTCAATCTCAACATCCTTTACGGCATCAAGAGTGTTTTCGTCATCACCGTTGATAACAAGCAAGCCTGTTGTCTGATGAGCAAATTTGTTGAATGACTTCTTAATGTTGTCAAGATCCTTGAAGTAGTCAAGATGATCTGCGTCAATATTAAGAATAATCGAAATAAACGGATTGAGCTGTAAGAATGTGTCAACATACTCACAGGCCTCACAAACGATTATATCGCTGTGACCGACATAGCTGTTACCGCCTATGAACGGAAGTTTTCCGCCGATAATAGCTGACGGATCAAAACCGCTGCCGATAAGCACCTGTGAAAGCATAGCGGTTGTAGTTGTTTTGCCGTGTGTACCCGAAACCGCAATACTTCTTCTGTATCTTCTTGTAACAATACCGAGCATTACGCTTCTTTCAATGCACGGAATACCGAGTTCCTTTGCTGCCTGTCTTTCGGGGTTAGTTTCCTTAATAGCCGCTGAGTAAACAACAAGCTCTGCACCCTTGATATTTTCTGCGGCGTGTCCCATAAATACGGGAATGCCGTAACCCTTAATTCTGTCAAGAGTTTCACCCTCGTTCATATCCGAACCCGAAAGCTCATAACCCTCGTGGTGAAGAATCTCAGCCAGCGGACACATTCCGCTGCCGCCTATACCGATAAAATGTATTCTTTTTATGTTATCCATAAGACTGTCGTAATTCACAATAGTCCACTCCATTCCTGATAAGTATATTTGTCTGTCAGAAAAATCATTCCGTTTTGCCTGTATTTAAGTCGGAACACAGGTTGATTTGCATTCAAAGAGCAATGCCGTGACAGAACTGCAATACTCATATTATAAGACGAATGGACAAAAAAATAAATACCTAATTTGATATTTGTGCAATTTTTGTGTATTGTACGGATACTGTGTTTTAATTGTTGCCAAATTGTAGAGTAAATGCTAAAATAAAGGGGAATAAGATTATAACTAAAAATACACATAAAATGGCAGAGTGATAAAATGACTTTAAAAAAGAACGATATTGTAAACCTTACAATAACTTCGGCAACTGCCGAGGGAAGCGGAGTCGGAAGAACAGATGACGGCATTGCCGTTTTTGTACAGGGTTCTGCAATCGGTGACGAACTCAATGTGCGTATATTAAAGGTTAAGAAAACCTACGCTTTCGGCAAAATCGAAGAAATTCTCGTTCCGTCCAAGGCGAGAATTACTCCCGACTGCGAAAACTTTATGAAGTGCGGCGGTTGCACATGGCGACATATTTCTTATGAAGAAGAATGCAAAATAAAACAGCAAAGAGTTGAGGATGCCGTAACACGCATCGGCGGTCTTGATAATGTTGTTTTCAAGCCGATAATTTCGTCGGATAATATCACAAGATACCGCAACAAGGCGCAGTATCCTGTCGGTCTTGACCGTGACGGAAATGTTGTGACGGGCTTTTATTCATTCCACAGCCACCGCATAATCAATTGTACCGACTGTATTTTACAGCCCGAAATTTTTGCAAGGGTAATTGAAATTACAAAAGATTTTATCGCAAAAACTAACACGGAAATTTATGATGAAACAACAGGCAAGGGCAGACTTCGCCACATTTATATCAGAATCGGCGAGGTTTCGGGCGAGCTTATGGTGTGCTATGTTGTCAACGCAAACGGTCTTAAACAGGAAGATTTACTCGTGAAAATGCTCAAATCCGAACTTCCGCAGTTAAAAAGTGTGATTATTAATTCTAACAGAGAAAAAACTAATGTTGTTCTCGGCAGAAAAAACAGAACAATCTACGGAAGTGACTATATTACCGACACACTTTGCGGATTGCAGTTTAAAATTTCACCGTTTTCGTTTTGGCAGATCAACAGAAAACAGGCTGAAAAGCTTTACGGCAAAGCCAAAGAATATGCAAATCTTAAATCTGACGAAATTCTGCTTGATTTATACTGCGGAACGGGTACAATAGGTCTTACAATGGCGGATTCCTGTAAACAGCTTATCGGTGCGGAGATTGTTGAAGATGCCGTGAAAGATGCAAATGAAAATGCAAAAGCAAACGGCATTGAAAATGCACGATTCATCTGCGGAGATGCCTCAGATGCCGCATTTCAGCTTGAAAAAGAGGGTTTAAAACCCGACTGCGTAATTCTTGATCCACCGAGAAAAGGCTGCGGCGAAGAGCTTGTAAAGACAATTTCAAGAATGTCGCCGAGCCGTGTAGTCTATGTATCCTGTGACCCCGCAACCCTCGCAAGAGATTTAAAATTCTTCACAGAAAACGGCTATACCCCCAAAGAAATCACCCCCTGTGATATGTTCTCCGGAACCTCCCATGTAGAGAGCGTGGCATTGATTGAAAGAAATTAACAAAATAATATAGAAAAGGAATTAAAATGCAAAATACTCTTAAAATTAAACGAACAAAAACAGCTTTGGCATTTAATCTTGCGATTATCGCTTGTGAGATTGCCGCAATAATTATCGTGTTTTTCAAAATAGGCTGCTATCCGCTTATATATTACACTGAAGACAGCAACCTGTTTGCACTTGTTGCCTGTGCGGTTATGGCAGGCTTTCAGGTGCGATATCTCAAAAGCGGAAAAGAAATTCCGCACTCGGTTCAAATGTTCAAATATATGGCGGCGGCTGTGCTTTCGGTAACATTTATCGTAGTTCTTGCCGTGCTTTCTCCGATGCGTGGAGAGGGCATAAACGGTTGGCTCTATATGCTTTTTAACAAAGACTTCACCTTTTTACATACTTTGTGTCCGATTCTTACAATTTTATCGTTTGTGCTTTTTGAAAAAGAACCTCACCTTAACACAAAATCAGCTTTCACGGCTACAATCCCTACATTAATATATGCGATTCTGCTTATTATACTTAATATAGTCGGTGCAGTTGACGGTCCATACCAGTTTTTGCGTGTGATGAATCAACCGTTGTATATGTCATTTGTTTGGTTCATCGTTATAGTAGGCGGTGCGTTTTTCCTTGCACTCTTACTTCAAAAACTTAATTCAACAGGAAGAAAAAGTAAATAGCAGACAGTAAACAGATGAAAATTTCAGATTGGAGTGATTTTTATGAAATACCGCAAGTTGGTTGAGAATGCTAAAAAGCCAAACGGCTTTTGGGGCAAAATGATGATTAAGGCTATGAATAAAGGACATTCAAGCCTCACCTCATGGGGACTTGAACATATGAATATTGAACGCACCGCAACTGTACTTGACATAGGTTGCGGCGGCGGAAAAACCGTTGACCGACTTTGCTCAATTGTTGCCAACGGCAAGGTTTACGGAATCGACTATTCCGAACTCTCGGTAAAATCCTCCGAAAAACTCAATTCAAAAAATATACTCTGCAACAAAGCAAAAATTCTTCAGGCATCAGTATCCGATATGCCTTTTGATAACAATACATTCGACAATATCACGGCAGTTGAAACTTACTACTTCTGGCCTGATAAGGAAAATAATGTAAAAGAAGTTTTCCGTGTTCTCAAACAGGGCGGAACGGTTATGCTGCTTTTTGAAATGCTCAGAACAGACGACGATCCGTTCAAGTGGGAAAAGGTTGAAAATATGCTGAATATCAAGTCGGTAACTTCGCAGGAAATCAGAGCCGTACTTGAATCGGCAGGCTTTGAAAACATAAACACATACACTAAGGAAGGTACAACATGGCTTTGTGCCACAGCACAAAAACCGAAGGATGATGAAAACTAATGAAGGCTTTGATTACAGGCGCAAGTTCGGGCATAGGTAAAGAAATTGCCCGATATCTTGCAGAACTCGGTTATGACCTTATTCTTGTATCACGCTCAACCGATAAGCTTAACAAGCTGAAAGAGGAACTTTCAAATGTGAATGTCAGGGTAATTACGCTTGATTTTTCACGAGAAAGTGACAGCCTGGATTTGTATGAGCATATTAAGAATGAAAATGAACAGATTGATTTTCTTGTTAACAACGCAGGCTTTGGAGCATACGGAAAATTTTTGGATGTTCCGCTTGAAAGAGAGCTTGAACTCATTCACACAAATGTTTCAACGGTTCACATTCTCACAAAGCTTTTTCTTAAAGATATGGCGGAGAGAAACAGCGGATATATTCTCAATGTAGGTTCTGCCGCAGGATTTCTTGCAGGACCGACATTTGCAAGCTACTATGCATCAAAGAATTATGTTGTCCGTCTTACTCAGGCGATTCATGAAGAAATGCGTAGGGATAATAAAAATGTCAAGGTTTCGGTACTTTGCCCGGGTCCAGTAAAAACCAACTTCAATAATGTTGCGGATGTAAAATTCTGCATAAGAGGACTTGACCCGAAGTTTGTCGCAAGGTATGCCGTTGACATGACCATGAAGGGCAAAATGATTATCACACCCGGCTTTGAAATGAAAGCGGTGTCGTTTTTCAGACATTTTGCACCAGAAAAACTTCTCACAAGAATTTCTTATAATGTGCAGATGAAGAAAAACGGTATAAAATAATTATCATATAGAAATAGGGGAGGTGACACATTGAGGATAAAATTCGTTGACAAGGCGATAAAACTTTACAAAAGAATAACAGGCAGATTTGAACCGATAACAAGCAAATGCGTTCACGATAATATTTTTGCAATTGCCGGACAGTCGGCATTCTTTATCATATTATCGGCTGTGCCGCTCTCAATGTTCTTTGTGTCACTTTTGCAAAACCTGCACATTCCGATTGATTTTGTTTATCACGGACTCAGCAGTGTGTTTTCGTCAAAAATTGCCGATGATTTAACATACTTTCTGACCTCTGCCTATGAAAGTGCTGTGGGTATTTCTCTTGTAACGCTTGTAGTCACTCTGTGGTCGGCGGCACAGGGAATCCACGCAATCACAAACGGACTCAACAGAATTTATGACGCTTACGAAAACAGAAACTGGTTCTTTTTAAGAATAAGAGCAATGTTCTACACAATTGCATTGTTTGTAATTTTGCTTGCGTCACTTGTTCTTATTGTCCTCGGTTCAACAATTAATGATTTTCTTTCACCGCATCTAAAATCATTGCCTGACATAATCGGAATAATCTATCATCTCAGATATATACTTATCTTTATGTTTCTCACAGTATTGTTTGCACTGATTTACAGGAACTTTCCGAACATCTCACGCAGCGAGCATAAGGAATACGGCTTTAAGTCACAGTTGCCCGGTGCGTTTCTCTGCACGGTTTCGTGGTATGTGCTTTCGTTCGGTATTTCGGTTTATGTGTCGGATTTCAACGGATTTTCCGTGTACGGAGGTCTTACAAGAATTGCCGTTATTATGATTTGGTTTTACTTTCTTATGGTTTGTCTTATGGTTTGTGCGGAAATTAATTATGTCTATCATGACATGATAAAAGCGTTTACCGTTGCAAAATTTAAAAGAAAGGTAAAAACCAAAGGTTCAGAGCTTAATCAGATAAGAAAAGAAAGAAAAAATAATAAGTCAAATAAAAGTAAATAAATCAAAATAAAACACTTCCGTTCGGTGATACTACCAATGGAGGTGTTTTTTATGAAAAGAAAATTTTCTAAAAAGGTGATTTCAATATTGCTCGTATTTGCAATGCTCATCGGCGGAGCGTGCTTTTCATGCACAAGTGCAGCGGCATTTGACCTTGACTATATCAGCGAGGACGGAATGAAGCTCGGTTACAGTATAATCAAGGGCTATTCAAAAATGTCGATGAAAAAAGGTCAGCACAAGGACGGGAAAATTGCCGTTTACTGCGGACTTGATGTGACAAATTTATATGTTATGGGTTCGCTCGGTTGGTTCTATATGACAAACGGTGTTGATCTCGACCGTGCAATGACGGATAACGATTACGCAATGGAGATGATTGCAAAGCTTGATTCACATCTTCAAGGTGCAGGCATAACAAATGACAGGGCAAAAGAAAAGAAAGCCGAGATTTTAAAGGATGCAAAGTATGTTTATCAATGCTTTGACACATTGGGACTTTACATTGTTGATGTTGACAAAAACAGAGCCGATGAACTCATGAACGACAGCGGTATTGATTTTGTGCTTGACGGCGGTTGCGTTCCCAAAAATATGAAAGACCTCAATATTGACGGAAAAACAGATGAAAAGGACGCTGAGCTTATTCAGAAGTATCTTATCAAAGACCTCACCTTTGACGATTATGACGAAAATCAGTATGCTCTTTTTGTTTGCGATATCAACGGTGATAAAACCCCCGATATCCGTGATGCGACAGAAATCCTAAAAAAGTGACAATTGTCATAATTTGTGCAAAGTGAATATGATTTTAACTGCGACAGCTGTAATTTTAGCTGTCGCTTTTGATTTGTGACAGCAATGTGAAACTTTGAATAATTATTTGTAATTTCTCTTGACATTCAAAATGAAGGTGCTATAATTACTGATACAAATTGTTTTGTATCGAACTATTCTATATAGAACAATATCTCATAAGTGTGATTTCGGAGGTGAAATAATGTGTGATGACAAAAGCGTAAAAAGCTGTAAGTGCAACAAACGCTTTAATGATTCAATCGGTCACGAAATCAAGGTACTTAATCAGGTTTTGCAGAGAAAGTTAATCTATTCCGCCAAGGATAAGGGTGTGGATAAGCTGACTCTTATGCACGGCTGGATTATTGCATATCTCTATGATCATCGTGATGAAGATGTTTATCAAAAAGATATTGAGAACGCATTTTCAATTGCCCGTTCAACCGTTACAAGTATTCTTAAACTTATGGAAAAGAAAAATTACATAACGAGGGAGAGCGTTGAAAGTGACGCAAGGCTCAAAAAACTTGTCTTGACCGAAACAGGTATTGAACTTCATTACAAAATCGAAAATATGATAACCAAAAACGAAACTTTGCTTGACAGTCTGCTGACAAAAGAAGAAAAGAAACAATTTCTTTTTCTTATAAATAAAATTCTCAGCGGACTTGAAAATGCAAATTAAAACGGAAGGAGATAAGTATGATAAAAACTTTGGCAAAAAATATCAAAGGTTTCGTCAAAGAATCCGTTCTGACTCCGTTCTTTATGATACTCGAAGTAATTGTTGAAACAATTATTCCGTTTCTTATGTCATCAATGATTGATGACGGTATCAACAAGGGCGATATGCAGCACATACTCATAACGGGCGGTTATATGGGTGCACTTGCACTCACGGGCTTGTTTGCAGGTTTGATGGGCGGTATCTACGGTGCAAAAGCTTCGGCAGGCTTTGCAAGAAACCTCAGACGCTCAATGTTTGCTAATATCCAGTCATTCTCGTTTGCCAACATTGACCGTTACTCAACCGCAGGACTTGTTACCCGTATGACAACGGATGTAACAAACCTTCAAAATGCATATCAGATGCTTTTAAGAATGTGTTTCAGAGCGCCTGTATCGCTCATCTGTGCAATGGCAATGACATTCATCATCAATGCAAGGCTTGCCTGTATTTATCTCATTGCAACAATTTTACTTTCTGTTGTTCTTGCCTTTATTATGAAGGCAACATACAAGTATTTCAGTCAGGTTTTTGAAAAGTACGATGAACTCAACGCAAGCGTTCAGGAAAATGTAACTTCAATCAGAGTTGTAAAGGCTTTCGTTCGTGAAAAACACGAAGTTGGCAAGTTCCGCAAGGCAGCCGACAATGTTTACAGACTTTTTGTTAAGGCTGAAAATGCCATGGTAACAGTATCACCGATTATGATGGTTACTTCATACGCATCAATCATTCTTGTAAGCTGGTTCGGCGCAAATATGATCGTAAGCAGTGAGCTTACAACTGGTGAACTTACAAGTATGCTCACATATTGTATGAACATTCTTATGAATCTTCTTATGGTGGCAATGGTGTTTGTAATGCTCACAATGAGCCTTGCAAGCGGTAAGCGTGTTGCAGGTGTGCTTAATGAAAAATCAACGCTTGCAAATCCCGAAAACCCTGTTTACGAGGTTAAGGACGGAAGCATTGAGTTTGACAATGTTTCATTCTCATACAACACAAAAGCCGAAAAACCGATTCTCAACGATATCAACCTAAAAATCAAATCAGGCGAAACAATCGGTATTATCGGCGGTACGGGTTCTTCAAAAACAAGCCTTGTAAACCTTATTGCAAGACTTTATGATGTAACCGAAGGTTCTGTTAAGGTCGGTGGAAAAGATGTTCGTGACTATGATATCGAAACTCTGCGTGATAAGGTTTCGGTTGTGCTCCAGTCGAATGTTCTTTTCAGCGGTACAATCCTTGACAACCTCAGATGGGGCAACGAAAATGCTACAGAGGAAGAATGCGTCAATGCCTGCAAGCTGGCGTGTGCAGATGCGTTTATCGAAAGCTTCCCTGATAAGTACAACACAAAAATCGAACAGGGCGGTACTAATGTTTCGGGCGGTCAGAAACAGCGTCTTTGCATTGCAAGAGCTTTGCTGAAAAATCCGAAAATCCTTATTCTTGATGATTCGACAAGTGCAGTTGATACCGCAACAGACGCAAGCATCCGCAAGGCATTCAGCGAGAATATCCCCGATACTACAAAGCTGATTATTTCACAGCGTGTATCAAGCGTTTCACACGCAGACAAGATTATTGTAATGGATGACGGTGAGATAAGCGCAGTGGGTACTCACGAAGAACTTATCAAAAACAGTCCGATTTACAATGAAATTTATGTTGCCCAGACAAGCGGCAACGGTGATTTTGATGCGAAAGGAGAGCTGTAATTATGCCGGGACCAATGGGAAGAAGAAACCGAGGACCTGCACAAAAGGTTGAAAATTCAGGTCAGGTTCTTAAAAGACTAATCGGTATTATCTTCAAAAAATATAAATTTCAGATGATTATTGTTTTCGTCTGCATCCTCATCAGCGTACTTGCAAATGTTCAGGGTTCATTGTTTATTCAGAATCTTATTGACGATTACATCACTCCGATGATTCAGAGCGGCAGCCGTGACTTCGGACCGATGCTCGGAGCAATTTTAAGAGTTGCAATCTTCTATGCAATCGGTGCGGCGTCGGCGTTTATCTACGCAAAAATTATGGTTTATGTAACACAGGGTACAATGCGTGATTTGCGTTGTCAGATATTTGAACATATGGAAAGCCTTCCGATAAAATACTTTGACACACACCCTCACGGCGATATCATGAGCGTTTACACAAACGATATTGACACCCTCCGTCAGATGATCAGCCAGAGTATTCCTCAGCTTTTCAACAGCGGAATTACAATCATAGCCGTTCTTGTCAGTATGTTTACACTCAGTATTCCTCTTACAATTCTTACACTTGTAATGGTTGGTGTAATGCTTTTTGTAACAAAACAGCTTGCGTCACGAAGCGGAAGGTTTTTTGCAAAACAGCAGGCAGACCTCGGTGCAACTAACGGTTACATTGAGGAGATGATGAACGGTCAGAAGGTTGTAAAAGTATTTAACCATGAGAAAAAGAGCATTGAAGAATTCAATGAGCTTAATGACAGGCTTTTCAACAGTTCATACAACGCAAACAAGTTTGCAAATATCCTTATGCCGATTAACGCACAAATCGGTAACATCAGCTATGTGCTTTGTGCAATCGTAGGTTGTATCTTTGCTCTCAACAACTTCCTCGGATTTACAATCGGTAAACTCGTAAGCTTCCTCACATTCAACAAGAGCTTTACCCAGCCTATCAATCAGGTCAGCCAGCAGTTTAACTCAATTGTTATGGCGCTTGCAGGTGCAGACCGTATCTTTAAACTTCTTGACGAAGAGCCTGAGGTTGATGACGGATATGTAACACTTGTTAATGTACGCAAAGAGGGCGACAGGCTTGTTGAAACTGAGGAAAAAACAGGTATGTGGGCTTGGAAGCATACTCACAGCATAACAGGCGAAACAGAGTATCGTGAACTCAAGGGTGCGCTTGTTATGGACGATGTTGACTTCGGTTATACAGATGATAAAATCGTTCTTCACAATATTGATTTGTACGCAGAACCCGGTCAGAAGATTGCGTTTGTCGGTTCAACAGGTGCAGGCAAAACAACAATCACAAACCTTATTAACCGATTCTATGATATTCAGGACGGTAAAATCCGTTATGACGGAATCAATATCAACAAAATCAAAAAAGGCGACCTTCGCCGTTCACTCGGTATAGTTTTACAGGATACGCACCTGTTCACGGATACCGTAATGGAAAATATCCGTTACGGCAGACTTGACGCAACAGACGAAGAGGTTATCGCAGCGGCAAAGCTTGCTAACGCAGACAGCTTTATCAGAAAACTTCCTGACGGCTACAACACCCTGCTCAAAGGTGACGGCGGCAATCTCAGTCAGGGACAGCGCCAGATGCTTGCGATTGCAAGAGCCGCTGTTGCAGATCCGCCCGCACTTATCCTTGACGAGGCTACAAGCTCAATTGATACCCGTACCGAAAAAATGGTTCAGGACAGTATGGACAGGCTTATGAGCGGCAGAACAACCTTTGTTATCGCCCACAGACTTTCTACAATCAAAAATTCAGACTGTATTATGGTTCTTGAAAACGGCAGAATCATCGAGCGTGGTTCACACGAACGGCTTCTTGAACAAAAGGGCAGATACTATCAGCTTTATACAGGCAAAACCGCATAATGATAATCGAAAGGGGAGAGTCGCAAAGGCTCTCCTTTTTCTGTTCTTGAAATATTGACTTGTTTATTGTACAATAATATTCGGAATTGTGAGGTGTTAAAAAAATTAAAATTAATTCAAAATTAATATTAAAGCTTACTGCATTGTTTGCGGTAATCTGTTTTGCACTTTGTTCGTGTTCAATCAATATCAATGTGAACGGTTCCAATTCGGAAAGCAAAACAACTGTTTCAGAAATCGGAACATTATCGGTTCATTACCTTGATGTCGGACAGGGTGACAGCATATTTATTGAACTGCCGAATCAAAAGTGTATGCTGATTGATGCAGGCGAAAATATGTACGGCAAAAGTATTACCGAATATATCAATAATCTCGGATACACAAATATTGATTATCTCGTTGCAACTCACCCTCATGCCGACCATATCGGTTCAATGGCTTATGTTGTAAAGCATAATAATATCGGCGAAATCTATATGCCTAAGGTTACAACCACAACCAAGACCTATGAGAATCTGCTCACGGCAATTGCAGACAAGGGACTTAAAGTCAAGTCAGCCAAAGCGGGTATGAATATTATTGATGACAACGATTTCAGCATAAATATTCTTGCTCCCGTAACGATTGACGAGGATAATCTGAACAATTGCTCTGTAATTCTAAAAATAACTTACAAAAACGATAGCTTTCTGTTCCTCGGAGATGCCGAAAAGAAAGAGCTTGAAACCGTTACGGCAGATATGAGTGCAGAAGTTCTGAAAGTAGGTCATCACGGAAGCAGAACTTCAACAACAAAAGCGTTGCTTGAAAAGGTAAATCCAAAATATGCGGTTATTTCACTCGGCAAGGACAACAGCTACGGACATCCGCACAAAAGCACATTAAAGTTGCTTGATGAATTCGGAGTTGAAACATACAGAACCGATGAAAACGGAACAGTTGTCCTTTCAACCGAGGGTTCAGGTGTGACTATCAAAACGGGACAAACTTCAATGAAAAGGGATGAATAAGCTTGAAAAAATTTATTGTTGACAGAATAGAAGGCGACAAGGCTGTTCTTGAGTGTGAAAACGGCGATATGGTGAATCTTGAACTTAAAGCCCTGCCGAAAAATATCAAAGAAGGCGATGTAATCAACTTTCAGGAAAACAGCTATTTTCTGAACAGCGATGAAACAAAAGCCAGAAAAGAAAAAATTAAAAATCTGATGAATTCGCTTTTTGAAGATTAAAAATCATGCAAAAACAAAATGCTCTGTACCAAATCAAACGGTACAGAGCATTTTTATTTGTAATTGTGTAATCAATGTGTGTTGTCTGCTGTAAGTGACCTTCTGAAAATATGTCTGAAAATGAATCTGACAATCGGGCCTGCAAAAAACAACTGCCAGCAAAGTGCCATAGGAAAGTTGAGTGCGGTAGTTTCAAGCCATACCGAAATAATCTCAACACCCGCATTTTTGAAAATGAGAGTAGCAGCAAGGCTCATAAGAGGACACATAAAGATAACCGAAATTGCGGAAATTGCGAGTACAAGGAAGAAAGGATTATCCTTTGCAGGGTTTACAATCTTAAAAGCAAGCTTTTTGGCAATGTGACCGATAATGAAAAAGTCAAGAATAAATGCAATCGGCCCCATAAAAGAAAGTTCTTTGAAGGCGGAAAGAAAAACTTCGTTTTTCATTTCGCCGATATTAAGAGCTGTGTTGTAGCAAATCATGGCATAAACCATAAAGAACACCATGATAATCGTAAAAATAACTTCCTGAAATTTAGTTTTTGGCATAAAAAATCTCCTTTATAAAAATGATAACTTAGTAAACATATAAGTGTTGTTCGTTATCATTTCCTTAAGGAGAAATGTGCGTTTCCAATTAAACCATTATATATTTCGGAAATTATACTATAATTTTTTTATTTTGTCAACTTCAAAAAATTTTTCATTGCAATTACTCTGTTTAATACATTTTGTGACACTTTTATTACAATTCAGATTCATTTCTCGGTGGATTTTTACTTTGAAATTTGGTATAATACATATGATTGTGATGAAAATTATACTTAAAACTTGCGGTTCTGTTCAGAAAGGGCATTTTTACTATGGGTGCATCAATTTATATTGCGGATGATGAAAAGAACATTCGTGACCTTATTACAAAGTTTCTTGAGAGTGACGGTTACAGCGTTACCGCATTTGAAACCGGTGACGAGCTTATGGAGGAATTCCTTAAAAAACCGTGTGAGCTTGTAATTCTTGATATAATGATGCCCGGAACAGACGGCCTGACAATATGCCGTCGGCTCAGAACGATAACCGATGTTCCTATAATTATGCTGACCGCAAAAGATTCCGAATATGACTATGTAAGGGGAATAACCCTCGGGGGCGATGATTACCTGACAAAGCCGTTCAGACTTACAACCCTTTTAATGAGAGTAAAATCCCTTTTAAGAAGAATGGATATGAACACCAAAAAGGTGACAGGTCAGGAGCTTTCGGATATTAAAATCGGCAATCTTAGATTTTCGGCGCAGGAAAACTGCCTTTATTGCAAAGGCAAGCCTGTTTCTTTGAGCAAAACAGAACTTAAAATGCTTACATATATGTTAAAAGAACCGAAAAAGGCATTTTCAAAAGAAGAAATTCTTGAAGGTGTGTGGGGATTCGATACCGAAGTTGAAACCCGTGTAACAGATGAAACCTTGCGAAGAATACGCAGAAAATTAAGCCTTGCAGGCAGTAATGTCAGCATAGGCACGATATGGGGCTTTGGTTACAGAATAAGCATTGCGGAGGATAAAAAGTGAAACACATAAAATTCCGTATTTTGATTATTGTATGGTCGTCAATGATTTTACTTTTTTTCGCATTTGCAGGAATTTTAAATATAGTTTTGCCGTCCCACTTCGTAAGTGAGGCAGAAGACGCTCTTGAATACGAAATTGATTATCAGCATTATATTTCTAACAACAACGACGAGAGCGAAGATGATTCTTCGGATTATTATGAAGAAGATTCCAATGAAGAATCAACTGAAGAATCAACTCTTCAAAAAAAGTTTGAAAGCGGTTATCAAGATTCGTATTTCACCTCGGATATTTACTATATTGATGTAACAGACGCCCTTAATGATAAAAATACCTCCGAGGGCAACAGCCTTGTCGGCTCAAATTCAACTTCATTAAAAAGTACATACGAACTCACCGAATGGGTTAAGAATCATAATATATCCGAAGAACAAATATATACACTTCAAACAGATAACGGCTATTATGTATTTACCGTTTATGAAGAACCGCAGAATTATGATTATTGGGACGATGCAGAATCCGATGAAAACGATTCGCCTGTGTATTTAATGTACATAAATATCGACCATATCGTAAAATATACCCGTTCACTCAACTGGCTTATTTCAGCAATTTTTCTTTGCGCAATTGTTGTGATGAGCATAATCGGTTACAGACTCGGTGTTAAAATCGAGGAGTCACAGAAAACTCAGCGCAGATTTTTTCAGAATTCTTCTCACGAACTCAAAACCCCTCTTATGGCAATTCAAGGCTATGCCGAGGGCATTGAAATGGATGTTGTAGATCCGCAAAATGCCGCAGGCATAATTATGCAGGAAACCGAGAGAATGACAGGTCTTGTTGAGGAAATTCTTTCAATTTCAAAAATTGATTCACGACATTTTAAGCTTGACCTTGTAAAGCTTGACATAAAAGAGGTTCTCTACGATTGTTTTCGGTCACTTGATGCTGTTCAGCAGATGAACGGCATAAGCATTGTGCCTGAATTTCCCGATGAAGAAATTTATGTAAAATGTGATGAAGATCAAATGGCAAGGGCATTCCGAAATATCATAATAAACGGTCTGAAATATTCAAAAAAGAAAATTACTGTTGCCTGCGAAACCAATCAGAAATATGTTTATATCCGATTCAAGGATGACGGTAACGGTATAAACCGTGATGATATTGAACATATCTTCGACAGATTCTACAAAGGCAGTGACGGCGGAACTGGCATCGGTTTGTCGCTTGCAAATGAGATTATACATCTTCACAAGGGCAGTGTAACAGCGTATAACTACCTTGACGGTGCCGTATTTGAAGTGAAACTGCCGATTATTGACTGATTATTTGTGCAAATTGCTGAAAATACAAATAATCGCTTACTTGTGATATTTTTGTGATGCTTTTTGACGAATTTTGTGGTATTATAGCTATGCGTTTGCAATATATAATATTTGGTTAACGAATTTATAATTTGATAATTAATATACAGATATATAATGAGGTGCAGCTATGAACAGCAGTGTGCTGGCTTATCTTGAAAACTCAGCCGAATACTTTCCCGAAAAATGTGCGGTAACTGACGAAAAGGTTTCCTATTCATATTCCGAGCTTGTAAAACTCAGCTCATCTGTCGGAACCGCCCTTTCTGAACTTATCGCATCGGGAGATGCAGTAGGCATATATATGGAAAAATGCGCCGATGCGGTAGCGGCATTTTTTGCAACCGTTTACGCAGGCGGATTTTATTCTGTTCTCAACACGGAGCTTCCGCAGAACAGACTTCAGACCACAGTTTCTGTACTCAATCCAAAGGTGATTGTAACTTCTGAAAGCTTGCTTGAAACAGCGAAAGAATATTTCTCTGAAAGAAAAATTGTGACCTTTGAAGATTTGGCAAAATCGGAGCCTGATTATGCAAAGCTTGGCGAAATCCGCAGCCATAAAATTGATACAGATCCACTCTACATCAACTTCACTTCCGGTTCAACAGGCACTCCAAAGGGAATCGTTGTGTGTCACAGAAGTGTAATTGACTTTATTGACCATTTTACCGAAATATTCGGTATTGATAATAACGATGTAATAGCAAATCAAGCGCCGTTTGATTTTGATGTGTCCGTCAAGGATATCTATTCGGCTGTTAAAACAGGCGCAACTCTTGTTGTTGTGCCGAGGAGAATGTTCTCCGCTCCTGCCGAACTTATTGATTTCATATGTGACCGCAGGATTACTGTTATGATATGGGCTGTTTCGGCTCTCTGCCTTATCAGCACATTCCATGCGCTTGACTACAGAACTCCCGAAACCGTTAATAAGATTCTTTTCAGCGGTGAGGTTATGCCGCTCAAGGCGCTTAAAAATTTCCGTTCACATCTTCCAAATGCAAAGTATGTCAACCTTTACGGACCGACTGAAATCACCTGTAACTGCACATACCATATTCTCGACAACGATTGCGACTATGCAGACGGTATTCCGATAGGCAAACCGTTCCCCAACGAAGATGTTATTCTTCTTGATGAGAATAATAACAGAATTTCAGAGGTTGCCAAAGTCGGTGAAATCTGCGTGAGAGGTACTGCTCTTGCACTCGGTTATTACTCAAATCCCGAACAGAATGCAAAGGCTTTTGTTCAGAATCCGCTTAATCCGTACTATCCCGAATTAATTTACAGAACAGGCGACCTTGCAAGATACAACGAAAACGGCGAGCTTGTTTTCAGCGGAAGAAAGGATTTTCAGATTAAATATATGGGACATCGCATAGAGCTTGAGGAAATCGAGCGTGAGATGTCAGCCGTTGACGGTGTTGAGCAATGCTGTTGTATTTTTGATGAGAAAAAATCAAGGCTCAAGGGCTTTTTCGTAGGCTCAATTGAAAAGGACGAGCTTGCCGCATCAATGTCAAGGGATTTGCCTGCGTTTATGATTCCGGGCGTTATCCGCAAGGTTGATGAAATGCCGCTAACAAAGAACGGCAAAATTGACCGTAAAAAGCTTGCTGAAATTGCAGGGGGCAGAAGAAAATGAACGAAATTTTAAAGCAGAACAAAACTGCATTCTATGTTTTTGATGTAAAAACTCTCAAAGACAGAGTAGCATATCTCAGAAAAATGCTTCCCGAAGATGTTGCAATTTGCTATGCAATCAAGGCGAACACATTTATTACGGCAGAACTTGAAAATGATGTTGACCGCTTTGAAATCTGCTCACCGGGTGAGGCTGAAATTTGCGATTTACTTGATATTCCCGATAAAATGATGGTGATTTCGGGTGTGTACAAAACTCCCGAAGTTATGGAAAATATGGTTGCAAACGGAAAATGCGACAGAATATTCACCGTAGAGTCACTTACACAGTTTAATCTTTTCAAAGAATTATCCGAAAAATATAAAAAGAAAATTTCTTTGCTTTTAAGACTTACAAACGGAAGTCAGTTCGGAATTAATTCCGATGAAATCGAAGAAATTATTTCAAAAAGAAACGAATTTGAATATCTCGACATACTCGGTATTCAGTTCTTTTCAGGAACACAGAAAACCTCTCTCAAAAAACTCAAGAGAGAAATTGACAAACTTGACAATCTTCTTATTCTTCTCAAAGAGAAATATGATTATACCGCAGAAGAGCTTGAATACGGCACAGGATTCCCTGTAGCCTATTTCAAGGAAGATACCATAAATGAGGACGAGCTTATCGGCGGTTTTGCACAGCTTTTGAATGAGATGACTTCAAAGCCGAAAATCACGCTTGAGCTCGGACGAAGCATTGCTGCAATCTGCGGTAAATACTACACGCATATCGTTGATAAAAAGTGCAACAAAGGGGAAAACTACCTTCTTGTTGACGGCGGAATGAACCATATTGTGTACTACGGTCAGCATATGGCAATGAAACAGCCGTACCTTTCGGTTTGCGGAAAAGAAACCGAGCCGTGTACCGAATCATGGAATATCTGCGGTTCGCTTTGTTCAATGAATGATATAATTGCAAAACAGATTTCTTTGCCTGATATTGAAATCGGTGATGTAATTTGTTTTGAAAATACAGGCGCTTATTGTATGACAGAGGGAATTTCTTTGTTTTTAAGTCGTGACATTCCCTCGGTTTACATAAAAAAGGAGGACGGAACATATCTTTGCGTCCGTGATTCCTTTGAAACATTTAATTTAAACAAACCCAATTACAGAAAGGAAACGAATTAAAATGGATGAACTTATTGAGATTTTAGAGGACATTAAACCGGATGTAGATTACGAAGGCTGCGAAAACCTTATTGACGGTCACTATCTTGACTCTCTTTCAATCATTTCTCTTATTGCTGAGATTGAGGACGCTTTTGATGTGACAGTTCCTGCAGTGGAAGTTGTTCCTGCAAACTTTAATTCAGTAAAGGCAATGTGGAGTATGATTGAAAGACTCCAAGAGGAGGAATAAGATGGATCTTCCATCATTACTGATGGCGGGCAGTCTTGATACGCTGACCTCATATTTTTCGGTAGCGTTTCTTGCCATTTTTCTGCCTGTTTCAGTTGTTGTGTATGCCGTCATTCCGCAAAAAGCAAGAAAGTATTTTCTGCTTATTGCAAGTTTTGCTTTCTTTTGGCTGATAAGCGGTCAGTTGATTGCCTATTTATGCCTGATAATAATGGGTGTCCATTATTTCGGCTTGTGGCTTGACCGTATTCAAACGCAAAAAAGTGCGGCACTAAAGGCTGTGCCTAAGGAGGAGAAAAAGGCTCTTAAAAAGGTATATCTCCACCGCAGTCGCAGAGTTTTGTTGTTTGCCGCCGTACTTATGATAGGCGGTCTGCTTGTAATCAAATACTCACCGTTTTTTACAACAAATGTAAATTCGCTGTTATTGCTTTTGAATATTCCGATTCAGTTTGATATTCCGAGTTATATAATGCCGATTGGTATTTCATTCTTTACTTTGCAGGCTGTATCGTACCTCTTTGATGTTTACAGAGGACTTATTAAAGCAGATGACAACATATTAAGACTTGCGTTGTTTATGTCTTTCTTTCCGCAGATTGTAGAAGGTCCTATCTGTCGTTACGGTCAGACAGCCAATCAGCTGTGGAATGTAAAGCAAATTGAGTTTGAAAACTTAAAACTCGGCGCAGTCCGTATTCTTTTCGGTCTTATGAAAAAGCTCGTAATCGCTGACAGACTTAATCCTATGATTAAGCAGATTTTCAGCCATTACGATGACTATCAGGGCGGAATAATCGCTCTCGGAGCAATTGCCTATACAATTCAGCTCTATTGCGATTTCTCCGGTACAATGGATGCCGTAATGGGTGTTGCTCAGATTTTCGGCGTTACAATGCCCGAAAACTTTCAAAGACCTTTCTTTTCGAAATCAATTTCAGAATTTTGGAAAAGGTGGCATATTACACTCGGCACATGGTTCAAGGATTATATCTTCTATCCCGTCACCATGTCAAAGCCGATGAAAAATCTTACATCTTCCGCACGCAAAAAGCTCGGCAACCACTTTGGCCCGTTGCTTGCGGGAAGCATAGCGTTGTTCTGTGTATGGTTCTGCAACGGACTGTGGCACGGTTCTGCGTGGGGTTACATATTCTTCGGTATGTACCACTTTGTGCTTATTCTGTCGGGCAACATCATTGCCCCTGCGGTTACCGCATTCAATAAAAAGCTTCACATCAATTCCGAATGCTTTGCGTACAAAGTGTTTCAGATAGTTCGTACAGGCATACTTGTTGTTATCGGCGAAATGTTTTTCAGAGCAGAAAGACTTACAACAGGTCTTTCAATGTTCGGGAAAATGGTGACCGATTTCAGCTTTTCAAGCCTTAACTATGAGCTTATGAAAAAGCTGAAAATTGATATGCATGATGTTATGATCGTGCTTATTGCGCTTGCATTTATTTTTGTAATCAGCGTTCTCAATGAAAAGGGAATATGTGTGCGTGGTGCAATTGCAAAGAGAAATGTTGTTATAAGATGGGCGGCTGTTTACGCTCTTATTATGTTCATCATAATCTTCGGTGCTTACGGCAAGGGCTATGTTCCCGTTGATCCGATTTATGCGAACTTCTAAGGAGGTCTGATTATGAAGAAAATAATTAAGAGAATTGTCAGCTGTGTCCTGTTTGTTGCAATACTTCTCGGATTACTTCAGGTGTCCTCACTCATATTTCAGCCAAAGTCAAATGACAAGGCGGCGGGCATTCATTATCCGAGAGCAAACGGTATTTTCAGTGAACCTAAAGACAGTATTGACACTGTATTTATCGGTGACAGCGAGGTGTATCATTCGTTCATTCCGCTCAATATCTGGAGGGATTACGGAATTACCTCGTATGATGTTTCTTCTCCGGCTCAAAAGCTTGTGTACTCAATGGAATTCTTGAAAAAAACTTTTGAAAAACAAAGTCCGAAGATTGTGTTCCTTGAAACCAATGCGATTTTCAGAAAATCTTATTTTGAGGATGAAATCACATATAAGGCAGAGCAGATTTTCCCTGTGTTCAGATATCATGACCGTTGGAAGAATCTTCAGCTCAAGGATTTTTCGGCTACAGTTGAATATACTGCGAACGAGAATAACAAAGGTTATTACTTTACTAAAAAGTCTAAGCCTGCGACAGATAAGGCTATCAAGAAATATATGAAGTATTCCGATGTTTCTGCACCGATACTTTCTACCAACAAAAAGTATCTCAAAGAAATTGCGAAATTCTGTAAAAAGCACGGTACAAAACTTGTGCTGATAAGTACCCCAAGCACAAAGAACTGGAACTATCAGCGACATAATGCTATGGAAGCGGTTTCAAAGGATCTCGGTGTTGATTATATCGACACCAATTTGCTCCGTGACGATATCCCGATTGATTGGAAAAAGGATTCAAAGGATAAAGGCGATCACCTTAACTACAAAGGTGCTGTGAAGCTGACAAATTATATCGGAAAGTATCTTGACGATACAAAGCTCTTCAAAGATAAGCGTAACGATCCGTCATACGATAACTGGAATACCTGTCTTGATAAGTTTGAAAAGCAGGTCAAAAAGGGTACAAGTTCGGAAAACTGATTTATTTAGAATCTAAAATCTTTCCCCTGTGTTGCAATTCAATGCAGGGGAAAGAATATTAAAAAACTTTTAAAAAAGTATTGACAAAATTACAGTTTTACCGTATAATCAATACTGCTCACGAAAAAAGTGAGAGATAAATGCGAGTGTGCTGGAATAGGCAGACAGGCACGTTTGAGGGGCGTGTGTTTCACGACGTACGGGTTCAAGTCCCGTCACTCGCACCATAGAAAAGACTTGATACCTTGCGTATCAAGTCTTTTCTATTTTTATGCAAGCAAGCGATGACGGGACTTGTTTTTTACCACATAATTTTTTTGTAGTCAGTAGGGCGTTTATCGGACGCCCACAAGTAAAGCAACATATCTACAGCACCATACCTTGACAAGCAAAATCCGTTGTGATAATATCGTTTTGGCAACGGGAGTCCGTTAAACATATTTAATTTGGAGATATGAATTTATGAAAAAAGCAGTTTTATTTGACCTTGACGGCACATTGTGGCACACTTGTGATGTGATTTTGCCTGTGTGGAATGATATACTTAAAAAACATAAAGAAACAACAAAGCAAATTACACTTGAAGAAATGAACAGCTATATGGGAAAGACAGTTGAACAGATTGCGTCAATAATGTTGCCTGAGCTTCCGCTTGAAAATTCGGTCGCAATTGTAAAGGAGTGTTGTGCGGAACAGATTCCGTCACTTCGTGAAACGGGCGGTCATTTGTATGATAATCTTGAAAGTACACTTGATATTCTTTCAAAGAATTATTTTCTCGGCATAATCAGCAATTGTCAATGCGGATATATAGAGGCATTTTTGTTTGCTCATAAGCTTGAAAAATATTTCTCCGATTTTGAAATGTCAGGCAGAACAAATCTGACAAAGGGAGAGAATATAAAGCTTGTTATGGAGCGTAACGGCATTGATAATGCTTTGTATCTTGGCGATACAATCGGCGATCAGCTTGCCGCCAAAGATGCAGAAATACCGTTCGTGTTTGCATCATACGGATTCGGCACAACAGAAAATCCCGAATATACAATCAGTTCGTTCGATGAATTGCCAAAAGTTGCAGAAAAAATTCTCGGCTGATTGCCAAAAAATAGGATGATGTCGGGATACAGCCGATCCCGATGTCATTCTTGTAAAAGCATAAAGTTTCAGTTTTTATGCGTTTTTTGCAGATAGAGAAAAAATTATGTAAGAAAATTGAAAAAACTTTCAAATATGTGTTGACAAGTTGAATACCTTATGATATAATCTTGATTGTTGAGTTGAGAAACCGACAAAAATCCAATAAATGCGAGTGTGCTGGAATAGGCAGACAGGCACGTTTGAGGGGCGTGTGTTTCACGACGTACGGGTTCAAGTCCCGTCACTCGCACCATAGAAAAGACTTGATACCTTGTGTATCAAGTCTTTTCTATTTTGCAAGCAAGCGATGACGGGACTTGAGGTAGCCTTGCGACCGCCGCCTGTGGCGGAAAAAGGGAGCAAAGCGCTGTCTGAAATAAGGAGCATAAGGAAGTGCGTCCATGCACAACGCAATGCGACTATATTTCAGACGGGGAGAGAGTAACCGTAAAAATAAAAGTGGATAGAAGAAAACAACTGTTTTTAGGGAGAGCGTTGATGAAAGTATGACGATGAACAAGCCGTATTGGCGAGGACGGAAGTATGACATATAGCAATTTTTCTATTTCAACGGATAAAACCGCTGAAACACTTGTCGGACACAAACACAGCTCAATGTTTTGGCAACCCGAAAAAATAAAAATACGGAACAGATTTCTGCTCCGTATTTTTATTTAAAGAATATCCAACCTTCAACCTTGTCGCCGTCAACCATAAAAGCTTTTTCTGCAATCTCCGCAAGCGGTGAATCACTGTAACTGTCCGAATAAAAATTGTCAATTTTTCCGTCAGGAAAAGCCTCATAAAATCGTTTTACCTTTTCCTTGCCGTGACAGTTTACACCCGAATATTTTCCGCTGTGCATATCTACCTTTGACGCCATAAGGTTTTTTATTTTGAGCCTTTTGCAAACGGGTTTCAGCAAAAATTCGGGTGACGCCGAAATAATTACATCATCATCTTTCTTTTGTTCAAGGTAAAACGGTTTTATATTTCCTATGTATTCCTTCCAGAAATCATTTACATCCTTTTCAGTATCGCAATAGGTAAGAAATCTGTACATTTTTTCTTTAAAATCAGTTTTTGTACCTTTTTTGAATACATAGAATTTTAAAAATGCTCCCAAAAGCGATGGGGCAAGAGTGAGTATTTTTTTATGCCTTTTAAGGCAGAATAAATAGAAGTCTGCTGTTGAGTCCCCGTAGTAAATCGTTTTGTCAAAATCGTAAACATTCATAATATGCAAATTCCTTTTTAGTTTTGCAAATAATTTTTGACATTCAATTCTTAACAGAAGAGAACATCTGCACTATGATTATAATATGAGAAGAAAATTTTTGCAACATTTCCCGTTAATTAGCTCATTTTGGCTGATTATCCAAAGAATATACCGTTATTCTGTTGCTTTTAACTCTGTTTTGTTGTACAATATACTATGTATTATTGTATAAAGGAGAAAATCCGTGTTTGGTTATTTGCAGATTCAAAAGAGCGAACTGCTTGTTCGTGAATCCGAGGCTTATAAGGCTGTGTATTGCGGTCTTTGCAGGCAAATGGGTAAGGATTACTCCGTGTTTACAAGATTTACGCTAAGCTATGACTGCACATTTTATGCAATGCTTTTAATGTCGCTTAACCGTTCATGCAAAGGCTTTAAAGACGGCAGATGTACCTGTAATCCTCTTAAAAAATGCAAGTTTGCAACAGATTCCGGTGACGCATACAGAAAGGCTGCCGCATTTTCAATGATATCGGTTTATTATAAAATCATTGATGATATTCAGGACAGCGGATTTTTTAAAAAGCTGTTGTGCAGAATCATAAAGCCTTTCTTTTCTCATCAGAGGAAGAAGGCGGCTGATAAGTATCCCGATATGGACAAAGCGGTTTCTGATATGATGAAAATGCAGTATGATGCTGAACATTCGGAAAAGCCGTCTGTAGATATGTCGGCTCATCCAACGGCATTAATGCTCGCTGCTGTATTGTCGGCTGAGGCTCATGATGAAATTCAAAAAAGAGTTCTCTATGAATTCGGCTATCATATCGGCAGGTGGATTTATCTTGTCGATGCCGCAGATGATATAGAAAAAGATATCAAATCAAACGGATTTAATCCGTTTGTAAACAAGAAAACAGGTGAGGTAAAATCATCGGATTTTATAAAAGCGGTGCTGAATCAGTCACTTGCAAGGGCATATGATGCCTACAATCTTTTGAACTTTACCGATTTTAAGGGAATTTTAGATAATATGATGCTTTTGGGATTCCCTGCATCACAAAACAGAGTAACAAGCAAACTTGATACGGAGGTCAATAATGAATAATCCTTATGAGGTTCTCGGTGTGTCTGAAACAGCTACCGATGAAGAAGTAAAAGCAGCGTACAGAAACCTTGCTAAAAAATATCATCCCGATAACTACACCGACAGCCCTCTTGCGGATGTTGCGGAGCAGAAAATGAAGGAGATTAATGAGGCATACGATATGATTAATCAGATGCGTCAGAAGGGTAAGGGTACAGGCTCAACAGGCAGTTCGTCATATAACGCAAATTCTTCAAGCTCACAGTTCTACAATGTAAGAATTTACATTCAGAAAGGACTTCTTGATCAGGCCGATCAGATTCTTGAAAACACAGCACAGTCGATGAGAACCGCCGAATGGCATTATCTCAAGGGCATGATTGCATACCGCAGAGGTTGGTCTGAACAGGCTTTTTCATATTTCACAACTGCGTGCAATATGGACCCCAACAACACGGAATACCGAGCCGCTCTTAACAATATGCAGAGCCAGAGAGCATACAACTACGGCGGTTATACTCAAACAAATCCTAACGCAACAGGTTTATCCTTCTGCGATGTTTGTACAGGAATGATGTGTGCAAACTGCTTGTGTGATTGTTGCAGTTAATATGAAGAAAAACGGTATTAAAAAGGGGACAATGCGTATTGCGGTTTGCGGAATTATTGCGGCGCTCTCACTCGTTTTTATGACGATGACATCTCTCGTTCCGATCGGAACATACGCTTTGCCCTGTCTTGCAGGAATTCTCATTTCCTGCATAGTTGTTGAATACGGTTATGGATGGGCAATCGGTGTGTTTTGTGTAACTGCCGTGCTTTCAACGCTCCTTGCCGGCGATAAAGAGGCTGTTATATATTTCATCGCACTCTTTGGCTATTATCCCATTTTAAAGGGCACTTTTGAATTTAAAATCAAAAACAGGGCAGTTCAATACATACTCAAGTTTGCGGTATTTAATGTTGCCGCCATCGGTTCGTTCTTTGTTGCAACATGGCTGTTGTCAATTCCGACAGATGAATTTACCGTTTTCGGTTTTTATGTTCCGTGGGCATTTTTGATTGCCGGAAATATTTTCTTTTTGCTCTATGATTATGCAATTACCGTATTTGTTATGCAGTATGTTCGCAGATTAAGAGGTAAAATATTCGGTAATTTTCACAAGTAATTATAATTCAAAGAAGTTTTGAGAAGGTGGACTTAAATGAAAAAGCAAAAAATGTTTGTCCGTATAGTCTGCATAGTCCTTGTGGTTCTTATGGCAGTATCGGTAGGTGCTGTTGCAATAACTGCATTTTCGGCTAATGCGGCTCAATCAACCGAGGAGGTTTCCGCAAGCGTATCAGCAGGCGCATCAGGCTATATAAATGCGTCGTATGTAAATCTGAGAAGCGGTGCAGGTACGAATTATTCGGTTATAACCTGTATGGCAAAGAATACAAAATTTACTTTTGTTGACGGAAAGCTCTATAACTCAAAGTGGTACAAAATCAAGCTTAAATCAAATTCAAAGACAGGCTATGTTACAAAGGAATATGTTGCCGTAAGTTCTTCGACAACGGCATCAAGCGTAACAGGTTATGTTTCTGATGATTATGTAAATCTTAGGAGCGGAGCAGGCACAAATTATTCTGTTGTTGATTGCCTGAGAAAGAACACTAAGCTTACTTTTGTAAGCACTTCACTCTACAACTCCGCCTGGTATAAGGTTAAGGTTACTTCAACTGCTAAAACAGGTTACATAAAAAAAGACTATGTAAAAATGAACAGTTCAACCCAACCTGCAACGAAGGCAACACAACCTGCAACGAAGGCAACACAACCCGCAACTCGGCCGACTGCGTCAGTGTCAACCGTAAGCGGTTATATAACAGACGATTATGTAAATCTCAGAAGCGGTGCCGGTACAAGCTATTCGGTTGTTGAGTGTATGCGATTGAATACAAAGGTTACTTTTGTAAGCACAAAGCTTTATAACAATGATTGGTATAATATTAAGCTTACATCAAATTCAAAAACAGGCTATGTAAAAAAAGACTATGTTAAGATGAACGGTCAGACACAGCCTACAACGACTCAGCCTACAATCGCAAAACCGTCAACAGGTTCATCTGTTAAACTTTCCGTATCAAGCAAATCAATTTTCACAGGCAACAGATTTGCAATCACAGCAACAGCGTCGGGAAGTGTTTCATGGTCAAGCTCAAATACAGGCGTTGCAACCGTTGACTCTCGTGGTATTGTAACAGCCAAGAGAGCAGGCTCTGCAACAATTACTGCGAAAAGCGGTTCGCATTCTGCAACCTGCAAAATCACCGTAAAATCCGGCTCATCTGTAAATATATCCAACAGCAATGTAAATCTTCCGTGGCAGAAGTCAATGCTTTTGAAATCAAGAACAAGCGGTGTCACATGGTCAAGTTCAAATACGAAAATCGCAACAGTTAAGAACGGTGTTGTTGACACGGTAGGCAAGGGCTATGTAACAATCACTGCCTCAACATCATACGGTGCGGCAACCTGTCTTATCCATGTTATGCCGAGGGAAAGCGTGCGTTTCTGCTATGCGTCACCAAACTCCGCTCCGCTTAATTCAAATGTAAGCTTTAAGGCTATTACCGACACAGGCAGGGTAGGCGTGTATTTTGTAGTTACAAACGGTTCAACCTCTTATAAGGTCACCGCAAAAAATAAGGTTAAAGACGGTAACTCCTATATTTGGACAGGTACACAAAAGCTTTCAAAATCAGGCAAATGGTCTGTAAAAGCATATTCTAAATTTAAAACCGAATCAAAGTATTACACCACGGCAGGCGGCGGTGAGGGCGAGGTGTTTGTAACCTCAACAACCAATAAAACCACCACAGCTTGTGCCGAGCGCAGAGCGAGTGATGAGGTAATCAAGCTTATTGCAAACTATGAGGGATTTCTCTCAAAAGTCACAGCAGACAGCATTACAACCGATCCTACACTCGGTTACGGTAAGGTTGTAATTTCAGGCGAACAGTTCTACAACAACATAACTTCAAATCAGGCATATGCTTATCTTTGCCAGACCGTGAATAAGGGCGGATATACCACCACAACAAATTCCTACCTTGTAAATAACGGTATAAAGTTCAATCAGCAACAGTTTGACGCACTTGTGTGCTTTGCATACAATGTAGGCAGCGGTGTGTTCTACAATGATTCCGAACTTCAGTCTGTTCTCTTGAACACAGGTTCAAGCGGTACTATCAAAGCAGGCGCTTCGGGTACGGTTACAGGTTCAGATGTAAACCTCAGAAGAGGTGCAGGAACTAACTACTCTGTTGTTACCCGTATGAACTACGGAACAAAACTTAAATTTGTTGACGGCAAGCGTTATAACACAAACTGGTATAAAGTTAAGCTTTCAAACGGCACAACAGGATATATTCACAAGGACTATGTTTCTGCTTCGGGCGGTTCAAGAGATTTGAATAATGTCAATAAGCAGAACCTTATTGATGCACTTTTGCAGTATCACCATGCGGCAGGTTCTTGTTATTGGGGACTTTTGTACAGACGAGTTGACGAGGCGGAAACCTTCCTCTACGGCGATTATGACCGTGACGGTCAGCACAATTATCACAACTTCCATTTCTCATGTTACTCAAACCCGAGTTTCGGTATCTGATATTAATTTTTGCAAAGAAGGTCTTAAAATGAAAAAAATAGGTTTCATAGGCGCAGGCAATATGGCAACAGCCATTATAAAAGGACTTATGGCACAAAACGACGGCAAGGCTGATTTTATCAATGTTTTTGATGTAAGCGAAGAAAAGTGTGCCGCTATGAAAAATATGGGTGCAAATGTAATGACATCTGCCGATGAAATTGCAAAGAACAGCTCAATTGTTGTTCTTGCAGTCAAGCCGCAGAATTATCCCGAAGTTCTTGAGTCCCTCAAAAACAGCATTACAACAGCCAAAACCGTAGTATCAATTGCCGCAGGCATATCTATTGCATATGTAAGAAAAGGTCTTGAGTGTGACTGCCCTGTTGTAAGGGTTATGCCTAATACGCCTCTCTTGCTCAAAAAGGGTGCAACAGCCCTTTGTCCGTCTGAGAATATCAGTGATGATGACAAAACAATCGTTTACAATATGTTTGCAGGCAGCGGTGTTTGCGAATATATTGACGAAAGCCATATGAATGAAATAATTGCGGTAAACGGCAGCAGTCCTGCTTATATTTATCTTTTTGCAAAGGCTATGGCTGATTACGCAAAGAATTGCGGAATCGACTATGACAAGGCCATGAACCTTGTCTGTGCAACTCTTGAGGGTTCGGCAGCAATGCTCCGTGACAGCGGTGAGCCTGTTGAAACACTCATTGACAGGGTTTGCTCAAAGGGAGGCACAACAATTGCCGCTATGGATAAGCTTAAAGAACACGGCTTCTATGAGGCTGTTCTTGACGGCATGGACGCTTGTACAAAGAGGGCAGAGGAGCTTGGCAAATAATTTTGTCTTAACATAAAATGAATACATTCCTCATATATTTTAACGGACAACCAATGAGAGGAATGTATTTTATGAAAAGCATTGTATTTTCTTTTAAAAAGCGTTATCTTTTTCGCAGATCAAAGGGAATTTCACCGTCTGATGTCAGATTTTTTATAAGGCGATATTCCGTGGTGCTTATCTTTGTTTCGGCTTTTCTTACCGGACTTGTTTTCGGTTCAATTTATGCATCAAAAGCCGATAAGCAAATGCTTGATTCCCTTGATTTTCTGTTTACTACAAATCTTGATGCAAGGCTCGGTCAGAATGCCGTCAGCACATTTTGTGCCTGCTTTGCATCTGATTTTATATTTCTCACAGTTGTATTCCTCTTGGGACTTGCACCGTGGGGAATACCGTTTTTGCCGTTTGTTTCAGCATTTAAAGGCTTTGGAACAGGACTTACTGCGGCATATCTTATTATTACATATTCACTTAAAGGAGCAGGTTTTTATCTGCTTGTTGTGTTGCCGGGAACATTTTTGTTCTGTCTGGCACTTGTAAAGCTGTCGGCATATGCTTTTGAAATTTCAAAACAGATGTTTTTCAGCTTAATCGGTCATTCTCATCAAACAAATTCTTTGAAAAATGAGGTGATTGATTTTTGTTCCCGATCTGTTTCGGCACTCATAATGACCTTTTGTTCAACTTTGCTGGATACGGCTTTGTGGTGCTTGTTTTCGGGAGCGTTCAATTTTTAATTTTGGAGGGCGCTATGGCATCGGAAAAGAACGCTGTAGCATTGACAGGATTTTTCTCGTCATTGTTTCACAATTTACCACGACTTTTGCTAACGAATGTGCTTTTTGCATTGCCGTTTGCCGTAATATTCGGAATTTTCTTTTTGATTAATACCCTTACTGGTCTTAATTCAATGTTTATATATTTTCTTACGATAATTCCGCTTTTTCCGTTTTATGCCGGCGTAACTCAGGTTACTTCCCATATGGTAAGGGGAGAGGAAAATGTTGATGTTTTCTCAAATTTCATCGGCGGAATAAAGGAAAATCTGCTCAGATTCCTCATACACGGCGTTGTGATGTATGCCGCTGTTTTTATCAGCTACTACTCAATTGTGCTTTATCTCGGACTCGGTTCAAAGAACGGAATGTTTTATGTTCCGCTTGTTATTTGTATTTTAATTGCAATTTTCTTTCTGTTTATGTTCTTCTATGTTCCGCCTATGACGGTTACTTTTGATATCAAGATGAAGGATATTTACAAAAACAGCGCACTTATGACAATCGGTGAGCTTAAACACAATCTGTTTGCAGTTTTCGGAATTTTTATTTTATTCCTTGTTTGCGCAACGGTGCTTATGTGCAGTTTTACTCCGGTACTGCTCATCATTTTCACAATTGTTCTTGCATTGTTCATTGTTCCGTCAATTTTATCTTTTATAATCAATTCTGCAGTTTATAAGAATATGTATTCAATGATTGTTGACAAGGATTCAAAGAGCAAAACAATTGATAAGAAAATGGAGAACAGACGCAAAGGTCAGTTCCGTGATGATGAAGAGCCTGTTGCAGAAGATTATTCGGATCTTGAAATTGATGAATCGGCTGACGGTGATGAATTTATTTTCTATAACGGAAAAATGATGAAAAGAAGTTATCTTTTAAAGCTTAAAAAAGAGGCTGAAGAAAGGAAGAACGCAAAATGAGCGGTAAACACGCAGTTAAAAGTTCAAAAAAATCATTGATAATAATTATTTGTGTTGTTGTATTTGTTGCAGTAATTGCAGGTGCGGTTATCCTGTTTATGAATCTTTCAGGTAAAAATAATAATTCGGCAACAACAGTACCGACTGTGGCTGCTTCAACAACCACCGATAATACAAACTCAACACAGAATGTTTCCGACTCTGTATCCGAAACCACACAGCCTGCAACCAAATCGGGTGAAGCTTCACAAGAGCCGACAGAACAGGGATACACAGCCGAAACATCTTCAAATGACAGTGAAATTGTTGTTCCGACAATCAGCGGAGAGAAGCAAAAGCCAAAATTCAGTGCAACTCTTATTCCGTACTATGCAAAAGACGAAAATTCTTCTGAAGAATATTCTTTGAGAGATCTTTTCGGTTCTGCTTATTCAGGCGGCGGATTTACTTTTAATGAGGACGGAACATTCATTGACGGAATCACAAGTGCCTCGGCAAATTCGGGTGCGTACATAGTTGAGGGCGACTCCGTTGTAATAACATATTCCAACGATAAAAATGTTATTGCTGCCGTAACCGAATGGAACGGTGATGTTCCTGCTGAAATTACCGTAAACTACGGCGGAATTATTGTATCCTTTAAGTAAAATATCGGTGATTAAATGAGTAAAAAATCTGTTAAAAAGCCTGACTATGCAAAATTTGAGGCTAACAGGGCTGTAAAAAAGAAGAATAAGAAAAAGAAAACAACAGCAATTGTTTCATCGGTTATTGCCGCCTGCGTATTTATCATTGCGGCAATCGTTGCCGTTAATGTGCTTTCACCGTCAGTAACCGCCGAGCTTACATCATCTGCATGGGTTCCCGAAGGTGCAAAGAATGCGAGCGGTGATGAGGTCGAAATGAGTGAGGTTTACAACACAAATTACAGCGCTTATCAGGGTTCTATGTCATTTTCCGATGACGGCACTTTTACTTTATGGCTTTCGCCGGGAAGTCCGGATGACGGAACTCACAGCGGAAAATATACCGTGTCAGCTTCGGAAAAAGTCAATTTGTCATTTGATGACGGAACAAATACTTCCGCCGCACTCACACAAAAGAACGGTAAAATTTCGGCTGTTGTGCTTAAATATAACGACTATGAAATCACATTTGTAAAACAGTGAATACTTAAAACAAAAGATATACGGTAAAATTTTCTGCCGTATATCTTTTTTTATTTTTCTATATTCCGTCAAACAGACTTAGCTGTTCGGTTTTGCTTTCAAACTTATGCAAATACGAAAACACATTTTCAACTCCGAACATAATTCCGTGATTTCTGCAAACTTCTGAAATCCTGTTCATCAGAACATTATTGTTACTGCTCGTAAGCTGATATGAATTTCCGTATGTATAAATGTATCGTTCTTTCATATTCGGAAAGTGTTTGTCAAGCCGGCTGTAAAAATATTCTCTGTCACCGTCACGCAGAGTAAGACCTATGCCAAAGCATATTATTCCACGAACCTTTGCGTCAATGCAATACTTTAAAAGTCCGTCAATATTTTCTTTTGTATCATTTATAAACGGTAAAAACGGAGAAAGCCACACAACACTCGGAATACCGTTTTCGTGAAATGCCTTGAGCGTTTCAAATCTTTCTTTAGTAACGGAAACATTCGGTTCAATTATTCTGCAAAGGCTTTCGTCTGCCGTTGTAAGCGTCATCTGTAACACAGCCTTGCTTTTATCGTTTATTTTCGTAAACAGGTCAATATCTCTCATAACAGATGCCGATTTTGTATGTACGGTTACACCAAATCCGTAGCGGTTGATTATTTCAAGACATCTTCGTGTCAGTTTCAGTTCTTTTTCCAGGGGAATGTACGAATCGCTCATCGCACCCGTACCAATCATACATTTTCTGCGTTTCCTTTTTAAAGCGTTTTCAAGCAATTCCGGGGCATTTTCTTTCACCTCAATATCTTCAAATCGGTGATTCATCTGATAGCATTTACTGCGTGCGTCACAATAAATGCATCCGTGTTGACATCCTCTGTAAATATTCATGCCGTTTGCGGCAGATAAAATTCCCTTTGCTTTGACCTTATGCATATAATCCTCCGCTTATTGTTTGGCATCGACAAACCACCTGTTTTCCTCCAAAAACAGGTATCGTTCTTTGCCGAGAATATGGCAGGTGTAGCGTATTCCCGCACCGCCTGCTTTGAGAGATGCCGCATACCGCACATCGGAAATTTTGTCAATGCGGTATTTCCTTCCGTCATCCCACACAATATATTCGGGGATAAGATCTCCGTCACAATCAAATGTGGCAGTAACTTTAACATACTTTTTCATAGCTTGTTACCTCCCTTAAAATCAGAGAAACATCTTTAATTTTTTGCCTAAGATGCATCGTTATCATAAATATCCAACAGGATGAATTGTATGATCCTCCTTTGGGTTAAAATCCGAAAGCTCCTTGTCATCAAGCAAAACGGCAGGGCGAACAGCATAATTGCCGAATCGCTTTTTTAATCTGTCAAGTGTTTTGTCAAGCTGTTCGTTCTGAATAAGTCGCTTTTCATCACGCAAAAGGCTCATCTGGTGCGGCTGATCATCGTGAATAAAATCCGTAACGCTTACCCCGATACTTCTAAGTGGCTTTTCCATTTTATAGCTTTTTTTGAAAAGCTCAATAGCCGTATTTGTTATATCCTTTGTAAGATTTGTGTGGATTTCCGTTGTGTGCTGTCGGTTGAATGACATCAGCTCGTTGTCACGAATCGTAATGCAAACCGTTTTTGCCATAAACCCCTGTTCACGCATTCTTCTGCAAACGCTGTCACACAAAACGAATATAACCTGTTTTACATCGTTAAAGGTTACCATATCTTTCGGAGTTGTGGTTGAGTTACCGATTGACTTTACCTCGCTGTTTTCGTTCATATGGGCAACAGGGGAAGAATCATATCCGTTTGCAAAGCCGTAAATTAGGTCGCCCCATTTTCCAAGATATGACCGCAGCAGCGTAACATCGGCAGTTGCAATATCTCCAATCGTATAAATGCCGATAGATTCAAGCTTTCTGCCCGTTGCTCTGCCAACATACAAAAGGTCTTTTGCAGGACAGTTCCACACAATATCTCTGTAATTTTCCCGTGTGATTTCCGTTATAGCGTCAGGCTTTTTATAGTCACTTCCGAATTTGGCAAAAATTTTATTAAAGCTGACTCCGATGCTTACGGTTATTCCGAGCTCCTGCTTTATACGGCGATTAATTTCGAGTGCAATCTCTTTGCCGTTCATATTCTTATTGTCGGTAACATCAAGCCATGCCTCGTCAAGTCCGAACGGCTCGATTTTGTCGGTGTATTCGCTGTAAATTCTCCTTGCCATTTTTGAAAATCGCTTGTACAAATCAAAGTGGGGAGGAACGGTTATGAGGTCGGGACATTTCTGCTTTGCCTGCCAGATTGCCTCGCCTGTTTTTATATTGTACTTCTTCGCAATCTCATTTTTAGCAAGAATAATTCCGTGCCGATTTTCCGCATCACCGCTCACGGCAACAGGTTTATTCCTGATTTCGGGATGATGCAAACACTCAACGCTCGCATAAAATCCGTTGCAGTCGCTGTGAAGAATAACCCTGTCTTTTTTATATTTGCTTTTGTCAACGGCACAATTAATATTCACAACGCATCACCTCGAACATTTGTTTTTATTTAATTATAGAACAAGTGTTCTATAAAGTCAAGCGTAATTTTGTCGCTTGCGGCAAAAGAATCGGTGTATAATTTTGTTTGACTAAATAAAATTTTTAATGTTCAAAAATTTATTCTTGTAATTATTGACAAATATTGTTGAAAGTGATATTATGAGAATCAAATAAGATATCTCTATCTTATTTGATGTAATAAATTTATAACGAATTTATTGTATGGTCGTGAGTTTACTTTTTTGCTTTTTTGAAAGGAGATTATTATGAGTATTAAAAAAATAAGTGCTTTATTACTTGCTGTATTATTAATTGCAAGCACCGCCGTTTTTTCTGTTTCAGCGGTGTCACAAAGTTATTCGTATATTTATAATTATGCGTTAAAAGTAAAGATGGATATTTCATCTACCGGTGAAAAAAAGCCGTATGCATATTACTATTATGACCATAGTTATAAGTTGGCGGAAGAAATTTTATCTTTATCGGAAGAAACGGAGAGTATAGAATTACAAAATAAATATGATGAATTAAAGGATTTTTATGAGAATCCGTGGATAAGACCAAGTGGTGCCGGCTATACTTGCTATTATGCTGTTAATGAGAAAAACGATAATAACTGGTACTCTGACGAAATTTGGAATACATTTGTTGAAAAAAGAGAAAAGCTTTTTAATGCCCTTAGTGTTAACAATCCGAATTTTGAACTTAAAGAGTATGGCGAGGGAATTTTAGATAAAGATTATACTATTAAACAACAGAAATACATAAGTGAATGTTTCTATGAATTATTGGAAGTTTTTAATACAATGACCTGTCAGAATATTGTTCTCGGTGATGTTAACGGTGACGGGGTTGTTAGTGTAGTAGATGCTACGCTTGTTCAAAAATATATAGTAGGTGAGGTTGATTTTAACTGTGCACAGAAGTTGAGAGCAAGAGTGAATTGGAATGCCTTTCCCATAACTGTCAAAGAGAGCACTACCATACAGAAATATATTGTCGGTTATACAGATGTATATTTCTATACCGGTGGAATCGTTGAAAATGAAAGCGATTTTGCAACATCTTTGGATAACTGGGAGATTTGTTCTCAGTGGTAATTAAAGTTATATCAAAAAAGACTTCGTACTCTGTTGCGAAGTCTTTTTCTGTTTTAACATAACATTACGATTGATTACAGCTGTGTAACTGTCATTTACAAAAACGAGATATTGTGGTAGAATTTACAATGTTGAATTATGTAAAACTGTCGGATATTACAGATGTTTGTCCGAAAGCTATTTTGTATCGGAGGTTTTATTGATGGAAGCTTACAAAAAGGAATTCATTGAATTTATGGTTGATTGTCAGGTTCTCAAATTTGGCGATTTTGTTACAAAGAGCGGAAGAAAAACTCCTTTCTTCGTAAACACAGGTTTCTACAGAACAGGCGCTCAGCTCCGCCGTCTCGGTCAGTATTATGCAGAGGCTGTCAACAGCAAGTTCGGTCTTGATTTTGATGTTCTTTTCGGACCTGCATACAAGGGCATTCCGCTTTCTGTTGCCGCAACTATCGCAATCAGTGAAAAATACGGTCAGGATATCCGTTATTGCTCAAACAGAAAAGAAGTTAAGGATCACGGCGACAAGGGTATTCTTCTCGGCAGTCCTATCAATGACGGTGACAGGGTTGTTATCATCGAAGATGTTACAACAGCAGGCACATCAATTGAAGAAACTCTCCCGATTATCAAGGCTCAGGGCGATGTAAACCCAATCGGTCTTGTCGTTTCCGTTGACCGTATGGAGCGTGGCAAGGGTACAAAGAGCGCACTTTCCGAGATCGAAGAAAAGTACGGCCTTAAAACAACTGCAATCGTAACAATGGCAGAGGTTGTTGAACACCTTTACAACAAGGAATACAAGGGCAAGGTTATTATTGACGACAAGCTCAAAGCTGCTATTGACGCTTACTATGAGCAGTACGGCGTAAAGGAATAACAGCTTTTAATTATTAATATTAATCAGTCGGGGCGGTTTTATCCGCCCCCAAAGTTTGAAAAAACTTATTTTGCGGTGGGGATAATATGGCACTGACAACCGATAACGAACACAGCGGTCATCGTGAAAGAATGCGTAAAAAGTTCATAGAAAACGGCTTTGATGTGTTTGAAACACATGAGGCTCTTGAAATGTTCCTTTACTATGCTATTCCGAGAAAGGACACAAATCCTCTTGCACATCGTCTGCTTGACCGTTATATCACTGTCGGCGGAGTGTGTGACGCTCCGATTGACGAGCTTATGAAGGAATTCGGTCTGTCTGAAAATGCCGCCGCATTGCTCAAAATGTTGCCCGAAATGGCAAGGCTTTATACCGAATCAAAGATGTCACATGATAATATCATCGACTATGAAAATCTCGGTAAAATATTTAAAGCAAAATTTATCGGTCGAACAAACGAATGTGTCGCTCTCATGCTCGGTGATGCAAAGGGCAAGATGATTTATTTTGATATAATTTCAAAAGGTTCACTCAATTCATCCGATATGCCCGTCAGAAAAATTGTTGATTTGTCACTTCGTCACAATGCCAAAACTGCGTTTATAGCACATAATCATCCCAGCGGAACGGCTCTGCCTTCGGGAAGCGATCTTGACACAACAATAGTTTTGAAGAGTACGCTTGCAACTGTCGGAGTTGAGCTTATCGACCATTTCATAATAACCGATGATGATTATGTTTCTCTCCGTGAAAGCAGGCTTGCGGGGAACATCTTCTATTATGAAAAGTAATAATGTTCTTTAAAAGAAACATTTGACAATTTAAAACATCTGTTCTATAATTAAAATCGAAATTTTGTTCGGATATGTTTTCTGTTACAGGACTTTTGTAATAAAGAGCCTTGTAACAGGAAACATAATAAAAAATCCGTATTTGGAATGTGATGTGTATTATGGAATTTAAACTTCATTCAAAATATCAGCCGACAGGCGACCAGCCGCAGACAATCGAAAAGCTTGTAAACAGTATAAATGCAGGCAACCGTGAACAGACTCTTCTCGGTGTAACGGGTTCGGGTAAAACTTTTACAATGGCAAATGTTATTCAGAGGGTTCAAAGACCGACACTTGTGCTTGCACACAATAAAACTCTTGCGGCTCAGCTTTGCAGTGAGTTCAAAGAGTTCTTTCCGGAAAATGCGGTTGAATATTTTGTGTCATACTACGATTACTATCAGCCTGAGGCATATGTTGCACAGACGGATACTTATATTGAAAAAGACAGTTCAATCAATGACGAGATTGATAAACTCCGCCACAGCGCAACGCTTGCACTTTCCGAAAGACGAGATGTAATTATTGTTGCCTCGGTTTCTTGCATATACAGCCTGGGCGATCCTATTGACTACCGAAATATGGTAATCTCACTTCGTCCCGGAATGGAAAAGTCCCGTGATGAGCTTGTAAAAAAGCTTGTTGAACTGCAGTATGAACGCAATGATGTAAGCTTTACCCGTAATAAATTCAGGGTTCGTGGTGATGTGGTTGAAATTTTCCCTGCCGCATCAAACGATTCTATAATCCGTGTCGAATTTTTCGGAGATGAAATTGACAGAATTTCCGAAATCAATCCGCTTACGGGTGAACTCAAAGCTGTTCTGAAACATGCCGCAATCTATCCTGCGTCACACTACATTGTGTCGGGAGATAAGATGAAAAAGGCTCTTGCGGAAATTGACAGAGAGCTTGAGGAAAGACTTGCATATTTTCGTGAAAACGGAAAGCTCCTTGAGGCACAACGACTTGAACAGCGTACAAGGTACGATATGGAAATGTTGCAGGAAATCGGATTTTGTACTGGTATCGAGAACTATTCAAGAATAATGTCGGGCAGAGCGCCGGGCTCATCGCCGTACACGCTTTTAAGCTATTTCCCCGATGATTTTCTGCTCTTTGTCGATGAGTCCCATGTAACGCTTCCACAGGTACGGGGAATGTTTGCGGGTGACTATGCAAGAAAAAAGAGCCTTATTGACTACGGTTTCAGACTTCCGTCTGCACTTGATAACCGTCCGCTCAACTTTGACGAATTCTATTCAAAAATAAATCAGGCTGTTTATGTAAGCGCAACACCGGGCGATTTTGAGCTTGAAAAATCGGCTGTTGTTGCAGAGCAGATTATCAGACCTACAGGACTTCTTGATCCTGAAATTTCGGTAAGACCTACCGAAGGTCAGCTTGATGACCTTGTGTCCGAAATCAATATCCGCACAGCCAAAAATCAAAGAACACTTGTCACAACCCTTACCAAGAAAATGGCGGAAGACCTTACCGCATATCTTGAAAAGCTGGGTATCAGGGTTCGTTATATGCACCATGACATTGACACCGTTGAAAGAATGGAGATTGTCCGTGATTTAAGACTCGGAGAATTTGATGTTCTTGTCGGAATTAACCTTCTGCGTGAAGGACTTGATATTCCCGAGGTTTCTCTTGTTGCCGTACTTGACGCCGATAAAGAGGGATTTCTCCGTTCAACCCGTTCGCTTATTCAGATTGCCGGCAGAGCCGCACGAAACAGCGAGGGTACGGTTATTATGTATGCCGACAGCGTAACACCGTCAATGAAGGTTGCAATAACCGAAACACAGCGCCGCCGTGAAATTCAGAATAAATATAATGTTGAGCACGGCATCGTTCCGAAGACTATTGTCAAAAAGGTCAGCGATATACTTGAAATTTCTACTCACGATGACAGTGAATTTAAAAATACAAAAAAGCTTTCAAAGGCACAAAAACAACAGTTGATAGAAAAACTGACAAAGGAAATGAAAGCTGCCGCAAAGTTGCTTGAATTTGAACACGCCGCATATCTGCGTGATAAAATCAAAAAACTGCGTGGTGAAAAATGATAAAGGAAGAGTAAAATGCCAAGAAAGAAAACCACCGATTATGATAATACCAGTATCACAACGCTAAAGGGTGCCGACCGTGTCCGTAAGCGTCCTGCCGTAATTTTCGGCTCGGACGGTATTGACGGCTGTCAGCACTCCGTGTTTGAGATTCTTTCAAACTCAATAGACGAGGCGAGAGAGGGTTACGGTAAAAAAATCACAGTTACACGCTATTCTGATGGCTCAATTGAGGTTGAAGATCACGGCAGAGGAATTCCCGTTGACTACAATGAAAACGAAAAGCGCTACAACTGGGAACTGGTTTTCTGCGAACTCTATGCCGGCGGTAAGTATAATAACAACGAGGGTGAAAGCTACGAATTTTCCCTTGGTATGAACGGTCTCGGCCTTTGTTCAACCCAGTACAGCTCCGAGTATATGGATGTTGATATCCGCCGTGACGGCTACCGATACACTCTCCGTTTTGAAAAAGGCGAGATTGTCGGCAAGCTCAAAAAAGAGCCGTACAGCAAAAAGGATACGGGTACAAAAATTCATTGGAAACCCGACCTCGAAGTCTTTACGGATATCGACATTCCGCCCGAATATTTTCTTGACATAATGAAAAGACAGGCTATTGTCAACGCAGGAATTGAATTTGTTTTCCGCAATCAAAACGGCAAAAGCTTTGATACAACAAGCTATAACTATGTAAACGGTATTGTTGACCATGTTGCCGAGGTAGTCGGTGAAAACGGACTCAGCTCAATTCAGCACTGGGAAACCGAGGTTAAAACCCGTGACCGTGACGATAAGCCCGAATATAAGTGCAAAATGGATATCTCGGTTGCATTTTCAAATAAAGTGCATCTCACCGAATACTACCACAACTCAAGCTGGCTTGAACACGGCGGCGCTCCCGATAAGGCGGTGCGGAATGCCTTTGTTTACCAGATTGACAGCTACTTAAAACAGAATAATAAATATAACAAAACCGAAAGCAAAATCAAGTATGACGATGTTGAGGACAGCCTTGTGTGCGTTATTTCGTCTTTTTCAAGTGTTTCATCATATGAAAACCAGACCAAAAAGGCGGTTACAAACAAGGGTATTCAGGACGCTATGACTGCATTTCTCCGTCAGAGTCTTGAAGTTTATTTTATTGAAAATCCGCTTGAGGCAGAAAAAATCTGCGAACAGGTGCTTATCAATAAGCGCAGCCGTGAAAATGCTGAGAAAACACGACTTAACATAAAGAAAAAGCTTTCGGGCAATCTCGACATAACAAACCGTGTTGCAAAATTTGTCGATTGCAGAAGTAAAGACACGGAACAGCGTGAACTGTTCATAGTAGAGGGTGATTCTGCTCTCGGTGCCTGTAAACAGGCAAGAAACCCCGATTTTCAGGCAATTATGCCAATCAGAGGTAAAATACTTAACTGTCTGAAAGCCGACTACGATAAGATTTTTAAGAGCGAAATCATTACCGATTTGCTCAAGGTTCTCGGTTGCGGTGTTGAGGTTAAGTCAAAAGCAAACAAGAATCTTTCAAGCTTTGATATGAACGCACTTCGCTGGAGCAAAATTATTCTCTGCACCGATGCCGATGTTGACGGCTTCCAGATCAGAACACTTTTACTTACCATGCTTTACAGACTTACACCTACACTCATTGAAGAAGGCAAGGTGTTTATTGCCGAATCGCCTCTTTATGAAATTACATCCAAAAACGATGTTTATTTTGCATACGATGAGGTTGAAAAGGATAAGTTCATTGAACAGCTCGGCAAGGAGAAATTCACGATTCAGCGTTCAAAAGGTCTCGGTGAGAACGAACCCGATATGATGAACCTTACCACAATGAACCCCGAGTCACGCAGACTTATCAAGGTTCTTCCTGCCGATGCAGAACAGACAGCGGAAATTTTTGATGTTCTTCTCGGTGACAATCTTCAGGGAAGAAAAGATTATATAGTAGAACACGGCAACGAATATATTGACCAGCTTGATGTAAGCTGATTGGAGGTGGAAATAAATGGCGAAAAAATCTTCAAAGACTCCCCGCAGAACTTCACCGTCAAAAACTCACGGTGTAATCAACGGTGCGGGTGAGGTAGTGGAACAGCCAATCGTTTCCACTATCAGAGAGAACTATATGCCGTATGCAATGAGCGTAATTCTCTCCCGTGCAATTCCCGAAATCGACGGGTTCAAGCCGTCGCACAGAAAGCTCCTGTATATGATGTACAAAATGGGACTTCTGAACGGCGGAAGAACAAAATCGGCAAACATTGTCGGTGCAACAATGAAGCTCAATCCTCACGGCGACTCTGCAATTTATGACACAATGGTTCGTCTTTCAAGGGGCTATGAGGCACTTTTGCATCCCTATGTAGATTCAAAGGGTAATTTCGGTAAATTCTACAGCCGTGACATGGCGTGGGCGGCATCCCGTTATACTGAGGCAAAGCTTGACGCAATCTGCAACGAGCTGTTTCGTGATATAGACAAAGATACCGTGGATTTTGTAGATAACTACGATAATACAATGAAAGAACCGTCACTTTTGCCGGTTGCATTTCCGTCTGTGCTTGTAAACGCAAACACAGGTATTGCCGTTGGTATGGCGTCAAATATCTGTTCATTCAATCTGCGTGAAATCTGCGAAACAACAGCGGCACTTATCCGTGATCCCGACCATGATATAAAGTCAACTCTGCCGGCTCCTGATTTTACAGGCGGTTGTCAGATTATCTATGATGAAAATGTCATCAATCAAGTCTATGAAACTGGCAGAGGAAGTATTAAACTCCGTGCAAAGTATGTCTATGACAAGTCTGCAAACTGTATAGATATCCTTTCAATCCCGGCTACAACAACTTGTGAGGTTATCATTGAAAAGGTAATCGACCTTGTAAAGCAGGGTAAAGTCAAGGAAATTTCCGATATTCGTGACGAAACAGGTATTGACGGACTTAAAATTACAATTGACCTCAAGCGTGGCGTTGATGCCGACAAGCTTATGACAAAGCTTTACCGCTTTACAACACTCGAAGATTCCTATGCCTGCAACTTTAATGTGCTTATTGCAGGTGTTCCGAGAGTCCTCGGTGTAAAGGCGTTGCTTGAAGAATGGATTGCTTTCAGAATTGAGTGCGTCAGAAGAAGAACATATTTTGACCGCAACAAAAAAGCTGACAAGCTTCATCTTTTAAGAGGTCTTGAAAAAATTCTTCTCGATATTGACAAGGCAGTAAAGATTGTCCGTGAAACCGATGAAGAATCCGAGGTTGTGCCAAACCTTATGATAGGATTCGGAATTGACGAAATACAGGCTGAATATGTTGCCGAAATAAAACTTCGTCATCTTAACCGTGAATACATTTTAAAGCGTACAAAAGACCTTGAAGACCTTGAAAAAGAGATTGCCGAGCTTGACGAAATTTTAAAAAGCAAGGCAAGAATCAAGACAATCATTGTCAAAGAACTCAAATCAATTGCCGAGAAATACGGTCAGCCGAGAAAGAGTATCATAATCTATGACGATGTTGCAAGGTATGAGGAAGAGACAGTCGAGATTCCCGATTATCCTGTTAATCTTTTCTTTACAAAAGAGGGATATTTCAAGAAGATTACTCCGCAGTCGCTCAGAATGAGCGGTGAACAAAAGCTCAAAGACGGTGACGAAATCATTCAGGAGCTTGAGTTCACAAACAACTGCGACCTTTTATTCTTTACAGACAAGTGTCAGGTGTATAAGGCAAAGGCTGATGATTTTGCACAGACAAAGGCAAGCGTCCTCGGTGATTATGTTGCCGCAAAGCTTGGCTTTGATGAAGGCGAAAATGCTGTGAAAATGGTTGTTACAAAAGATTACAAGGGTATGTTGCTCTTTGCTTTTGAAAACGGCAAGGCTGCAAAAGTTCCGCTTGAATCCTACGCAACAAAGACTAACCGTAAAAAGCTCACGGGCGCATATTCCGACAAATCTCCGCTTGTCGGACTTCTCTATATACCTGAGGACGAAGAGGTTCTCTTCAAGGCGTCATCGGGAAATATGCTCCTTGTTCACACGGGTGCACTCGCTCTCAAAACAACCCGTTCAACACAGGGTGTTGCCGTTCTCAAGCCCAAAAAAGGTCACAGACTTTTCAGCATAGAACGCTATAAAGACGGTACTTTTACAAATCCAAAGCGTTACAGAACAGGTTCACTTCCTGCAAGAGGTGCGTTGCCCGTGAACGATGATTCAAAAGACGAACAGCTTTCGCTGATTTGATTTTGAAAAAATTAATAAAAATCTTGTAATATCTCTTGAAAAAGCTGTGTTTATGTGGTATTATAAAACAGTTATTAAAGCAGAATTTGTTTTATTCGTATTTATTAAATGAAAGGAAGATAAAAATGAGCATTTGGGGCATTGTTTTAGGCGTATTGCTCGCAATCGTATCTGTTGCCATTATCGTTGTAATTATCCTTCAGGAGGGTAATCAGCAGGGTATCGGTGCTGTAACAGGTGTTGCCGATTCTTATTTCTCAAAGAATAAGGCTCGTTCGATTGATGCGTTCCTCTCACGCTGGACAAAAGTTTTTGCTGCAATATTCGTAATTTTTGTAATTGCACTTAATGTGCTTTCAAAGTTCGGTATACTGTAAGCATATTAACTTAATAATCAGCATAAAATTAACCGTCAGGGCAATCCTCTGGCGGTTTTACTTTTTATATGGAGTTGTTAAAAATGCCTTGGTGGGGAATATGTCTGATTATTTTTGTAACATTTATAACTTTCGCAATCTTGCACTTTCTCGGCAAAAACAAGCACCCGTTCAAACGCTCTCTGCTTTCAATGACTTTGGGAGCGGCAACATTGTTTGCGGTCAATCTGACGGGAGCTTTTACGGGCGTAACTTTGCCCATAAGCCTTTTATCGCTTTTGGTATCAATAATAGGAGGAATACCCGGAGTAACGCTTATGCTCGGTCTTAATCTTTTTTTCTGAATAATCACAGAAGGGGCGGTCACATCGACAGCCCCTTAATTGTTTGTATGAAATTTTATACAATGCCGTAAAGTTCCTCAAGAGCCTCACCAACGGTTTCTTTGTCTTTGGTCAGGAGCGCAAGCATAATTTTGTACGCTTTTTTCGGATTGTCAAGAAAATTTTTTTTGAGAATAAGAGCCTGTTCCATTTCGGGAGCATAAACATCAAGCTTCATCAAATCCATATCACCGCCGGATACAGAACATTTAACAGTAAATCCGTTTGAATTTTTTACAATATCAACCTTGTTTTCAATCTCATTTTTCTTTACGGCAAGGAGCTTAACCGCACAAGCGTATGCCTTTTCTTTGATAGAGTACGCAAGAATGCTGTCAAGCTGTTTTGCAATTTCAACACCGTTTTCCGTGAGCGCATATGTTTTGTGTTCATCATCGGCAGGCACAAGGTTACCGTTTGTAACAAGGTCGTCAAAGGCGGAACTTGTTTCAAAATAATTGGCAAGTCCCTGCTTTAGAATTGCCTGTATGACAATTCCTTTGTCTATATTTTCTTTTACAGAATTATATAAATAACATATCAAGGTTTTAATTTCGTTTTTGCTTCTCATTCCACCGGGATTAATACCCTCGTCAAATGTATCGAAAGCCATAAAATCACCTGCTTTTGCTGATAGATTCGTAGTGACAGCTTAATTTGTGCAAAAATAACTTAAATTATATCTGTCTATTGTTATTATAGCACATTATCTTCACAAAAGCAAAGAGGTTGTGCGTATTTATTTTATTCATTATTAAGTAAATTTGCAAGAGTTACACTGTCAAGGTAATTATTGATTAAATTGTCAAGCTGTTGCCAGATGGGATGTGAGGGACACGATTCCATATGATTGCAATGTTCGTGAGTTTTTGAAGTGCAGGGAACAGATGCAAGGTCACCTTCCGTAAGCCTGAGAATTTCACCGAGTGAATAATCTTTTGGTTCTTTGGTCAGCTTATAGCCGCCGCCCTTTCCTTTTACGCCCTCAAGCAGATTGCGGTCAACAAGGGTTTTGAGTATGCCTTCCATATATTTTTTGGAAATATTCTGTCTTTCTGCAATTTCTTTGAGCGGAATATATCTGTTCTGCCCATTTTTTGCCAGATCGACAAGCACATACAGCGTGTAACGACCTTTACTTGAAATCAGCATAAAATTATCCCCTTTTGGCAAGGCTTGCATATTTTGTAAGCCTGTTTTGCTTATATACCTTGATTATATACAAAAAACGATAAAAATGCAATACCAACCCATTGACAAAATGGGTTGAAAAGGTTATATTTTAATTATCCACTCCTTTAGTGGGTTGATAATATAACAAGGTGGGATTATGAAATGGCAGACAAATTACTTGATGTAAACGGTTTGACTGTAAGTGTAGAAGAAAAGGAAATTCTGCACGATATAAATCTTAGTATAAACAAAGGTGAAACGCATGTGCTTATGGGACCAAACGGTGCAGGCAAGTCAACGCTTGGATTTGCACTTATGGGCAGTCCTAAATATACGCTTAATTCAGGCGAAATACTTTTTAACGGAAAAAACATTAACGATGAAACACCCGATAAAAGGTCAAAGGACGGAATTTTTCTTTCGTTCCAAAGTCCTCTTGAGGTTCCGGGGCTTTCACTTTCATCATTTATTCGTAACGCTCTTGAAAAAAACCGTGGCAAAAGAATCCGCCTTTGGGACTTTAAAAAAGAGCTCAGAGAGGCTATGGAGCTTTTGCAGATGGATCCGTCATATTCCGAGCGTGATCTAAATGTAGGCTTTTCGGGCGGTGAAAAGAAAAAAGCAGAAATTTTGCAGATGCTTTTACTCAATCCAAAGCTTGCAATTCTTGACGAAACAGACTCGGGTCTTGATGTTGATGCGGTTCGCACAGTTTCAAAGGGCGTTGAACACTATCAGAAAAACCGTGACGGTGCATTGCTCATCATCACACACAGCACAGGTATTCTCGAATCTCTCAAAGTTGATTATACCCATATTATGGTAAACGGCCATATAGTTAAAACAGGCGACGCATCGTTGATTGATGAAATCAATGAACACGGTTTTGAGAAGTATCTTGAACTTTATGCAGAAAAGTTCTGACGGAGGTATTAAGATGAAAGAAAGAACATATGTCGATGATGTTGACAGAAGTGTCTACGATATCAAAGACGAAGAAAATGATGCCTACCGTATCAAATCAGGTCTTGATGCCTCAATTGTAGAAAAAATTTCAAAGGAAAAGAACGATCCCGTGTGGATGCAGAATTTCCGTTTGCAGTCACTTCAAATTTATAATGAACTCAAAGTTCCAAACTGGGGACCGCCCATTGACGGACTTAATATGGACAATATTGCAACCTATGTCCGTCCGAACACAAGGATGACCGCAAAATGGTCGGAAGTCCCCGAAGATATCAAGAATACATTTGAAAGACTCGGTATTCCTCAGGCAGAGAGAAAGTCCCTTGCAGGTGTCGGAGCACAGTATGATTCCGAGCTTGTGTACCACAATGTTCGTGAAGAGGTTGCCGCACAGGGCGTAGTATATACCGATATGGAGAGTGCGTTAAAGGGCGAATATGCCGACATGGTAAAAAAATATTTTATGAAACTTGTCCGTCCGAATGACCACAAATTTGCCGCACTTCACGGTGCAGTATGGTCAGGAGGTTCGTTTGTGTATGTTCCGCCGGGAGTGTCTGTAGAAATTCCGTTGCAGTCATATTTCAGACTTAACGCACCCGGTGCAGGTCAGTTTGAACACACGCTCATTATCGTTGACGAGGGTGCAGACCTGCATTTTATAGAGGGTTGTTCTGCTCCGAAATATAACATAGCAAATCTTCACGCAGGATGCGTTGAGCTTTTTGTAAAGAAAAATGCAAGACTCAGATATTCAACAATTGAGAACTGGTCAAAAAATATGTACAACCTTAACACCAAAAGAGCACTTGTTGAAGATGGCGGTACTATGGAATGGGTATCGGGTTCATTCGGTTCTCATGTGTCATATCTTTATCCGATGACAATTTTAAAAGGCGACCGTTCAAGAATGGAATTTACGGGCATTACATTTGCAGGCAAGGGACAGAACCTTGATACAGGCGCAAAAGTAGTTCATATCGGCAAAGAAACATCTTCGTTTATGAACACAAGGTCAATTTCAAAAGACGGCGGAATCAGCACATTCAGAAGCTCCGTTGTTGTAAACAAGTCTGCCGAAAATGCAAAATCTGCCGTTTCATGTCAGTCACTTATGCTTGATTCAAAGTCACGCTCAGATACTATTCCTGTAATGGATATCAGAACTCCGCACGCAGATATCGGTCATGAGGCCAAAATAGGCAGAATCAGCGATGAGGCTGTATTCTACCTCATGTCAAGAGGTCTTAGTGAAGAGGATGCAAGGGCGATGATAGTCAGCGGTTTTGCAGACAATGTGTCAAAGGAACTTCCGCTTGAATATGCGGTTGAAATGAACAATCTCATTCAACTTGAGATGAAGGGCAGTATCGGATAAGGAGGACATTATGGTTGATAATAAAGACTTAACAGTGAACTTTCTTCCGTCACCCACTTGGAACCGATTGGGAGTGAATCGGGCAAAAATCCGAAATATTCCCGTTGACGGTTGGAACAGTATTCCTGTTCAAAAAGAAATAATCGAAAAATATACAAATATTTCAGATTCAAAAATTTGGGATTCATTTGTAAATATTCAGACAGGTATGGGCGAGGAGATTGACGAAATCTCAAAAATATCACAGTCTGAAAAAATCAGAATAACGGCTGATAAAACAAAAAGCGAAAAGCTGTTTTTTAATTGCAAAAACGGTGAAAACGCTTTTGCAGATGTAGAACTTTACGCTCCCGAAAACACAGAACTTACCGTGTTTATGACAATGCAGTCAGCGTGGAATGCAAACGGTATTTGTGCCGTAAGAACGAAATTTAAAGCTGAAAAAGGCGCAAAAATCAGACTCGTACAGCTTAATCTCCTTTCGCAAAATTTCCGCTTTATAAACGATGTCGGTGCAGAATGTGAAGATAATGCAACCGCAGAGATATTACAGCTTTTTATCGGCGGAAATGAAACCTATACAGGCACAAAGACAACGCTATTGGGCAGGCAGAGCAATCTTGACCTCAATGTCGGCTACTATTGCAAGGACGAGCAGTTGCTTGATATGAACTATGTTGCCGAGCATATCGGCAAAAAGACTGTCAGTTCAATGAACGCAGGCGGTGTTTTGAGAGATAAAGCACATAAATTATTCCGTGGTACAATTGATTTTCCGCTCGGTTCATCGGGTGCAAAAGGTGACGAGAACGAAGATGTTCTCATTTTAGGCGAAGATGTAATCAATCAGACCGTACCGCTCATTCTTTGTGCGGAAGAGGATGTTGAGGGCAACCACGGTGCGTCAATCGGCAGACCGTCCGATGATGTGCTTTTCTATCTTGCAAGCAGAGGGCTTGACGAAGAAGAGGCTTGTAACCTTATGGCTCGTGCAAAACTTGACGCTTTATGCTCGAAAATCGGTGATGAAGAGCTTGAAACGCTTGCAAAATCCTGTCTGGAGGAGGTTACAGGCTATGCAAATGAAAAACTTTAAGGAAGATTTTCCGCTTTTGCGAGAAAATCCTGTAGTCTATCTCGACAGTGCTGCAACTGCTCAAAGACCTGAATCAGTTATAAATTCGGAAATGGAGTTCTATAAAAAATGCAATGCAAATCCTCTGCGTGGACTTTATGATTTGGGTTTCAAAGCAACCGAATGTTATGAGCAATCCCGTGAAACAGTCAGAAAGTTCATTAATGCAAGGTCGGAGCGTGAAATAATATTTACACGCAATGCAACCGAAAGCCTCAATCTTGTTGCCTACAGCTACGGAATGAATTTTCTAAAAAAAGGTGACGAAATTCTTGTCACTGTAATGGAACACCACAGCAACCAGTTGCCATGGAGAGTTGTTGCAGAAAAAACGGGCGCAGCGGTAAAGTACATTGAATGCAACCCTGACGGCACAATTACCGAAGAACAGCTGAAACAGGCTTTTTCGGAGCGTACAAGGCTTGTGGCAGTAACTCACATATCAAATGTACTCGGTTGCAAAACTCCCATAAAGCGTATCACAGAGCTTGCAAAGGAATGCGGTGCAGTTGTTGTGCTTGACGCATCACAGAGCGTTCCGCACATTCCCGTTGATGTTCAGTCGCTTGATGTAGATTTTCTTGCATTTTCCGGTCACAAACTTATGGCACCCTTCGGAATCGGTGTATTATACGGCAGAGAAAGCCTTCTTGAAAAAATGCCGCCGTTTTTAACGGGCGGTGAGATGATTGATTCCGTTACAAGGGACAAGGTTATCTATTCCGATTTACCGCATAAATTCGAGGCAGGAACGGTAAATGCGGCTGGTGCGTGGGGGTTGAAAACCGCAATTGAATACATTCAAAATATTGGTTTTGATACAATCGGCGGTATTGAAGAAGAGCTTACCAAAAGAGCCTTTGACGGACTTATGAAAATTCCTCACATCAATATTCAGGGAAGCAACAATCCGAAAGAGCATTGCGGAATTATCAGCTTTACAATTGACGGAGTTCATCCGCATGATGTCAGCAGTATTCTCGACGCTGACGGTATTGCAGTCCGTGCAGGACACCATTGCGCACAGCCTTTGATGGAATTTTTAGGCGTTCCGTCAACAACAAGGGCAAGCATTTATTTCTACAATACGAAAGATGACATTGATGCATTTTTGAACAGCGTGTCATCTGTCAGAAGGAGAATGGGATATGGAGAATAACAGAAGCTTTTACAATGAAATCCTGACCGATCACAATCTTCATCCAATGCACAAACATCCGCTTGATACGGCAACGGCAAGCCTTGAGGGTGTGAATCCAAGCTGCGGTGATGACATTGTGCTTAATCTTAACATCAAAGACGGTGTGATTACAGATGGTTCGTTTACAGGTGACGGCTGTGCAATTTCCCAGGCGTCAGCCGATATTATGCTTGATTTGATTATCGGCAAAACAGTTGATGAAGCCGAACATCTGAAAGATATTTTCCTTAAAATGATTCAAGGCAAAGCAACTGACGAAGAAATTGAAGAGCTTGAGGAGGGCGGAGCATTGTCTGACATTTCTCATATGCCTGCCCGTGTAAAATGTGCAGTTCTCGGTTGGCACACATTTGAAAACATTGTAAAAGAATAATTTACTGAATTTAATATTTTATAAAACACATTCGGGGAACAGATAAAATAATTTCTGTTCCCCGATTTTTATTTAAAAAATCGAGATTAATGTATTAAAATAACTAATACAAATCTTGACAAATATTGCTTTAAAATTGTATAATAAAAGTGCTAAGAGGTGATACTTATGAAAAAGAAATGTACTCTCGTTTTAATATCCGTATTGACAGTTGCCTGTATTGTATCTGCATATTTGCTTTTCTTTTATAATCCTTCATTTAATATGGTTTACGATTCCGACACAGATTCATATTTTAACAACAGTTACCTGTCCTATAATGACGGAATGCTTGCAGCGGCAGATTACAGAAAAACTAAGGTTACGGCTTATGATTCAAAAAACAATTCAGCCGTAAATTTGCCTTCAAACGGTTGTCTGATTAACGATAATTTATTCTATATTAACGGCAATAAGCTCTGCTGTCTTGATACAACAACAAACACACGAAAAATCATAGACACCGATTGCCGAAGTTTTGTTTGTAACAATGAAGTTATTGCTTATACAAAGCATGATTCTGTAATATTGAAAAACTCTGATACCCTTGAAAATATAGGGGATATTAAGTTTGATAATCAGATTTATTATATAAATATTTCAGATGGCAATCTCTATATTGCGGAGCGTATTTTTGAGGATGAAACAGATGAATACGGTTACAGCCTCAAAGTAGGAAAGCAGTATATTTTCAAAAAATATGACCTGAAATCCTGCAAATTGCTCAAAAGTAAAAATGCAAATTATGTAAACGGAATTCGCTATGTAACGGTATGCAAAGATACTTTCTATTTCTTTTGCGATGAAACCCAAACCGTAAACAATGTATGTCTTGATAAAGATGTAAATTATCCGACAATTCAGCATCCCGATGTTAAATTTATTACATCCAATAGCGATTGTGTTTACTACATATCCGAGAAAACAGAATCGGCGATAATACTCAAAACGGTTGAAAGCCCTTATAACGGTATATGGAAACTCGAAGTCGGCTCTAATAAACCTGTTAAAATTGCTGACAAATGCGACTGTGACGAACTTCTTGCAACAAAGAATTTCTTGTATTGTTACACAATTAACTACATTTTGCCTCGAGGAGTGGCTAATTCATGGGTGAAAGGTTACTTAATTGATCAGCTCGCAATAAGCTGATTTGTTATCATAAACCGAATTGGTATATAGTGAACTGAAAATAATCATTAAGAAGGTGATATTATGAAAAAAGATGTTAAATTATACAATATGATTTTGCCGCCGTTTATGCTGTTCTTCTTTGTTCCCGCTCTTTGGATTGTATCAGCCTTAGGAAATTTCATAATAGATTCAATAGTTCTCTTAATAATTTCAATTTTTATTTACAAGAAATTCACTTGGCAATTGTATAAGAAATCAATAATTTCCGTATTTCTGTTTGGATTTCTTTCTGATTTTTTAGGTGTGCTGTATCTAATGGCAATATCTATTGGATCAGGTGCGGAATATTACGAGGGCAACGATATCGGAAAACAAATTCTTTCGGGAATATATCTTGCAACTAACCACTCCTGTTATGACAGCATCTACGGAGTTTTGTTTATTGTCAGCGGTATTCTGTTTAGCAGTATTTTTATTTTTGTTTTTAATTATCGTGTGTCATTTAACAATAAAGGACTTTCTAAAAAGCAGAAAATAATTGCATCTCTTACAATGGCAATAATAACCGCACCTTACACATTTTTGTTGCCTAAAGAGCTTTTTTATCCGTAATAAAAATATATCTCGGTTTGGTACGGCAATTGCAGTATTACAAAATACATAAAATCGGTAAATCCAAACAAACAGGCTGATGAATTTTTAAAATATTATGAAGAAAATTTTTAGTGTTGTCAAAAAGATACTGAAATATATTGAAAATGATAATGAGTGTTTTTATGTTTAAAAAAGTTGTTTGTACAATAGTGAGTACTTTATGTATCCTTTTTTTATTATCCGCCTGTGATCCTTCGATTGATGATTATGAATCTTATAAAAATCTTAAAGTAGGAGAACATTTTTCGGTTAACCGTGATGGATATGCAGTCAAAATAAACGATACGCTTCTTGTTTGGCACAACCTTGCTGATGGCGAAAAGGATTGTGTTAAAGTCATTGATAAAAATATGGTTGACGCAAGCGGAATGATAGAAGGTGAGGATGTTCTGAACGGTTCAAAAGAACTTCTTGCTGATAAAATTAAGAATTGTTATTCTTCAAATGATTATGTTATAATGGAGTTGTTAAACAATGATACCATTATTCTGGTCGATTGCAATAACAATTTCAAATATTCTAAATTTGATAATTTGAAAAGCACAGGAATTGATTACAGTAAATTTAATCACATATCAATTGGCTGAATGATTTAAAAAATTCCGCATCTGTCAGTTATGACAGAATCAGGGAATATGAAACAGACATATCATATTTTAAAAATCTTAAAAATGCAATTTTATCTGACAATGTCAATGTACTGAAAATTGAAACGGATAAAATGAAAGACAATATAAAGATAAATCAAACAAAGCTGAAAAATTTATGAGGTGATACGATGTATTCGGAATTATTAAAAGCTTTTCAAAGCAATAAAAATTGCAGTTTTTATACAGATGATGAATGTGACAAGTTTATTTACGGCAAGATTATTGCACTTAATGAAGATGAGGTTGCAATTCAAATGTACAATACAGACGGAACTTGTGACGGTGTAATTGTGAAAACAGTATCTGATTTCTTCAGAATCGAGTATGATTCAAAATATAATAAAAAAATGGAGAAACTGATTGAAACTGATACTTTTGAAGACAGCGTTGAAATTGACGGTAACGCTGTATTTGATTCTGCAATAAAATCCGCAATCATTAAAAACTTCATAGTAAGTATAGAATTGCTGCACAGCGGTAATGAGAATATCACGGGATTACCGTTGTCGCTGGAAAACGGAATCTGCACCGTCAGACAGATAGACGACTACGGTTGTGATGACGGAGTAACTTCGTTTGTATTCAACACCGCAACGTAAATTACAATCAATGCAAAGTATGAAAAATTACTTTCAAGATTAATGAACAAGTAATATGGAAAAATGAATAATTTGTTATTTGAAAAAATATGGGAAGATGCTGATTTTTATCAAATTATCGTAAAGGCATTAGCCAAAAATATTAGTGCTGAAACAAAAGTATATGTCACAAAAGAAAACATAATTGCTTTGTCGGAATCAATCAAAAATTTGATTGATAAGCACCATAGTGAATTTTACTGGGAAATAGGCGATACTGATTTGTCTGCGGAGTCATTTTTCTCAATAGGGCTCAATAAAGATAATTCTTTTGAAAGTTGCATGCTGAATGGTAGGTTGTGATTATATGGAAGTTATTGCTTTTAGCGTAAGTGTTAATCATGTTAATGGTTCTCTTTTAGATTTTACATTTCTTATCCCGTATGGATTGTATTTACTTTTGTGTTTCTTGTTAAAAGAGTTTATTAATTCACTTTATTATAAATCTATTAAATCGGAAGTATCAATTTCTAAAAAGAGATTTACTACTATTAAACATTTTGTCTATGATACCTTAATAGATTTACCAAACAGCAAATTTGTTTTAATGATTGATGAGGAAACGAAAATAATCACACCGGCAGTTTATACAAAGCGAAACGGTAGGGTTTCTATGATTAACAGGAATGCTGATTTTGATGTGTATGAACAAATTGAAATTAACAACGGTTCATTTTCAAAAGATTACACATTTATCAGAAGTTACAAAATCAGAGATAAAAAGACAGGAGAACAGGTTCTTTTTGTGGCAGTACCAAATCGTGAAACAGATATTCTCGCATATTCCGATTCTGCACATAAAGCCGACAAAACCGTAACTTTCGGCAAATTCAGAATATTCTGTTTTGTCGAAACTGACAATAACCTCTACACGGATTTGATTGTTGATTCCGAAAAGATTCATCTTGAAAAATCTAAAAGAAAAGGTATGTACTTTATCGGTCTGGATGAAGTTACAAAAGAAAAGTAATGCGCTATAAGCAATTTGAGGTGATTGTATGGAAATGCTGTATTTGATGCTTTCATTGGTAGATATGAATATATGACTTTTAGATAAAGAAAATATTAATAAGTATTGCTTTTTACAATGTCTATTGATACAATACAATCAGAATATGTATTTTCATTGCGTAAGAAGCGTATATACAAAAAAGACCGACTTCAAAATCAAATTTGAAATCGGTCTGTAAATTTTAAAAATATCCGAACGGAATTTATACTATTCGATTACATCTTCAGCTATAACAGCTTCCTGTCTTTTTGTAATCTGATGGTCTTCATGCAAAACAATGCAGTATGTAACAGTTGATATGAGTGCAAGAATAAGTACAATCGCAATAAGTCTTTTGATGTATTTGCCTGTCCTTATTTTTTTGACAACATAGGGAATCCCCGTTATTGTTTATTGCCCTTGTCCTCTTTTAAAATATTTAAAATGCTCTCTACACCGCTGTAAGCATTATGAAAACTCTCCAAAAGGTTTTCATAATATGCCCGACCTTCGTCCTCGATATGATAATAAATTCGTGTGCGTTTTTTGCCGACAAGCTTTGAATATTCGCTGATTTTTCCTTCGTTAACAAGCTTGTAGGTGACTGCGTAAACGGTGTTCTGAGATATGGACAGGCATCCGTTTGATTTTTCTTTTATGAATTTTACAATTTCATACACATAACTGTCATGCTCACACAAAATGGCAAGAATCAGTATGTCCGTAATTCCGCTGAAAAAATAATTTTGTTTTCCCATAGATACCTCCCGATATACATTATACACACTTAATCACTAAAAATCAATCTAATACATTCAATAAGAATTTAATATGAGCAGTTATTACAGCAAAGCCTTTTGTTGCCGGCATTGTGATTTTTTCGTCAATAGTATTCTGAAGAACGAATTGCAAAAGTTGAAAAATACATAAAAATTCAGCCGATTACTTTTGCACTTTTTCTTGCATCGGCAGTTTTGATATTTGCATTTTGACAGTAACAAACTCTACAATAAAATAGGGTAGAACAACTGCTGAAAGGAGGCTCGAAAGAGCATCTTTTTTAATGCTTGAACAGAATACAAATTTATTGTGATGACAAACCGCTTTACAGCTATGTAAAATTTTTATACAGATATAATGATGAAATAAAAAATATCGAAATAAGAATAAACCTCCTGCACAGAGTAAAATCCGTTGCAGGAGGTTTTGTTGTACGAAAAATTATATGGGCTTAATTATTGGCATATTTGTTGGAATCTATATGTAAAAATTACAGAACCTGAAAATATGTATTATTGATACTTTGTCGTGACAGGGCACACATCAGTTCTTGCTGTTTGCAATTGCCTGATCAATCAACTTTTGCAGCTTTTCAGACTGCTTTTCGGAGGATATTGCACCGACAATCGGCTCTCCCACAATATTACCGTTTTTATCGACAACATAAGTTGTGGGGTAGGAGTACAATCCGGATGTGAATTCTCCGGCTTTACTTTTTGAATCAAACCAAATGTTTTTGTAGGTCACACCCTTTTTTGCCAGAATGTTCTTTGCGTCAGAGATAGCCGTTTTGTCACCGTCAAGTGTAAACGAATTGATTCCGACTACTGCTCCGCCTTTTTTTGCAAGCTGTTTATTCAGAGCTTCCAGGTCGGCAAGTTCTTCCACGCAGGGATTGCAGGTGGTAAACCAGAAGTTTACTACGGTAACGGTATTTTTTGCAAAAAGCGTACTGCTCTTAACTTCATTTCCGTCAAGATCCTTGCCGTCAAATGTCGGGAATTTCATCAGATTATCCTTTTCGATGGGCTTACCGTTTTCCGCCGGAACGCTCATATCTCCATCAGACGGTTTTTCTCCGCATCCGGGAAATTTTTGTTCCAAAAGCGTCAGCTTTCCTTCAATTTCCTTAATCTCTTCGGCGCCTTCATTAAGCAGCTTCAACTCATCTGCACTGAACTGATCCTTGATACCGTCAATCGTTTTCAGAAGAAAATCGCCGTAGTTTTTGCCGTCCTCATTCATCGCCATACCCTTATCGGCTGAAATAAATACCTTTTCCCAAAGCTTGCTGTTTTCGGAAAGAATAGCATTTTCCTGTGCCATCAGTTTTTGATGCAGGTCGGCGGCCTCGTCTTTTGTTTTCGGATTCACAGCTGTCAGCATAGCCGTTTCGCTTTTCTTATTTGCAGTAGTATTCGTCGTATTGCCTTTGGCTGTGCCACAGGCGGCAAAGCTTAACAACATCATCAGGGCAGTCAGTAAGCTTAAAATTTTAGTCGTTTTCATAGTGTTTACTCCTTTTCTGTTTTAATTTCTGTTTTAATTTCTGTTTTAATTTCTGTTTCAATTTTTTGTTTTGCTGTTTCCGCTTTTTTAGCGGGACAATCATTTTCTTTTCCTTTGCCAAAGCCGTAGCAAAAGCTGACCGCCTCGACAGGACAGGCACGGATACACTTACCGCAGCGTATGCATTCGGTATGGTTGGGAGTTTTGGTTACATCTACATCCATCTTGCATGCTTTGGCACATTTTCCACAGGAAATGCACTTGTGTTTGTCTACTTTCATTCCGAAAAGTGACACCTTGTTAAGCAATGCATAAAATGCACCGAGAGGACACAGCCACTTGCAGAACGGTCTGTAGAAAAGTACACTCAGTACGATTACCGTAATCAATATGCCAAACTTCCACGAAAAGAGCGTACCCAGTGCGGCACGGATTCCCGAATCAATGGCGGCAAGAGGGATTGCCCCCTCAAGTACTCCTTGAGGACAAAGATACTTACAGAAAAAAGGATCTCCCATACCCACATCGTTTGTAATGAGCATTGGCAGCAAACCTACAGCAAAAAGCAAAACTGCATATTTTATGTATGTCAGTGGCTTCAGCTTTTTAGTGGAAAGCTTTTTTGTCGGTATCTTATGTAACAGTTCCTGAAGCCATCCGAACGGACACAAAAAACCGCAGATAAAACGCCCGAGCAGAACTCCTATCAATATGAGGAATCCTGTGATATAATATGAAAAACTGAATTTTGACGAACCCACCACAGCCTGAAACGAGCCGATTGGGCATGCACCCGATGCCGCAGGGCAGGAATAGCAATTCAGTCCCGGAACGCAAACAGCCTTTCCTTTGCCTTGATAAATTCTGCCCTTCAATAAATTCGGCAGATGAATATTACTCAGCAAAGTTGCTCCTGCTTGAATAAGCCATCGAAAGCGTGAGAGAAACTGCGATACACCGCCTCTTTTTTTCTTCGGTTCTTTGTTATCCAATTCCCACACACTCCAAACACAGCCGGATTGCCTTGCTTAACACGGTTTCTGCCTCTCCTCGCAGAGCTCCGTAACACAGCATCGTAATTCCGCAGATAATCAGTACGATCTGAAATACGGCTTTTTTCTTTCGAGTCAATTCGGTCACTCCTTTCTTTTGTGCTCTCATTGTAGCACAGAGGATGTAAAATCCCTGTTAAGAACGAAAACTTAACAAAAACTTTATGCCTGAGCGATATAATGATATAATTAAATTATCAAAGAAATATGAAAACACAACAAGGAGAGTTTCTATGCGTATTTTAGTAATTGAAGACGAGCGTGCGCTGTGCGAGACAATTGTTCGCAGCCTTAAAAGATTGGCATACAGCGTTGATTTTTGCTATGACGGAAACAAAGCAAATGAGTTGCTCGGAATAGAAAAGTACGATCTTGTTTTACTTGATCTGAATTTACCCGGTGCAGACGGGATGACGGTACTGCGAACTCTGCGACAAACCGACAGAGATACCGGAGTGTTAATTCTTTCGGCACGCTGTGAGGTTGCCGACAAGGTGGAGGGGCTGGATGCCGGAGCAAACGATTACCTGACAAAGCCTTTTCATTTGGAGGAGCTTGAGGCAAGAATACGCAGCCTGACTCGCCGTCGGTTTACACAAAACAATGTTGTTTTGAACTGTGGAAAGGTTGCTTTTGACACCAAAGCCCGTGTTGCCGTTGCTGACGGTCAGGAGCTGTCACTTACCCGAAAAGAAATCGGAATACTTGAATATTTACTTCTTAATCAAGGTCGCCCCGTCAGTCAGGAAGAACTGCTCGACCATGTTTGGGATAACAGTGTTGACAATTTCAGCAATTCAATAAGAGTACATATTTCTGCATTACGAAAGAAACTGCGTGCGGCACTCGGCTATGACCCGATTCGCAATCGCATTGGTGAAGGATATGTTATGGAGGAAGAAAAAGTATGAAAAAGCTATCCTTGCAATGGCGCATAACTCTGATGACTGCACTTCTTATCGGAGCCACCTGCATTTTTATGAATGTTCTTATCGGCTATTCCGGCAGCCATTATATGGATTCCATAGGCTCTTATGTTACAGGTTACGGTGATACGGACAAAGGAGAACCTGACTTTTTCGATCCCGAACACGAAAAGCTTGATCGTGAATTGACTATTGTAATTAACGGAGCACAGGAATCCTTTATCGCTACCAATTGGTATATTACGGCGGCGGCAACATTGTTAGGCGGTGTGCTTGCGTATTTTTTAAGCGGGCATGCACTGAAGCCTCTGCGTACTTTTACCGCTCGGGTTGAAAAGGTTCAACCTAACAATTTGACGGATATGAAGATAACCGAAGAAGTTCCGCCTGAACTGAGACAGTTTGTCAAGTCGTTCAATCTGATGCTTGACCGTCTTGATGAGGGATTTACCGCTCAACGACAGTTCACGGGAAACGCCGCACATGAGTTGCGCACACCGCTTTCGCTTATGCAGGCACAGCTTGAACTTTTTTCGGCAGAGCATCCCGAGGCATCGCCTGAAACGGCGGAGTTCCTCCGATTGTTGCGTGAGCAGACCGAACGAATGACACAAATGACAAAAACCCTGTTGGAAATGAGCGAGCTGCGGACAGTATCGTGTGCCGACCGCATAGAGATAGGACCTATGGTAGAAGAGATTTTCACTGACCTTGCACCCCTTGCAGAGAAGAACAATGTTACACTTGAAAGCACGGGCGATGCTGTTATGACAGGCAGTGACACGCTGATTTACCGTTTGTTATATAATCTGACCGAAAACGCTATACGCTACAACCGTTTTAACGGTACAGTGAATATTACCGTAACGCACAAAGACGATCAGCTTGTTATTACGGTTGCGGATACCGGCTACGGCATCCCCAAACAATACAGAGAAAGTATTTTTCAGCCCTTCTTTCGTGTGGATAAATCCCGAAGCAGAGAATACGGAGGAGTTGGATTGGGACTTTCTTTGGTGTGGGAAATCGTTGCACTGCACAATGGTAAAATTCGTGTGGAAGAGAGTTCGGAAAAGGGTACTACTATAGCAGTAAAGTTTCCGACAGATGTGATAAAAATTTAATATTTTGCGATTTTTTCTTAGTTAATTGTTGAAATTGCCGTAGTTCTGTGCTATACTATAATTAATTAATCGATTAGTTATCAAAAGGAAGCGAACATTATGAGAACAACAGAGGAACAGCACAACGAGCGTAAGAGGGAAATAATGGAAAAATGCTTTGAATGCTATGCTGAAAACGGATTGACCGGTACGGGCATCAAGGCTTTGGCGGCAGCGTGTGGCTGTACAACGGGAAATCTGTATTCCTATTTCAACAGTGTTGATGAACTGATTATTGAATCAACTGCATACTGTATGGAAAAGGTCGAGGATGATTTTATGGAAAAAGCTCCTACCGACCCGAAGGATGTTGTTCGATTTGTGAAAGAGGTTCCGTATTGGACCGCAAAGAAGCACGGCAAGAAATATCGGCTGATGTATCAGGTCTATACCCATCCGAAATATATTGAGTACGGCAAGAAATTCTTTGAGGGGGTAAATGAGCGCTATACCGAGTATGCCAAGCGGCTTGAGCCGAAAATCGGCATTCCGTACACGGTGATTACACCGCTCATTTTTATATTTGTCCGTGCCTGTGTACACTATGCTATGTTTGAGGATGAATATTATTTAAAAACCCAAATGGAGGTCTTAAAACAGGGTGTTGCCCTGTTTGCTGATAAATACCGTTCACAATATTTGAGAGGAGGCAATGACAAATGAAAAAACGAATATACTGTATTACTACCGCACTCTGTCTTGTGCTTTGCATCGTACTTTGCATTGCATTTGCTGCCGTATGCAGCAAAGCGGAAAATAGCAAAGCCGTGTTGCCGGAGGTGCGAAACAACGGCACAGCAATCCAATGGAGAGATACCGCCGAAGAGGAATGGCACGATCTTGTTGCTCTTAACACGCTCAGAGGTGCTGTCGGAGAAAACGGCACTGACGGAAAGAACGGTCTTGACGGCAAAGACGGTACTGACGGCAAAGACGGTACTGACGGTAAAAACGGCGTTGACGGCAAAGACGGTACTGACGGAAAGAACGGTACTGACGGCAAAAACGGTCTTGACGGCAAAGACGGTACTGACGGAAAGAACGGTACTGACGGCAAAAACGGTCTTGACGGTAAAAACGGCATTGACGGCAAAGACGGTACTGACGGAAAAAACGGCATTAACGGAAAAGACGGTATTGAAGGTAAAAACGGCATTGACGGAAAAGACGGTACTAATGGAAAAGACGGTGCTGACGGCAAAAACATAGAGGTACAAAGAACAACAGAATATATACAGTGGCGCTATGAGGGAGAAGACTGGCAAAACCTTGTTGCCATTTCCGATATAAAAGGACCCACAGGGCAGAACGGTAAAGACGGAGCAAACGGGAAAACACCGGAGTTCCGTGTAAATGAAAACAATCTTCAATGGCGTTATGTCAGTGACGAAATATGGTTAAATCTTTACGATCTTTCAAATTTGAAAGGTCTTGACGGAAAAGACGGAATCGACGGTAAGAACGGTGTCGATGGTATTGACGGCAAAAACGGCGATACGCCGTTCATCGGTGAAAACGGCAACTGGTGGCTCGGAGTGACCGACATTGGCGTAAAAGCCGCAGGTGTTGACGGTGAAAAAGGCGACAAGGGAGATAAAGGAGATGCCGGACAGAACGGTAAGGACGGAATAAACGGAAAAACACCTGAGTTCCGTGTAAATGAAAATAACCTACAGTGGCGTTATGTCGGCGATGAAATATGGCTTAACCTTTACGATCTTTCAATTTTGAAAGGTCTTGACGGCGCAGACGGTAAGGACGGTATAAACGGCAAAGACGGTGTTGACGGAACAAACGGACAAAACGGCGCTGACGGCAAAGACGGCAACACCCCGTTCATCGGCGAAAACGGCAACTGGTGGATTGGAACGACCGATACGGGAGTGAAAGCCACAGGAGTTGACGGTGAAAAAGGAGACAAAGGAGACACCGGTGAAAAAGGCGAAAAGGGCGACAAAGGAGATAAAGGCGACAAGGGTGACGCAGGTCAGAACGGTAGCTGTTCGGGATATTTTTACGGAGAGGCAAACGCTCCGAGGACAGTACTGAATAACAGTCGTGTCAATATTTCTGTCTACGAAAAAATAAACAAGGGCGGCTTGATTTCATCCTACATGAATAATATTACACTCAAAAAAGGACATATTTACAATGTCTGCTTAAGCGGTTCTCTCGAAGTTGGTTCAAACGAATTTAACAACAGCGGTAATTACTCTATTCAGATGACAGACGGTTATGATAACGATCTGTGCAGGGAGCTTACACGAATAAAAAGGGACGGGGCAAAAATACCGTATACCAATGATCAACATTCCTTTAATTTCAACAGAATGTATGATGCGTCAAATAAAGACATTACATTGCAGTTGTGGTTTGAAAATTCGGCATACAATACTTATCTCGGTGGCTTTAGAGGCACTATTACAATAACTGCTCTTGATTAAATTTATATAACGGAGGTGGCGAAAAATGAAAAAACGAATACTTAGTATCCTGCTGACTTTATGCATGACGCTCTGCCTTACGCCGATAAGCGTATTCGCCGAGGAGGTTGGGGCAGGGGGCTCTGCTGCGATACAGCTTGGTGCAGATGCACTAAGTGTGTTAAGTAAAAATGTAAACACAGCGACCGCACCGACTGTGTATTTCGGGCAAAACCATGAAAATAATCCCGCTGCATGGCGAGTTATCGGCTATGACGGAAGCGGTGTTACAAGCTCACAGGGGGATATTACCCTGCTTGCGGCAGGCGCTATGGGAGTTATACCATTTGTCGATACCATATTAAACAACGAATACGCACCGAGTAATTTGAAAACCGCGATAGATGCGCTTGCGGAAAAGCTGACGACAGAAGAAAATGCTGCCGTAAAGAAACGGACGCTGACAAGCGGAAGTTACGACGGAGAGAATACCGACTGTGTAGCGGGAGGGCAGGTGGATAACGCTGTATTCTGGCCACTTTCCGCAAAAGAGGCTATTGCTGTAAACAACGATCTGCGTGCCTTGAATCCTGCACATCCGAATTGGGTGGATAGCGGTTGGTGGCTGCGCTCCCCCGGCTCCGATAAATATCGTCTCGCCGTCGTGCGTAGTGAGGGTTCTGTCCAATACTCTGGGTTCTCTGTCCTCATTTTCAATAATCATCGGACTGTTCGTCCCGCTTTTAACTTAAATCTGAACTCTGTCCTTTTTGCATCTGCCGCCGTGGGCGGAAAGCCTGACGGAGGGCTGACCCCGATTCCCGAATACAGCGGAAACGAGTGGAAATTGACGCTTTTAGATAGTAGACGCAATTTTGCCGTAACGGAAAAAACTGTCAGCGCCGTCCCCGACGATACCGTTACGCTGAATTACAAAGGGGCGACCAGAGGGAAAAATGAATATATCTCTGTCATCCTGGCGGATAACAACGGCGCACAGTATTACGGCAGAGTAGCACAACCTACTGCCAAAAGCGGAAGGGTTGAAATCAAAATCCCGTCTGACATTGCACCGGGCGACTATACCATGAAGGTATTCAGCGAGCAGTATAACGGTGACTGCAAGACCGACCTTGCAAGTGCTTTTGCGGATGTCATGCTGACGGTGGAAAGTCAGCCTGACGAACAGTTTACCCTCGCCCCTGGCGGCAGATACTATTTTGATCTTTCGGCAATGAATATTTCGGGAACGGTAAACAGCAATCTACCGGACAGCACCCTGCATTATGTGCCTTTTACCTATGCAGGCACGGTCAACGCTTATAAGCTCACATCGGAAATGGCAACCACCGAGGAGTATGCTCAGAAGAATAAATATCCCCACAGCCTATTCATTGCGGACTATGCCGTAACGCATACGGTAAGCTGGGATGACCTGAATACCGCAGGTCTGATTTTCGGCAAGGACTATGCCACAGGCGGTGTGGACTATACCCTGCGTGCGCCGTCCGTGGGAAGTGATAACAGAGGCTCGGGTGATTCAGAACGCGGTACGCCCCAAAGCAACGAATGGGACAGGATACTGGACAAGGACAGCGGCTACATCAAAAACTGGAATGGCATATTTTCGTGGGGGCAGGACACAACAAGATACAACTCGTCGCTCCGTGCGATTCGCGGGTACGATTCGGGCCGACGCTGGAACGACGACGATGCTACGGACTTCCTCCCGCTCGTCGGTTTCCGCCCTGTCCTTGAAGTCCTGAACCCTGACACACTGAGCTCTGACGGACTGAAGGTCGTTACCCTTGACCTTGGCGGCGGAACGCTCGGCGGCAGCTCCGATGCTATTCAAATCATTGTGAAAAGCAGCGAGAGCTTTGCCGCGCCTGCGTCCGACGGCATGACCCGCCCGGACGGAAATACAGGCAGCTACTTCATGTGGCGCGGAAGCAACGGTAAGCTCTACGCGCCCGGTGCCAGTGTTCCGGCGGACGTTACCAAGCTCACGGCGCAGTTTGTTTTATCAGAACAGTTTTCCCTTACCCCCGGCGGCAGATACTATTTTGACCTTTCGGCAATGAATATTTCGGGAACGGTAAACAGCAATCTGCCGGACAGCACCCTGCACTATGTGCCCTTTACTTATGTGGGCACGGTGGGTGCATATTCATTGAAAAATGAAGCCGACAAGGATACCACCCCTTACGAACATAGCTTGTTTATTGCGAACTACAATGTAACGCATACGGTAAGCTGGAATGACCTGAATACCGCGGGTCTGCTTTTCGGCAAGGACTATGCCAGCGGCGGCGTGGACTATACCCTGCGTGCGCCGTCTGTGGGAAGTGATCATATAGGCGGGGGCGATATAGAACGCGGCACGCCCCAAAGCAATGAGTGGGACGCGGTGCTGGACAAGAACAGCGGCTACATCAAAAACTGGAATGGCATATATTCGTGGGGGCAGGACACAACAAGATACAACTCGTCGCACCGTGCGGTTCGCGGGTACAGTTCGGCCCGCTTCTGGCTCTACCTCACTGCTACGAACTCCGGCCCGTACGTCGGTTTCCGCCCCGTCCTTGAAGTCCTGAACCCTGACACACTGGATTCTGACGGACTGAAGGTCGTTACCCTTGACCTTGGCGGCGGAACGCTCGGCGGCAGCTCCGAGGATATTCAAATCATTGTGAAAAACGGCGAGAGCTTTACTGCACCCTCTGCCGAGGGACTGCCCCGCCCGGACGGCATTTCGGAAGACGCGCAGCTGTATTGGACGGATGAAAATGGGAACTGCTATAAACCCGGCGATACCGTACCTGCCGATGTTTCCATGCTTTCGATCACTGGCGACTATGAGGTGATTTACCTCCCCGGCACATACGGCACCGGCAGTGCGGTGACGGATATGAAACCCCACAACAATATTCTTACCCTGCGTGGCGCTTTGTTCACCCGCGCGGGCTACACGCAAGTAGGCTGGTCAACCGTTGACGGCGGCGAAAAGGTATATGGCTTTGAAGATATTTATACCAAAAACGAGGCGCTGACGCTCTATCCCGTGTGGAATACGAATAAATACACAATAACCTTTGATACCAACGGCGGAAGTGAGATTGCACCCATTACTCAGGACTACGGTACGGAAATTACCGCCCCTGACAACCCTACAAGAAAAGGTTATACCTTTAAGGGATGGGATAAGGAAATCCCCGAAACCATGCCTGCGGAGAATATAACGGTTAAAGCACAATGGGAAATCAATCAGTACACAATAACCTTTGATACCAACGGCGGAAGTGAGATTGCACCAATTACACAGGATTACGGTACAGAAATTACCGCCCCTGATAATCCGACAAGAAAAGGTTATACCTTTAAGGGGTGGGATAAGGAAATCCCCGAAACCATGCCGGCGGAGAATATGACGGTCAAAGCACAATGGGAAATCAATCAGTACACAATAGCCTTTGATACCAACGGCGGAAGTGAGATTGCACCAATTACACAGGACTACGGTACGGAAATTACCGCCCCTGACAATCCTACAAGAAAAGGTTATACCTTTAAGGGTTGGGATAAGGAAATCCCCAAAACCATGCCTGCCGAAAACATTACAATAACGGCACGGTGGAAAGATACCGAAAAGCCGACGGGCGAAATTATCATAGGCACGAATAAATGGAATGAATTCTTAAACGAGCTTACCTTTGGTATATTCTTTAAGAATTCACAGGAGGTAACTATAAATGCTGTAGATAACAGCGGAGTTGTGTTTGTATCCTATTTGGTAACAGATAAGGAGCTTTCCGAGGCTGAACTGAACTCTCTTGTATTCCGTGCATATGAAGAACCGTTTAGCATAGACCCCAACGGAGAATATATTGTTTATGTAATGCTTGTTGATGAAAATATTAACATAACATACCTTCGCTCCGACCGTATAACGCTTGATAATATTCAGCCTGTAATCAGCGGTATTGAGAACGGCAAGACCTATTGTGAGGCACAAACCGTTATTGTTGATGAGAAGTATGTTGATACCGTTACTGTAAACGGCACGGTGGTTACACTTGATGTAGATGGAGGTTTTGTTCTCCCTCCGACAAACGGCGAGCAGAAGATAGTTGTCACCGACAAATCGGGCAATAATGCAGAGATGACCGTAACAGTCAACAACGGTCATACCTTTGGCGAATGGGTATCTGACAATGACGGTAAGCATACCCGAAAATGTACCGTGGACGGATGCGATGCGTTTGAAACCGAAAATTGCTCAGGCGGCAATGCCACCTGTACCGAAAAGGCGGTATGTGATGTCTGCGGTAAAGCCTACGGAGAATTGGACGGAACAAACCACGAGGGCGGTGTACAGGAGTGGACGACAAGAACCGCTTTTAATCACGAACAAAAATGGAACTGCTGTGGTGCTGTGATTGTGGCAAGTGAAGCACATGAGTGGAAAGACGGTGTGTGCCGAGAATGCGGATATGTATGTCTGCATAATGACGCAGATAAAGACCATATCTGCGATTATTGCAAAAAGACAATCTCTGCTCATGAAGATGCGCCAACCGAAGAAATCAAAAAGGCTGACACCGTAACGGCTAAATTGCCTGATGATTCAAAGTCCCCTCAGACAGGCGACAACAGCAACCTTATTTTGTGGATTGCATTGCTGATTATAAGCGGCGGCGTTATGAAAGGAGTAACGGCATTCGGTAAGAGTAAAAAACATTCTGCCAAAATTAAAGATAAGTAATATTTTCCGCTCTGTCATGGAAATATAGTGAATACGGCACAGTAGGTATAGAAACCGCTGTGCCGTATTTCTTTCAGAATGACTGCTTTTGAAAAACAGGCACTTTTTCGGTCATCATACGATAAGCAAAGATAAAGAATAAATGTGTAATCCGGAATTTAATGCCAATACTTCCGAAAATCGGCAGACAAGTTTGTTAATAAGTTCGTATAGTTGCATTTGTTTTTATTTATGATACAATTAAAAGGAATAAACTTAAAAGATTCTTATGCAGGTAAAATTCTGAAAATATGCCGATAGCCTTGCACGAAAAAGCAAAATTGTTTCAAATTGCTATTGCACTTTTGTGATTTTTTCTTATATCTCTTTTATAATAAATCAAAATGTGATACAATATGACTGATAATCTGAAAACGGAGTTGATTAAATGAATTTCATCAACAGAAATGAAATTGCAAACGGTGTTTACTTTACAAACATTAAGGACAGCCGTTTTAAAACTATGAAAATCAGCGTGAATATTGTTGTTCCGCTTTCTGTCGAGACAGCGTCGGAGAATGCGCTTGTGGGCGGATTGCTTGTTCGTTCATGCAAAAAATATCCCGATTTTACTGTTCTCAGCAAAAAACTCAGCTCACTTTACGGTGCAGACCTCACTTCATCGCTTTCAAAACACGGTGAAAGCCAGGTAATTAAAATTTCCGTATCAGGTCTTGATGACAGATATTCTCTTGATGATGTCAGCATTGCCAAAGAACTTTCGGAGCTTTTGTGCAGCGTAATTTTTGAGCCGAATGTCAAGAACAACGCTTTTGTTGAAAGTGAACTTGAACAGGAACGCAGACAGCTTCTTGATGTGATTGATTCGGAATTCAACGAAAAGCGAATCTATGCAATGGGACAGCTTATAAAGCATATGTGCAAGGATGAGGTTTTCGGAATCAAGCGTTACGGTACAGCCGAAAAAATCAAGGCCGCAACTGCCGAATCACTCTGCAAGGCATGGCAGAATCTTCTCAAAACCGCAAAATTTGAGATTCTCTATATAGGCGACAGCCCTGCCGATAAGGCAAAGGAGGTTTTTGCGAAAGCCTTTGCAAATATCGAAAGAAATGTTGTGACTTCATCTACTGATGTTGTTAAGAATGTTTCAAAAGAAAAACATATTACAGAGGAAATGGAGCTTTCACAGTCAAAGCTTGTTATGGGCTTTAGAACACAGATTTCCGCAGGAGATGAAGAGGCGGTTGCCGAAAGACTTATGTGCGCTGTTCTCGGCGGTACTGCAAGCTCAAAACTCTTTAACAATGTTCGTGAAAAGCAGAGCCTTTGCTATTACTGCTCGTCCTCCTATGATTCAATCAAGGGCATAATGTACATCAACAGCGGCGTTGAGGGCGAAAATCTTGAAAAAGCCGAAAAAGCTATTCTAAAAGAAATTGAGGATATGAAGAACGGCGAAATTACAGATTTTGAAATTGAGGCAACAAAGCTTGCTGTTGTTAATTCATTCAAGTCAAGCAGCGACAGCGTAAGCGGTATTGAAAACTGGTACACAGGGAGAATCTTTAACGGCGACCTTGAAACTGTTGAAGAAGTTTCCGCTGAGGTTAATGCCGTTACAAAAGAGCAGATTGTAAATGCAGCAAACAAGCTCTTGCTCGATACGGTTTATGTTCTCAAAAATAAGTAAGGGAGGCGGACAGAATGAATATTACAGAAATTAAATCGGAAATTGCAGGCGACAGCTATTATAAAGTTGAACATCCATCGGGACTTACAATTTTTGTTTATCCAAAAGAGGGTTACACTTCTTCATATGCAATTTTCGGCACACGCTACGGCAGTATCAACACAAAGTTTTCCGTTAACGGCGGCGATATAATTACAGTTCCCGACGGTATCGCCCATTACCTTGAACACAAGCTTTTTGAAAGTGAAGAAGGTGATGCGTTTGTAAGATACGCAAAAACAGGCGCAAATGCAAACGCATATACAAGCTTTGAAAAAACCTGCTATCTTTTCTCATGTACGGACAAGTTTGACGAAAGTCTTGAAATTCTTCTCGATTTTGTTCAGGATCCCTACTTTACGGCTCAGACAGTTGCAAAGGAACAGGGTATTATCGGTCAGGAAATCAAAATGTATGACGACTCTCCCGATTGGCGAGTAATGTTCAATATGCTTGAGGGTATGTACCACAATCACCCTGTAAAAATTGATATTGCAGGTACGGTTGAAACAATTGCGGAAATTACAGCCGAAAAGCTTTATGAAGTTTACAATGTGTTCTACAACCTCAATAATATGATTCTCTGCGTTGCGGGTAATGTAACGGTTGACGGTGTGCTTAAAGTTGCCGACAAAATGCTCAAGCCTTGTGAGAAAAAGGAAATCAAAAACTATTTTGAAACAGAGCCTTATGAAATCAAAGAACCTTATGTTGAGCAGACTTTCCCTGTTTCAATGCCTTTGTTCAATCTCGGCTTCAAAGAGAAAGCAGACAAGCCTCTTAACGAAAAGCAGCTTGCATGCACAGATATTCTTCTTTCGGCACTTGCATCAAACACGAGCATGCTCTACAGAAATCTTATGGATTCAAACCTCATCAATTCAAGCTTTTCTTATGAACTCTTTGAAGGTCCGGGTTATTGCTCGGTAATCTTCGGCGGTGAATCAAGAGCGCCGAAACAGGCTGCTGAGGTGATAAAACAGTATATCTCGGATATTAAGAAAAACGGTATTGACAAAGAGGACTTTGAAATTGCAAGAAAATCTGTTTACGGCGATTCGGTTTCATCGCTCAACTCAGTAAGTGCAATTTCAAATTCAATCATCGACTACGCAATGCAGGGTAACGAAATTTTTGCCTACATTGATGCGGTTGCAAATGCAAAGCTTGAGGATATCAACGCAAGGCTTGCCGAGATGCTCGATGTTGATAACTGTACTTTGTCTGTTGTAAAACAGCCCGAAGAGGTGTAATTATGCCGTATCATGTGCAGTTTCCCGGACTTGGCTGGGAATTTGATATTAACCCGATTGCATTTTCAATCGGTGATTACAAGGTCTATTGGTACGGAATAATCATCGCATGCGGACTTCTGCTTGCCGTACTGTATGCGTGGAAAAGTTCACCGCGCTACAAGGTTGACGGTTCAAAGCTGATCAACTGCATTTTCGCAGGAATAATAACGGGAATTATCGGTGCAAGACTGTACTTCTGTTTCTTTAAATGGGATTATTACGGACAGAACCCGATTGAAATTCTCTATATCAACAACGGCGGACTTGCTATTTACGGCGGAATAATCGGTGCGTTGCTCGGCGGTCTGACTGTTGCCAAAATACAGAAAATGGAAATTATGCCTGTTCTTGACATTGCAATGGTCGGTTTCCTTATCGGACAGGGAATAGGCAGATGGGGCAATTTTATGAATCAGGAGGCATACGGCTCTCCTACGGATTTGCCATGGAGAATGATGAGCGAGGGAACAGACAACATAGGAGTTCATCCGTGTTTCTTCTATGAATCAATGTGGTGTCTGCTCGGATTTGTACTTCTCCATTTCTACGGAAAATATAAGCAGAAATATTCGGGACAGATTTTCTTTATGTACCTTGTATGGTACGGATTTGAAAGAACAGTTGTTGAAGGACTGAGAACAGACAGCCTTTATCTTCCGTTCCAAATTTTCGGAGCAGACATAAGGGTGTCACAGGTTCTTTCGGCAGTAATTTTTATAACAGGTATTGTATTCTTAATTATAAACAGAAAAAAGGAGGATTCTTTCTATGCAGATTATCGACGGAAAAAAGGTATCGGCACAGGTAAAGGAAGAGGTAAAGAGGCAGACGCTTGAGTTAAAGGAAACTCACAAAATAACCCCCGGTCTTGCGGTAGTAATCGTAGGTGACGATCCGGCGTCAAGAGTATATGTAAACAACAAGAAAAAGGCTTGTGAATTTGTAGGCTTTAAGTCTGAGGAGTACGCACTCCCGGCAGAAACAACACAGGAAGAACTTTTAAACCTTGTTGAAACTCTCAACAATAAGAAGGATATCAACGGTATTCTTGTTCAGCTTCCGTTGCCGAAACATCTTGATGACAAGGCTGTTATTGAGGCAATCAGCCCGCTTAAAGATGTTGACGCATTTCATGCCGTAAATGTCGGCAAAATTATGCTCGGTGAGTATGATTTTCTTCCATGCACGCCTGCAGGCGTAATGGAGATGCTCCATTCCTACAACATTGAAGTAAGCGGTAAAAACTGCGTTGTAATCGGCAGAAGTAATATCGTAGGCAAGCCTATGGCAATGCTTTTGCTCCACGAAAACGGCACGGTAACAATCTGTCACAGCAGAACAAAGAATCTTGCTGAAATCTGTTCACAGGCAGATATACTCGTAGCCGCAGTCGGCAGACCGAAGTTTGTTACTGCCGATATGGTAAAAGAGGGTGCGGTTGTGATTGATGTCGGTATGGACAGGGATGAAAACGGCAAGCTCTGCGGTGATGTTGATTTTGAAAATGTCAAGGATAAATGTTCGTTTATCACACCCGTACCGGGCGGTGTAGGTCCTATGACAATTTCAACTCTTATGAAAAATACTCTCAAGGCTTGCAAAATACAGAATAACATTTGATATACTCAAAAAATATCGGGAAAAATGTTGACAGAAAGCTTTCTTTGTGGTATAGTATATAAGCCGCATATTGTGGGTTTTAAGTGATTCGTTCCACCTGCACATAGCGAGCCCAATGTAAAGGATGGTACTAAAATGTACGCAGTTATTCAGACAGGCGGCAAGCAGTACAAGGTAACTAACGATGAGGTTATCTTCATCGAGAAGCTTGACGCAGAAGCAAACGACACAGTAACATTTGATGTTGTGGCAGTCGGCACAGACGACGGCATCAAGGTTGGCACACCGCTCGTTGAGGGTGCTAAGGTTACAGGTGAAGTTGTAAAGAACGGTAAAGGCAAAAAAATCAGAGTTTGCACTTACAAGCCTAAGAAGGGCGAAAAGAGAGCAAAAGGTCACAGACAGCCTTACACACAGGTTAAGATTACTTCAATCGAAGCCTAAAAATGACTACGGTAACATTTTTTAAATCAGATGATATAATTTGCGGTTTTGAAATATCGGGGCACTCCGACTTTGCCGAAGAGGGTAGCGATATTGTATGTGCGGCAATCAGTTCTGCCGCATATATGACTGCAAACACTGTCACCGAGATTTTGCATATTAATGCACAGGTTACCGAGGATGACGGTCTTATGAAAGTAAGAATGTCACCGAATGACGCTTTAAAGGCTTGTGATATACTCTCAGGCTTAAAGCTTCACTTAACTGCTCTTTCGGAGCAATACAAAAATTTTATTAAAGTTAAATTTTCGGAGGTGTAAGGTAATGCTTAAAATAAACATTCAGTTATTCGCTCATAAAAAAGGTATGGGTTCTACAAAGAACGGCCGTGACAGTGAATCAAAGCGTCTTGGCGTTAAGCGTGCAGACGGTCAGAAGGTTCTCGCAGGCAACATCCTTGTAAAGCAGAGAGGCACACATATTCACCCTGGTGAAAATGTAGGCAAAGGCTCTGACGATACACTGTTCGCAAAGATTGACGGTGTTGTAAGATTTGAGCGTGTCGGCAAAGACAGAAAGCGTGCAAGCGTTTATCCTGTTGAGCAGTAATCTCAAAATTTATGAGGGTGGATTTTATATCCACCCTTATTTTTTACATTTCTGTTTATACTAATAACAAACAGGTCTGAGATTCTTTACATTTGTACTGATAATTAAACAGCAAAACTGTTACGGAGAAAAATATGTTTGTAGATACAGCGAAAATTAAAATAAAAGCAGGAGACGGCGGTGACGGTGCCGTTTCGTTTCACCGTGAAAAATATGTAGCGGCAGGCGGTCCCGACGGCGGTGACGGCGGCAGAGGCGGTAACATTGTTTTTGTTGCCGATTCCAACCTTTCAACACTTGCCGATTTCCGTTATAAAAGAAAATATGCCGCAAAAAAAGGCGAAAACGGCAGAGGCGGCAGATGCCGTGGTAAAAATGCCGAAGACCTTGTTATCCGTGTTCCTGTCGGAACTGTTGTAAAAGAGGAGAACAGCGGAAGAATCCTTGCCGATGTTTCGGGTGATGAACCTTATATCGTTGCAAAAGGCGGTAAAGGCGGTTGGGGCAATCCACATTTTGCAACTCCTGTCCGTCAGGTTCCCCGTTTTGCAAAACCTGGACTTCCGGGTGAAGAGTTTGATGTTGTTCTTGAACTCAAGCTTCTTGCCGATGTAGGTCTTGTAGGTTTCCCGAATGTCGGAAAAAGTACCCTTGTTTCCGTAGTTTCACAGGCAAAGCCTGAGATTGCGAACTACCACTTCACAACAATCACTCCCGTTCTCGGAGTTGTGTCAATGGGTGAGGGCTCGTCGTTTGTTATGGCTGATATTCCCGGTCTTATCGAGGGTGCATGGCAGGGTACAGGTCTTGGACATCAGTTCCTCCGCCATGTTGAGCGTTGCCGTATGCTCGTTCACATTGTCGATGTTTCGGGCAGTGAGGGCAGAGATCCGAAAGAGGATTTCATAACAATCAACAATGAGCTTGCAAAGTTCAATCCCGAGCTTGCAGAGCGTCCAATGGTTGTTGCAGGCAACAAGTGCGATATGGCAACCGATGAGCAAATTGCAGACTTCAAGAAGTTTGTCGAAGATCAAGGTTATGATTTCTTCCCGATTATGGCGGCAATCCGCTATGATGTTGATCCGCTCCTCAAAAAGATTCAGGAAATGCTTTCAAAACTTCCTCCAATCACTCACTACGAGGCAGAGCCTGCTCCGATTGTGACCGTTGATGATTTTGATGACCATTCTGTTATAATTAAGAATGTGAACGGAATCTATACCGTTGAGGCTGACTGGCTGTTGCAGGTCATGAAGGGTATCAATTTTGACGATTACGAAAGCCTTAACTATTTCCAAAAAGTTCTCATAAACGGCGGTGTAATTGACGCACTCCGAAAAAAAGGCTGTTCGGACGGCGACACGGTTTCAATTTATGAGCTTGAATTTGACTTTATGGATTAATATTGCGTGATACGGAGTTAATATGGAAAATACATCTGTTCATTCATTAGCCGATGAAATTTCTCCGCTTACACTTGCCTTTGTGGGTGACGGCGTCTATGACCTGCTTGTGCGTGAATACCTTGTTCGCAAGGCTAACCGCAGCGTCGGAGAACTCAATAAAATAAAGGTTTCGCTTGTAAACTGCAAAAGTCAGGCTGAATTTGCAAAAATTCTTATGCCGACTTTAACCGAAAAGGAGCTTGCTGTTTATAAGCGAGGCAGAAATGCCGCACCGAAATGTACTCCAAAAAACGGTTCTGTTGCCGATTATCACAGTGCAACGGGACTTGAAGCACTTTTCGGATACTTGCAGATTAATAAAGAATTTGACAGAATAAATCAGCTTTTTGAAATAATTATACATACTCGTTTCGGGGAGTGATTTTATGCAAACGAATTTAAAACCGAATTCCTGTCTTGCAAAGGCAGGAACACTATTTTTTGATTATCTTGTAATTTTCGCCGGAGCAGTTCTTTACGGCATATCGGTAGCAATGTTTACATCACCTAACAATGTTGCCCCGGGCGGACTTACGGGTGTTGCCACAATGCTAAACTATATGTTCTCGTTGCCGATAGGTATTATGATTTTTGTGATGAACATTCCGCTTTTCATCTGGGGATTTATCGAGAACGGAAAGGGCTTTCTTACAAGAACCCTTGTTGCAACGGCACTTGTTTCGGTTATGATTGATGTTCTTACACCGATTTTGCCTGCATACACGGGCGATACAATTCTTGCCGCAGGATTCGGCGGAGTGCTTAACGGTCTCGGACTCGGTCTTATCTTTTACCGAGGCGGTTCAACAGGCGGTACAGACATCATCGCACTGAATCTTCACAAGCATTTTCCGTTCATTTCAACGGGTACGATAATCCTTGTGTCCGATATTCTTGTGCTATTAATGGTGTTCTTTGTTTATCACAGCATTGAAAATGTACTCTATGCTTTGCTTGTAATTTTTATCAGCATAAAGGTAATTGATGCTGTAAGCTACGGTACTTCAAGAGGTAACGGCAAGCTTATGTTTGTAATTTCTGACAATTATGAAGAAGTAAGTGTCAATATTATGAAAAACCTAAAGAGAGGTGTAACATACCTCAACGGTGAGGGTGCATACAGCGGTAATGATAAGAAAGTTATTATGTGCGCAGTCCGTCCTCAAGAGGCTTACAAAATCACATCGGGAATAAAAAATGTTGATCCCAATGCCTTTATTATCGTAACGACGGCAGGCGCAATAAAGGGCAGAGGTTTTGTAAATATTGACAGCAACTGAAAATTATACAAAAATAACGGTGACATTTTCGTGTCACCGTTTTCGTTTGCTTTATTTTCTTTTGCTTCCGGGAGTTCTTTTAAGTCTGTTGCTGTCCTTGAAAACCCATATTCTCTGCATTTTGTAATTGACCGTCCACAACAAAAGATCGACAATCGCCTTTGTGAGTGTAACGGGAATCGGTAAAAACCAAAGTGCCGATACAATAAGTGAGCTTGCACACATTATGCAGAAAAACAGAATGAAAAATCTGAGTGCCTGTTTTGCTCCGTTATCCGTATTGCCGAAGATGACTTTTCTGTTGATGAGAAAATTAATTCCGCCCGAAACAACTCGTGCCATAAGCGTTGCCAGCATAATGTTAAAGAACATATGTGACGGAAGAATATACGCAAAAATCGTGAATAAAACAAGGTCGATTATCGTACAGCCGATTGATGCCGTCGCAAATCTCAACGGAGTTCTGTAGATAAGGTAGGTGTCCTTAATAAGACGAAAATTGCTGCTGCAGTTTGAGCAATCGGCTATAATGTTCACAAAGTAAAACGGGACTCTCATGTCGGCACATTTTGTGAGAAAATTCATTTCAAAATCAAAACGACTGCCCTTTGTTTTCATCACCGTGTCATACAGAAATGCAGGAATACCTCGCAGTCCTGTTTGAGTGTCACTGCAACTTTTGCCCGTAATAACCTTGAAATATGCCGAGGACAGTCTGTTTCCGATTCGTATATTAATCGGCATTTTAGACTTTTTGTAATCTCTTTTGCCAAGAATCAGACTGCCGTTTCTAAGGTCAAGCATACGGCTGATTTTCATAACATCATTTGCAGTATGTTGTCCGTCAGCGTCACAGGTAATGTAGCCCGTGATATTATAAAGATTATCGTGAGCGTATTTGATGCCTGCTTTAAGGCTTGCACCTTTGCCGTTGTTATTTTTCAGGTGAACAAGATGACAGCCAATACTTGTCAATTCGTTAAAATATTCCGATTTGGGATTAAGACCGTCATTGACAACAACAATATGCTCAGCTCCAAAATTCTGTAATTCATTGCAGAGGTTGATTGTATTTCTGTTTTCACAATAAATAGGAATAATTATCGCGTGACTCATGCAGCTGTTCCTTTCATTTTTATATTTTTAGTATACAACAATTTTTCTTTTGTGACAATATTCAATTTTTTTCTATTGTAAACATCGTAACGATTTTTTGCTCAAAAACATAGTTTGTGTCATTATTGGCGTTTTAATAAAAAAATATGGCAAAAATGCCAAAAACTATTTAAAAATCATATCATTTATGTTATACTGTATCTCAAGTAAGTTAAAAACAGAAAGACGGTGAATTATGTTCAAAAAAATATCAGCAGGAATTCTTTCGACTCTTATGATTACTGCCGTTGCAGTATCGGGTACGGGCTGCTCACAAACTCAGCCGGCGTCAATTGACTACAAAACAGCCGACAAGGTGGCTGACGGTGCGATTCTTCAAGCATTTTGTTGGGATTTCAACACAATAAAGGAGTCAATGGGGGATATTGCCGCAGCAGGTTTTTCGGCTGTGCAGACATCTCCGATTCACGAGTGCCTTGAGGGCGAAGACGGCGGTATGGATCTTTACGGCAACGGAAAGTGGTACTATCACTATCAGCCGACTGATTTCAAAATCGGTAATTATCAGCTCGGTACTCGTGATGAATTTAAGGCAATGTGTGATGAGGCCCATAAGTATGGTATAAAGGTTATTGTCGATGTAATTGCAAACCACACTACTCCCGCAACCGATGAGGTAAGCGAAGACCTTATTGAGGCCGGCGGCGGAAGTCTTGAAACCCTTTATCACAAGGAGGGCAGAACGCCCCTTAATGATTTCGGCGACAGACTTGCCTGTACCACGCATGAGATGGGGGGACTTCCTGACATCAACACGGAAAGACCTTCGTTTCAAAAGTATTTCTTTAATTACATTAACGATTGTATTGCCTGCGGTGCCGACGGTTTCAGATATGACACGGCAAAGCATATCGGACTTTCCGATGATCCAAAAGAAGATGACGGCTTTAAAAATAACTTCTGGGAAAAAGCAACAAAAGAAGTTGATAACGCAGAAAATCTTTTTATCTACGGCGAAGTGCTTCAGGGCGACAATGACAGACTTGCCGACTATATAAAAGAAATCGGCAGAACCACATCAAGCACATACGGCAGTAAAATTCGTTCGGGAATTGCAAGCGGCAATATCGACACGGCAGTTGTGTCTGATTATTGGATTGGCAATGCAGACCCGAATATCGTAACATGGGTTGAATCCCACGATAACTACATCAACGACTGCACATACAACAATATCGACAGCGAACAGGTTGTCCTCGGTTGGGCAATAATCACGGCAAGAAAAGACGGAACACCGCTCTTCTTTGACCGTCCGTATAACAGCTCAATCGACAATTCATGGGGCATGAACCGAATCGGCACACAGGGTGACGATATGTACAAGGATAACCGTGTTTCCGCAGTGAATTTCTTCAGAACAGCAATGAAAGGTGAAGACGAAAATCTCGTTAATCCTAACCTTGACTCAACTGCTCTTATGATTGAAAGAGGTACAAAGGGAGCTGTAATTGTCAATACAAATGATGCTCTCAAGGTTGATTTTGAAACAAATCTTGCTGACGGAACATATGTTGACCGTGTTGACCGCAAAACCGAATATACTGTTAAAAACGGTAAGATTACCTGTGATACGGATATCCCTGAAAATTCAGTTGTAGTTCTTTATAATGAGGGATACACTGAATATGCAAGACCTGCAAGCGTGGGTGTTGACTCAAAAACAGAGTTTACATACAGCGATGATACATACGAGGTAACTCTCACCTGTTCAAACACAGATAATGCCACATATTCTCTTGACGGCGGAAAGGCTGTTTCGTACAAAGACGGTGACAAAGTAACAATCAAGCACGGTGACAGCGATGTTTCAAAGCTTGAGCTTCGTGCGGAAAATGTCGAAGGCGTCAAAACTTACGAAAGACTTGAATTCACTTATATGTAAAAGATGAATTTTATGTTATGCTTGCACCGATGTCTGTAATGCAAAACCACACATCGGTGCAGAAACAAAAAGAAAAGACGGAACTTACGACTGCGTAATCAAAAGAGATTTAAATTTACCGAATATTATTTTATTTGACGGTGAAGTATCCGACGATTTGCAGTATTTCCCGACAAAAATCATACAGCAGAATAACGGAGGTAAAAAAGCATGAGCGAACTTAAAGGCGCAAAAATGGAAGGAAGCAAAGTGCCGGCAGAGGAAATCAAGAATCCAGACCTCGTAGCCGCTATTGAAAAGATGCAGGATGACAACACAACCGAAAACATCAACAAGATGATTGATGAGGTTATGAAGGCGAAATTCATTCTCCCTGCAAAGGTAACACCAAAGACAGAGGCTAAGACAACCAACGGTCAGACTGTTATGCAGCAGTCAACCCAGGTTCAGTTCAGACTTCTTGAAAACGGCAACAAAGAAAAGTTTTTCGGTGTGTTTACGGACACAGACGAACTTTTTAAGTGGAAAGACACTCAAAATGCACAGAAGGTTGTTACAGACTTTGACAGCATTGCCCAGATGGTAATGGATCCCCAGGCTGATGTAAAGGGCTTTGTAATCAATCCTTTCGGCAAGAGCGTAACATTCCCGAAACAGATGGTTCATTCTTTCAAACAGCAGAAGGACTATATGAAACTCAAAAATCAGACAATCGAGCCGGGTTCACCAATCAGTCTAGGCGAGCCTAAAGAATATCCGATTGATCTTATGGCTGCTCTTATTAATCATTTCAGCACAGAGCCGACAGTAAATGCCGCATATCTTCGCTTGATTGAGCAGAACGGTCAAAAGAGCTACTTCATCGTGGTTGATTTCTTCGGTGATATGGAAAGCACATTCGATGCAATCAGCAAGGTTGCAAATCCGTTCCTTGACGATGAAATTCAGCTTTCAATGATGCCGTATTCAATGGATTTTGCAAAAAATGCAGTAAAGGGTGTTGAACCTTTCTACAGAAAAGAAAACTGATTATTTAAATATTGTTTTTGCAAAACATTAAATCCGCTGACAGTTGATGTCAGCGGATTTTTTATGGTTAAAATATGTTGCGATATAGTCAAAAATAAGCTTTATTTCATTAAGTCTACAAAACTCTGCACAATAACTTGTACAAAGAAACAAAAATGTGATAATGAATTGAAAAAACAAGTGCAAAATGCTATAATAAAAGCAATCACATTGCCCGCAATTATGAAATGGAGGAATCAAAATGAAAAGAACAAGAAAAATCACGAGCATTATTCTTGCCGCACTCATGGTGCTTTCAGCACTTGTCGTGTCGGCAGGTGGTGTTTCGGCAGCAACATCGTCAGGTTCAGAGGTGTACTTTGACAACTCAAAGTACGGATGGAAGGATGTTTATGTTTACGCATACGGCACAAAGGAAAATGCCGAATGGCCGGGAGAGCTTATGACAAAAGAGGACAGCGGTCTTTATAAGGCAAGCTTTGCGTCTTCTTTTAAATCGGAAAAAATCATCTTCAACAACGGTCTTGAAAAAGGCAATGGCAAGGAGCAGTATCCTGAGGCAGCAGGTCTTTCACTCAAAGCCGGCGAATGCAAAATGTTCACAGCCGAAAAGCAGTGGATTGATTACGGCAAGCCTGATGATCACGCTTACGGTTACACACTTACAGCAAACAATACGTCTTTTTCAACAGAATCACTTGATGTAAAGCTTGCGTTAAAGAATGCCGACAAGGGCTATTACTCAGTTGACGGTTCAGCTAAGAAAGAGTTTGCAAACGGTGATTCGGTAAAAGTCGGTGAGGGCAAAATCGGCAATTCAAAAGTTACGCTTACACTTTATGCAACAGGTGCAGACGGGGTTGAAACGGAGCAGACATATACTTTCAAAAAGACTTTTACAGCTTCAAAGACAACTTTCTCCGCTAAATCAGACGGCCACACAACAGCGCCTGAGAGCGGCTATTACGGTACAAACCCTGAAATGCAGCTCGGCAAGCATAAGACAATCTCTGTTGACGGTGATTTAAGCGACTGGGACAGCTCAATGATTATTGCTCAGGGTGTTGCAAACGATGATCCCCGAGTTTATATGCCTTCTTCAATGCATGAACAGCCGTGGGATGCTTATGCTCTCTACAGTGCATGGGACGACGATAATCTTTATTTCCTGATTGAACTGGCTAACACAACATACATAACTTCTCCCGAGGACAACTTTGCCGCATCAAATGAGGCTCGTCCTTGGAGAAACAGTATTCCTATGTATCTTGCTCTGTCAATTGACCCTGCAAAGCAGGCAACAGGCAAGGCAGTAGGTACAAACAAGGACGGTTCTGTGTATACCAATCCGTTCGTATGGGGTTGCACAAACGGCACTGCAAAAGACGGAGGCACAGGCTTTACAACTCATATAGACACACTTGTTGCATTTGACTCCAACAACTCAAACGGCGGCGCTTCAATCTTTAAGGCAGATACTCAAGACACAGACGGAACATATATGTTTAACTATGACACAAGAATTCCAATCGGTGTAACAAGCTTTCAGGCTCAGGATAATAAAAACGGATTTAAAATCAAATACGCTAACGGAACAAAGAGTACATCAATCTTTGGCATCAACGCTCCAAAGGGTTCAAGAGTATTAGGAGATAACCTCGATATGAACTCAAACTGGGTTGACTTCTTCGATGAAGGTTACAAGAACTCATACGGCTATGTTTACGAAATTGCGGTTCCGCTCAATACTTTAGGTATTGACCGCAGCTACATTGAAACACAGGGTATCGGTGCAATGCAGATTCTCACATACGGCACATCGGGTATGGATACACTTCCGCATGATCCCTCAATGCTTGATCAGGCAAATCTTGAGTACAGCTACGATCCTTCAACCTCACACGAGAAAGAAGATATTGACAATATCACAGTTCCGCTTGCAAGAATCGGTGCGCTTCTTCCCGACACAGAAGTAAACGAAGCTCCGTTTGAAGTTAACTTCGGTGCAAACCTCAATTCGGGACAGAGTGCAGGCACACCTGTCACCCTTTTGGCAGAAAGCTATCACGCTACAGGTGATGTAACTTATTCATTCACAGTTAACGGTGAAACAGTTCAGAACTCAAACACAGATTCATGTGTATGGACTCCGTCGGCTGACGGCACATATTCAATCGGTGTGGTTGCAGTTGATGCAAACGGCAACAAGGCAGAGTCAACAAAGACATTCGTTGTAGGTTCGTCTTCATCGGATGAAACTCTCAAAGGCGATGTTAACCGTGACGGCAGTGTAACTGTTGTTGATGCAACACTTGTTCAGAAATACATCGTAAAGCTTGAAGATTTTGACGCAGAAACAATGAAGATTGCCGATGTAAACGGTAACGGCATTATTGAGATTACAGATGCAACATTGATTCAGAAAATCATAGCTAACCTTGCTTAAACGATAAAATTTAATCTTAAAAACTTTTAAGGCGGTTGTGCATATTCTGCATAACCGCCTTTTGTATAAACCTTGTATGTAAATTAAAGCCTTACGGGAATTCCTTTTTCGTTGAGATATTTTTTAAGTTCGGGAATCGGAATTTCACCAAAGTGAAAAAGTGATGCCGCAAGGACTGCGTCAGCCTTGCCTTCTGTAAAAGCATCATAAAAATGCTCAAGTGCGCCCGCACCGCCACTTGCAATTACGGGAATGTTCACCTTTTCGGAAACTGCCCTTGTAAGTGCAATGTCATAGCCTTTTTTCTGACCGTCCTCGTCCATGCTTGTAAGGAGAATTTCTCCCGCACCGAGTTTTTCGCATTTTACAGCCCATTCAATTGCATCCATACCGACAGGAGTTCTTCCGCCGTTCACATAAACTTCCCAGCTGTCGCCGTTTCTTTTGGCATCTATAGCGGCAACAACGCACTGACTGCCGAATTTATATGCCGCCTCGCTGATGAGTTCGGGACGATGAACAGCGGCTGAATTTACGGACACCTTGTCTGCGCCGGCTCTGAGCAGAACATTGAAATCTTCAACGCTTCTGATACCGCCGCCGACCGTGAACGGAATGAAAATTGAATTTGCAACCTTTTCAACCATGTCAATGGTGATGTTTCTTGAATCGCTTGATGCGGTAATGTCGAGAAATACAAGCTCGTCAGCACCCTGTTTGTCATACTGCATTGCAGATTCAACGGGATCGCCTGCGTCAACAAGATTTACAAAACTCATACCTTTTACAACTCTGCCGTTTTTTACATCAAGACATGGAATTATTCTTTTTGCGTACATATTTATTCCTCCCTGCCTTTTACAATGTCAGCAAAATTTCTGAGAATTTTAAGTCCCGTTTTGCCGCTTTTTTCGGGGTGAAACTGAGTTGCAAAAACATTGCCTTTTTCAACAGCGGCGTCAATCGTAACACCGTATTCCGTCTGAGCCGAAACAATGCTCCTGTCGCTTGCGTTCAAAAAATATGAGTGAACAAAATAAACATATGCATTCTGTTCTATGCCTTTGAAAAGTCTGCTCTTTTCATTGATTTTAAGGCTGTTCCAACCAATGTGCGGAATCTTTAAGCCTTCGCCTGACGGAATCTTTGTGATTGTACCGTCAAAAACCGAAAGACCTTTTACATTCGGACTTTCTTCACTTTCGGGAAAGAGGAGCTGAAGTCCAAGACAAATGCCTAAAAACGGTTTTTCACTGTTTATGTACTCAATAACCGTGTCTTTAATACCGTATGAATTCATTGTGTCCATTGTATCGCCAAACGAACCGACACCCGGCAAAACAGCACCGTCTGCATTCATAATTTCGTCTTTATCTCTTGTAATCACACATTCACAGCCGATATGCTTTAACGCTTTGTAAACACTGCGGATATTGCCTGCACCGTAATCAATAACTGCTATCATTTTTATCAACTCCGTCATTTACTTTCTGTTAAACAATTTTACCATACAACATTTATTATTGCAACATAAACCGACGCATATTTCATAATTTCGTAAAATTTACAATAATTTAATTTATATCTTATTGTAAATTGCAAGTTCTTGTGTTAAAATGAATTAGTTAAGACAGTGTGTCTGTTTTTACTATTTATAACGGGAGATATTAAAAAAATGATTACTCATTTGCTCACAAGAATAGATTTAATGATGAATTCCCTCTCAAAGGGACAAAAAAGGATTGCTCTTTTTATTGAAGAGCATTACGATAAGGCGGCATTTATGACCGCATCAAAGCTTGGTGAAACTGTCGGAGTCAGCGAGAGTACGGTTGTTCGTTTTGCAACCGAGCTCGGCTATGACGGCTACCCTAAGCTTCAAAAAGCAATGCAGGAGATGATTCGCAACAAGCTCACATCTGTTCAGCGAATTGAAGTTACCTCCAACCGTATCGGCAATGACAATGTGCTTGACAGCGTTCTTAATCAGGATATCGATAAAATCCGCAGAACAATTGAAGAAACATCTCATGAGGATTTTGCCCGTGCAGTTGATGAAATTTGCAAGGCAGAGCGTATTTACATATTCGGTGTGCGTTCAACAGCCGCAATCGCAAACTTCCTTGCATACTATTTTGAAATGATTTTTGACAATGTGCGTGTTATCACAAGCGGCAGTCAAACCGAAACATTTGAACAGATTTTCAGAATCACCGACAAAGATGTTATGATCGGTATTTCATTTCCCCGTTACAGTTCAATGTCGGTTGAGGCAATGGACTTTGCCCGTTCAAGGGGTGCTCACGCAATTGCAATCACGGACAGTATGGTTTCTCCTCTTGTTCAGAGTGCCGATTCCGTGCTTATTGCAAGAAGCGATATGGCGTCAATTGTAGACTCACTCGTTGCACCGTTAAGTCTTATCAATGCTCTTATTGTTGCAACCGTGCTTAAAAAGAAAGATGAAGTTTCCGACACATTCCGCAGACTTGAGCTTGTGTGGAATCGTGACGGAGTTTACACCAACCGTGACAGAGAAATAATGGGTAATATAGAAGATGATGATAAGTAAAAAAGTTGTGGTAATCGGAGCAGGTGCGGCAGGTCTTATGGCGGGTGCAACTGCGGCGCTCTATGGTGCATCAGTTACGATAATCGAAAAGAACAAGCGTGTCGGCAGGAAAATTATGATAACGGGCAAAGGAAGGTGTAACCTTGCCAATAACTGCGATGTGCAGACTTTTATCAATAATGTTCCCGTAAACGGAAGATTTCTCTATTCTGCAATCAATGCATTTACTCCCGAGGATACAATCGAATTTTTTGAATCCAAAGGACTTAAAACAAAGACCGAAAGGGGAAATCGTGTGTTCCCCGCATCCGACAAATCGGTTGATGTTGTTGATACAATGCATGATTATGCCGTTGAATCGGGTTGTAAAATCGTGTGTGATACGGCAAACGCTCTTATTCTTGAGGACGGTGCCGTTATAGGCGTTAAATGCGAAGAAAACACCTACTATGCCGACAGCGTAATTATCTGTTGCGGCGGTAAAAGCTATCCGCTTACGGGCTCAACCGGTGACGGCTATACACTTGCAAAACAGGCAGGACACACAATCGTTCCGCTCAAACCGTCGCTCGTGCCGTTTACTTCCGGTGATAAACAATGCAAGGATATGCAGGGACTTGCCCTCAAAAATGTTGCGCTCAGAATAGTTGATAAGAACAGAAAAAAGACTGTTTACAGCGACTTCGGCGAAATGCTTTTTACACATTTCGGAATGAGCGGTCCGATGATTTTATCGGCAAGCTCGCACATCCGTGATATTCAGCCCGACCGTTATATTGCGGAAATTGACCTCAAGCCGGCACTTGATTTTGAACACCTCGACAGGCGTATTCAGAACGATTTCAAAGAAAATTCAAACCGTGATGTTTCAAACGCATTTTCAAAGCTTTTGCCGAGAAAAATCATAGTTCCCGTTCTAAAACGCTGGGGAGTTCCCTTTGACAAAAAGTGTAATTCAATTACAAAAGAGGAGCGACACGCTCTTTGTGATATTCTCAAATGTTTTACGGTTGAAATCAGCGGTTTCAGACCGATTGAGGAGGCAATCATAACCTCAGGCGGTGTAAAAACTTCCGAAATCAACCCGAAAACCATGGAAAGCAAGCTTGTAAGCGGCCTGTATTTCGCAGGCGAAGTAATCGACTGCGACGCCTACACAGGCGGTTTTAATCTCCAGATTGCATGGAGTACCGGACGGCTTGCCGGAGAAAACAGTGCATATATCTGATTTGATTATACATAATATATTTGATTGAAAGGATGTAATTTATGTCAATAGCAATCGCTTTGGACGGTCCTGCAGGAGCAGGTAAATCCTCAATTGCAAAAAGAGTTGCAAAGGCACTTGACTGTATTTATGTTGATACAGGAGCGCTTTATCGCACAATCGGTCTGTCGGCAACAAGAAATTCCGTAGCTCCCGAAGATGAAAATGCGGTAAAGAATTTGCTTTCAAAAATCACAGTTGACCTAACATTCAATGAAAAGGGCGAGCAGATTGTTCTGCTTGACAACGAAGATGTGTCCGGACTCATCAGAACTCCGGAGGCATCAATGATGGCGTCAAAAATTTCTGCCGTACCGATTGTAAGAGCATATCTTCTTGATTTGCAGAGAAATATGGCAAAGACGCATGATGTAATTATGGACGGCAGAGATATCGGCACTGTTGTGCTGCCTGATGCACAGGTTAAAATTTTTCTTACAGCGTCCCCCGAGGCAAGAGCCGAAAGAAGATATAAGGAGCTTGTTGAAAAGGGTATGGATGTAAAATACGACGACATTTTAAACGATGTAATAACCCGTGACTACAACGATACTCACCGCAAAACAGCTCCGCTTAAGCCTGCCGAGGGTTGCATTACCGTTGACACAACAGAGCTTGATTTTGAGCAGTCGGTTGAAAAAATAATTTCCGTTATAAAGGAGAATATCTGATGGGTCAGTCAAAGGCACTTTATGCAGTCGGCAGAGCTGTCTGCAAGCCTGTTTTCAAACTTTTGTACAGATATAAAACTATAATTGAAGAGCCGCTTCCGCTTGTGGGGGGCATGATTATTGCAAGTAACCATATATCAAATTCAGATCCGGTTCTTCTCGGTTTGTCGCAGAAAAAGCGCAGACTGTTCTTTATGGCAAAAATTGAACTTTTTAAAAATAAATTCTTTGGTGCGTTAATCCGTGCGCTCGGTGCATTCCCCGTTGAAAGGGGTGCAGGTGACGGCAAGGCTATCAAGACAGGCGAAGACCTTATCCGTGACGGCGAGATTATGACAATCTTTATTGAGGGCGGTCGTTCCAAAACAGGCGAACTTATGCGTCCCCGCAGCGGATGCGCTCTTGTTGCACAGCAGATGCAGGTTCCTGTTGTGCCTGCCTGCATCACAATTATAGGCAACAAAAAGCATACATTTGCAAAGAGAGTTATCCACTTCGGCAAACCTCTCACACCCGAAAAGCTCGGACTTACTCCGGACAGCGGAAGACGGGAGCTTAAAGGTGCAACAACCATGATCATGGACGAAATCAAAAGAATGAGGGAGCAGGATTTAATTGAGTATAAAAAAGGCTGATTCTGCAGGATTCTGCTTTGGCGTCAACCGTGCAATCAATATCGTAAATGAACTGCTTGAAAAAGGAATAAAGGTTGCAACCCTCGGACCTATTATCCACAATATGGAAATGGTTCACGAGCTTGAAGAAAGAGGATGCACTCCCGTTGAAGCAGTTGACGAGCTTACTGACGATACAACGCTTGTAATCCGTTCACACGGAGTTGAAAAAAGCGTTATTGATTCTCTTGTAAAAAGAGGAATTAACTTTGAGGATGCAACGTGTCCTTTTGTTAAAAAAATTCACAAGATTGTATCAAACACAAACCCTGAAAATGATGTTGTTTTAATTGCAGGAAATAAAAATCATCCCGAGGTTTGCGGTATAATAGGTCATTGTGCAAGTGATTGTTACACATTTAATAACGAGGCAGAGCTTGATGATTTATTGCCAAATATTCTAAAAGAGAATAATAAACAGGTGCAAATTGTCGCACAGACAACATTTGACACACAAGAATGGAAAAAATGTGTAAAAAAGATAAAAAAGCTATGTACAAATGCAAAAATATTTGATACAATATGTAATGCTACGCAAGTTAGGCAAACCGAAGCTTCTCAGATTGCCGCCGAATCCGACTTTATGGTTGTAATCGGCGACAGGCACAGCTCTAATACGGGAAAGCTTTTTGATATATGCAAAAGACAGTGTGAGAACACGGTTCTCATTGAAACCGCTGCCGAGCTTGATTTAAACAAGGTTTCGGTTGCCGAATCAATCGGCGTAACTGCGGGTGCTTCAACGCCTGCAAGGATAATAAAGGAGGTACTGGATACAATGAGTGAAGTAAAATCCGGTGAAACAAATTTGGAACCATCTTTTGAGGAGATGCTTGAGGAGTCCCTCAAAAACTTTAATACAAACGAGAGGGTAATGGGCACAGTTCTGAGCATAGCTCCCAACGAAGTTCAGGTAGATGTCGGCAGAAAGCAGACAGGCTTTATTCCTGCTTCAGAGCTTTCAAACGATCCTAACGCAAGACCCGAAGATGTAGTTAAAGTAGGCGATGTTATTGAGCTTCTTATTATGAAGACCAATGATCAGGAAGGCACTATCATGCTTTCAAAGCGCAGAGTAGATGCACAGAAGGGTTGGGAAGAGCTCAAAGAAAAGGCAGAGTCACAGGAGGTTCTCTCCGGCAAGGTTACTGAGGCAGTTAAGGGCGGCGTAATCGTTCTTTACAACGGCTCAAGAATCTTTATCCCTGCATCACAGGCAACAGCAACTCGTGAAGAGAGCCTTGAAGACCTCGTAGGTCAGGAGGTTGATTTCAGACTTATCGAAGTTTCACAGAACGGCAGACGCAGAAGAGCTATCGGTTCAATCCGCAGCGTACTCAAGGAGCAGAGAGCTGCTCAGCGTGAAGAATTCTGGAAAACCTGCGAAGTTGGCAAGCGTTACAAGGGCGTTGTTAAGTCACTTACAAGCTACGGCGCATTTGTTGACCTCGGCGGCGTGTTCGGCATGATTCACATTTCAGAGCTTTCATGGACACACATTAAGCATCCGAGCGAGGTTGTTAATGTAGGCGATACAGTTGATGTTTACATAAAGGATATCAATGAGGAAACAAAGAAGATTTCTCTCGGCTTCAAGAATGCTGAAGACAATCCGTGGGAAATCCTCAAGAACAACTATCCTGAGGGAACAGTTGTTAAGGCTACAATCGTTGGTCTTACAACATTCGGTGCATTCGCAAACATCATCCCCGGCATTGACGGTCTTATCCATATTTCTCAGATTGCAAACAAGAGAATTGAAAAGCCCGCTGATGTACTCAAGGTTGGCGATGTTGTTGAAGCTAAGATTACTGCAATCGACTTCGACAAGAAGCGTGTAAGCCTTTCAATGCGTGCACTTCTTCCTGAAGACGAGCAGGCACCTGCTAAGTCTGAAGAAGCTGCTGAATAATCAGAACTTTTGTGGGCATCCGAAAGGATGCCCTTTTGTTTTAAATTAATTTAATCGGGTACAGGCTATGAAACGACTGATTTCCCTTGCTGTGGCTGTCATGCTTATCACACTCCTCGGTGTGTGCAGAAGCCGTGCGTATGATGAATACAATCTGACTGACCTTGCCGCTTGTTCGTCTGTAAAAAGTGACAGCAACGGCAAGGGCGGATTTGTGTACGCATTTTCGGGAAATACAGTGTTTTCAGCAAGGCTTGTGCCCGATTTTTCTGCATACAGTTTTTCTGTCGGCGGTCGGATAAGGAGTGTGTCACAGAGCGGAAACTACACTTATGCACTTGTTTTTGACGATGCTTTCACTAACAAATATTCAGTGTATTCTCTTAATCTTGATAACGGAAATGTTTCACAGAACACTTTTGTTGACGAAAATTTTATGACCAGTTCCTTTTCGGTAACAGATAATCGCATTTACTATATCAAGACCGACAGCCTGAAATCTTATGTTGCGTGTAGGGATTTTTCATCTGATAAAAAGTCGAAAATAACTTTTTCAGACAATGTAAACGAGGTTTTTAATAATAACGGAAAGTCATACGCAAGACTTTGTGACGGTTCAATTTACAAGCTCTCGCAATCGTCATCAACCTATGTTGCCGATACAGGTGAACTTAAAAATATTTATAACGCTGGAATAAACAGAATTATAAACGAAGACGGGTTTATTGTTTCGCTGTCAGATAATTCAAGGGATTATGTTTCAAATGCCACAGCAGAAAATGTTTCGGTATCTGACGGAAAAATATATTCTGCCGTGAATTATCGACTTAATCTGAAAACATCCGAAAAAACAAAAGGCGTGTCAATTCCCGACAGAGCAACTGCTGTTGTGTCTTACAAAAAGCAATGTGCTGTTTTGCTTGATAACGGAACGGTTCAGGTATTTGGCTCGGGTGATTTTGCAGAAAAGAAAACAAGTGGCAATGACGGCAGTAACGATAATCACAATTCTTCTAAATCAGATATTCAACCGAAGAATTCCGAATACCTGTTTTCTGACGGTATAGTTTACGGGATTTACAGCGGAGAAACCGTTGCCGATTTCAAAAACAAAACTTCTGCCGAAAATGTATATAAGGCGGACGGTACGATTGCAAAGAGCGGAAAGCTGAAAACAGGCTTTACTGCCGTTATAGATTCAAAGACTTATGTTATTGCAGTTTGCGGAGATGTGACGGGCGAGGGCAATGTAAATTCAAAAGATGTCACGCTTTTGCAAAAACACCTCTGTGATAATGCAGAATTAGACGGTGCATATCTCAAAGCCGCCGATTTTAACCTTGACGGTGAAGCAGATAACCGTGACCTTGTCTTAATTTCAAGACAAAAAAATTGACAAAACAAAAACCGCCCCAATCGGAGCGGTTTAATTTATTTTGTCAGAAATAAACTTTATCAGTCCATTTCCCAGTTGTGCCATACATTCTGGATATCATCGTTATCCTCGAACATATCAAGCATCTTCTGCATCTTTGTTGCAGTTTCTTCGTCCTCAAGCTTTGTATATGTGCTTGGAACCATTTCAATTTCAGCAGAAACGAATGTGTAGCCGAGTTTTTCAAGCTCATCTCTTACAGCACCGAAATCATCTGTTTCTGTGTAAATTGTAAATACATCATCGTCAGCCTCAAAGTCTGATGCACCGCACTCAAGAGCATCGCTCATTACGGTATCCTCATCCTTTTCAAGATCCTCACGCTCAATAACGAGAACGCCCTTCTTCGAGAACATAAAGCTTACACAGCCCTGTGTACCCATATTGCCGCCGAATTTATCAAAGTAATGTCTTACTTCGCCTGCTGTTCTGTTTCTGTTGTCTGTAAGTGCCTCAACAATTACGGCAACGCCGTTTGGACCGTAGCCCTCATATGTAACAGCCTCGTAGTTTGTAGCGTCGGCATCGCTTGACGCTTTCTTGATGATTCTTTCAATGTTGTCGTTAGGTACATTTGCAGCCTTTGCTTTTGCAATACAATCCTTGAGTTTTGAGTTAACGGAAGGATCGGCACTTCCGCCTTCCTTGATTGCAACAATAAGTTCTCTGCCGATTTTTGTAAATACTTTAGCTCTTGCGGCATCGTTCTTACCTTTTTTCTGCTTGATTGTACTCCATTTGTTATGTCCTGACATTAATATCATTCCTTTGTCAATAAAGTATAATTATCTTATTAAGTATATCACACACACCTTTGTGATGTAAACAAAAAAAGTTATTACAGTTTTGTAATAACTCCATTGTCAAATATCGCCTGTGGTGCTATAATCTATGTTATAGAAAATAAATGCCGATAAACTTGATGTAAATATAAAAAATAAAGCTTAAATGCCGAAAATATAATTTTACGAAGGGAGTTTTTGAAATGATCAGATCTATGACGGGTTTTGGAAGATGTGAAACCGTTATCAACGGTCGGGAGATTACCGTTGAAATCAAAAGCGTGAATCACCGCTATTTTGAATTTTCCTGCAGAACCCCAAGAAGTTACGGATTTCTTGACGACAAACTTAAAAACTATGTAAATTCAAGGGTTTCACGAGGCAAGATTGATATGTTCGTATCAATCGGTGCGTCCGATGAAGAACCCTGTGATGTAACTGTTAATCATCAGCTTGTTTCGGGATATATCAACGCTTTTAAGGAAATCAGCGAAAAGTACGATATCCCGAATGATGTTTCAACAGTTTCACTTTCACGCTTTCCCGATGTTTTCACGGTTCACAAAGCGCCTGAGGACGAGGATCAAATTACTGCCGATGTTCTTTCAGCCGCAAAGATTGCAGTTGACGCTTTTGTTGCAATGCGTGAAACTGAGGGCGAGAAGATGAAAGAGGACATTCTTTCAAGAGCCAACACAATTCTTTCTGTTGTAGGTGAAATTGAGGAGCGTTCTCCGCAGACTGTTGCCGAGTATGAACAAAGACTTATGGAACGCATCAAGCAGACGCTTGCTGAAAATGATGTCAAGGTTGACGAGCAGAGGGTTCTCACAGAGGTTGCCGTGTTTGCGGATAAGGTAGCCGTTGCGGAGGAAACCGTAAGACTTCGCAGCCATTTTGACCAGCTTTCAAAGTTCCTTGAATATGACGAACCTGTCGGCAGAAAAATTGACTTTATCATTCAGGAAATGAACCGTGAGTCAAATACAATCGGTTCAAAGGTTCAGGATGCAATTCTTGCACATAAGGTTGTTGACATCAAGAGTGAGATTGAAAAAATCCGTGAACAGGTTCAGAATATCGAATAAGGTGAACAGATGAAGCTTATTAATATCGGTTTTGGTAATCTTGTCAGCTCCGACAAGATTGTTGCAGTAGTTGCTCCAGACTCTGCTCCCGTAAAGCGAATTGTTCAGGATGCAAAACAGAACAATCTGCTTATTGATGCAACCTGCGGACGAAAATGTAAATCGGTGATTGTTGCCGAGAATAATCATGTTATTCTCTCGGCAATTTCATGTGAGGCAATTCAGAACAGAACGGACGAAAGTGAGGAAAACAAGGATGAGCATTAACAGAAAAGGAAATCTTATTTTGTTTACCGGTTCATCGGGTGTAGGCAAGGGTACAATAATTAAGGAACTTCTTGACCGTGACAAAAATATCCGTCTTTCGGTTTCAAACACAACAAGAGAACCGAGAGAGGGAGAGATTGACGGAGTTCATTATAACTTTTTGACAAGAGAACAGTTCAACGATGTTCTGAAAAAAGACGGCTATCTTGAACACGCAGAGTTTTGCGGTAATCTCTACGGCACACCTAAAAAGCAGGTTGAAGATATGCTTAATCAGGGTTATGATGTTTTGCTTGAGATTGAGGTCAAGGGCGGACTTCAGATTCTTGACAAATATCCCGACATTCTCAGTATTTTCATTCTTCCGCCTTCAATGGAGTCGCTTGAAAGACGGCTTCGCAGAAGAGGTACAGAGGATGAAGAAACTATTCGGAAAAGGCTTGCACAGGCTGCCGAGGAAATCAGCTACAAGGACAGATATAAGTACAATGTGGTAAACGGCGACCTTGAAACAGCAATAAATGAGGTTCTCAATATTCTTCATAAAGAGGATGAAAACCTCATTAAATAATATACAAAGAAAATTAACATAAAATATTTTAAGAGGAGAATTATTATGCATAAAGTTGATGTGGATTCATTATTACAGGGTAAGCAGAGTAAGTACGCACTTGTTGTAGGCGTTGCAAAAAGAGCAAGAGAAATTACTCAGACTTTTGAAGAGGAACAGATTGTAACAGAGGATAAGCCTGTTCTTATCGCAATCAAGGAAATCGAAGGTCATGAAATCAATATTCTTGAGCCTGACGAAGATGAACTCTGATTTAACAGTCAAAGTTGCCGTTGAAAACACAACATATGTTTTCGACAAATTATTTGACTACCTTGTACCGTCTGCCTTTACCGATTTGGTTCAGGTCGGCAAAAGGGTTCTCATTCCGTTCGGCAGAGGCAACAAAAAGAAACAGGGAATAATTTTTGAGCTTTCTCCCGTGAGTGATGACATTCCGGTTGAAAAGCTCAAAAGCATTTGTTCCGTTCTTGATGACGAACCTGTCCTGTCAAAAGAACTTCTGAACCTTGCCGAGTTTATGAAAGAGCATTATTTCTGCACCTATTATGATGCGGTAAAAACAATGCTCCCTGCGGGTATAAATTACAAAATCACAACGCTTTACGGTGTTCGTGAGGGTGTAGATGAAGAAGAGCTTTCCGAGGAACAGCAAAGAATTTTTGCTTACCTTCATTCAAAAAGAAAAGCCGTAAAGTCCGATAAAATTCTTGACGATTTCGGATTAGATAACACGGCTATTCTTGAAGATATGGTAAAGTCGGGCTATCTTTACAAATCAGATGAGGCTTTCAGAAAGGTTTCGGATGCGGTTATGAAAATGGCTGCTCCGACCGAACTTGCCGACAGCGACAATATCAAGCTTACCGAAAAGCAGAAAGCCGTTCTCGACCTTATCAAAATGACAGGCGGAACTTCCGTTAAAGAGGTTTGTTACTTCACGGGTGTCACAACAGGCGTTACGGACGCACTTTATAAAAAAGGTCTTATCTACTACTATGACGAAGAAGTGTTCCGTATTGAGGACAGGACGAAGGACGAAAGTCTTGCCCCTGTTGCGTTGTCAAAACAACAGCAGACAGCCTGCGATAACCTCTATGCCGAATATGCCGATTCAAAACCGCATACAAGCCTTTTGTTCGGTGTTACAGGTTCGGGAAAAACAAGCGTTTTTATGAAACTGATTGAGCGTGTAATAAATGATAACAAGGGAATCATCGTTATGGTGCCTGAAATTTCGCTTACACCGCAGTTTGTTTCAACCTTTTCAAAGCGTTTCGGCGAGCAGATTGCCGTATTTCACAGCGCACTTTCACTCGGTGAAAGGCTTGATGAATACAAGCGTGTAAAAAAAGGTCTTGCAAAAATCGTTATAGGAACACGAAGTGCTGTGTTTGCTCCGTTTGAAAAAGTCGGTCTTATCATAATGGACGAGGAACAGGAGTACAGCTATAAGTCTGAAAGCTCCCCAAGATATCATGCAAGAGAAATCGCAAAATTCAGATGCAGCTACGATAATGCCTTGCTTGTTTTAAGTTCGGCAACTCCGTCGGTTGAATCATATTACTACGCAAAAAACGGAAGATATTCGCTTAACACGCTCACTGAGAGATACGGCGATGCGGTTTTGCCGAAGGTTGTTGTCGCAGACATGAATGTTGAACAGCAAAACGGCAATGTAACGGGATTTTCCGAAACCTTGCTTGAAAATCTGCGCTATAATCTTGAAAATAACAAGCAGTCAATTCTGCTTTTAAACAGACGGGGATACAACACCTTTGTAACCTGCCGAATGTGCGGTGAACCTGTTGTGTGTCCCAACTGTTCAATATCGCTCACATATCACAGTGCCAACCGCAGAATGATGTGTCACTACTGCGGATATTCCGTGCCTTACACGGAAGAATGTCCGTCCTGCCACAGCAAATCTTTAAGATTTGGCGGAACCGGCACTCAAAAGGCTGAAAGTGAAATTTCAGAGCTTTTTCCCGATGCAAGAATATTGCGTATGGATACCGACGCAACATCTTCAAAATCATCCTATGAAAAGATGATAACGGCATTTGCAGACGGTAAGTACGATATTCTTGTGGGAACACAAATGGTTGCAAAGGGACTCAATTTTCCAAATGTGACGCTTGTGGGTGTTCTCAACACTGACTATATGCTGTATGCCGATGATTACAGAAGCTACGAAAGAACATTTTCTCTTTTAACTCAGGTAGTCGGCAGAAGCGGCAGAGGTGCGTCAAAGGGTATGGCTGTTATTCAGTCCTACACTCCCGACAACCTCATAATCTCTATGGCGGCAAGGCAGGATTATCTTGCCTTTTACAGCACCGAAATTCAGGTCAGAAAAGCAATGCTTTATCCGCCTTTTGCGGATATCTGTCTTATCGGCTTTTCGGGTGAAAAACAGCAGCTTACAATGAAAGCGGCTAACAGCTTTTTGCAGTGCTTTGTCAGTCACGCAAGAAGCGAATACCCTGCCATGCCTTTGAGAATACTCGGTCCGTCACCCGCAAATGTTGTGAAAGTGAGCAACAAATTCAGATATAAACTTATAATAAAATGTAAAAATAACCGTGATTTCAGAGGACTGCTCTCAGCGGTTATGATAGAATTCGGAAAGAATAAGGAATTTGGAAAGGTCAGTACATATGCGGATATGAACGCTCTGACCTGTTAGTGAAAGGATATAATTTATGGCTTTAAGACAAATTGTAAAAGAGGGCGACAGCGTTCTCACAAAAAAATGCAGACCTGTCGTAAAGTTTGATGACCGCCTTGCAGATCTTATTGACGATATGATTGAAACTTTGCACAAGGCTGAGGGAGTGGGACTTGCCGCTCCTCAGGTCGGAATTTTAAGAAGAGTTGTGGTTATTGATGTCGGCGAAGGTCCGATTGAGCTTGTAAACCCTAAAATCATCGCTTACAGCGGCAAGCAGGAAACTCTTGAGGGTTGTCTTTCAATCCCCGGCAAGTGGGGTTACACAGTAAGACCTGATTATGTAAAGGTTAAGGCTCAGGACAGACACGGTGACGAATTCGTTATTGACGGCAAGGATTTGCTTGCAAAGGCTTTTTGTCACGAACTCGACCATCTTGAGGGAATTCTCTTTACTCAGGTTGCAACAAGAATGTTGACTCCTGCCGAAATTGAAGAAATGAATAGCTGATAAACAGGTGAAGATATGAAAATAATTTATATGGGTACTCCCGATTTTGCCGTACCTGCACTCAAGGCTCTTGCAAATTCGGAACATAAGGTTTGTGCCGTGTTTACACAACCCGACAAGCCGAGGGGAAGAAAGATGATAATGACTCCTCCCGATGTCAAGGTGTGCGCAGAAAAGCTGAATATTCCCGTGTATCAGCCCGAAACCTTTAAGGACGGCAAACCTCTTGAAATTATCAATAAATATAATCCCGATGTCATTGTTGTTGCGGCTTACGGAAAAATTCTTCCCAAGTCGGTTCTTGACTCTGCAAAGTACGGCTGCATCAATCTTCACGGCTCGCTTTTGCCTAAATACAGAGGCGCATCTCCTATTCAGCAGAGCGTATTAAACGGTGACAGGGAAACCGGTGTAACGGCTATGCAAATGGATGTCGGACTTGACACAGGTGACATTCTGAAAGTTGTCAAAACGGAAATCGGTGTGAATGAAACATCGGGAGAGCTTTTTGACCGTCTTTCTCTTATGGGCGGAGAGCTTATTCTTGACACACTTTCTGCTCTTGAAAAGGGCGAAATCACTCCGATTAAGCAGGACGAAAGCCTTGCAACTCACACTTCAAAAATTGACAAATCACTTTGTCCGATTGATTTTACAAAACCGGCCTTTGAGGTGCATAATAAAATCAGAGGACTTAATCCGTGGCCGATTGCCACAACCGAAATTAACGGTAAAAAGATAAAGGTTCATTCTTCTTTGCTCTGCGAAAAGAGCGGAAAAGCGGGAACTGTAATCAGTACAAAACCGCTGATTGTTGCCTGCGGTGAAAAGTCGGTTGAGCTTTGTGAAATTCAGCCTGAGGGCAAAAAGAAAATGACCGCCGAGGCATTCCTTGCCGGCCACAGGCTTTCTGTCGGCGATGTAATCGGTTAAAAATTCCCGTCTGCAATATGCAGACAGAAAGGTGTTTGATTTATGGGCTTCTTTTACGGATTTGATATGACCTATCTTGTGTTTATTGTTCCTTGTATCATAATAACATTGATTTGTCAGGTCAAAGTTAAAACAACTTTTTCAAAATATTCACAGATAAGAAATTCAAGAAATATGACAGGCGCTCAGGCGGCTGAATATGTTCTTCGTCAGCACGGTGTAACAGGTGTCAGAATTGAACATGTTGCAGGCAGTATGACAGATCATTTTGACCCGAGAACAAATGTAATCAGACTTTCCGACACGGTTTTTAACAGCACCTCCGTTGCGGCTGTAGGCGTTGCCTGTCATGAGGCAGGTCATGCAGTTCAGCACGCAGAAAATTATCTGCCTAACAGAATCCGTTCGTTTATTCTTCCTGTTGCAAGACTCGGTTCAAGCCTCAGTTGGATTTTTATTATAGTCGGTTTTTGCTTTACACAGAGAGTAGGTTTTGTATTTCTTTATATAGGTATAATCCTGTTTGCGCTTTCCGTACTCTTTACAATCGCAACACTTCCCGTAGAGTTTAATGCATCAAAAAGAGCGCTTGAAACAATCAGAAACGGCGATCTTCTTTACGGTGAAGAATACACAGGAGCAAAGAGAGTGCTTCAGGCAGCCGCAATGACATATGTTGCAGCGGCTCTTACTGCAATTATGCAGCTTTTAAGATTAATTATAATTGCGAACAATCGCAGAAGATAATTTATTTTGGAGATTAAAATGGCAAACACACGCAATATTGCACTGAATGTGCTGCTTAAAATTGAAAATGAGGGAGCATATTCAAATATTGCTTTGAATAATGCCATAAAGGAAAACCGTCTTTCGGGTGTTGACAGCTCTTTTGTGTCAGCACTCGTTTACGGCGTTCTGGAAAGAAGACTCACGCTTGATTATATTATCAGGTCTTATTCTAAAATTCCGTTAAGGAAAATTGAAACAAAAACAAAAAATATTCTTCGCCTTGGAATACTCCAGCTTTTGTTTATGGACAAAGTTCCCGACAGTGCGGCAGTCAACGAAAGCGTTAATCTTGCCAAAAAGCACAAACTTCAGAAATCATCGGGTTTCATAAACGGAATTCTTCGCAATATCACAAGAGCAGAGGATAAATATACATTACCCGATGAAAAGGACAGGGCTCGATATCTTTCGGTAAAATATTCTGTTCCCGAAAACATTGTAAAATTGTGGGTTAATTCTTACGGAGAAAATAATACCGAACAGCTTTTGGCATCTCTTAACGGCAGAGCCAAAATCTGTTGTCGTGTTAATACCCTCAGAACAGATGCAGACACATTAATTAAGAAATTATCCGATGAGGGCGTTGTTGCGGAAAAAATCCCGTTTATAGACAACGCACTCTATCTTGAAAATACAGGCTCGGTTGAAAGACTCAGAGCGTACAAGTCCGGACTTTTTCATATTCAGGATGCGTCAAGCCAGCTTTGTGTGAATTTTCTTGACGCAAAGCCTCGCAATATTATGCTTGATGTATGTTCCGCACCGGGCGGAAAATCGTTTTCGGCGGCTCAGTATATGAACAACCGTGGCAGAATTTTTTCCTGTGATATGTTCGACCATAAGCTGAAACTGATTTCGGCAGGTGCTAAAAGGCTTGGCATCACTTGTATTTCAACGCTTCTGCGTGATGCGTCAACCAATGATACGGCACTTCCTGTGGCGGACAGAATCCTCTGCGATGTTCCGTGCAGCGGTCTTGGAATCATGTCAAGAAAGCCCGAAATCAGATACAAGGACGACCTTATTTCCAACGATTTGCCGGATTTGCAGTACAGGATTCTCTGTGCAAGTGCGGATAATCTTGCAGTAGGCGGTAAGCTTGTCTATTCTACCTGTACATTGAATCCTGATGAAAACAATAAAAACACAAGGCGTTTTCTTGAGGAACATCCCGATTTTTACGGAATACCGTTAAAACTTCCAAACGGAATTACCCGTGCATTTGATGAAGAACCATACGAAATAACACTTATGCCGCACACCTGCGGAACAGACGGATTTTACATCAGCTTATTCGGAAAGAAGGCGTCAAATTGAATAATTTAACGGATATCAAGTCAATGACGCTTGATGAGCTGACTGAATTTGTCACAGAAAACGGTTTTCCAAAGTTCAGAGCAAAGCAGATTTATGATTGGTTGTACAAAAATGTGACCGATTTTGACAATATGCGTAACATTCCTGCCGATTTAAAGGCTTTTTTGAAATCAAGTAGTTACATTTCTGTTGCAAATATTGAAAAAAAACTTGTTTCAAGGTATGATAAAACAGTCAAGTACCTTTTTTCGTTTAATGACGGCGAATGTGTAGAGTCTGTTGTAATGAGTTACAAGCACGGATATTCAATCTGTATCTCAACACAGGTTGGTTGTAAAATGGGTTGTACATTTTGTGCAACAGGCAAAAGCGGTTTTTCACGGAGTCTTGCACCGTCGGAAATGCTTGGACAGATTGAGGCCGCACAGCGTGACCTTAACATAAGAATTTCTAACATTGTTCTTATGGGGATGGGTGAACCGCTTGATAATTTTGATAATGTTGTAAAATTTCTCCGACTTGTTTCGTCCGACAACGGTCTTAACATTGGAATGCGACATATTACCCTCTCAACCTGCGGTATAGTTCCGAAAATTTATGAGCTTGCAAAACTTCATCTCGGAATAACGCTTTCCGTTTCATTACACGCACCGAACGATGAGATAAGACAGCGAACAATGCCCATTGCAAGAAAATATTCTATTGAAGAATTATTAAAGGCTTGTTCAGATTATTTCAAAACAACAGGTCGCAGAGTTACATTTGAATACTCTATGATAAGCGGAGTTAATGACAGCGATGAAAACGCAAGAGAGCTTGCAAAACGACTTGAGGGTACACAAAGCCATGTTAATCTGATCCCCGTCAATACTGTTGAGGGAACAGGCTACTTAAAAAGCAATATTAAAAGACAGCAGGCATTCATAAATATTCTTGCTGCTAAAAATATCGGAGCAACCGTGCGCAGAACACTCGGAAGTGACATAAACGCATCGTGCGGTCAGCTCAAAAGAAAGCATATTGAAGAAGGAGGTAAATAACTTGGAAGTATTCAGCAAAAGTGATATCGGACTTGTTCGTAATCAGAATCAGGATGACTGTCGCTTCGGAGTTATTTCTCCCAGCTGTGTCTGGGCAGTTGTGTGTGACGGAATGGGCGGTGCAAACGGCGGTAATATTGCCAGCGCAACGGCAGTTGATTATATCAGCACCAAAATTACCGATTTGTACAAAGATGATATGACCAAGGAGCAGATTGGCGAGCTTATGGCAGAAATTGTTGTCAATGCCAATATGAAAGTATTTGAAATGTCCATGAAAGATCCCGAGCTCACAGGTATGGGAACTACATGTGAATTTGTCTTTGTAAAAGATACAACCGTTCATGTTGTTCATGTCGGTGACAGTCGCACATACGCTATCAGAGGCGGTAAAATCAAACAGCTTACAGAGGATCATTCCGTTGTTCAGGAAATGGTTCGAAGAGGCGAGCTTACATATGAGCAGGCGCAAAATCATCCGAACAAGAACTTTATAACAAGGGCGCTCGGCATAAAACCGTCCGTTCGCCTTGACTATATTGAAGCCAACTTTATTTACGGTGATGTTCTTCTCATCTGTACCGACGGACTTTCAAATTGCGTCACAACAGGAGATATGGTCAAAATCTGCCATGAAAACCGTGGCGAAGGTCTTATCACAAAGCTTGTTGACAAGGCGAAAGACGGCGGAGGTTCTGATAATATCACAGCTACCGTAATTTACTAAGGATAGGAGTTGACCGTTTTGGATAAATATTTGGGCAAAAGACTTGACGGAAGATATGAAATCCACGAGCTTATCGGTGTCGGCGGTATGGCAAATGTTTACCGTTGTACCGACACAGTCGATGACCGTGAAGTTGCCGTAAAAATTCTTAAAGACGAGTATCTCAACAACGAGGAGTTTATCCGCCGTTTCAAAAATGAATCAAAAGCCATCGCAATGCTTTCACATCCGAATATTGTAAAGGTGTATGATGTAAGCTTTGGCGATATGATTCAGTATATTGTAATGGAATATATTGACGGCATTACCCTTAAAGAATATGTTGATCAGCAGGGCATTATTGAGTGGAAAGACGCAATCCACCTGACCGCACAGATTCTAAAGGCTTTACAGCACGCTCACGAGTGCGGAATTGTACACCGTGATATAAAGCCGCAAAATATTATGCTGTTGCAGGACGGTACAATCAAAGTTACCGATTTCGGTATTGCAAGATTTTCCGATAAATCAACACGCACAATGACAGAACAGGCGATCGGCTCTGTTCACTACATTGCTCCTGAACAGGCAAGAGGTGACGCAACTGACGGAAAAACGGACATTTATTCTGTCGGTGTAATGCTCTATGAAATGCTTACGGGAAAGCTTCCGTTTGACGGTGACAGTGCCGTTACAATTGCGCTTATGCAGTTGCAGTCAACACCGAAGCATCCTCGTGAAATCAATCCGGGAATCCCGATAGGTCTTGAGCAGATTACTATGAAGGCAATGGAAAAGCTTCCGTCCGACAGATACACTTCTGCCGCAGAAATGCTTTCTGATATCGAAAGATTCAGACTTAATCCGTCAATCGTTTTTGATTACGGCAACAAGTCTTTTGTTGATAATCAGCCCACAAAGTTTGTTCACTCTCTGCGTGACGGCAGGGTAAGAAATAAAATTGACAACGAGGCAACCAAAGTAGTTGATATGCCGCAGGACGATGTTGTTGTTAAAGAAGAACAGTTTGCCGATGAGGATTTTGTAAAGGAACATAAGCCTTCCTACTATGCAGTCAAGGGTATTGTAATTGCGGCTGTTGCAGTATGTGCAATTTTCTTTGCACTTGCAATGTTCAGAGGCTGCTCAACCTCACAGGCTAAGGATGTTGAAGTTCCCGATTATGTCGGCAAATCCTTTGTTTCAATAAAAGAAAATAACCCGAATGATTTTAAGTTTGAGGTTAAGAGTGAATATGATGAGTCAAAGGAAATGGGCGTAATTCTTGATCAAGAGCCTAAGGGCGGTTCAATGAAGGTTAAGTCAGGCTCAACAATCACGGTAACCGTAAACGGAACGGACACAGAAGTTTCTGTTCCTTATGTAACCAATTACAGCGAAAAAGAGGCTTCTCAGGCTCTCAAGGAAAAGAATCTTATTCCTGAAATTGTCTATGTAGAAAACACTAAAACACCAAAGGGCTACACAATTGAGTGCTTCCCAAAAGCAGGTGTAAAAACTACAATCGGTTCAACGGTATATGTATATATTGCAAGCGGTGAGAGAACCAAACAGGTTACACTCCCGTCGGTTGACGGACTTATGCTTTCCGAAGCAAAGCAGACTCTTGTTGATCTCGGACTTACCGTTGAAACAGTTCAGGATGATGAAAGCAAAGAACCGAAGGATACAGTCCTCGGTATGTCGCCTCTCCAGTACGGCAAGGTTGACGCAGGCTCTGTTGTAACCCTGACTGTAAGCTCGGGACTCGGTGACGAAAACACGGTTAATATCTTCGTTGACCTTCCGTCGGATGTTGAAGATTCAGTCGATATGACTGTAATTGTTGACGGTGCGGTTGATTCCCGTAATTCAAAGACACTTGTTCCGAAATATAACAAGACCTATACTCTTGAGCTCAAGGGCTCAGGCACTTCAACTGTAGTAATTCAGCTTGACGGTCAGGCTTACAGAGAGTATTCGGTTGACTTTGCATCGGCATCGGTAACCACTACGGCGTCACATGATTATGTCCGTGCGACAACCGCTCCTCCCGAAACCGAACCGCCGACACAGTATTACACAGATCCGTATGTAGCGCCTGACACGACCGTTCAGCCGGTTACGGATGATCCTGAACTTTAATCGGTGAAGTATGGATACTAAAAGCGGAATTTTAATGAAATCAATCGGCGGATTTTACTATGTCCGTGCCGATGGTGAGGATTACGAATGTAAGGCAAGGGGGAGCTTTCGCAAAAGCGGAAACTCTCCCGTAGCGGGGGACAGGGTAAATATATCTGTTCCGAATGACGGTTTTTGTGCGATAGAAGAAATTCTTCCACGCAAAAACAAGCTCCGCAGACCTGCTCTTGCAAATCTTGATATTCTTCTTCTCGTGTGTTCAACTGTTGAACCGTTGCCGAATTTTACGATTATTGACAAAATGACTGCGGCTGCGGTAAACAATAATATGGAACCCGTAATTGTCGTTACAAAAAATGATCTGGAAAACGGAGATAAGATTGCCGATATCTACAGACACGCAGGTTTTGAGGTTTTTCTCTGTTCGGAAGATGATTCTTCACAAACCGAAGAACTCAAAAGCTATCTGTCCGGCAAGGTTTCAGCCTTTATCGGTAACAGCGGTGTCGGCAAGTCCACATTGCTCAATAAGCTTTTTCCATCGCTTTCTCTTGAAACAGGGCAAACAAGTAAAAAACTCGGCAGAGGAAGACATACCACAAGAGTTGTTGAACTGTTTGAACTTGACGGTTGTTTTGTGGCAGACACACCCGGATTTTCAACCGTCGATCTTCAGCGTTACGAAATGATTGACAAAAGCCGGCTGCAATATTGCTTTCCTGAATTTGAAAAATATTTAGGGGACTGTATGTTTACTTCATGTTCGCATACCTGTGAAAAAGGCTGCAGGATTCTTGAGGCGCTCTCTGACGGTGAAATTGAAGAAACCCGTCATCGCAGTTATGTTCAGATGTATAACGAGGTCAAGGACATTAAATCATGGCAGATAAAGGAGTAATTATGCGTTGTGTGATTATTGCAGGCTCGCCTGACACAAATTCGGATTTTTTGTCCGAGGTTATAAAACCTGATGACTATGTGATATGTGCCGACAGAGGCTGCAATTTTGCAAAACAGGCAGGCATTACTCCTAACCTTGTTGTAGGAGATTTCGATTCCGAGCCTGATGTACTGTTTCCAAACTGCGAAACGGTCCGACTTATTCCCGAAAAGGATGATACCGACACAATGCACTCTGTTGACCTTGCACTTGAAAAAAGGTTTGACGAAATAGCAATTCTCGGTGCATTGGGCGGTCGCTTTGACCACAGCTTTGCAAATGTGGCAGTTCTCTCTTATATTCACGAACACGGAAGTAAGGGCGTTCTCCTTTCTGAAAAAGAGAAAATAGAATTTCTTCCAGTAGGTCATTATGAATATAAAAACTTTAAAGGCAAAACATTTTCGCTTTTCCCTTACGGATGTCCGAGTGTCTGCGTAAGCTATTCGGGAACAAAGTATCCTCTTGAAAAATACTGTGTTTCGAGCAGCGTTACTCTGGGTGTTTCAAATGTATTCACTTCCGATATGACAACAATTGACATATATGACGGAAATGCAATACTTATAATTAATTTGATAGACTGTTAAAATTACAGCTTGACATTGTTTGCAAATGTATCTTGTATATGTCAAAAGCAATGTCAACATTATATGGGGGTATAGCTCAGCTGGGAGAGTGTCTGACTGGCAGTCAGAAGGTCATGGGTTCGAGCCCCGTTATCTCCACCACATTTTTTATACAACAATATTTGCAAAGAATTTGCTTTATAAGGCTTTGCAATAACAAAATTGTAACTATATTAACACCTTTAAGTCTTGAAAAGAAATATGTTTTTATGGTATAATTCTTTTCAGACAAAATTTGAAATTGATACTTATTTGGAGTTGAGTAATAATATGTCATTGTGTATGGGATGCATGCAGGAAATAGGTGACAACAAGATTTGTCCGTCCTGCGGATTTGATACAACTGAAAAACAGCAAGCTCCTTTTTTACCGTACGGAACAATTCTTCAGAACCGCTATATCGTAGGTGCGGGGATTGATACCAACGGCGAAAGTACACGCTATATAAGCCACGACAAGCAGACAGGTGACATTGTAATCATCTGCGAATTTCTTCCTATCGGACTTTTTTCTCGTGAAGAAGGAACTACCGAGGTCAGAATAAATTATGAAAACCGCCTTGTATATAATAAACTCAAGGACGATTTTCTTAACTATTACAGGATTCTTTCAGAACTCCGTGAGCTTTCCGCTCTTATGAATGTTCACAACATTTTTGAAGAAAATAACACAGTTTATGTTGTTGAGGAAAACGAGGATCTTATTCCTTTTGAGGAGTATGTTGAACGCAGTAACGGTCATCTTGAATGGGATATTGCCCGTCCGCTTTTTATGCCTGTAATTTCTGCACTTGAGGCTCTTCACAAGAGAGGTGTCGGTCACTATGCTATCGCACCTAAGAATATGTATATCACAGCATCGGGTAAAATTAAGATTTCAGGCTTTGCATCGGAAAATGAGCGTAAAAGAGGCACGCCTCTCAAATCTCAGCTTTTTTCAGGCGCTGCGGCTCCCGAACAGTATGACGACAATTTTCCTCTTGACGATATTACGGATATCTACGGATTCTGTGCAACCCTTTTCTATGCCCTCACAGGTCATATGCCAAAGAGTGCGGTAGAACGCCGTAAGGACAGCCGACTTCTTATGAGCACAACAACTGTAAAGAGACTTCCTCCGCATGTTGTTTCGGCTCTTGCTAACGGTTTGCAGGTTGAGCGTGAAAACCGTATTACAGATTTTGACGAGCTTCGTTCACAGCTTTCCGTTGCTCATACAGCAAAGGCAATTCAGGACGAAATTTCAAGAACAGCAAGCATGAACCTCACAAAGTCAGAGCGTACACGCAAGACTTCAAACGGTATGTCACATGCTTCAATTATTATTATTGCGGCTGCTATCACGGTTCTTGTTCTCGGTATTGCCGGTGTGTTCTGGCTTATGCAGAATCCGCTTGCCGGAATGTTTTCAAATAATACTGATGCGAGTGTAAGCTCAACTCAAAGCACAGAGTGGACAGGTGCTACTGTTCCTAACTATGTCGGAATGACATATGAAGAGGCTGTTAAGAGTGTTGACAGCAACAGCAGTATCACAATCTACAGAACCTTTAACGATGAGTACAGTGATGATTATGCAGAAGGTAAGATTATGTCACAGACTCCTGCCGCAGGTTCAAAAATTACTCAGGAAGATTCCGTAGTAGTGAGTGTTTGCGTAAGCAAGGGATCACAGATGAGAACTCTGCCGAAGGTTGAGGGTGAAAAACTTGATACCGTAGCATCCGATATTGCCGCTCAGGGACTTCTTGCAACAGCAGAATATGAGTACAGTGACAAGGTTGCTGAGGGAAGGGTAATCCGCTACAAAGAACATGTTGAGGGTGATACTCTCGAATACGGTTCAACGGTAGTTCTTATTGTCAGCAAGGGCAAGAAACAGACAAGTTCTCAATCATCAAACTGATAAAATTAATAACAATGTTTAAGACGGACTTTTTGCAGTCCGTCTTTTTTGTCTTTTTTATTGATATAAAACAGTTATAGTTACTGATTATCTTAAAATACTCGATAAAATTGAGATTGGAAAAAATTTCAGAAAACTGTCACAAAATAAAGGTCAAAAATAGTCAAATTTCTCTTGACTTTTCTTGAAAATGGTATAAAATATAATTAGCACTCAGGGAACAAGAGTGCTAATTAATTAAAAGTAATTTAAAATTTTTACAGGAGGCTGTATTTATGACAATCAAACCATTACTCGACAGAGTCGTTTTAAAAGTTGAAGAGGCTGAAGAGAAAACAAAGAGCGGTATCATTCTTTCATCTGCTGCTCAGGAAAAGCCACAGTTCGCATCAGTTGTTGCTGTTGGCCCCGGCGGTGTTGTTGACGGCAAGGAAGTAAAGATGTATGTCAGCGTAGGCGATAAGGTTATCGCAAGTAAATATGCAGGCACACAGGTAAAGATTGACGGCGAAGAATACACAATTGTAAACCAGTCGGATATACTCGCAACTCTTGAATAATTAACTAAATATACGGAGGTAATTTACAATGGCTAAACAAATCGCATACGGCGAAGATGCAAGAAAAGCTTTAATGAAAGGTATTGACCAGCTCGCTGATACCGTTAAAATCACACTCGGACCTAAGGGCAGAAATGTTGTTCTTGATAAGAAGTTCGGTGCTCCGCTCATCACAAATGACGGTGTAACAATTGCAAAGGAAATTGAACTTGAAGATCCTTTTGAAAATATGGGTGCTCAGCTTGTAAAGGAAGTTTCTATCAAGACTAACGATATTGCAGGCGACGGTACAACAACTGCCACACTTCTTGCTCAGGCTCTCATCAGAGAGGGTATGAAGAATGTAACTGCAGGCGCTAACCCAATGGTACTTAAAAAGGGTATTGCAGACGCTGTAAATGTTGCAGTTGAGGCTGTAAAGAAGAACAGCAAGCAGGTATCCGGTACAGACGATATCGCAAGAGTTGCAACAGTTTCATCACAGGATGAATTCATCGGCAAGCTTATTGCCGAGGCTATGGAAAAGGTTACAACAGACGGTGTTATCACAGTTGAGGAATCAAAGACAGCCGAAACATACAGCGAGGTCGTTGAAGGTATGATGTTCGACAGAGGTTACATCGCTCCTTATATGGTAACAGATACAGATAAGATGGTTGCAGAGCTTGACAATCCGCTTATCCTTATCACAGATAAGAAGATTTCTACTACACAGGAAATTCTCCCACTTCTTGAGCAGATTGTTCAGATGGGTAAGAAGCTCCTTATTATCGCTGAAGATGTTGAGGGCGAGGCTCTTACAACTCTCGTACTTAACAAACTCAGAGGTACATTCACTTGTGTTGCCGTAAAGGCTCCGGGCTTTGGTGACAGAAGAAAAGAAATGCTTCAGGATATTGCAACACTCACAGGCGGTACAGTTATCACATCCGACCTCGGTCTTGAACTCAAGGATACAACAGTTGATCAGCTCGGTACTGCCCGTCAGGTTAAGATTGAAAAGGAAAACACAATCATCGTTGACGGCTCAGGTGACAAGGAAGCTATCAAGGGCAGAGTTGCTCAGATCAGACAGCAGATTGAAACAACAACATCTGACTTTGACCGTGAAAAACTTCAGGAGCGTCTTGCAAAGCTCGCAGGCGGCGTAGCAGTTATCAAGGTTGGTGCTGCAACAGAAGTTGAAATGAAAGAAAAGAAGCTCCGTATTGAGGATGCTCTTGCCGCTACAAAGGCTGCTGTTGAAGAGGGTATCGTAGCAGGCGGCGGTATCGCTTGCATGAACGCTATTCCGGCTGTTGCAGAGTTCGTTGACACTCTCGAGGGTGACGCTAAGACAGGTGCTAAGATTGTTCTTAAAGCACTTGAAGAACCGCTCCGTCAGATTGTTGCTAACGCAGGTCTTGAGGGCAGCGTAATCTGCGACAATGTTAAGAAGGCTAACAAGGTTGGCTATGGCTTCAACGCTCTTACAGAGGAATACACAGATATGGTTTCGGCAGGTATCGTTGACCCGACAAAGGTTACTCGTTCAGCTCTCCAGAACGCAAGCTCTGTTGCAGCAATGGTTCTTACAACAGAATCACTTGTTACGGACATCAAAGAGCCTGCAGCTCCGGCAGCTCCAGCAGCACCTGATATGGGCGGAATGTACTAATCCCGTAAGCTGTAATATTATAGATAATTTTTACCGCAGACTCAAAAGGTCTGCGGTAATTTTATGCTCAAATCCTTTTTCTTGCTTTTTGTAGAAAGGTATATTATAATTTAAGTATGTACGAAAAAAGTTCGCACGGAAAACAGGTGATTTTATGAAGATAAAAGAAGATTTTGTTCTGCGAAAGGTTGCAGATTCATATGTTGTAGTTCCCGTAAATAAGCTGACGCTTGATTTTAACGGAATTATCAACCTCAATGAAACGGGTGCATTCCTTTTTGAAAAGCTCCAAAACGATTGCGAAAAGGCTGATTTGCTCAAAGCAATGCTTGATGAGTATGAAGTGAGCGAAGAAAAGGCGAGTGCCGATATTGATACATTTATTCAAAAGCTAAGAGAGGCTGATGTCCTTGAATAAAGAAGTAGGTCTTGATGATGTAATGCAGATTATAGCCGAAAAGCTTGAGGCCGGAGGATCGGTTACTTTCAATCCGAAGGGAACAAGTATGCTCCCAATGCTCCGAGACGGTGACGATACGGTTGTTTTATCAAAACCAAAGGGCAGACTTCATCTTTTTGATTTGCCTTTATACAGGCGAAAAGACGGTTCGTATGTATTGCACCGTGTCGTCAATTTCGGAAGTGACGGCAGTTATACTATGTGCGGTGACAATCAGTTTGCCGTTGAAAAAGGTATTACCGATGGTGATGTAATCGGAGTGGTAACTGCTTTTTACAGAAAGGGTAAGCCCTACACGGTTGACTCAATGAAGTACAGAGCATACCTTGAATTTATGTTCTATTCAAAACCGCTAAGAAAGGTTATTGCATCAACTGTGTCAAGAAGTAAAAATGCATTTTCAAAGCTTAAAACGAAAAAAGGGAAAAAATGAGGAAACATCTTAACGATAACGAAAAAATTGAATTTAAGTATCTGCTTGAGCTTGTTTCGTCGTCTGTAAACGGAACAGCACCTCCGATTTCTTATGAGGGGATAAAATGGCAGTCGATAAAAATGCTTGCAAACTATTGCAGTGTTGAATCGCTTGTTGCCAATGCGGTTTTGTCGCTCGACAAAAAGTATGTTTCTCCCGAAGTATATGAAAAATTCAAGCAGAATTTGTCGGTTGAAATGCTGATTGACGGAAATCTCTCATATGAAACTGAGAAAATTCTCAAGGCTTTTGATGAAAACAAAATCAAGAATATTCCCTTAAAGGGCTATTTTATGAAAAAGGAATATCCTCGCTCCGACTTTCGTTCCGTGTCTGATGTAGATATCCTTTTTGACAGAAAACAGGCTGATTCGGTCAAAGAAGTATTTTCCAAACTCGGATACACTTTTCTGAATGAAGATGACAACCAGTATCATTTTGGAAAAAAACCGATGATGAACATTGAAATGCATGCAACTCTTGTCCATGAAAACGAGGAATCTTATCCGTTGCTTGTTAATCAGCTTGACCGTTCAACAAAGCGTGACGGCTACAGCTATTCATATGAAATGAGCCATGAGGACTTTTATATCTATATGCTTGTTCATAACTCGAATCATTTCAGAATCGGCGGAATGGGAGCAAGAATGGTGCTTGACAGCTATGTTTTCTTGAAAAATCATCAATCTGAGCTAGATTATGACTATCTCAATGTGATGCTTGAAAAAATCGGTATTGCAAAGTTTGAAAAGCGTGTTCGTGAGATTGCGTTCAACTGGTTTGCAAAGCCACAGGCTGAACTTAAATTTGATGATATCGAAGAATATATTTTGCTCAGCGGTACACTCGGCAGGGTAGATGTCGGCACGATGATAAATTCCCACAAGACAATTACAGAGAATAACAAATCAAAATTCTCATATCTTGTGTCCTCAATATTTCCACCAAAATCCGAAATGCAGTATAAGTATCCATATGTAAAAAAAACACCGTTCCTTTTACCGATTTCATGGTGTCATATGTGGGGAAAAAGGCTTTTTGTAGACAGAAATATCAATTTTAAATCGGGCATCAAAAACCGTATGTCATACACGGATGAAGATGTAAATTTGTACAAGTCCCTTTTGGATGAAATGGGTTTTGACGGTATTGGAATAAATAATTTCGGAAATTGAATATGCAAATCAACCTCCCGACAGTTTTTGCTGTCGGGATTTTTGCATAATAAAGGCAAATTTGAAAATAATATTTCAAGATATTATTTTTGAGGTGATACCTAAATGGTCAGAATTATTACCGATTCAGCCGCCGATTTTGAACATTCAGAAAGTGAAAAATTCGGAATTTCTACAGTTCCGTTAGCTGTGTATATTGACGGAAAAGAATATAAGGATGATTTTTTACATTCAAAGGAACGCTTTTACAGGCTTGCAAAGCTGTCGAAAACTTTGCCGAAAACATCTCAACCCTCGCCGTATGTCTACGAATGTGCTTTGAAAAAGGCGAGAGATAACGGCGAATCGGTTGTGGTGATAACTGTTTCTTCGGCATTGAGCGGTTCATATCAGAGTGCAGTTCTTGCAAGAGATTTGCTCGGATATGAGGGGTGTTATGTGATAGACAGCAAATCTGCTTCGGCAGGTCAGAAGCTTCTTGTAAACGAGGCACTTCGCCTGCGTGACAACGGGTTTACAGCAAAAGAAATTGCCGAACATCTTCTGAGGTTCAGAAGCAGAATTATAGTATATGCCTGTATTGACGATATGAAGTACCTATATGGGGGTGGCAGACATACAAATGCCGCTGCATTACTCGGCTCAACAGGAAGAATAAAACCCGTAATCAGCATTACGGGTTCGGGCAGTGTAGCCTTTGAGGCGAAAACAATAGGAATGCGCCACGGTATGAATCATATGCTGATGTCGCTGAAAAAGCTTGGCATAGACCAAAATTATCCGCTGTATATAATGCACACAAACGCAAAAAATCAGGCATTGTATTTATCAAAGCTCATAATATCAAAAGGAATTCCTTTTGTTGAGGGCAGTATTGTCAGCGTGGGTTCTGTTGTCGGCAGTCATATAGGAGAGGGTAGTACGGGTATTGCATTTGTCAAAAAAGAGCAAAGAAAAAGCGGACATGATTAACTGTCCGCTTCAATCATTTTATCAGGCTTTTTCGCTTTCTTTACCGTCGGGAATTTCTTTCAGTTTTCCGACAAATTCTTTGATTTTTGTATATTTGCCGTTAAGAATACACTCAAATGCAAAAGACGCAGTAGGAATCATAAGAATTATGTAAGTCAGCACATACTGCGACTTGCCTTCAAATAAGAGGTGATATCCGAACGCTCCCAGAATAACAAGAGGGAGAAGTACGGTTTCAATATTTGTCCTTCTGTTAATGAACAAGAAGTAAATTCCTGCCGCAAACGCAATGAAAAGAATCTGCATATAGAAGTTGAAGTACAGTTCAAAGAACTGTCCGATACTGCCGTCATACATTCCGTTGCCGATCCAATTAAGCTCGTTTGTATGAGACTTGACCTTGCTAACCCATATGCTTTCGTATGTCGGCTCATTCCATTGGCTGATAATTTTCTTCGAGAAGAAGTCAATCATATAGTTTGTGTTTTTACCGAAGTAATTCATTCTTGATTTTATATTGGTCCAAGCCTGTGCATTTGCGGCTTTTGCGTCAAGACCTGCGTTTTTATAATCGTTGAGGGCAATTCCGTTGTACCAACCGGGAGCCATATATGAATCATTAATACCCATATCAAGGTACATAGCCTGTGAAACACCGCTTGAAAGCTTCACTCCCGAACGGTTCTCATAACTCATGATAACAAGGTTGCTTGTTCCGACAACAGCAATGCAAATTGCAAGTGCAAACGCAATGCTCTGCCACTTCTTAGCCTTAATTGTGTGAATAACCAGCATAACAACAAACGCAACAAGATAAATCAGGTTGTTGTATTTTGCAAGTGTTGAAATAACGAGAAGTACGGCACATGGAATGAGGAGCAGGTACTTGTTTGTCTGAAAATACTTGATGAGGAAGTATGATGCCCAGATTGCAAAGCACATTCCGATGATGTTGCCGTAAACGAATGTGCAGAAAAGTACAGGCTGAAAACAGCCGGCAAGCAGAAGAATTGTAATAAATTCAACCGAACGCTTTTTGAAAAGAAGTCTTGTGATGTTTACAATACCTATATAAGCGGCGGCTGTACACATTACATTGAATACCTGAATCGGCATTGTACTGTCCGTACCGAAAACTCTGTAAAAAATTTCGCTGATGAAAACAAAGCCGAGTTGGAACGGATAGAAGTTGTAGTAAGAATATCCGCTGTAAAAATCGCTGTTGTAAAAACCGCTGTTATTGTGGAATGACGAATAGTTGCCCTTAGCCGCCTGTGACGCTGTTTCATAGATGTTGTAGCTGTCAGCCGCAGGAACAGAGGTTACCGAGAATACCCAGACAAGTCCCACAATCATAACGAACGCCGCAAGACCTATATGCATATATTTCAGATTGACCTTTGCAAAAAAGTCACAATGCTTTTTCATTTTGAATATAAAAACGGTAAACAGGGAAGTGAACAGGATGTTCAGCGCAATGTTATCCGTCTGATACAAAATTATTTCACTGCCGTAATTTGCCGAATCAAACACGCTTGTCTGCACAAAGCTCATAATTGCTATGTATGCAAATGCTATGAATACGAACAGACAAAGAATGTTTACAATAACATACTCGACTGTATTCTGCTTTTTGACAGAAGTAACCGTTTTTCCAGTCTGTTTAGGTTTATTTGAATTGTTCTTAGCTTTAGTATTACCCATATTATGTACCTGCCCGATTAAAATTCTTTCTTGACAGAACGCATAAACAGAGTTCCGAGTGCCTCTTTGATATCTGTTCCGTCGAATAAAACCTTGTATACAGACTCAACAATCGGAAGGTCAACACCATATTCCTGACCGAGCTTGTATAACGCTTTTGATGTCATAACACCCTCGGCAAGCTTTGTAAATCTGTCTCCCTTTGCAAAGCTTTCACCGTACATTCTGTTGTGACTCCATTTTGAAAACAAGGTAGCCTCATAGTCACCGAGATGACAAAGACCGTAAGCACTCATCTCATTGCCTCCGAGTGCCTTAATGAGTCTTGCAATCTCTCGTGTGCCTCTTGCCATTAACGCACCTTTTAGTGAGGTGTAGTTAAGTCCGTCAAGCATACCTGCGGCGATGCCGATAACATTCTTTGCGGCAGCACCGATTTCACTGCCGATAAGATCCGTTCCAAGGTAAAATCTGATAAGGTCGCTTGTGAATTCATTTACAAGCTTTTCCTTAATATCGTGATTATTGCTGTCAATAACCATACAGTTCGGAATACCTCTTACATAATCCTGGGGATGTCCCGGACCTACCCAAACTGCAACGGGTGTCTTGCTTTCGTCAACAAATTCACCGACAACCTCACTGAGCCTTTTGCCTGTAGTTGCCTCAACACCCTTCATGCAGAGAACAATTGTCTTGCCGTCAAGATTGTACTTTGAAATATCTGCAAAATACGAACGCAGATACTGCGATGAAATCGAAATTATGATAACCTCGGCTCTTTCAATCGCATATTCAAGATCCGAAGAAACCTCAATTGACTTTGGAAAGGTGAGATAGTCGTTTTTGTGTGTTTCTTTAAGCTGTATAAATTCGGGTGCGTCGGCAAGTCCGCAGCTTAAAACATTGTGACCGATTTTGTCGAGATACCAGGCAATGCAGCTGCCCCAGCGTCCGCAACCTAAAACGGAAATATTCATATTATTACTACTCCTGTTTATATATTATTTATATTTTTTATAGCTTTAATAACAATAAAAAACCCGCCCGACCGTATGATTTTTGCAATAACCTGCCTACTTGAGTGACAGGTGGGTGCCCGCCCTTGAACTTCAGGCTCCCTTCTTCCGAGAAAACGGGAGGTCTGCACACCGTTCAATGGAGCTAAGCTCCCGATTTAAATGTTGTAGGGTTATTTTAAAATCATTCGCGTATCGGGCAGGAATTAAAACTTATTAATCTTTAGTCCTGCAATACTATTTATATGCAGAAAAATGAATTGTTAGTCATCTTCATCATAAAATTCTTCATTGTAACGCTCTTCAAAAACAGCGGCAATTCTGTTGAGCTTGTCATCATCCTCAATTTCGGCAAGCTCTTCTTCGCCGTCAATTTCGGTAACTTCAAAAATATAATATTCTCCCGAATCATTTACAGCATCCTCGGGATTTTCAAAGAATGGGTAGAGTACATAAAACTTGCCCTCATCGTTTTCAATGATATCAAGAATTTCAAATTCTATTTCTTTACCGTCATCACCGATAAGGGTAATGAGGTCGGGTGTATATTCGTTAGCCATTCCAGAACCTCCGGTTTTTAAGAAATTTGGGTTTGCTTTTTTCACCGTAATTATTTTACAATTTTTTGAGCGTTTAGTCAAGATGTTTAACACTTTTGGTTGAAATAATTAAAAAGTATTAAAAAATTTGAAAAAGTGATAAAAAAGTGTTGACAATGACTAAAAGGTATGGTATAGTATAAACACGATAAATCATATATCAATATTAATTAACTAACAACTTCCTTTCTATGTGCTTGATTACTCCATAAAATTACCTAAAAACCGACGGCTGCATACCGTCGGTTTTTACGTTGTGTTAAATTTTCTTTTATTGTAAACTTTTTGTAAGACAAATAGCCTTGAAAAATGATTTTAAAAGATATATAATGCTTTTGATAATGGATTAGTGTGGGAAAATAAGGAAAAATCAACTTTTATCGCATAAATCCGTTCCACCGTATGTTCAATATACACACAGAATGGAGTTTTTTATTTAATGAAATCATTTCAAAAGCTTCCGCCGCAGTTTCAGTGTGCCGAAGTAAAAGAATACTATGACATTCTCTGCAAAAAACAGGGAAGTTTTGTTTTAAAGCGAATTCTTGATATTTTTGCTTCTGTTATTCTTCTTGTGTTTCTCATCATTCCGATTGCAATTATTGCGATTTTAGTTAAAACCGACTCAAAAGGTCCTGTGTTTTACAGACAGGAAAGGGTTACAACCTACGGAAAGAAGTTCAGAATTCTTAAATTCCGTACAATGGTAACGGGAGCTGACAGGCTCGGAACACTTGTCACAACCGACAGCGACTCCCGAGTTACAAAAACAGGAAGAATTTTGCGAAAATATCGTCTTGACGAGCTGCCGCAGATTTTCAATGTTCTTTCGGGCAGTATGTCAATAGTCGGAACCCGTCCGGAGGTTCAGCATTATGTAGATATGTACGAACCCGAATATCTTGCAACACTCCTTATGCCTGCCGGAATAACCTCGTTGGCGTCAATTATGTATAAGGATGAAGAAAAGCTGTTGAAAGGCGAGATAGATGTTGACAGGGTTTATGTTGAAAAAATTCTTCCCGAAAAAATGAAGTTCAATCTTTCATATGTTAAAAATTTCAGCTTTGGTTCCGATATAAAGCTGATGTTCAAAACCGTAAAAGAAGTTTTCAGCTGATTTCGTTTTGATTGGAGTATTCAGATGACCGATTTTAAACAAAAGCTCAGAGGATTTTTTTCCGATTCATCGCTTTTTAGAAGGATTTACATTATAGATTTGTTTTTTACAAACATTGCGTTTCTCCAGATTCCTGCGTATGTACTTCTTGTTTTTCTCTTTATATGGGGTGTATGCCTTTCGGTGTATAATCAAAGACATAATAATACTTTTTTTAAACTGCGCTTCGGAATATGGATCGGAGCATTTCTTGCCGTAACGGTATTGTCGATGCTCATCAATTTTTCACAGACATTTCTTTTCAGCCTTCTTATGCTTCTGCACGTTGTAATGTGTTTTTTTCTTTTTTACGGAATGCACACAGAGCCTGAATTTGATTACAGAATAGAGCTTTATCACATTGCAAAATTCTTAATATACGCAACCACGGTAATGAACATAATCGGCATAACCTGCCTTATGTTCGGCTTTAAATTTGAATGGTACTGGATTAAATTTACCGTTTACGAAAACAGGTTCACCGGTTGTTATGTCAACCCGAATCTCCTCGGCTTCATATCTGTGGTGTCGATTTTCTGTTGCCATATACTTTCAAAAGGGCATTTTATGCGCAGAATTGCCGAAAAAATTCCTGAACCCGGCATCAGTAAGATATGGATTGTAGCCTGTCTTGCCACAAATGCGTTTTCGCTCATTCTGTGCGATTCAAACGCCTCACTTGTGCTTGCTCTCGGATATGCAATTGTTTATATAGTTTATATGTTCTTTGCCGACAAGGCGGGACTTTCACCCTCAAAAATTATTTTGAAAATTACAGCGCTGTTTCTTGTGGGAGTTTTCCTTACAGGCTCTGCCTTGATGTTCAGAACGATTTGTCAGGAAGGCTTTTCCGTTGTTGTATCAAAGACAACCTCTGTTGTCGATTTGCTTTTAGGCAAAACCGAAAGCGAACTTGTGCAGGAAGAACTGACTCCCGAACAGAGAGAACAGCTTGAAAAGGATAAAATCACCTTTTCACACGAAAACAAAAACATTGACAGTGGAAGAAAGAAGCTTTGGCTTGAATCAATCAATCTTTTCAAACTGTCGCCGATTATCGGAATTTCCAACGGAAATATTGTTCTCTACAGCGCCGAATATTCAAACGGTGCTTTGGAATATTCGTATCACAAAAGTGATTTGCACAACGGTTTTCTTACAATTCTTGTTTCAACGGGTGTAATCGGTTTTGTTCTTTTCGGAATTTTCGGTTTTCGATTTGCAAAACACTCTGCACAGCACCTGTTTTTGCAGAAAAAAACATATCGTGACGATGTTTATCCCTGTCTGTTTGCTTTTCTTTTCGCATATTTGATTTTTGCCTGCTTTGAAAAGGCATTGCTTTATGACATATCGTTTATGGTGGTGTGGTTCTGGCTGATTATGGGATATATGAGTTGCTACATCACAAAGTTTGAACCGACGCTTGAAAGTCAGTATCTTTTTCACGGAAAAAGACTCAGACGGGTAACAAGAACAATGCTCTGATGCTTGTATAATCGGAAAATTTGATGTATAATAACCGTAGGAGCGTTTTGCTTCTGCGGTTATTATTTTGTGAGGTATAATTTTATGAAATACGGTTTCATCAAGGTTGCATCCGCAACACCGAAAATCAGGGTTGCAGACTGTAAAACCAACACTATAAATATTATTGAACAGATTAAAGAGGCACACAAAAACGGTGCGTCACTTGTTGTGTTTCCCGAACTTTGCGTAACGGGCTACACCTGTTCCGATTTGTTTTATCAGCGTGTTTTGCTTAATGCGGCTGAAAAATCAGTTGAGAAAATTCTTAAAGAAACAGCAGACCTTGATATAATCTCAATTGCAGGAGTTCCCGTCGCAATTGAATCGGCACTCTATAATTGTGCCGCAGTAATTTATAAGGGCGATATCCTCGGCATTGTTCCGAAGGTCAATATCCCTAACTACAGCGAATTTTACGAGGTTCGTCACTACACAAGCGGTAAGAACCTCTATGATGAAATTTCATATGCAGGCGTCGAAACCATAATTTCAGACAATCTTGTGTTCTGTTGTGACAAAATGCGTGATTTCATCTTCGGTGTTGAAGTTTGCGAGGATTTGTGGGTTGCCGCATCTCCGTCTGTTGAACACGCAAAACACGGCGCAACTATAATCTGCAACCCGTCAACATCGGATGATGTAATAGGCAAGGCACAGTATCGCCGTGACCTTGTAAAAATGCAGAGCGGTAAGCTTTGCTGTGCATATATTTACAGCGATTCGGGCTTTGGCGAAAGCACAACGGATATGGTATTTTCGGGACAGAACATAATTTCCGAAAACGCATCTCTGCTTGCTGAAAGCAAGCGCTTTACAACAGGCATTATCTATGCCGATATTGATGTTTGTAAGCTTTCGGCAGAACGCAGAAAGACAAATACTTTTACAAAAAGTAATGACAATAACTTTACCTCGGTATATTTTGATATGCCGTTAAAACATACCGAACTTACAAGAGAGTTCTCTCAGACTCCGTTCATTCCGTCAAACAAATCAGACCTTGATGCCCGTTGTGAGGAGATTATAACAATGCAGGCAACAGGTCTTGCAACAAGACTTGCTCACACGGGAATTCAAAATGCGGTTTTAGGACTTTCAGGAGGTCTTGACAGTACTCTTGCTCTCATTGTCTGCGTTCATGCTTTTGATATGCTCGGTATTGATAGAAAGAATATTCATACTGTAACAATGCCGTGTTTCGGCACGACAAAGCGTACAAAATCAAACGCACAGCTTTTGGCTGAGGCTTACGGAGTGTCTTTTGAAGATATCAACATTACAAAAGCTGTTCGTCAGCATTTTGCAGATATCAACCACGATGAAAGCGTTACAAATATAACCTACGAAAACTCACAGGCGAGAGAAAGAACACAGATTCTCATGGATCTTTCAAACAAATATAACGGTCTTGTTATCGGCACAGGCGACCTTTCTGAGCTTGCTCTCGGTTGGGCAACCTACAACGGTGACCATATGAGTATGTATGCCGTAAATGTGTCAATTCCGAAAACCCTTGTTCGCTATCTCACTGCCTATGAGGCACAGCACAGCGAAGGAATTCTCAAAACTGTTCTTCTTGATGTTCTCGACACACCTGTAAGTCCCGAGCTTCTTCCGCCAGATAAAAACGGCGAAATTGCACAGAAAACCGAAGATGTGGTTGGTCCTTATGAACTCCACGACTTTTTCTTATATTATTTGGTAAGATTTGGCTTTGAGCCGAATAAAATATACTACCTTGCAAAGAAATCATTTGCAGGAAAATACGACAATGCCACAATCAAAAAGTGGCTCATAACTTTTGTCAGAAGATTCTTTACTCAGCAGTTCAAGCGTTCATGTCTGCCTGACGGACCGAAGGTTGGTTCTGTAACACTTTCGCCTCGTTCTGACTGGAGAATGCCGAGTGATGCGTGTGTAAATCTTTGGCTTGAAAATCTTGAAGAAGATTAAGAAATAAAATTTTGACGGTGATTTTATGAAATTGTTTATTACACGAGATGTATCTCCGTCCGATGTTTGTTTTCTGATTCGTGATGAATTGGGCAGGGATAAATATACTGCTGTTATGAAACGCAGAAAGAGAAGTATGCGTGGTGTTGTCAACAACATTGTAAGGCTTAATATTCTTGATGAGAATAAAAACCTTGTTGCAAGACTTCGACAGTTGCCTGTTGCAGGGGTAAATTCATTTACTCTAAAAACAGACAAAACAGCGGCGACCCTCGTGGTGCTTATGACCAATAATATGGTTCAATGCAGATTCTACGGAAATAATTGGAGAATTCTCGGTGATGTAATTTCAAAAAATTTCAGCATTGTTGATGTTGACAACGCACAGATATGCAACCACATCAAGCACCCTTTAGGGTGCGAACTTGAAATTGCCGATGCGCAAAACGAATTGATATGTTTGATGACTGCCTTATGCGTCAATATGATAAATACAGTTGACAAGCGAGAGGTACAGGTTGTATAATCTATGTGCGGACAGTTCCCAATGCTAAAGCTATGTGAACTGCCACAGAGCAAGCAAATAACAGTGCAAACAGCGCAGATAAATATTAAAAATTGAAATTGTCAAAGCGACATCCTTTGATGTCGCTTTTTGCAAATTCAGCTTGCAACGCAAAATTTTGCGTTTAATATATTCTCAGGGAGGAATAAATATGGACAAATTATTAAAGCTTTTAAGTGAAAATTCCGGTTTTACAACAGCGGAAATAGCGGCAATGCTCGGCGAGCCTGAGGATTACATTAAGGCGCAGATTAAGGAATACGAAAATTCGGGAGTAATCAAGGGCTATCAGGCAGTCGTAAACTGGGATATGGTTGACGACAGCTATGTTGAGGCTTTAATCGAACTTCAGGTAACTCCCAAAAAGGAAACAGGCTTTGACGAAATGGCAGAACTCTGCATGGGCTTTGAAGAGGTTGAATCTCTCTATCTTATGGCAGGTACATATGACTTTGCTCTCATTGTAAGAGGTGAGTCGATGCAGGATATCGCAATGTTTGTTGCCAAAAAGCTTTCTACAATTGACGGTGTGCTTTCAACGGGTACACACTTTATTATGCGTCGCTACAAGGACAGAGGAGCGTGCCTCTTCAGCGATGAAGAGAAGCGTGACGGGAGGCATTTAATTCTGTGATAGATTACAATAATTTTATTAATAAAAAGATTTCAACGGTAAAACCTTCGGGTATCCGTAAGTTTTTTGATATAGCTAACGAAATGGACGATGTCATTTCTCTGAGTATCGGCGAACCCGATTTCCAGACACCGTGGCACATCCGTGAAGAAGGTATTAACAGTCTGAAAAAAGGTAAGACTTGGTATTCTCCGAACAGAGGCTTTGCCGAACTTCGTGAAGAAATTGCAGCTTACTACAAAAGAAGATTCGGTATTGAGTATGATGCCAAAAAGCAGACGCTTGTAACTGTCGGCGGCAGTGAAGCAATTGACCTTGTTTTCAGGACATTGCTTGATCCTGGTGATGAGGTTATCATTCCCGAACCTTCATTTGTTTGTTACGAACCGCTTACGGTGATGGCAGACGGCGTGCCTGTTATTATCAACACAAAAAACGAAGATAATTTCAGACTTAAAGCGTCAGACCTTCGTGCCGCAATTACTCCAAAGACAAAACTTCTTGTACTTCCGTTCCCGAACAACCCAACGGGTGCAATTATGGAAAGGGAAGATCTTGAAGAAATTGCAGAGGTAATTAAGGAACATAACATTTTTATCCTTTCGGACGAAATTTACTGTGAACTTACATACGGCAATAAAAACCATGTTTCAATTGCTGAAATCGACGGTATGTATGAGCGCACCATTGTTGTAAACGGCTTTTCAAAATCATATGCCATGACAGGCTGGCGACTTGGTTATGCACTCGGTCCTGTTCCTGTTATTGCTCAGATGACAAAGCTCCACCAGTACGGAATTATGTCTGCTCCTACAACCGCACAGTATGCCGCTATTGAGGCTCTGCGCAACGGTGACAGGGATGTAGAGATGATGCGTGGCGAGTATGATATGAGGAGAAGGCTTGTTGTGGACAGCTTTAACGCAATGGGACTCACCTGTTTTGAACCTTTGGGTGCATTCTATGTGTTCCCGTGTATCAAAAGCACAGGTCTTACAAGTGAGGAATTCTGTACAAGACTTATTGTGGACAAGCATGTTGCCGTTGTTCCGGGTACTGCGTTCGGTGAATCGGGCGAAGGCTTTGTCCGCGTGTCATATTCATATTCTATCAAGCATCTTAAAATTGCGCTTGAAAGAATCAAAGAGTTTCTTGATGAACTGAAAAAGGGTTAAAATATGGAAGTAAAAGTTCTTGCTCCTGCAAAAATAAATCTTTCTCTCGATGTTCTTTCAAAGAGAGCAGACGGTTATCACAATATTTCAACTGTTATGCAAGCCGTTGATTTGTATGATACAATCACAATCACAGACAATGAAAGCGGCACGGTGACAATTTCATGTAACTGTGAGGGCGTGCCTTGCGACGATTCAAACATTTGTGCAAAGGCGGCTTACAAGTTCTTTGATTATTGCAAAACGGATGTTAAGGGAATTCATATCGACATTGACAAGAAAATTCCCACACAGGCAGGTCTTGCCGGCGGAAGCAGTGACGGTGCGGCTGTTATTTTAGGCTTGAACAATATGTTTGGAACAATGCTCAAGCCGGCAGAGATGAGAGAGATCGGTGAAAAAGTCGGTGCGGATGTGCCTTTCTGCCTTGAGGGCGGAACAAAGCTTTGCACGGGAATAGGCACTGCAATCAAAAAAGTGGCCTCTTTTCGTTGTGACAGCATTGTAATCTGCAAACCCGACACAGTCAGCGTGTCTACTGCCGATGCATACAAAAAGGTTGACGCACTCAATCCTCACGCCTGCTATACCGATGAAATGGTTAAGGCACTGTTCAGCAGAGATATGTTTATGATTTCAACAACAATCTTCAATGACTTTGAACTTGCTCTGCAAATTCCGGAAGTTAATGAAATCAAGGGTATTATGCTCAAATCAAAGGCAAGGGGAGCAGGTATGAGCGGTTCGGGTTCAGCCGTGTTCGGTGTGTTCACTTCATCACGCAGAGCCAAGAAGTGCTATGACAAGCTTTGTGAAAGCTACAAAGAAGTTTTTCTCTGCAAGCCCGTTTCAGACGGTTGCAAGGTGCTTTAATAAAATTTAATAATTCTGATTAAAATTACAATAACCTGTCCATACTTATTTCAAGAGAGGACAGGTTATTTTTATGAAAACAAATAAATCAATACTTTTAATCAAATCAGCAATAATTGCATTCGTACTTACAACACTCTATTCGGTAATTCCGTTTCAGGCGGTGTGTGCTGAAATCCCTAACAATGTTTTTCGTTTTCACATACTTGCAAATTCAGACACGGAAGAAGATCAGACTCTGAAGCTCAAGGTGCGTGACAAGGTTCTTGAAAGGACAAAAATTCTTTTTGATACGGCAAATTCAAAGTCGGATGCCGAAGAATTTGTAAAAGCAAACCTTGAAACTATAGAAGAAATTGCACAAAATGAGGTGTACAAAAACGGCTATAACTATCCTGTAAAAGCTGAAATTGTCAATATGCACTTTGATACCCGCCATTATGAAAGCTACACTCTGCCTGCCGGAATGTACGACGCACTTCGCATAACAATCGGCAATGCAAAAGGTCATAATTGGTGGTGCGTAATGTACCCGTCAATCTGCATTTCAACGGCAGATGAGGGAAAAGACAGGGCAAAAGATGTTCTTTCGGATGATGAATACAGCTTAGTAACCGATGATAAGGTGGAATATAAATTTTTCATAGTAGAACTTTTTCAGAAAATTTTTGTTTGATAACTGCAAAGTTCTTTAAATAACCCACAGAATATGTTATTATTTGTACAGATATTTAAAATAAAATTACTTTGTTGTAAATTAAATTTATGGAAGTGATGAAATGTTGAGATTTATTCTCGGAAAAAGCGGCAGCGGAAAAAGTACCGAGACTTTGAAGATTGCAGGCGAACTTGCCGACAGCAATCTTCCCGTAATGCTGATTGTGCCTGACCAGAGCACATTTGAATGTGAAAAGACTCTGCTTGATGTGTTCGGTGCAAAAAAAGCCGAGAAAGTTCTTGTATTCGGTTTTTCAAGACTTTGCAAATATGTTTTTGAGTTGACGGGAAATTCAGCCGATAATGTTATTGACGAGGGTACAAGAGCCGTCGTAATGAGCCTTGCGCTTGAAGAACTTACCGAAAAACTCCGTCTGCTTTCATCAAAGGGCAACAAAAGCCTTGTTGATGTTATGCTGCAGACTGTTTCCGATTTGAAGAAAAGTTCGGTTACAAGCGATGAACTCAGAAGTGTGTCAATGCTTGTTGACGATGAAACCTTAAAGACAAAACTTAACGAAACCGCCCTCATAAGCGATACATTCGACGCTCTTGTCAGCCAAAGCTATATTGATCCTATGGATGATTTGACAAGGCTTAATGATATTCTCTTAAAGAATAATGTTCTCAGGGATTATACGATAATCTTTGACGGATTTTCAGGCTTTACAATGCAACAGCTCAAGGTGGTACGAAGCCTTATTCGTGACTGTACCGCTACATATTTTACCCTTACTCTTGATCCCATTACGGACGGTTCTGAGGAGGTTTTTGCAACCTCACAACAGACATATAAAATTCTCAAGGAATATGCAAAGCGTGACGGAGTTGATATTAAAGCTCCGATAAAGCTTACCGATTTGCACCGCTTTAAAAATGATAACCTTGCTTTGTTTGAACAGAATATTTTCAGACCGCACATTGAACCGCTTGAAATTGTTCCTGAAAATATCTGCGTTTATAATGCCGTTGATATGTATGACGAGTGCGAATATGTTGCCGGTAAAATCAAGCACCTTGTTATAGAAAAAGGTTATCTCTACTCCGACATTTCCGTAATTTGTCACGATACAGAACCGTACAGAGGTGTTTTGTCCGAAATTCTTGAAAAATACGAAATTCCGTATTTCAGCGATGAACACGCAGATATTGATGTAAAACCCGTAATAAGGCTTGTAAACTCAATTTTCAGATGCCTTATTTACGATTTTGACAGAGAAGATGTGCTTGCACTTTTGAAATCGGGTTTAACTGAATTTTCTGTTGAAGAAATAAGCCTTTTTGAAAACTACCTTTTTGTATGGAATGTTTCAGGTTCGGCTTTTAAAAATAAATTTGTTCAGAATCCAAAGGGCTATTCTGACAGGTTTTCGGATTATGACAGAGAGGTTCTTGCAAAGGTTGAAAATCTGCGTGAATCAGTTATTGAACCGTTACTCCTTTTCAAAGAAAATGCAAAGGATAAAAACGGACTTGAAATTTCAAAGCTGTTCTATGCCCTTCTTGAAGAACTTAAAGTTCCCGATGCGTTACGCAGAATGTATGCGGAATTTGAACGCTCATACGATAAATCGGTGGGTGCGGAGCAGATAAGAGTTTGGAATATGTTTATGGCTGTTCTTGACAAAACCGCCGCTGTAATCGGTACAAAAGCAATGACTGTAAAGCGTTATTACGAGCTTTTGAGCTTACAGATTAACGCAATGCAATTGTCCGATATTCCGAGAACAATAGATTGCGTAACGATAACAACCGCTCAAAGGGTACGAATTTCTAAGCAGAAAGCGTCATTTCTCATTGGCTGTGTTGACGGAATTTTCCCGGCAATACCGCATACATCAGGCATATTCTCACCGTTTGAGTTAAAGATGCTTGCAATGAACGAAATTGAACTCGGTGACGATTTTGCCGCACACAATAACCTTGAAACATTTATGGCATATTCCTGTATGACCTCTGCAAGTGAGTTTCTTTCCGTATCATTTTATTCATCGGACATAACGGGAACAACCTATCAGCCGTCCGAAATTGTCCTGCAATGTAAAAAGGTATTTAAAAATATCATTGCATATGACAAATTTGATTTTGACGGTAAAAAAGAAAGTATGTACGCACTCCGCCCTGCTTTTGATACAGTTGCCGATATGATTGGAAAAGGCAAAAAAGTGCCCGAATCATTGCTTGAAATTTTTGCACAAAATCCCGAATATTCTGCAAAGCTTGATTCGCTCATAAATGCAAAGGACAAAGTTCCTTTTAAGATATTTGACAAGAAAAATGCCGAAAAGCTTTTTGGTAAAAATCTCAATATTTCAGCTTCACAGCTTGAAAAATTCAATCTCTGCAGATTTTCCTATTTTTGTAATTACGGCTTGAATGTTCGGGAAAGACAAAGAGCAGAAATCAACCCCATGCAGTACGGAACAATTGTTCATTATATACTTGAACGCTTTTTCGGCGAATATACTAAAGAAGAGTATTTATCGCTTGAAGAAGATAAATTCCAAAAAATTGTCTGTGCATATCTTGCGGAATATGCAGTTAAATATTTTGGCGAAGAACAGCTTGAGTCAAATTCATTCACATACCGCCTAAAGACAATTCTTGATAATGTGATGTATCTGATGAAACATATTATGGAGGAACTTTCCCAGAGTGAATTTTTTGTTGCCGATTGTGAACTTAAAATTGGCGAGGATATTCCGTCATATACAATCGTACTGCCCGACGGTCACAAAATTGCAGTCTGCGGAAGTGTTGACAGAGTAGATATTATGCAGAGAGCCGATATAACATATTTGCGTATTATTGATTATAAAACAGGCACAAAACAGTTTAAGCTTTCCGATATTCTCTACGGAATCAATCTTCAGATGCTTTTGTATCTCCATTCAATCGAGGCTTCTGGCGGTGACAAATACGGAGAAATTGTACCTGCCGGGATTTTGTATATGCCTGCAACCGTTCCGTATATTTCGTCAGACAGTCTGAAATCAATTGACAAGCTGCCCGATGAACTTAATAAAAAGCTCAAGATGAACGGACTTTTGCTCAAAGATACAGAAATAATTCACGGAATGGATAAGACAGACGTCGCAACATACATTCCTGTAAAAATTAAAGCGGGCGAACCTGTTTCTTCAACAAGCCTTGCAACACTTGCAGAATTCGGAAAAATCTTTAAAAAGGTTGATATGCTCATCGCTGAAATGGGCAAAAATATCTATAATGGAAACATTGAGGCGAAACCGCTCAAAGGCGGTCACGATTCATGCGAATACTGCCCTTACGACAGCGTATGTGCCTACAGACAGAGTAATCCGATAACTTGTTTTTCTGTCGATAACAAGACCGTTATCGAAGAAATTACAAACGAAATTAACGGAAAGGAGGAAGAGTAATGTCAAGAAATTGGACTCCGCAACAGAAGAATGCAATCTATGCAACAGACGGTTCTGTGCTTGTATCGGCTGCCGCCGGTTCGGGCAAAACTGCCGTGCTTGTAGAGCGGGTAATAAAGCTTATTACACGGGAGAAAAATCCCCTTGATGTTGACCGCCTTCTTATCGTAACATTCACAAGGGCGGCGGCTGCCGAAATGCGAGAAAGAATACAGGCGGCAGTCAACAAACTTCTTGAAGATGATCCGTATAACGCTCATTTGCTTGCACAGCGACAGCTTTTGTACAGTGCAAATATTTCTACAATAGACAGCTTTTGTGGAGATGTTGTCCGTGAATATTTTCATACGCTCGATGTTGCAAGAGATTTTCGTATTGCCGATGAGGGTGAGCTTGAAATTCTCAGACAAGAGGCACTTGATAATACATTTGAAAGCTTTTATGACAGCGAAGATGACTGCTTTTATTCTTTGCTTGATCTTTTTAAAGGAAAACAGGGCGACCAAAAACTGCGTGAAACAGTCCTTAAAATATCCGAGTTTCTTACAACTCAGCCGTTCCCCGATAAATGGCTTGATGATATGCTCGAAAACTATTCTGAAACCGATATTGAAAAAACTGTGTGGGGCAAAATTATAATCGACTATGCTCTAAGTGCCGTGCTTCACGGAATCAATCTGACTGAAAATTCTATTCTTCGATTAAAAGATGACGAAAAACTTCAGGATGCAGTCGAACCCCTGCTTGTCGGTGATTTGGCATATTTTACCAATCTCCAATTGAAATTTGTTTCTTCATCATGGGATGAAATCAGACAGGCAATATTTTCTTTTGAAACAGGAAGAATGAAAAGTCCGAAAGGATATAAGGATAATCCGATTAAAATTTCTATTTCATCTAACAGAGATGAGGTCAAAGAAACGGTGAAGAAACTCCAATCATTGTTTTTTTGGAGTGAGGAAGATGCAAGGCTTGAATTGTCACAGCTTCATAGGTTCATATCTACCTTGTTTACACTTGTTCGTGCATATGACAAAAAGCTTTCCGAACTCAAAGCGAAGAAAAATATTCTCTCGTTTGCCGATATTGAATCGCTTACTGTAAAACTTCTTGCAAAGCCTGATGATGAAAACGGCTATACCAAAACCGTTCAGGCTCAGGAGATTTCAAACAGATTTGATGCTGTTATGGTTGACGAATTTCAAGATGTAAATGATGTTCAAGACCTTATCTTCAAGTCGGTAAGCAATGATGAAAGCAATCTTTTTGTGGTTGGCGATGTAAAGCAGAGTATCTACGGATTTCGTCAGGCAAAGCCCGAAATTTTTATTGAACGCAAAAATGAATATAAACGATTCAATGAAGAAAATCCCGAATATCCTGCAACTATAATTCTTGACAGAAATTTCCGCAGTCGTTTTGAGGTGTGTGATGCGGTCAATTTTATTTTTGAAAGAATAATGACCAAGGAATCCGCAAAAATGGAATATAATTCCGATGAAAGGCTGGTAAACGGTGCTGAGTTTCCAAAGTCTGATGATTGCAATTTTGAAATTTCATTGATTGAATCCGAAAACTCAGACCTTGAAAAAGAAGAAATTGAGGCAAAGTACATAGCTGATAAAATTCACGATATGATTAATTCGGGCTTTAGAGTTAAGGACGGAGATATAATGCGTGAAGCCCGTTACGGCGACTTTGCAATAATTCTTCGCAGTCCAAGCGGAAAGGCCGCAACTTATGTCAACACTCTGAACAACAGCGGTATTCCTGCCTATAGCGAGAATAAGTCAAGCTTTTTTGATGCAGTTGAAATCAAAATTATGCTCAATCTTCTGCGTATAATTGACAACCCGGGGATTGATATTCCGCTTTTGTCGGTTTTGTGCAGTCCTATGTATGCGTTCACTCCCGATGAGCTTGCCGAAATGCGTTGTGAAAGCAGAAAATCTTCGCTTTACTCTTCTGTCTGCGAATATGCGAAAACAAACGATAAGGCAAGAAAATTTGTTGATGAACTTAAAATTCTGCGTGATTGTGCCTGTACAAATTCCGTTGACGCTCTCATTTCAAAAGCGTGTGAAATGACAGGGTTTATGTCTATTTCGCTTGCAGTCAGCGGTAATGATTCGGCACTTAAAAACCTGGAGCTGTTGCGTGAATATGCAAGAAGTTTTGAGAGCAACGGCTATAAAACGCTTTCTGATTTTATTTCATATACCGACAAGCTTATTGCCAATAAGACAAACCTTGACGCATCATCACAAAATGAGGGCGACTCTGCAAATGCTGTGAGAGTTCTCAGTATCCATGCGTCAAAGGGACTTGAATTTCCGGTTTGCTTTATTGCCGATATAACCCACCAATTCAATAAAACCGACCTTAGAAACGATATTCTTCTCGACAGCAAGGCGGGACTCGGCATCAAGACTCAGAGCAATGGTGTTGTTTATAACACATTCCCACGCCTTGCAACAGGGCTTAAAATTGAAGAAAACCTTATTGCCGAGGAAATGCGTGTGCTTTATGTTGCACTCACAAGAGCAAAGGAAAAGCTTATCTGTGTCGGTGCAGTAAAGAAGTGCAGTGATTATCTTGAAAGGCTGTATTCAAAGCTCGTGTCCGAAAGTGTAATTGAACCCTATACTGTCACAAGCTGTCAAAGCTATTGCGACTGGCTCTGTCTTTGTGCATTAGTTCACCCGTCACTCAATAATCTGCGTAACGACATTATGCCGGGTTCAAAGGTAATTCCGCACAACGGAGAATCAGATTGGAAATTGCAGATTATCGTTGATGAAAAAATGATTGATAAGGATAATGTCTTTGAGGACGATATTACTTCAACAAATCTGTTACAGGTTGCCGATGTATCCGATGATACTTTTGATTATGCAAAACTTTTGAAAAAGAATCTTGATTTCAAATACAGAAACAGAGATATTCTTTCACTCCCGCAAAAGGTCAGTGCATCCGATATTGCACATAGTCAGAACGGTGATTATTTTGAAAAGATTCTTTCAAAGCCGTTATTCATAGCTGAACAAAATTCCGCTCCTGTTGCAAGAGGCACTGCTCACCACAAGTTTTTGCAATACTGCAATTTTGAACAGGCAAGAGCAAGTCTTGATACTGAAATTGACCGTCTTTTAAATGACGGAAAACTTACACAGGAACAGGTTGATATGATTGACAGAAAAACACTTAATGAATTTCTTTCAACCAAACTAATTGACCGTATAATTGCATCACAGCTTGTAATGCGTGAAAAACGATTTACCGCAAGGCTTAAACCGTCGGAAGTATTTGATGAATATAAAGGTGTAAAAACCGATGCAACAGTAATAATTCAGGGTGCGGTTGACCTTGCGTTTGTTGAGGACGGAAAGCTTGTTATTGTCGATTACAAAACCGACAGGGTAAAAGATATAACAAAACTTGCAGGACTTTACAAGAAGCAACTTTATTTGTACAAATCGGCGATGGAGCAGTCCGAAGAACTTACCGTTAAAGAATGTATTCTTTGCAGTATCCACCTCGGCACATACATTACCGTATAAAAAGAAAACCGTCCGTGAATTCTGCGGACGGTTTAATCATATTCAGTTTATATCGGTTGCTTCTGCATCAATCATTCTTTGATTGCGGTCGTATTCTTTGTGATAACGGCTGAGCAGAATAATAAGTGAAAATCCCGAAACACCTTCATAAATAAGCGCAATTCCGAGTGCAATCATAAGCAATGCACCAAAAATGTTTGTAAAGAAAATTGTTGTAAGACTGAACATAATCATTACAATTGCTATAATAAACGGAATCCACCATTTTCTCATACCGAGCGATCTCAGCGTGAGCGAATGTTTCATATCCATAATGCTGTCAACAATAATGATAATGCCAATCGGAATATTGATTATTGCCGCAATTGAAGTGGGTGAAAACAAAGCAAATATACCGAATCCGGTTGAAATAACGCCTATTACAAGTTCAAAGTACATTCCGCCTTCTCTGTCAACAAAGAAAGAAATTATGTTGAACAGTCCGTAAACAGTCATTGCACCGCCGAGTGCATAGCACAAAACATCAAGCACCTTTTGCGGAAAGACAACCGTCACAATGCCGAGTACGATATAGGCGAGAGAGGTCATCATCATAGTAGCCGCCGGATTTTTCTTTTTCTTATGTTCACTCATTTAATACACCTCAGTCTATTCTCTTGTCGCAGTAACCGCACATTACCATACCAAGCTTTTCGTAGCTGAGGTTCGGAAGATATGGCTCCTGCTGTGTGATACATCTCGGATTGTTGCAGTGATGATTCGATACAACAAACGGTCTGTTTTCAACAAAGAACTCATCATCCTGCAAAAGCAGAAGAATAAGTGCCATTCTGCCGTACATACCGTACTGAGCCTGTTTGAAATACAACGCTCTCGGGTCATCATCAATATCAACTGTAATTTCGTTTACTCTCGGCAATGGGTGAAGAATTATCATATCTTCTTTTGCCTTGTCAAGTTTTTCTTTGTCGAGAACAAAAACATTTTTCTGTGCCTGATAATCTTCTTCGCTTGCAAATCTCTCACGCTGAATTCTTGTCATATACAGAACATCAAGGTCTGTGATTGCATCTGCAAGACTGTTTGAAATTTCATACTTACAGCCGTTCTTTTCAAGAATGTCAATAACATAAAGCGGAACGCTGAGTTCCTTTGTTGAGATAAGTACAAAGCTGTTGTTCGGATATTTTGCAAGTGTCTTGATAAGCGAATGAACTGTTCTGCCGTTGAGAAGGTCACCGCATACACCTACTCTGAGGTTATCAAGTCTGCCTTTTTCACAGCTGAGAGTGATAATGTCGGCAAGCGTCTGAGTTGGATGAAGGTGACCGCCGTCTCCGCAGTTGATAACGGGAACACCTGCATAGAGAGATGCCGCAGCGGCAGTACCCTCAACAGGATGACGCATTGCGATAATATCGGCATATTCGCCGACAATTGTAATTGTATCTTTAAGGCTTTCGCCCTTTGAAACGGATGAATTCATCGGATTGTCAAAACCGATTGTTCTTCCGCCGAGTTTAAGCATAGCCGTCTGGAATGACATCTGTGTTCTTGTACTCGGTTCATAAAATAATGTAGCAAGAATCTTGCCGTCACAGGCGTGTCGATAGTCGGCGGGACTCTGCATAATCTTTTTAGCTTTTCGGATAATTTTGTCAATCTGCTCGGTAGACATAACCGATAAATCAATCAAATTTTTGTCAAACATAAATAACACAGCTTTCTGCAATTTTTTCTATTTTATCAAAATTTTCTGTATTTATATATACTTAAAAGAAAAATAGGAATAAAGAATAAAACAATTTTACTCATTCCCGCATTTTCCCGCATTAATTTTATAAGGTATGAAAAATATTAAATTGTGCGTCAAAATGATGTGCCTAAATAAAAAGCATTTTGAAAATACGGTATAAGAAATTCACCGTAAACCGGCAAAGTCGATTAAAACATTCGTACAAAGTATTTTTGTTGACAAAAAATGCATTAATGTGGTATCATATTAATAGTTATATCAAAGTGCAGACACGTTTTTTATTGCGTAATTCTGCTGTTAAAAAAATAAATTTGACTGCATTTTGTAAAGTGAAGTCTGATTTGTGTTTTGAAAGGATTGTCTTACTATGGTTACAGCTATGTTATTTGCAGGCGGTATCGGTGCAAGAATGAAATATTCCGATATGCCTAAACAGTTTCTTGAGGTTGGCGGAAAGCCGATTATTATTCACACAATGGAGCATTTTGCCCGTCATCCTAAGGTTGATGCGATTGTTGTTGCCTGTAAGGCTGACTGGATCGGCTACCTTAATGAGCTTATTGAGGCATTCAATGTTGCAAAGGTAAAGGCTGTTGTTCCGGGCGGTGCTAACGGTTTTGATTCTATTCACAACGGCGTAATGGCTACTGCCGAATTTTCAAAAGATCCTGAGGATATCATCCTTATCTGTGACGGTGTTCGTCCTATGCTCAGCGAAGAACTCATCACTAACTGTATTAAGGATACAAAAAAGTACAAAACAGCCGTTCCTGTTACTCCGAGTATTGATTCACTTCTTTACAGTGAGGACGGAGAAACATGCGGCAAGAGTTACCAGAGAAGTACAATGTACATTACACAGGCTCCGCAGGGATATACAATGGAAAGAATTCTTTGGGCTCACGAAGAAGCTTACAAGAGAGGTATTACAAACCCTGTTTCCTCAAGTGAACTTTTTATTGAGCTCGGCGAAAAGGTTCATCTTTTCCTTGGCGAGAGATTCAACATTAAGGTAACAACACCTGAGGATCTCACAACATTGCGATCACAGTTCTATTATGAAAACTACAAGCAGTTTGCAAAGGAAGAACTTAAATATGGATTATAATGTTCAAAGTAATATAAAAAAGACGGTTTTTTCCGATATTAAAGAAATTACAAATACAAATGTTGATTGGAACAGATTTAACGGTAAAACCGTTCTTATAACCGGTGCAGGAGGATTTATCGGTTATTATCTTGTACTCACATTTCTCGCAAGAAATGACTTTTATAACAATAACATCAAGATCCTTGCGTTCGTAAGAAACAGAGAGAGAGCCGAGAAAAAGCTTGGCGTTCTTCTTGAAAGAGATGACATTGAGCTTGTTGTTGCCGATGTTACAAATAAGATTGAATGTGAGAGAGCGGATTTTATTATTCATGCCGCAAGTCAGGCAAGTAATATTCAATTTGAAACCGATCCTGTAGGCACTATTAACGCAAATCTCAGCGGTACATCAAACATTCTTGATTTTGCTCTTGAAAGCAAAAGTGAGTCTGTACTTGTTGTTTCAAGCCTTAAAGTTTATGGTGCTTTGCACAATGGTAAAAACAGTATTTCCGAAGATGATATCGGTTATATTGATTTTACTTCCTATAAAAATTGTTATGCAGTGGGTAAGAGAGCGTCTGAAACTCTTGCCGCAAGCTATTGCAAACAGTTTGGACTCAATGTGAAGATTGCAAGACCGAGCTATATTTACGGCGCCAGCAGTCTTACGGATGATCGTGTCTGGGCGCAGTTTATTGCAAATGTTGTTCGTCACGAAAATATTCTTCTCAAAAGCAACGGTGCGGCTAACCGTTCATTCTGCTATGTTACAGACACGGTTTCTGCTCTCATGTACATTATGCTTAACGGTGAAAATGTTACACCGTATAACATTTCTTATGAAAAATCAGATACAACAATAAGAAATTTTGCAAAGACAGCTTGTGAGGTTTTCCCTGAGAGAAATATGACTTTGGCTTTTGCCAATCCCGAAGATGAAAAGGAGCCTGAGGTTGATACTTCCGCTCTTGCAAAAACTCCCGAAATTCTTGACAGTTCAAGACTCTGCAGCCTTGGATGGAAGCCTCTTGTTGGCCTTAAAGAAGGAATAAGAAGAGCAGTCGGAATTCTTGAAGAAAATTAATAACAGAAATTAGGAATACAGTTATGTCTGAGTTGTTACTTAACCAATTTGAACAGGACAGAGCACTTGTAGCTTTGCGTTATAAGAATTTGAACATCCGTAAATTATTCGGAAAATCTGTTTTTATAGCAGGAGGCGGAGAACTCGCCTTTTCTCTTGTATCATCGCTTCGCACGGTTAACTTAAAAAAACAAGCAGACATATCTGTATTTTTGCTTGTAGAGGATAACGAAAGCTATGACAGGAGATTCGATTATATCGATTCATCAGATTTTTCCATCGTAAAGTATTCTTCACTTAATTCGGTTAATAAATGCGGAGATATACTTATTGAAACGGGGTTTTTGCTTTCTGATAGAGTTGAAGATGTTGATGTATTTAAAAATCATATCAACAGGGCAAATAATATTATCTCGGCTGTCAATGCGTTAAAGATAAAAGAAATTGTTCTTGTGTCAGACGCCTCGATTTACGGAACACTCGGAAAAGATTTTGTTATTTCCGAAAAAGAAAAAACACATTCCGCTTTTAATTCGGATTCATTAAAAGCAATGCTGATTCAGTCTGTTGAGAATCTTTATTTTTCTGCATCTCATATGTATGATTTTTCAATCAAAGCAGTTAGAAGCGGCAAGATTATATCTGCAAATTCAAGTTCCGATTTTGTAAGGAATATGCTGGAATCGGCTGTTTACGGAAAATCTTTGAATGTTAAGAATAGATCACCCAAAGTGTCTTATATAAGTATTAATGACTTAATTTCTGCTGTTCTGTTTGTTCTTTGTAACGGTGAGAACAATCAGGTGTATAACGCCTGCTCAGATACTTCAACCGTAAATTCGGCAGAATTTTCACTTACGCTTTCGGATGCTTTTGATGAGTGTGAGGTTAACATAACTTCTGCAGGTGATTCTACGGACGGCTGTGCCATTGACTGCACAAGACTGAAAAAGCTTGGTTGGTTATCAATGGTCAACTACAAGGACGCACTCCTTATTTCGGGACACGAGGTAATGGATGATGACAGTATATTTATGTTTTCCGATTCATATGACGGCAAGCTTAATGATATTCAACAGATACTTCTGGGCTTTTTACTTGAGGTTGACAGAATTTGCAAAAAGCATAACATAAAGTATTTCCTGGGCGGAGGAAGTCTTTTGGGTGCAGTAAGGCATAAAGGCTTTATTCCGTGGGACGATGATGCAGATGTTATGATGCTTAGAAAAGATTACGACAGGTTTCTTTCGGTATTGCCGAGTGAACTCCCGAATTATCTTTTTGCACAGACTCAAAAAAATGAAAAAGACAGCCATTTTCCTTTTACAAAACTGCGAATAAACGATACTCTGCTTTCTACTGAGTTTACATCAAGATTTCCCAATATTCATAACGGAATTTTTCTTGATGTGCTTGCACAGGATTATACTTCAAACAATGCTTTCTTACGAAAAATTCATATGAAAGCAACTGCAAGCTCAAGATGGCTGGTGCTTGATAAGTGGAGAGGCACTTCGGTGAATGCAAACAGCAGATTTTCTTCTTTGTGTGCGAATATTCTGAGAAAGATTTTTCCGCTTGGATTTTTGCAAAAGGTTCAAAACAAACTTATTTCACTTCATAAGAATATGAAAAATCCGAAATATCTGTTTGACAGTATGGGAAGAAATGTTTCAAGAGGAGCTTTTCCTGCCGAATGGCTTGATGAGGCGATATGGGTTGATTTTGAAAATGCAAAACTGCCTATTCCTAAAGAATATGATAAGTACCTGAAGTACCTTTACGGGGACTATATGGAAATGATTCCTGTAAGCGAGAGACATGTAAGTCACGATATCAAGCAAATTGATCTCGGAGAATATGCAGGATATGTCTGCAAAGACAGTTTTGCAAAGCCTGAAAACAAATTCTAAATTGCATTATATTAAGTGGGATATTATTAAAAATTTCAGCTTATAGTAATTGTAAGCAATATTATGACAGTATCCATTTTTATTTACAAATTCAATCCCCGAAAAGTTTTTATCGAACTTTTCGGGGATACTTATATCTTATGGTTCTGTTAACAATTCAGCATAGGGTAGGGGATAATATCATTTGGATTAGCATTGTGTTCGGCAATAAATTTTTCCATCCATATCATATCGTACCACTTATCAAATTTGTATGCACATTTATGAAAAATACCGACAGTTTTATAACCGAGTTTTTTGTGAAAGCAAACACTGTCGTTATGCAGATGTTTATCCTCATGTTCAGTGTACGCAATACAAGCATTTACATTTGTCACACCCTGCTTTGCTAGAATTTCTTCGAGCTTTTCGTAGAGTTTTCTGCCGATTCCGTTTCCGTGATTATCAAGGCGGATATAAATACTTGTTTCAACTGACCAATCATAAGCTTTTCTGCCTTTGAAAACTCCGGCATACGCATAGCCGACAATTTTTCCGTTGAGTTCGGCTACAATATAAGGGTACTTTTTGAGCGTAGTTTTTATGCGATTTGCAAATTCTTCAACGGTTGGAACATTGTATTCAAATGTTATTGCCGTGTTTTCAATATATGGTTTGTATATAGCGAGCAATTCTTCGGCGTCGCTTATTTGTGCCATTCTGATATGCAATTTATCATTCACAATTATGACCTCTTTAATACTTTATGACATCATAATAATACACTAAAGTTTAGTTATAATCAATATTTTAGACATTTTGAAGTATATAAAAAAGAAAAAAGTCGGCACTCAAAAAAGTTGCCGACTGATAAACACCCCAACGTTTTTATTATAACACAATGTAAATTTTACTTCAATAGATTTTCCAAAAATAAAATTATAAATATTTTTAATAAAAGTGTTGACAATGTGGACAACTAACTGTATAATATAGACAAAGAAAAGAACTTAAGGAGGTTTTAAAAATGAAAGCAAGAAAACCTTACTTCAAACAAATCAGAGATTATATGCGGAGCTTACCACCTAACTCTACAGCCCGTGTATTCTAAGAGATGATCTTCTAATTCTTACTTGTTTTGTCGGAACAGCTGATTATTTTGATGTTATAAAAACATACTTATTAATTTTTAATCGCAAGAGCATTCCGAATTCGTCTTTAGCAATCTACATCTTATGATTGAAATTCGTCCAATTAAGCATTAAAGGTTATCGAATTTAATACTCGGGAGAACGGAATTTTAATTATAACTTAATATATATTGAAATCTAAAAATTGGTGGTTAGTCCAATGGAAGCTTAATCGTTATTTAAGCAAAATAAGTCCGAAACGGAGATAAGTCCAATGGAAATTAATACTAAAACCAATGGATGAGCAGCTTATACAACAGCACACAGAGTAGTCTGAATTTAAAGAATGTAAGAGGCTGAATTTAATAAGCAGTTCAAACGGAACGTAAATTTGGAAACTTATAATACAGAGTGAAACCGTAAATTTCAATCTGATTTCTAAAATTCAAGGTAAACTAACGTGTCAGGAGATAATTCCGATGAGATAAGAACTTAAATTAAATCTCGCTTATGCGACAAGATTGGAGATATTCCGATGTATGCTTGAGATTTTAAACCGATACAAAGTCAAAAATAAAATCCATTAACGGGAATTGACGGTATACGGTTACTGATATTGATTTGACGAAAAGTTAATATAAGTCGTAAATAAAGCATTGATTAGCAGTAAAGAAAATGTCGGGATGACATAGAAATCTGCAAACAACAGGAGATTATTCCAATGAGAATTTAGGTCTTATAGTTTGATTGTAGTATACATACTCAGGTGTATAAACACAATTAGTCGAAGCTAAAGTGTCAGGAGATAATTCCGATGAGATAAGAACTTAAATTAAATCTCGCTTATGCGACAAGATTGGAGATATTCCGATGTATGCTTGAGATTTTAAACCGATACAAAGTCAAAAATAAAATCCATTAACGGGAATTGACGGTATACGGTTACTGATATTGATTTGACGAAAAGTTAATATAAGTCGTAAATAAAGCATTGATTAGCAGTAAAGAAAATGTCGGGATGACATAGAAATCTGCAAACAACAGGAGATTATTCCAATGAGAATTTAGGTCTTATAGTTTGATTGTAGTATACATACTCAGATGTATAAACACAGTTAGTCGAAGCTAAAGTAAAAGGAGTTAATTCCGATGACTATATAGGCTGACAGTCCAAAATTCCAAAGACTTAGTTTAAGGACGGGTACAATTGATTCAGAGGAAAAGTTGATAAGCTTTTAAGCAATCTTTGTACTGATTGATATTATGAATTTTAACGGTCAAAAGACTTTTATATTCAAATTTAAGAACGGAGATAAGTCCAATGTAATACAAAGTTATTATTGTTGAGGGCATAATATCCGATATTGGAGATGAGTCCAAAGGGCATATTATTTAATTTAAAATAACAACATACCCCTTTAAAAATTGCTATTTATAAATCAACCGATTACGGAGGTGACTGCAACAGCAGTCACCTCTGTTTTGCGTGTTATACAATGTGTTATCACGAGAAATAGGGAAGTTGCGTTTTTGATAAAATACACATAAAAATAGGGGACAGAAAAATCTGTCCCCTTAACTTTAGGTGCAACTATTATATGTCGATTCCAATTACTCAACGCCGAGAATCTCTTTGCTTGCAACAACAAGCTTTTCACAGATTTTTGCAGCATTATCTTTATCCTTACCGACTGAAGTAATATAGAGCTTAATCTTTGGCTCAGTTCCGCTTGGACGGATAATAACAGCGTTGTCATCCGCAAGGTGAAGAGCAATAACATTTGACTTAGGAAGGTCAATGTCGGTAACGCTGCCTGTTGCAACATCTGTTTCTTTCCTGAGAAAATAGTCGGAAACCTTAACAACATCGTAGCCTGCAATGCTCTTTGGTGTGTTATCTCTTACAGCTGTCATAATATCAGACATCTTTTGCATACCGGCGGCACCGTCAAACTCGAATGAGTATGTCTGATTGAGGTAGTAACCAAATTCTTCGTAAAGACCGTCTATAACCTCAGCAAGTGACTTGCCCTGTTTCTTATAGTAAGCTGCCATTTCACAAACGAGCATTGATGCAACAACAGCATCCTTATCTCTTACATATGTGCCTGAAAGATAGCCGTAGCTTTCCTCAAAACCAAAGAGATATCTGTTTTCTTCATGCTTTTTCTCGAGGTTAAGAATAACTTCACCGATATACTTAAAGCCTGTAAGAACATTCTTGAGTTCACAGCCGTATTTTTCGCAAAGCTTGTTGATGAGTTTTGTAGTAACTATAGTTTTTACTACAACAGGCTTTTCAGGAAGCTTACCGCTTGCCTTTTTACAAGAGAGAATGTAATTGGTGAGCATTACACCGTCCTCGTTACCTGAAATGAGTCTGTAACTTCCATCATAATCCTTAACGGCAATACCTACACGGTCAGCGTCAGGATCGGTTGCAAGGAGAAGGTCAGGCTGTTCTTTTTCACAAAGCTCAAGACCTTTTGCAAGTGCCTCTTTGATCTCAGGATTCGGATAAGGACATGTTGTAAAGTTGCCATCAGGAAGTTCCTGCTCGGGGACAACAACTACATCATTAACACCAATCTTGCCGAGAACCTTTCTTACAAGCTTATTACCTGTACCGTTAAGCGGTGTATAAACAACTTTAAGGTCTGCACCCTTGCAAACGCCGGGGTTAACCTGCTGTTCCATAACTTTTTCAAGATATGTGTCATAAACACTCTCGTCAACATATTCAATCATGCCGCTCTTAACTGCCTCGTCAAAATCGGCAATTTTAACATCCTTGAACATATCAAGTTTTGAAATCTCGTCATATACAGTGTTTGCGGCAACATCAGTCATCTGGCAACCGTCCTCGCCGTATGCTTTATAGCCGTTGTAAGCTGCAGGGTTGTGGCTGGCTGTAACCATAATACCTGCCTGACATCTAAAGTAACGAACGAGGTAAGAGAGAACGGGAGTAGGCTGAAGTTCTGATGTGATGTAAACCTTAATGCCGTTTGCCGCAAGAACTCTTGCCGCCTCATTCATAAATAAATCTGCTTTAATTCTGCTGTCGTGAGAGATTGCAACAGAACCATTGCCGTACTTTTTAAGCACATAGTTAGCAAGTCCCTGTGTAGCCTGACGAACAACATAAATATTCATTCTGTTAGTACCTGCACCGATAATGCCTCTGAGGCCTGCGGTACCGAATTTTAAAGCTGTGTAGAAACGATCATAAATTTCATCTTCGTTGTTTTTTATACTTTCAAGCTCTGCCTTAAGGTCTTTGTCCTCAACTGCGTTTTCAAGCCATTCGTTATAAGTCTGCTTAATATCCATGATTATGCCCCCAACTTAAAATTTTCACAAAAATGCGACCAAATTCTGTGGCAAGCCCTTCTTGCCTATCATAATTCACTATACCATAATTCACAAAAAAAAACAAGTTTTTTATTTGTACATTTTCAAGAATATGTGCTGAAAAACAAAAAATATCACGCAGAAATCATAATTTTTATCCCTGCGTGATATTTATGTCTGAAATCTGTAAAATATTATTTATTTTACAAGTTTATACGAAACTTCGTTTTCGCTCAAAGAGTAACCGTTCTGCTGTGCCTCAAGAAGAATCTGCTGAAGATTATCCCACTCTGAGTCCTTCGGAATGTAGATATATTTCGGAATTTTTTTGCTGTTTACCGAATAATATGAGCGAAGTCTTGCAAGACTGTTCTGATTTTCACCCGTAACATATGCCGAAAGCGTTCCGTAAGGGAAATCCTCAGCCGCAAGATAAGTCCATGTCTTTTGCGTAAGGAACAGTATGTTTCCTTTTTCAAGATTCTGATACTGACTGATATCGGCATAAATCTGCTCATAGGTTTGTGCGTTATTTGGTGTTGTTTTTATACCCTTTGCAGGGCCGTTCTGAATTGTCTGTGTCAGCTGTTTCGGTTCACTGTCCCAGAAGCAATGTTCTGCCTTGACGGTAATCTGAAAACAAGCCTGCAGAATAATCAGAAACGCAGTCATCACGAATGCAAAATATTTACACGGAACAGCGTAGTCAAGATTATCGGGATTTGCTTTCATTTCCTTAATCAGATTGCCGATGAATACAAAGCTTGCAATATTTGATGCGGTGCAAGCCATTGCAGTTACATAAAAATACTGATTTGAGGAGAAACACAATGCAACAGAATAAAAAATTCCGAGAACAAAGAGTGAAGCAAACAGTTCTCTTTGCTTATTTTCAGAAAGAACATACGCTGTGATGCCCATGAAAATCATCGGGAACATAATCGCATTGTAGTAGACGCTTGTCATTGTCGGCATAAACATTACAAGCGACAAAATAACGATTGCACTTGTAAGAATAAGATAAACCGAACGGTGTTGTTTTCTCTTTCTGTCAAGCAACATGACAATTGCGGTAGCACCGTATGCCATAAGTACATATTTAAAATGAGTGTGACATTCTACGATTGTTTTAAAGTAGTAATTCATCTTTGCCATAAAGCCCATTTGCGGATGGTCGGGATCGGCAAGAAGATAGGGGAGATTTGAGAAAATCTCATTAATACTTACTCTTGAAATTACGAATACAAGGAAAATAGCCGCAAGTATTCCTACTCCCAAGGTAAAGCACAGAAAAGTCTTAATCGAGAAAAGTTTAGAATTGAACACATTTTTATTAAGGGCAGTTTTCTTAATTACATAGTGAACTCCTATTGCAATAATATACATTACATAAACTGCCGCAAGGTACGGACAGCAGAGAACTGCGCCTGCAAATGCAAGTCCGCTGATTATGAGCGGTAATTTTTTTGAATAATCGGCTGTTGCCATTAAAACACCCGTGAGCGCAATTAGATCAAGTCCCATTGTGTTATAACTCAATGCCATAATGTCAAACGGTGTAAAGAGAAAATAAAGCACACAACCGAATACTGAGAAATATCCGTACTTTTTAAGTCTTGAATAGATAACGCACACAATAACAGCGTGACAGATTACATAGAAAACTCTTGCCGCAAAGATTATTCCGATAGTAGATTGCGTAATCATTGTGTAGAGCCATACGAACGGCAAAAGTAGAAATCCTGAAAGCTGTGTGAGGTGCCATTCGTCACCGAGTAACGAATCACCGAGAGTTAATCGGTGCGGAATTGTAAGATAAAACGATTCGTCGTTACCGCCAAAACCGTAATAGCATTTCCAAAGTGAAAATCCAATAGCAAAAGCCATAAGCACAGCAAAAATTATGTGCTGCCACTTTTCTTTGTCAGGCTTTGAACGCAAATCCTTTATTATGTTCGCAAGTGATTTAAAACCGTCAATAAGCAGTTTTGCAACAAGATTCATAATAAATGATGCGGCGGCGGAAAGCACAAAAACTATCGGAACCGTAACAAAGTAATACGGAAGTCTGTCAGGCATTAATATTACTTTTTCGCAGAGTACGGGGTAAACAATGCTGTCAAAAATAAAAGAAATAAGATAAATTCCAAGTGCAAGGTCAGAAACTTTCCAAAGTGCAATTTTAGCGGCTTTCGGGAAGTTATCGGTCTTGATTCTCTTAATTAAGAGAAAAAGCAGTACAGATAAAACAAACGGTTCAAATCCGTACCAATAAATGTATGTACCCGATTTGAATGTTGTGCCGTAGCTTCTGAAATAATTGAATGTGCTGAATATGAAAAGTGAAAAAACAAAGAGTACAAGCATTGTTCTTGTTTTCATTTTCAATCCGTATTCTCTTATGTAACAACCCACAAAGTAGTATGCAACGGGGTAGAATCCCTGCCACCAGCTTGGGACAAGTTTCTGAAACTCATCAGATGAAGTCGGATTAGTCCACCAATCAAGTGAACCAAAATTGAAAATATTAAATAACGAGGGGATGATTGTCAGAAAAACAGCCGTTACAAGGAGTACCTGCTTTTGCTTTTTGCTTTTAAGTTTTCCGTAAGCAAGATTAAGGAACGGTGTAAGCAGAAACAACCCTATGTACATTTCAATGTACCAGGAGTAGTTGGAACCGGTAAAATCAAGCGTTCCGAGTATGAAAGATTTCAGGTCAAAAACATCACCTTGTGCAATGTTTTTGTAAATCATACACGCAAGTGTTGAGATTACAAAAACAACAAGTGTTTTCGTAATTCCCGAATAGTACTTTTTACTCAGTTCTTTTTTGCTCATCAAATAACCTGTCAGCAACATGAACAAGGGAACGCAAACGGAAAACAGGGTTCTCATTACAACTGCAACATACATCGGCTTACCTTCGATTGTCTGGTTGTAAAATCCGTTGTGCAGGAAAAAATGAACCGATAAAACGGTAAAGACTGCGATTATTCGCAAAATGTCCAGCGAGGAATCCCTCTTTTTCAGCTTTTCATAATCCATAATTTTTACCTTTCAAGCTTGAAATTTGCAAATCATTGCACATATAGTAATAATAGCATAATTTAGGCATCATTACAATAAATTGCAAACGAAAATATTGATTTTTAATGAAAAAGTTTGTAATGTTGTAACATTAATTTTATGACAAAAAACAAGTGACAGTTTCGGCTGTCACTTGAAAACTTTATTAAATTATGCCTGTTTTTCTGTTTGTTGTTTAGGCTTTCTGAATGAATCAAGAAAAGCTTTTGCGGTATCCATACCGTCAACCATAAGCAGAATAAACAGAGGCGTCATATCAAACAGGTATCTTGACCGTGTTTCCCATAACAGGAAGAAAAGGAATGCCGCAAACACAACTCCTTTGATTAACAGCATCTCATCAACTTTAGGTTTGATAAGAGTTTTTAATGCCGAAATACAAATCATCAATAAAATGAACAGTTGTAAAGCCGAACTGTAATTTTGGAAAGCCTTATTGTACTTTCCGTCAATATGCAGAAAATCCATAAGAATATTATCATTCTTTGGCTTTCTGTTATGGTACGAAATGTAATATGTACCGTCCTGCCATGTCCAAACAGCTTTTTCAATCATATGTTCATACAAACCGCTAAATTTGTAATCTTTTATTCTTTCTTTAATAACCTTAATGTTAGCATCCTGTTTTTCTTTTTTCGAGGGAAATGAACGAGTGTAATAGTCATCATGCTCATCGTATTTTCCAAGACCTTTAAGTCCCATCATAAGCCAGTGAGTAACAGGATATTCATATTTTTCATACTGCTGTTTCGTGATCGGATTGACAGCGTCAACGGCTGTATTGTATGCGAATCCAATCACACCAAACCCTGCCGTAAACACCAGAATAAGGCAGATTGCTTTTTTTAATCTGAATTTCAAGAACAACAATAAAAGTCCGACTGCGAACAGTATGATAAGACTGCCCTTAACCTTATATCCGAGGAAAATCAATGCACCTGCAACACAAAGCTTTGCGTACATACTCTTTCTGTTGTCAACTTGTAATGCGGAAACAATGAGATAAACAGCTCCGATAAGAAACGGCATCGACATTGAATCACTGTAATAGTATGGCAGATAGGTGAGATAAGGCAAAAACAATGTACAAAAAGCAAGTACAAAAAGAGCCTTTTTGTTGTCGAAAAGTCTTTTTGCTGTAAATGCCGTCAGCATTATTGAAATATTAATCGCAAAAATGTTTACAACAACAGGTGCAAAATCAACATAATGACCGAATATAAGGTAATTTAATCTTCCGACAAGCGACACAATCAAAAGCAATGCCATATTATTCGGATATCTTACAAGATACTGATAATCGTTTGCGTAATCCTGTTCAATGAGGTTGAAATTGCCGTGGGTTGAAAAATACATTGCATATCTTTTGATGTTATGCAAATCGGCAACAGGTTCAAAATCGGTAAGCAACGCAAAAATAATTTCAACAATCAGAAGAATACCGCATCCGATAAAAATAACATTTTTGGTATTTTTATCATTAAATTCAAATCTCGACTTCGCTTTAATCTTCTTACAGCTTTTATCGGAGGTGTAATGAAAATACAATGCACATATTCCGATGGTCAAAACGGCAAAAATCAAAAGAATGAACATCTTTGAAAATGAATCGAACCTTCTGTCAACATTTCCGTCAAAGCCGATTATTATAATATTTACAAACAGAAAAACAAAACAAACCGTAAATACTCCGCCGAAAATTCTGGTCAGGACTTTGGTGATTCTATTACTGTTCATCGTCATCAAGAACTTTGTCAACAATAAATCTTGGTCTGCGCTTTGTTTCCATATAAATCTTTCCGATGTATTCGCCTATAACACCGATTGCAAGGAGCTGAAGTCCTCCGATTGCCCAAATTGAACATAAAAGGCTTGACCAACCGCTTACAGTCCAACCGCAGAAAAAGCTGATGAGTGAGTAGATAATCATAATAAGGCTGATGCCGAACACGATTGCACCGAGCCATGTAATCATTCTGATTGGCTGAATGCTGAGAGATGTAATACCCTCCCACGCAAGTGCAAGCATTTTCTTTAACGGATATTTACTTTCACCTGCAAGTCTTTCGGAACGCTCATATGTAACAATATCAGACTTAAAGCCGATCATCGGAACCATACCGCGCAGGAATATGTTTGTTTCCTTATATAATGAAAAAGCGTTGAGCGCTCTTTTGCTCATAAGTCTGAAATCAGCGTGGTTAAAAATAACCTTAGCGCCCATATGATTAAGAATTTTGTAGAATCCCTCAGCTGTAAATCTCTTGAAGAATGTGTCTGTTTCTCTTTTAGAACGAACACCGTATACAACATCACAACCGTTCTCGTACTTTGCCACCATTTCATCAAAGGTATTGATATCGTCCTGAAGGTCTGCGTCAATTGAAATAACAGCATCAGCCTTATCTTTAAGAGTCATAAGACCGCAGAGAAGTGCATTCTGGTGACCTCTGTTTCTTGAAAGCTTGATGCCCTGAAAAATAGGATTTTCTGCATGGAGTTCTGAAATAATCTCCCATGTTCTGTCCTTTGAGCCGTCATCAATAAACACAATACGGCTGTCGGCAGAAATTTTGCCCTCTGCCATCATCGTGCTGTATTTGTTTAGCAGTTTTTCCGCCGAATCCCTCAGAACTTCTTCTTCGTTATAACAGGGAATAGCCAGATATAACTTAGTCATATAAATTATCCTCCCGAAAAATTGTCACTCAGGTGACTTGTCGCAAGACAGGCACAAAATCTGTCTCTTATCCAAGGATAATTATAAAACCATATTATATAAAAGTCAACAAACTTACAGTCTTTGTTACAAAATATTGTTATTTTATCGAAACAGAGAGGTGAAAACAGTATATTTATGAACAAATTCACAGATTTCTGTAACAAAACGGTAAAAAGAATTAAATGCTTTTGTAATAAAATCTTTTATTTTTTTAAAATTGCGAAAATCCACTTGTAAAGAAAAAACAATTGTATTATAATGGTAGAAGTTAATAACCTATGGAGGTAGATTATAATGTCACAGACACAGAAATCAATTGCAGTATTAACAAGCGGCGGCGATGCTCCCGGTATGAATGCGGCTGTCAGAGCTGTAGTTCGTGCCGGTATAAATAAAGGAATGAAGGTTTACGGTGTTTACCGTGGATATAACGGTTTGCTCAACGGTGATGTTGAGGAAATGAACCTCAGAAGTGTATCTGATATCATCGGTAACGGCGGTACAATGCTTTACACAGCAAGAAGCGAAGAGTACGCTACTCCTGCCGGTATTCAGAGAGCTGCCGATTTTTGCAGAAGCATCGGTGTAAGCGGTGTTGTTGTAATCGGCGGTGACGGTTCATTCAGAGGTGCTCGTTGCCTTACAAACGCAGGTATTAACTGTATTGGTGTTCCCGGCACAATTGATAACGATATTGCCTGTTCGGAATACACGGTTGGTTTTGATACAGCTATGAACACAGCTATTCAGATGGTTGACCGTATCCGTGATACAGCACAGTCACACGACCGTTGTTCTGTAGTTGAGGTTATGGGCAGACGCTGCGGTGATATTGCTCTCCAGACAGGTATCGCAACAGGTGCTACAGCTATCCTTGTTCCTGAGGTTCAGTACAATATTGAAAGAGATGTAATCGCAAGAATCATCAACACTCAGAAAACAGGCAAAAAACACTTTATCGTTGTTGTTGCCGAGGGTGTCGGCGGTGTAAGAGATCTTGCAAAGTATGTAGAACAGCGTCTTGGTATCGAGGCAAGAGCTACAGTCCTCGGTCATGTACAGCGTGGCGGTTCTCCGACACTTCGTGACAGAGTTGTTGCAAGCCAGATGGGCTTTAAGGCTGTTGAACTTCTTGAACAGAATATCGGTAACAGAGTTGTTGCAATGCAGGGCGGCAAGATTATTGATCTTGATATCAACGAAGCACTTGATATGCCTCGTGTGTTTGATGAAGAGCTTTACAAGATTGCTATGACAATTTCTATCTGATTTAAATATAACTCGATTATTTCAGGGCGGACATTGTTCGCCCTTTCTTTTCTTTTAGGGTTACGCTACACAGAATTTTCTTGAAAGGAATAATTCATAATGCTTGAACAATCTCAAAAGCTGACTGACGGCTTAATTATATATTCCGTTCTTGTTTCAGACTATGAAAAACTTGATTTTAAGAATGATGCACTTGCGGGTGTCCGTGCAAACTATTTTAATTCAGGCTGCAAAGAGCAAAAAGAAATTACCGAAATCGAACTTCACGGTATGGATTACAAGATGTCTTGTCTGCTGACGAAGAATGAACCGCTTTCGTGGAAGGTAACAAGGGATAATCGTCCTTATCAGTCCGTAAAAAGGGCAACAGGCGGAGTTTATTCTGTTATAACTTACAATGACAGGGGAATTGTATTCAAAAGACAATTTTTTGACCGTAATCATACATGGTTACGCACGGAATATTTTAACAGAAGCATTGCCGATAAGCTTATCACGAGAATATATCCACGCAAAGTCAGCGGAATTATAACTCTTGTTACCGAAGATATTGACGATAACGGGATTGTTTCCGTAAAAACTCTTTTCCCGTCTGATAAGCAGTCAAACGAAAATTCAAGGGTTTTGATATATTCAAATGTGGGTATGCTCTGGTATGATGCAAGTTTTTTACCGTCAGATATGCCGTTTACGGAGAAAAAATCCTACGGCAACAGCGGATTTGTGTTTAACGGTGATTTGTTCAAAAATGATTTTATTCCCGAAAATGCTTATAATCTCGAAGATTGCACTTATCTTACGGACGAAGATATTCCAAATGTTTCCGACACGGCTGAACCCGTGAGTAAGAAAGATTATTCGGCATACGATATTATCGAAAAAATTCTTGTTGAGGCTCACAAAACAAATAAGGATTTGTTCGGTGAAATTATAAATCATACTGCCGAAGAAGATTTTGAACCGGCGGAAGTTAAAATTGTAACAGGCGAGAAAGACGAACAGCTTTCGGATGATGAGGTTGAAGAAAATTCTCAAATTTCAGAACATGAAATTGCAGATGATACAGACGTTGTCGCAGAAACAGCAGATGAACAGACAGAAGATTCCGAAAGTGTTGTAGCTATTGACAGCTCCGGTGAAGCTTCCGAAGATGAAGAAACTGATTTTGAAAAAGTTGAAGCAAATATCGGCACACATTGCCAAATAGATGATGTGCCGACAGAAGAATCCGATGAAGAAAATCCTGAAATTGTAAACGAAGAAGAACCCCATTGTGACGTGGTGATTCTTACTAAATCGGGAAGATATACCTACTTCGGTAATCTTGATGAAAATAATTGCAGAACAGGCAGAGGCAGAACGGTTTCTCCTGACGGTATGACCTCATATGACGGTGAATACCTTGATGACAGGCGCAACGGATTCGGTGTTTGCTATTATAACAACGGCAGTATAAATTATGTTGGAAACTGGACCGATAATTCACGCAACGGCGGCGGTGTCGGTTACAGGCTGAGTGACGGTACAATGCATGCGGGTAAGTGGGATAATAATACTCCTGACGGCTATGGTGCAAGATTTGACAGAAACGGAAATCTTATTGATGTGAGCAATTATGAAAACGGTGTTCGCACAGGTAAGAGCGTTTCTTTTGATGAAAACGGCAATATAGTGGTTTCTGTTTATGAGAACGGAGAGAAGATTTCTGAATTTCTTGTTGATGCAGAGGTGTAGATATGAAAATCACTGAAGAAAAGTTGCTTGAATATCTTTCAAAGGCTCTTGTGTGTGTAGCTGTAATTGTTATCGGATATATAATTACCAGGTTGGTTATAGGACTTCTCCGAAAAATCCTTAATAAATCACGAATGGACGGTACAGCCGAAGGCTTTGTATTGTCCGTTCTCAAGGTGATTTTCTATTTCATTGTTGCAGTAACTGCACTCGGAACAATCGGTGTGAATGTTGCGTCGCTTATTACGGCACTCGGTGCGGCAGCCCTTACAGCAGGTCTTGCATTACAGGATTTGCTTAAAAATGTTGTCAGCGGACTTGTAATTTTGATAAACAAACCGTTTGTGTCGGGTAATATTCTTGATTTTGAGGGAGTAAAAGGAACGGTTGAGGAAATCAATATTTTCTCAACAACCGTGCATACACTTGATAATAAACTTGTGACAATTCCTAATTCAAGACTCACATCAAACAATGTTGTAAACTGCACAATGGTTGAGCAGAGAAGGGTTGACTGTACTTTCTCGGTAAGCTATGATGATGATATCGACAAGGTGCGTGAGATTATTCTCAACCTTATGGCAACAAATGAGATGATTTTAAAAGATCCCGAACCTACTGTAAGAGTCGGTGAACATCTTGACAGCGGAGTGCAGATTAAGGTTTTTGCATGGGCAACTCCTGATGATTACTACGAGGTTTATTTCTTCCTGCAAGAAAATGTTAAGAAAGAGTTTGATAAAAACGGTATCACAATTCCGTACCCTCATCTTGTTATTGCCAAAGATTAAAATTATTAAATTCCAAATTAAATATTACGAAAAATTCCGTAAATAATAATGGTGCTGTTGATTCAGTACCATTTTATTTTTATAAGGATTGATTAGTTTGAAAAAATTTTTAGGTCTGTTTGCCGTAGCTTTAATTTCAGTATGTTTTATCACAGGTTGCGGCAATGATAAAAACGACAGTATGACTGACACAACAAGTCAGACTTCACAAACATCAAATACGCAGGAAACTTCAAAAAGTATGACTGAAAACGGAGAAGTTTCAGATTCGGACGGTTTCATCGGTAACGAAGAAAATGAAACAGGAAATTCGGGTTCGGATATGATGGATGATATTGAAGACGGAATTGACGATATTATGGGTGACGGAGATAATAATGATTCTGATACTGTCACCAATCCCTCAGATACTGTTTTATAAAAACGAGAGCAGCAGGACAAAATTGCCTGTTGCTCTCGTTTTTAATACGAAATATGTTATTGGTTCGGGTTCAGACAAAAATCATACTGCTTTGTCAAGGTCAATTTTTAATTGGCGAATAATTTTCTTTTCAAGCCTTGATATGTAGGACTGCGAAATTCCAAGCTTATCGGCAACCTGCTTTTGCGTGTGTTCCTTTCGTCCGTTAAGCCCGAACCTTAACTCCATAATAAGACATTCTCGGTCACGAAGCTTTGAAACTGCCTGCAAAACAAGACTTTTTTCAAGCTCGCATTCAATATTTCTGTTTACCGTGTCAGGATCGCTTCCGAGAACATCGCATAAGAGCAGTTCATTGCCGTCCCAGTCCGTGTTCAGCGGTTCGTCAATCGATACCTCGTTTTTCAGTTGCGATGATTTTCGTAAAAACATCAGAATTTCGTTTTCAATACATCTTGATGCGTAGGTTGCAAGCTTAATATTCTTTTCGGGAGAAAAGGTGTTCACCGCCTTGATAAGCCCGATTGTGCCTATTGAAATCAAATCCTCCGCACTTGCATTCGGAGTTTCAAACTTTTTTGCAATATATACCACAAGTCTTAAATTGTGGACAATAAGCGGTTCTCTTGCCTTACTGTCTCCTTTTGCAATATTCTCCATAATATGCTGTTCTTCTTCTCGTGTAAGCGGTGGGGGGAGAGTTTCACTGCCGTTAATGTAGAATATTTCATTTTCAATAACGAGTGCAAATCGGATTTTCTGAATAACCTTCATTAAAAACATAACATTGCTCCTATTCTGATATTTTTACAAGTTCGTACGGTATGATTGCCTTAACATCTCCTTTCAATACATCATTACATATGCCTATATAAATGCTTTTGCAGATTTCCTTGCCGTCAATTTTAACCTTATCGGGAGGAAATCCTTTTACAATTCCGTTTCCGCCAAGGCTTTCAAACGGAATAATCCTTGTTTTGGTTTCATCGGGAACATAATCATCAAAAATATTTTGTTCTGCAATAATAACATAATTTCCCGAAAACGGTTCAACAAGGTTGCAACCCGTATCAATCTTTGCAGGGAAAAAATAGCTTTGTTCGTCAACCTTGATTTCAACTTTGCAAACTCCCGAACCGTTGCCCCCCTTCGTCAATATTTTCGTCAATTTGAGAATATAATAACAGACAAGAGTTAAAATAATCAGGAGGACGGGCGAAATGTTAAAATACACTGTGTCGTTGTATACTTCCATACCTTTCGGTTTGAAAGCGTTGTACAGAAACATCATAATTCCGCAGAATGAAAATGAGAGAGAAAGAAACACGGATATTCGTTTGATAAAACACTTAAACGGACACTTGCCGAATGCACATAACACAATTCCGGCGGCACATAAAACATCGATAGGTATATTCAAAAAGAAAGGCAGGGGAGGGAAAAGTGCAATAAGACTTTGCACTCCTCCCAGAAGCGACGCAAGCAACATTTTTTTAAACAAGGTGTTGATACAAAGCGCCTTTTTGGTGCATAAAATAAGTATAAAGTCAATGAAAACATTTACGGTAATCAGTACATCTATGTAAACAGATTTCATTTTATTCCCCCTGCGGAATGCTGTTCTAATAACATTTCCATTAAATTTATTACCTTTGCTTATTATCTCACAAGCGGAAAATAATAATTGTCAAAATATGGTCAGGAGGTAAATTATTGATTGCAGGATTAATTATCGGATTGTTTATAGGCGGATTTGTCGGCGTAAGTGTAATGTGCCTTTTATATTACACAAGGGACTGACAAAAGAAAAGCGTGCAGTTTAATTCAGACTGCACGCTTATTACATATTTTGCTGTATTTTGATTATGATTTTAGGTTTCTTGTGCCGAGGAAAAGGATTGCCAGCATTCCCGAACCTACATGAGTACCGATTACAGGACCGATATCCGTCATGACAACTTCCTTGCACTTACCCTTGATTGCCTTTTTAAGTTCTTCGGCGCCTTCCGGATTATCCGCATGGGCAACCATAACAACGCTGTCTTTGAGATTTTCGGCGTCTCTTTCAAGGTGTTTTACAAGAGCCGGAACAACATTGCTCTTACCTCTGATTTTTGCAACATTGATAAGATGGCCTTCATCGTCAACACTGATGAGAGGTTTAATTTGCAAAGCTTTGCCGAATGTTGCGGAAACAGAGGAAATTCTGCCGCCTCTCTTGAGTTGATCAAGGTCTTCAACAACAAACCAATGACATACTTTTATACGGGTGTCTTCAATGTATTCTTTTAGTTCGTCAATTGTAGCGCCTTCGCTGTATTTTTTGCCTGCAAGGTAGATGAGAAGTCCAAGTCCTGCCGAATCGCAAAGAGAATCAATTGCAATAATCTTTCTGTCCGGATAAACTTCCTTTAAATCCTTAACAGCCATCATACAGGTGTTGTATGTTCCGCTCAAGCCTGTTGAAATGCCTGTGTAAATTATATCTTTGCCGGCTTTAAGATAGTTTTCAAAGCTCTTGTAAAAGCTGTCATAGTTAATCTGTGTTGTCTTTGAATCAATACCCTCTTTAAGCTTACTGTAGAATTCCGAGAGGCTCATCATTCTGCAATCCGGATAATGAAGATAGGACTTGTCCTCCATATGAAATTCCATCGGAAGAACTTCAACGCCGATTTCGTTAACAAGCTCCTGTGTAAGGTCGCAGGAGGCATCTGTCATAAATACATAATTCATAATTATCGCTCCTTTTCTGCGAAAATATTGTGATTCAATTCTAACAAATTATGATATAAATGTCAATGAATATAATGACCGTTCCTTTTCATATATATGTATATATATGTATATCAAAAACAGATTTCGGAGTGGTTATATGAATTGCAGATTTACCGATTTAAGACATAAGGAAGTCATAAGCGCCTGTGACGGAACAAGAATAGGATTTATCGACGATGTTATTGTGGATACCAAATGCGCGACTGTTGTGTCAATTGTTATTTTCGGCAGACCCGGATTTTTTAGTCTAGTGGGAAAATGTCAGGACTACATAATTCCGTGGGAGAAAATTGACCTCATAGGAGAGGATACGGTAATCATCAGTTGCCAGACTCCAAAGCCAGTAAAAAAGCCGAAAAAACCCCGTTTTGGGGCTAAATTTTGAATTTTTTCAAATTTTCGCATTAAGGCAAAATAACCTAAGAAATATTCGCTAAATTATGCATAATGCACAAATCATTATTTTTTTAAGAAATTAAAACCACATAAGTAACATTTCGGTTACAATTGTTACAATTTATCTTCCCCTGTCAAACTTGCAATTTTCAAAAGTTTGTGCTTTAATACAATTGCAATTGTGTGTTTGATAAAATTTTACGACTAAAGGACTTGGCACATTTTTAAACAGATAACTACATCTTGTATATACGCTTGCTTTTGACGGCAGTTATAGTAGTTACCTTAATGTGCAAAAATCACAGGGAGGATAAATTTTTGAGAGCGACAAACTATAAACACTACGGATGTGACAACAATTCGGAGAGTTCAAAGAGAACTCGCAAACCCGAAAAGAAGTCAAAACGCAAAGGCTTTAAGGCATTGTCCTATGCTATTGCGGTATCTCTGGCGGCAGCTGCTCTTGTTGTTCCGACAACAACTCTTGCACCGGATGTAGATGCTTTTGAAGACAGCCGTGCTGCTTCGCTTGCAGTCGGTAACATCAATGATTTTTCACTCGTTATTACAGATAACTGCGTTGAAGAAACTACTGCCCCCGTAACCCAAGAGATTACAACATCCGCAGCGACTACACAGAAAACAACTGAAAAGGAAACTAAATCTGCAAAAACTGCGAAGAAGAAAGCCGAAAGTTCACAGGCTTCCAAAAAGGCTGAAAGTTTAAAGTCAGAGCCTTCGGAGTCAGAAACTTCAAGCCAAACTCCACAGAGCTATACAAGCTATGTTAACAGTTCATCGGACAACAGCAGTTCCGCATCTAATTCATCGGATTACGGCTATACAGACAGTACATCAAGTTCATCAAACTATCAGAGTGGCTACCTTGTAAGTATCGCCAATCCGGATCCGTCCTACAGTCCTTCTCCTGTTTCTCTTTCAAGCTATGACAGAGAGAAACTCGAAAGACTTGTAATGGGCGAAGGTGGTTCAATGGGTTACACAGGCTGTGCCCTTATCGCACAGTCAATCCGTGACGCAATGAACCGTTCAAACACAACATCAATTGACAGAATTATTTCGGAATATCAGTATTACGGTTCGACTGCTTATGCACCGAATCAGGATGTAAAAGATGCTGTTTCCTTTATCTTTGATCAGAACGGCTCGGCAGTTCAGCACAGAGTTCTTTGCTTCTATGTCGGTTCAAGCAGCTGGCATGAATCACAGAATTACATCACAAGCATCGGTAATGTAAGATTCTTTGATTTGTGGTATTGATCGGAGTTTCCGAAAACAATTTAATATTTAAGAAAATATCAGGTGTTTTTGAAAAAACTTTTTCGAAAATACTTGATTTTTTTTACTTTTATGGTATAATATACAGGCAATTCGCACGCTGATGCTTGTCAACAGGGTGGCAGATTCATAGAATTTGCTTATTGCGTTGATAAAAACAAAGGCACAGCGGAGGTTTTAACCTAAGGAGGATTTTTATTATGGCAGTAGTTTCAATGAAACAGCTTCTTGAAGCAGGTGTTCACTTTGGTCACCAGACAAGAAGATGGAACCCTAAGATGGCTGAGTACATTTTTACTGAGCGTAACGGTATCTACATTATCGACCTTCAGAAGAGTGTAAAGAAGCTTGAAGAAGCTTACAACTTTGTTCGTGAGCTTTCAGCAGAAGGCAAGAGCGTTCTCTTTGTAGGTACAAAGAAGCAGGCTCAGGATTCTGTTAAGGAAGAGGCAGAGCGTGCAGGCGCTTACTATGTAAACGCAAGATGGCTCGGCGGTATGCTCACAAACTTTGCAACAATCAGAAGAAGAATTGCTCGTTTAAAGCAGCTCCGTGCTATGCAGGAAGACGGCACATTTGATCTTCTTCCTAAGAAGGAAGTTATTAAGCTCAACCTCGAAATTGAGAAGCTTGAGAAGTTCATGGGCGGTATCAAGGATATGACAGAGATGCCCGGCGCACTTTTCATTGTTGACCCAAGAAAAGAAAGAATTGCCGTTTCAGAGGCAAAGAAGCTCAATATCCCGATCGTTGCTATCGTAGATACAAACTGCGATCCTGATGAGATTGACTATGTAATCCCGGGTAACGATGACGCTATTCGTGCAGTAAAGCTTATTGCAGGTGCAATGGCTAATGCTGTTATCGAAGGCAGAGAGGGCCGTATGGGCGCTGCAGCTGTTGAGGAAGAGACAGCTGAATAATCATTTGTGATTATAACCCCGTTTTATATAAATTTATTTGAAAGGATGTTTTCAAAATGGCAGCATTTACAGCTCAGGATGTAAAGACATTAAGAGAAAAAACAGGCTGCGGCATGATGGATTGCAAAAAGGCACTCACAAATGCCGACGGTGATATGGATAAAGCAGTTGACTTTTTAAGAGAACAGGGACTTGCTAAGCAGGCTAAGAAGGCAGGCAGAATAGCAGCAGAAGGCGTTGCATACGCTTGCACAAACGATGACCTCTCAGTAGGTGTTGTTGTAGAAGTTAACGCTGAAACAGACTTTGTTGCTAAGAACGATTCATTTATGGATTTTGTTAAGGCTTGTGCTAATACAATTATCGAGCAGAACCCTGCTGATGTTGAGGCTCTCCTCACACTCAAGGCAACAGGTTCAGAGCAGACAATCGCTGAAATGCTTCAGGAAAAGGTTCTCACAATTGGCGAGAATATCCAGATTCGTCGTTTTGAGCGTATGGAAGGTGCTTGTGTTGCTTATGTACACGCAGGCGGTAAGATTGGCGTTCTCGTTAACTTTGATACAGACCTCGCTGCAAAGCCGGAGTTTGTTGCATACGGCAAGGATGTTGCAATGCAGATTGCAGCTCTTAACACTCCTTACCTCAATGAGAGTGAAGTTCCTGCAGAAATCATCGAGCATGAGAAAGAAGTTATGCGTCAGCAGGTAATCAACGAAGGTAAGCCGGAGCAGATTGCTGACAAGATTGTTATGGGTAAGATTGGTAAGTTCTACAAGGAGAACTGCCTTCTTGACCAGGAGTTCGTTAAGGACAATAAGATCAACATCAAGCAGTACACACAGAATACTGCTAAGGAGCTTGGCGGTTCTATCGAAATCAAGAAATTCGTTCGCTTTGAAAAGGGCGAGGGCATTGAAAAGCGTCAGGATGACTTTGCCGCAGAAGTTGCAAGCATGGTTAAATAATTATTTTGGCGTACAAAGCATAATAATCGGAGCAGAGAATGACTTCTCTGCTCTCGGTTTGCAGAAAACTCGAAATTCAGTTTGACCGAATTTCGGGTTTTAATTTTTAAGAAATTTTAAATATCGCAAATTGCAATAGCAAGTTGAAAAAATAAATTTTATTTTATCGAAATTAACGCTTGACAAACAAATGTATATGTAATATAATAGTCAGGTAAAATAAAGCAAAGCAGAGATGCTTTCACCTGTGGGGTGCCGTCTGCACGGGTTGATACCGAAGTTTTTTAGTATTGTTATGCGGACGGAGTGTTTCTGTCCGCATTTATTGTTTTTATGAGACTTTGGAGGTGTTTACCCATCAGCAAGAAAGAAATTCAGATTAACGAAGAAATCCGTGACAAAGAGTTGAGAATTATCGGCTCTGATGGTCAGCAGCTTGGCATTATGTCAGCTAAAGAAGCACTTGATTTGGCAGAACAGAAGAACCTTGACTTGGTTAAAATTGCTCCGCAGAGCAATCCTCCTGTATGCAAAATTATGGATTACGGAAAATACCGTTTTGAACAGGCTAAAAGGGAAAAGGAAGCAAGAAAAAATCAGAGAGTTGTTGATATCAAGGAAGTAAGGCTTTCTCTTAATATCGATACACACGATTTTAATACAAAGCTTAATAATGCTCTGAAGTTTATCAAACACGGCGATAAGGTTAAGGTTTCAATTCGTTTCAGAGGTCGTGAAATGGGACACCCTGAAATCGGTCTTGAAACAATGAAACGATTTGCTGATGCTTGCAGTGAAACAGCTGTTGTCGAAAAGCCTGCAAAGCTTGAAGGCAGAAATATGCTTATGTTTCTTGCACCAAAGACTAATAAGTAATTAAAGCTAAGGAGGATACTAATATGCCTAAAATTAAAACTCACAGCGGTGCCAAAAAGAGATTCAAACTTTCTAAGAACGGTAAGGTTATCCGTGCTCACGCTAACAAAAGTCACATCTTGAATAAGAAGACAACAAAGCGTAAAAGAGGTCTTCGTCAGACTGTTGCTGCAGATAAGACAAACACAGCTCAGATCAAGCGTCTTATTCCTTACAAATAATCATTGAGGACTACTAACTAACATAAACGGAGGTAATATATAATGGCACGAGTAAAAGGTGCGATGATGACTCGCAAAAGAAGAAAAAAGACATTAAAGCTTGCTAAGGGTTACTGGGGTGCAAAATCAAGACACTTTAAAATGGCTAAACAGGCTGTTATGAAGTCCGGCAATTATGCATATATCGGCCGTAAGCAGAGAAAGAGAGATTTCCGTCGTCTTTGGATTACTCGTATTTCGGCTGCCTGCAAGGCTAACGGCACAAATTATTCAACTTTCATGAACGGCTTGAAGAAGGCTGGCATTGCTCTTAACCGTAAGATGCTCTCTGAAATTGCAATTTCAGACCCTGCTGCTTTTACTTCACTTGTTGAACAGGCTAAGAACGCTTAATTTAACTTACTTTGTAATTGCGTTTGGGTTATCCCAAACGCAATTGTTTTTTACAGAAAATTGGATGGTTTTATGACTATACTTTCAAGCAAAGATAATTCTAATATAAAAAATGCCGTAAAGCTCAGGAAAAGTGCAAAATATAGGCGTGAATCAGGACTTTTCATTGCAGAAGGTGTTCGCATTTGTATGGATGCAATGCTCAGTAAGGCACATATTGACACCTTTTTCGCAAGTGAAAAGTCCAGTGAGAAATATGCGGATGACTTTTTAAAACTGCAAAAATATTCCGACAAAACATTCATTGTATCTGATAAGATATTTAATCAGATGTGTGATACAGAGTCGCCTCAAGGATTTCTGTGTGTAATAAAAGCACTTGACAAAACTGCTTGTTTTGATAAAATAAAGACTGGTGACAAATTTTTGGCACTCGATAATCTGCAGGATCCCGGCAATTTAGGTACAATTCTTAGAACGGCTGAGGCTCTGAATGTTACCGGTATTGTTCTTTCTGCCGATTGTTGCGATATTTACAGTCCTAAAGTTGTAAGAGGCAGTATGGGGGCAGTGTTCAGGCTTCCGTTTGTTGTTTCGGATACAATTTCAGGTTATCTGAATGCACACAGTGAACTTGAATCTTATGCGGCGGTCGTATCGGTGTCGGCTGATAAGATTACAACGACTCCCTTTGTTTCACCTTGCATTGTTGCAGTAGGTAATGAAGGAAACGGTCTTAAAGAAGAAACAATAAGTGCCTGTAAACATAAAATTACTATTCCTATGGAGGGAAGAGCCGAGTCGCTTAATGCCGCCGTTGCGGCGTCAATAATAATGTGGGAAATGATGAAATGATTTCGCGTAATGCCTGTTACTGGATTTGGATTACACTTTCGATAGGCTATAATAATCCAAAGGTAAAGAGAATATCCGAAATGTATTCCGATGTGTCTGCCTTTTATTACGGTGGTATTTCGGAGTGGCGTCTTTGCGGAATTTTTTCACAAAAAGACCTTGAACGATTTGCTTCAACCGGTCTTGATGACGCTAAGAAAATCGTAGACAGATGTATTGAATGCAATTATTCGATATTATGCATTGACGATGAATTGTTTCCAAAATGTCTTTACAATATTGAATGTCCTCCTGCTCTCATATATGTAAACGGTGTTATGCCTGATATTGACAATACTTTTTCAATCGGTATTGTCGGTACTCGCAGAGCAACTAAGTATGGAATAGAAAATTCTTACCGCTTTGCATATGCACTTTCAAAATACGGAACAATTATAGTCAGCGGAGGCGCATTAGGTGTTGACGGTGCGTCGCACAGAGGCGCACTTGCTACGGACGGAATTACAATTTGTGTCAGGGGTTGCGGACTTAATTGTTCATATCTCAGGGAAAATTCAGACATTAGAAGTACAATTCCAAAAAGAGGTGCTGTCATTACAGAGTATCCGCCTGATGAAACACCGAGGAATTACTATTTTCCTGCCCGAAACAGAATTATAGCCGCTTTATCGGACGGATTGCTTGTTATGGAAGCGGGAAAGAAGAGTGGTTCGCTTATTACCGCAAATCTTGCCGCAGAACAAGGCAAAACAATTTTTGCTCTGCTCGGAAATAACAGCCCTCAGAATGAAGGTTCAAACGCTCTTATTAAAGAAGGTCTTGCAATACCCGTTACCGATTTTATGGACATACTCTGCGAGTTTGACAACCTGTATGCAACCACTGATGATGAATTTGATATTGACAATATTTCTCTTGCTGATACGGGCAATTTTCCTGTTAAAGGTATAAGAAAACAAGCTCCTGCAAGAATTTATGTTAATAAACAAAATGATCAACAGCCGGCTAAAACCGCAGTGCCGTATGCATCAGAAAAATCAGAAACGGTTGTGCAAAAACCTGTTCATAAAGAAAACTTAAATTTGCCAAAAACAGCTCAGGATGTATATGAATACATCGGTAATGAGCCTGTTCATATAGATAAAATTTCAGCTGATTTGAAAATCCCTGTGTTTAAGGTGCTTACCGCACTTACGATGCTTGAAATGAAAGATCTTGTTTCGGCACTACAGGGAAGAAATTATATTTTAAAATGATATTTACCGAATATTCTTATTCGTTATCCGATATTCCGTTGCCCTTTTACACATAACAGGGCAGAAAGGCAGTGAAAACATATGTCAGATTTAGTAATTGTTGAGTCACCTGCTAAGGCAAAAACAATTAAAAAATACCTTGGTAGCGGTTACGAGGTTGTTGCCTCAATGGGTCATGTCCGTGATTTGCCTAAATCAAGATTAAGTGTTGATATAAAAAAGAACTTCGCTCCAAAGTATGAAATTATAAAAGGAAAAGAAAAACTTGTTGATGATTTAAAATCAGCCGCTGAAAAAAGCGAGCATATTTATTTAGCAACCGACCCTGACCGTGAGGGAGAGGCAATTTCTTGGCATCTTGCCTATATTCTTGGTTTACCCACAGATGAAACTAACCGTGTGGAATTCAATGAAATTACAAAATCCGGTGTTACAAACGGTATGAGCAATCCGAGATCAATTAATATTGACCTTGTAAATGCTCAGCAGGCAAGAAGAATTCTTGACAGACTTGTCGGTTATAAACTCAGTCCGTTTATTTCTCAGAAAATCAGAAGAGGTCTTTCTGCAGGACGAGTTCAGTCTGTTGCTGTAAGGATTATTGTTGACAGGGAAGAGGAAATCAGAAAATTTAAGCCTGAGGAATACTGGTCGATTGATGCAAAGTTCATCCCAAAGGGCAGCAGAAAATCTTTTTCTGCATCTTTATATTCCGATGAAAACGGTAAGATTAAGATTACCAACGGTGAACAGGCTGATAAAATTGAGGCTGATCTTCAGAATGCCGAGTATGTAATTACAAAGGTTAAGAACGGTACAAGAAAGAAATCTCCTGCACCTCCGTTTATAACATCAACTCTTCAGCAGGAAGCATCGAGAAAACTCGGTTTCCAGTCGAGAAGAACAATGAAGGTTGCTCAGGAACTCTACGAAGGCGTTGATATCGAAGGTATGGGTGCAACCGGTCTTATCACTTATATGAGAACAGACTCACTCAGAATTTCAAATGTTGCAATTGAAGAGGTAACCGAATACATAAAAAATTCTTACGGTGAAAAGTTTCTTCCGCCAAAGCCAAGATTTTTTAAATCAAGAAGTAATGCACAGGACGGTCATGAAGCTATAAGACCGTCAATGCCCTCTCTTACTCCCGACAGCGTAAAGGCAAGCCTTACATCGGATCAGTATAAGCTTTATAAGCTCATTTGGAACAGATTTACTGCATCACAAATGGCTGATTGTATCCAGAAAACAACACAGGCTGATATTGTTGCCAACGGTTATACATTTAAGGCGTCGGGATACAGAGTCGATTTTGAAGGCTTTACAACACTTTATGTGGAAAGCAAGGATGTTGAAGAAGAAAAGACTACACAGCTCCCACCACTTGAAAAAGATATGATTGTGAGATGTAAAGAGTTGAAGAAAAATCAACACTTTACACAGCCGCCTGCAAGATATACGGAGGCGTCACTCATCAAAGCGCTTGAAGAATACGGCATTGGCAGACCGTCAACTTATGCCGCAACTATTACAACAATTACAAGTCATGAATATGTTAAGCGTGAGGGCAAAAGCCTTGTTCCTACGGAACTCGGTGAGGTTACAACCAATCTTATGAAAGAGCGTTTTCCAAAGATCGTAAATGTAAAATTTACAAATCAGATGGAGGAAGACCTTGATAAGGTTGAAAAAGGAACAGAAGAGTGGCATGCTTTGCTTGACAATTTCTACGGAGATTTTGATAAAACTCTCAAAAAAGCAAAAGCAGATATGGAAGGCGTAAAGCTTCACTTAAAAGAAGACGAAACCGATATTATCTGTGACAAGTGCGGTCGTCAGATGGTTGTTAAAGTCGGCAGATACGGTAAATTTATTGCCTGCCCCGGATACCCTGAATGTAAAAACATCATTAAGTATGTAGAAAAAACGGGTGTTAAGTGTCCGAAGTGCGGCGGCGATGTCATTATCAAGCGTACCAAGACAAAAAGAATTTTTTACGGCTGCTCCAACTATCCCAAGTGTGATTTTGTAAGTTGGAATGAGCCAACAAACGAGAAGTGTCCGCAGTGCGGAGGAATTCTCTTCAAGAAAAAAGGCAAAAAGCCGACATTGTTCTGTGCAACAGAGGGATGTGGTTATACTAAAACAGCAGATACGGATGATAAATAAATGCATATTAATGTAATCGGTGCAGGACTTGCAGGTTGTGAGGCGGCAATGCAGATTGCCTCTTGCGGAATAAAAGTGCATCTTTATGAAATGAAACCGAATAAAAAAACGCCTGCTCATCATACTGAGAAATACGCTGAACTTGTTTGTTCAAATTCTCTTAAAGCCATGCGTGTTGAAAGCGCCGCAGGGCTTTTGAAAGAAGAAATGCGCAGACTCGATTCTTTCCTTATGAAGTGTGCAGATGCCTGCAAAGTTCCTGCAGGCGGAGCGCTTGCCGTTGACAGGGATATTTTTTCTTCTCTTGCAACGGAAGGGATAAAGAGCTGTGAGCTTATTGAGGTTTACGAAGAAGAAGTTTGTGAAATTCCGAAAGATGAAATCACGGTTGTGGCAAGCGGACCGCTTACTTCTGAACCGCTTGCCGAATATATAAGAGGAATGTTCGGTTCCTCACTTTCGTTTTTTGATGCCGCCGCTCCTATTGTTACCGCTGAAAGTATTGACATGGAGTACGCTTTTTGTGCATCAAGATACGATAAGGGCGACGGTGACGATTATATCAACTGTCCGATGAACAAGGAGGAATATGAAACCTTCTACAATGCACTCATATCGGCAGAAAGAGCTCCTTTGCATGATTGCGATGTCAGCAATCCGAAGGTGTATGAGGGCTGTATGCCTGTTGAGGTAATGGCACAAAGAGGCGAGGGAACACTTCGCTTTGGACCTATGAAACCTGTCGGTCTTGTGAATCCAAAGACAGGTCACAGACCTTGGGCGGTTCTTCAGCTCAGAAAAGAAAACAAAGCCGGCAATATGTACAATCTTGTAGGATTTCAGACTAATCTTAAATTTCCCGAACAAAAGAGAGTATTTTCGCTTATTCCTGCACTTCATAATGCGGACTTTGTTCGTTATGGTGTTATGCACAGAAATACTTTTCTTGATTCGCCGAGAATACTTAACAGCGATTTTTCTGTTAAGGACAATCATAGTCTTTTTTTTGCCGGTCAGATTACAGGTGTTGAAGGATACATGGAATCCGCAGCTTCGGGAATTATGGCAGGAATAAATGCTTGTCGAGTTGCCGAGGGGAAAAGCACAATTACATTACCAAATGATACAATGATTGGCGCACTTTCGGCATACATCTCTGATTCGTCGGTTAAAAAGTTTCAGCCAATGGGTGCAAACTTCGGAGTTTTGCCGGAGCTTGAAAACCGACCGAGGGATAAAAAAGAGCGTGGTGCAGCTTATTCTGCAAGAGCGTTGAAAAGTTTGGATAATTATTTAAAGGATATTTAAGGTGAATGGAATGAACATAATTGTTGACGCATTCGGCGGTGATAACGCTCCATTGGAAATTATCAAAGGCTGTGTTGAGGCAGTTGCCGAATATAACATAAATGTAACTTTGACCGGTGATGAAACCAAAATTAAAAATGTATTTTCGGAAAACTCACTTTCAATGAATAATATTGATATTTGTCATTGTACACAGAAAATCACAATGGAAGATTCTGCTGAGTCTGTTCTTAAAGAAAAGAAGGACAGCTCTATGGCTGTAGGTCTTCGCTTGCTTAACGAGGGCAAGGGCGATGCATTTGTCAGTGCAGGAAACAGCGGTGCATTGTGTGTCGGTGCAACTCTTGCAATAAAAAGAATCAAAGGGATTAAACGCCCCGCATTTGCTCCTGTTATGCCGTCTGAAAGCGGATTCTTTATGCTTATGGACGGCGGTGCAAATGTTGAGTGCCGTCCCGAAATGCTGTATCAGTTTGCTGTTATGGGTTCAATATATATGGAAAAGGTTATGGGTATCAAAAACCCCCGTGTCGGACTTGCCAATGTCGGTGCAGAAGAACACAAGGGAACAGAACTTTACAGAAATACGCATGAACTTCTTCAGAACAGCAAATTGAATTTCATCGGAAATGTAGAAGGCAGGGATATTCCGAACGGAGTATGTGATGTTGTAGTTTGTGACGGCTTTACAGGTAATTTGATTCTCAAAACATATGAGGGCGTTGCTCTTGTAATGATGAATCAGATTAAAAATATGTTTATGGGCAGCGTCAAGGGTAAACTTGCAGCAGGTCTTGTTATGAAGGACCTTAAAAATATGAAAACGCATTTTGATTACAACAGATACGGCGGTGCGCCTATTCTCGGTGCATCAAAGCCGGTGTTTAAAGCACACGGAAGTGCCAAGGCTGTTACAGTTAAGAATGCTATCAGACTTTCTGTTGAATATGTAAAAGCAAATGCTATTGAAGCGATCTCTTCATCACTTTAATTTTTGCAAATAATGTTGCTTTAGGAGTTTTATAATGGAAGATTTACAAAAGAGAATCGGCTATACATTCAAAAATACAGATTTGCTTACAGAGGCACTTACTCATTCTTCTTATGCAAATGAACATAAGGCTAAACACATAAAATATAATGAAAGACTTGAATTCCTCGGTGATGCGGTACTTTCAATTGTTGTTTCCGATTATATTTTCAAGCATTGTCCCGAACTTCCCGAAGGCGAATTGACAAAGCTCAGAGCGTCACTTGTCTGCGAGAAAACTCTTTTTGAATTTGCAAAGCAGATTGAACTCGGAAAGTACCTTGTGTTAAGTAAAGGCGAAAGAAACAACGGCGGTGCAGAACGCCCGTCAATTCTTTCGGATGCCTTTGAGGCTTTGATTGCAGCAATTTATATTGACGGTGGTATTGATCCTGCGTCGAAACATATTCTTAATTTTGTAATTCCTGCAATCAAGAACTCAAAGAAGAAGAAACTTAACGATTATAAAACCGCCTTGCAGGAGATTATCCAGAAAAATCCCGGTGAACAGCTTGAATATGTTCTCGTGGGTGAAAGCGGTCCTGACCACAACAAACACTTTGTTGTTGAAGTTCATCTCAACAGTAATGTAATCGGCAAAGGCGGCGGAAGAAGTAAGAAAGAAGCGGAACAACAGGCCGCCAGAGAAGCTTTGGAGCTGATGGGTTATTAAACACAGTAATGTATCAATTTTTATTCCGCACAACGGTTGTCCGCATATGTGCAGTTTTTGCAATCAAAATAAGATAACAGGTCAGGCATATCAGCCGACTCCCCTTGATGTTGAACAAACACTTGGTAAAGCGGCTTCTGATTTGGGCGAACGCACCAAAAATGCTGAGATTGCATTTTTCGGCGGAAGTTTTACAGCTATTGACAGAACCTATATGTTATCTCTCCTTGATGCAACTAAAAAGTTCAGAGATAAATTTTGCGGAATAAGAATTTCTACCCGTCCCGACTATATTGATAAAGAAATTCTTGATATTTTGAAAAGCTATGGTGTGACATCAATTGAACTTGGTGCGCAATCTATGTCAGACGATGTACTGCTTGCAAATGACAGAGGACATAGCGCTGAAAGTGTTTTCAAATCCTCAGAGCTTATTAAAAGTTACGGCTTTTCACTTGGCTTGCAGATGATGACGGGACTGTATAAATCAGATATTCAAAAGGATTTATACACAGCCGAAACATTTGTGAAAATTAATCCCGATACCGTAAGAATCTATCCTACGGTTATCATGAAAGATACAAAGCTTGCCGAACTTTACCTTAACGGAGAATACACACCGTATAGTCTTGAAAAGTCAGTCAACCTTTGTTCAAAGCTGATTGAGCTTTTTGAAAAGAACAATATAAAAATTATCAGGCTCGGACTTCATTATTCCGACAGCCTTGTAAATAACAGCTACGGTGACAACTATCACCCGGCTTTTAAGGAATTGTGCGAAAATAAGCTTTTTTACGATAAATTTATCGAAAAAGCAAAAGATTTTCCCGATTTGAATGAAATTAAAACGGTTGTTATCAATTCTAAATCTCTGTCGAAATTTCTCGGACAAAAGAGAAGTAATGTAAAAAAATTGAATGAACTCGGATATAATTTTTCGGTTTGTTTTGACGATTCTTTGCAGAAATATGAATTATATTTAAAATAGGAGCTTGCTGATGCGATTAAAGTCTTTGGAAATTCAAGGTTTCAAGACCTTTCCCGATAAAACTAAATTATCTTTTGAACAGGGAATTACCTCGGTTGTCGGTCCTAACGGTTCAGGCAAAAGTAACATCAGTGACGCTATCCGCTGGGTTCTCGGTGAACAGTCACCGAAGAGCCTTCGTTGTGCCAAAATGGAAGATGTTGTCTTTAACGGAACAGATAAGCGTAAAAGACAGGGCTATGCCGAAGTTACTCTGAATATTGACAACAAAGACCGTGCTCTTGATTTTAACGGTGATGACATAGCCGTTACAAGAAGATACTACAGAAGCGGCGAAAGCGAATATCTTATCAATAAAGCGGCTGTTCGTCTTAAAGACATCAACGAACTCTTTATGGACACAGGCCTCGGTCGTGACGGTTATTCAATGATCGGGCAGGGTAAGATTGACAGCATTGTTTCTTCAAAGGGTGAGGACAGACGAGAGATTTTTGAAGAAGCTGCGGGTATTTCTCGCTACAGATACAGAAAAATTGACGCTGAGAGAAAGCTAAAAAGTACGGAGGACAACCTTTTAAGACTTCGTGATATTGTAACCGAACTTGAAGAAAGAGTCGGTCCTCTTGAAAAGCAGTCTGAAAAAGCTCAAAAATTTCTTGAATATTCCGAAGAAAAAAGAGGTCTTGAAATTGCACTCTGGCTTTTAACTCTTGACCGTTCACAAAATGAATTAAAGGTTCAGGATGAGAAAATTTCAATTGCAAAATCTCAATATGATGACGCAGAAACCGCACTTGAACAAATTCAGACCGAAAGTGAAGAAATTTACATAAGAAACGGTGAGTATTCTTCTAAAATAGAAAATATCAGAACAGAAATCACGGATATTGAATCGCAGATTTCAGAGAAGCGTTCTCTTGTGTCTGTTGCGGAGAATGATATTCTGCATAACAATGAGAATATTGACAGAATAAAAAATGATATTGCACAGTTTGATGTCAATGCGGATGAACTTGTAAAAAGAATTGCCGATAAGGAAAAAGAAATTTCGGAACTTGACGCTGATATAATCGCTAAAAAGAAAAAGTACAGTGAGCTTTCGGAACAGCTTAACGAAATTAATACGACTTCGGGTAAAAGCAGTGATGTTTTACAGGAAATTACTGCCGAACTCTCTGTTCTTACTTCAAAGTCGGCTGATGCAAGAGTTACCGAGATGACTGCCGAAAGCACGGTTTCGGAACTTAATTCAAGAATAGAATCTTTAATTTCATCAAATGACGAAAAGAAAACGCAGTCTGAAGAACTTGCCGATATTTCAAAAGATTATGATAATAAAATCGGTGTTGCAGAAGAAAAAATTGAATCGCTGAAAAATACAATAGACGGTTTACAGCTTAAACTGTCTTCAAAAGAAAAGAAAAAAGACGAACTCCGTGAAGAAAGCAACAAACTTATGCTTGATGTCAAGGAGCATATGAGAAAAATTTCATTCCTTGAAAATCTTGAGCGTAATCTTGAGGGCTTTTCAAAGAGCGTAAAAACAGTTGTCAATGCTCAAAGTCACGGCAAGGTTCACGGAATATGCGGTCCTGTTTCACGAGTAATTTCAGTTCCGAAAGAATACGGAGTTGCAATTGAAACTGCTCTCGGTTCGGCTATGCAGAACATCGTAACCGAAACCGATGAGGATGCAAAGCGGGCAATTAGATATCTTAAATCCGTTGACGGCGGTCGTGCAACATTTCTTCCGCTTAACACAATCAAGCCGAGAGAACTCCGTGAAAACGGTCTTGAAGATTGCTACGGATTTGTAGGGGTTGCCGCAAATCTTTGTTCATGCGATAATAAATACAACGGAATCCTCTATTCCTTACTCGGCAAAATTGTGATTGCAGAGGATTTGAACTGCGCAACAACAATTGCAAAGAAGTATTCTTACAGATTTAAAATTGTAACTCTTGACGGTCAGGTTGTTAATGCCGGCGGTTCACTCACAGGCGGTTCGCTTAACAGAAACACAGGACTTCTCAGCAGAGCAAATGAGATTGAAACACTTAAAAAGCAGACTGCAGTCCTTGAACAGAAATCAAAAGATGCCGAAAACAGAAGTATTGAAATTTCTCGTGAATATTCGGCATTTGAAGCTCAGCTTCTCGGTTCACAGGCAGACCTTTCAAATCTTCGACAAGACCTTGTAAGGCTTGAAGCCGAAAAGAGAGCCTGCGACAATGAGCTTGCGAACGCGGGTGCTTCTGTTGAAAACGCAATGAATGAAATTACAAATTGCCGACGGAGAATTGAAATTCTTGAAAAAGATAAAAATTCTGCGAAACAGCTCCTTGTTGAACTCAATAAGAAAATTTTTGCCGCTGAGGAAAAGGTGAACGAACTCACAGGCAGCAGGGCAGAGCTTACAAAAAAGCGTGAAGAAATTTCTTTGCAGTTACAGAATCTGCGGCTTGAAATCGTTTCTTCACAAAAGGATATTGACGCTCTTAATTCGGATATTGTTTTTGCAAAATCAACAGGCAATGAAAACCTTGAAAGAAAGGCAGAACTAAATCAAGAGATTGAGAGAATCAAAAGTGTTATTCTTGAAAAGACAGAGCTTATAAATTCTGCAAATGCGGAAATTGAAGAGTTGATTGCCAATCAGAACGAACGCTCAAAGGCTATTGAAAAAATCAATGCCGACAGAGAACAGCTTGAAAAACGCAGTGCCGAAATCAGAACGGTTGAGCGTGATAAAACATCAGAGCGTGAAACCTCAGGCAGAGAGCTTGCAAGACTTGAAGAGAGAAAAATCAACATTCAGAAGCAGTATGATGATATTATCTCAAAGCTTTGGGAAGAATATGAGTTGACAAGACGAGAGGCAGAGGAATGTGCCGTTGAAATTGATGACTCAAAACAGGCACAAAGACGGCTTAACGAGCTTAAACAAAAAATCAGGTCTTTGGGAAATGTAAATGTATCCGCTATTGAAGAGTACAAAGAAGTTTCCGAAAGATATGAATTTATGAGCGCACAGGTAAATGATGTTGAGAAGTCAAAGAAAGAGATTGAAAAGCTTATTACTGACCTCACAAAGCAGATGAAGGAAGTGTTTGTCGAGAGCTTTGACCAAATTAACAAGAACTTTACCTACACCTTCAAAGAACTTTTCGGAGGCGGTACAGCCTCGCTTTCGCTTGCAGATCCGGAAAATATTCTGACAAGCGGAATTGATATTCTTGTTCATCCGCCCGGTAAGATTGTTATAAATCTTGAGGCATTGTCAGGCGGCGAAAAAGCACTTGTTGCAATTGCACTCTATTTTGCTATAATGAAAGTAAGACCTGCTCCGTTCTGCGTAATGGATGAGATAGAGGCGGCTCTTGATGATGTAAATGTTTACCGTTTTGCCGCATATCTTCGCAGAATGACAGATAACACACAGTTTATTCTCATTACGCATCGCCGTGGTACAATGGAAGAAGCCGATGTGCTTTACGGTGTTACAATGCAGGATGAGGGCATTTCAAAATTACTCGAACTTCGTTCAACCGAAGTTGCTGAAAAACTCGGTATAGATTCAAAGTAATTATAAGGAAAGTGATAATATGGGATTTTTCAAAAAGATTAAAGAGGGACTGAAAAAAACTCGTGACGCGGTTGTTGGTCAGATTGACTCAATGCTCAAATCCTTTACAAAAATTGATGATGAGCTTTTTGAAGAGCTTGAAGAACTGCTCGTTATGGGCGATGTAGGTGTTCCGACAGCCGAAAAAATTTGTAAAGAACTCAGAGAAAGGGTAAAAAAGGAAGGTATAAAAGATCCGTCCGAAATTACTTCGCTTCTCAAAGAAATTATTGCCGATATGCTCAGAGGCGGTGAAGAACTTGATCTTGCAACATCTCCGTCAATTATTCTTGTAATCGGAGTGAACGGTGTAGGAAAAACAACTACAATCGGTAAGCTTGCAAATGCACTTTCAAAAGAGGGCAAAAAAGTTATTCTTGCCGCAGCCGATACATTCAGAGCTGCCGCAATTGAACAGCTTGAAATCTGGGCAGACAGAAGCAAGTGCGAAATTATTAAGCAGAAAGAAGGTAGTGATCCTGCTGCTGTAATTTATGATGCAATTTCAGCCGCAAAGGCAAGACATGCAGATGTAATAATCTGTGATACTGCGGGCAGACTTCATAACAAAAAGCACCTTATGGATGAGCTTGCAAAAATCAACCGTGTAATTGACCGTGAGCTTCCGGATGCATCAAAAGAAAAACTTCTTGTTCTTGATGCGACAACAGGTCAGAATGCGGTTAATCAGGCTGAGCAGTTCAGACAGGCAACCGGAATTACGGGTATTGTTCTTACAAAGCTTGACGGCACTGCAAAAGGCGGTGTAGTTCTTGCAATTAAGGACGGTCTTGGCATCCCTGTTAAATATATCGGTGTAGGCGAGCAAATTGACGATTTACAGCCGTTTAATCCCGATGCTTTTGCAGACGCACTTTTCAGCATTAAGGAATGATGAATATGAAGTTTATAATTGCGAGCAATAATAAAAAGAAACTTGTCGAACTTGAAAGAATACTTAATCCGCTCGGAATCAATGCGGTTACTCCGAAAGAAGAGGGAATAACTCTTGATGATGTAGAGGAGAACGGAACTACTTTTGCCGAAAACGCTTTTCTCAAAGCCAATGCCGCTTATTTAAAAACGGGACTTCCGGCTGTTGCCGATGATTCGGGTTTGTGTGTTGACGCTCTTGACGGCAGACCCGGCGTTTACACGGCTCGCTATGGCGGTGAAGGCTTGACAGATGAAGAAAGATACATTAAACTTCTTGATGAGATGAAAAATGTCGATGATGACAAGCGTTCTTCTCACTTCACTTCTTCAATATGTTGCATTCTGCCCGACGGTTCAAAGATAACAGCCGAGGGTATTTGTGAAGGTAAAATTGGTTATGAGCCAATCGGCAAAGACGGATTTGGCTATGATCCGATTTTTATGTTTGGCGACAAGAGTTTTGCAGAGCTTTCAGCCGAAGAAAAGGATGCCGTAAGTCATCGAGGAAAGGCTTTGACAGAACTTAAAGCTAAACTTGAAAACTATTTCAAAAACAACTGATTTGAAAGGAATTAATATATGTTGAACAGCAAACAGAGAGCATTTCTCAGAGGACTTGCAAATCGTATTGATACAATTCTTATTGTTGGTAAGGGTGAAATTACGGATAATATAATCAAACAGGCAGACGATGCTCTTACGGCAAGAGAAATTATAAAAGGTAAGGTTCTTGAAAACAGTGCATATTCATCAAGAGAAGCTGCCGAAGCTATCGCAGAAAAATGTTCTGCGGATGTTGTTCAGGTAATCGGTTCAAAATTTGTACTTTACAGAAGAAACGATGATGAGCCTGTTATCGAGCTTCCAAAGGCAAAGAAGTAATTATGAAAACAGGTGTTTTCGGCGGAACTTTTAATCCTGTTCACAAAGGACACATAATGCTTGCCGAGTATTGTATGGACAGTGTTCGACTTGATCGTATTATTATGATACCTACGGCTGTTCCGCCGCACAAAATAAGCAAGAATCTTGCAAGCGAAAACGATCGCCTTAATATGTGTGAACTTGCGTGCAAGGGAAAGAAAAACTTTTCTGTGTCCGATATCGAAATTAAAAGACAGGGAAAAAGCTACACCTACGAAACTGTTACACAGCTAAAAGAAATTTATCCTGATGATCACTTATATACAATAATGGGTGCAGATATGTTTCTGACTCTGGATAGGTGGAAAAATCCCCAAATTATATTTGAAAAATCGTCAATAATAACAATTCCCCGTGATGATGAAAATAAGTCTGAACTTGAAAAATTCTACAAGAATGTTCTGAAACCTATGGGAGCAGATGCAGTTATTCTGCCAAATCCCGTAATAAGCGTATCGTCAACATTCATAAGGGATAACCTTGATGAATTTGATTTGATAAGCGGTATGCTTGATAAAAGTGTTTACGATTATATTATAAAAAATAATTTATATCGGAAGTGAGTGCTTTGAATATCTCTGATTACAAAAAAATAATCCGTGAAAGAATGGGCGATTACAGATTTAGTCACAGTGTAAATGTTGCGAAAGAGGCTAAAAAGCTCGCAAAACATTATGGTGCTGATGAAAATAAGGCTGAGATTGCCGGTATTTTGCATGATATAACCAAAGAAATGCCAAAGGAACAGCAGTTGCAAATTATTATCGACAGTGGTATAATTTTAGACAATGTTCAACTTCATGCACCAAAGCTTTGGCACGGAATGAGCGGAAGCATTGTTGTCCGTGATGAGCTTGGCATTGACGATGAAGATATACTCAACGCAATAAGGTATCACACAACAGGACGAGCGGGAATGAGTCTTTTGGAAAAAGTTATTTTTACCGCTGATTTTACTTCCGAGGAGCGTACATACAGCGGTGTGGCAACAATGAGAAAGAAATCTAAAAAGAGCCTTGAGGAGGCTATGCTTTACGGCTATCAGTTTACATTCAAGGATCTTTCTAAAAGACAGCTTGCGATTCATCCCGATGAAGTTGCCTGCTATAATGAAATTGTTCTGCAAATATCCCAAACGAAAGGAAAAAACAAATGAGTTCTTACGATGAAGCAATACTTGCAGCAAAAGCCCTGAGTTCAAAAAAGGGACTTGATATTCAGATTATAAAAATTGCCGATGTTTCTGTTCTTGCCGACTATATGGTAATTGCAACAGGTACAAGCTCAACCCATGTCAAGGCGCTTGCCGATGAGGTTGAATACAAGCTTGATCAGGCAGGAATTTCGGTAAGTCATATAGAAGGTTACAGATCAAATTCATGGATTCTTCTTGACTACATTGATGTTATTGTCAATGTGTTTGATGATGAGGCCCGTGATTTTTATGACCTTGAAAGACTTTGGCAGGACGGCGAAAGCGTTGACCTGACAGGTATCGTTGATTAATTGCAGGAGGGGTTACTTTGAAATACAATCATAAAGCCGTAGAAGAAAAATGGCAAAAAATTTGGGAAGATAAGGGTGTGTTCCACGCAAGTGAGGACACAGGAAAAGAAAAATTCTATGCTCTTATCGAGTTTCCGTATCCATCGGGACAGGGTCTTCATGTAGGTCATCCCCGTCCGTACACAGCACTTGATACAGTTGCAAGGAAACGCAGACTTGAGGGTTACAATGTTCTTTATCCTATCGGTTGGGACGCTTTTGGTCTTCCTACCGAGAACTATGCAATCAAGAATCACATTCACCCTGAAATTGTAACAAAGAAGAATATTGCCCGTTTTAAAAAGCAGATTCAGTCACTCGGTATTTCTTTTGACTGGAGCAGAGAAATCAATACGACAGATCCCGAATACTACAAGTGGACTCAGTGGATTTTCATTCAGCTCTATAAGCACGGTCTTGCTTATAAAAAAGAGATGAATGTAAACTGGTGTACTTCATGTAAATGCGTTCTTGCAAACGAAGAAGTTGTAAACGGTGTTTGTGAGCGTTGCGGAAGTGAAGTTGTTCACAAGGTTAAGTCACAGTGGATGCTTAAAATTACAAAATATGCAGACAGACTTATCAATGACCTTGACCTTGTAAATTATCCTGACAGAGTAAAAGCACAGCAGAAGAACTGGATTGGCAGAAGTAAGGGTGCGGAGGTTGATTTTACAACTACAACAGGCGACACACTTACAATTTATACAACTCGTGCCGATACACTTTACGGTGCTACATACATGGTAATTTCTCCTGAACACCCAATGATTGAAAAGTGGGCTGACAAGATTTCTAATATGGACGAAATCAAGAAGTATCAGGAGGCTGCCGCTCGTAAGTCTGACTTTGAAAGAACAGAGGTAGCTAAAGAAAAGACAGGCGTCAGAATTGACGGTGTTAATGCTATAAACCCTGTAAACAATAAGGAAATCCCGATTTTTATTTCTGACTATGTTCTTGTATCATATGGTACAGGTGCTATTATGGCTGTTCCTGCTCACGATACCCGTGACTGGGAATTTGCAAAAAAATTCGACCTTCCTATTATTGAAGTTGTTAAAGGCGGCAATGTTCAGGAAGAGGCTTACACAGATTGTGCCAAGGGTATTATGGTTAACTCGGGCATGCTTGACGGCCTTACTGTTGATGAAGCAAAGAAGAAAATTATTGACTGGCTCACAAGTGAGGGTAAAGGTCATTCAAAGGTTAACTACAAACTCCGTGACTGGGTATTCTCCCGTCAGCGTTATTGGGGTGAGCCTATTCCGATGGTATATTGTGAGAAGTGCGGCTATGTTCCGATTGATGAAAAAGACCTTCCGCTCAGACTGCCTATGGTTGAGTCATATGAACCGACTGATAACGGAGAATCACCGCTTGCCAAGATGACAGACTGGATTAACACAACCTGTCCTTGCTGCGGCGGTAAGGCTAAGAGAGAAACCGATACAATGCCTCAGTGGGCAGGTTCATCATGGTACTATCTCAGATATATGGATCCGCACAATAAAAATGCCATTGCATCAAAAGAGGCTCTTAACTACTGGTCACCTGTTGATTGGTACAACGGCGGTATGGAGCATACAACTCTCCACCTTCTTTACAGCCGTTTCTGGCATAAGTTTCTCTATGATATCGGTGTTGTTCCTACTCCGGAACCATACGCTAAGCGTACTTCACACGGTATGATTCTCGGTGAAAACGGCGAGAAGATGAGTAAATCAAGAGGCAATGTCGTAAATCCCGATGAAATCGTTGACGAATACGGTGCAGATACAATGCGTTTATATGAAATGTTCATTGGTGACTTTGAAAAGGCTGCTCCGTGGAGTAAGGCAAGCATCAGAGGCTGTCGCAGATTCGTTGAGCGTTACTGGAATCTTCAGAGTGTTCTCATTGACGGTGATAAAATCCGACCTGAGCTTGAAGGTACATTTAACAAGGCAATCAAAAAGGTTGGCGAGGATATTGAAAATATAAAGTTCAATACTGCTATCGCAACTCTTATGGCTTTAATCAACGATATTTCAAATGTAAAGTCAATTAATAAAGAAGAACTCAGAATTTTCTCAATTCTCCTTAATCCGTTTGCTCCTCATGTTACGGAAGAAGTTTACGAGGCTTGTAAGCTTGGTAACGGTATTCTTGCCGAAGCTGAGTGGCCAGAATATGATGAGTCAAAATGCGTTGACGAAAGTGTAGAAATTGTAGTTCAGGTAAACGGCAAAATTAAAGCTAAGCTTAACATTCCTGTTGATGCAGACAAAGATGCTGTTCTTGATCTTGCAAAGAATGACGAAAATGTCAAAAAGGCTATTGACGGAATGAAAATTATTAAAGAAATTGTTGTTCCGAAGAAACTTGTAAACCTTGTTGTTAAGCCATAATTCAACTTTTAAAATTAATTTGACCTAAATTTCTACAATACTATTGACATTATTCGAGTTATAATGTATAATAACATTTGCAATTATATGCAAATTACCCATGCCCGGTGGCAGATGGGAGGGAAGATAGATGGCAGAGATTAGACTTAAAGAGAATGAATCCCTTGAAAGTGCTTTAAGAAGATTCAAAAAGCAGTGTGCCAGAGCTGGCGTTATTGCTGAGGTTCGCAAAAGAGAAGCTTATGAAAAGCCCTCTGTAAAGCGTAAGAAAAAATCCGAAGCAGCTCGCAAACGCAAATACAGGTAATCAAACAGGCGGACAGAGCATTCTGTCCGCTTTTTGTTTTATCTTCATATTTCTTTGAAAAAAGGTGACACTATGAAAAAGATTCTTGTTATACTCGGACCTAACCTCAATATGGTAGGCGTCCGTGAAAAGGGAATATACGGAGAAGAAACTGCCTCCGATATTGAAAAGCAGATTATTTCATATGCAGAAAGCAACGGCTTTTCTGCCGAAGTTTTTCAGTCAAATCACGAGGGAGATCTTATCGATAAAATTCATTCGGCAAAGGGTAACTTTGACGGTGTTGTAATTAACGCAGGCGCTCTCACACATTACAGCTATGCTTTAAGAGATGCCATTGCTTGTGTAAAGATTCCTTTTGTAGAGGTTCATATGTCTAATATTCACGCAAGAGAAGAGTTCAGACATACATCTGTAATCGCACCTGTTTGTGTCGGTCAGATTGCAGGTTTTGGCAAAAGCAGTTACTTTCTCGCAATTAATGCATTAAAGGACTTGATGTAATGCAAAACTCTTTATTTGAGCAAAGACTTGAAAATTTAAAGACGGTTCTTGACAGTAACAGTCAGGCTGTTTTGTTGACTAATGAGAAGAATATCGGCTATTTTTGCGGATTCTTTCACAGCGAAGGCTATTTACTTGTGACTGAAAATGAAACTGTCCTTTTTGTTGATTTTAGATATTATGAGGCTGCTTTAAAAAAATCAAGCGGATGCAGGGTTGTTTGCTTTACTAAGTTGTTTAAAGACCTTATAAGCGAATTTAAGAACATTTCTGTTGTGAATGTATTTTTTGAGGCATCCGATATTACGGTTGAAAAATATAATCGTTTTAAAAAGGCTTTTTCGGAAAATAATATTGAGTGCGTTTGTGACGGCAGTCTTGATCATAAGATCGAAGAAATCAGATGTATCAAGGATGAATCAGAAATTAAAAAAATTGCTAAAGCACAGGAGATAACCGAAAAGTCATATCTTGAGGTGTTGAATTACCTAAAACCCGGTGTCAGCGAACGCAGGGTTGCACTTGAGCTTGAACATCTCATAAAGCTTAACGGCGGTGAAGGTGTTTCATTTGACCTCATCACGATTACAGGCAAAAAGACTTCATTGCCTCACGGAGTTCCGTCAGATGATATTGTCAGTGAGGGAGATTTCTTTACTTTTGATATCGGCTCAATTTTTGACGGCTATCACAGCGATACTACGCGTACGGTAGCAATCAAGTCGGCTGATGAAGAAATGAAAAAGGTTTATGACATCGTATTAAAAGCTCAGCTTGCTGTACTTGACAGCGTAAAACCCGGAGCAAAATGTTCTGATGTCGATAAAATTGCAAGAGATATAATCTCGGAAAACGGTTACGGAAAATATTTCGGTCATGCAACCGGTCACGGTGTAGGACTTGATATCCACGAATCTCCCGTTGTATCTCCGAGAAGTGAAACAATGCTGAAAAAAGGTATGATAATAACCGATGAACCGGGAATATATCTGCCGGGTAAATTCGGTGTTCGCATTGAAGATATGCTTTGCGTGACTGATACAGGGTACAAAAACTTTGTTTCACTCCCAAAAGAACTCATTATTGTGTAATAAAAGTCTTGCATTTTTTGTCATTGTTTTGTATAATGTAAATTGTTATATTACGGCATACATTACCGTATTTCCGTATGAAAGATAATTAGGAGGTATTACTCATGATATCAGCAGGTGATTTCAGAAACGGCGTTACATTTGAAATGGACGGTCAGGTTGTATCAATCATTGAATTCCAGCATGTAAAGCCCGGTAAGGGTGCTGCATTTGTAAGAACTAAAATCAGAAATGTTATTACAGGCGCAGTAGTTGAAAAAACTTTCAACCCGAACGATAAGTATCCCACAGCTTTCATTGACAGAAAGGATATGGAATACAGCTATTCAGACGGCGATCTTTACTACTTCATGGATACAGAAACATGGGAGCAGATTCCGATTAACAAGAGCGTTCTCGGCGACAACTTTAAGTTTGTTAAGGAAAATATGGTGTGCAAGGTTCTTTCTTACAAGGGCAATGTATTCGGCATTGAGCCTCCGAACTTTGTTGAACTTAAGGTTACAAAGACAGATCCCGGCTTTAAGGGTGACACAGCAACCAACGCTACAAAGCCTGCAACTCTTGAAACAGGTGCTGAAATTAAAGTTCCTCTCTTTATTGATGAGGGCGAAGTTATTCAGATCGACACAAGAACAGGCGAATATATGGGCAGAGCATAATTTCTGCGGGAGAATCAGTTATGAATCTTACTGAAAAAATTTCTTACATTCGCGGTCTTTGCGACGGTCTTGAGCTTGATGAGTCAAAACCTGAAGTAAAGGTTCTTAATGCAATCGTTGATCTTCTTGATGATATGGCTTTTGAAGTATCTGACATGGAAGAACTTTACGATGAGTTAAGCGCTCAGGTTGACGAAATTGATCAGGATCTTGCTGATGTTGAGTCTGATGTTTACGATGACGAGGACTATGACATTGAAGATTATGACGATGAAGATGACGATTACGATTTTGATGATGAAGAGAATCCTTTTTATGAGGTAACTTGTGATTCATGCGGTCAGAAGCTTAATGTTTCCGAAGATGTCCTTCTTGAAGGCGAAATCGAGTGCCCTAACTGCGGTGAGAACCTTGAGTTTGATTTTTCAGAGCTTTTCAGCAATGAGGAAGATGACGAGTGTGATGCCGATTGTGCATCATGCGATGGTTGTTCGGACACAGAAGAATAATTAACAAAACAAACACCCTTCGTATAGTATATACGAGGGGTGTTTTTATGTTGTACAGAAAAAGGTGTAAAAGAAAATTTGTTCTTTTAAAGAAAATACTTCTTTCTGTGGTTTTACTGATTATCGGTGTTACTGTTTTCTGCGAGGTGCATTTGTCAGATTTCAGACCGGAGTACATAAGAATTCAGGCTGAAATATTGTCTGTAAATTCTGTCTGCGATGCAGTGAATAATACACTTGACAGGCTTAATTATTCTTACAGTGATATTGCAAAGATTAATTGTGATAAAAACGGAAATGTGCAGTCCATTGAAACGGATTCATTCAAAATCAACAGAATTAAAGCCGACATCACGAAAGCCGTACAAAAGGAAATAGCTAAGGTATATGACAATGAAATTGAAATACCTCTCGGTTCATTTACTAATATTTCAATACTCTCAAATGTCGGACCTTGTATTCCCGTAAATTTTAATCTTACAGGAAGCTTTTCCTCGGAAGTTATAAGTACATTTGAACAAGCGGGAATAAATCAGACAATCCACCATATAAAGCTTTTGCTCACCTCAAAAATAATGACTACCTCGCTTGATTATTCAGGCAAAATAACATTTACTACCGATTTTGAAATTGCACAATCCGTAATAGTGGGTAATATACCGTCCGGATACGGTTCTCTGTTTCAGACTTATAAGAAGTAAATTTTGAAAAACCTGTGAAAAACATTGAAAAACCGTATATCTTGTGTTATAATCTAACAGTTAATACAATGGGTTAGGAGGCATTTCTTTGCCTGACAGTCAGAAAATTTCCGAAAAACAATCGGAGTATATGAATTTAATAGCTGAAATTATGGATATCCGCAAAAGAGGAGAGAAGCCTGTTGCGTATATCAGAACATACGGCTGCCAGCAGAATGTGGCTGATAGTGAAAAAATTAAGGGTATGCTTGAACAGTCGGGATTTGAGTTTGCCGATGAACCGGACAATGCGGATTTCATACTTTTCAATACCTGTGCCGTAAGAGAACATGCTGAGGACAGAGTGTTCGGCAATGTAGGTGCATTAAAAAATCTAAAGCGTAAGCATCCGCAGATTCTTATTGCTTTGTGCGGTTGTATGATGGAGCAGGAGCATGTTGCCAATAAAATTTACAAGAGCTTTCCTTTTGTAGGACTTGTGTTTGGTACTCATTCATTGCACCATTTTCCTGAGCTTATGTATAACGCTCTTCTTGATGGCAAAAGAGTGTTTGAAAGAGGTAATGACGATAATCAACTTTATGAGGGATTTCCTGTTAAGCGTGACGGCACTTTCAAGGGTTGGTTACCGATTATGTACGGTTGTAACAACTTCTGTACATATTGCGTTGTGCCTTATGTAAGAGGCAGAGAACGCAGTCGTGAAAAGAATATTATTGTTTCTGAGGCTAAAAATATGATTGAGTCGGGTTATAAAGACATTACCCTTCTCGGTCAGAATGTAAATTCCTACGGAAAAGGTCTTTCCGAGAAAGTAAACTTTTCACAGCTTTTGCGTGAGGTCGATTCAATTGACGGCGATTATTGGCTTCGCTTTATGACATCTCACCCGAAGGATTGTTCAAAGGAACTTATTGACACAATTGCATCGGGTACTCATATAAGCAAGCATCTTCACCTTCCGTTCCAATGCGGTTCGGACAGAGTGCTTAAAGCAATGAACCGTCACTATGATCGCAGAAAGTATCTTGAAATAATCAATTATGCTAAAGAGAAAATTGACGGTCTTTCACTTACAAGTGATATCATTGTAGGTTTTCCGGGTGAAACATATGAAGATTTCAAAGAAACTTTATCGCTTATCCGTGAGGTTGAGTTTACATCGCTCTTTACCTTCATTTTCTCACCGAGAGTAGGTACTCCTGCTGCTAAAATGGACGATCCGATTTCCGCTGAAGAAAAATCAAAATGGTTCCGTGAACTTCTTGATGTTCAGGAAGAAATTGCGGCAAAGCGTTGTTCTTCAATGGTTGGCAAAACCGAAAAGGTACTTATTGAAGGTGAAAACGATAAGAACGGTGAATTGTGCGGTCGTACAAGCGGTAACATAATAGTTGAGCTTGAAGGATCAAAGGACTGTATCGGAACATTCAGAAATGTAAAAATAACAAAGGCTCGCAACTGGATATTAAAGGGTGAGCTTGTAAAATAATCGGAGGTTAAAACTATGGATATCATTGAGAAAGCAAGGGAACTCGGAAGACTCATTCAGGAAGAGGACTCATATAAAAAATTGCAGGATGCTCAGAAGAATGCAGATGCAGATATGGAGCTTCAGCGTCTTATCGGTGAATTCAATCTTAAAAGAATGTCAATAAACAATGAAGCATCAAAAAAAGAGAGAGATCAGGAAAAGCTTTCTAAGCTTAATACCGAGATGAGAGAGGCATATTCTCAGATTATGTCAAACGAGAATATGATTGCCTACAATGATGCAAAGGCTGCTTTTGATGTTGTTGCAAACAGAGTTCTCGCAATTGTTCAGCAGTCTGCTGAGGGTGCAGATCCCGAAACTGCTGATTACAGCCAGTCATCATGCTCAGGCAGCTGTGCTACATGCGGCGGTTGCGGCTGATAAACGGTTCTAAATTTTGTTAAGGAAGTGAAACAAATGGCGGAGTTATCTCCAATGATGCAACAGTATTTCAAAATTAAAGAAGAAAACAAAGACAGCATTTTGTTCTTCCGACTTGGAGATTTCTACGAAATGTTTTACGATGATGCAAAGCTTGCATCAAAGGAACTTGAACTTACTCTTACAGGAAGGGATTGCGGACAGGCCGAGCGTGCTCCCATGTGCGGAGTGCCGTTTCACAGCTGTGAGGGTTACATTGCAAGACTTGTTGCAAAGGGCTATAAGGTTGCAATTTGCGAACAGACGGAAGATCCTGCAAAGGCAAAAGGTCTTGTAAAGCGTGATATTATTCGAGTAATTACTCCCGGTACCGTAATGGAATCGAGTATGCTTGATGAGAGCAAAAACAACTACATTTGCTGTATGTATTCTAAAAATAAAACTATAGGACTTTGTTTTTGTGATATTTCCACAGGAGAATTATACGCTACGGAAATCAGGGGTAATGACAGCTATAATGTCCTTACCAATCAGCTTACAAGCTATAACCCCCGTGAAATTCTTATTGGCGGTGACATTGTAAAGCTGAAAGAGTTGCCGAAGTTCATTAAAGCGAAACTTTCGGCAGGAGTTGAAATGCTCGAAGATGAAAAATTTGACGAGTCGGTATGTGCTGATGTTGTAAAATCACAGTTTGCGGATGAATACAGTACCGTATCTGACAAATCTGTTGTTGTGTGCGTTCTCGGTGCATTGCTTTCATATCTTCGTGATACTCAGAAAACGGGACTTGAAAGAATAAATCACATTGAGTTCTACAAAGAAAATCAATATATGAGCCTTGATTACAACACACAGCGTAATCTTGAGCTCACACAAACAATGCTGACAAAGGATAAAAAGGGTTCACTTTTGTGGGTGCTTGACAAGACAAAAACCGCAATGGGCAAACGCCTTTTGCGTTCATGGCTTGAACATCCTTTGCTTAATATAACTTCAATTAACAACCGTCAGAGTGCGATTGAAGAGCTTGTAAACGATAATATGCTCCGTATGGATGTTACAGACACACTCTCGGGTATATTTGACATTGAAAGACTTATGACAAGAATCGTTTACGGTTCTGCAAATGCAAGAGATTTGCGTTCACTCTGCGGAGCAATTCAGAATCTTCCGCAGATTTCGGATTTGCTCGTTGATTGTAAATCGGTTTATCTTAAATATATTTATAAGAGCATTGATAAGCTTGAGGACATTCATTCTCTTATTGATTCTGCAATCGTTGAAGAACCCCCGTTTACAGTCCGTGAGGGCGGTATGATTAAGAGAGGTTATAACGAAGAGCTGGATTCAGTGACAGGAGATATGAATGACTCAAAGGGAATTCTTGCCCGTATTGAGGCTGAACAGCGTGATATAACGGGAATTCCTAAGCTTAAAGTCGGTTATAACAGGGTATTCGGATATTATATTGAAGTATCAAATTCGTATAAATCCATGGTACCCGAAACATACATAAGAAAGCAGACACTCACCAATTGTGAAAGATATATTACTCAGGATTTGAAAGATGTAGAGGGCAGAATCCTCGGTGCAAAAGACAGATCGGTTGCACTTGAATACAACCTCTTTGATGATGTCAGAAAGACGGTTTCGGATAATCTTGAAAGAATTCAAAAAACCGCAAAAGCCATTGCTAATCTTGATGTTATTACATCACTTGCAAATGTTGCGGCTGACAACAGATACATAAGACCTGATGTAAACCTTTCAACCGCAATAAGAATTAAAGATTCGAGACATCCGGTTGTTGAGGCTCTATTAAAGGATGCACCGTTTGTTCCGAATGATGTCAGCCTTGATTCTGCCAATGACAGAGTGGCAATTATTACAGGTCCCAATATGGCGGGTAAGTCAACCTATATGCGACAGATTGCCATTATTGTTCTTATGGCACAGATAGGCAGTTTTGTTCCGGCGTCTTCTGCCGAAATCGGAATTGTAGACAGCATCTTTACTCGTGTAGGTGCGTCTGATGATCTTGCATCCGGACAGTCAACCTTTATGGTTGAGATGAGCGAGGTTGCCAATATCATTAAAAATGCAACTTCAAAAAGTTTACTTATTCTTGACGAAATCGGCAGAGGTACTTCGACCTTTGACGGTATGAGCATCGCAAGGGCTGTACTTGAATTTTGTGCCGACAGAAAAAAACTCGGTGCAAAAACACTTTTTGCAACTCATTATCACGAACTCACGGTTATGGAACAACTCCTTGACGGTGTAAAAAACTATAACATAGCAGTTAAAAAGCGTGGCGATGACATTACTTTTCTGCGAAGAATTGTTCCCGGCGGAGCAGATGACAGCTATGGTATTGAGGTTGCAAAGCTTGCAGGCATTCCGCAGTCTGTAATTTCAAGAGCAAAGGAAATTTTAAAAGACCTTGAACACGGCAAATATAAAAAAGAGAATGCCAATATTCAAAAGCAGGATAATTCAGACGATATGCAGCTTTCACTTATCGGTTCGGCTGAAAGTCCCGTGATTGAAAAGCTGAAAGATACAGATATAAATACTCTTACTCCGATTGAAGCAATGAACTTGCTTTATGAACTTAAAGGTATGATTTAATATTAGGAGGTGACACAAATGGGTGTAATCAACGTACTTGATAAGCATGTTGCAGAACTTATCGCCGCCGGCGAGGTTGTTGAAAGGCCGGCGTCGGTTATAAAGGAACTTGTAGAAAATTCAATTGACGCAGGCGCAAAAAATATTACCGTTGAGATAAAAAACGGAGGTACAACATTCATGCGTGTTACCGATGACGGTTGCGGTATTTACCGTGACGATATCAAAGTTGCGTTTTTAAGACACGCAACCAGTAAGGTTAAGGTTGAATCTGACCTGGACAGTATTTCTACACTCGGATTCAGAGGAGAGGCTCTTGCGTCAATTTGTGCAGTGTCACGACTTCAACTTATTACGAGAAATGTAAACGAGGAAATCGGAACTTCATATGAAATTGACGGCGGTGAAGAACAGAGCTTTGATGATGCAGGTTGTCCTGTCGGCACAACATTTGTTATCAGAGATTTGTTCTATAACATTCCTGCTCGTGCAAAATTTTTGAAAAAGGATGTTTCGGAGGGTAACGCAGTTTCAAATATAATCGACAAAACTGCTTTGTCACATCCCAAAATTGCATTTACATACATTAAAGACGGAAAGCAGGTTCTTCGTACATTCGGCGACGGAAAACTTATTTCTGCAATATATTCGGTTTTTGGAAAAGATTTTGCGAAAGGACTTATTCCGGTTGATTATCAGCTTGGTGCAATAAAGGTTTACGGCTATATTTCAAAGCCCGAACACTCAAGACCAAACCGTAATATGCAGAATTTTTTTATCAACGGAAGGTACATCAAAACCAGAACGGCTATGGTTGCACTTGAAGAGGCTTTTAAGGGCTCAATTATGGTCGGAAAATTTCCGTCGTGTGTCCTTAATATCGAATTGCCGTGTGAAATTATTGATGTCAATGTTCATCCTTCAAAGCTTGAGGTCAGATTTATAAATGAAAGACCTGTTTTTGATGCGATTTATCATGCGGTAAAATCTTCACTTATGAAGTATGACAGCCGTAAAAAAGCGTCATTTAAAAAGGAAACGGCTTTTAATGAGGTGCAAAATAAATTTAATCCGTTTAACAATGCACCTGCCATTCTGAATAAGCCTGTTGTGCAAAGTTCTAAAAATGATTTTGTACAAAAACAGTATGCTAAACCGATACCTGACATACAAAAAACAGAGGTTACAAAACCTGTTGTTACATCCGAAAAATCCGATGATTTTAATCCGTTTTCGGATGTCGCATTTAATGATAATAAGAAGATTGGCGAGGCAGCTATTCGTTCTGTTACAAAGTCCATTGATGATATAAAAGTTGCGGATATATCCAATCCGTTTGATATTTTCAGCAAACAGGCGATAAATAAGGCAAAAGAGGAAGAAAAGTTAAAATCAACTTTCAAGCCTGAAATTGTTCAGCCAACTTCGCTTGTCGAAGATGAAAAAACTGATACAGAAAGTATTACCGATAAAAATCCGATTGTAAGCCCTAAAGAGGTTAATGTAATTGTTTCGGAAGAATCTATTGAGAAATCAAAAGAACCTGTTCTTGTAAACGATAATCAGACGAGCATCAAATATATCGGAGAGGCTTTCGATACATATATCATAGCAGAAAAAAACAATAAAGATATTCTTTTGATAGACAAACATGCCGCCCATGAGAGAATTATTTATGAAAAACTCAAAGCCGAAAAGGCTGCTGACTACAGGCAGATTTTACTTGCTCCTGTTACAGTCCCTCTCGGAAAAACCGAGTATGATGCGGCAATTAATAATCTTGATATGTTTTCCGATTGCGGCTTTGAAGTTGAAGATTTCGGTAACAGTACGGTTATTGTAAGAAGTTCTCCGCAGTATATTCCGGCTGTTGAAATTGAAGATTGCATTACCGAGATGTCGGGCTACATTTCTCAGGGTAAAACCGATATCTTTACCGAAAAAATGGATTGGTTTTACAGCAATGTTGCTTGCCGTTCAGCTATAAAGGCAGGCAATAAAAGTACGCCTGAGGAGCTTATAGGGATTGTAAAACACCTTGAAGAACATCCTGAAATCAAGTATTGTCCTCACGGCAGACCGATTTGCATTGTTCTTACAAAGGGTGAAATTGAAAAACAGTTTGGCAGGGTGTGATTTTTTGGAAAAATCTATTAATACGGTTTCAATTGTCGGTCCTACCGCATCAGGCAAAACAAAACTTTCGGTTGAACTTGCAAAGCGTTTTAACGGTGAAATCGTATCTGCCGATTCCATGCAGATTTATACGGGAATGCAGATTGCAACAGCCAAACCTACCAAAGAAGAGATGGACGGAATTCCTCATCATATGATGGACTTTCTTCCGCCTGATAAAACCTATTCGGTTGCGTCATATGTAACTGATGCTTCAAAATGTATAGCAGATATTCATTCAAGAGGCAAATTACCGTTTATTGTCGGCGGAACGGGTCTTTATGTTGATTCACTTCTGAACAATGTTTCTTTCAGTGATGATAAACGGGATGAAGAATATTGCTTAGAACTTCGCAAGATTGCCGAAGAACATGGAACAGACAGGTTGCTTGAAATGCTTGCAAAATTCGATCCTGAATCGGCAGACAGACTTCGTGAAAGCAGAAATCTTAAAAGAATAATCCGTGCCATTGAATTTTACAAAACAACAGGAAAAACTATTACGCAACAAATTGAAGAATCACATAAAATACCGTCTCCGTATATAACTGTAAAAATCGGTCTTAATTGCCTTGACAGACAGGTGCTTTATGACAGAATAAACAAGCGTGTAGATATTATGCTTGAAGAAGGTTTGCTTGAGGAGGCTGAACGGGTTATTAATTCCGACCTGAGCTATACATCAATAAAGGCGATAGGATACAAGGAATTGATTCCTTATTTTAAAGAAAATAAAAATCTGAATGATTGTGTTGAAAAATTGAAAATGGAAACCCGCAGATATGCAAAAAGACAAATTACTTGGTTTAAGCGGGATTCGGAGATTAATTGGATTTATATTGATGAATATAATTCATTTGAAGAAATATACAGTTATGCAAAGGCTGTAATCGAAAGAGGCTTACTTTATGGATAAATTGCTTTTCAGACGAATTTTGATGATTGCGTTATCAGTTCTTGCAGTTGTTTATGCCGCCTATCTTCTGATAAGTACAAATTTTAAAATGTATCCGACTGAAAATGCTGTTCAAACAACAGTCACGGATAAAATTTATTCAAACGGATTTATTATCCGTGATGAAAATATGATTCAGAATAATACTTCGGGTGTGCTTTCATATACAGTGCATGACGGTGATGAGGTAAAAGCCGGCGGTGAAATTGCAAAATCGTATGCAAATGATGATGATGCAGCTTCACAGTCAAAAATCAGCGCATTACAGGAACAGCTTTCCGATTTGCAGACACTTCAAAAAACAAGCACGGCCGGCAACATAGGTATTGATACTATCAACAACAATATAAATAATAATATCATTTCACAAATTCGCAGTATCAATGACGGCGATTTGGCAAATATTGATAATGCCACAAATAATCTGCTTTATTCAATAAACCAAAGACAGATTTACACAGGCAAAGCCACTAACTTTAATGACAGAATTTCAGAACTCCAGGCTGAAATAGCCACTCTTGAAGGCAAAACAGGAAAATCAACAGGTAATATTACGACTGAAAAATCAGGTTGTTTTCTCTCACATTGTGACGGATATGAAAATGCGCTTGATTACAGTAATCTTGATCGTCTGACTCTTTCTGACCTTGATAATGTAAAGCAGACAAAAGTGTCCGGCAATATTGCAGGCAAGGTTGTAACGGGATTGAAATGGTATGTTGCCTGTAAGGTTACGGCTGATGAGGCAACAAGACTTTCTTTGTGGGACGGTTCCGCTACGGTGCTGTTCTCTGACGCATCGTCTGAAAGCATTCCCACCACTATCAAGAGGATTTATCAGGAATCAAAAGACAGCGATGCCCTTCTTATTCTTGAGTGTGACTACATGAATTCCGACCTTGCTCAGGCAAGACAGGAACCGATTGAAATAGGTCTTGGTTCATACACTGGCTTGAGAATCAGCAAAAAGGCTATTCATGATGACTATGTAACAAAGACAACCTATGATGACAATGACAATAAACATACCGAACAGGTTAAGGTTCAGGGTGTATATGTGCTTCACGGAAGTGAAGTGAGATTCAAACAGATATCTATTCTGTATGCCGACGATGATTATGTTATTTGCGATCCGGAGCCGGACAGCAAAGACCTTGTTGACGGCACAACAGTTGAGTTATATGATCAGGTAATTCTTGAAGGAGATGATTTGTATGACGGAAAAGTTGTTAACTGACGTTGAATACAATTACAAATTTATTGATGAGCGAATAGCCGAGGCTGCCGAAAAGTCCGGAAGAAAGCGTGAGGATATTACATTTCTTGCCGCAACAAAAATGGTTGAACCTGAGGTTATTAACCACGCAATTTCACTTGGACTTGACCACATAGGTGAAAACAAGGTTCAGGAGCTTTTGTCAAAGTATGATAAGTATAACCTTGACAACTGTTCTCTTCAGTTTATCGGTCACTTGCAGACAAACAAGGTAAGACAGATTATCGATAAGGTTGATCTTATCCAGTCTGTCGATTCAATAAAGCTTGCATCGGAAATTTCTAAACAGGCTTTAAAAATCAATAAAAACTGTGATGTTCTTGTTGAGGTAAATATCGGCAGAGAAGAAAACAAGTCAGGCGTTATGCCCGAACAGCTTGAAGAATTACTTTGTCAGATTGCCGAATTGGACGGTATTTCAGTTAAAGGTCTTATGGCAATACCTCCGATTTGTGAATCTTCACAGAAAATTTCTGAATTTTTCAATAAAATGCATAATATATTTATTGACATCTCGCAAAAAAAATTAGATAATATAGATATGAATATTCTTTCAATGGGTATGTCTGCCGATTATTACGAAGCTGTACTTGCAGGTGCAAATATGGTCAGAGTTGGTTCGGCATTATTCGGTGCAAGGAATTATACATAATTTTAGGAGGATTATATAATGGCTGGTTTTGTAGATAAGTTTAAACGCATGTGGGACGCCCCCGATGATGAGTATGAGTACGATGAATATGGTTATGCTGACGAAGGTGCAGAAGAAGACTATAAAGAAGAACCTGTAAGAAACACTAAAAAAGAAAGAGATCTCGGTGGCGGAAACAAGGTCGTAAACATTAATGCTACCACCAATCTTCAGGTTGGTTTATTCAAGCCTGAGCGTTTCGGCGAAGAAACCCGCACAATTGCCGATGAGCTTATGAAGGCTCACACAGTAGTTCTTAATCTTGAAGATACAAATAAAGATATGGCAAGAAGAATCCTTGATTTCCTCAGCGGTGTTGCGTATGCAAACCGTGGTAAAATCAAGCGTGTCGCTACAAATACATATATCATTATTCCGAGCAATGTTGACCTGACAGGCGACGATTTACTTGATGAGCTTGAGAACAACGGTGTTTACTTCGGATGATGACAAACAGCTGATTGCTCGGCTTAATAATGGTATTGACCTTTGTCTGACAAGACAGAAACCGTATTTTATGCCCTTTATGAGTGAAAGGAAACAAGCGCTTCTTGTTTCCGAACTTAAAAAAGCATATTTCGACAACTACCTTTTCTTTGGCGGGTATGATGATTCCGAGAGAAAAATGCTTGGCTTGTTTTTTGACGAACCGAGTACGAGTATGTTCCCGATATGCGGCATTGAATTTTCATTCAGAAAATGCGACCGACTCACTCATCGTGATTTTCTCGGTTCTTTGATGTCGCTCGGAATAGAGCGTGAAACTGTCGGGGATATTCTTGTTGAGGACGGACGGGCTGTTGTATTTGTAAAAGCGGAATTGTCCGATTATGTCAAGTCGCAGATTTCAAAAGTCGGCAGAGTCGGCGTTAAGGTTGATGATGCTGATTTGTCAAAGCTTCCGCAGGGAAGAGGAGTGGAAGAAAAAACATTTATAGTTTCTTCTTTACGACTTGATAATATTGTTGCCGCTGTATGTAAACTGTCTCGAGAAAAGACAAAAACTGTTATTATGTCGGACAGCGTATGTGTTAATTTTGAAGAAACTAAAAATGTCAGTTTTAACCTAAAGGAAAATGATGTTTTTACTATTCGCGGAAAAGGCAAATTTGTTTTAAAAGGTATACTTGGAACTACAGGAAAAGGTCGAATGAGAATTTCGGTTATACATTATAAATAAGGAGTGCAGATAAATGCTTACAATTGATGAAATTAAAAATATAAGCTTCAGAAAAGCCACTCTTAACGGTGGTTACAGAGCTGAAGATGTTGACTCGTTTATTGATGAAGTCATTGTTTCTTTTGAACAATTGAAGAAAGAAAAAACTAACCTTGTTCATAAGATTGATGTTCTTGCAACAAGAGTTGAACAGTACAGAGCAGATGAAGAAACAGTAAGAAACGCTTTGCTTGCTTCACAGAAGGTTGCTGATGCCTGCATAAGAGAAGCAAAGGAAAAGGCTGCAAAGATTGTTCGTGATGCCGAAACAAAGGCTCAGACTCTCCTTGTTGACGCAAACAATATGACTGCTGCCGAGAAAGAGCATTATTTACAGCTTCAGTCAGATGCGGCTAATCTCAGAAATGAACTTATTTCACTTTACAGTAAGCATATTAAGTCAATTGATGATCTTCCTTCAACTTCCGATGTTGAGGCTTCAAAGGCTGAACTTGACGAAAAGTATCCTACAGAGGATGTGACAGCTCCTGCACAGCCTCAGGCTGAAGACGATGTTAAGATTGCAGTACCTTCGGAAATGAAAGCTGAGCCGATTGCTGAAACTGAAGAAGTATCTGCTCATCCTAAAAGACAGAGCAAGTTCAGTCATCTCAAGTTCGGTGATAACTATGATGTAACTGCCGACTGATTTTTAATTAGATTTTAGATATTGGAGAGAATATAAAATGTCCCAGGATTATAATTCAACACTTAATCTTCCAAAGACAGACTTCCCTATGAGAGCAGGTCTACCGAAAAGCGAGCCTGTTACACTTCAAAATTGGGAAGATGAAAAGGTTTACGAAAATCTTATGAAAGTAAATGAGGGAAAGCCTCTGTTCATTCTTCATGACGGCCCTCCTTATGCTAACGGTGACATTCACCTTGGTCATGCACTTAATAAGATTCTTAAGGATTTTATCGTAAGATATAAGAATATGGCAGGCTTTAAAGCTCCGTATGTTCCGGGTTGGGATACACACGGACTTCCTACGGAACTTAAAGCAAGAAAGAAAGCCGGTATCGGTAATTCTGCTGAAATTTCTGTTGTTGAACTTCGTAAAATGTGCGAAGAGTTCGTAAAAGGCTACATTAACGATCAGCGTACGCAGTTTAAAAGACTTGGCGTAATCGGTGAATGGGATAAGCCGTACATCACTCTTAACCATGAGTTTGAGGCTGAACAGATCAGAGTGTTTGCAGAAATGGCTACAAAGGGCTATATCTACAAGGGCTTAAAGCCTGTTTATTGGTGTCCGGAGTGTAAGACTGCTCTTGCAGAGGCTGAGATTGAGTATGCTGAAGATCCCTGCCATTCAATCTATGTAAAGTTTAATGTAACCGACGATAAGGGCGTTTTCTCAAATATGGGAATCGATCCTTCAAAGGTTAAGTTTGTAATTTGGACAACTACAACTTGGACACTCCCTGCAAATGTCGCAATTTGCGTAGGTCCGAGATTTGAATATTCTGTAATCAAAACAGGTGATGAATACCTTGTTATGGCGTCAGAGCTTTATAAGTCTGCTCTTGATGAGGCAGGTATAACAGACTTTGAAGTTGTAGCAACGGTAAAGGGCAGTGAGCTTGAGTATATAAAAACAGCACATCCGTTCCTTGACAGAGAGTCCCTTGTTATCGTTGGTGAGCATGTAACTCTCGAAAGCGGTACAGGTTGTGTACACACAGCTCCCGGACACGGTGTTGACGACTACAATGTATGTCAGAATTACCCTGAGATTCCGATTATCTGTCCTGTTGATTCTAACGGTGTTCTTACAGAAGAAGCAGGTCAGTTTGCAGGTCTTACAACTGATGAGGCTAATAAGAAGATTGCCGCCTATCTTGAAGAAAACGGCTCACTTTTTGCATTAAAGAAAATTGTCCATCAGTATCCGCATTGTTGGAGATGTAAAACTCCTATCCTTTTCAGAGCAACAGACCAGTGGTTCTGTTCGGTTGACGATTTCAAGGATGAGGCTGTTGACGCTATCAATACGGTTAAGTGGATTCCTGCATGGGGCAAGGACAGAATTACATCAATGGTAAGAGAAAGAAAAGATTGGTGTATTTCCCGTCAGAGAAAATGGGGTGTTCCGATTCCGATTTTCTTCTGTAAGGATTGCGGTGAGGCTCTTATTGATAAGGATGCTATGCTTGCTGTTGCTGACTTATTCGGTAAAGAAGGCTCAAACGCTTGGTACAATCACACAGCCGCAGAGATTCTTCCTGCCGGTACAAAGTGTAAAAAGTGCGGTTGTACTGAATTTGATAAAGAAAAAGATATTATGGATGTTTGGTTCGATAGCGGTTCATCACATGCCGCTGTTCTTGAACAGCGTGATAACCTTGAATCACCTGCTGACCTTTACCTTGAGGGTAACGACCAGTACAGAGGTTGGTTCCAGTCATCACTCCTTACATCCGTTGCTACAAGAGGCAGAGCACCTTACAAGGCTGTTCTTACTCACGGTATGATTCTTGACGATGAATCAAGAAAGATGAGTAAGTCACTTGGTAACGGCATCAGCCCACAGGATGTTATTAAGCAGTACGGTGCTGATGTACTCAGACTTTGGGTTGCATCAACCGACTATCAGACTGATGTTCATATTTCTAAGGACATTCTCAAGCAGATTTCCGAATCATACAGAAAAATCAGAAATACCGCAAGATACATTCTCGGTAACATATCTGACTTTAATCCCGATACAGATATGGTTGATTTTGACAAGGTGTTGCCGATTGATAAATGGGCGCTTGCCAAGCTTAATGACCTTATCACAAAGGTTAGAACTTCATACGATAATTATGAGTTCCATATTGTATATCACAGCATTCACAACTTCTGTGTTGTTGATATGTCTAACTTCTATCTTGATGTTCTCAAGGACAGACTTTATACAGAAAAGGCTGACAGCCTCTCAAGAAGAGCTGCTCAGACCGTAATCTATGTTATCCTTGACGCAATGACAAGAATGATTGCTCCGCTCCTTGCGTATACATCAGATGAAATTTGGAAATACATGCCTCATTCCTCAAATGAGAATGCAGAACATGTTATCTTTAATGAGATTCCCGAAAACATCGCTATTGATGTTGACGATAAATTTATGGCTTTCTGGGACAGAATCCACGAACTTCGTGATAATGTTAAAAAGTCACTCGAATCCCTTATAAAGGATAAGACAATTAAGGGTTCGCTTGAAGCAAAGGTAACACTTTGTGCAGGCGGCGAAACACTTGAATTCCTTAAAAAGGCTGAGCCTGAGCTTTGTGCAGCATTCATAGTTTCCGAAGTTGAAATTGTTGATAACGGCGGTGAGCTTGAAATCAAACCTGAAAAAGCTGAGGGTGAAAAGTGCGAGCGTTGCTGGGCTATCAGCAAGACGGTGGGTCAGTGTGCAGAACATCCTACAATCTGTTTCCGCTGTGTTCAGAATCTTAAATAATAACTGCTATTACAATAAATCGGTGTGATAAAACACACCGATTTATGTTTATGGAGGATAAAATGCCTGTTATTGCTCTTATAATCGGTGTGCTTTTAGCTGCCACTGATCAGATAATAAAATATTTTGTGCTTACCTATCTTCAGCCTGTCGGTTCGGTAACTGCCATTGACGGATTACTTGATTTTACTTATGTTGAGAATAGAGGCGTTGCTTTCGGAATGTTTTCGGATATGCGTTGGTTTTTCGTAGCGGTTACTGCTGTTCTTATTGCAATAATAATATATATTATGTTCAAGAAGAAACCGTCGGGAAAGATGTTCTATATTTCTGCGGCGCTTATAATCGGCGGCGGAATAGGTAATTTGATTGACAGGATTTTTTACGGTTTTGTAGTCGATTACATCAGCGTTTCATTCTTTCCCCCTGTTTGTAACTTTGCCGACTACTGCATTACAGTCGGAACAATACTTCTTATAGTTTATGTTCTGTTTTTCTCTAATGTTATGAAATCCGAAAAAAAAGGTCAACAAAAGCAATGAATGAATTTAAACTTAATTGTGAAACAAGCGGTGTAAGACTTGATAAATTTATTTCGGATGCAAATATTGATTTATCACGCTCTGCCGCTGTTAATCTTATTGAGAACGGATCTGTGCTTGTAAACAACTCTGTTGTTTCAAAAAAGTACAAGCTTTCGCAAGGTGATATTGTTGTTGTAAATGTTCCCGATCCGACGCCTTATGAGGCTAAAGCGGAAAATATTCCTCTTGATATAGTTTATGAAGATGAATGCTTGCTTGTTGTGAATAAGCCAAAGGGAATGGTGGTGCATCCTGCCGCAGGAAATTATGACGGTACTCTTGTAAATGCTTTACTTTATCATTGCGGTGACAGCCTTTCGGGAATTAACGGTGTACTTCGTCCCGGCATTGTTCACCGCATCGACAAGGATACAAGCGGTCTTTTGATTGTTGCAAAAAATGATTTTGCTCACCGTTCTCTTGCAGAACAAATTAAGGAGCATTCTTTTACAAGAGAGTATGAGTCAATTGTATTTGGTAATCTGAAAAATGATGAGGGAACAGTTGACGCTCCAATCGGAAGAAATCCTAAAGACAGAAAGAAAATGTGTGTTATCGAAAAGAACAGCAAAAATGCGGTTACTCATTATTCGGTAATAACAAGGTATAAAGGTTACACACATATAAAATGCAAGCTTGAAACAGGTCGTACTCATCAAATCAGAGTGCATATGGCTTATATAGGTCATCCCGTGTCGGGTGATAAGGTGTATGGCGTAAAGAATGAAAAAGTCGATTTTGAAGGACAATGCCTTCATGCAAGAAAAATCGGTTTTATTCATCCAAAAACCAGTGAATATATTGAATTCACTTCCGAATTGCCTGATTATTTCAAAAAATATCTTAAAAAGCTTGAGAATATATCATCGCATTAATCGGAGCTTGACGGGATATATTCCGATTTTTTAAACTAAATTGAAAAAACACTTGCATTATTATTCCGTATGTGGTATTATATTAAAGCATTTGAAACCGTCGTAACTCTCGACGAGGTTCAAATAACGGTTTAACCGTCATTTTGATGTGACAGTCCGCTGCTCGTTTGAGTAAGAATGTCGGAAAAATAAGGAGGATAAAAAATGGACGCATTAAAGACTATTGCTGCAGCAAGCGTGAAGGAAACAACACCTGAGTTCAGCGTAGGTGATACTGTAAAGGTATCAGTAAACATTCGTGAAGGCGAAAGAGAAAGAATCCAGATGTTTGAGGGTACTGTTATTGCTAAAAGAGGCAGTGGCGTAGCTGAAACATTTACTGTAAGAAGAGTAGCTTACGGCGTTGGTGTTGAAAGAGTATTCCCTCTCCATTCACCCAATGTTAAAGATGTACAGGTTGTTCGTTACGGTAAGGTTCGCAGAAGCAAGCTCTACTATCTCCGTGACAGAGTTGGTAAGGCTGCTAAGGTTAAAGAGCAGATTCGTAAGTAATTCACGAAATCAAAAGGGACTTTTAAAAGTCCCTTTTTTTACTATTTTTCTTTATAGCAGGTGACAAAGTTGAAGAAAAGCAAAAATAATGTCAATGAGGCTAATATGGCTGTGCTTCAGCCTGAGGGTGTGAACGATTCTTCAGATATCAATCCTGAAATGTATGTGGATAAGAAACCGTCAATTTCCGAAAAACAATTTCTTGTTGCAAAAGAGGAAGGCGCAATGTCCGGTTTTTATGACTGGGTAAGATGTATCCTGTTTGCAATTTCGGTTGTTGTGGTTTGCCTTATCTTTTTGTTCCGCCTTGTTGATGTTGAAGGCAGATCAATGAATAACACGCTTGCCACTAACGACAAGGTTATCGTAACAAATCTATTCTACACTCCCCAAAATAACGATATCGTTGTTATTTCTCACGGTGCAGAGTATAACAGTCCGATTATTAAGCGTGTTATCGCTGTTGCGGGACAGACTGTTAAGGTCGATTATGACAACGACCAAATCATAGTTGACGGTGTTGTTCTTGATGAACCGTACATAGAGGGTTCAACCTACGGCAACAATATAGGCGACAATGAAATTCCGGAGGTTATTCCTGAGGGCAAAATTTTTGTTATGGGTGATAACAGAAAGGATTCAATGGACAGCCGCAGTACAAAAATCGGTCTTATAGATGTTGATGATGTAATCGGTAAGGCACAGTTTGTAGTTTATCCGTTTGACCACTTCGGCTATCTGTACTGATGCTAAAGATTGTAAAAATTTAATGTTAATTTAAATTTTGATATTGTGAAAAGCTTATTTCTGTTTTATAATAGAAATAAGCTTTATTTTTTACGGAGGGTTATATGCCTCAAAAACATAAAAAGAATAAAATCAGAATTAAAATTAACGATAAAAAAATCACGAATTATATGTTTGATTTTACACGGACAATAATTTTTGTGTTTGCAATTATATCCGTAGCGTTTACTTTTATCATCAGAGATGCCAATGTTGTGGGAAATTCGATGCTTGACACGCTCCACAGCGATGATAAAATTTTCATTACAAATTTTATGTATGAGCCAAAATGCGGCGATATTGTAGCTATCAACGCTGAAAATCAGATTGAAAAGAGAATTATAAAACGGGTTATAGCCGTTGAAGGACAGACGCTTGTTGTGGATTACAGTAAAAATGCAGTTTATGTTGACGGTATAAAAATTGATGAACCGTATGTTTCTTCTTTAACACGAGAGCCGTCAAATCCATTGCAAATTCCGTATGTTATCCCTGAAGGTTATATCTTTGTAATGGGTGATAACAGAATTATTTCTCTTGACAGCCGTGATAAAAGCATAGGCCTTGTGTCTGTCGATGATGTAATAGGAAAAGCACAATTTATATTTTTTCCGCTTGACAGATTCAAGTATTTATATTAACAGAAAATTTTTAAAGGATGTACATATATGAGCGAAATGCAGACTATTCAATGGTTCCCCGGTCATATGACCAAAACAAAAAGACAGATTCAGTCAAGTCTTAAACTTGTTGATGCTGTCGCAGAAATTATTGATGCAAGAATTCCTGTCAGCAGTCGTAACCCCGACCTTGCAAAACTTGTTCAGAACAAGCCGAGAGTTATTCTTCTCAATAAATGCGATATGGCTAATCAAACTGCTACGAAAATGTGGATTGACTATTTTAAAAAGCAGAATCTTGTTGCTATCCCGGTTGACTGTAAAAGCGGCAGAGGTCTTGACAAATTTGCACCTGCCGTAAATACGGTTATGAGCCATAAGATTGCTAGATTAAAAGAAAAAGGAATGGTAAATCCGACAATCAGAATTATGATTGTCGGTATTCCGAATGTAGGCAAATCTTCTTTTATCAATAAAATGGTAAAGAAGAACCGTGCAAAGGTTGAGGACAGACCTGGCGTTACAAGAGGTAATCAATGGTATACAATTGCAAAGAACCTTGAAATGCTTGACACTCCGGGTGTGCTTTGGCCAAAGTTTGACGATAAGACAGTCGGAGAGCATCTTGCGTTCACAGGTGCGGTTAAAGACCAAATTCTTGATATCGAACTTTTGGCGGTAAGACTTCTTGATTTCATCAAGGAACTCAAGCCTGCTGATTTTATAACAAGATTCAAATTAGAAAACGAAGATATCGAAAATATTGATTCATACGAGCTTTTGAAAATGATTGGCAAAAAGAGAGGTATGCTTGTTTCAGGCGGTGAGATAGATACCGAGAGAGCCGCAATTATGTTGCTTGATGAATTCAGAAGTGCAAAGCTTGGCAGAATTACAGTTGAAATGCCGCAGGGGAGATAACAATGGATTGGCTTGAATATGAAAATAAAAATATTGCAAGAGGTTTTCTGAATATCTGCGGTGTTGATGAAGCCGGCAGAGGCCCGCTTGCAGGACCTGTGTGTGCCGCTGCAGTTATACTTCCCGAAAATACCGTTATTGAAGGAGTCAATGATTCAAAAAAGCTTTCTGAAAAAAAGAGAGAGGCTTTGTTCGATGTAATAAAGGAACAGGCATTGGCATACAGCATTGCATTTGCAAGTGTTGAAGAAATTGAAGAATTGAACATACTCAACGCAACAATGCTTGCTATGAAAAGAGCGGTTGAAGGACTTGAACCAAGGGCTGATTATGCTATGATTGACGGCAACAGAATGCCTCCGTTGTCAATTGAAGGCGAATGTATTGTAAAAGGCGATGCAAAGTCAATGTCAATTGCCTGTGCGTCAATTCTTGCCAAGGTATCAAGGGATAGGCTTCTTTATGAATACGACAAAGAATTTCCTCAGTACCTATTTGCAAAGCATAAGGGTTACGGCACAAAGGCTCATATTGAGGCGATTCTTAAATACGGACCGTGTAAGTATCACAGACCGAGCTTCTTGAAGAAAATATATAATAAGAAATGATTTTTACCACTAAACAAACAGGTGATAAGGGAGAGGCTTATGCCGCAAAATATCTGAAAAAGCATAAGTATAAAATTATTGCCAGAAATTATAAAAAGCCTTACGGCGAAATAGATATCATAGCCGAGAATAAGGAAGTAATTGCCTTTGTTGAGGTTAAAACAAGAAAAGAGAATTCTCTTACACAACCCGTTGATGCGGTTAACCGTAAAAAGCAGATGAAAATTTTAAAAACTGCCGATATGTATATGTATGAAAACAATATAGATAAAGAATGTCGATTTGATGTATGCGAAGTTTTTGTCAACAGTGATAATCTTAAGCTTGTCGGCATTAATTATATTGAAGATGCATTCTGACGGGAGGTTGCCATGAATTTTTTTGACTTGCATTGTGACACGCTCTATAAGGCAGTAACCGAAAAGTCCGAACTGGATAATCCCTCATATGAAGTGAAATTAAACAACAATCCCAAATTCCACAGGTTACAGTGCTATGCTATATGGTTGCCCGACACGCTTGACGGTAATGCGGCGGAAAAATTGTTCTTTGAATCGGCTGATTATCTGAAATCCGAATGTAACCGACTTGGAATTGAATTGTTGGGTATCGGTGAATTCACTGACAATGCTTTTTCAAAATATCGAGACTCAGCGTTTTTTACAGTAGAAAACGGAAAAGCATTGAACGGCAGAATCGAGAATGTAAAGCGATTTGCAGAACTCGGCGTCAGAATAATGACTCTCACATGGAATGAGATGAACGAGATTGGTTCAGGCGTTTTATCGGAAGATAAATGCGGTTTAACGGACTTCGGAAAACTTGCAGTAGCCGAAATGGAAAAGTACGGTATTGTAATTGATATATCCCATGCAAGCGACGAACTGTTTTATGATGTTGTCAATCAGACGAATAAGCCGTTTATCGCAACTCATTCAGATTCACGGACAATTACTCAAAATCCGAGAAATCTTACAGATGAGCAGATTAAAATTATAATACAGAGAGGCGGACTTATAGGTCTAAATTTGCACAATGCTTTTCTTAATAATAATCCGGATAAAGCATGCATGAACGATATTTTAAAGCATTGCGAATATATGCTGTCGCTCGGATGCGAAAATTCTCTTTGCTTCGGTACGGATTTTGACGGCTGCGATTTGCCGAGGGATATTGTCGGAAGCGATTCAATCGGCGAAATTTATGAACTTTTTCTTAGAAATAACTACAACGAAAGCGTTTTAAAAAAGATTTTTTACGAAAATGCGTATAATTTCTTTGAAAACTTTGACAATCAGCGAATAATGTAGTAAAATACTTGATGTTTAAAGCAATTTGAAAGGAAGATTTCAATGTTATACAACAGCACACAAAATGCCAAAGAAGTAGTTTCTGCGGCACAGGCCATTGCACAGGGTATTTCAAAGGACGGCGGCCTTTTTGTACCGCAGGAATTTCCTAAGTATGATGAAAATACCTTCAAGGCACTTTTGAAAACAGATTACAAAGGAAGAGCAAAGAAAGTATTTTCTGATTTTCTTTCTGATTTCACAGAAGAGGAAATCAGCGATTGCGTAGAAAAGGCTTATACAGCTCAGAAATTCGGCGGTGAAAATCCTGCTCCTATTTCATACTGTAATCTTGACGGAACAACCCTGAATATTCTTGAACTCTGGCATGGTCCTACATGTGCGTTTAAGGATATGGCACTCCAGATTCTCCCGCATCTTCTCACAAAGTCACTCAAGAAGAAATATGACGGCAAGACAGCTGTTATTCTCGTTGCTACATCAGGCGATACAGGCAAGGCTGCTCTTGAAGGCTTTAAAGATGTTGAACACACAAAGATTGTTGTTTTCTATCCTGTTGACGGTGTAAGTCCGATGCAGAAGCATCAGATGAATACTCAGGAAGGTGAAAATGTTCGTGTTTGTGCAATCAAGGGTAACTTTGATGACGCTCAGACTGGTGTTAAGAAGATATTTACTACACCTTCAGTTGCAGAAAAGCTCGCTGAGAATAATATGCTTTTCTCATCAGCAAACTCAATCAACTGGGGCAGACTTCTTCCGCAGATTGTTTACTATATTTCGGCTTACTGCGATCTTGTAAATGACGGTAAAATCGAGCTTGGCGACAAGATTAATGTTGTTGTTCCGACAGGTAACTTCGGTAACATTCTTGCTTCATATTATGCAAGTCTCATGGGACTTCCAATCAACAAGTTCATTTGTGCGTCAAACTCTAATAATGTTCTTACAGATTTTATCAAAACAGGCGTTTATGATAAGAACAGAAACTTCTATACAACAATTTCACCTTCAATGGATATCCTTGTTTCAAGTAACCTTGAACGACTTCTCTACAAGCTTTCAGGTGATAATGACGAAGTTACAAGAGGCTGGATGAATGCACTCAAATCAGAAGGCAAGTATGAAGTAAGTGATGATGTAAAGGCTGTTATCAACGAAAAGTTCTACGGCGGATTCTGTGATGATAAGAATACAGAGGCTACAATTCACGAGATGTTTGAGCAGGATAAGTACCTTTGTGATACTCACACAGCTGTTGCAATCAATGTGTACAAGCAGTATGTTGAGGAAACAGGCGACAAGACACCGTCTGTAATTGCGTCAACTGCAAGTCCGTATAAATTCTCTAAGGCTGTTCTTGAGGCTGTTGAGCCAAACGCAACACTTCCTGAAACAGAATTTGATATGGTTGATGAACTTCATAAGGTTTCCGGTGCCGAAGTACCTGCACCTCTTGCAAATCTTAAAAATAAAACTGCTCGATTCTCTGATGTTACAGAAGTTAATGATATGGAGAATTATGTTCTCGGAGCACTCGGTATAGATTAATGGCATTATTTGCTATAGCGGATTTACATCTTTCACTTGGTGAAGATAAGCCTATGGATGTTTTCGCAGGCTGGAACGATTATACTTCAAGACTTGAAAATAATTGGAGAAAGCTTGTTACCGATAATGACACGGTTGTTGTGTCGGGCGATATTTCCTGGGCAATGAAACTTGAAGAAACTCTTACGGATTTTACTTTCATAGAAAATCTTCCCGGTAAGAAAATTTTCAATAAAGGCAATCACGATTATTGGTGGAGCACCAAGACAAAAATGGATGTGTTTCTGAAAAATAATTCACTTGATTCGATATCTATCCTTTTCAATAATTCATATGTTGTTGATGATTATGCAATTTGCGGTACAAGAGGATGGTTTCTTGAGAATGAATCTCAAAATGATATAAAAGTCCTGAACAGGGAAGTCGGCAGACTTGAAATGTCAATACAATCAGCTATAAAAACAGGAAAGGAACCAATAGTGTTTTTACATTATCCCCCTGTTTACGGAACAACAAAATGTGACGAAATATTTAATGTGCTTTTGAAATATGACATCAAAAAATGTTATTACGGACACCTTCACGGAAAAAAGAATATGAGGTTTGCAATTGAAGGTGAATACGAAGGTATTGATTTTAAGCTGATTTCTTGTGACAGGTTGTCATTCATGCCAATTTTAGTCAGATAAATTCTGTATTTTCTATTGGCAAAATTATTTTGTTGTGATATAATAAGATGATTTCTTGATTTTGAATTTAAACTTTGGAGGAATATTAAAATGGCATTAAAGGAATGTACAAAAAAAGAACAGGCTAATTCATATGAATTAGAGGTTAATGTTGACGGTGAAACTTTTGGTAACGCTGTTAACAGAGTTTATAAAAAGCAGGTTAAAAGCATAAATATCCCCGGTTTCAGAAAGGGCAAAGCTCCCCGTCATGTAATTGAGAAAATGTACGGTTCGGAAGTATTTTATGAAGATGCTATGCAGGACTGTTATCCGGACGCTCTTTATGAGGCTGCTAAAGAAGCAGGTATCAAGATAGTTTCGGTTGAAACTCTTGAGGCTATTGAGGCAAGCAAAGAAGGTTTCTCATTCAAGGCTAATGTTGTTGTTGAGCCTGAAATGGAAATTAATAACTACCTCGGCATTGAAGTTACAAAGAAGTCAACAGAGGTTACAGACGAGCTCGTTGACGAAGAAATTGAGAAGGTTCGTGACCGCAACTCAAGAATGGTAACTGTTGACGACAGAGCTGCTCAGAATGATGATGTAGCTGTTATTGACTTTGAGGGTTTTGTTGACGGTGAAGCGTTTGAAGGCGGTAAGGCTGAAAACTATAACCTTAAGCTTGGATCAGGCAACTTCATCCCCGGCTTTGAGGAGCAGATTGTAGGTCACAAGACAGGTGAAGAGTTTACAATCACAGTTAAGTTCCCGGATGATTATCAGGCTGAAGAGCTTAAAGGTAAGGAAGCTGAATTCAAGATCAACCTTCACGAAATTAAGGCTAAGGAACTTCCGGAAGTCGATGATGAGTTTGTAAAGGATGTTTCCGATAAGGAAACACTTGATGAGTACAAGGCTGAGCTTAAAGAAACTGTTGCTAAACGCCTTCAGGATGAGGCTGACAAGGATGTTGACAATCAGATTTCCGAAAAGCTTATGGAACTCCTTGAGGGTGAAATTCCTGAGGCAATGTATGATAATCAGGCTAACGAGATGGTAAGAGAATTTGATATGCGTCTCCGTTCACAGGGTCTTGATATGAAGACATATATGCAGTACATGGGTATGGATGCAAACGCACTCAAGGGTATGTATAAAGAAGAGGCTGAAAAGAGAGTTAAGTTAAGACTTGCTCTTGAAGCAGTTGCAAGAAAAGAAAATATTGAAGTTACAGAGGCTGACCTTGACGCTGAATACGGCAAGATGGCAGAGGCTTACAAGATGGATGTTGATAAGGTTAAGGAGGCTGTTCCTGCTGAATCACTCACAGAAGATATTAAGGTTGAAAAGGCTCTTAATCTCGTAAAGGACAAAGCTGTTATTAAGTAATTTGAATATTTTTCTTATATCTGTTAATCACTATTTAAGAAAGGTTATGATTAAATGGCATTAGTACCATATGTTATCGAACAGTCAAGCAGGGGAGAACGCTCTTTTGATATCTATTCCCGCCTTCTTGAAGACAGAATTGTTATGCTTAACGAAGAGGTAAACAGTGCAAGTGCAAGCGTTGTAGTTGCTCAGTTGCTTTACCTTGAAAGTAAAGATCCGACAAAGGATATCAGTCTTTACATCAACAGCCCCGGCGGCAGCGTAACAGACGGCTTTGCTATTTTTGATACAATGAATTACATCAAGTGTGATGTTTCCACAATCTGTATGGGTATGGCTGCAAGTATGGGTGCATTCCTTCTTGCCGCAGGCGCTAAGGGTAAGCGTCTTGCACTTCCTAACAGTGACATTATGATTCACCAGCCTTCAGGCGGTGCTCAGGGTCAGGCTACTGACATGGAAATTCACACAAGACACATTCTTGATATGAAAAAACGACTCAATCAGATTCTTGCTGACAACACAGGTCAGCCGATTGATGTTATTGCAAAGGATACCAATCGTGATAACTTCATGACTGCACAGCAGGCACTTGAGTATGGTTTGATTGATAAGGTTATCGAAAAAAGATAAAGGTGAGGTAAACTGATGGCTAACAAAAATAACGAAGATATTTATTGCTCTTTCTGCGGAAAACCTCAGGAGATGGCAGGCAGACTTATTGCCGGCAACGGTGTCTATATTTGTGACCGGTGTGTTGAGCTCTGCATGAATATTCTTCGCGAATCAGGCGAGCTTGAACGTGAAAATGAAAATAAACTTTCAAAATCGGGAGAACCTCAGACCCCCGAACTGTCCGTTGATGAACTTTTAAAGCCAAAGGAAATCAAGACAATTCTTGATGAATATGTTATCGGACAGGATCATGCAAAAGTTACCCTGAGCGTTGCTGTTTACAATCACTATAAGCGTGCTTTTTCAAATGATGAGAGCGTAGATTTCGCTAAGAGTAATGTGTTGCTTCTCGGCCCGACAGGTGTCGGTAAGACATTACTTGCTCAGACGCTTGCAAAGGCTCTTGATGTTCCTTTTGCAATTGCCGATGCAACTACGCTGACCGAAGCAGGTTATGTCGGTGAGGATGTAGAGAACATTCTCTTAAAACTCATTCAGGCAGCCGATTTTGATATTGAAAAGGCAGAGCACGGCATAATTTACATTGATGAAATTGATAAAATTGCGAGAAAATCCGAAAACCCCTCTATTACACGAGATGTAAGCGGTGAGGGAGTTCAGCAGGCTTTGCTTAAAATTGTTGAGGGAACTGTATCCAATGTTCCGCCACAGGGTGGCAGAAAACATCCGCAACAGGAATATTTACAGATTGATACTAAGAATATTCTTTTTATCTGCGGCGGTGCATTTGACGGTCTTGAAAAGATAGTTGAAAAGCGTAAGGGTTCTTCTGTTATAGGTTTTGAGTCACTTGTTCAGTCAAAGCAGGAGCTTGATTCAACCGATTGGATGAAAGAGGTCACAGCACATGATCTTGTAAAGTACGGAATTATTCCTGAGCTCATCGGTCGTTTGCCTGTTATTACTGCTTTGAGCGGTCTTGACACGGATGCACTTGTCAAGATTCTTACTGTTCCCAAAAACTCTATTGTTCAGCAGTATAAGAAACTTTTTGAACTTGACGGTGTTGAACTTCTTTTTGAAGAAGATGCACTCAGAGCTATTGCACAACAGGCGCAGGATCAGCATACAGGTGCAAGAGGACTTCGAGGAATTATGGAAGATATTCTTACAGACCTTATGTTTGAGGCTCCGTCTGATCCTACTATTGATAAGATTATTATTACAGAGGGCGTTATCAAAAATGGTGCGGCTCCGCAAATTACTCGCAAAAAGGAATTGTTACAGACAAATTCCGTAAAATTGACTCAAAAAGATGCAAAGAAGCGTCAGAAGCGCAGCACAGCGTCTTGATATTGTGAATTAAAGCTGTATTGCAATTACAATACAGCTTTTTGCTTTTATGAAAGGAATTTAAATGGATTTTGATATGCAAAAAAATCTGACTCTCCCTGTTCTTCCGTTGCGAGGGTTGGTGGTTTTTCCAAAATCACTTATTCATTTTGATGTTGGACGGAAAAAGAGTATTACGGCTATAAATAAAGCTATGAAAGCCGATCAACTTGTTTTTCTTACTTCTCAGAAGGATGCCGCAATAAACGAACCGGATATATTTGATGTTTATGACACAGGCGTAATTGCCAAGGTTGTTCAGGTTTTGAAACAGCCTGAAAATACTACACGAATTGTAATTGAAGGTCAATGCAGGGCTACAATTATAAATCCTGTTTTTGACGAAAAGTGTCTTGTTGCAGAAGTTAAACCGTATGAGGAAGAAAGCGAGTATCTTACAGCAAGAGATTCCGCTCTTATGCGAACCGTAAAAAATGAATTTGACAAGTATCTTGAGATTTCTCCGAAGATGCCGTCGGATATTATTTTTAAGGTTGCCCTTTGCAAAAGACCGGGTGAACTTGCCGATTTTATCACAGCTAATCTCATTCTCGACTACAGAGTTAAACAGTCGATTCTTGAAACTTTCCCGGAATCCGAAAGACTTGAATCTGTTCTTGATGTACTTGTAAATGAAAATTTTGTTCTTAAACTTGAGGACGAAATATCTCAAAAAGCTAAAATGAGAATTGATGAAAATCAGCGTGATTATTTTCTTCGTGAACAGAAAAGAGCAATCGAGGAAGAGCTCGGTGAAGATGATTCACCGATTGACGATGCTGAAAACTATGTCGATAAAATTGAGAAGCTTAATCTTGACGAAAAGTCTGCCGACATTCTTTATAAAGAATGTAAGAAACTCAGCAAAATGCCTTATGGCAGTCAGGAAGCGGCTGTGATTCGTACATATCTTGATACGGTTCTTGATTTGCCGTGGAATAAGTCATCTAAAGATAAAATCGTTATATCTAAAGTTCAGAAGGCTCTTGATAAGACTCACTATGGACTTGATAAAGTTAAAAAGAGAATCATTGAACAGCTTGCCGTTCGTGTGTTAAGTGAAAAGCAAAAGGGACAGATCATCTGTCTTGCAGGACCTCCCGGTGTCGGTAAAACCTCAATTGCTCAGTCGATTGCAAAGGCAATAGGCAGAAAAAGTGAAAGAATCGCTCTTGGCGGTGTTCGTGACGAGGCTGAAATCAGAGGCCACAGAAAGACCTATATCGGTTCAATGCCGGGTAGAATTATTAATGCATTGCAACATGCCGGCACTAATAATCCTGTACTTATTCTTGACGAAATAGACAAGCTTGCCGCTGATTATAAGGGCGATCCAACATCGGCATTGCTTGAGGTTCTTGATATCGAACAGAATAATAAGTTTGTTGATCACTACATTGAACTTCCGTTTGACTTGTCAAATGTGATGTTTATTACAACTGCAAATGACATTTCAGCTATTCCGGCACCGCTCCGTGACAGAATGGAAATTATAGAAATCAGCAGTTATACAAGAGAAGAGAAATTCCATATTGCAAAGAAGCACCTCATTCCTAAACAGCTTGATGAGTGCGGTTTTACTTCAAAGGAACTCAAATTCACTCAGAAAGCCATATACGCTCTCATAGACTTTTATACGAGGGAAGCCGGCGTAAGAACTCTTGAAAGGCTTATTGCATCAGTAATGAGAAAATGTGCTGTTGAAAAGCTTACAGAGGGTACAGAAGTATTCAAGATTGACGAAAAAGAGGTAGAAAGATTTTTAGGCCATAAAAAGTTTATTCCTGATTCACTTGCCAAAATGGATGAAATCGGAATAGTAAACGGACTTGCATGGACCTCAGTGGGCGGAGAAATCTTACCTATTGAAGTTGCCGTTATGGAGGGTACAGGAAAGATTGAACTTACAGGTTCTCTCGGTGATGTTATGCAGGAGTCTGCTAAAACAGCAATCACCTGCATTAGAAGTCATGCGGCGGTTCTTGGAATTGATTCCGATTTTTACAAAAACAAGGATATTCATATTCATGCTCCCGAGGGTGCTGTTCCAAAGGACGGACCGTCTGCAGGTATTACAATGGCAACCGCAATTTACTCAGCGCTGACTTTAAAGCCTGCAAGACATGATATAGCCATGACAGGTGAAATTACCCTCAGAGGGAATGTTCTTCCTATAGGCGGTCTTAAAGAGAAAAGCATGGCTGCTTTTAAAAACGGAATTACAACAGTAATCATTCCAAAGGATAACGAACCTGACCTTGAAGATGTAGATAAGGCGGTTCTTGAAAAGGTTAAGTTTATTCCTGTTAGAAATTTTTCGGAGGTAGTTGCACTTGCGGTGAATAATACCGTGAGAATTACCGATAACCAATGGAACGGAATTGATATGACAGCAGTTCGTTCTGCAACGAAAACTGTAAACGCAGTAAAACAGTGAAAGAGAGGGATTTTATGAACTTTAATGAAGTCGCTTTTGAATTTGCGGCAGGTCGTGTTGATCAGTTGCCGGAATCGGATATGCCTGAAATTGTATTTTCAGGTCATTCAAATGTGGGAAAATCCTCTCTTATCAATAAACTTGTTCAGAGAAAAGCTCTTGCAAGGGTAAGTGCTCAACCGGGCAAAACGGCTACCATTAATTTTTATAAACTCAAAGAGTTTCGTATGGTTGATTTGCCGGGCTACGGTTATGCAAAGGTTTCAAAAACAGAAAAAGACAGATGGGCAAAGCTTGTGGAAGGCTACTTTGCACAGGACAGACAGCGTCCGCTCGTTATTCAGATTCTTGACTTGCGTCATCCTCCGACTGATGATGACTTGCATATGATAGATTTCCTTTACAGAGGCGGATTTAACTTTGCCGCAGTTCTTACAAAGAGTGATAAACTCAAAAAGACTGCGTTTGAAAAGCAGATTGAGTATTATAAGGACATTTTCAGTACAATTGAACATGTTCCGCTGATACCGTTTTCTGCACAAACAGGCTTCGGAAATGATGAAATAAGGAAACTTATTGAAACTTCAATAGCAAATTTTAAAAATACGGAGGTATGAGTAAAATGTTCGTTAGCGAATGTCTTAATGTGAACAATAAGGGACATCTTACAATCGGCGGTTGCGATACACTCGAACTTGCCAAAGAATTTGGTACACCCTTATATGTTCTTGACGAAACAACAATCAGAAATGTGTGCAAGGCTTATGTGAAGTCCTTTGAAAAGTATTACCACGGTAACGGTATGCCGTTGTATGCAAGCAAGGCTCTTTCTTGTAAGGAACTTTGCAGAATTGCAAAGGAAGAGGGACTCGGTCTTGATGTAGTATCAGGCGGTGAGATTTATACAGCCGTACAGGCAGGTTTTCCGATGGAAAAAGTTCACTTCCACGGAAACAATAAAACTGCTGATGAAATCAGATTTGCACTTGAATCTAATGTAGGAAAGTTCGTTGTTGATAACCTTTACGAACTTGAGCTTCTCAATGAAATTTGCGGTGAAATGGGTAAGAAGGCTAATATTTCTTTTAGAATTAAGCCCGGTGTAGACGCTCATACTCATAACTTCATCAGAACAGGTCAGATTGATTCAAAATTTGGTTTTGCTCTTGAAACAGGCGAAGCTTTTGAGGCGGTTAAAAAGGCACAGATGTACGATAATGTAAATCTTACGGAACTTCATTGCCACATCGGTTCACAGATTTTTGATATTGATCCGTTTGTCACTGCTGCTGAAATTATGCTTGACTTTATGGGCAAGATTCACGATGAGCTTGGAATCGTTATTTCAGAGCTTAACCTCGGCGGCGGTTTTGGTATTATGTACACTAAGGATGATGAACCTGTTCCTTACGAAAACTATATGGAAAAGGTTTCAGAGGCTGTTAAGGCAAAGGCTAAAGAACACGGACTTCCTGTTCCGTATATCTTTATTGAGCCGGGCCGTTCAATTGTCGGTGAAGCAGGTATTACACTTTACAAAGTAGGCGGCAAAAAGGAAATTCCTAATGTAAGAACATATGTATCCGTTGACGGTGGTATGACTGATAATATTAGGTATGCACTTTATCAGTCTGCTTATACCGTAGTAAATGCAGGTAAGGCTGACAAAGAGCCTGATGAAATCGTAACGGTAGCAGGTAAGTGTTGCGAGAGCGGCGACCTCGTTCAGGAGCATACAAAGGTTGCTAAGGTTGAAGTAGGCGATACACTTGCTGTTCTTTCTACAGGTGCTTATAACTATTCTATGGCGTCAAATTACAACAGAATCCCTCGTCCTGCAATCGTAATGGTTAAAGACGGCAAGGCAAGAGTTGTTGTTAAGCGTGAAAGCTACGAGGATATAGTAAAGAACGATATCTGATAATTGAATTTTAATTATTGCGCAACACCGAACCGTTTAATTGTGTTCGGTGTTGTGTAGATTAGCGCATAGATTCGGAGTTGAGTATTGTGTTTAGGATAAGAAGTTTTTTTAAGGAACTTGAGCCGACACGACAGATGTCTGAGGCATTTAGAAATTGTATATTTCTTGCGTTATCAGGCGGATTTCAGGATGCATATACATATTTTACCCGTGACGGAGTATTTGCAAATGCACAGACGGGTAACGTTGTGCTTATGAGTACAAATTTTATGACAGGAAAGTGGGAAGAGGGGCTTAAATATCTTTTTCCTATTCTTGCATTTGCGTTAGGTGTCCTTGTAGCTGATTTGATACAGAAAAAATTCAAGTATTTCAAAAAGATACATTGGAGACAGGGAATACTCTTGTTTGAAATTATCATATTATTTGCGGTTGGATTCATGCCGAAGAGTATGGATACCGTTGCGGCGGTAATTGTATCGTTTTCCTGTGCAATGCAGGTTCAGACTTTCAGAAAAGTCAGAGGATATTCCTATGCCAGTACAATGTGTATAGGTAATTTGAGAAGCGGTACGGCTGCTCTGTCAGGTTTTATTCACGAAAGAAAGCCCGAACAGCTCAGACAGGCAATGTATTATTTTGGTGTTATATTTTTCTTTGCAGTCGGAGCAGGTCTGGGAGGAAATCTTTCGTTATCGTTTGGAACGCATATAATATGGGTTTCATGCGGATTGCTCCTTGTAAGTTTTCTGATGATGTTTAAAGAAAAAATTCAATAATCCGGCAATTTTATATAACAATAAAGCCGTCGTCAATACTCGGATTTGGTATTGACGACGGCTTTATTTTACAAATTTTTCTATTCCGAGAATATAATCACTTGAAGTTTTATAAAGACAACAAAGTGTTATCAGATGCCTGATAGGCAGTTCTCGTTTTCCATTTTCGTATTTGCTGTATTGTTCCTGCCTTGTGTGAAGTATGAATGCAATTTGCCCTTGTGTGTATCCGTTTTTGACTCTTAATTCTTTTAATCTTTTGCAGTAGTCCATATAAATCACCTTCAAAAATATTACAAATAGTATTACTGATAGGATTTTATCATAAAATATGTCCGTTTGCAACTAAAATTTAATTGGTAAATCAAATATGAATTATACAAAATATTGTAATGCAAATGAAATTCTTTGATTCATGAATACATTTTAATAAAATTCAGCTCGTAAAATGTACGAAAATGCAACTAAACTTGGGAGATTTGTAAAATTAATTGCAGAAAAGGAATGAAATCGGCTATTTTTTCAATAATTTTAAAAAAATTTGCAAGAAACTCACAAAAGATATTGCAAAATCGTTGAAAGTATAGTATTATTAATATGTTGATTGTAGTGCTTTACTGTGCTACAGCATAATCGGAATTTTTTCCGTATAATTTATGCGAATTTTATTAAGGAGGACTTACTTATGTCATATGTAAGTGAACAGCTTGAAAAGCTGAAAGCAAAAAACGCAAATGAGCCTGAGTTTATTCAGGCTGCTACCGAAGTTCTTACTTCACTTGAGCCCGTTTTCGAGCAGAATCCAAAGTATGAAGAGAATGGTATTCTCGAAAGAATCACAGAGCCTGAAAGAGTTATTATGTTTAGAGTACCTTGGGTTGATGACAACGGCAAGGTTCAGGTTAACCGTGGCTTCCGTGTTCAGTTCAACAGTGCTATCGGACCTTACAAGGGTGGTTTAAGACTTCATCCGTCAGTAAACCTCGGCGTTATTAAGTTTCTCGGTTTCGAGCAGATTTTCAAGAACTCACTTACAGGTCTTCCTATCGGCGGCGGTAAGGGTGGCTCTGACTTTGATCCTAAGGGCAAGAGCGACAGAGAAGTTATGGCATTCTGCCAGAGCTTTATGACAGAGCTTTGTAAGCACATCGGTGCTGATACAGATGTTCCTGCCGGTGATATCGGTACAGGTGCTCGTGAGATCGGTTATTTGTTCGGTCAGTATAAGAGAATCAGAAATGTATATGAAGGCGTTCTTACAGGTAAGGGTCTCAACTGGGGCGGTTCACTCGCAAGAACAGAGGCTACAGGTTATGGCCTTCTTTATTTTACAGAGGCTATGCTTAAGGATAACGGTAAGGACATCAAGGGTGCTACTGTTTGCGTATCAGGTGCAGGTAATGTTGCTATCTACGCAACAGAAAAGGCTACAGAGCTTGGTGCTAAGGTAGTTACAATGGCTGATTCAACGGGTTGGATTTATGATGCTGAAGGTATCGACCTTGATGCTATTAAGGAAATCAAGGAAGTTAAAAGACAGCGTCTTACAGAGTATAAGAACTATCGTCCTAACTCAGAGTATCACGAAGGCAAATTCGACTGGTCAGTTAAGTGTGATGTTGCACTTCCATGTGCTACACAGAATGAGCTTAACGAAGAAGACGCTAAAAGACTTATCGCTAACGGTTGTTATGCTGTTGCCGAAGGCGCTAACATGCCTACAACTCTTGAGGCTACAAAGCTTCTCCAGAAATCCGGCATTCTCTTTGCACCGGGTAAGGCTGCTAATGCAGGCGGTGTTGCTACATCAGCTCTTGAGATGAGCCAGAACTCACAGCGTCTTTCATGGACATTTGAAGAAGTTGACGCTAAGCTCAAGAACATTATGGTTAACATCTATAAGAACATTTCTGCTGCAGCTAAGAAGTATGGTCATGAAGGTGACTATGTAGTAGGTGCTAATATTGCAGGCTTTGAGAAGGTTGCTGATTCAATGATTCAGCAGGGCGTTTGCTAAATTAAAAGTTAAATTCCTTTAAAATTTACAGCCGTACAGATTCAAACGAGTCTGTACGGCTGTTGTAATTTGAATGCTGTAAATTAGCATTAGCAATATGTTTTGGATTTATCTTGTTTTACCTGTTCCTCGAATTATACAAAATATTGTTTTCTTGTATAATTCCCTTAGGGTTCGAGTTTGACCCTCGGGGGGGTAGAAATGTTGTTGTTCTTGCTGGTGCGTGTTAGGTTGGGGGCGGTCTGTTCGGCGTGAACTTTCGTCTTTTATCGGACACACCAATTGCACCCGCAGGGCGTAGGCTGAGTGGGGCGGATATATTCGCCCCGCCTGCCGAGGTCTGCGGAACAAACTTTCCTCTTCCGCTCCCCTACTTCGGGGGTCGGCTGTTCGGGTGTTGCTTATTGGGCTTAGTTTCATAAATATCCTCATTTCTAATTAGCTTTAAAAAATGCCCATTTTTTACCACCATTCTTGCACCGTTCTTTTTGACTTCGGCGGTGTTTCTTCTTTGTGGCAAAGCCCAAGACCCACCACAGAGAACCGTTCCCCCGATTGTATCGGGGGCGGAGGGGGTTAAGTCTATCAAAGTTTCCGTCGAACCCTATTATCAATTGGAACGCTCACAATCTCCTTAGTAAACAAAGTTATAAAAAAACCCCAGCAGGAAAAAAGTAAAATAACCTGCTGGGGAAAAATCGGGTAACTATTGCTACCACGTCGAACCAACTATGAGTTTATCACAATTGTTTTGATATGTCAAGCGTATTTGTAAAAATGGCGGGGGTTTACCCCCGCCACAAAGCCCGCAGGGCGCAAGGGGGGGTTTGTCCCTCTGTTGCCAAAATCGGGGCAGGTGTTGAAGTCGGGGCGGTTGTTGTGTTTTGTGGGTTTGGAGCAGAAACCCAAACCCACACAAACGAAACGACACCAGAACGGCGAGCGACCACAGCAGGACGAACCGCCCAGACGAACCGACCCAACCGCACCCCCGGAAGAGAGGAAACGGACACGCAAACCCAGCGACCCGACACCCCCGAAACAGGGCGAAAACGAGGACGGGCGAACCGAACGAAACAGACCCGAGAGAGGACAAGAGCGACAACACCCACAAGGGACAACCCGAGCAAAACAGCAGACCACAAAAGCAGAACCCACAAAACCAACCAAGGCAGAACCCGAGCAAACCCCCACGCAGAACCCCAACAGGCGAGCGACACAACAGGCAGGAAAAACAGACAACCGAACCAGCGAGACCACCACGCACCGAGGACACCACGCAAACGAGAACCAAAAAGAACAAACGACAACAACACAGGAAACACCCCCAAACAAAAAATTTACGCCGTTTGGCACTATCTCCAATGTACACATTGTTTCTTAGGGACTGTTGTTTCCTTTAGGCAGGGGCGGGAGCGTAGCGTGGCAAGCCCCGTCTAGTTAGGGGAATAAGGCATACCCCGAGCGTAGCGAGCCTGTCAGCAAAAAAAGGACTGTGTTCTTTTTTTTGCGTGGGGTTGCCGACCCGTAGTTTGGCATAATTGGAGAGCAAACGGCGTAAATAGTTTCTGTCAGATGATAGTTTCTGTACCGTACCGTTTCTGTCAGATGATAGTTTCTGTTTTATCCCGTTTCTGATATAGCAAACCTTAGGCGGTAGGCAACTTCGGGGATTCAACAGACCAAACAGGCATTGTTCTGTTTGGGATGTTGTAGTTTCGGGGGGAGCTGTTTCTGTTCTATCTCGGATAGTCGAACTTACTTAGTAGCAAAAAACAGGCATTGTTCTGTTTTTTGCGGTCTGATATTGTTTAGATAGGAGTAGATTCCTTCCTATTTATAATACTTGATAATAGGGACATTATTTAGCCAAAACTATTGGCAAAAGAATATATTAACGGTGTTTTTCTTAACACCAAAGAGTGTAAATACAATCAAAGAAAGAAGCTGTATATCGACAAGAACGGTGTTCTTTTAGGGACTGAAACTATGGTTTCTACTTCTCAGCTGTTTAGTGATAAGGGTAACGAACTTTCGGACTTATCAAAGGACAGAATAAGAAAAGAAAAGTGGAACAAAGACCTTGACGAAATGTACGGTTTTTCTGGTAATTATCAGCAGAAAGGTATCAAAGAAAATCCGCTTGATAGGTCAAAACGGAGAGCAAAAAAGCAGATTAAGGACTTTATTCTGTGTGGTAATTTTGACTGCTTTGTAACTCTGACACTTGATAAAGAGAAAGTCAGCAGAACAGATTACAACGAGGTCATTAAGAAAATGAATACATTCCTCGGTCATAAAGTACAGAGGAACGGACTGCGTTATTTAGGGGTTGCAGAACTTCATAAAAAGGGCGGTATTCATTTTCATTTCCTTATGAACAAAGAGAGTTTAACTCTTTGTGATTCTGGAACGGTTTCCGTTCCAGATCATAAAAAACCTATCAAGGTTTCTACTGCCGATAGATACAAGATAGCTGAGAGTGACCGACACAAGGTTTATAACCTTTGTGACTGGGGCTTTGGTTTCTCTACTGCTATTGACTGCTACGGTTCTTTGATGTCTGTTGCAAATTATATTTGCAAGTATATAACTAAAGCTGACGAAAAAATTGGGGGTAGGTGGTATTATTCTGGCGGTAGTCTTGTTAAACCTGTTGTGCAATATTCTAATTCTGATTATGACAAGGCGTTAAATTATGACTGGGAATATGACTGCGGTTACGGGACAATTAAATGCAAAATGGAGTGTATGGAAAATGAAGATTGAAACTGTTGACGGTGATTTTATGATTAGCTCTTTCGACCTTTCGCCAGATGATTTGGTGAAGATTGCTTGTGCGTGCTGTTCGGCTCTTGCTATGAAGTACCCTTCGCCACACCTGCCGAGGTTGATTATAAACGAGAATGATAAGTTCTATGGTAACAGCGTTTGGGTGAATTACCGCTACCATAAAGAAGTTGAAGAAAACAAAATCCATTGACTGTGGGTACAGCTTTCGGGCTGTACCCCTTTTTATATCTGCTCGCACAATTTTTGAAATTTTTTTGAGTTGACTTTTTTAGGATTGTTGACACGCTCGGGGGTACGGTGTGGGGCAACGGGTAACTCAGGGCGTTGCAAAGAATTGACGGATAGCCCTAAAAGGCTTAAAATTGAATTATGAGAGCAGATTATATTAAACCGAGTGTTTATACTCGGATATATCATTTAATGGAATATGAGAACGCCCTGGCGTTGAGGCTGTCACTTGAAACGGGGTTGCGTATCGGTGACTGCTTGGCACTCCGTCCAGAGGATATAGACGGCTGTGTGATTTCCTACACCGCACAAAAAACAGGGAAGAGCGGTAAGAAAAAAATTTCCGCAGACCTTGCGAAGAGGTTGCGGAAAATAGGGGACAAGAAATTTATATTCCCTGGGCGTTTCGGTGATAAACCGAGAACCCGACAAGCTGTATGGAAAGATGTCAAAAAAGCCTCAAAGGCTTTGAAGATTAACGAAAACCTTTCGCCACATTCAGCCCGTAAAACATACGCCGTTGAAGAATTTCACGAAAAAGGTTTTAAAGAGGTGCAAAAGGAACTACAACACGACCGAGCGGAAACGACAATGTTGTATGCGTATAGTGATATTCTCTTCAAAAATCATAACGGCGTAATTGATGAGGAATTGAAAGATATTTGCTTGGAAATTCTTGAAACCGTGCAAGATACTCACCGAATTATACAAAATTTCTGTCAAGCTGTGCCGTTTCGCTCCGAGTGATGAACGAGGTGCGACCGTGCCACATAAGTGGCACACGGCACAAAAGCAGAGTAGCGAACCGCACAAAACCGCCGTTAGAGGCGGTCGGCTAACATTTCAAGTAAACGCTTGTAAGATTTTTCAGGATTGTTTGTTCCACCGCCAAATGGTGTGTATGAGTTGGCGAAACACCAATATCTATAGTTGATGTACATATTGTAAGTCGGGTAATATTTTACAATGCGGAATTTACGCTTATATTCAAGCCAACTCATATACGGAAAGTTTGGGCTTGAAATGTTTGCTGACTGCCTTTTGTAGTTTTCTGAATTTTTGTAGTACCATTTTGTCATAAGATTACCGCCTTTTTTGATTATAACATAACCGACCTGTCAACGGCGGTAGTTCATTTTACCGTTGACGGGTCGGTTATAATCAAAAAAAAAGTGAGGCGGTAATCTTGACAAAGTGGTGCGGAATGTGATAATCTTAGCCTGTGTGAGCGTTCCGATATATCAAAAAATTCGGGAGGTGTGGCGTAGTCAGTAGCCCCCAAGGAACACGCACTTGTAAGTGGTATAACAGAATTATACAAAAAACATATTTTGTAAGTGCCGTCCTGCTTGCGACGGCACGAGTAGTTCGGGTCTCCCCGAATTATACAAAATATTCATTTTGTATAATTTTCGTAATTGGAATATACACCGCCCTTTTTTGTGTTATAATAGCATTATAATTCTTCTAATACAGATTTTAGTTCAACTTTTCTGAGTTATCCATTATAAGAAATAAATTTACGGTGGTGTGTTTATGGCAGTTGATTTTCGTGATGAAGCTCCTGCAATTTTGAAGGACTATTTAATTTACAAGCAGACAATTAAAAATATGTCGAAGAAAACCGTTGACGAATATTTTATTGATCTCAGAACTTTTTTTAGATTTTTAAAAGTAATGCGTGGTCTTGTGCCTGACGGTACTGAGTTTGATGAAATTAAAATTGACGATGTTGACCTTGATTTAATTAAAACCGTTAATCTTGAACTTGCATATGATTATATGAATTTTCTTTATCGTGACCGCAACAATAAGAGTGCGTCCCGTGCAAGAAAATGTTCCAGTCTGAAAGGCTTTTTTAAGTACATAACCAATAATAAACATTTGCTTGATACAAATCCCGTGGAACAGCTTGAATCGCCAAAAAATAAAAAAGCTTTGCCAAAGTATCTTACTCTTGAACAAAGCATTGAGCTTCTTAATGCAGTTGACGGAAATAACAAACAGCGTGATTATTGTATTTTGACTCTCTTCCTCAATTGCGGACTGCGTGTGTCTGAAATGGCAGGTCTTAACTATAATGATATTCATAGTGACGGTACAATGCGTGTTGTCGGTAAAGGCAATAAAGAACGCATTGTTTATCTAAACTCTGCCTGCATTGAAGCTTATAATGAGTATATGAAGGTGCGTCCGATTGATGAAGTTAAGGATAAAAAAGCGTTGTTTATTAGCCGTAATCACCGCAGAATGTCTGTGAAAACAATTCAGGCTATGGTATATAAATATCTTGAGAAAATCGGACTTGATTCTCAGGGATATTCCTGTCATAAGCTTAGGCATACCGCCGCCACGCTTATGTATCAGCAAGGCGGAGTTGATGTCAGAGTGCTTAAAGAGGTTCTCGGACACGAAAACCTCGGTACGACTGAGATTTATACACACCTGAGTTCGGAACAAATGAAAAATGCCGCTGACTCAAATCCGCTTGCAAAAATAAAACCTAAGAAAAAAGTTTAAAGAATTCTTACTATGCCGCCCACATCTGTGAGTGGCATATTTTTGCATAATATTTTAATTTCAATTTTATTTTTTAAACATAATTCTTTGATAGAAGAATAGCATGGATGCATTTCAGCATTTCCGAAAAACACTACGGTATTATCAGAGATTTTTCCGCTTGCACCGCCTATAAATCCATAATCATATCCTTCAAGTTTTATATCACCTGAGGATATTAATAACACCTCTGCCCCATCTTTTTCAAGCGCATTTTTTATGGATATATCAGCTGTTACGGCAGTGCGATTATTGAGTATTAGAGTTGAGCATCTTGCGTATCCTTGGTTTATGTTTACGATTTCAATATCGTTTTTTACACAATATTTGTAAAGAGTCGGATCTATTGCAGATACTTTACCGTAAAGCTTATTATTAAAGAAAAGAAAATTCAGCAATACATTTTCGGGATACTTCTTCCCTGCTTTGCTTTTACATATAATCAAATTTTCTTTATATGGCAAAGTTTTTAGCTTTTCGCACTCTTGAAGTACAAAAACAGTATTATTAATCGTCAAAATCTGCATATCGGCATGAGCTTGTTCAGGTTGCGGAAATGCTTTGACAGTGTCCGAAAATATAACATTATGCCCCATTTTTGAAAGCTCATCGGCAAAACATGGGTATTTGTTTGATATCACAAAACTGCTCATTGTCCTACCGCTTCAAATGCCTGACGAATATTTTTTACACCGATCAATTCAGCATCATCACATGAAACACCTTTTAGATTATGATACGGCAGAATGATTTTTGTAAAGCCGAGTCTTACTGCCTCGTTAATTCTCATCTGAGCGTTTGATACAGCACGAATTTCGCCTGCAAGACCGATTTCACCGAATACAACAGCGTTTTCGTCAATCGGAGTATCTTTCAGACTGCTTATAAGAGCCATGGCAATTGAAAGGTCAATCGCAGGTTCGTCAACTCGCAATCCGCCTACGATATTTATGTAGGTGTCGCAGTTTGAAAAATAGTATCCTGCTCTTTTTTCAAGAACGGCAAGTACCATTGACAGTCTGTTATAATCATATCCTGTAACCATTCTGCGAGCGTTGCCGTATCCACTTTGTGTGGCAAGTCCTTGTGTTTCGGCAAGAATTGGTCTTGATCCTTCAATTGTACAGGTGACGCAAGTTCCCGAAACATTTTTCGGACGCCCTGAAAGCAACATAACAGACGGATTTGCAACTTCGTTAAGCCCTTTATCAGTCATTTCAAAAACGCCGATTTCATTTGTTGAACCGTACCTGTTTTTTACGGCACGAAGAATACGGCAGCTCATCTGTTTGTCACCTTCAAAATGCAGTACGGTGTCAACGATATGTTCAAGTACCTTTGGACCTGCAATTGAACCCTCTTTATTGACATGACCTACGATAAACATAGGAATATCAAGTCCTTTTGCAGTTCTCATCAGCATATTGGCAGATTCTCGTACCTGTGTAATGCTGCCGGGGGATGAGCTTAATTCTGAAAGATTCATCGTCTGAATTGAGTCAATCATAACGAGGTCGGGTTTGAGATTTTTTATCTGTTCGCAAATAACCTCAACATCGGTTTCAGTCATTACATACAGATTCGGCGAAGTTACACCCAGCCTTATTGCTCGGAGCTTGAGCTGTCTTTTTGACTCCTCTCCTGATATGTAGAGAATTTTCAGAGTATCACCGAGGTACTGACAAATCTGCATAAGAACGGTCGATTTGCCTATGCCCGGATCACCGCCCAGAAGTATAAGACTGCCCTTTACAATTCCTCCGCCGAGTACACGGTTGAGTTCTCCGCAGCCTGTGTCATATCTGTGCTCATCCTCGGTTGAAATATCCGATATGGCGCATGGTTTTGAGTAGGTTGCAAAAGAGCGTGTTTTTGCAGTTGCTGACTGTTTTGATGTATCTTTAATTTCTTCATTCATTGTGTTCCATTCGCCGCATGACGGGCATTTTCCGTACCATTTGGGCGATTCGTATCCACATTCCGAACATATGTAAACACTTTTGATTTTTGAAGCCATTTATTTCACTTCCTGTATTTATTGATGAGTATAATCTAAAAATCCTGTTATGATTGCAGTTGCCATTTCTTTTTGATATTCGTCACTTTGCAGCTTGGCAAGTTCATGCGGATTTGAAATAAATCCGCATTCCACAATAACGGACGGGTTTTCAGCCTTTTTTAAAAGATAGATTGAGCCGTCTGCCTTTTTGCATTGCCGTTCGTTATCAGGCTGTAAGCATTTTTTTACGGAATTTCTAATGCATTCCGCAAGATTTTGACTTTGACTGTTATTCGGGGAATAAAAAATTTGAGTTCCGTAATATTTGCTTTGAGAAAATTTGTTTTGGTGAATACTGATTACAATATTGTTTTTGTCTGAATTGAAAATTTCGAGCCGTTTTTTTAAATCGGCAACTTTCCTTGAATGAACCGAATCTTCTCCGTTATCAAGAGATACATCATCTGTTCTTGTTTGAACAACCTTATATCCGAAAATTTTTAATAAATCAGCCGAATTGTTTGCTATAGAAAGATTGATGTCCTTTTCAAGCACACCGCTTTCGCTTACCGCTCCCCCGTCTTCGCCGCCGTGACCTGCGTCAATTACAATTATCGGCTCTGTTTTGTTTTCGGTTATAACAGATTTTGTCGGATTAAGTCTGAAAAAAACAGATACCATAATAATGCAGAATATTGCAAACAGTATAAAGCAGAGAGCATAAAATGTCGGGATTTTTTTATTCATACAAACACCTCTGCATAAAAATATGCCGAGTGTGAGATTATATATTACTTATTCAGTATATACTACAAAACTTTTTCTGACAAGATTTTTCTTTTGAATTTTTGCATATGACAAAGATGTTGTAATAAAATTTGTTTGGTGGTATAATTATCAAGGATTATGAATTGGAAAAATGAAAGGAAGTTAGTAAAATGGAAAAACCTGGCAGAAATGATCCTTGCTGGTGTGGCAGCGGAAAAAAGTATAAAAAATGTCATATAGATTTTGATGAAAAAATTGAGGAATTTGAGGGTGTGGGTCACATTGTTCCCTCCCATGAAATCTTGAAAAATGCTGAGCAGATTGAAAAAATCAAGGAGAGTGCAAAGATTAATATTGCAGTTCTTGATTATGTTGCTGAGCATATTAAGGCAGGTATCAGCACGGCTGAAATTGATAAGTGGGTGTATGATATCACAACCAAAATGGGCGGTGTTCCGGCTCCCCTTAATTTTGAGGGATTTCCCAAGAGCGTATGTACTTCAATAAACAACGAAGTTTGTCACGGTATTCCGTCGGAAGATGTAATAATCAAAGATGGCGATATAATCAATGTTGATGTTTCAACTAATTTGAACGGATATTTCTCCGATTCTTCAAGAATGTTTTGTATCGGTAATGTAAGCGAGGAAAACAGAAAGCTTGTTGAAGAAACAAAAAATGCAGTTTATGAGGGACTCAAGCAGGTTAAGCCTTGGGGCTTTCTCGGAGATATGGGTCAGGCTGTCAATGATTATGTAAAGAGTAAAGGTTACTCTGTTGTTCGTGAAGTAGGAGGTCATGGAATCGGTCTTGAATTCCACGAAGATCCATGGGTAAGTTACATTTCTAAAAAAGGCACGGAAATGCTTATGGTACCCGGTATGATTTTTACCATTGAACCTATGGTAAACGCAGGAAAACCTGATATTTTCGTTGATGAGGATAACGGCTGGACTATCTATACAGAAGATAACTCAATGTCTGCTCAGTGGGAAATTCAGGTTCTTGTAACTGAGGACGGCTACGAAATTATTGCATACTAAGTAAAAACAAAAGGCATTTGCTTTGAGATTTCTCATTGCAAATGCCTTATTTTTATAAGTAAAAATTAATTATTCCTTACCGTCCCAACAATAAGTGCAGAGTTTGCATTTATCAATTCCGCAGGAATCAAGCATATCGTCAAGCCTGTTAAAACGCAAGGATGTGAACTTGAGTTCTTTACAGATTTCATCAACCATCTGCTCGTATTTTTCAGAATCGGGATTTGTGTATTCCTGAAGAATTTCGTCTGTAACATTGCCGTTCTCAAGTCTTTCAATAACTCGTCTTGTGATGAGATCCATTTCAGAAGATGATCTTGAGAAGTTAAGATACTTACAGCCGTATACAAGCGGAGGACACGCAGGTCTGATATGAACCTCTTTTGCACCGCTTTCAAAAAGATATTCCGTTGTTTCACGAAGCTGTGTGCCTCTTACAATTGAGTCATCAATAAGAAGAAGGCTCTTTCCTCTGATTAAATCCTCAACTGCGAGAAGCTTCATTTTTGCAATAAGATTACGCTGACTCTGAATTGTCGGCATAAATGATCTCGGCCAAGTAGGTGTATATTTAATAAACGGTCTTGAAAACGGAATTCCCGAGGCATTTGCATAGCCTACTGCGTGGGCAATGCCTGAATCGGGTACACCTGCAACGATATCGGGCTTTACGGAATCTCTTTCAGCCATTTTTGCACCGCAGTTGTAACGCATTTGCTCAACACTTGTACCCTCATATGAGCTTGCAGGATATCCGTAGTAAACCCACAGAAAAGTACAGATTTTCATTTTATCACCGGGCTTTTTGAGTGTAATGCAGTTTTGGTCTGTAATTACCGTAATCTCACCCGGTCCGAGTTCTTTATAATCATTGTAGCCGAGGTTTTTGTATGAGAAACATTCAAACGCCGCACAAAATGCATCTTCTTTTTTGCCGATAACAACAGGAGTTCTGCCGTACTTATCTCTCGCGCAATAGATGCCGTTTTTATTCATCAACAGGAGTGAAACAGAGCCGTCAACTTTTTCAAGAGCATAGCTTATGCCGTCAACAAGGTTTTCTTTTTGATTGATGAGAGTTGCAATAAGCTCGGTTGCATTGATTTCACCGCCGCTCATTTCAAGAAAATGTGAACCGCCTTTTTCAAAAATTTCTTCAACAAGTTCATCTGTATTATTGATTTTGCTTACGGTGGTAATTGCATATGTACCGTGATGTGAACGAACAATAAGAGGCTGCGGTTCGTAGTCGGAAATACAGCCGATACCGAATTTGCCTTTCATACTCTGCATATCTTTATCAAATTTAGTTCTGAAAGGTGCATTTTCAATATTGTGGATTGATCTGTCAAATCCTTTTTCTTTGTCATAAACAACCATACCGCCTCTTCTTGTGCCAAGGTGTGAATGATAGTCAATTCCAAAGTATAAGTCGAATACGCAGTCCTGTTTTGCTGCAACACCCATAAATCCGCCCATGTTTTTTCTCCTTTAACCTTTTTAATTCTGAATTAAAAGTATTTACAGTTTGCCGTTTTAGATTGTAAATACTGTTTGATTAAAATCAGACACACCAAAATTATAATATTATTTTCGGATTATGTCTATACTTTTGTCGAAAATTTTTGAATTACAGCACAAAAAAAAACAGCAGAAATTTTATCTGCTGTTTAGGTTTATTCGATAAGTCCGTACTTAACTTTAATTCTGTCAAGCTTTTCAAGCATAGGTTCTGCTCCGAAAAACAGAAATATAACAGTCGAAACTGCGTGAACAATATCCATCGGAAATCCCTGAACATAAAAAGTTATGAGCATATTTAGATTAAATGCGGAATGTGATGTGAGTGCCGAATAAAGGTTCATAAGTCCGCCGTAAATGACCATTGTGGCAATGAAACCGTATATACAGAGCGAAGTCCTTGTTCTGCCCAAAAGACCTTTCTTAAAGAGAATACCGCCAATGAAGCCTATTATCCCTGCCGCAAACATTTGCCACGGCGTCCAAGGACCTTGACCGAACATAAGATTTGAAACAAGCATACTTACAGCACCGACAAGAAATCCCGATTCACCGCCGAATGCTACTCCCGAAATTATCACAATTGCCACAACGGGCTTGAACTGAGGCAACATTGTAAATGCAAGTCGTCCTGCAACTGCTATTGCACATAGAACGGAAATTATGACAAGCTCTCTCGCTTTTGGGTGCCTGCCTTCAAAAACGAGAAAAAACGGAATCATACACTCAATCATAACAAGGAGTGAAATAAAAAGATATTTCTGATCCTGAAGATATGTCATTCCAACAAAAATTGTAACAGGAATTGCAAGCAAAACCATAATTGCCATACTGACGGTTCTTTTACTCAGTTTTGAACTTTTTCTCGGCAGGTCAATCGGTCGTTTTGATTTTGTTCCGAAAGCAATCATAAGCAACGCAACAGATACTCCGATAATTCCCCAGTTGAACCAGGTAGGCAAAGTTTTGGCTGAAAAATTCGGAATATATTCCAGGTTTATAATCAGACCGAGTATGAACAGTACTGCGCCAAAAAATCCGAAGATTTTTTTAAAAACAGAAAGCTTTTTGTTTTCAGCTTTGTTTTTTTGGAGGGGAATATTTTCGGTGTCGTTTTTAAAAAGGTCAATATCAGGTGTGTTTCTGTTAATTTGAATATCTCTGTTTTTACCTGTGCAGGCATATATGACATCATTTGATGATACTGCGTTATCTATTATGCCTTTTGACATTCGGCTTGCAGAGGTGGAATAAAAGCTGTTTGACGAAAAGAAAGTTCTCGGTGTACCTTCCGACACAACTTCCCCGTTAAAAAACATCAGACAGCGGCTTGGATATACAGCACAGAACTCTACATCGTGACTTACCATGAGAACGGTTATGCCGGCTTTATTGAGGTCATATATAATCTGAGCAAACTCAATCTTGAATTCGGCATCAAGTCCCTTTGTAGGTTCATCAAGCAAAAGAATTTGAGGCCTTATGAGAAGAATTTTTGCAAGAGCCGCTCTCTGCTGTTCACCGCCGGATAAATCATAAGGATGGCGATTGCAGAGGTTTTCAAGTCTGCACAGCTTTACCGCTGCGGTAACCCGTCTTTCTTTTTCCTCCTTGCTGATTTTTCTGCCGTCAAATACTTCGTACAAATCTTCAAGTACAGTTTTTTTCAAAAACAGTGTCTGCGGATTTTGCGGTAATACTGCTACGAGCGTGTCAAAAGAATTTTTGTTAAGCGGAGAGATTTCAACTTTGCCTCTGTATGGCTTGTTAAGTGAACAGATAATTGACAAAGCGGTTGATTTTCCCATACCGTTACCGCCGAGTATAGCCGCAAATTCCCCCTGATATATTTTTAGTGAAAGACCTTTTAGTACATCTGCACCCAACTTTTCGTACCTGAACCAAATATCATTAAGACTTACTGCTTCTTTATCAGAATGTTTCTGAATGTTTTCGGGTTTGAGCTCATACATTTTATGACTTTTGGCATATTCCGAAAGCCACTTTTTGCCGCTTGGAACAGTTACGGGACAGTCGGTATTGTCATTTTCTGTAACAGCCTGCCATATCTGCATCGGAGCAGGCATAGAAAGAAATGTTTTACTGTCTTTTTCTTTAAGAATTTTTCCGACCTTTTGAGGAGAGTCAAAAGCTGAAATTCCGTTGTTTTCGATGACAAGCACCCTGTCTGAAAGCGGAAGCACCTCATCAAGTCTGTGTTCCGTTATTATCACCGTTGTCCCCAGTTCGTGATTTATGCGTGAAACGCAGTGCAAAAATTCGCTTGCCGCAATCGGATCGAGTTGGCTTGTCGGTTCATCCAAAATGAGAACGGACGGTTGCATTGCCATAATTGAAGCAAGGTTTAAAATTTGCTTTTGTCCGCCCGAAAGCTCGAGAACACTATTTTCAAAATAATTTTGGATTCCGAAAAATGAAGCTGTTTCGGCAACTCTTTTTCGGATTGTATTGTTGTCATAACCAAGACTTTCAAGCCCGAAAGCAAGTTCGTGCCACACCTTATCGGTAACAATCTGATTTTCAGGTGATTGCATAACAAAGCCGATTTTACTGCTTTGCTCCCTGTGAGAAAGCTCTGATATAGGTTTTTCTTCAAAGAATATTTCTCCCGAAAGAACACCGTGCGGTGAAAGATCGGGTTTCAGATGTCTGAGAAGTGTGCTTTTTCCGCAGCCTGACGGACCGCAGACTGTGATAAACTCACCCTCATTTACGCTGAAAGTAATATCTTTAAGTACATCAATACCGGTTTCGGGGTATCGAAAACTCAGATTTTTGATTGCATATGTTTCCATTTTATCCCCTCTCCTATATTTACCGATAGCGGAATCAACATTAAAAAAGTGTAGAATATATAAAAAATAACACTTTGTACCGTAAATAAATCGCCCTTGATTGACGGATAGTATCTGAATTTTATTGCGTTTGTAAAAAGTAAAATCATAAGTACCAATCCGATAAAAAGGATTGTGCAAAGCATAAATGCGTCTCTTTTGTCAAATTTATAAAGTGAATAGGATGTTCTGCCTTTAAGACCGTGACCTCTGCTTTTCATTGAATCGGCTGTTTCAATTGCGTTTTCAAGCGACCATGTTATCATAATCGAAAGGATTTTTACTGCGTTTCTTATTCTTTGAAACAATGTTCCCTCGTTTATATCTCTGCCTATTGTGTGTTGTGCATTACGCACAAGCTTCATTTGTGCCGAAAACCTTGGAACAAAACGCAATGCCATTGAAATCACCAGACTCAATGACGGCATTATTCTGCCAAACAGGAAAACTACCTTGTCGGAAGTGATTACTGCATTGAATGAAGAAAACCATAAAACTGTTGACGAAAGCAAAAATGCACTTGCAATACCGTAAACGATTGATTCGAGGGTTAGTGGGTTATCCCACGGAAAATATGTGAGTATAGTCATTCCTTCATGATTAAAAACAGGATTTACGAGAACTATCAAGAGTATCATAGGTAAAAGAAAAACAAGTGATAATCTCACAGCTTTTTTGCCGTTAAGGTATAAAGCGGTTACAAGCGCACATAAAAAACTTACAGCAAGACAAACAGGGTTCATGATAAACATCGTGAACCCTATTGTAAGTGCAAAAAATATAAAATTGATAAAGGGGTGCATATTTGAAAAAGTATCCTTCATCATTATTCTCCTGTTGCGTATCCTCCGCCGACATCATAGCCTAAGTTACAGGTGTAGCACCAGACCACATCGTCGCCGTTTTTTAGCACATATCGTGAACAGCCGTAGTTTGGAAACCATTCATTGACTTTGTACATCCAGCCCGAAAGAGAACCGCAGTCAAATTCGTAGAGGTTGTTAATTCCTTCAATATAAGCGGAATTATACATAGGAGTCCAGCTTGATTCCATATGAATATTGTTGTCCTTACAAACTTTTACAAGGACATCATATACAGATTCGCCCTCTTTGAATTGAACTTTCTGTTTTTTGAGGATTATACCGTCCTTTGGAACGAGTTCAATTTTTTCGGGATCAAGGTCATCCATGTTGTCAAGAATTGTTGAACAGGTGATTGTAAAGGTACAATAAAGATTTGTATCTTTTGTTTCCTGTTCTTCCGGTTCAACCGGCTTTGGCTTTCCCGACGGTACGGGATCGGTTTTGTACTTATCCTGTGTTGTCGGCTGAACATCATTCTTTTTGTTCGGTTTTGAAGAACTGTTTGATGAAGAAGACGGTTTTTTCTTATCCGAAGAACTGTTGTTTGAACTCTGCTCGGATTTTTCACTTTTTTCAACGGCTGAACCGTTACTGTTCTGCGAATTATCCTTACTGTTCTTTTTATCTTCGGAATTTTTTCTGTCCTTTTTATCTTTGTTTGATTTAGCGGAATCGGTAGGATTTTGAGTGGTTTTCTCTGTTGCAGACACAGAAGTTGTTTCTGTGTCTGCATTTGTTGTCGATAGCGAGGAGGCAGTTGATGCAGTTTGAACTTTATTTTCCGATCTGTTGCCGCCTGCAAAAAATGCTACTGTAAGTGCGGCAATACAAACGCACACCGCAATTAAAAGTATTTGATTTTTTTTAACAAACTTTTTTATCTTTTCCATAACCAATCTTTACTTGTGAACTTTAATCAAACGAGCTTAACGATGATTTTCTGAATTTCTGTTGCATCAACAACATCGATAACACCGTCATGATTTACATCAGCCTTGATAAGTGAAACCTTTGAAAGCTGTTCAAGGTTTACAATCTGCTTCTGAACGAGTGTTGCGTCAATTACAGAAACTGTGTTGTCAAGATTAACATCACCTACGGCATAATTTTCTGCAAGTCGGTCAGTCATATTGTAGAGTGAAGTTTTGCCGTTTACAAGACGGTCAAATGAAACAAAAGCATAGAAACCCTGTTCGGTTGCCATCTGATTGTATGTTGTGTCTGTATGACCGAATCCGTTTTCAGCGGAGAAACTCATCATAGCATCGATGAGTGTGTTGCCGTTTTTGATGAATCTTTCATCATTTGTAGGATCAATTCCAAGGCTTGTAAGTGCAACGAGTACCTGTGCACAGCTTTCGCTGTTTACAGAACCCCATGATGCAAATCCGCCGTTTTCATTCTGTGCGTTTGACATTGCTGTGAGTGCTTTATCAATTGCCTCTTTAACATCGCTGTTTGTTGAGTAGTAAGGAGCAAGTGCCTGAATTGCCATACCTGTCATATCAGGATCTGCAGTTGAGCCGAAGAATGTCCAGCCACCGTTTGCTACCTGTGCATCAAGAATTGTCTGTACGAGCTTTTCTCTTGTTGTGGGATTTGCGGCGTCAGTCTGTGGAATTTCATAATCGCCCGTATCAAGTGCAATGAGTGCAAAGACAGGACCGTTGATACCCTGCTTCTTAACATAATCCATATCTGCAAGCGGTTCAAGAAGGTTATATGATGCAACATCTGTAACATCCTTACCGATTGCCGTAAGGGCAAGAATTACTCTTGAATTGTCTGTTGATTTAGTATTGTGAAGTTTTGCAGAACCCTTTTCTTCAACATACTTAACTGCATTCTGATAGTAACTGTCTGCAATTTCGTCTGTGATTTTACCTGCTCTTGCAAGACCGAGGACTGTCCACTCGCCGCCTACTGAAGAAACTGTGGGGGCATCCTGTGATGCAAGATGTTTTGCAACCTCGTCAATCTTGTTTGAAACTGTGTCAGCTGCGGAAGGAGCATATTTCACTGTGAATGTATATACAGTACCGCCTTCACTTGTGTTCATTGACGGCCATGCAATATCACCGCAGCCGATGAAAATTTTGTCACCGTCAGAAACATTAACAGTCTGACTTCTCTTGTAAAACGCACTGTCGTCAGAAGGAAGATATTCATTCTTATATTTTCTTGTCTGGAAGTTTTTGTTAGTTGCAGTAGGAACTACATTTACATCAGCTGACGGAGTGTCGATTGTGAGTGTGTAGTCTGTAACTGACGGATCAAATTCGCCCGAAAGCTCGGCACCTGTGATCTCAACCGATTTAACAGTTGTATCGTTATTTGCCCATGTACCGCCGATATCCTCGCCGTAACCGTTTGAAGTATACATAATAGCGATTTCATCACCACTCTCAAGTGTGCCGTCTGCTACTGTATAGGATGCATAACCTGAATTTGTGAACCAGTCATTGAGAGTTCCCATCCAACCGCTCATTGTACCGCCGTCAAATGCAGCAAGACCGTTAATTGACGAGATGTAATTGTTCTCAGCACCTTCCTGTGTGTAGCCGTGATTGTTGAGTGCATCAGCAACGGCTGACATCATAGTAGTGTCATTATTAATGCTTACCCACTCATCAACGAGAACGCCGTCCCACGGAGCGCCGTTTTCTACCGAGTATGTATCATTTCTGACAATTACTCTTACTTTTCCGTCTTCAACTGCGCTTACTGAAAGTGAAACCGTCATAAGTGATGAAATCATCATTACAGAAAGTACAATTGAGAGGATTTTTTTAAAAGATTTGTTCATAGTGTTTTCCTCCATATTGTATTGTGTATATCGAAAGGCAAAATAAAAAAGCCCTCCGTTTTTGGAAGGCACAACAAACAAAACCATACAGACCAAAAGTCTGTACAGATATGGTCGGCTGCACCTCTTCCTTGTCCAAGATTTGCAAAATCCGAGGCATACGGACAGCGACCTGACTTATGGCAATGCCAAATACAGTAATGACTGTTGCTTCGGATTCTCACCGAATTCTCTGTTATCTACTCTGCAAGATGCATTTTGAACCGTAAACCCATATTAAGTTATATACATTTGAAATCTGCATTTAATTATAACACCTGTTTATAGTCGTGTCAATTCCTTAAAATTTTTCTGATATCAGAGTTTATTCAGGTACGATATAAGTTTAGTTTATGGCCGGCTTTTTGTGTAACTCAGTTGTATGAATTGAATATGCTGTTAATAAAAAGTTGAAATCGGTGAATCAGATGAAAGAAAAATGTTCGCTTGACAAGTTACCGCTTGGAGTTACGGGGATTGTCTATCGTGTGAACTGTAATGAAAATATCAAAAACAGAATATTTGATTTTGGTATTATGGAGAACAGTTCTGTTATCCCCTTGTTTACAAGTCCGTTCGGTGATCCGTCTGCGTATCTTGTTAAAAATGCCGTTGTGGCACTGAGAAATAACGATTGCAAAGATATCATTGTTACTCCTGAATAAAAGGAGGCTTTTTTATTGTTTTCTACGGATAAATCATCTTTTAATAAAAAGGATGTATCGGATTGCGATTACAAAATTTCACTTGCCGGTAATCCTAATGTCGGCAAGAGTACAATTTTTAACGAACTGACGGGATTAAGACAGCACACGGGAAACTGGACGGGTAAAACAGTTGAGTTTGCCAGAGGTTGTTGCAAAATCAAAGACGCAAGATTTTGTATTACGGACTTACCCGGATGCTATTCCCTGCTTTCATTTTCTGGCGAAGAGGCGGTAACAAGGGAGTGTCTTATACAAAATCAAAATGACTGCGTTGTAATAGTTGTTGACTGCGGAGTTATTGAAAGAAATCTTTCATTTGCATTGCAGGTGTTATCTGTCACAAAGAATGCTGTTCTTTGTCTTAATCTTTGTGATGAGGCTGAAAAAAACGGTATAAAAATCGACTGCGACGAGTTATCGCTAAATCTCGGAATACCTGTTGTGAAAACCTGTGCAACAGACAAAAAAGGTCTGGATGAATTAAAAAAAGCGATCTATAATGTATGCAGCCGAAAGATAAAATGTTTTAGGGTAGAAAGAAATTTTGAAGGCATTGATATACTATCTGAAAAAAACTACAAACAGAATATTGAAAAGCTTTCGCAAATTGGTAACAAAATTTCAAGTGACTGCGTAAAATATGAAAAATCAGAGTTAAATGCTTGTACAAGAAAGCTTGATAAAATACTTACAAGCAAAACCACGGGAACACCGATTATGCTTGCAATGCTTGGTATATTGTTCTGGATAACAGTTGTCGGTGCAAATTATCCGAGCGAATGGTTAAGCAATTTGTTTGGCTTTATAAAAGAGAAACTATATATTCTTTTTGATTTTTTACATGCTCCCGATGTTGTAACGGGACTTTTGATTGACGGAGTTTATACAACTCTGTCATGGGTGGTATCTGTAATGCTGCCGCCTATGGCTATATTCTTTCCGTTGTTTTCGCTTGTTGAGGATTCGGGATATCTGCCGAGAATTGCATTTAATCTTGATAGGTATTTTTCAAAGTGCGGTGCTCACGGAAAGCAAAGTCTTGCTATGGCAATGGGGCTTGGCTGTAATGCCTGCGGAGTTACGGGTTGCAGAATTATTGAGTCGCCAAAGGAACGGTTGATTGCAATTCTTACAAATAATTTTATGCCGTGTAACGGACGGTTTCCCACAATCATTGCATTACTGCTCATGTTCTTTGCAGGTACGGCATTTACGCTGAGCAGTTCGCTTGAGGTAGCGGCATTGTTGATTGGAATAATAGTTTTCTGTGTTTTTATAACACTTGTTATATCTAAGGTACTTTCAGTCACAATATTGAAAAGCGAACAGTCCGGATTTGTGCTTGAACTTCCGCCGTACAGAAAGCCGCAGATTTTAAAAACTATTGTCCGTTCGCTGTTGGACAGAACTTTATTTGTTTTAGGAAGGGCTGTTGCGGTTGCCGCTCCGGCAGGTGCGATAATTTGGATTCTTGCAAATGTGCATATAAGCGATGTTTCACTTTTAAAATATTGTACTGATTTTTTAGATCCGTTCGGCAGATTTATCGGGGTTGACGGCGTTATAATAATGGCATTTATACTTGGATTTCCTGCTAATGAAACCGTTATTCCGATTATAATTATGTCATATATGGCAAGCGGTACTCTTGTTGATTATTCAAGCTACGATCAGCTGTTTCAACTTCTCAGTATGAACGGCTGGACGATTACAACGGCTGTATGCACGATTATTCTTTGCATTCTTCATTATCCGTGTTCAACAACCTGTCTGACAATAAAAAAAGAAACAGGCAGCCTTAAATGGACGCTTGTTTCTATGGTTTTGCCTACTGCAATGGGAATTGTGCTTTGTATGATTACATCAGGTGTTATGAGATTATTTTAAGTCAATAACTTCAAAATCATCGGGAACAAATATATTTCCGTTAAAAACTGTTCTTGCCTCTGAAGTATATGTTCTTTTGCGTGTTTGAAGTGTTTCGTCCTCGGTGTGATACAGAATAAGATTTTTTGCAAAAAGACTCTCTGCAAGTTTTCCGGCATCAAGTGCTGTGCTGTGGAATTTTTCGTAAGGCTTAAAAATATCTTTTTGACTGTAAAGACAAAAAGCTTCACACATAAGATAATCACAGTTTTGAACAAAATTTCTGCATTTTTCATTGAACGGTTCATCACCGAGACAGGCGAGAACTTTTCCTGACGGAAAAACAGCCTTGAATCCGAATTGCTTTGTTTTGTCTGAAAATATATCAAAGAAAGTGAGTCGGATACTGCCGGCATTTTGCTTTTCACCGTCTTTTACTTCATTGATGAAAATTTTTGTATTGATATTTTTGAGAAATTTCGGTGCAAGTGTGTGGTTGCAAATTGCCGTGATTGAATCAACACATTCATCGTGGCAGTAAATATTAAAATTACCGTCATATTTGCCTGAATTCATAAGAGCGCTTATTTGCCTTATTACCCACACGGCACCTAAAATATGGTCGGTGTGAGAATGAGTAATAAACATTGTCTTTATGCTGTTCCAAGCTATTCCGGATTTCTTAATTGCGGATAAAATTCCGTTTCCGCCACCTGCGTCAACAAGAAGACAGTCGTTTTCGGATTTCAGAAGAAAACAGGTATTATAACAGTCGGTAACCATCGCACTTCCTGTGCCGAGCATAATAATTTTTTCGTTCATACAGCACCTCGAAAATACAGGCAGATACAAGAAAAAATGTATCTGCCTGTAAATTTTATTGTAATTTTATTCTTCTGCTTCTGCAACCTTCATCATAATGGCACATTCCATTCTTTTTCTGAAAAGCTCACAGCCGTATTCGTAAATACCTGTGATTGAGCCTGTTGCATGATAAGCGTTTGCGGCACAACCGCCGCTGCAATAAAGTCTTGCCCAGCAGTCTTTGCAGTCAGGACGGGCGTATGCGTTACAAAGCTTAAATTCGTCCTGAATTTTCGTGTTTGAAACACCGTTAAAGATATCGCCGAGCTTGTACTTTTCATCGCCTACAAACTGATGACAGGGATAGAGGTCGCCCCAAGGTGTTACAGCCATATATTCTGTACCCGAACCGCAACCCGAGATTCTCTTATAAATGCACGGACCGCCTGTAAGGTCAATCATATAATGATAGAAGGTGAGCGGTCTGCCCTCTTTTTCACGCTTGAGCATTTCCTTTGCAAGAATTTCGTACTGTTCAAAAAGGATAGGCAAATCTTCATATGTAAGTGCATATGGGTCATCGGGAGCACATACAACCGGCTCCATTGAAAGCTCTGTAAATCCCAAATCCGCCATATGGAAAATATCGTTTGTGAAGTCTGTGTTATTATGTGTATAAGTGCCTCTTACATAGTAACCCTTGTTGCCTCTTTTTTTGACAAATTCCTGAAATTTCGGAACGATAATATCATAACTGCCCTTGCCGTTTACAGTTTTGCGAAGATGGTCATGCACTTCTTTTCTGCCGTCAAGGCTGAGAACTACATTATGACATTCTTTGTTTGCAAATTCAATTACATCGTCATCAACAAGCATACCGTTTGTTGTAAGTGTAAAACGGAAGTTTTTGTTGTGTTCCTTTTCAATGCTTCTTGCATAGGCAACAATCTGCTTTACAACATCAAAGTTCATAAGAGGTTCTCCGCCGAAGAAGTCAACCTCAAGGTTTACTCTGCTGCCTGAATTTTCAATGAGAAAGTCAATTGCTCTCTTGCCCACTTCAAAGCTCATCAGCGCTCTCTCGCCGTGGTATTTGCCCTGACTTGCAAAGCAGTATTCGCAGTTAAGGTTACAGGTGTGAGCAATGTGCAGACAAAGTGCTTTGATTACTGTGTTTCTCTTTTTAAAGTCAAATGCAAGGTTTTCGTACTTGTCGTCTGTAAAGAGCTTTCCTTGTTCCTCAAGCTCTTTTACATCATCAATGCAGTCAGAGATTTCTTCTTTTGTAATCTCAGGATTGTCTGCATATTTTGAAAGCATTTCGTCGATTATCTGTTCTTTTGTTGCGTTTTTGTACATTGCAATAACATCATAAGCAAGGTCATCGACTGCGTGTACACTGCCGCTGTAAACATCAAGAACTATGTTGTATCCGTTAAGTTTATACTGATGAATCATAATATCTCCGTTAGACAAAAGGAAAGCCGTTAACCCTTTGGGAAAACGGCGATAATCCTTAATAATCAAATTAAAATAGAATTATTTCTCGCTCATGCACTTTTCGCACTGCTGGTTAGCAACGCCGCAAGATGTCTTACACGCTGACTGACATGAAGTCTGGCACTCGCCGCAACCGCCTGTCTTAACGCTCTTCTTGAGGTCACGAGTTTCGATAGTTTTAATTCTCTTCATAATAAATCAAACTCCTTGTTAGATTTTGTTAGTTTAATATTATCACACAGCCATTGATTTGTCAATCTTTTTTAACTACGCTTATGTAGTTCGTCATACCGCCTTTTGTTGACATAATTTCAACCTTGCAGGCTGAAAGATATTCAATGTAATTTATAAGTTCCTTGCTTATAATTTCACCGGGTACGATGAGGGGAATTCCGGGTGGATATGCCCAGATATACTCGGCAGAAGTTCTGAATTCCGAATTTTGAAACGGAATAGTTTCTTTGTTGAATTTGTACAACTCGTAGGCGTTGAAATTTTTGCCTGTGTAGAGATTTTTTAACGGAACACGCTCGGTGTCGGCTCCTTTTGAAAGTTCGCTGTCAATTGAAATCAGAGCGTCTGAAAGCATATCAAAAGCTTTTTCAGTGTCACAAACAGATGTCATGGCAATTACATAGTCCGAATATGCCATTTCGGTTTCAATCTGATAATTATTTCGCAGTATTTCGGCAAGCTTTGTTCCCGAAATATTTGCGTTCGCTGTTGAAATTACTATTTTGCCGATATCATAATCAAAATCAGTATCGCTTTTATCATAAATTTTCAGATATTTTAGATTTTCAAGTTTTTCTCTGACCGTTTTAAGATTGCAACAATATTCCTTGAATTTATCTTTGCTGTTTTCGCAGAAATCAAGGCATTTTTCGATTGAACTCATTAAAATATATGATGGACTGCTTGTTTCAAATACAGCTAAATTTTCGGCAAGAATTTCAGAAAGCTCGCTGTCATTTGTTATGAGCAATGCAGTTTGAGTTAATGACGGCAAAGTTTTGTGCAGACTCAATACTGCGGCGTCTGCACCGCAGTTAAGTGCTTCATCGGGGAAATTGTCCGAAAACGGAAAATGCGCTCCGTGAGCTTCGTCAACAAGTAATTTTGCTCCGTGTTTGTGACAGATTTCGGAGATTGACTTTATATCCGAAACAACTCCTTCATATGTAGGCGAAGTTATGATTACAAGTCTGATTTCATCATTGTGTTTTGTAAGTTTATCTTCTATATCGCAAGGTGAAACCGATGTAAGAATATTGTATCTGCTGTCTGTATCGGGAAAAATGTAATCGACATTAAGATTAAACAGTTCAGCTGAATTATATATAGATTTGTGGCAGTTACGAGCCATTAAGATCTTGTCGCCTTGATTTGTCATTGAGCGAATTGCTGAAAGTATTCCGCCTGTTGAACCGTTAATCAGAATGAAAGCATTTTTTGCATTGTAAAGCTTTGCAGCCTTTTTCTGAATTTCATCAATAACTCCGTTTGGTGAATGGAGATTGTCAAAATCATGAATTTCGGTTATGTCGATATTATACGGTATTATACCCTCTTCTGTAATGTCCGTTCTTTTGTGTCCGGGCATATGAAAAGGATATATGCCGCTTTTTGAATAATTTTTAAGCTTGTCGTACAGCATATATCCTCCGATATTTTAAATATTTAGTTTGTACCGAACTCAGCGAGTTCAAGTCCCTTGTTGTGTTCAAGCGCCCAGTTTATGCTCCAGTAGCTTGTAAAGAGCAAAAGATGATTGCCTTTAAGATCCTGAATTTTCTTAGTATCCGACGCAAGGTCGAGAGTTTTCGGATCAAGGTCATCGTTTACAATCCAACGGATAAATTCATACGGGAGTGTTTCCATAATGATATCACAGTTGTACTCGTTTTGAAGTCTGTATTTAAGAACATCAAACTGAAGTACGCCTACAACGCCAACGATAACTTCCTCCATACCTGCGTCAAGCTCCTGGAAAATCTGAATAGCACCTTCCTGTGCAATCTGACTTGTACCCTTAATGAACTGTTTGCGCTTCATTGTGTCTTTCTGACGGACAAGTGCAAAGTGTTCGGGAGCAAATGTAGGAATTCCCCTGAACTGTACCTTGTGTCCCGGTGAACAGATTGTGTCACCGATTGAGAAAATGCCCGGATCAAACACACCGATGATGTCGCCCGCATATGCCTCGTCAACAATTTCTCTTTCCTGAGCCATAATCTGTTGTGGCTGAGAAAGACGCATTTTTTTGTTGCCCTGAACATGGAACACTTCCATATTCTTTTCAAACTTGCCGCTGCAGATGCGCATAAATGCAACTCTGTCACGGTGAGCCTTGTTCATGTTTGCCTGAATTTTGAAGACAAATGCAGAGAAAAAGTCTGACATAGGCTCAACCTTTTCATCAACTGTTTCTCTTGGCAGAGGTGGAGTTGTGAGCTGTAAGAACTGTTCAAGGAATGGTTCAACACCAAAGTTTGTAAGAGCCGAACCGAAGAATACAGGAGTAAGCTGACCGTTGCGGACTGCTTCAAGGTCAAATTCATCGCCTGCACCGTCAAGAAGTTCTATTTCATCAAACAAATCCTGCTTATGATAGTAGCCTATTGTATCTTCAAGGGCAGGATCGTCAAGCGTAAGTTCTTTCTTTTCAACTTCTTTCTGACCGTTATTAGCGGTGAAAGCAAGGATTTTCTTAGAATTTCTGTCATACACACCCTTGAATTCTTTACCTGAACCGATTGGCCAGTTTACGGGATAGGTGTGAATTCCGAGAACATTCTCAATGTCTTCAAGAAGGTCAAAAGAATTTTTTGCATCTCTGTCCATCTTGTTGATGAATGTAATGATAGGAATATTACGCATTACACAGACCTTGAAAAGTTTGATAGTCTGTTTCTCAACACCCTTTGAACCGTCAATTACCATTACGGCAGAGTCTGCCGCCATAAGTGTACGGTAGGTATCTTCAGAGAAGTCCTCATGTCCCGGTGTGTCAAGAATATTTATGCAATAACCGTTATATTTAAACTGCAAAACCGATGATGTAACAGAAATACCACGCTGTTTTTCAATTTCCATCCAGTCGGACACAGCATGCTTTGCGGTTCTTTTGCCTTTTACCGAACCTGCAAGGTTAATTGCTCCGCCGTAGAGCAAGAGCTTTTCCGTAAGTGTTGTTTTACCCGCATCAGGATGCGAAATAATCGCAAAGGTTCTGCGCTTGCTGATTTCTTCTTTAAATGAACTCATATCTTTCTTCCCTTCGGAGGTTAAGTATATCCACAATTCTATATTTTACTATTTTTGGATGGTATATGTCAATAAAGAATGAAGAAAATGTGAGAAAAATAATTGCTACAAAAACTTGACAAATTTGTAAATATATTGTAATATATTGATACAGAAGGACTTAATGTGATTTTTCCTATTTTTTCATATACCTTCCAAATCGAGGCAGAAACTTGTGTTTCTGCCTCAAAATCATTTATGAGGTTTTTTATGAGTAATTCTATCGGTCTTTACATTCACATACCGTTTTGTAAGCACAAATGTCCGTATTGCGATTTTTTCAGCGGTAATGCAGATGAAAACGCTTTCGATAATTATGTGATTGAATTAAAAGATAAAATAAAATACTGGTCTGAAAAAGCCAAAAGAGATGTTGCGACCGTATATTTCGGCGGCGGTACGCCGAGTGTTTTGGGTGCAGACAGACTTTGTGATATTCTTGATTTTATCAAGTTTAATTTTAATATTCAAAATAATGCCGAGATTACGGTTGAAGTCAATCCCGACTCCGCCAAAACTATTGATTTTGAAAAAATGTATGCCTGCGGATTTAATCGCATTTCAATGGGTATGCAGACTGCTGTTGAAGATGAATTAAGGCTGCTTGGGAGAATTCACAGCATAGATGACGCAAAGACTTCTGTTGAAAGGGCTAAAAGTGCGGGATTTAATAATATTTCACTTGATTTGATGATGGGAATTCCTAATCAGACAATTGAAAGCCTTGAAAAATCAATCAGTTTCTGTGCCGATTGCAAAGTTACTCATATTTCATCATACATTTTGAAAATCGAGGAGAATACTCCGTTTTATAAGGTGCAAAATAAACTTAAGCTTGCCGATGATGATATGCAGGCTGAAATGTATCTGAAAGCTGTTGAAATGCTTGATTCTCTCGGATACAAGCAATATGAAATTTCTAATTTTGCAAAACATGGTTATGAAAGCCGACATAATACCAATTACTGGAGATGCGGTGAATATATCGGCATAGGTCCGTCTGCACACTCATTTTTTGAGGGCAAAAGGTTTTTTTATTCGAGAAGCATGGACGATTTTAATAACAATAAGCTGTCTTTTGAAGGTACGGGCGGAGATGAGGAGGAATTTATTATGCTCTCTCTCAGGCTGAAAAGCGGTCTTAATTATTATGAATTTGAGGAAAAATTCGGGTACACCCTCCCCTCTTACATTATCAAAAAAGCTAAAGAGTATGAAAAATACGGCTATACAAATGTTACAGACAAGTCTATCAGCTTTACACCGAAAGGCTTTCTTGTTTCAAATTCAATAATCAGTGAACTGATATAAAAAACGCTCCGAGAATAAATTCGGAGCGTTAATTTTATGTTATGAATTTGTATGTCAGATTAATACAATGAAGAGTATGAACCGCCGCCGATAAGCGATGTAAGAACACTTGTTGCAAATGTACTTGTGTTAAATGACCACATAGTAAGTTTTGCGCCGATGAAGAATACAATCATAAATGCAACGGCAACGATGAGTGTGAGAATTAAAGTGAATAATGCAGAGTTCTTTGCTTCGGGAACATTAGCTTTTACCTGATTTACAAGTGAAATAACAAGGTAAAGCATAACGATTATGAAGAAGAACAGGAACATATATACGCTGATTAATGCGCAAAGACCTGCCAAAATCCAACCGATTGATGCCGGAATAGATTCAATTGAAAATGTAATGAATGAATCAATAAATGCTTTGGCTGTGTTTTCTTCGGTTTTGTATTTCTTTACATATGCAAAGAGAATAACAGAATAGAAGCCACCGATAAGGACAGCAGTAACAAGACTTACAAGAAGTGTTTTCGGAAAATCAAGTGCGCTCATAGAAAGCATAAGAAACATATTGCCAAGAATGAGTGCAATAAAGAAAATTGCCGAGAAAAGAGCGCCGAGAATGATGTCTTTTTCAGCCTTTGCTGTTTTGATAACAGTTTTGGAATCCTTAAAGAATGAAGTGAACACAACAGGAATGTTCTTTAAAGCCTTAACAAAAGCATTTTCCCCAATGGGTGCTGTGTTATTTACGGCATAAGGCGACTGCTGTGTCTGAGGGTTTTGCGGCTGTGTATACTGTTGCTGAACAGGGTTCTGATACTGTGGCTGTTGTGGATGAACAGGCTGCTGATACTGAGACTGTGCCTGTGCATTTGCCTGCTGAGCCTGTGCTTGAGCGGCTCTTGACTTTTCGCAGTTGCAAACAGCATTGTCTTCAAGCTGTGCTCCGCAATATTTACAGAATTTCATGGCGATTCCTCCAAGATAAAATAATATGTAACAGGTCTTATAGCTACCTGTTGTTTGTTTATTGAGAAGTGATAACATCAACGCTCACATTATATCACAAATTACAGCAATAATTCAATATTTCTTACAATTTTTTAATTTTTTACACTATAGAAAATTATATGTTAAAATAATGAAATGATGTACACATAGCAAATAATGACAATAAAACAGCGGCAAAAACTATAAACTTTAGTTTTTGCCGCTGTGGTTTAGTAATAATACCTTATAAATTTTATATTGTAGTAATCACAGGTTGTGATGTCGTTGGTGTCAATCTCATTTATAAGGATATAATCCTGAGCAACACCTAAAAGATAGCCTGTTTTCTGAACAATTGTGTTTGCTCCCATGAGAAAATCAACGGTGATTCGTCTTCCGATTTGTGTTCGCATAAAACCGTTGTGATATCTCAGACTTTCGGCTGTTACAGGAAACGGATATTGATAATCACTCATCGACATTCCGATATTCTGCCTTATCGGCGTTGCAACGGTGGCTCCGGAGCTCGCCGTTGTAGCAGGGGTTGCAGGCAAAACAGGTATAAATGTATCTATTTTTTTTAAGTCCTTAATGAACGGTATATTTTGAAGACTTCCGCTGTATTTATTTATATTTTCAGGTTGTTCTTCTGATGTACTTCCGCCCTCTTCATATGCTATTTCTGCCTGTTCAAGCGAGGGATTGTCATTTGATTTTTGAACTTTTTCTGTCATATTGGGGTGTGCAACAGACGGTGCGCCCTGATTGTGTCGCATAATTTCGTCAATCGCAGGAATATAACATCCGCTATCCGCTGTGTTTGACGGACATGAATTGTTGAGGCAGGCTTTGTTTTTGTCAAGTCCGTAATGATGTTCGGGATTAATCTGATTTGCCGTAGGAGTTGTATTAACTGCCATATTTGAAGAATTATCCATTAAGCTATGCTCCTTTATGTTTTGGAATAAGCCTCGGTAGGCGAATAAAAGCAATGATCCCCTACCCTGTTGTAAATTACTCCGTTGTTTGACGGAAAAAATGTTGGGCAGGTATCTGAAAATGGATTAAAATAGAAAATTGAATTTCCGACAGATGAATCGGTATTGCCCGCCAATGCCCAATCGGCAATGTTATAGTGAATTTCGTCAGGGCGTATATTATAAACATTCTGAGGATTATATTGTCCTCCGACAGTTGTTTTAAGACAGGTAAATTGATTTGGTTGTTCCATTATGGCACGGAAATCTCCGCCCTTGCTGACTCTTGCAAATTCCCCGTTTGGAACACGGGTTCGGTTTACAATTACCGACGCAACGGCACGCATTCCGTTTTCACCTTCCCCACCTGCCTCACATTTTAAAAGCCTTGCAAGCAATTCTCTTGTACTCAATGCCACCTTTTTTCACCAACCGTTATTTTTATTCAATGATATTTTATGCATAAATTAACTTGTTGTTACAAAGAAAAAGCTTGTGATAAATGTGTTATTCACGCAGACAGAAAATTCTGTTTTATAGAAGCAAATCAGTCAGATTAGCTGTTGCTGTCTACCGCTTTACTTGCTTTTGCAGGGCTATTTTGCCAATCACCGAACCATCTCATGAATTGTTTGCTTTGCGTGATTTTGTTAATATTTTTGTTTACATTATTGTCAATACTGCGTATAATGGTGCTAATGCACGTCTACTATGAAAAGCTGCTGCGCAAATACCCGGATGTGGTCACGGTAAAGGATGTGGTAACCCTGACCGGCTACACCCTGACCACCGTCCACAACTGGTGCACCCGTGGGTCACTGAAAGCCTTTCAAAAGGGACTGAAGTTCTGTATCCCGAAAATCTTTCTTGTGGATTTCTTCTGCTCCCTGACCTTCCGCTCCATCACCCGCAAAAGCCTCTGGCATATCCAGACGCTGAACGATTTTCAAAGGAAGATGAAGCATAGAAAATAAAACTTAATATATTTCTGCATCTCCTTTGTGTGATAACTACAAAGGAGATGATTTTTAATATAATACTTGCATTCTTTTCGTGAATGAGATACAATGATTTAGCTTGAAGGCATAATACATTAAATTTGAAACATTGTATCTTAGTGTTTATTCCTGTTTATGAAAGTGAACCCGAGTAAACAAACGGAAACAAAGAATTATATTTAATGATGTATGTCTGGCATTGTATTTCCTATTCTCACGGGGAAAGTGTTTTTGTTAGGCTATTATTATGCCTTTTGGTAAAATACATTACCGAAAGGATTTTTTATTATGGAAAAAGAATTAGTATGGAAAATGGTGCAAGGACAAATCGAATATGATTTTAAAAATCTTGATTTGTTGCAGCAAGCTTTCACTCGTCGCTCATATACCGTAGAGAACGGCGGTGAAAACAATGAGGTGCTCGAGTTCATTGGAGACAAAGCACTTGATTTTGTGATTGTTAAACTGCTTATTCAGAAGTACGGGCATTTAGCAAATGGGGATCCGATTGACGGAACAAAGATTTCTGTTTGGGAACAAGAATTCAAACGTAATCAAGAGGGTTACGAAGCGCCGGTAGTAAATAGCTTCGGCTGTGACTATGACGAAGATAACTTATCTAAAATCAAAAGTCGAATGGTGAATAAAAAAGCATTGGCTCGCCGAATGGATGAACTTGGTTTTTCCGAACATCTTATTATGGGTAAGGGCGATATACAGAATAATATCAACCAAGAAGATTCTGTAAAAGAAGATTTGTTTGAAGCTATTATCGGAGCTGTTGCAATCGATTCAGGATGGAATCTGAAGGACTTGCAAAAAGTGGTTGAAGCAATGCTTGTTCCTGAAGACTTTCTAATTAATGATACCGACACCAATTATGTGAGACTTATTCAGGAATGGGAAATAAACGAGAATGGGTGCATTCCTTGGTACAAATACAAAGAAGCTTCTTACTCATCAACTTGGTATTTAAAAGAGGATAACACTATATATCAAAGCTTTCCGTTAGATTACAACTATTCTAAGCTTAAATATCATTGTTACCTCAAACTGCTTGATTCTTTACCGGTGTTTTGCGGTTTTGGTGTGTCTATCCGTGGGGCAAGGATGGCTGCTTGCAAATTAGCGTATGAGTATCTAGAGAGAAATGATATGCTTCTATCTATCCGTGACGAAATTGAAAATCCTAACCGTGATGATGCAATTAACCAACTTGAAACATTGGCTCGAAGAGGTTATTTTTCCATTCCTACTTATGAGTTCAAGGAAACATATGATGACAATGGTAACCCCATTTGGAATTGTGAATGTCACATAGCGGAAGAAGATTATTACTTTGATGGGATATCCACATCAAAAAAAGAGGCAAAGAAAGATTCTGCTTTTAGAATGCTTTTTTATGTACTCGGAATGGAGGATGAATAAGAATTGCCAAGTGGTGTTTTAATTATGAGTCCGGCGAATATGAATACGTCGAAAAGGATGGCTTCAGTATTGACCGAGGTGAATATGTTTACAATTGGGATGATAGCGAATATCGTCACGATGACGAAGAGGAAGAATGCCGCAATTCTTTATTTGATGATGAAGATGACGACTGACCCCAGTTGCTAAAACAATACAAATGTGCGATTTAAAAATTCGCATACTCGCACCTGTTTTTCGATTTTGCTAAACTGTAATCGAAAGGCAGGTGCATTTTGCATTGCAGACCTGCCGGGGAAATTTTGAATGGGAGGATCACATATGAAATCGCTATTTGAGCAGCTGGGCGGCACTTACACAAGGTAGGGCGATTATTGCCTACCCGATGTTTGCTTACCGCCCGAAGAAGAACGCCCCATCGGCATTTATGGCCAGCGGCGGCGAGTTTATCTGAAGGAGCATCATCGGGTATTGTATTATAACCTGCTGACCGCCGGGATACTGGACGGCCACCTTGCAGACATCGAGGAGCAGACGCAGGAACTCTTTCTTCGGCTGGTAGAACAATACGCAGACACCGAGGGCGTGACGGAGGCTTTGAAAGCCGATGACCCGATGGCGTGGGTGCGGAAGATGAACAGCATCCGAAACCGGGCAAACGAGGCCGTGATGCAGGAAATTGTATACGGGTAACGAACAAGCGGGGGCCTATGGCCTCCGCTTGTTTTATATGCAGAAAAAGAACAATGCTGTTTTGAAACGACATTGTTCCAAACTTTGTTGACATTGTTCTTTCATTCGGGTATAATGTACTTGTGATTTTATATGTGGAGGTATCCCCTATGGCTGAAATGATCTCGGTAAGAGAGGCGGCAGTGCGCTGGAATATAACGGAGCGGAGAGTTGCGACGCTCTGCAAGAATGGGAGAATCGCCGGTGCGAAAAAGCAGGGCAATCGTTGGCTGATCCCCGCTGATACGCAGAAGCCGGCGGATCAGCGGCTCAAGACGGGCGCTTTTCGCAAGACGGAGCGCGCGCCGAAGCGGCCCCTGCCCATCGGCGTGTCCAACTACTGCCTTGCCTCGTCGGAATACTATTATATCGACAAGACGATGATGATCAAGGATTTCATCGACGAGCGTCCGATGGTGACGCTGTTCACCCGCCCCCGGCGTTTCGGCAAGACGCTGAATATGGATATGCTGCGCACTTATTTTGAAAAGAGCGACAAGGATACCTCCGTCTACTTCCGGAATAAGAAGATCTGGGCCTGCGGCCAGAAGTACCGGGATTATCAGGGCAAGTACCCTGTGATCTTCCTGACCTTCAAGGATGTGAAGTTTGATACTTGGGCGGAGACCTTTGCGGCCATCCGGGATATTTTCGCAAAGGAGACCCGGCGGCACAAGGAGTTGCTGGCCAGCGATAAGTGCGACGAGTACAGCGTAAAGACCTATGCAAAGCTGGCAGACGGCAAAGTCAGCGAGGTTGAGCTGGCTTCGGCACTGCTGGACCTGTCCTCTATGCTGCACAAGCACTATGCCGTTGCGCCCATTATCATCATCGACGAGTATGACACCCCCATCCAGCAGGGCTATCAGAAGGACTATTACGACAAGGTCATCCGGTTTATGCGAAACCTGTTTTCCGGCGGGTTCAAGGATAATCAGCACCTGTCCTTCGGCTTCCTCACCGGCATTCTGCGGGTGGCCAAGGAGAGCATCTTCAGCGGGATGAACAACCTGTCCATCAACTCCGTGCTGGACAACAAATACAGCGCCTACTTCGGCTTCACCGCCGACGAGGTGATGGAGATGGCGGAATACTACGGCGCTGCCGATAAGTACGACGAAATTTGCCAGTGGTACGACGGCTACCGCTTCGGCAAGACGGAGATTTTCAACCCGTGGTCGGTGGTCAACTACTTCAGCAACGAGTGTGAGCCGAGACCCTTCTGGGTCTCCACCGGCAGCAACGATATTATCGGGGAAGTTCTTGCCCAGGCAGATGAGGAGATTTATAACCGTCTGACCTCCCTGGTCAACGGCGAGACCTTCACCACCTTCATCGACACCGGCGTGATTTATCCGCAGATCAAAAGTAATCCCTCCACCATTTACAGCTTCCTGCTGGTGACCGGCTATCTGAAGGCACTGAAAACCACGCCCTCCTTCAGCGGCGATTTTATGTGCGAGGTCTCCCTGCCCAACAGGGAGATTTCTCTGGTGTATAACAAGGAGATTTTGCAGAGGTTAGAGAATCTGATCCCGTCGTCCACGGCGATTTCCGTTCAGGAGGCCATCTTCTCCGGCGATAACGCACGGCTGAAAGCGCAGATTCAGACGCTGCTGACCCAGTCGGTCAGCTCCTTCGATACCGCCGGGGAGAATTTCTACCACGGCTTTATGCTGGGACTGTGCGCCCTGCTGGGCGGCGCTTTCGTGACCTCCAACCGGGAATCCGGCGACGGGCGCTATGACATTCAGCTGAAGCCCACGCAAAAGGGTCTTCCGGGCATCCTGATTGAGCTGAAAGCGGAGAAAAATTGCAGCGACGAAAAGCTGAAAAAGCTGTCCGAGACGGCCTTGCAGCAGATCAACGATAAGAAATACGAAACCGAGCTGACGACCGCCGGAGTCAGGATGATTTATAAATACGGCGTGGCCTTCAGCGGTAAAAAGGTCGAAGTGGCAGTCGGATGAGGAGTGAGAATTCCAAAGTATCAAATTGATACTTTGGAGATGTGCTTATATCAAACGCTAAGGAGATTTGGATTATGGGAAACAAATTTCAAAAGCTTCTATACAATTTGTCAGCGGCAGCCCCAGTTTGCTTTGTATTCTCCATAGTATGGCTCATACAGAAGAAAACTTGGCAGTTACCAGTAGTTTGCGTTGCGATTGCTATAGCGATAATACTTTTATTTTATAAGTCGTTTGAATATGGCCTGAAAAATTTATCCCCTATTCCTATCAGAACTGCAGATATATCTCCGAATGACAACTGGATTGTTATTTACATTCTTACATATTTGCTTCCCTTTGCGAGCATTGTAATTGATGACTTTAATCTGATCGTGTGCTCAGCGATTGCGCTTTTAATTGCAATCGTCGCACCGTTTATCAATTCTGCTATCCCAAACCCATTGTTATTTATAAAAAAATATCATTTCTATCAGGTGAGCGGAGAGCACGGAATATCTGGGTATATCCTGATTACCAGGAAAAAATATCGCAGTAAGCAGGAACTTAAGACTGTAAACCGTATGTTTGACTTTTTGTTATTGGACGCAGAAAGGAAGTAAGAAATGTTTGAGAATTGCTCAGTAATGATCATCAAGGCTGGAACAAAGGATGGAGAAATTCTCCGTTTGGAGTTGGCCGCTAAAACCCAGAAAGCAATCTGTGAAGCCTTTGCTTCTGCAAAGTTGGACTTGATTAACGACAAAACAAGAGTTCCGTTTGACGGCAGCTACAAGCCTCATAATGACGAATTCTTAGCCATCGAGAGCTTTCAGCTTCCTGATGAAATTATGGACGCCATAAGAGATCCATTAGGCGTTGCTGCTTTTGACAAAGAAAATGACGAGTTTCCCGAAATCAAAGCAATTTTTGTAGGAGAACGCACTCAGACGGGCGAAACAGAAAAATTTAGTGTAGCCTTTCAGCGGTTCAGAAAAGAACAGTATATATCAACCAGATGGTACAATCTGTTCTTTGAAAACAATACTTTTTTCCAAGAGAAGCGTTTTGGAATTAGTATTTCGGATACAATTGATTGCTATTACACGGACGGAGAATTACAGTTTACATCCTTTTATTTTGCCCGTCAGGTATTTGATTTGAGTGACTACTACCGCTCGGCTACAGATGTTGAAGTCGATTCATTTGCAAAAAGCGAGAAGCTTTCCATTGAGGATTCTGTTGCGTTTAGAGGAATGGCGAATACTTGGATTAGACGCAAGATTGCAATGATAAACGATTCACAAGTCCTTGTCAATTATACAGCTTCGGAAATCAAAATGCTGGCATCAGAATCCGGTATTGATATTGATATAAAAGAAGAGGCTATCGTTATTCCTGATGACAAAGAAAAAGTCAAAGTCATCCTAGGTTTTCTTGATGAAGAGGCATATAAAGGGCCCTTTTCTCAAAAAACATATTTGGCAAATTCTAAACGCATTATTAGAAAATAAAGGTTTTGGATATGATCCCAGTCCGTTTTATTCTAGGGTATATTATTCTCAAACATTAACTATCAATAGGGCACCGATCGCTTAGCCGGTGCCCTATTCCTATAGGAGCCATCTATAAGTCAATAGTGATTATCAGCCGTCCTCCCATTATCGGGAGGGCGGCTTTTTATGTCTTGATAGAAAAATTGAGAGATTTCTCGAAACACCCTGCCAAATGGCACCCCTTATTCAGAGTAAGTGAAGGGATCTTTTGAAAAGCTGAGAGGATTTTTCAAATTACTTTGCCAAAATCTCAAAAAATTTCCCAATTGGTTAGTAGGAGGGGCACTTAAAAAAATTTTTTTAAACCCATTTGTTATTTGCCCGAAAAGTTTCCAGTTGATTAGTAGTAGAGTTCGCAGAAAAATTCTCAAAAGTTTTTTCGTTCAAATCCGAAAAAATTTCCCAGTTGGTTAGTAGAGAGGCTTTCAAAGAATTTTTCAAAGTTCTTTCGTACAAATCGAAAAAAATTTCCCAGTTGATTAGTGAGGGGGTCTATAAATTGCCCTTCTCGCTGGCTACCTATTGAGGGGACTGTCTCCCTGTGTACCTTGAAAATTGAATTGCCGCCTCCAAAGGATATGCTTCCGGCAAGTGATGCCATGACTTTCCGAAAAGAAACGAGCGCACCGAAGAAGCAATACGCCGTGGTGAGATTCCGGGGCAGGAACGATGCGGATGAGTGGCAGCAAGCAAAAACCGTCGCAGAAATGCGGCTTCAGAACAAGCAAAGGAGGTTCAAATCTATGAAGAAAAGTGAGCTCAGAGAGCTTTACCAGATGATGTTCCCGGAATACCCAGACATCGTGATCGTTAAAGAGCTTCGGGAGATGCTGGGCATCAGCCGCAAGCTGGCCTACAAGCTGATCAACTATGGGTACATCCGCGCCGTGAAGATCGGCACGACGCTGAAGATCCCGAAAATCAGCGTCATCAACTATGTGATGGAGAAAGAGGTGAAGAAGGTTGGATGAGATCAAACGCCTGACACCCGCCTACAAGGCACTCTGAGCCGATATTTACCGGTAGCGTACACGGACCTACGAACGGTGTGGAAAGCCCTTTGCACCCAGTAGTAACCGGCAGAAATACTGCCCAGAATGTGGCTGCTCCATCCGACGCAAGCAGAAGGCGTACTCTGCCAGACGGCGGCGCAGCGTCGAACATTAAGCGCCGTGAAAGCCTTGATTTCCGGGGCTTTTTTGAGGGTAAAGCGGGTGCGGGCCAATTATTTGACTTCGGCATTCCCAAAATTCTTGGAGGACCACGGCCTGCGCCGGATGCGCTTTCACGATTTGCGTCACAGCTGTGCCAGCTTGCTGCTGGCCAACGGCGTTCCCCTCAAGCACATTCAGGAGTGGCTGGGGCACAGCGATTTTACCATCACGGCGAACATCTGCGCCCACTTGGATTACAAGTCTAAAACAGGAGATGGAGACAGGGCTTGCTCTACCGGAGGGTGGCGACTTCGGAAGTCGTTGGAGGGAGGGCTAAGCCGAAAATCCGGAGAGAAAAACAAAAGTCTGCTTTGATCACTTACTCTTAGAAAAAGGTATAAGAAAAAGCCCGTAATCGGCTTGATTACAGGCTTTTTCGGTGGCGGAGACGGAGGGATTCGAACCCATTCTCTCCGCTTTATTATTGCGATAAATACTGACTTTTATTTTCAATGTGTTGGATTTTGTGTTGGATTAAGCGCACAAACTTCTAAACGTATTGCCGCCTGCGATACCGTCATCATTCAAACAGTGAGTCCGCTGATATGATTTAACTGCGAAATTTGTGCCAACACCGTAAATACCGTCAAAGCCGTTTGTGTCATACCCTTTACAGATGAGCAAGCCCTGCAAAACTTTGGTAAGATTACCCCTACAACCGTATGAGAGTACAACAATAGCATTATGTGTTCCTACTCCGTAAATACCGTCAACAACAAGGTTCATGCCGAACTGGCGATTGAGCTCTTCTTGGAGCTTCATTATCAATTTTTTCTTTGTGTCAGGGCCATAGATACCGTCAACTGTTGTTCCAACCCACGCCTGTACAGCTTTAACACCGCTGTATTTCTGTGTGTTAGTTGTGACACTTGTTGTCGATGAGCTACCCTTGTAGCCGGTATTATAAATAATGTCAGTATCTACATTTCCGCTGATACCATTAATTTTACCACTGTCGGAACACTGCCAAATGTCGCAAGTCCGACACGGAGAGCCTGTTTCCCATTGAGCAAGCCAAATTGCATATTGCTTTTTAAGTTTCTCGTAATTGAGATGACTTGCAAACCAGCTTGCACTTGCATAAACGCCAGCTGAATAACCATGAACTTTAACACACTCACAAAATGCTACAGCCATTGCGGTTAAGGTATCTTTGCCGAGTTTGGCCTGAGAGCCAAGCTCCAAATCATAGAACACCGGTAAATCAAGTTGTCGGCCGTTTAAGCAATAAAGGCAAGCACTTGCTTCCTTCTTCGCCTCGGCAACGCTGTAGGCGTAGCTGAACCAATATACACCGACTTTCAGACCTGCGGCTTTTGCTTTCCTATAATGCTCTTCAAATTGTGCGTCTTTCTGATATGTTTCCCTACCAAAGCCGGCTCGAATAATAACCGTGTCGATACCGTCAGCCTTGACTTTGTTGTAGTCAACATTGGTCTGACAAAAGCTAACATCAACAGCAGTTACTCTGTTCATTTTTGTTCTCCTTTTCAAGACTTATTTTTTCGATTGTTGCTCTTAATTCAAGGGCATTAAGATATCCTTTCATATGCACAAACTGTTCGTAGAGTAATTCATACGAACAGTTTGGCTGGAACGGCAGTTTTCCTGCTTTGTATGATTCAAGCATTCTCTGTAAACCGGTTATTCTTATAAGCAACTGTTCATATTCTGCTTTAAACCTTTCCTTGAAATCCGTACTCTTCATAAGTAACGCCGTATCGTTCAGAAGGTTCTTTCCTTTTTCAAGAAATGCGTTTTCAAAATCTTCTTTGGGTGACCACGATTCGTGACCGTCTGCGTGTTTAATATGATAACCTTCATCAGCCGGGTTTTCGTCTGTAGGTATCTGCCAACCTCTGTATGTATTGTAGTCGCCTCTTGTCATCGGCTCGGCTTCAATCTTTTTAACTCCGATATAAGTTTTCATTGTTATTCCCCGCTTTCTTTAACTTCCGGCAAGCCGCCGACACTTGTCAGCATTGAGAGGATTCCGGCAAGCAGTGTTGAACTTGCAACCGCAACCCAGTTTACATCGCTCATTACTACCGCAACTGAGAGTGTTGCCGCTGCTGTCTGTGCCATTGTCTTTGCGGCTCTGATGAGTGCCGCAACCGCCCATTTCTTAATTCTTTTCTTGTTCATTTTTTTCATCCTTTCTTATAATTGGGTTAGTCTGTAAGTTCATGACCTTTTCGTGCATATCGTCCATTGTGCCGTTTTGCCCGAGGTGATGATATGACTGATAACATTTATCATAAGCATCTTTGGCATAAACTTCAATCCAACCTCTTTCAATATATTTTTCGCCCGAGCGGATAAGCTCCGCCCTGAGCAATGACTGTGTACCTTTGCCGATAGCTTTAATCTTGTTCCACTCGGTTTTTACGATTGCAACAATTGCGGTAAGTATAACGCCAAAAAGGGCCTGCACCCAATATTGTATAATCCAATCTATCACTATTTACACCCCATTTTGTATTAACCAGTTGTCTGTATGAGTAATATTACCGTCATCAACTTTTGCATTCTTAATTCGGGCAACATACGGTGTATCTGAAGTATTAGTTGACACAAAATTGAGCAACCCGCCATTAAAATTACAACCGTCAAATACTATTTCAGCACCGTTAATTACAGCTTTAGTTGTCTTATATGTTGTAGTTTCTGCGTTGTCATGGCAGTTGATTGTGTTTCCACTCGCCGAATTTATAAACTTAAAACTGCAACGCTTAAATAAACCTTTTTGGTGCGGACTTACTCCCATGCCAACAACAGGCATATTGCTTGTACCGTCACCCACCTGTGGGCGACCGCCAAACTCTATAATGCAATTGTCAGCAAACCAGTCTACATTTCTTCCATAACCGCCTGATTCGCAATGTAATCCGTACCTTGTATTTAGTGAGCGGAGAGTAAAGCCTTTGATGTGAGTATGTAAACCACGCTCTGTGTAGTCACCGCCCGTAATATGAAATATACATTTTTTTAATGCAACAGCATTAGTCAGCAAACTTAAATTACTAAATCCAACAGCACCATTCCATACAAGCACACATTTTGCAGGGTCATTGCTTTCAGATTCATAATAAACATAATCTTTTGCAACCACGCCTTGCAGTTGTGTTGTGTCTGTACTGCCTGCATATGTAGTCTCGAGGTCGTGATATTCTCCGTTCGCTACCTTGATAATGTACCTGTTCTTTTCACCGTTGTCCTTAATGCTGTTATTTGCTGCCAAAATTGATGCAAAAGTTTTGGCGTTATCAACCTTCGATAAATCAGTAGTTACATACAAGGTATTGTATGTTACAATTCCATTTTGTAATTCAGCTGCTAAATTACTTTTGTTGACCGAGTTTTCGGCTAACGATAATGAAAGAGTTTTCTTGATATTTGTCGGGGACTCGAAATTTGTTACAGCTGTTCCTTTCTCAAGCTGAAAATTTGATTCTATATCATAGGTCTTGTCTTGCGCAAGTGTTATTCTTATTTCGCAATTTGTACCCGTTGTACCCGATGAAACATTCAGCACTTTGGACATTACATTACCTTTTCTGCTCATTGTGATATCAACAAGTTTCACGGCATCGACATAGAGCGAAATCAACGGATTTGTGTCCGTCAGAGATTCCTTATTAACTGTGTCCTGTGTTGATAGACAGCATTCTGTTTCTTCTTTGAGGTTGATTCTTGCAGGAATATAGATAGCACCGCTCACTCCAACAGCTCCGTCACTTTTGATACTGATTTTATTATCTTTAACCGTCACAGTAGCATTGTTGATGTTTTTGTTCGTGTAAGTACCGTCAGTCAAAGCAATTAAATTTGTGCTCGGCACTATGTTGCATATATCGTCTAAGTTAGCTTTATTTGATACGCTATTTAAAACGGATTTAACGCGCTCGGATAATTTTTCATCATTAACTGAGTTATCTGCCAATTTAGTTGTAGTAACCGCACCGTTCGCCAAATATGCAGTAACTATGCTGCCTTCACTCTTGCTTATTTTTTCGTTTTTGAGCTGATTATAAAGACTGTTCATCTTATTGTAAAGACTGAGTATTTTTTCGTATAATCCAAAATCTACGGTTTCACTCGGTAACATACCTTTCTGCCTGTTGATTCCGACAAGATTTGTGTTGAGTGTTACCGTATTACCACTGTCATCTGCATAACTACCGGTCAGGCTGAAACAGATTTTATCGCCCTCAAGCCCTGACGGTATATCAAACACTGCGGTTTTGTCATCAGTTGTAAGGCTCACTGTACTTTTAACGATATTATCTTTGTCGCTCATAAAGTTGGCTGTTACCGCCGTGCATTTATCCCAGTCACTCTCTACGAAATAACATTTGATTTTTGTGTAGTTTTTTTCTCCGAGGACGGGATTAAATCCGTCCCTGCGTTTCAGGGTATTTTTATATACTTCAAATTTCAGTGTGTTCATAATGCCGCCCCCTATCATTTCATTAATTACATTATATAGTTTTCTACCGCCCCAAAAAAGTTAAAACCCACACAAAAGGGCAGCGTTTCCGCTGCCCTCAATTTGTTTATTTACCTTGTTGCTTTTTGATTTTATTCTGATATTTTCTGAGAGCAGACTTAAAACTGCTTTCGGAACCGTAGATATTCAGTAACTGCCTGTACAATGTGTGTGTTGTATCGGCATCGTTGTTTTTGCTTGTCTCAATATACTTTTCAAACATCGGATCAGTTCGGCTTGCACTCTGCATCAGCTTTTTCATTTGATTCTTTGTCTTACCTTTGCGCTCCATAAGGTATTTTTCAACCTTTTCATAGTTCACAGTATCGCCGTTCTTCAAAAAGTCAAATGCATCCGAATACTTGTACAATTCGGGTTTGCTGTCACTCTCTTCTTCATTGTCGTACTTATCAAGTCCTTCTGCATTTTTCTGTTCATCTTCAAGGTCACTGACAATCGAATTAATGGCTTTTACAACGGTTGTTTTGTCAAAGCCTAAGTCAGAATACTTTTCAACCGTATTTTCATATGCCGTCAAATCGCCGTTAAAGAACGCATTTCCTGCGGCAATGATTTCCGTATCATCTTCAAGCTCCGTTTTCAGTTTGCTGTTAATATAGCTTTTATCAACCTGCTTGCCTGTGGAAGTCTTTTCTTTCAGCCATTCTGAATAAAGTTTTGCAAATTTCTTTTTGTCGCCGTCAATAAGAGCCTCATAGCAGTAATTAGCGTACATCTGCATAGACACTTCACCGTAGTCATTAACGGTCGGTGTACCGCCGTATTTTGTGAAGTTTTCAATGTGATTGCATGCTCCCTGAAACAAGTTCATCAAATTCTTCGTTGGAAGTCCTGTCAGCATTCCGAGTGTTCCCACAAGTGAAGAAATATTTTTTCTCAGTTTTTCGGGTGTATCGGAACGGGCAATGTTTATGATTCCCGTTATAAAGTCATTAATCGTGTCAACACCCGGAAGAGATAATCCGTAAAATTCTTCGTTTTTATCAATGAGTGCTAATACGGTATTGTACACCGTGTCACCGAAAAGGAACATGCCCGTTAATTCAGAACCGAAATCCTTCAACAGCCTTGAGCCGACAGACCACGGAGTAATATTGCCGTCCTCGTCACGGTATCTGTCCCACTTGCCGAACAATGCGGCTATCAACGGCATCAAAATTCCGCAGGTCATAGCTGTACTGACAATAATTGCGGAGTAGGTCCTTGCAAGCTGTTTCTTTGCAATCTTAACTTCCGTTCTCGCCTGCTTCTTTTCAGATTCACTTACAGCCTGTTTGTAATCTTTAAGCCTTGCGTTGTATTCACCGCTTGCGTCCATTGCGGCATTTACCATACAGAAAACCTGACTTTTGCAAATTGTAAATATTCTGTTCACGGGATTTTTACTTCTCAAAATCTGTCCTTGTTGCATTACCGAACTGTTAGGCATCATATTGTTAATAATGTCCTCAAGCGTTTTTGCAACATTCGGCATAAATTCCTTACTGTCGGGAGATATTCCCATATTGCCCTTTACATGCTCATAGGCAATCCAGTAGTTCATTTCTACCATAAGCACATCATTTTTTTCAATCCAGTTTAAACGGTCAAGAGTATGTCCTACCCAACCCGAACTGTCAATCAAGCCTTTGTATCTGCTGATTTCTGCCATTTCACGGCTGTTGTTGCCCTGTTTTCTGTATTCAAGTATAGGAGTATATTTAGCAATTTCATCATACGGAATACTTTGCTTGTAGCTGTCGGGTAACGCTCTGTTTAAAAACGGAGTATGCTTTCCCGGACGAATGTGTTTAAGTCCTGCAAGGGTTGCTTTCCAGCCTACCCTTGCCGCTGCCAATGGATAAGAAGATAACTGTTTGATAGCCGAAGAGATATTTGCTGTCAGTACCGCTCTTATATATTTTCCTGTCAGCATATCAATTCTGCCCGGATCAGCCTGTTTTGTCGAGCCCTGCAAATCGCCCATGAGTTTACTTATGTATTCTTCGCTTTCGTTGCCCCATTGCTGTTTCATTATTTCCTTCATACTCGGGAAATATTCCGTTGTCGATGTGCTTTCCTTCTTTTTCTTTTGCTTTTCTTCCCTTTCAATGAAATCAAGAACCTCGTCAATGCTGAGCGTTGAGTGCGCCTCTTTTTCAACGCTGTACTTGACATCACCTTGATTCTGTGATTTAATATTGTCAGAGAATCCATACTTGGAACTAGGCAGAGGCAATTGGAGCCCATTACCCGTTAGCCAAGTATGGGTTCTCTTTTCATTTGGTTCAACATACAATATATTACTTTTATCAATCATATGTTGCAAATTACTGTCTTTGCCGTAGGCACTTGCTATTTTTATAATATCAAGGCTTTTTCCACCCTCTCCTATAGGATTTAACTCTAAAGCTACCAACACGGGATTATTTTTTGCATCGTAAACATCACCAAATAATACTAATCTACCTTTAACTGTATATGACTCCATAACAATAATAGGCGATTCCAAAACATTAGGCACTTGTTTAAGAATATCATCTGTCATTTCAGGGTGTTTGTTTTTGATTTTAAGTATTTTGGAAGTATCCCACCAAATATTTTTATCGTCAACACCCAATCTTTGAAGAACCTCTGATGTTGTTCCTACTCTGAACGAAAATCGTCCGCCCTTTTTATCCCATTCATCGTACTTATCGGTAAAGTGTTCGTCAATGCTCAGCTTGGATTTTTCTTCTTCATCCGCATGGGTGTTATTTTTTTGTCTGATATTTTCGGCAGAATTAAGGTTTTCTTCCTGAACAGCTTTAACAAGGCTGTCATTTTTGTGGTCGTAGCGTGGCATATTGAACACACGGTTAAATGTTTCAATCGGCATCGTAAGACCGCACCAGCTTGACACGCTTTTAATCTGAGAGGTAAGCTTTGCCGTTGCACCTTTAAGTTTCAGCCTGTTGTACTTGAAATTTTCTCTTTCATGAAGGAATGCTCGGCTGTTGATACTTCTGTTAATCAGCACATCGGCAAATGTTCCGTAAACCGTATCTTCGTCAATCGTGATAGGACAATAGTTTTTTACCTTTGCAATTTCATATCCGTATTTTTCGTTTGACACCTTGTTGACGGCATTCTGCATATCTTCATTGTACATCTCACGGCAAATTTCATAAACAGTTTTTGCAATCTCATTGTTCATGACATAATCCCTGATTCGTGAAATATCCGACTCTGTGGGAAGAATATAACAACCGCTGTCCTTTGAATACATAAGCTGTTGGTTTTTCCGTTTTATGTACTTGATATTCGGCACTTGATAACCGCTGTACATCATATGTGCCCTGCCGTATTCATCCTCATATTCAAGGAGCATTTCAACAAGCATATCGGCAGTAAGTCCAACTTTAACCTGTTCGCCTGTTTTCTTGTCAACAAGTTCCTCTTTGGTGTTAGGGTCTATGCCGTCAAATTCCATTGCCTGCTCTCTGACATAATCCTTTTTGGCTTTATATGAGAAACGGGACATTTGTTCTTCATACTTATTCGTCCAGTCAATGCTTAATTGTTCTGCGTCCGACTGTCCCTGATTCAGCATATCCATCAGCTGAACAATCACGCTGTCATTGTGATAACCCGAAATCATTCGTGCAAAGCGTATCGGATCTGACATATATTTGCGGTATGCCAAAAGCGTCCTCTTGGCAGTGCTTGCCTGTGTATTAGAACCTTTCTTGTGTGTGCCTGTAACTTTTTTGAGTTCCTCAGCACCTTTTCGTGATACAAGATAAGCGTCATACTCCTTGCCGTTAATGACAATCTTATTTGCAGCGTCAAGCAGTTTCTTTACTTCGCTGAAAGCTGTGCTTATTCTTTTCAGCTCACTAAGCGAAAAGTCCTTTAACGAGGTTTTTCCGTTTTTCTCGGCTTTCTCAAAAATATTTCTTACATCTTCAAGAAGCCCTGTAAAATGCTGTTTGATATTGCCTTTGTTATCAAACACATTATATCCCAGCAAAGCGTTTCTCATTGCCGGCGGTAAAGTAATTTTTCCGTCAGTATTTGCAATTTCGCTGCTTAAAGCCGAAATAAGTTTCTCGGTTTCTGCTGACAATGTTACTTTGTTTACTCTTTCACCTTCTTGATTGTCGGTTTTGTTATATCCCGTCTTTTCCGTAATGTCGTTTACACCTTTGGAAAATCCCGAATAATTGCCTGTCAATTCGGAGAGAAGTCTGTACAAAGGTTTCACAACCGAAATAGGAACATTATTGCTCGGCTTAGGCTTTAAGTGTCTGTTAATAAGCCTTTCAAGCGTTGTACTGATTTTCTGACGATACTTCGTTTTATCACGCTCAGCACGGTATTCTTCTGCAACCGTCTTTTTTGTTGCACGAAGAGTAATTCTGTATTCCTTTGCATCGCTTTTGATTTTATTCCTCAGCTTAATATCATTTTTGATATACTGCTCGGTTTTCTTATTGTTCTTTCTTACCAAAGATTTAATCTGCTTTTCGGCATTTTTCTTCTGCTCTGAAATCTGTTCTGCATATCTTGCATTCTTTTCTTTTAAGAGCAGTTCGTGTTCCTCGTTAGCCTGATTATATATTTCGGTAATACTGTGCAATAATTCTTTATTGGCATTATTGTCAAGAACAACTTCTTTTGCCTGTTGTTTCAAATATTCCGTAGCAACATCAAAAGCCATTTCAATTGCCATTTCGTCAATTGACTGTACACTCTTTCCGTCAATTGAAACAAAATGTTCTGCAAGGTCATAGTTAATAAACCTTTCAAGTGTTTTGTATCCCTCTTCACTTCTCCAGTTAAAAGTTTCATCAATCCCTGCAATGTCTCCGATAATCTCTGAAATTGAATTTCCGACATCTTCAATACTGCCCTCGTTTACACTTTCGATGAGAGCATATCCCTTTGCTGTTCTGATGTTGATTTTACCCATAAGTGCTTTACGGAAGTTTGTAATACTGCCGTAGGCGCTTTTAATAAAATCAATGTCACCTTTCGGAATAACAAGGGTAACCTCTTTCAGACTGTCGCTTAAATCCTTTGCCCACTCGGAATGCTTTTTGTCAATCAAGGAAGATTTTTTCAGATATTCTTTGCATTCTTCCGCAAGGCTCTCAATTGCATCGTTAAAACTCTGCGTATCATTTTTGACGGAATTTTCAAAGTCATTTACAACTGACTTAAACGCTTCAATTCTTGATTTGTTCTTACCGTTAAGATTTACTCCGTATTCCTGCAAAACATTACACACAAGACGGTGCATTCCTGATTGACCGATTCGTATATCCTTGCCCACGCGCATTCCGTGTTCGGCGGTTTTGCCGGCATAATGATATAAAATGCTGATCCGCCTGTCGGGGTTCTTTTCGTCCTTTACAGCGTCAAAAACACTTTTGCCGTCGTCATTCACAAGCCAATCATCGTATTCATCGTCAATTGAAAAATTCAGCGTATCGTGTATTGCACCGGCTTTTTCATCTGTAAAATCATAATCTTCATCAAGGCTGTAGCGAATATCAGGGTTGTTGCCGTCAAATGTTCCGATATTGTCTGTTGCAGATTTAACCTGAGTATTTTCAAATGCTATGAATGTTTTTGTGCTTCTTCCAAAACTGCCGACATCATTATTAACGATAACACCGTCATAATTGCTGTTTTTGAAATAATCATCTATCAAGGCTTTAGCGTTATGGCTTGCTTCATTAACCTTATTTTCCCATTCTTCCATAATTTCATCAAGTGCATCTCTTGATATGGATTTTTGGTACTCTTCTTCAGATATTTCACCGTTCTTTTTCGCATTCCACAGCTTTTGATATTCCTCGTTTTCTCTTTTCATCTCCTCGTTGAATTTAGCCTTGTATTCCTTATTAACGCTGTCTATCGCACTTTTAGCTTTCGTATATCCCTGTACATTCTTATCGTAAAATTTAACAAGTTCGCTTCTGTTGTTGACAATGAGGGGATTTTTAATAGAGGCATACAACGGCATTTGAATATTTCCGCCAACTCCGATATCGTTGTTTGTCGGTTTCATAAATATACCCGTAGGCATTTCACTGTCAAATTCTCCCGAGCCTTTTTGTTTTGTATCAAAGGTTGTAAACTCTTTTCCTGTTTGGTGGTACAAAACAAGCGGTTCACCGTTGTTGTCTACCGCTTTACTCGCTTTTGCAGGGCTATTCTGCCAATCACCGAACCATCTGATAAATTGTTTGCTTTGAGTAATATTATTGATTTTTTTATTGACAATATCATCAATAGGACGTATAATAATATTGGAACCCGAATTTTTAAGTCGGCTGGGTAATTGGTACCCTGACTTCTTAAAAATATTCTGGGTTCTTTTTTTGTCTAAATAAAAGAATCCTGTTTTGCCCATTGTTTCCAAAGCAATGGCTTCTTTTATATAATCGTTGATATTATCCTTATCAAAATATGTTGCAACAAGATTAACATCTATGTGTGTGTTATTGTACATTCCCTCATAATCAACAGTTATCGGTGCAATTACCTGTTTTCCGCCAACTGATAAATCAACTAAAACAACTACTTTATGGGTGCTGTCTTTGCTCTTATTTTTATTTACCGCAAAATCAGGGTGAGCTATTACCATAAGCGGATCAGAAATTTTATTGTAAATATCTTTTACGGTATCAAAACCTAAATTGTGATAATTGGTATTTTTATGATATCGCCCCTCACTTTTTGCTCTTGTATCTGATACTGCGACAGAATAAATATGATTTTTAGTCATAGCAAGAGGTAATGGTGCTAATCCGATTTTTTGCAAAATATTAGGTGTAATACCCATAATTACAACATTATCACTGTTGTAGGTGTTTTTTTCAATTTCATCAACTTTCTTTTCAAATTCCGCTTGTACTATGTTGTCGGTACTTCCCATTGAATATTTCTCAACATCAATCTTTTCACCGTTCTGAACCTCTGACTGCTCGGTGATGTTTTCTCTTGCGGTGTCTGCCGCCTCTGAAAATCTTTGAGCAAGGTTTTCAAGTGCCTCAAGGTCTTTGGCAAATGCTTTAGCTCCGTAGTTTTTGCTTTTGTCGATGAGCCAATCTTTAACCTTGTTAATCAATGACTTAATTGCCGCTGCAATTTTTGATTTATTCTGCTTTGTGCTGAGGGCAATATTGAGAGCCTTTTCATCTGAGGCAATACTCATAAGTGCGTCGCACACAATTTCTTCAAGTGCGGCATCTCTTGTGTTTTCGTGTTCATCGGCCTGCAGTCGGTTGCCGTACCTCTCAATTGTCCGGTCAATCATCTTGTTAAGGTCAACACCCTTGCGTACAAGATAGTCTGAAACAAAGTCACTCAATGTTTGCCATTCGGTCGGGTTAGTTTTCTTAATCATATGTCCGGCTTCGTGTAAAGCTGTGGCAAGAATTTTTTGACTTGAAATTTCTGAGCTAAGGATAATATTACCGTCTTTTGCAACACCGTTCACTCCGTCAGCAAGGCGGTCCGAGATAATAATGTTTCGCCCTGTCTTTTGTGAAAGGTTGCCGAGTGTATTAATAAGCTCCTGCGGAATGTGTGAAACTTCCGTTCCGCTGTCTGCATACACGCCCACACCGCTTGTGTCTGCTCTGCCGTTGCGGTTGATTAACTCGGTCAGTCTGTTGGCATGATGTTGAGTGTTAATGTCAACATCTCTTCTGCCGGTGCTTAAAGCCTGACTTACAATCTGTTCACCGAGAATATTTGTAAGGATTTTATATTCAGAAGTTTCTCTGAGTGAATCAAGTTTAACACCCTCTCGACCAAAACTGTATGCGGCTGAATATGCTCTATTATATTTATAAAGCATTTCGTCATCAGTCATTCTCTGAGCCTGCGGACTTTCTCTCCATTCTTCAAAGTTTGAAATATAGTTCCTTGCACCGTATGTATCAAATTCGTTTGCACTGTGAACAATCGTATCAAACTGACTGTCAGAGAATGTTATGCTGTCCGCATTAACCTGTTTACCGTCATTTGTGTTGAACACAAGTGTATTTTCTTCATCACTGCGATTGATTTTTGCTGAGCTTTCAAGGCTTTTTAGTGCCACCTTGACAACTTTACCCGTTGAAGTATCTGTTGCAATAATGCCGTTTGGATGCTTCTTGCCAAAAGCATATACGCCGTACATTTTGCCGATATCCTCTGTATCGGCTTTTTTTGTTGCATTGATTACAGTGCTTGCCTGTGCCTGTTCTGCGTTCTGCTGTCCGTTCTGAGCCGTGTTCTGCTGTGTAGGGTTCTGTTCGCTCTGAACATCAACAGTCTTATTGCCTTGCTCTTGTGTGTCCTGCTTTTTAACTTGAGCAATTTTGTTTATAAGTTCAGGATTTCCGGCAACCTCTCTGTTGATAAGATACATAAGGTTGCCGACATCTCCGGCACTGATTTTTCCCTCGTTATCGGTTTCAACAAGTTTTTGCATATGTTTAGCATAGTTGTATGCCTTATCGTTTTTCTCGGTTGCCAGTCCTTGCCTGATGAGTAAATCAAGGTCAAAGTTTTCATCGGCCATAACAGCTTTACCGATTTGTGCGTTGCTCTCTTTATTTTGAGCCATATCAATTTTTGCACCTGCAAGATTGACACCTGCGGTAGCAAGGTTAAGCACACCGCCCGATATTGCACCGCCGGCAAAATCAAGTCCGACATTCTTCCAAAAGTCCCAGCTTGCGGCATTCTCCGCCTCAGCCTCACTCATTCCCTGTTCCATATAATTCTTCTTAGCAAGGTTGTATGAAGATAAATCCTTGTTAATTGCGTCATCCGTCAACCTGTTTGCAAGGTCGGTAAAAGCCTCTTCCGAGCCTTCAGTAAATGCACCTTTAAGCACATTGCCGACAGCCGCACGAAATGTGCTTTTTCCGCTGGCTCTAAACGCTGAGAGCTGTTCAAGAGATATTTTCTCAAACAAAGCTTCGGCAATACCTGATGCAATACCGGTCCTTACCGCATTGTCAATTGTACCGCCGTTTTTGATAACTTCATTAACACCGCTTACACCCGCAGAAGTACCAAGCAAAGTTAAACCCATTGCCGAACCACCGGGAATAAACTTATTCATAACCATATTGATAGTTGAATCAGCAATTCCCATACCTGCGGTATAGAGCAAAGAACCAAAATCATTGTCAATTTTTTCGGAAACTGATTGCCTTATTGCTTCACTTTTTGCTGTCTCGGTAGTGTCAGGATTTATATAACCGTCACCGCCGTTATATTTTTTATCAAGGTTAGCCGAAATGTATTGTATTGCATCGGGTACACCTCCGACAAATTTCTGACCTATGCTGTTTGCAGAAGCAATAACGGGATGTTTTTTAGCGTACATTTTTATACGGTCAAGGTTATCCTCTGCCTTTTGTTCTTCCTGTTCTCTTTCATACCATTTATACAAAGATTCGGTATTATAGCCTTTATCTTTAAGTTTTAAGAAATCTGCTTTGATTTTATTCCTTTCGCTCTCAGACAGTTTCTTGATGTAACTGTTATCAGTATTATCAGCTTCGTCAGCGTCTGAGGTATCTGTTTTTAAATACTCCTGCAAAGCATAATATTTCTGCAAAACAGTTTTTGCCTTGATGTCGTTATTAACAATATCGTCATACTCTTTTTTCTTCTGTTCAGAGAGTTTTGCGTTGTCGATTGCAGTTTTTAATTTTCCCTGTTCATCTTCAATTGCTTTAAGCCGGTTATATGCCTGTTCTTCATCTCTCTGATTCCACAAGCTGTTAGCTTCTTTATTAAGCTGATTATTATAATCTTCCAACTCCTTACTTGATGAGTTGTCATACATATGCTTGTTAAGCCAGTCAAGTTCTTCTGTTGTTGCGTGTATGCGTGCATTTTTCCTCTGTTCAAGCGTAGAGTTTTTGTATTTATCTGCATACTTCTGCTCTTTCTCTGCCTGTTCTGCAAGTTTTGCGTTTTCAGCTGCCGCAGTTTTAGCGTTCTGTCGGTTTATTTCCGCCTGCTTATTAACCCTGTCGGCAAGCTCGTCATATTCTTTCTGCATTTTCTCGGCTGTTTTGGTGTCACCTGTCGCAACCGCCGCATTATACATGTATGTAAGTCCTTTGACTCTATCATCCAAAGGCTTGTTCGGGTTTTTAATTGCTTCCCTAAAATTCTCTGCGGAACTGTTTGCCTTATTCAAATTTCCGTTTAAAAAGGATTTAATATCCGAGCCTGCACTTGAAGAAGTATTGTTACTGCTTTTTACAGAAATATCATTTGTCGCTGTTTTATTATTTGATGATGTCGAACTTGTGTCGTTTGGTAAATCGTGTTGATGCTGAAATACTTCCTGCTGAATCCATTCGTTATATGAAGCCACCTGCGTTTTTCCGTTTTCATCGGTTATATACCTCGGTGCTGATGTATGCTGAATATAATTATCCGAACGGTCAATACCGTTGTGATAAAAGTTTCCGCTGATTTTGCCTGCTTTAAAATCTCTTAAATCGTCGCCTGCGGTTCTTTTTCTTTGCTGTGCCATATATACAGTCCTCACTTTTTCTTCTTATTTATCGGTAGTTCGTTCCACTCTTTTTCCGATAAATATTTTGTTTTTCCGTTTTCGTCCGTAGTAACTCTTGAAGTTGACGTTTGAAAATAATCAGTGTTTTTACCGATACTCATTGAGTTCGGACCGCCGTAGTGGTCATCATTAAGCGTTCCACCGTTTTTGCTCATCCTGTCAAGCGTGCTTGTCAGGTCAGCCGTGCTGACATTGAGCTTATCGGCAATATAGTCCATTTCGTCAAGCGTGATGTAGCCGTTATAATAGCCCTGTGCAAGCTGACCGACCTTGTATTCATACTTAGCATTTTTAAGGTCATATGCATCTACGAACTTATCATATGCCGCTCTGTATCTGCGGTTATCCTCTTTCTCCTGTGCAGCTTTCTGTTCTTTTGCCAACTCTGTCTGAGCCTTAACATAAGCGTCATAAGCAGATTTATTTTTATCGTATTCAATCTTCTGAGCGTTTTCTCTTTCAGCCTGTGCATTTTGTGCAAGCTGATTGGCACTTACCGTGTCATACAAATAGCGTTGACTGTCTGCTGCTCTTGCTGATGAGAGATTATTTACTGCTCCGTTAAGTTTTGCTGAGTAAACATCATTATTAGCGCTGTCAAGGTTTGTGTCTGCCTGTCTGTCGGTTGAGTACCTGCTTGCAAGAAGATTAAGATAGTTCTTGTAGTCTCCTACCGTGTCACGATTACGGCTGTAATCCGTACCCTCAAGCGTGTTATAGAGGTTAAGCACATTTGCGTTTTTCTCCTGCTTTGACTGATAATCCTGTTGTGCAAGTCCTCTAAATGTACTTTCTGCATCGCTTATATTGCCCATACGGTCATTGTAAACCTCGTCTGCGACTGTATCGGCATAGGTAGGATTGTAACCGCCTGAAAGCTGATTAGCTGTGTTACGGCTCGTATCTCGTGCCATAGCGGCATTCTGCGCAAATTCCTTGCGGTACTGCTGATATGCCTTGTCTTGCGTCGGATCATATTCAAATCCTCTGCCTGTCAGATAGTTGCTTATGGCGTCATCTAACTTACCGCTGTAAGTGCTTTTATAATTGTCAACCTGTCCTGTCGCTGTTGATTCTGCACCCGCAAGAGCGGTGGCACTCTGCTTAGTGTCACCGCTCACCGTCTGATTCGGTACTTCATTCATAAGGTCATTATAAATCTTTTCTTCACTGTTCACGCTCAATGTTCTCACCTCACTTTATTTTTACCTGACTGTTCAGATAATTGTAATAAGCATCCGACTGTCTGCGCTGGCTGTCAATACTTGACCTTGTGTCGGCACTCAATGTGTTGTGTTCATACTGTGCCTCGGCAAGACTTCTGATGTCTGAAAGATTACTCTGTGCCGCTGACATTTGTGTCTGCCAGTGAGCAAGTTCGTTCTGAAAGTTACTCATATCAAGGCCTTTGCTTGTGCCGTACTTATTCTCGTAGTAGTTCATAAAGTCGTAATCATCCGTTACGCTGTCCCTGTATTTCTGATACTGCGTGTTATCAAGGTTCTGCAATACGCCGATTCTGTTCAGCGTATCTTCCTGCTGTTGCTGATAACTCTTGTAGGCTTCATTTTTAAGTGTGGGTACTTTGTTTGCAAGCTGGTCCATATACTCGCCGAATGCCTTTTGTCCTGCAGCCTGTGAATATGTATTGCTGTAACCGCCTGTGTTGCCGGCATAACTTCCCTGCACATTCTCCTGTGTAACCTTGCCCTCACGGGTATATTTTTCTTTTGCTTGCTGATATTCCGTAGAATTTTCGGGTGTCCAGTCAAATTTATTTTTTTGATACTGATTGGCAAGCTCGTCAATTGTACCCTTGTACTTACTCGTATATCCCTTATTGATTTTATCTGTGTAGGAATTAGCGTAGTTGTCAGCCTGCTGACGAGCCTGTCTTGTGTCGTAGCTGTCAGCATATGTCGGAGCTGATGAGGCAACACGGTTATAGTTATTAACCGCATTGTCAACATCGCCCGTTCCATAAACCTTGTATGTATAAGCCATTATTTTTCACTTCCTTTTTGTCCGATTGCGGATAGAAAATCATCTGTTATGTTGTCGCTGTCAATGTTGCTAAGCACGAAAGCCAACTGTTCGTACATATCATTCAGATAATTTCGCATCTCACCTATGTCATTTGTCGAAGGGGGCGGATCAAGTTTAAATGTAGCCACGCTTATCACTTCCTCTACTGTGCTCAATATCAATTCCGTATATTTCGACCTGTCCTGTACCTACAAGTTTAAGGCGCAGATATTCAGCTCTGCGTAAAGCTACGGCGAATACTCTCGGCTTTTTCTCGCTGTAAAGCATTTCCGATACTTTCCGCCATTCGCCGTTGTCCTTGTACTGCACAAACAAGCTGACCTTTGCTCCATTTTCGGCTTTAATACCGATTCGTATCTTGCCGATATTCTTCACGTTTAATTCGCTGTCGTAAAGGTCGCCTGTTTCAGCAGACCACTCAAAGCAATCTTCCTGTTGATACTCATATTTCGTATTGTCAACAAGAAGATTGTCCGCTTTATCAGGACACATAATGTTTTCTTTTGTTTCATCAAGCCAATACAGCACACCGTTGTATGTTGTGCAGTCAATCATCTTTGCGTTATCTTCCTTGTGCCACAAGCCTTTGTCAGTGTCGTACACAAGAAGCTCTTGTTCTCCGTCATCTCTTTCTGCGGAGATATAATACTTATTTCCGTGTCTGCCGCCGACTGCGTTCTTATAAGTATGTCCCCACAAAGATTCTTCGCTGATGAGTGCCGGCAAACTACCGCTCTGATAAGCATACACACCGTTATGGCCAAGATAAAACAAAGTTGAGTTAATGTTTATAAGGCTCTTTTCGCTTCCAATTTCGACTCCCGGCACATTGTATTCTGCAAGGGTAAAATTACTCGGCTTTGTTCCATAGATTTTTAATGCGTAATTCTCCTTGAAAAATATAACGCTGTCGCCCCGTGTTGCAATACCAGTAAACTTTCCTTCTTTACCGCAGGTCATAGCCCAGCTGTCTGTACTGATTCCGTCACTGTATGCCTGCCAGTTGCGCTCATCACCTTGTTTACAACAATATATTTCGTTTGTGTCTGAGGAGCAACACCACAAGCGGTTTTGCATTTCAACGATTTTTCCCTCGTCAAAATCGGGAGAGATTCTTTCAACTGTGACTGTACCGGTGTACGGCACGCTTGATTCCAATTCGCACTTGATTACAAGCTCATTTTTTGAAACGTAATAAACCTTAAAAGTTTTCCCGTTAAGGTTTTCTATATAGCTCTTATCGGCGTAGCTTTCGGCATCTGTGCTGACAAGAGAGTCAGTTAATCCGCTGATTTTAACAAAATCTCCCGCCTGTATATTAGTGCCTATTCCTTTTGCTCTGATCGTCGTATAATTAAACTTTTGGGGCAACTTTTTGAATCTCAAAAGCCTATTCTTTTTATATGTGCTGTCCTTCTTTTCAATTCCGACAACAGAATAAAAGTTGTTATAACTTTCAATTACCATGCCTATCTTAATATCATTTAAGCTGAATATATCAACCATGTCTTTATTACTTGTCAACTGATATTTTGTGTCGGTTAAATCGTTGTTGGTATATAAAGTTACGCTCGGTCGATAATTCTTGTTCGCACTTGCGTCATAATGTGACCGTCTAATTGAACATAACAAATATGCGTAATCATATGTTGAGGCATCAAGTTGCCGATTACTCTTTGTTTCTACTTGTGTGCTTAAATCTTTGTTTTGGCAATCAATCATAGTCACCTTTTTGTTGCTAATATTGACCGAGAATTTCTCGGGGAATACTACAACCTTATTGCCGTATAAAACAATATGGTGCTGTTTGACTGCATCAATCTCATCAATCTTTGTGACCTCTGCCCCGATATGCAGATTTTTGTCAGAGTCAATATAAATAAGCCCTGAGTTTGCCGATAAAAGGTTTGAAATGATTTTGATTTTGTCGTCCGAAGTAATTCGGGAACGGTTTGCTCTCGGTGCAAGCTGCGGGTATTTATCAGAAGTCATATTTTTAAAATCCTTGAACTCTGTGTAAATACTGCTTGACGAGCTTGAAACCCTTGAAAAGCCTGTGTTCGGACTTCTGTTTAATCCTCTGAAAACATTGATACTCGTTGTGTCTCTCCTCGGTATGTTTAATTCGGGTAGCATTATTTCACCGCCTATCCAATGTGAAAGTTATATCGTTTCTTTTGTGGGTGCGTTCTGAACCACCACGCTCCAAAATCCTGCCTCAGCTGATTATATACGCTCATATCAACGGAATATCTTTCAGCCTCTTCGTAGTCCCTGTCAATCTGTGCCGCACAATAGGCCTCGTATATACGGTCATACGGAGCCGGCACAAGCAGTTCAAACCCTCTGTCTGTATCAAGCTGATAGTTACCGTATGTGCCTACAATCTCGTTATCACCTTCGCGATTACTTATTACATTGCTGATGATTTCCATTTCGGCCTCGTTAATGTAGCTTATAATGTCCTCATCGGACACATCATATCCGCTTTTAAATTTTCGCACTCTTTCAATTACCTTATCAAGTGTCATATAATCACCTCTCTAATATCTGTGTACGCAAAAAGGCGGAAGCTACCGCCCCCGCCCTTCTGCGAATTTTCTGTAAGGAGTACAATTTATTCCTTGATATCAAATTAGATTCTGCCCTCGGCAATAGCCTGCTGGGCAATCTCGGCAGCCTTATCCTGCACGCCCTGCGCGAATTCAGCCTGCTTAATTGAGTTGTCAATAATCTCCGCAACCTTGCGTGGAATGTTCGTTTTAACACCTCTCGGAACAGTGTACTGCACACCGTTGATATTGACCTCAATATTCTTGTTTGACTTCATCGAACCTGTAGGAGCGATGTACTCAACAAGTTCTTCACTTTCCTTGTTTGCCTTTTCAATCAGCTTTGCAAGTTCCTTGTCCTGCTTGATTTTTTCCGCCTTGCGGTCGATCGGCATACTCTTCTTGATTTCCTGCAACTCGTCATACATTCCAAGAAGCTTATCAAGCTGAGATTTTTCGATTGTTACAGTTGTTGCAGTATCGGCAGTAGTTTCCGCTGCCGATACTTCTGTATTTTCTGCCGTCTCTGCGGCTTTCTTTGTTGTTGCCATAGGTTATATACCTCCCGATTATGCTACAGCCGGAGAAGCTGTCTGTGCTACTGTGTTGAGAGATGAGGCTGATTCGATACGAACCATTCTGGTCTGACCGATAATGCCGACGCCGTGAGTTGTTTTCCAACCCTGAGTTGCTCTCTGGTTAAGAGGATCAGCTGTACCGCCTGAGCCAAAGCCCTTTACAATTGTCTGAGTGCCTTCGCCCTCAATCTCAACAGTAACATATGCGTCTTTGCCAAACACAAGAGTTGAGTAAACATCAATCTTGCTTGCGCCCGCACCCTTGAACACCTTTGCAAAGTTCGACTGTACAAACTTAACATTACCGATTGTACCGATTTCACCCTTGAAGATTTTATCAGCGTGAGCATACTTAACTACGCTGATGAAATCCTTGTTGCTGATGATGTCATACTTAACATTCGGATGTACAACAGCGACATAGTTCTCTCCGATTGGCTCAGCGTTCTGGCACTCAAGGTAATTGAGCGCTCTGAAAATGGTGTCAATAGTGAGCTTACTGTTCGCCGTAACTGCCGCACGACTTGCAACCTCTGTAACCGCACCGTCAGTGCCTACAGCCGGTGCATAGATTACGCTTGTGCCGGCATTAAGAGCCTCACGGTCAATCTCTTCAATTGAGCGTCCTGCCTGTGAAGCAAGCTCCTCGCTGTCCTTGGTCATAACATCATCACGACTGCAAAAACTTGCCCAGTCTGTGATAGGTGTATATGCGCCGTACTGGTTCACGGCAATCTCGACATAGTAAAAACTCATCTTGTTACCGACAGGAGTAATACCTTCCTGCAACGGTGTTGTAACGGTCGGGTATGGTGAAATACCTCTCTTGTTGTAGATGTTGCCCGACTGCTTCGGAATTGTGTCATGCTCACCAAACTGACCGTGAACGCATTTCGCTGTCAGGTTTTTGAGGAATACTTTGTGATAGAATGTAGCCTTTTCGGGAGTCCAATCATTTCCCGAGGTTGATGTTGTGTTGCCGTAAGCATTGTAAACATAACCGTTTGACTTGTTTACACCGCCTGCGTCAACCGTGTTGCCGTGGATATTGATAATAAGCTTAATAATCTTGCTTTTCATATGTACCTTCCTTTTTTCGGCAAGGCATTAGAGGTGTGCCTCGCCTCGTCTCACTTTCTCGTAAAAGGCATCAAATTCAGCGTCAGACATATCTTCCACGCTTTTTCTCTGCGTGGTTGTACCGCTTTTCTTGACCGCATTTTCGGTTGGTCTCCTTGCGCCACTCTGAATTGACTGTGCCGCCGCACTGATTGCGGCAGAGCTTGAACGCTTTACAAGGTCTTTCTGCAATTCATCAAAATGCGCCATTTTATAAGCAGTCGTCAAATCGTAAATTTCATCATTACGACCTGTCTTTTCGTTCTGTTCATTCCTCTGTTGAGCAATAAAGTCAAGAGCGGTTCTGAATGACGGATTCTGAAATTCCTCTTCAAGGTTGAAGTTTGGAAATTCTTTCATCGTTTCCGCTGCAATTGACCTTAAATGCGTGTCAAGCTCTCTTGCGGATTTTTCTCTTCAGAGGGTTTCAAGTTCTTCTTCCTGTGCATTTGTTTTCTGCTGATTGAAAAAGTCGTTGCGTGCCTCTTCTGTTGTCACTCCGGCGGCAAGAGCCTTTTCCGCAAACAAATCCTTATCCTCTGTTACGGCTTTGAGGAGACCGTCAAGGTCATCGGGCTGTACATTGTACTTGTTTGCAATAAGAGCAAAAATCTGATTGCCGGTGCTTTCTCTTTTCTGCATATCTGAAATCTGCTTGTTTTTGGTTGACATTCTGTCCTTAAACAAAGACTGCGCTCTGTTCTGATACACATTTTTGAATTTACCTTTAATCAGCTTTTCAAACTCTTCTTCTAAGTTCTCTTCGTCGTCTGTGTCTGTGCTGTTGTTTTCGCCTTCTGCGTTATTGTTCTGATTCTGATTGCCGTTGCCGAAAGCCTTGTTATAATCGTCGATAAGGTCGTCACCTATGCCGATTCTCTCAGCTCTCTCTCTCGTTTCGCGGCTTATGTTGTTGTTATCGGTGCTTGTGGCAACACCGCTCTCACCGTTTCCGTCTCCGCCGTCAGCTGCGCCTGCTGTGTCGCCGTCATGCAGATTTACGATAAGATCTATAAATTTGTCGTTCATAAGAACCTCATTTCTCGCGTCTATCCGCGGTGTCTCTCTCGTCTTTCCGAGGTGTCAGGTCTTTATGCAGTCCCACTACTGCGACCTTATATTTTAATTATATCAACCTTAATTTTTCAAAAAAAGTTAAAACTCTTGTTGATTTTAAACTTTATTTCGGGTTGCCGCCATAATAGTTAAGCTCTATTTCATCGGGATAATTCTCGGCATAAAGTTCAAATCCCGTCCATAGTGCTTTTATGCCGTGTCGGATTTCACCTGCATCGTAAATAAAAAATTCCGACTCCGTGTGACCGTTTTCATAGGTTTCTTTGAGTATGTCAATATCACATTCGTTCTGCATTTCTCTGACATACTGCAAAAATGTAGAACATAAAGCACTCACGGCCACACACACATCATGTGAGCCGTGTCCCTTACTCTCAAAATAAATACGTCCTTCGATGTCAGTCAATGTTACTTCAATCACATTGTTGCCTCACTTTCTGTCTGTGGCGGTGTCTGCTGTGCGGTCTGTGCGTTTTCGCTCGGCATAGCATTCTGCACATCTGCCGCTGTTCTGCTTGCATTCATTGCCTCAAGCATCTGCACCTTGTTAGAAAGCTCCTGTACAGCCTGTGACAAGGTCTGATTCTGCTTGATTTTCTCGATCAGTTTTTCTTTGCCCTCAAATGTCATGCCGTCGAGCATTACAAGTGTAGCGTCTGCCGCCTGCGGATTGAAAGCGCCCATCTGGAACAGATTCATCATCATTTCGTTTTGTGCAGCAGTCGCAAACGGGCTTGCCTTTTGCGCCTTTACATCAATATCGAAAATCGGCAGTCGTTCAAGTATGTTGCCGTCCTCATCTGTATAGTTTACCGTCTGTCCGTCTGTGTCTGTATAGGTCAACGGCTGTTTTCTGAGGTCTGTATTGTCAAACTCCTCATAGGTTGTCTGATTGTTTTCGCCTGTAATTCTAAAAATTCTCGGCAAGTTATAAAACTGCCTCATCAGTTCAATTTCAAGTTGTGCAAGCTCCGTCATTGCTTCCTGTGCCAGTTTGTTTGAGTCACGGCTTACCTTTCCGCCTGCTTCCTGCAATGCCGCAATTGCCGAACCGCTTGTAACACCTGCCGCACTTGCTCCATTACTCGCGTCATTCGTAGCAGAAGTTTCTTTGATTTCATTAGAGAGCCTGTCGTACAAGCTCCATGCACCTGAGGCAAGCTCCTTTGATTCGACGGGAGCAATGTTACCCTGTAACTGTCCGTTGACCTCAATTACCGTTTTGTCAAGGTCGGTCATATCGTCATTGTTCACTCCCACGCCTGTATTTGCGTACACTCTCGGCTGTGAGTTGACTTTGATATTCACAAGCATATCGTGTTTGAGTTCGTCAAGCTGATTCTGTGGTGCTCTCACAACATCCATAAATCCAAAGCCCACGGGAGTATCCCGCAGTCTGAACATCGGTTCAAGTACAAACGGATATTTTCCGTGGTTGTAAATCGGCTTACCCTCATTTTCAGATGAGTAGAGAATGTGTTCACCAACAAACTTACAGAGGTGCAGTTCGCCGTTCTTCTTGTAATACCAGTCAAGCAAGATTACTTTATCATTCGACTTATTACTGTTGTCGTAGGTTTCGTGTTCCACAAGTCCGAGAGAGGCAGTCGAAACGCTTTCAAGTTCGGGATATACCTTTCTGATTCCTTCCTCGTCATAATATCGGGCAAAGAATACATTCGCACTGTCCTGTATGTTTTCAATATGCGGCTCCCAAAAGAGATTGAGAATATCTACACGGCTGATAGCAATGTCACCCAGTCCGTTTTCCGCTGTCTTGTCCCACAATACTGCGTAACAACCGCAACCGCCTACGAACTTATCAAGCTGTTCATCAGAGTAGGTCCTTATAAATCCGTTGCGCTTATGTATGCACGGAATCACGCTGTTGAGTGTTTTTGCAGCCTGTTCATCGTCCTTTGCTCTCGGCAGACAAATGATTTCGGGATAATTATCCATAGCGTCAGCGTGTTTGTTCATTATGACATTAAGTGCCTGAGCGCCTTTGCGGTGCGGTACAAGCACCTTTCGCGGTCTGCCTTTATCGTCCGTTTTAATCTGCGGTGCAGTCGCCTCTGTATAGAGCAGGTTATATTCTTTAAATGCCTGCTTAAATCTTTCATCATACGTCTTTTTGCTGTTCTGATACTTCCTGAAAGTCTGCATAGCCTCGTGGATTTCGTCAAGTCCGATAGGCTTGCCGCTGCTCTCGTTCTCTTTTTCTGCCTGTTCGGCTGATTTCGGCTCTTCATCAGTCTTATCGCCTGTACCATAAACATTGCTCAACTTTGATTTTTCAGAAGTCAGAGCTGGATAGGTGCTTTTAACCGGCAAAATCATACCATTTTCATCTCGTTTAACTTTCATTATTTTTTTATCTCCTATCTGTTGTAATATCGTGTCTGACTTAAATTCAGCGGGTCAAATGCCCTTGCATTACGGAGTACAACTTCTTTTGGGGTAATAATTGAAGTCATCATTCCGTAACGGCTTTCATCGTAAATATGATCTTCGCCCTCGGTGTCAATATCTTCGGTGTCTATCTGCGAGTAAACAAGGTTCGGAATTGTTCTGATGAAGTTAGTGCAGGTGTTAAAACACTGAAACATCGGATAGCCTTCCTCATCAAATGCAAGCCTTGAATGAAACTGCATTTTTCCGGCAAGTCTTGCATTATCGCCCTTATTCCAGAACACACCCAACTGTGCGTGTGTTGCGGCTTGACTTTTTCCGCTTCCCTGTTCTGCAAAGATAGCCGGATCAGCCACACCATATATCTGACGGCCTTTAATCTGTGGGTCATTGTTTTCAATCGCAAGTATTTCCTGCGCCACTTTTTCGATTGGCCAGCGTACACCTGTATTCGGCTGATTCTTCTTACAGCCGTATAATTCTCTGATTCTGTAAAATCTGCCGTCTTGGTCAACGGCAGTCCACCCGACTGAAAACGGCCTTGTATAGCCCCAGTCGTATGATCTGATAATTCGCCAACTTTGCGGAATTTTGAACGGTTCAATAACATGAGTCCACCGTCTGTCCTTGTAATGCTCTCTATTGTCTATCCACTCAGTAAAAACCTGTCCTTCAAAACTATCCCACGAGCCGTAGAGCAAGGCATTACGCTCCGCCTCGGGCAACTGTGCAAGTCGCTTGACATAATCGGGGTCGTTGTTCATCAAGGCGTTATTATCAAACACGCTTGCCGTAATAAAGACTTTACTGCTCCAATAATTTTTGGTACTGCCGTCAGGCATAATTACTTTGTCGCTGAGCCATATAGTTTCGCCCGGTGTGCCGGCAGTCACAAAATACTGCTTAACCCAGCCGTGGCCAACACCGCCGGGGTTAGCGGTTGACCGCATATACACCTTCGTCGCCTTGCAGTTACCACGATTTCGGGATTTAAGGTAGCTGTATTCATCAAATGTAAACTGCGTTAATTCGTCAAAGCCGATAAAATCGTATTGCTGGCCTTGATACTTGTACTTTTCATTCGTGCGAAATAAAGAGCCGAGCTTAATTTGTGCATCGCTTGAAAAGGTCCACACTCTCGTTGTTGCGTTGTATCTTGCCCCTCTGTCAATTGACGGATAAATCGCCCTTGTTTGGTCAATAATTCGTGCAAGATCAGGCACAGCCCTACGCAGTATCAATCCTCTGTATTCGGGTATATTTACCTGCCTTGCTGCCTCAACTACAAGATAGTCGGTCTTGCCTCCGCCTGCCGCACCGCCGTATAACATCTCATCTTCGCCACGACTTAACGCTATTTTCTGCTTAGGTTGAGGAGTCCATATGACTTTCTTACTCAACGCTTTCACCGTCCTGCTCATCATCTTCGGGCGGTTGCATTACTTCCTGCATCGGGATTTCTATAATACCGAGAGCGTTCTCTTCGTCCTGTTCCGTTGTATAATCTGCGAGTATGTCACGGACATTGAGCAGACTCTTGGAGATTTCCGCTGCATGCTTTGTGTTTACAAGTGTTTTTCGCTTTGCATAATCGTAGCTGTATTCCTCTTCCACCGTGGCGGTTTTCTCATCTTCGTTTTTTTCGGCTTTAACCGTTACTTTCTTCTTGACGAGTTTCTCGTCCTTGTCAAGTTCATTAACGGCTCTGTTCAGCTTTGTGATAAGTTTTGAGGCGACGGCCACAACTCTGTCAATCTCTCTGACGGTTTTCTTTACCTTTTCTGTGTTGATTTTCTCGGCTATCTTATTTGCGGTTTCGCTCTGATTTTGTTTCCTCAGCTCCTGCCAGCGTTCTTTCCCCGACCTTTTTCGTATGGCATACACGCTCACTCCGTGCTTTTCGGCAAGTTTAGAAGCAGACATTGTGCCGCTGATATATTCAGCTTTAATTTGCACCCAGTCAATCTCTTTCTGTTCATTTACTCCGTTTTCGGGTTTCGACACTCCGTTTTTCGGCTCATTCGCTCCGCTTCCCTGTCCTGTCACTTTAACTTTTCCGCTCATCAGCTCACCGCCTTTTTATACTCATTTCGTGTTTTAATTTTAGCTTTTTTCTTTCGTGCAAAAAAGTTAAAACTTTAATACCAAATTTGTACACTTTTTTCCGAGGGTAATATTGGTATGCAAAAACACGGTTTCACCAAGAGGCAAAACCGTGACGAAACTAAAATTTTTGAATTGATTTAAAATTTTCGCATATTATGTTTTTTAAAAATTAATAAAGGATTGCGACAGAAAACAATAACAAATAATAAAAATCCTCACCCACTTTTTACGGCGGATGAGGGTTTTTATTTACTCATTTTTTATTATCGTCTGTGCCAGCGGACAGCCCCTCCAACAATAGCTCCCACAAAAATCGTTGAAGTGATTTTCCTTGTCTTGCGGTGAATCAAAAAACAGCGTTGTACTCTTGCTCTTGAACACCGCCCCGAAACAGCAAATTTTACTTTGGCTATCGTAAGAATAAAACGGACATTTGGCTTTGTTTTCTTTCAATTTCATCTCTCCTTTGATTTTGTATCTATTCCGCTGCATACTTCATTTTTGTGCAACCCCAAAAGACCGTACATCGCACGGTCTGAATTTACCATTATTTACCATTTCCGTCTCTGCATAATCGGCAGAAAACAAAAATACCACTTTGCACCGCCAATATCCGAGTAGTTCATTGAGTAATCGTCCTCAATGAGATAATGCCCCTCGGGCGCTTCAATCATTTCTCCACGCTCTAAGGCTCTAATCTCTTTTCTTTTCGCCTTTCTTGTGACCGATTCAGGCTTTGTAAGATTGCGACTTGTCATCATCCGCTTTTGTGCGGCATCAACATCTTCTTTACCGGTCAAATCTTTTGTTATGTACTCAGCTAACTTTTTGAAATTCTCGTTCTTATATAGCGGAGTAAAGTTCTGACCGTTTTCGTAGGGCCATTGTTCAGACAGCAGTTCCCTGTCCTCTTTGCTGACGATAATGTGGATATGCCAATTCTTGCCCGACTTACCGCATTCAATAAACGCTATGTACTTTAGTCTGCCCTTGCCCTGCTTTTTCAGGCGGTAATTTATTCTGTAAAGCCACTTGCCTACCTCTTTGCGAAACTCTTCTTCTGTTTCATATGTTCCATACGGCGCAGAAAAGCGACAGAAAAAATCACCGCTCCCAAAGTTTGCATTTATCAGCCTCTGCATATGCTTGACTGCACGGAGCTTGTTTGCTTTTCTCATCTTGGCAGGACTTAAAGAATTATTTGATTTCCTTCCGCCGTAGTTCTTGCCTATTTTTCTGATTGACTGGTAATACTCAACCTCAATCATATCTCCGCTTTTGATTGTTCTCTTATAAGTGTACATAGCATAACCTTTTATTATAGTATATATTTCCTGTTTTCCCTGCTTAAATAATCATTTGAGCAGGATATTAAAGGAGCATTTCAGCTCCTTTAATTATGACTGATTATTATTCTGTTTTAGAATTTTAGCACTGATAAATATAACTAAGCAGTAGCCCAATCTGACCATTTGAGCTACTGCTTTTGCAAACCTTGCCACTGCAATTGTGTGTTCTTATTTTATTGCAATATGTTGAGCCGTTGCCTCGGCTTTTTTTGTAACAGCTAAAATCAAAAAAAGAAGTCATTGCTTTTTGATTTTAGTTTTAGAATATGGAAATTGTTTGATTTCTTGATTTAAAAATTGGATTTTGCGTGTAGCAAGGGAGTTGCCTTGACTATTCTTCTGCCGGATCTGACGCTCTTACCGTGTCAGCCGTCTCATCGGGCTGAGATTCAGCCTTCTTAATAGGTTCATACACCGAGAGTTTACCTGCCATAAGTGCGTTGACCTCAGCCAGCTTTGTGATGTTTTCATTCAGCACTCGGTTGTACTTCGTCTCTTCCTCTCTTGTACACAAGAGATTCCCCATATTATCCTCAAGCATCTGATTTTCTGCTCTTAATCTTCTGTTTTCTGCTCTGAGCTTTTTACAGCCTTTTTCAGCCTTGAGTAATTTAAGCTGGAGATAATCAATCTGCATAAGCACTGCCGCAAAACACTTATGTGAACGCTCATGTGCAGATTCTTTTAAGTTTTCAATCTGACTTTTTAAAAATTCTTTATCTTCTCTTCTCATATGTAGTCACCTTTCATTTTTTATAAAACAACTGCAAGGATAATCCCTGCTTCTGCTGGCGCAAAACTTGTACCCTCGGCATTCCTTACAAGAGCGGCAGGTCAATGTCTCTGCCGATGCCGGCTTGTCCTGCATTTCCGCTGCAACCGGTTTTTCATTTTCACTCATTTTGCAAGACCTCCTTCATAATCATATAACCCAAGTCTTTTAATTTTTCCTGCGGCTATTTGCGCAACAAACTGGCCATAACTGTAACTTGTGCCGTGCTTTGCGTTGTAATCAGAACAGTAAAGACACATTCTGTCTATTCGGTCGAGTTTCTTCTTGCGACCTCGTTTCTTTTTTTCTTCACTCATTTATTTCACCTAATTTCAAATATTTTAATATTTTTTCGCTTGCCTCGTCGCAACCATAACATACAGCGACAGCGTAGCCTTGTTCATTAACGCTTTTAATTTTTCGGGGAATGCCATTTTCACGCTCCTTTTTAAGTCGGGAACATACCGTTTAAATGAAACTTTTTAAAATATTCCCATTTTTCTTTTTCGTTCAATTCTTGGTCATACATAAATTGGATATCATCAAGAATCATTACAAGTTCTTTTTGGTATTTGTATTCGGGATAGTAAGTAACTTGCAAATACTTAAAGATGTCAGGATTTATGTTCATACCGTTTTGATATTTCCGCAAAAAAGACGGCATTTCAAAATCAAGAATATAGAACAAGTATCTTGAACCGATATTTTGGGTTTTAGGAAGAAAAACACCGTACTTTGTTTCCAACTCTTTACTCTCGGTTAAAAACTTAACCTTACCATCAGTTGCCGATAACTGAATGTAAACGGTTCCTGCCTCGTAAATTTTGCCTTTTTTTACTCTTTCGAAGTCGGCAAGTTCAAGAATAGGTCTGCGTTCTTTTTTTGCGTGGGATACAATATAATTCGTTTTCTTTTCAAGGTTTTGCAATCTAAGAAAATCAATCATTGTTTGACCAACAATATCTTGTTTGCTAAAGAACTCCACAAAATCAGATTTGACCTTGTTGTATTCCTCATCACCGCAAAGCTCTTGCAGCATTTGCAAAAGGTCGTTTGTAGCCTTATTGATGTTAAGGTTGCATTTGATTATATCTTGCGTGATTTCACTAAGCGGTGGCAGTTCTTCGGGTTCGTATGTATCTACATAGCGTGATATATTGAGGTTATATTCGTTTTCCTTGATTTTTGATAAACTTACAAGACTTGCAAATTTATCAACCGATTTTCTGCTCCAATAAGTCTCCGCAATCCGCTTGATATGTTCATCTGTCATAACATTCTGCTTGCCGTTTTTTACAAACAGTTTTTCCGCTGAAATAAACAAGATGTCATCCGATACCTTAGCTTTGTTAAATACTACAACGCAAACAGGTATAGAAGTGTTTAAAAACATTTTCTCAGGCAATGAGATAATCGTATCAATCAAATTATTCTCGATGAGTTGTTTTCTGATTTTGCCCTCTGCCGCACCTCTGAAAAGCACACCGTGCGGAAGAATATAGAACGCTTGTCCCGATTCAGTAAGCCTTGACAAGCCGTCGAGTACAAAAGCAAAGTCACTCGCTTTTGCCGGAGCTAAGTCATAACCTTCAAAGCGTCTGTCGCTTTTCGGTTGCCATTTAAGCGAATACGGCGGATTTGAAACAACAACATTCGCTTTCGCTTCGTTGTAATTATCTAAAATTACAATATCACCGAAATCTTCGCTTTTGTTCACCTTGTACACTTTTTCAACTTTGTTCAGCAAGACATCTTTCTGTAAAACAGTTGCATTTAGATTTCTTAGTGCTAAATTGAAGAGTAACACCGGAATACTCATAGCAGAAACTTCTTCGCATTGATACTGAATGTCTCTGCTCATTCCTACGGTCAACGCTCCTGTTCCGCTGCATATATCTATCACTTCGTCGGTTTTGGGGACAAGCTCCGAAATCAATCTACATAAACAATCGGGAGTGTAATCCTGTTTTAGGTTGTTACGGTTTGCGTTATTTGCCTGGAAGTAATCACGCAGGCAGTCATTTGACATATCAAACTTAAACTGCATAAAAGCACGGCAAAGCTCGTCTTTCTCTTGCTTATTTAACAGTTTTCTCAATAAAACCTCGGGCAGTTCAAAACTTTCTTTAATTTCAAACAACTCGTTGATAGCTTCGGTAGTTATTTCTTTTCTGCCTGTCTCAACCGCTTTATTTGATTGTTTTTTCATTCTTTCAAGCTTGACATTTTCAATTTTCGCTTTGATAGGTTTTGTTTCTTCAATGTCAAACAAAGATATTTGTTCGTTTATCATAATTTAGCTTTCATAAAGCGGACCATCTGCACCTGCTCCGCTTTCAACTGTTGTCCCCTTTTTCATTATTTTCATCTCCTAAAAGTTCAGGATTATCGTAGATATTGCCGATAACTTCAATATCTTTTGATTGATAGTGTCTGCCTAATCCCTCGTAGATTGAATTATACACAAATCCAAATTCAGTTTCATTGTCATCATAATGAACAACTCCATAGCTGTCGCTATCCGAGCGGTAAAGAAAATCAATGATATCCCCCTCAAAAATCTTCGTGCCGTTCTTGTCGGTCAAGCCTGTGTACTGTCCGACTGTGTCAGCGTCAATATGCCACACATTTGAGCTTTCGTTCTTGTATGGCTCTTTGATTACCAATCCTTTGGGTTCAATACTTAAAAAGCCGTACTTCCATTCGTTTCCGAATTTACCTCTGAATAATATTTCTCTCATGACTATTCTCCTCGTTTTAATATTAAAATCATCTCAGACATCTGCACCTGTCTGAGATGAGGGTAATATTCAGAAAAGTAGGTATAGGTAAAAAAATGAGATATATATAATCTCACAAGTGCAGTTGTGTGATTAACTTATTTGGTTTGTTTTACTTCACCGGATGTAAAAATCGGATGTGTGCCGTCACGGAGCTGTATCTCCTCGTCACTCATCACATAGCCGAGCTTGACGAGTAGATTATAAAATCTGTTTAGCTCGGGGCTGATATTTCTTTGAATACCCTCGTCATATGTAACATTAATATATTTTGTGTTGTAAAGATCTTCAAAAAACGCATATGCCGCTGCCATTAACATTTTGCCGGTGTCTTTCATGCAATCATCAAAATTTATGCATTCGTAGTTTTCGTGTTTGAGACCACTTAGAGAGTAAAAACTTCTGTCATCGTATTCTCTGCACTCCGACATCGAATACAATATGTAATTGATTAATTCCTGTTTTTTGGCATCATCGTTAAAGTTGCCTTCGAGCATAAAGCCTTCTCTGAGAGCTTTGCAACGCTGATTGATTTCTTTAGCCTGTGCTTCAAGTTCATCAAACTTTTGCCTTTTAGCATTCCTATTTTTATTTTCTGCGTCAGCATTTTCAATCTGTTCTTTTGTTTTCTGAATATAGATAGTTACATAAATTCCGTATGTTGTGAAGAAAAAATATCTCTTCCTATCGTCATCAAAGGACTCTTTTAATAATTGTGCTGTTCCAACCGTACCTACATATTCGCAGTTTTCTGGGATATCGTTACGGCTTTCACACTTCGTCATACCGTTATCGAGGCAGATTTTTTCAAGCTCTGCTCTTTTCTCGTCAGCTTTCTGCTTTTGCACGGCAGAATACAAAAGATTGTCAAAATTGTTTGTACCGATTGATTCGAGCAGTTTATTTCTCGTTTCAATGTCCTTAATCTGATTCAATCGGTCATAGTCTGCAAGGGTAGGCTGTCGGATCTGACTTTCCTTGAAAGCCTCTTCGTCAAGCTCACAGAGTTTTACTCTCCGCCTTATTTTGCTTTCTGAAAATCCTGTCTTTTCGGCAACCTCTGCGACCGTATCACCGAGGTCAAGCAACAGCTGACAGCCCTTTGCTTCTTCATATACGGTCAAATCTGACCTCTGCATATTCTCTGTGAGCATCGTTGACAGCTGTTCCTTTTCGGTCATCTCGACAACAGCGCACGGCAGTTCAGTCAATCCTGCCTGCTTTGCCGCTGCTAATCTTCTGTGTCCGATAATTACAGTAAACTCCGTCCAATCGTCATTCATCGGCACAACCGTGAGGTTTTGAAGAATGCCACTTGCCTTAATGCTGTCAGCAAGCTCATCAATATCCCCGATAACCTTACGAGGGTTGTCGGGGTGTGGGTGCAATTTTTCGATTGCAATTGTAGTCAATGTTGGTTTTCTTTCCATTACAAAAATCTCCTTACTAAGACAATAGAACCATAATTGCCCATATGCACAATATGCCTAAATCAATGATAAGAATAAATCTCATAAGTATATCAACAGTCGCAAATATGGTTAGCCAATTAGGCCAAATGCAGTATATTTGGCATATCATTCTTTCTTCATCGTCAAGCGATATTAAATACATCACCTTCGCAAGTTTAAAGATAATATGATAAACAAGGCAGACGATACAAATAATTACAATTACATTCATATTGCCGATACTCCGACACACTCAAAGCCCTGTGTCAGATTTTCCGCTTTGAGCCTTTCATTTTCAGCTCTGAGCTCGTTGTTCTCTGCTTTGAGTCGGTCAATAATGTCAAGCTGTACATTTGTGATTTCGTCGGCAATTACATTGCGGTTGTTGAGGTGCTTAATATCAAGCTCCTTTTTTGCCGACTCTCTCTTGATTTCGCTTTTGCTCTTCCAGTTCCTAAAAATCATTTTCATTGTTCTCCTTTACAATTTTTCTTTGGGTTCTCACACCGTAATGTTTCTTCATTGATTCAAGCTCGCCCTTTGCGTTACCGTCTTTAACCGGCAACTGCTGTCTTGCCTTCGTAGGATAGTCATCGCCTGTCAAATGTTCCCACATCTCTCTGCGGTTGTCTTTAAGGCAAGTGTTGAGATATGATATAACAACCTGCTCAAACGGTACTTTACTGCCGAACCTGTCTATAAGCTCATCAACAATCTTATTCATATGCCGTCTTGCGTAATCTTTAGGCTTTTTGTATGCTCTGACCGAGTTCCACAGCTTGATATGTACATTCTCATGTGTCAGCTCATCAATTGCTTTTGCCTGCAACTCGCACAGCTTAACGAGGTCAACCTCATCTTTACCGTACTCCTTGCAAACTTCCGAAAGCGTTGCGCTTGCATTTTTTACAGAGTCAATCTGCTGTTCCTGTTGGATAAGCAAAAATTCCGTCTTGAGTTTCAGTTCTCGGTACTCTTGATAGAATTTCAGCTTATATGAGGCGGTGTATTCTTTACTGAGCAAACCGACCTTGCACATACTGTATGCGTTGGCAAGCTCCAGCACCAACAAACGGTCAAACAATTTCAATGATACGACTTCGAGATGATTAACCTCTCCGTCAATCCATCTTTTTGCCATGTCATTGAGTTCGTCAAGTGTTTTGTCATTCATCAGCTACCACCCTTGCCTTGAAAAGGTTCTGAATAGGTATGCCAAATTTGTTGGCAAGCCTTGATAATTCTTCCACCGTAAAAGTACCCGGATCTTTAATTCTTTTTCTGTAGGTTCCCTCGGAACAATGTGCCACAAGAGCCTGTCCTTCACGGTCAATACTTCTGATTTCTGCCTCATACTGTATATTGGCAATCAGCTGTCTTTTCATTTGGTCCTCGGGCTTAGCTAATTTTCTTGGCATTTTTTCTCACCCTTTCATTATTTATTCCTGTAATCTGATATCGACTTTTGCTTTAGTAGCTTTCATAAACTTCTGCAAAAAAATCACTCGGATGATATGCAGGCATCAGATTAATCCTATTCGGACAATTCTCATCTGGGTCTGCAACACCTTCTTCAATTTCAAGCAAAACTTTTTCAGCACCATCTCGTTTGATTTCGTTAAGCTGACCGATTAGGTCATCAATTCTTACTGTAATTCGGTTCATTCTCTCACCTCGAGCACACAACGAAAATCCTTGTCTGCATCAAGGTCAACATGAGCTGGGATCTTGTGTTTTGGCACACCTTCAACAATAGACAAATGCACCGTTTCATGTCCGCTTGCCTTGATTTCTTCAAGTTTACTGATTAAGGTATCAATTTTTACTTTAATCATCTTCATTGTCATCTCCCCCACTGTCAAACATTCCGAGTTTGTTGCCCAACGCAATAATAGATTCAACAACCATTGCTAACTCGTTGCCTTTAATATCGCACATACGATAGCTGACCTTGATAGTTTCTTCTTCGTTGTCGATTTCATCAAAACCAACAGCTATACCTTTATTTAAGGTTTCTATTTCGCCGTTATCGTAATTAATAACAATACTCGTGATGTTACGATTATCCATTCTCTCACTCCCCCTTGTCAGTCTTTGCATTCAAATACACAGCCGTAGTCGCTGAGCATAATGCGAGCCGGAATGCCTTCTTCGGGTTCGGCTTCTTCAATTATGAGGTCGGCACATTCATAGCCGTCCTTTTGCAACATTTGAAGCTCTTTGATGAGGTCTTTAATTCTTACTCTGATTTCATTCATAATGATTCTCCCTACTTTTATTTTCCTGTAATGTGGTATCGGTTCTGTCTTGACCGTTATGTTATAATCAGAACGAAAGAAGGTTTGATTATGAACACAAAATATAAAGCTACTGCACCGCTGTCATCAGACAGCTATAACAAATTTACTGCTCAGACATTGTCTGAGATTTACGACACTGTAAAAAGCCGTGTCCCTTTTGATTCCTGCAAATGTACCTTTACATACTGTTCCGATAACACAACCGTTTCGGCGGATATAAATGACATTCCTAAAAATCTTAATGTACAAGCCTTTGAATTTTTCGTATTTGATTTTTCACAGAATGATGATTATATTACCGCCTCATTCACTCCCGACAGCATTTTCGTCATCGTATGCCTGCCTATTGATTTCAAAAGCAGTAAAGCACTTGCTGAAAACATTCTCAAACGCTTACAGAAAGATTTCTTTAACTACTATGATTCCGTATCCGACAGTCGTACCGATGCAAATTCCCGCAATAAGAAGCCGTGGTATAAGAAACCGTCTTTCTGGAAAATCATCGGAACTATCGTTGAGATTGTTGCAATGATTATTGGAACGATCTTCACATACTTCATTAAAGGTTAGTACCGCCTCTATAGTTTTGGAAACTGCGAGAATAATCATAAGTATCAATATGATAATGTCGCCCATTCCTCTCACCCCCCTTGTGGTTATTTCCCTGTAATGTGGTATCGGTTTAAAATAATTTGACATTATACAAAAATATTTGTATAATGAAATTAGCCTATTTTTGGGCAAAAGGAAGGAGTTGGTTATTTTGACCAAACTTTTGACTTTGCCGGTTCCTGTTAAATGCGAATGCTAAGGCTATCACAGCGGAGCCAAACCGCTTAAGTGACGCAGTAAATCAAGAAATCGGTAGTCCTTTTGCTGATGTCAGATGTTGAGACGAAGTTCACTGGTTCCTCACCAGTTAAAAAAGCGAGAGAAACCTTTGTACTCACTTCTGACTGCAATTTACACAGGTAAAAAAATTGGGAACAAGTACCGATGAAAGGACCGTCGGTGCTTGTTTTTTTATGTCAAAAACAACTCTGCCCTTTTGCTCAGGTCTGCTATATCAAGACATTCACAAACTTTTTTTGCTTCTCTTAAAGTAAATTCGGACTTACCCGTTATTTTAGATGAAAGAGAGTTGGGTGATATGTCAAGTTCTTCTGCAAGTCTTACCTGTGTGTAGCCTGCATTTTTTATTAACTCTTTGAGTTTCTTAGAATTGATTTCCTCACCCCCTTGCAGTTATTTCCCTGTAATGTGGTATCGGTTCTTTACAAGGTATTAAACTCTCTTAAAGCTCTTACGACCTCGGGCAGAACTTCCACTTCTGCCTTTGAAGGTCGTTCTTTTTTTGTAACCTTATCAATGAAATCTACAAGGCACTTTACAACCTTTGCTCTGTCATCATCACTCATCATTCCTCTCACCCCCTACTTTGGTTTTATGTAATGTGGTATCGGTTCTTATGCGGTTTTCTGACAATAAAACAGTTGTGGGTTAATCTCTAAATCAAGTAAAGCACAAAGAGTAATCATTTCATCAGCTAACATATTACTCTTACCTGATAAGATTCTAGACAACCTGTCCTGTGTTATGTTCATCTTCTCAGCAATGTACTTCTGCTTAATTCCTAACTCATAAATTCGTTCGTTAAAAATGTCGAGAATGTTATGTCTTATCATTTATGTCACCGCCTTTCTTAATTTCTAAGATTGTAACTATAATATACTCTTAATTTTTAAGATTGTCAAGCATTTTTTAAAATAATTTTCTTAGAAATTAAGAATTATGTCTTGACAATCTTGACTTCTGAAAATATAATATATTTATAATGATAATTCAGATAAGGAGATAACCCAATGTCAAGAGAATATATTGCCTCAGTCTTAAAAAGATTGAGAGCAGAACAAGGTATGACCGCTGATGAAGTCGGTGAAATCATTGGAAAGAGTGGAAAGACCGTGAGCGGTTGGGAAAATGCCCGAAGTCAACCTGATGCCGACTTACTTCTAAAGTTGTGTGAAATCTATAAGGTTGAAAATATCTTAGATACATTTTCCGAAATTAAGAGGAATGTCAAACCAATAGAAAGCAAAGATGATACACAAAAGCTATTGCATAATTACCATTTGCTTAATGATAGTGGAAAAGAAAAATTGCTTGAATATTCAGAAGATTTAATCGGCAACGCAAAATACACAACTCCCGATTTTTCAGACATAAAAGAAAAACACGCCTGATTTCAAGCGTGTAGGAAATATTATTTATATTGAATTTTGAATACTATAAAACAAGGAGGATTCCGTATGTCAGCAAAAGAAAAAATTATTAACCTTATAAACGACTTTTCAGAAGAACAGCTTGAAGAACTGCTCACTATGTTGCAAAGTTTAAGACATATCGTAGATGACGCAGAAGATGACGCTTACTGCCAGAAACTCTATGACGAATACAAGAATAACCCGTCTGACTCAAGCGAAAATGTCAGCCTTGAAGATTTTGCCAATGAGTTGGGGATAAATCTGTGATGAAGTATAAAATTGAACTGAACAAAAAGGCTCAGAAGTTTATTAAATCTCAGCCCCGTAATCAACAAGAACGGATTTTGAAAGCTGTTTCAAAACTTCCTGACGGTGATGTAAAAGCCTTGTCAGGAAACAGCAACGCTTACCGTCTGCGTGTCGGCAATTATCGTGTTATCTATGAAATCAATAACGATATTCTTCTTATAACAATTGTTGATGTCGGCAACCGTGGTCAAGTCTACAAGAGAATGTAAATATTAGAGTTCAAAAAAAGAAATACATGAAAAACATATAACTCAACTATATGGTACTATGGCAAGCTATTGCATTGAGCACAATTGCCCTAAAGAAAATGTTAAGGGAGTTTTAATAACAAATATTCAACTATCTCCTATGGCTAAGAAAATGGCAAAATACTTAGGTATAAAATTCAAAGAAAATATTGAAGTTGATGATTACCCATGTATAAAATGTAATATTGGTCGTGATATGTATGGTGAAACAAAAATATATCATTTGCCTTTCGACCAACAATATGATTCTACTAAAATCAGCAAGAAAGGGGAATTCTACGCAATGACGGTGGCTGAAGCAGAAGAAGCAGGATTTAGACGAGCCTTTAAATGGTTTGGTAATTAAAAAATCCCCGTACTGCTGGAACAGTACGAGGAAAATTGAAAGGGTGTCGGCATTTTTACTTGGTGGAACAAGAGCCGATACCACATTACAGGAGATGATATTATGGCAAAAGCCAAAAAACTGAAATCGGGCAACTATCGTGTTTTAGTACCTGACTACAAAGACGAAAACGGTAAATGGCATTATAAATCGTTTACCGCCAAAACGAAAAAAGAAGCCGAGTACATGGCTATGGAGTTCAGCCACAACAGACAGAGAAGTTCGGCAAGTTATGACGATCTCACGCTTAAAGAGGCATACGAAAGATACATAGGCATCAAGCGAGGTGTGTCAAGTCCTTCAACAATCAAAGGCTATAATCAGTATGCAAAAAATCATTTGCAGTTGCTTATGCCTATGAAACTGCGTAACATAACAGCCGAGCTTGTTCAGGCATCAATCAGCGAGCTTGCGGTTACACGCTCACCAAAAACTGTCAGCAATGTTTACGGCTTGTTTCATGCCGTGATGAATATGTACAACCGTCAGCTTGACTTGTCACAAATAAGTCTGCCTCAAAAAGAAAAGGTTGAAATTGAAGTGCCTACAACCGAACAAGTGAATACCTTGCTTGAATTTGCAGACGAGTATGTCAAAGTACCTATTCTTCTTGCAAGTCACGGTTCGCTCCGCCGTTCTGAAATTTCTGCTCTGTCTCCTACTGATTTCACCGACTTCGGTGTTTCAATCAGTAAGGCGGTTGTTCAGGACTCAAATAAAAACTGGTGCTTGAAAAACACTCCGAAAAGTTTCGCCGGCAACAGAACAATTCCGCTTGACCGTGAAATTATAAAAGAGTGCCTTAACTGGAAACATTGGGGTTGCAACCCTAATATTATAGACAATCACTTTCGCAAGTGCCGAAATAAGGCAGGACTTCCTTACTTTAAGTTTCATGCCCTCAGACATTACTTCGCCTCAGAACTCCACGCACAAGGCATTCCCGACAAATATATAGCAGAAATCGGCGGTTGGGAAAATGTAGAAACTCTTCAAAGAATTTACCAGCACACCCTTAAAGACCACGCAGATGAACTCACAAAGAAAATTTTAAATGTTTTCGCCTACTCAAATTCCAAAAATAAATCCGACCGCAATTCCAAATCAGAAAAGCAAGCGTAATTTATTTATTTCGTGTTGGATTTCGTGTTGGATTTTAAATCTAAAAATCAAGTTTTAACGCAAAAAATCAATTTTTAACACAAAAAAATGTTTTTCAAAAACCAGCAAACAAGCCGATAAATACTGAATAAGGCTTGTTTGCTGGCTTTTTTGTTTGGCGGAGACGGAGGGATTCGAACCCTCGTCCCTCAGGGGGCATCATGATTTCGAGTCATGTCCGTTATGACCACTTCGATACGTCTCCGAATATTGGTGATTTACCTTGTTTATTGTACTTGTTTTTTGTGTGATTGTCAAGCAAAATTACACAAATTTGTAAATTTTAAATTTAATCCGTAAAAGCATAAATAAGTGTCTGCGATTATTACATGAATACTTATGCTTGATTTTACGGACATTTTTTTTGAAAATCATGTACGAAAAGATTATTGAAACAACCATACTCAAATTATAAATCGGCACAACTGCACCTACGGAATCGTCTTGCAAGACTTTGTAACATCAAAGCCACGAACAGCCTGTTGCAGCACAAGAAAGGCAGATATAGGCAAATTTATTTTTTGGCATTTATTTACACAGCAGAGGGTTTTTCTTTTGCAAAAATAAGCAACCTAGCAATTATAAGTAACGCTTGTGCGGATTGATGTTCCGAAATTTGATTAAGTTCCTTCTATGCTTTTAGGGTGTATTTTCCGTTTTTGATTATAACAAAATCCTTTGCCATAAGTTTGTGAAGAAGTTGCTTCGATTTTTTATGACTTATTCCGAGAAGTTCGGAAATTTCTTTTGAAGTTACCGTGATGTTGTCAGTAATGTATGAAATTACGGCATCCTGCCTGTCTGTTTCAATATCGGGACGATTTTGTAAAATTTGAGTATTAGTTGATTTGCTTTCAGGAACAAACGAAAGCTTTAGGGTGATGCTTTCGGGGTTGAAACTTTCTTCAATGACCGGCAGAACAAGTTTGTGACTTTTCCAAACGGAGAAAATATTAGAAATACCGAATCCGTCGTTACTGCCGATTCCTATCAAATTAAACATACGCATAATTGCCGTGTTTCTGGGATCGGATATACCACCCGCTCTTGCGGCGTCGAGTTCAACTCTAAATCCGCCTGGATTGGATATCGTAATGCTTTCATCATCTTTCATAATAACAACACCGTTTGATCCATAATAGTCGGCATTTATAAGGCAGTTTGCAAGAGCTTCCTGTAAGGCAGTTGTAATCGGTGTAATGTCTGATTTTATGTTTGCTGTCAGTTTTATATCGTATGAAATTTTTTCAAAGACCTTTATAAAGAAATCATAAAGGTTTTCACAGTCAGAATTTAAATTTGATGAAATAATTGTGTGTTTATCATCTTGTGTTGTTTCCTTATATTCAAGACAATAGGACGGGTATTCTTTTTTGATGAACTCTGACTTACCGAACATAAGAAGTCCTGCGGCTGTAGGGTGAAACAAAAGGTCTTCCCCTACTCCGATTGCTCCTATTGCCTGCAAGAAATCTTTATCCGACAAATTTTGAAGCCGATTGTTTGGCTTAACAGTTGACATTTTTATTCGGTAGCTATGGAGTGAATCGGTATTAAATACGGATGCAGTCATACTTTCGATGATATTCATATCTTGTGTTTTAATTTTGGAATCACGCACCATAGCGTTAATTTGGTCGAGTGTGCAACGGTAGTCACCCTCGCCGTTTCTTCTGTATGAATTATGAATGCTGCCGTCAAGATACACGGGACGGTCAAATCTTTTTGCTTTTGGCACTGTAATAACGATAATATGCTTTTCTTCAATTTTTTGCACATAAACATCATCATATGAAAGAATGTTTGTGCTTACTTTTTGAATATCGTTTGCTATCTCCCAAAATTCCTCAATAAGTTCATCCGGATCGGGAAGATTTACGGGATGAAGTGATTTGTCCCTGTATTCTTCTACCCCTAAAAGTATAATTCCTCCTAGTGTATTTGCAAAGGATGAATATGTTTCCCACAAACTTTTAGGTAATCCGCCTGTTGCCTTTTTGGCCTCTATTCGATTGTTTTCTCTGTATTTTTCAATGTTGTTGAGGTCAATCACATTCATCTCCCCTATTACTGTTTGCGGTTATTCTTTTTATATCAACGGTTTTGTCTGCTAATAAAAGCACCGCAGAAAAAATCTACGGTGCAATTTAAAGATTCGGTTAAAAAATCAGTTTTCTCTTCCGAGAAGGTAGTCAACAGACACTTCAAGAATATCGGCAAGCGCAACAAGCTCAACATCTGTCACGAAACGAATCTGACCTTCAAGCTTTGAAAGTCCTGATGCGTTCATATCGACGCCGTTAACCTGTAATTGGGCAAGAAGTTCCTTTTGCTTCATACCTTTCTGCTTTCTTACAGCCTCAACCCTGCTTCCTACGAGGTTTCTGTCTCCAAGGTCTTGTTTTCTTAATCTCATTTTTACTCTCTCCCAAATCGTTTTAATTCTTTTTTAAAATTCTTTAAAAACATTGTGATGTTATTATAATACTAAAAAGGAAAAAAAACAAGGGTTTTTTGTAAATAAATTTAAAAATTTGAAATTTTTTCGTAAATTTGGTTACAAATTGAAATATAGTAGTTATAATGCACTTATAAATAGGTATGCTTTTAATAATATTATACAATTAGCACAACGCATAATTCCGACTGAGAAAGAATAATTTTTATTAATTTCCTGAATAGAATTAATATTTATGAAATGGTTCTATATCAGAAATAACAATTACAAAATATTACAAACAAGAAATCTAAGTTTCAAAAAGAAAAACGCTCTTAATAATAAGAGCGTTTTAATCTTATTTTTAATTTGTTTATGCTTTAAAAGTACCGTTTTCAATGTCTGTAATCATTGATACACGGTTTTCGTGTCTGCCGCCTTCATAAGGTGTGTTAAGGAAGATGTCAGCGAATTTAACAGCATCTTCTTCGCTTGTAACTCTGCCGCCCATACAAAGAATATTTGCGTTATTGTGTCTGCGAGTCATTTCAGCACAAAATTCGTTTGAAACAACTGCGGCTCTGATTCCCTTTACCTTGTTTGCGGCAATTGAGATACCGATGCCTGTACCGCAACAGAGAATGCCTGTTGAGCATTCGCCCGAAGTAATTGCAGTTGCTACCTTGTAGGCGTAAACCGGATAATCAACGCTTTCTTCGCTGAAAGTGCCGTACTCTTTGTACTCAAGTCCTTTTTCATCCAGATATTTTTTGATTGCGCAGATAAGGTTATATCCGCCGTGGTCGCATCCGAGTGCTATCATTTTGTTCTACCTCCAAGTTTTTTATTAAGCTCACGCTGTGCCTGAGGCAAGCGGAGATATACCGGCATAAGCTCTTGTGCCGAAACGGTTTGTCCGTTATTAATCATTTCAAATGCAACAAGTGCAGTTGAAGACGCTCTCTGATATTTAAGATTTACGGGAGCAGACTCTGCATTTTTAATTTCATTACCGATGTATTTACAGGTAATATCGGTACCGTCACCTGCTATGATGATTCTTCCGTCAACAGACAGCAGTTCGTTTTTTAAGTCATCAAGCGATAATGCTCTGTCATCACAAAGTCGGGTAACAACTCCGTTTTTAATTTCAAACAGTGCATTGTATACCTGTGAACAGCGTGCGTCCATTACGGCACATACAATACAGTCGGTTGAAAGGAAATTATAAGCCATACTCTCAAGTGTTGAAACCGAAACACACGGTATATCATTTGCAAAAGCAAGACCTTTTACTGCCGCAACACCGATTCTTACTCCCGTGAATGAACCCGGACCTGCGTTGACTGCAATTGCACCAATATCTGATATTTCCGTTTTTGTATTGTTCAAAAGCTGTTCAACCATAGGGATGAGCGTCTGACTGTGGGTAAGACTTGTGTTTATGAAAGTTTCACCGATCAGCTTGCCCTCTTCTGAAAGTGCAACAGATGCGGCTGTTGCAGATGTGTCAACAGACAGAATTTTCAAATTTCAACACCTTCAATTTCAAAGATTCTTTCGTCATCGCTCTCCCCTTTTTCAATCGTTATTCTGATTGCATTTTCGGGAAGTGCGCCTTCTATATTTTCACTCCACTCAATTACGAGAATGCCGTTGTCAATGTAGTCAAAAAATCCCGTTGAGTACAAATCATCCCATGAATTAACCCTGTACATATCAAAATGATAGATATTGTACTTTCCGCTGTATTCGTTTACAAGGGCGAAAGTAGGGCTTGACACACCGTCATCAACACCGAGGGCTCTTGCCAGTCCTCTTGTAAAGGCGGTTTTGCCCATACCGAGTTCGCCGAAAAGGGCTATTACCTCTGTGCCGTGGAGCTTATTTGCAATTTTTTCGCCGATTTGCTCGGTTTCATCGGCGCTGTGAGAAATCAATTTAACCATATCAGAAAAGTCCGCTGATTTTGCCGTTTTCGTCAATATTAATTTTTTCTGCGGCAGGAACTTTCGGGAGTCCCGGCATTGTCATAATATTGCCTGTATAAATTACTGCAAAACCTGCACCGTTTGAAATTGTTACATCTCTTACTGTGATTTCAAAATCCTTTGGAGCACCGAGCTTTGTAGGATCATCTGAAAGCGAATACTGTGTTTTTGCCACACATATGGGAAGTTTGTCTCCACCGAGTGCCGCAATTTCCTTGATTGCTTTTTCTGCGGCTGTTGTGTAGTTTACCTTTGACGCACCGTAGATTTCCTTTGCAATCTTTTCAACTTTTTCTTTGAGTGTGAGGTCGAGTGAATAGAGCGGTTTAAATGCAGACGGCTTTTCACAAGCCTCTACTACCTTATTTGCAAGCTCTACGCCGCCTTCTCCGCCTTTTCCGAATACATTTGAAAGGGCAAAGTCTGCACCCTTTGAAATACAATATTCTTCAATGTATTTTAGTTCTTCATCTGTATCTGTACCGAACTGATTAATCGCTACAACTACGGGAACATTGTACTTTCTCATATTGTCAATGTGAACACCAAGGTTTACAATGCCTTTTTTGAGTGCTTCAATGTTTTCATTTGAAACCTCTGACTTTGGAACGCCGCCGTTGTATTTTAATGCACGGCATGTTGCCACGATTACAATTGCCGACGGAGCAATGCCGGCATATCTGCACTTGATGTCAAGAAACTTCTCAGCACCGAGATCCGAGCCGAAACCAGCCTCTGTAATGCAGTAATCGGCAAGCTTTAATGCAAGCTTTGTTGCTCTTATGCTGTTACAGCCGTGAGCGATATTTGCAAAAGGTCCGCCGTGCATAATTGCAGGAGTACCCTCAAGCGTCTGAACAAGGTTAGGTTTGATTGCATCCTTGAGAAGTGCAGTCATTGCTCCCTCTGCTTTCAAATCTTTGGCATAAACGGGTTCACCGCTGTATGTGTATGCAACAAGAATGTTGCCGAGTCTTTCTTTAAGGTCGGAGATATCATTTGCAAGACAGAGAATTGCCATAACTTCCGATGCAACTGTAATGATGAAGTGATCTTCCCTCGGAACACCGTTCACCTTACCGCCAAGACCGATTGTGATATTTCTTAATGCACGGTCATTCATATCAAGACAACGCTTGAAGAGAATTCTTCTCGGATCAATGCCGAGTGTGTTGCCCTGCTGAATGTGGTTGTCAAGCATTGCGCAACAAAGGTTGTTGGCTGCTGTAATTGCGTGCATATCACCGGTGAAATGAAGGTTGATGTCCTCCATCGGAAGAACCTGTGCATAACCCCCGCCTGCGGCACCGCCCTTAATTCCGAATACAGGACCAAGCGACGGTTCACGGAGTGCGATGATTGCCTTTTTACCGATTTTAGCCATTGCCTGACCAAGACCTGCAGAAGTGGTGGTTTTGCCCTCGCCTGCCGGTGTTGGGTTGATTGCTGTTACGAGGATGAGCTTTCCGTCAGGATTGTCCTTTACACGGTCTGCAAGTTCATCAGAAAGTTTTGCTTTGTACTTTCCGTAAAACTCAAGCTCATCAGCAGAAATCCCAAGCTGATTTGCAATTTCTGCAATAGGCTTTAATTCTGCACTCTGAGCAATTTCGATATCAGATAACATAATATACCTCCGAATCAAATTCATGTTTTTATTATTATAACAAAATGCGAAACTTGTATTATTCTGTATTGAAATTATACTTGATATTGAGAGCGTAATTTAATATAATTATAGGGTAAAATTAATTTCAAAGGTTGTTTTGGGTGAAAAAAGTTATTACAAATATTTATGAATATTTCAGACAGTGTGACGCAGTGTTGTGGCTGTTGACCTTGACCGCTGTTGCGTACAGTTTTCTTTTGATTGCGAGTATGCAACGATCGGGCGAATACAGTTATCTAAGAACTCAGATTATCGCTGTGTCTGTCGGTCTTGCAGCATCGGTGTTTATATCAATTGCCGATTACAGATTTCTTATACGAAAATGGTACATTGCCGCAATAGTGGGAATTGTTCTTGCCGGACTTGTGTTTGTGTTCGGAGTTCAGGTTAGCGGAACAGATGATACGGCATGGATTAATCTTCCGGGCGGATTTTCAATTCAGCCGTCTGAGTTTATAAAAATCTGTTTTATCATAACTTTTTCAAAGCATTTGTCGTGGCTGAGAGAAAAGAAAATGATTGAAAAGTTTTCGGGAGTACTTTTCCTTGCACTTCATGCAATGATACCAATGGCAATTATTCATATTCAGGGTGATGACGGTACTGTTCTTATATTTGCGCTTATGTTTTTGGTTATGACATTTGCGGCAGGAGTTCAACTGAGATATTTTGTCATTTTCGGAGGATTGCTTGTGTGTGCAATTCCGATTATATGGAATGTGTTTATGAATAAAGAGCATCGCAACAGGGTTCTTGCTTTGTTTGACCTTGACGGGAATGCACTTACAAATTACGGTTGGCAACAGTATCAGGGTAAGGTTTCAATTGCAAGCGGCGAAGCTTTCGGAAGCGGACTTTTTAACGGACAGCGTGTTGAACATTCAATCGTCCCCGAACAGGAAAACGATTTTATCTTTACCGTTGCAGGAGAGGAACTCGGATTTGTCGGATGCATGGCGCTTTTGCTGATTTTGTTTTTTATTATATTAAAAGTGATTTTGAATGCAAAAAATTCAAGTGAATTTGAAGGCAAGTATATCTGCTACGGTGTGTTTTCAATGATAGCGTCGCAAACAATTGTAAATATAGGAATGGTGCTTGGATTTCTTCCCGTAGTCGGAATAACCCTTCCCTTGTTCAGTTCGGGAGGTACTTCGGCTTTGAGTACGCTCATTAGTCTTGGTCTTGTACAGAGTGTGAGATATCACAATACTGACGATATGAACAAAGCTTTTGTAAGGCGAGGCAGTTCAAATCGAATCAGAATGTAATTTAATACAAATAAACTAAACCGCAGACATCAAAATGCCTGCGGTTTTTATGGGTTATTTTTCGCTGATTGTGATATTTGCCTTGTAGCTTCCGCTTACCCAACAGGTGTCAGTACCGCTGAGTTTGAAAGTAACAGGCATCTGAACCGAGCCTACTGTTCCGCTCTGATCCGAGGTGTCAATTATACCTTCAATATCTGAGCTTTTAAGGCTTTTAAGTTCCTTTTCACTGCCAATTACGGTAACATTCATACTTGTCTGTGTTACATCGGCTTTATATTTTGAAGAAAGACCGCTTACTTTGAATGAATCTACGGTAAAGGTTTTCTTGGACAAACCGCTGAGGTCAAGTACAAGCTTTGCGGAGGTTGAGTTACTGATATTTTTGCAGTCACTCGGGATGTTTATTCCCTGCGTATCGTACTCATAACGCTTGTTTGAAAGTGTTGCAAAATCGATTGACTCAAGCTTTACGCTGTCAGTCTTGTCAAGCACTTCTTTTGGACCTGCAAGCAGAATATTTGAAGGCTCAACCGTAAGCATATCATCGTTTAAATCAAGACCTTTAGGTTTGTTAATAAACTCAGGAATTACATTTACCGTCTTTTCGGGGAGAACGGAAATTGTAGCCTCAACATCCGTAAACTCCATTGTAAGAAGCTCGGTAGAAATTTTGTTTCCTGTTTTATCATAAAGCACAATATTTGCGGTCGTTGAGGTCGGCGCATTTAGTATACTGTCAAGTTCTGCCGATGCCGAAACCTTTGCAATTTTGGCAATCTCTGTTTGAGGACCTGAAATTGTGATATTCTTTGATGCAAGAGAAGTTGACGCATAGTATCCGTCGGCAACCTTGTAAACAACATTTTCCTGAATCGGGAAACTTGTTTCACGCTGATAATCAACAATTACATTGACATTTGAAGGCGTAACGGTTGAGATAATCTGAAAGTTGGCACTCGGGTTGGCTTTTACGGCTGAAAGCGAAAGCTGATAAGTTCCTGCCGAGTCAATTCCGTTTGTAGCACCCGTGACAGTAATATCCTTCGTTCCGATAGAACCGAGAACGGCTCTGCTGCCTGTTACGGTTACCGTGGCAGTCTGCTCCGCATCACGGAATACCTGCAACCCGTTGTTATCAAGCTGGTCAGGCAATTCAATCTGAATCGGAATATTGCTTATTGTTACGGTTGTATCATTTGTTGTACCCATACTCATATAAACCCATGTTATTGTTGAGATTACAAGGGCGAGTATAATCAGAAATTTATTATTCTGAAACAGTTTGTTGAGAGAGAGTTTTTTCTTTTTCATTTTTCAGCCTTCTCTCTTTTTGAACTTTTCGGATTCTTCTGAAAAAACTTTTTGGGCGGTTCATCATCGTCATAGCCACGATCATAGATAAGAAACTGTTCAAGCTTTTTGATTAGTTCTTCTCTTGTAAACTCACGGAGCAAAATACCGTTTACCGCAAGAGAAATTACACCTGTTTCTTCACTTACTATAAGGACAACAGCGTCGCTTTGTTCACTGATACCGAGTCCTGCTCTGTGTCGTGTACCGAGATTGATATCTACATTAGGATTTGATGTGAGCGGTAAAATACATCCTGCTGCAAAAAGTTTTCCGTCACGGATAATGCTTGCACCGTCATGCAATGGTGCTTTGTTAAAAAATATATTGCCGAACAGAGCTACTGATGTTTCGGCATCAATAATTGTGCCTGTAGCGGCTATATCGGAAAGCATGGTTTCTCTTTCAAACACAAGCAAAGCACCTGTTTTTGAACGAGAGAAAAGAACTGCTGTGTCAGCCGCATCTACGATTGACTTTTCTACAGCCTTTTTCCATTCATCACCTTTGTGGTGCTTAGTAAATATTTTTATATATTTTTTATAGGTGTTGTTACGTCCCATCTGTTCAAGAGCCTTTCTGATTTCCGGCTGAAAGATGATAGCAATAACAACAACTGCTGCCTCGAAAAATGTTCGCAACAGGGATGAAAGCATAACAAGACCAAACAGAGACGAAAGAAAATACACTATCAGGAGCATAATTACACCTTTGAGAAGCTGAACTGCTCTTGTTTCCTGAATAAGCTTGAACAGTCCGAAAATCAACAGTGCAATTGCAAGAATATCGACAATATCTCTTAGCTGTATAGTCTTGATAATGGAAAGAATGCTGTTAAATATTTCCAATCTGCTTTCCCCTTCCTTTATTTTTAAATTCCTCGTTATTATTCTAACATACTTTTGTTATTAATTGCAACCTTTTTAAATTGTTTTTTTCTGTTTGTTGTTCTTAGAAATACGACTTACGGCATTTGCAAAATATACAACATCATTTTTTCTTGTAAATGCCGATACAACAGCTCTTACGGTTCCTGTATCCTGAGTGCCGAAGCTTTTGTGTGCAAGGGGCGCACAATGGAGTCCTGCTCTTACGGCAACATTGTAGCTGTCATTAAGAATTTTTGCAACCGTTTCGCTTTCGGTATTTTTGATATTAAAGGAAATTACAGGAACGCTGTGACTTTTCTCAGGCATTTTGGTGTATAATATTACATTTTCCGCTTTTTCAAGCCTTTTGTAGAGCATTCGTGCAAGACTTAACTCGGAATTATATATTCTGTCTGTTTTTTTGTTCAGGACAAACTTTATTCCTGCATTAAGCCCTGCTATTCCCGGAAGATTCGGCGTTCCGCTTTCGTACTTATCGGGGAGAATTTCAGGCTGATTGAGGTTTGCGGAATCACTTCCCGTTCCTCCCTGAATAAGACTGTCCGGAGTTGTTTCACTGTTTATAATAAGCAAGCCTGTTCCCATCGGTCCGTAAAGTCCTTTGTGACCTGCGGTGCAGAGAAAATCAATACAACTGTCAGAAAGGTTGATATCTGCTGTTCCTGCACTTTGTGCGGCATCTACACAAAAAAGGATGCCGTTTAATCTGCAAAGAGCGCCTATTCTTTCTATCGGAAGTTTGATGCCGAATACATTTGAAGCATGGGTACAGATTACAAGTTTTGTGTTAGATTTGAATTGTTTCCTGAAATTCTCGATTGTTTGCTCATCATCATAAGGGACACATTCGGCAACAGAGTATTCAATCTTATTTTTCTTGAGTGTTTCAAGCGGTCTGACGACAGCATTGTGCTCAAGTGATGAAATTACGGCATGGTCACCCTGTTTTAATATGCCTTTAATAACTGTGTTTAAAGCCGTTGTGCAGTTAAGCGTGAATATTATATTTTCGGGATTTTCCGAGCCAAAAAGTTTTGCGGCATTATCTCGGCAGGAATACATTATTTCAGATGATTTCACCGACATTTTGTGACCGCTTCTTCCCGGATTTGCTCCGTAGGCGGACATAGCTTCGTTAATCGCTTTTCTTACGGATAAGGGTTTCGGAAAGGTGGTTGCACCGTTGTCAAAATATATCATAAGGTATCAACAGCGGCTGTTCCTTTGACAGCAATACCGTTACTCCTGATAATTTCCAATGCCCTTTCAAAATTTCCCGGGACATAAAGGCTGTATCCGCATGATTTTCGATTGAGGTGTATAGGAGTTCTTACAAGCCCTGATTTAATATTGTTTTTTAAAAGTAGGTTACGGCTCTTCATGGCAAGAGTTACCGAGCCGAATATTATTAAATTATTTTCCATAACTTCCACCCTTTGTTAAATCTTTGTGACATCTCAAAACAATATATCACACTACATATTATGAAAGTAGTCAAAGTTTGGACATAAAAGAAAGCACGGCTTTTATGCCGTGCTTAAAGGTGTTGTTTTTCAGTTCATTTTTTCAGAAAGAAGGTTGCCCATGTTGTACATACCTGCTTTCTGATCTTTAAGAAATACTGCCGCATTAACAGCACCGACAGCGAAAACTTCTTTTGACTGAGCCTGATGAGAGATTGTTACAACCTCATCGTGACCTGCAAAGATAACTTCGTGTTCGCCTACAATTGTGCCGCCTCTTACGGAATGAATACCGATTTCATTCTTTGAACGCTTTCTGCGGTAGCTGTGTCTGTCATAGACATACTGCGGATCTTCGTCAAGCTGTTCCGAAATTCCGTCTGCAATCATAAGAGCTGTTCCGCTCGGAGCGTCAAGCTTGAGATTATGATGCTTTTCAACGATTTCAATATCGAACTGGTTTCCGAGAATTTTTGCAGCCTCTTTTGAAAGCTCAATAAGAAGATTGATGCCGAGTGACATATTACCTGAATAGAAAACAGGAATTGTCTTTGCCGCATCTTCGATTTTTGCAATCTGATCTTTAGAAAAGCCTGTTGTACAGATAACACAAGGTACTTTGTTATTAACTGCATACGAAAGCATACCGTCAAGAGCTGCAGGATTTGAAAAATCAATGATTACATCAGGTGTTTCGGTTGCCTCGTCAAAAGTCTTGAAAACATCAAAATCATAATTACTTTCACCGAATGCGTCAACACCGAACAAAACATTGCAATCCTCACGGCTCTGAACAGCCTGTGCCACAAAGCAACCCATTTTACCGTTACAACCGACTATTGCTGTATTTACCATTTTTATTCCCCTTTAAACTTCTTGAATTTTAAACGAATTAAAGGTTGATTATTTAACCTTCTTGCTTAAAAGGTCATACTTCTCCATGCAATCCTTGAGGTCATGGTAACCCTGAACGCTCATGGGAACGAGCGGAAGTCTGCATTCGCCTGCTTCATAGCCGAAGAGGTTCATGGCAGTCTTTACGGGAATCGGGTTAACATCGCTGAAGAGTATATGCATAAGCTCAAGATAGTGGAAGTTAAGCTTCTGTGCCTCTGCAAAGTCATTGTCAAGACAAAGCTGACAGATGTCATGCATTTCTTTTGGGCAGATGTTTGCGAATACAGAGATAACACCGAGAGCGCCGAGTGACATGAAAGGAACAGTCTGGTCATCGTTACCTGAGTAGATGTCAAGATTGTCACCGCAAAGTGAACGGATGAGAGCAACCTGAGAGATGTCGCCGCTTGCCTCTTTTGCGGCAACGATGTTAGGATGCTTGCAAAGCTCCTGATAAGTCTTTGGCTTGATGTTACAACCGGTTCTTGAAGGAACATTGTAAAGAATAATCGGAATATCAACCGAATCTGCAACAACGTTGAAGTGTCTTACAAGACCCTGCTGAGATGTTTTATTGTAGTAAGGAGTTACGCAGAGAAGTGCGTCAACGCCTGTGCTTGCGGCAGATTTTGAGAGCATAACGGCTGTTGAGGTATCGTTACTGCCTGTACCTGCAATAACAGGAATTCTGCCGTTTGTCTTTTCTGCAACGAAAGAAATTGTTTCGCAATGCTCTTTTTCCGAAAGAGTTGCAGCCTCACCTGTTGTACCGCATACAATAATTGCATCGGTACCGTTTTGAACATGAAATTCTACGAGATCGCCGAGAACATCGTAGTTTACGCTTCCGTCAGACTTCATAGGAGTGATAAGTGCAACACCTGAGCCTGTAAAAATGTGGTTAGACATAATTTACCTCCGTAAGTAATCAGTCCATGTAGCCCTCAGCACAAAGGAGCTCTGCAAGAAGAACTGCACCGCCTGCTGCGCCTCTTAATGTGTTGTGTGACATACAAACGAACTTGTAATCATATTGAGTATCAGGTCTTAATCTGCCAACCGATACTGCCATACCGTTTTCAAGATTTCTTTCAGATTTAATCTGCGGACGGTCGGGTTCTGTGAAGTAGTGAAGAAAATGCTTTGGCGCACTCGGAAGATCAAGCTCCTGTGCTCTGCCGCTGTAGTTTGACCAAATGTCAATAATTTCTTCGACAGTAGGTTTCTTTACGCCGTCCTTAAATGACATAAATACAGCTGCTGTGTGACCGTCTGATACGGGAACACGGATGCACTGTGATGTGATTGAAATATCATCGGTTTTAACAATCTTGTCGCCTTCAATCTTACCCCAGATTTTAAGCGGCTCCTGCTCTGACTTCTCTTCCTCACCGCCGATGTAAGGAATAACATTATCTACCATTTCAGGCCATGTCTTAAATGTTTTGCCTGCGCCTGAAATTGCCTGATATGTGCAAGCGAGAACCTTGTCAACGCCGAGTGCTTTTAAAGGATGAATTGCAGGAACATAGCTCTGAAGTGAGCAATTGGACTTAACTGCAACAAAGCCTCTTTTTGTGCCGAGACGCTTTCTCTGAGCGTCAATAATCTTAATGTGATCGGCGTTAATTTCAGGAATAACCATAGGAACATCATCTGTAAAACGATGAGCACTGTTGTTTGATACGATAGGACATTCAGCCTTTGCATATCTGTCTTCGAGATCACGGATTTCATCCTTCTTCATATTAACTGCGCAGAAACAGAAATCAACCTGCGATGCAACCTCTTCAACATTTTCAGCGTCAACGATAACCATATCCTTGTACTTCTCAGGAAGAGGAGCAGTCATATGCCATCTGCCTTCAACTGTTTCACCGTATGTTTTGCCTGCACTTCTCTTACTTGCTGCAAGAACAGTAACCTCAAACCACGGGTGATTCTCAAGAAGAAGTGTAAAACGCTGACCTACCATACCGGTAGCGCCGATAATACCGACTTTATACTTTTTCATAATAATTCCTCCGAATTAAACAAATTTTAAAAAAGCGGTTGCCTTATTCAAACAAATATTATATTATATGAAGAGATGTCTGAAAACACGACTGTTTGTCGATTATGCAAACTGCTCATAATAAGATAATATATCATTTTAAAAGGGTAATGTCAATTATTTTGAGAATTTTACAGGACAAATACTTGTGTTTTACAAAGATTTTTGACAGAACAGCTTTTAAAAAGCAATTTTAGTTCTTGAAAGGAAATAAAATGAAGACTAGTGATTTTTATTACGATTTGCCTAAAGAGCTTATCGCACAGACTCCGCTTGAACCGAGAGACAGTTCAAGACTGCTTGTGCTTGACAGAGAAAAACAAACTCTGGAGCATAAACATTTTTATGACATTATTGATTATCTTAACGAGGGTGACCTTCTTGTTGCCAACGATTCAAGAGTTTTGCCTGCAAGAATTTACGGTATCAAAGACGAAACAGGTGCAAAAGTTGAATTTCTGCTTTTGAAGCAGGTTGCTAACAACCGTTGGGAAACACTTTGCAAGCCGGGTAAAAAAGCAAAAGTCGGCACAAAATTTTCATTCGGCAACGGCATTTTGCGTGCAACAGTTGTTGATGTTAAGGATGACGGCAACAGAATAGTTGATTTTGACTGTGAAGAGAATTTTTTTACTACTCTTGGCAAAATCGGTCAGATGCCTCTTCCTCCTTATATTACAGCCGAGCTTAAGGATAAGGAACGCTATCAGACGGTTTACAGCCATGAACTCGGTTCTGCGGCAGCTCCGACGGCAGGGCTTCACTTTACAACCGAGCTTATGGACAGAATCAAGGCTAAAGGTGTAAAGATTGCGTATGTTACACTTCATGTGGGACTCGGTACATTCAGACCGGTTAAGGTTGACGATGTTACAAAGCATAAAATGCACAGCGAGCATTATGAAGTTCCCGAAGAAACCGCAAAGCTCATAAATGAAACTAAGAAAAACGGCGGACGGGTTATTGCAGTCGGCACAACATCATGCAGAACGCTTGAAAGTGTAGCGGCAATGTACGGAGAAATCAAGCCCTGTGAGGGATTTACGGATATTTTTATTTATCCCGGATTTGAATTTAAGGTGCTGGACGGGCTTATTACTAACTTTCATCTTCCCGAAAGTACACTCATTATGCTTGTATCCGCTTTTGCGGGATATGATTTTATTATGAATGCATACAAAGAAGCTGTAAAGGAAAAGTACAGATTCTTCTCTTTCGGTGACGCTATGTTCATATCATAGGAGGATTTTAAGAATTTATGTTTAAGGTAATTAAAAAGGAAGGCAGCGCAAGACGGGGCGAATTTGTTACGGTTCACGGTACGGTTCAGACTCCTGCCTTTATGAATGTTGCAACATGCGGTGCAATCAAGGGTGCTGTTTCTGCGCTTGATTTAAAGAATATAAAATGTCAGGTTCAGCTTTGCAACACCTATCATCTGCATCTTCGTCCGGGTGATGAAAAGGTTAAGCTAATGGGCGGACTTCACAAATTTACAAGGTGGAACGGTCCTATCCTTACCGACAGCGGCGGATTTCAGGTGTTCTCTCTTGCAAAGTTGAGAAATATTAAAGAAGAAGGCGTTTACTTCAATTCTCACATTGACGGCCGCAAAATTTTTATGGGACCTGAGGAGAGTATGAGAATCCAGTCAAATCTTGCATCTACAATTGCGATGGCATTTGACGAATGCGTTGAAAACCCTTCTCCATATGAATATACAAAAAACAGCGTTGAAAGAACCACAAGATGGCTTAAAAGATGCGTTACAGAGATGAAAAGGCTCAACAGTCTTGATGATACCATAAATAAAAACCAGATGCTGTTCGGCATAAATCAGGGCGGTATCTATGACGATTTGCGCGTCAATCATATGAAAGAAATTGCAGAGCTTAATCTTGACGGCTATGCAATCGGAGGTCTTGCCGTGGGTGAGCCTGCAGAAACGATGTACCATATCATTGAAGAGGTTGAGCCGTTTGCTCCGAAAGATAAAATCAGATATCTTATGGGAGTCGGAACTCCCGTGAATATTCTTGAAAGTGTTGCAAGAGGCGTTGATCTTTTTGACTGTGTTATGCCGAGCAGAAACGCAAGACACGGTCAGCTCTTCACTTGGGACGGAGTGCGTAACATCAATAATGCAAAATATGAAACAGATGAATCTCCGATTGACGAGCATTGTGACTGCCCTGTTTGCCAAAACTTTTCAAGGGCATACATAAGACATCTTCTCAAGAGCGGTGAGATGCTCGGAATGCGACTTGCTGTTTTGCACAACCTCTATTTTTACAATAATCTTATGGAAGTTATCAGAACTCAGCTTGATAACGGCACATATATGGAATTTTACGAGAAATATCGCAACATTTTAGGCGTGCGTATCTAATATTTTTTCAAAACAGAAAAAATACTTGCAAGATGTGATTAAAACTGATATAATCAATACATTGTATGAAAGGAATGACGAAAATGACAAACTTTTTACCTGTAGTTGCAGAAGCAAGTGCAAGCGGCGGAAATCAGTCATCAAGTATGATTTTTATGATTCTCTTCTATGTTGCTATTTTTGCAGCTCTCTATTTCTTCCTCATCAGACCTAACTCAAAGAAGAAAAAAGAAGAAGCTCAGCTTCGTAACTCTCTTGAGATCGGTGATGAAATTACAACAATCGGCGGAATTATGGGCAGAGTAGTTGCCATTAAGGACGACGAGGACGCTATCATCATTGAAACAGGCTCCGACAGAGTTAAGATGAAGTTTAAAAAGTGGTGTATTTCTACTGTTGACACAGTTAAGGAACAGTCACAGCAGGCAGGTCAGCCTGAAAAGAAAGGCTTCTTCGGTTTTGGCAAGAAGAAAGATTCTGACGAAACTAAAGCTACAAAAGAATAACTTTTTGAATGAATGTTCTTTCCCCCGAATATATTTGTAACAGAATATATTCGGGGGTTGTTTTATGTCTGATAAAAAACTACTTGCAAAGGCTGTTTTGTTTTCATCAGTATGCGGAATACTCATACTGGTAATTTTGATGTGTTTGCTTGCAGCCGTGATGATGTCATCGGGAGTAATTTCAGCAGATATACTTGATTACTGCACGGTCGGCATAGTCGGTGTTGCAACGCTGATGTCGGGAATAATATCATCAAGAATTACAGGAAGTGCAGGTCTTGCGGTGGGTTCGCTGACAGGATTTTTTATTTTTCTTGTCATAACCTCTATTGCATTGATTTTTAACGGTGAACCTATAACGGTACTAACCCTGCTAAAACTGATGTCATCTGTTCTGGGAGGAGGTATAGGCGGAATTATCGGAGTAAACAAAAAGGAAAAAATAAAAATCAGATAAGATCGAGTAAGATATTTTACTGAAATTATGTTTTCGGCAGTTCGTTTAGGCGGACTGCTGTTTTTTATGTCGGATTTAATTACAAATTAGAATTAGAAATTCATAATTTCACAGGTGTTTATCGCACCTCATAGAGTTTTAATAAAATCCTCCGAAATCCTTGAAAATAAAGGATTTATCGCAATCAGTCCACCTTATCCCTTTATATGATTTCACACAATGTTATCCTTGTTCTGCACAATCATAAGGGCAAAATCAAGGGCAGAAAAATCTGATAACACAATATAACAAAGTGTGGTAATCGGGAAACTGTGATGTATGTGCGAATAGATTATTTTGGAGGATAACACTATGGAGAAATATATTTACGATGAAAGCAACGGACTTTGGTATGAATTGCAGGGGGATTATTATATTCCTTGCCTTACTTTACCAACCGAAAAAGAAAACAAGCCTATCGGCTTATGGGGACAGCGACACAAACGCTATTTACAGGAATGCAAGAAAGCAGTTTACATCACGCTACTCACAAGTGGCAGATTGAACAGTTATCTTGCTGATATTGACGAACAGGCAACGGAGATGATGTTTCGATTGGTTGAGCAAATGGCTGATAAGGAGGGCGTTACTGAACAGCTCAAAACAGAACGCCCGATGTTGTGGGTTGGCAGAATAAACGAGATACAGGCAAGAGCAAGAGAAATCGTCAATGCAGAAATTATCTACGCATAGTAATGTAACGCTTATAAGATGAAAAAGAGGGTAGGCAGATAATATTTTTTGTCTACCCTCTTTGACTTGAAAACAGATACTAAATTGAGAAAACCTGCGTAAATACACTATCTCATTTCTGCAATTATTTTAAGACTTTATTGCACGAATTTTATAATAATGATAGAATGAATTAGTCAAAGCTAACTTGATTGATGTAAGGAGAGGTGTAATTATGTCTTTTTTTCAAAACACTTGTAAACCTAAAGGACTTGGCGGAAGCCTTATGGTTAATATGATGAATATAGGTCATTCTCCTATGGCAGAATGGGGATTGAAGCATATAAAAATTAATAAGAACGATATATCATTAGACGTTGGTTGCGGTGGTGGTGCAAATATAAAAAAACTATTAGAAAAAAGTCCAAAGGGTAAAGTTTTTGGCATTGATTATTCAGAGGTTAGTGTTAGAAAATCAAAAAAAGTTAATAAATTTGCAGTAGAAAGAAAGCATTGTGAAATTCTGCAAGGAAATGTGCAGGAACTTCCTTTTGCCAATGAAACCTTTGACTTAGCAACTGCTTTTGAAACAATATATTTTTGGTCTGATATTGACCAAAGTTTTAGCCAGATATATAGAGTGCTAAAAAAAGGTGGAATTTTTATGGTTTGTAATGAGTCAAATGGCGAAAATGACAAAGATAAAAAATGGACAGAGATTATAAAAGGAATGAAAATTTATACTTCCAAAGAGATTAAATATTCTTTGGAAAAAGCAGGATTTACGCATATAGAAACGAACAAAAATGCTAAAGGCTGGCTTTGTGTGGTTGCTCGAAAGTAAAACAATTTTTAAATTTTACCTGATATACTTAACGGATACGCTCACAATTTCAGCAACTGGCGAAGTAATCCCGTCATGCTTGCAAGCCATTCAAAGTCCCCGTTATCTAACAAGGGGCACAATTTACGAGGGCAAATGGACGAAACAGGCGAAAGTCCTTGAATATATGGGGGGTAAACGCACTTTCAAGGGGTGTTAACTGAAAGACGGTCATTTAACACCTTTTCAAACAAAAAGATAATGAAATTTACATCTCTGAGCAGACAGAAAATGATATTTGGATAGTGGAAAATAATATTGGGGAATTGACAAAGTTTTTGCGAGGTGCTATTATAACGATGTTATATAACAGTGTTATAAAAAGAGGATTAAAAATGAGCAACGAAGAAAAAACGACATTGCAGATGATTTTATCGGCTGCTATACAGGAATTTCTTGAAAAAGGCTTCACATCTGCTTCATTACGAAATATTGCTAAAAAAGCAGGCGTAACCACAGGGGCTTTATATGGCTATTATGATAGTAAAGAGGACTTGTTTGAAGCATTGGTAGGCGAACACTACAATTTTTTACTGGAACGATTTTGCAAGGCTCAAAAAGAATTTGCTGAAATTCCGCCAGAAGAACAACCTAACAATCTTACTTCTACTTCCGGCGAATGTATGTATGAAATGCTCTTGTATGCCTATGAACACTTGAATGAATTTAAGCTCATACTTTGCTGTTCGGAGGGAACACGTTTTTCAAAATTGATTGATGAAATGGTGGAAATAGAAACAAAAGGAACACATGATTATTTAGCAGTTCTTGAAAAGATAGGCAGACCTGCTCCCCCCATTGATGAACGGTTGGAGCATATCTTGATTACAGGAATGTTTAATACATTTTTTGAGCTGATTATACATGAAATGCCTCTTGAAGAAGCAAAGCACTATTTGAAAGAAATGAGAGATTTCTATACCGCCGGGTGGATGAAAATTATGGGGCAATAAAAATGAATAAATTCGTTAGGGCAATCTGCCCTATAATTTTTATACACAGGTTAGTTACTGCTAACTTCACAAGGGCAACACTAACTGAAATGAGGATATTGGAGGACGTTCATTTTGTTCTCGTATCATAAAAAATTTTCAAGGAGGTTTTATCAATGAAAAAACAGTCAAATCTATCAAGACTGATGGGTTATGCCGGAGGGCATAAGATATTGACCTATCTTTCTTGGGTACTGTCTGTAATGAGTGCACTGTTGGCTCTTGTACCTTTTTGGTATATATGGTGTATTATTCACGACATACTGGAGGTTTCCCCGGACTTCTCACAGGCGGAGAATGTCACAGGCTACGGTTGGTCTGCCGTATTGTTTGCAGTTATCTCTATTGTTGTTTACATAGCCGCTTTGATGTGTTCGCATTTGAGCGCGTTCCGGGTTGCCGCTAATATCCGAAAAGAGCTTATGCGCCATATTGCAGCATTGCCGCTCGGAGTAACGGAGAAGTATGGAAGTGGAAAGCTGCGGAGAATAGTAAACGGTTCCAGTGCTGCTACGGAAACGTATCTTGCACACAGGCTTCCCGACAAAGCGGGGGCGATTGCCACCCCTATAGGGCTACTTTTCCTGTTGCTTGCTTTTGACTGGCGGTTAGGGCTTTTAAGCCTTGTTCCCGTTGTGCTTGGTTTTCTGATTATGATGAAAATGACAGGAAAAGACATGGAAAAGCGAATGGAACAATATCAAAATGCGCTTGCCGATATGTCAAATGAAGCCGTTGAATATGTGCGGGGCGTACCCGTAGTAAAGACTTTCGGACAGACAATCTTTTCTTTCAAACGCTTCAAAAACGCGATAGACAATTACGAAACATGGGTAATCGCATACACAAAGGGGCTGCGTCTGCCTATGATGTTCTATACAACGGCAATTAACAGTGTATTCGCGTTTCTGATTGCCGGAGGTATTCTCTTTACAAGGGGCGGCGTAACAAATGAACTTCTGTTAAACCTTATTTTCTATATTGTGATTACGCCCGTCATTGGTACGACGCTCACAAAAATTATGTTTATGAGCGAGGACGCAATGATTGTAGGCGACGCAATTAACAGGATTAATGAAGTGCTGAACGAAAAACCATTATCTGAAAGCAGCGTGAATAATATCCCTAAAGATAATGGGATTACATTAGAACACGTTAGTTACAGCTATGACGGAAAGAAAAACGCGCTCAATGATGTATCTCTTTCCATAAAACCGGGGCAGACAGTCGCATTGGTAGGATCGTCCGGCGGCGGCAAGACAACGCTTGCAAATATCGTCACAAGATTTTTTGACCCGCAAAAAGGGCGCGTACTGATAGGGAATATCGACATATGCGACATTCCGAAAGAAACATTGATGAATAAGGTGTCCTTTGTATTTCAGAACAGCCGACTTATCAAAGCGTCCATATTGGAAAATGTGCGTATGGCAAAGCCTGACGCTACACGCGAAGAAATCGCCCATGCTTTGGAAGCTGCACAGTGCTTGGATATTATTGAAAAATTACCGAATGGCATTGATACGGTTGTCGGCGCAAAAGGCGTATATCTGTCCGGCGGCGAACAGCAAAGAATAGCGATTGCCCGCGCGATTTTGAAAAATGCGCCTATCATAATCCTTGATGAAGCGACCGCATTTGCCGACCCCGATAATGAGGTGCGCGTACAGCAGGCTTTATCCGCGCTTTCAAAGGGAAAGACCGTCATTATGATTGCACACAGGTTGTCGTCAATCACAGACGCGGATTGCATTTATGTACTGCAAGACGGTGAAATTGTCGAAAGCGGCACACATAGCGGACTGATAGAAAGAAACGGCATATTTACAAAAATGTGGAAGGATTATTCCGAAGCGGCAGAATGGAAGATTGCAAAGGAGGTAAACGCATGATTAAGACATTGCAAAGACGTTTTGCATTATCAAGACAGGGGGCTGTCGATTTGATAAAAGGCTGTATTGCCTGCGTCGTACAGGATATATCCTTTATGCTCCCTGTGGGATTGCTCTATTACTTTGTCATTGACACCATGAATGGGAACTTGAATGGAAGCCGCATTGCTTTTTATGCGGTTGGTTCTTTGGTTTGCTTATGCCTTATATTTATTGCGACTTGGTTTCAATATAACGCCACTTACTTAGCGACTTATGTGGAAAGCGGGGTAAGGCGTATATCCTTAGCGGAACGGCTACGCAAAATCCCGTTGTCCTTTTTTGGCAAAAAAGACCTTGCGGATTTAACCAATTCTATTATGGGAGACTGTGCTACGCTTGAAACTGCATTCTCCCATTATGTACCCGCATTGGCAGGCTCCCTCATTTCAACAACACTAATTGCAATCTGCCTTTTTGCTTACGACTGGCGAATGGCTCTTGCGGCGGTGTGGGTTTTACCGATTGCATTTACAATCACATTCTTTTCAGCTCGCATACAGGAATACTTCAACTGTAAATCTGTAGCGGCAAATGTCGCGCTTGAAAGCGGTGTACAAGAGTGTATCGAAAGTTTACAGGACTTGAAATCAAACAATGCGGAAGAAAGTTATCTGAAAGGACTTGACAAAAAAATTGACTATGTAGAAAAACGGCACATTATAACAGAACTTGGAACAGCACTTTTTGTTGTTTCTTCAACACTAATATTAAAGTTTGGAATTGCTACGGTTGCGCTTGTAGGCTCTACGCTGCTTATTCGTGGAGAAATTGATATTCCGCTGTTTTTTATGTTCTTGCTTGTAGCTTCAAGGCTTTATGCCCCGCTTGAAGGCGCATTGCAAAATCTTGCTGCGGTAATCTCTACGAAAACGAACATAGACCGCATGAACGAAATCCTTGACCAACCTATTCAGACAGGGGAAAATCAACTGATAAATAAAGGTTATGACATTGTATTCGACCATGTAGGATTTGCTTATAATACTGGGGAAACCGTATTGAAAGATGTGTCTTTTACGGCAAAACAGGGAGAAGTTACCGCTTTAGTCGGACCGTCCGGCGGCGGAAAAACTACGGTGTCGCGTCTTGCCTCGCGGTTTTGGGACATAAACAAAGGGAAGATTACTGTCGGTGGTATGGATATATCGAAAATAGAGCCGGAAACCTTGCTGTCTCTGTACTCTATCGTATTTCAAGATGTGACGCTGTTTAACAACACAATCATGGAGAATATCAGAATAGGCAGAAAGGACGCGACCGACGAAGAAGTAATTGCGGCGGCAAGACTAGCAAATTGTGAAGAATTTGCAGAAAAGCTCCCAGACGGGTATAACAGTATGATTGGTGAAAATGGTTGCGAATTGTCTGGCGGGGAAAGGCAGAGAATTTCAATCGCCCGCGCTTTTCTCAAAAATTCCCCTATTATCTTACTTGATGAAGCAACGGCAAGTCTTGATGTGGAAAATGAAACATTGATACAGGCTGCTTTGTCAAGACTGATAAAGGACAAGACCGTACTTGTTATCGCCCACCGTATGCGTACCGTAAGCGGCGCAGATAAAGTGGTTGTGCTTTTAAACGGTACGGTTGCCGAACAGGGAACGCCGGAAAAACTGATGAACACAGGCAAAATTTATCCGCATATGGTAAAGCTGCAAATGATTAGTCAGGATTGGGGAATTTAGATTTCTAACTGAAATTGAATGATATAGATTTCATATTTTCCCATTAGTGAGAAACGCAAAGAGGTCGACATTATGAAAACAGAATGGATACTTTGCCCTGTCTGCGGCAATAAAACCCGAACAATGATACAGGAAAATACTGAGATGAGAAACTTTCCTCTCTACTGTCCGAAGTGCAAAAAAGAAACAATCATCAATGTTCAGGATATGAAAATCACGCTTGCAGTCAGCAAATAATTATGTACCACCGCCGCTATGGGTAACACCATAACGGCGGTTTTTCCATATCTATCGGCTATCTCTGTCAATGGATTTTTTGCGCTGTCTTTGGGGTGGTTTCTGCCTATTTTTATCCTGTATCTCCCGCAAATGTTTTAATACGCTCTGCTTTTCGGGTGGTCTGCGCTGCTCTTTGGCGGCGGCTGACGGTTTCCTGCTGGTCTGACGCTCCCACTCGGCAAGGTCACGGCTGTACTGTTCCACAACGCTTTCCATTTCTCGGAAAGTACGCATGAACGCCTGCACATCGGGATAACCGTCCTCTTTCAGAATATCGGGCAGCATATCCAGTTTTGCAGCGATTTCCTTTTCCGTCTGCTGTATCTGCTCGGACAGGGCTTTACGCTCCTTGCCTTTGAAAAGCCCCTTTGTGTCTGCAAGCTGCGCTTTCAGTTTCGGGAGAACATCGTCCTGCAAACGGCGGATTTCCCTTGCGCCCTCCTGCGCCTTTATCATCAGATTTTTCATGCGTCGAAATTCCGCCATATCCATATCCAGCGTAGGCTTGGGCGGCATATCCTTTTCTCGGATAAGGCTTTGCAGAAGCTCCTTTGCCCTGCCGATAATGCTGCGGAACAAGGTAGGCAGCCAGCCCTTTTCTTTAATGGACTGACTTGCCTTTTGGTGGATTTCCTCTTTCTTGATTTCCAGTATCTTTGTTTCCTCAATCCCCGATAACAATGCCATATCCGCCGTCCTGTTCCATTCCTGCCTTGCGGCGTTGTCGGCTTCAATCTCGGCGGCTTTGGGATTGTTCTTACCGATTTTCTTGGTAGAAAGATAAACGCTGTTCTTATCAAATACCTTTAACTGCTGTTCGGGATCAGCAATATGGCGATTGATAAGGTCAGTGTAAATCTCTTTTACCTCCCGAAGAAAAGGCTCGCTTTTGAATTTATCATCTTTCACGGTAAAGAGGTGGCTTTCGTAAACCTCGCCCTTTTTAATGACGGTGCAGCCTTTTCGTATCTGTCCGTCCTCCCCTGTGATTTCTTTCTTGGTGCGTACCCTTTTGCCTGTTTCATCATAGAACACGCTGCGTGTGGCTATCTTGATGTCAGGTTCAGGAAGCAGCTTTCTTTCGCTGAAGATAAGGTGGATATGATAGTTTGTCTTGCGTTTGTTGTGGTGGAGGGCTGACACGCACTCTACACCATACCGCCTGTGGAACTCCTCCGTAAAATCTTCAAGGACTTCCTGCGGCTCGTATTTTGTATATACTTCGGGCAGGGCGATAATCAATTCCCTTGCTTCAATACATTTGCCCTCCGTACCGCTTCGCTTAAATTCCTGCTGGCTTTCCCTTGCAAGGTTACTCCAAAATTCATTGTCGGCGGTGCGGTAGGTGGCATAGAGATTTTCCTGTCTTGCGTGGCTTGTGATATAGGATATTCTTCCCTTGACATTGGGTAGCTTTGACATCTGTATAAAACTGTGTCTTGCCATATACTCCTTCCTCCCGTGACGGGCATACTCTTTTTGCAACCGAGAAATCGGTTGCTGCTGTTTCGGCAGCGTAAGCAGACGGACAGCGAAGAAAACAGCGTGCTGTTTTCTTCTGTATCATAGCGGCGGTGCATTGTCCGAAGCTGTGATACATAGCCCCCTGCAAGGGCGAAATAACCAGAGTACAACTCGAAGATTTGTGCGAGGGGTGTATTTCGCTCTCAAACGCCGAGGGCTTGGAGAATGGTTATTCTACTTTGCGAACATCGTTTTCATTGAGCAGGTTTCTTCCCTGATTGACGCTCATAAATCGCTCTAAAGTATCCCTGCGGATAATCGCTTTTCTTCCGACCTTGAGGACGGGAAGTTTGCCCCAGTCTACCAACTTACGCATTGTATTTCTTCCGATACCCGTACATTCTGCGGCTTCTTCTATGGTTAAACCCATTTTGATGTTGCTCATTTTATCAACCTCCTTTCAAAATACGCATTTTGCAACTATGTATCTGTAATTATACTTATTTTACTATCTCTTGTCAACTTGTTTTGCAACTTATCAAGAAATATTTTTGCCTATTATTAAATTTATGGTTGCAAAATAAGTTTTTCTGTGCTATACTATCATCAATAGGAGGTGAAAACCTTGAAACAAGAAATTACATTCACCGCAAAACAGGTCGGTGAACGAGTGAAAGAACGCCGAACAGAGTTAAACTTAACAATGCCCGAACTTGGTAAGCGTGTCGGAGTAAACAAATCTACCATTCAGAGATATGAAGCGGACGGTGTAGACCCGAAGCGTACAATGATTATCAACGGACTGGCAGAAGCACTCCTGACCACTCCCGAATGGCTGACAGGACTTTCCGAAGATAAGGAATACGACAGCCACACTTTATGTGCAAAGGATATGGAGGAACATATCAAAAATTATCTTGATACCGTTTCTTCTGTGGTAAAGGGAGAACCGCACCAACAGCTGCTCACCACATTCCTCGGAAAGATGATTGACCTCTATACGGTTATGACTTATCACTTTGCAGACGCTATGGCTGAGGTTGACCGTGTAGCGGAGGACGAGGGCTTAAAGCAGTCCTTACGCCGCTATGCGATTGAGTCAGGGGCGATTATGGAAAGAGTTTACCGTAAAGAAATGGAACTTCCTATCGAGAATATGAAGCAGTTTTTAGATGGAATTTTACATATCTACGATGAGGGACGCACCGCTGTAAAGATGGGCGACCTGTTCGGGATAGTGACAGCAGCCGAGGAAAGGGTTGCTGAAAAAGAAAAATTCCGTGGCACTTTGACAAGTGAAAATGCCGATTGACATTCATCGGCATAAGTGACACTATTACTTTACGCACACCATATGTCACAGTCCCGATTGCCACGGATAGAAAGGAGAAATTTATCTATGGCAAAAGGTTCTGTAAGAAAAAAAGGTAAAAAGTGGTACGCACGCTTCTATATCGAAGATGAAAGCGGCAGAAAAGTACAGAAAGAGTTTGTGGGAACAGAAAGCAAGTCTGAAACAGAAGCCCTGCTCAGAAAAGCAATCGCTGACTATGAGGAAAAGAAGTTTGTCGGGAAAGCCGAAAACATCACGGTTGGCGAAATGCTGGATATGTGGGTAGAGGAAGAACTGAAGCCCGGCAGCCTTAGCAACGGTACGGTTATGGCATATATGGCGGCAGTCAAAAAGATTAAAAAATATCCCATTGGCAGCCGAAAACTGAAAACCGTGACTGCCGACCATTTACAGTCGTTTATCGACCTGATGAGTTACGGAGGGATAAATCCTGGCGGTACAACTTCAAAGCCGATGAGTAAAGGCTATATGCTGCAATTCTCGGCGGTACTGCAAAATTCATTTCGTTTTGCTGTATTTCCGAAAAGGCTGATAACCTTTAACCCGATGCAGTATGTGAAGTTGCGTGGCAGAAAAGAGGAAACAGATATTTTCTCGGACAGCGAAGAAGATATTGTTCCTGTTCCTACCATTACACACGGGGAATACCAAAAACTGACGGACTTCTTAACCCAAAAGAAACACCCTGCGTTGCTTGCGGTGCAGATAGCCTACTATGCAGGCTTGCGTATCGGAGAGGTCTGCGGTCTGACTTGGCAGGACATCAACCTTGACGAGCAGTATCTAACCGTAAGACGCAGTATGCGGTACAATGGCACAAGGCATAAGCACGAAGTCGGCACGACAAAACGCAGTAAAGTCCGTACCGTTGATTTCTGTGACACATTGGCGGACATCTTACGGAAAGTAAAAACAGAACAGCATAAAAACCGTTTCCTTTATGGCGAACTGTATCATCTGAACTACTGTAAGACGGTCAAAGAAAAAGGGCGTACTTATTATGAGGTTTACAGTCTGCAAAGAACACAGGAAACGCCCGAAAATGACAGAGAATTATCCTTTGTCTGCTTAAAAGAGGACGGTGCTTTTGTTTCTGCAAGTGCAGTCGGTCAGATTTGCCGCAAGGCAAAAGCAGAGGTTGAGGGATTGGAGGACTTTCATTTCCACACACTCCGCCATACCTACACAAGCAATCTGCTTTCGGGCGGTGCAAAACCCAAAGATGTGCAGGAACTTCTCGGACACTCTGATGTCAGTACCACAATGAACATTTATGCCCACTCTACCAGAGAAGCGAAGCGGACTTCCGCAAGGCTCTTGGATAAGGTTGTGGGCGAAGCATAAAAAATTCCCTTGTTTCGGCTCATAAGGGCAAAAACAAGGGAAAATACATAAGGTTTTGATATTTAATAGGCGGTAAGCCTTGAAAAATCAAGGAATTTCGGAAGATTGAATTTTTAATTCGAATTATTTTTTAAAAAATTGAAATATCTATGGTAAAACAGCTCGTAATATGGTACAATAATCCGGAGAATGAGATAGTGAGGGTTAATGACCTTGATTTAGATATAATATGAAAAATAAGGAAATATTTAAGGAGTGTTAGTATGGCAAAAACGATTAAATTGCCGGCAGATTTAAGGGATTGGAAGGTTACTTCATTTGTTGGAGAAGACAACGGCTGTGAAGTTTACAAGGTATCAAGGAAGATTGATAAAAATACTGCTCAGAATGCGATTCTCAGACACGCATTTGTCGGCAAAAGCAATTATACCGATGAACATGCCGAGTATTTTACCGAAGAGGCTGATTTTATTGAATCGGTTAAGGAGCTTGACGGTATTTCAAACTATCTGGATGTTTATGTTCAGGATAATCAGAACAAAAAAACCTGTGATTTGTACATATTTACAGAAGAATTCACAAGTCTTGAAGAACTTATGAAAACCAAAACTTTCGCTGAGGATGAAGTTGTTGATTTTGGTATTCAGATGAGTGAAATGCTTGAAACTTTGGAAGCAAAGAATATTTTTCACGGTAATATTTCGCCAAAGAATATTTTTGTAACCGCTGACGGAAAGTATAAAATCGGCGGATTTACAGATTTTGAAGGCAAGATTACGGATACCTCATTTGTTGCGCCTGAGGTTTACAAGCAGGAAAATGTTGACTATACAACCGACATTTATTCTGTCGGAATAATTATGTATGCAATGTGCAACGGCGGTAAAATTCCGTTTGAAAGTGATTCATGCGACAGAAAGAATGCCTGTGAAGAAAGATTCTCGGGCAAGGCTGTTACCGCACCGTCTGAGGGTGATGAAAAACTCAAGAGTGTTATTGTAATTGCATGTCAGCCGAATAATACAAACCGCTGGAAGAATGCAAGCAACATAAAAAATGCTCTCACATCTATCAAGACTGAAATAGGTACATCCTCCCCTGTGCCGAATCCCGATGTTGTTGTTCCCGAGAACACGGATTTTGACGGAAATGTATTTGAAGAATATGATTATGATGAATTTGAGGATACAGAGCCGACTGAACCGCAGGATAATTTTGACGATAAGGATGAGGTTCAGACAGTTGAGGACGCTGTTCTTGATAATGAATTTAAAGGCGGCGAACAGCTTGGCATTGCCGAAGTTTTAGCCGGTGAAGAATCCTTGCCTGTTGACGGTAATGCTCCTGTAGATTCAGATGAAGTCAGTGAGTCTGATGCTGATGAAAACGGCGGATTTGAGGTTGTTGATGTTACAGACGCAGTTGATGAGCCTGAAAATTCCGAGGTTAAAACTGACGAAGTATCAGAAGAAAAACAGCCTGAATTTGAAGATATCAGTTCCGTATCAAGTGAAGATGACAAGAATGAACAAACTGTTACAGATAAAAAAGCTGAAGAATTTGAAGATGTTTCAAGCAACAGCGAAGTAGCTCCGGAGGTTCTTCCTCCTGTTACAAGCGTTGAAGTGTTTGACGATTACTCCGGTGCAGATCATAAAAATGTTCTTACAAGCAATGAATCAAGCAAGGACTACGGTGATTTCTTTGAGGACGAGCCGTCTGTTAAGCGTACTGACAATAAAGCTGACGATACTAAAAAAATTGAAGAAAAAAACGACTTTGACGATAACAGCTTTGAAGATGATGGCAATGAATTCGGATATGCAGATGAAGAAGATAATAAAGAAAATGTAAAGAAAAAGAAGAATAAATTTATCATTATTCTTTGTGCCGTTGTAATTGCCGCCGCACTCGGATTTATCGGTTTCTGCGTTTATAACGGTTTGTCAAATCCATCTACTGACAATAAAACTACTACAGCCGAAACTGCAACATCTGCCGAAGTAACCACACAGGCGCCGAGTACGGCGATGCCTACTACAGTTCCTGCTACAACGGAACAGGTTACAACATCTTCTTCATATAACAATGTTGTTCCTGTTGTCGGTTACGGTTACAGTTACGGTAAAAAGCTTCTTGAACAGGCTGGCTTTACCGTTGAAATTTCTGACTATGAATACAGTTATGATTATCCGGAAGGATATATTATCTCCCAGACTCCGGAAGGTGACACAAGCGCAAGTACGGGTACCGTTGTTAAACTTGTTATCTCAAGCGGACAGATTCAGAGAGAAACAGAAGCTCCTGCAACACAGGCTCATCAGTCATCAAATAGTCAGAACAGCTCATCGGGCAATTCAAATTCACAGTCATCAAGCAATACAAACACTAATAATAACGGCGGATTTATCTTCCCTAACAGCGATTCTTCATATCTCAGCAACGCACAGGTAAGCGCTTTGAGTGATGACGACTTACAGCTTGCAATTAATGAGATTTATGCAAGACGAGGCAGAATTTTTAAGGACGCAAGCCTTAATGCATACTTTAACTCGCAGTCATGGTATGAGGGCAAATATACAGCCGAAGAATTTGAAAAGAATGTTAAATTTAATACTTACGAACAGAAGAATCTTCAGCTTTTGATTAACGAAAGAAGATCAAGAAAGTGATTTTTAAACAAGAAAGATAATGCAGAGGAGTTATTATGAAAGATAAAATATTAAACGCACTAAAAAGCAAGACCTTCTTTGCTTTGGCAATTAATATTGTTATTATGGCTTTGATTATAGGTGTTACTGCATTTTCCTATGACAGTGCTGACGATTTTTACAATTCTTTATATATCTGTCAGTATCATAACTATTACAATAATGATATTAACTACATTTTTGCGACAATTACCGGTTCATTGCAGTACATTCTTTTGAATTTCAACTGTTTTGTACTTTTTCAAATTCTTCTCTCCTGTGCCGCTTTTTCTTCTGTTACATTTGTTTTTGCCGATAAATTCGGAAAGCACAAGGCTTTCATATTCACTCTTGTGCTGAATATTTTGTTTTCATTTGACCATTATTCAAACATTCTAAGCAGTAAAACCGCCGCTTTGCTGCTTACGGCAGGGTTTCTGATGGCACTTAATGCAATCAGAAATAAAAGGTACTCTCTCCCGTTTTGGATTGGTGTACTTGAAGTTATATTCGGAACATTTTTATGTTTCAAATATTTCTTTGTAGGACTTGCATTTTTTATTACATTCTTCATCGGTGATATGATTGCAAAAAGAAAGTACAAGTTGCCGTTCAGAAAATTCTTCTGGTATTTCAGACCTTTTGTGCTTGTATTTGTCTTTATTGTTCTTGTCGGCTGCGGTCTTGAATATTATTCATATTCGGTCAATAATGCAAATGCAGAAACTTCGGAGTTGTACAGATACAGCGTCCTTGCCGATAAGACCGATGATAATGCATTTCCAAACTATTCCGATTACTGTGAGGAGCTTAATTCGGTCGGAATAAATTCGGCAAATGAGTATGAACTTTTTGTTGACGGATATTATGATGAAAACAATGGACTGAATACTGCTGCCCTTGAAAAGGTTGCAGATATTCAAAAACGGGAAAATCCGTATAATTTCTTTGATAATGCGGGTGCATTGTTTTCAGATGCATGGGGACATATTATAAATTTTGATTCATATCTTATTGCTTTTGCGGTAATACTTGCCGTTATGGTTGTTTTTATTACCGTTCTGAAAAAAAGATTCGCCTTCTTCCCTGCTTTGTATTTTGCGGTGGGATTTGCGGCTTGTATGTATGTTCGTTATGCAATGGATTCTTCGGCATACACAATGTACGGAATTTTGCTGATGATTATTTCGTTTACAATGTATTCATTTGATTTCGGTCATCTCAGAAAAGACGAATACAGCGATATTACAGATAAAAGCAGAAAAACTGTTCTTATTTCGGTTATTGTTCTTGTGATATTAAGTGTGGCAAGCTGTGTATCATATTTCTTCCATATCACTCCTGTTTCATATGACAAAAAGCCGAGTGATCTTTATACTGAGGTTGACAGACATCCCGAAAATTATTATGTTCTCGATCCTGTAACAGCTAAAGAATACATTTCATATACCGATAACTATATTCATCCGCTGTGGGGATTTTCTTCCGATTTTCTCCATAATGTTGACGGCTTCGGCTATCTTCATCGGACAAATCAGCTTGTGAACCGCAACCTCTCAACAAATATTTATGAGGCGGTCGTTGACGGAAGAAATGTATATGTTATCGATAAGAACATTACTTTTATCAAAGAAAATTATCTTAACCAATATTACGGCAAAAAGGATTCCGTCATTGTTTACAAGGATGAAAAGGAATTCAACGGATTTACAATTTACAGCGTAGACAGAGTTAAATAACATTAAAATCCGATTACCTTGTTTTCATAATGACTTTTCTCCGGCACAGTTACAGTCTTAGTGCCAGTCTGTATCTTTACATCATCTACTCGGTAAGAACCTTTGCCGCCGTTAAGAGCGTGGTTACAAATATGTTCTGTTAACTCTTCCTCTCCTAAATCCGTAATATCAGCACCACAGTCATTGCATATTGCTCTGCCTTTTGTTTCGTACACCGGCTCCTCATAGCTGTACGCTTCCTTATCAACAACTTTTACTTTTTCGGTAATGTTTGTCCAACTGTGTACCTTAGCAAAATACCCCCAGTACTTTAGGATACTGAGGGCAAAACTTTTTGCTATGCAATTGTATAATCATTTTTCGGCATCGTTTAATATGTTGTACGCATTGTTATGCACTTCAAATATTATGCTTGTTATGGCTCGTCCTGTTTTTTGATATGTAGGTCTAACCCAAATATCTGATTTCTCGTTAATTTCCCTTACCGGTATATCTATAACCTTGCGTTTGAAATCGGCAAAAAGTTTGTATTTCTTCTCACAATCAAAGCAAACTCTCAATTCTGTAACTGAAAACTCTAATTCTGACTTTGTATTTTTGCTTTCACCATCTCTACATTTCAGAAGTTCGTATAATCGAATAGCGTAATAACTTGAGAATTCTAATATATTTTTTAACTTTGTTATGATTTGGTGTAATCACTATAAGAATGAAAACACGGTAAATGTGAAAATTGCTATTGATAAAATATATATCTTGGTATATACTAATAGTGAAAGGAGTGATTTTATGCTTAAAGCTAAAATATTTGAGAATGGCAGAAGTCAGGCAGTAAGACTTCCAAAAGAATGCAGATTCAATAGTGATA